>Ga0075652_11_pt1 | contig 213070 bp, 234 predicted proteins | sample RifGroA1_FD_68397 | JGI IMG/M metagenome (GOLD analysis project Ga0075652, IMG submission 68397) | Microgenomates (Pacebacteria) bacterium GW2011_GWA1_46_10
GAAGCGATCGAGGTTGATTTTACCTATCAAAAAATCAACTCAACCTACACCCGTACACTCTTTGTCGCCGGCTACCCGCGCACCGTCCCAGCCAACTGGCTTTCACCGCTCATCAACTATCCCAATCAAGCCAGTATCTCGATGTTCGTTTACCCGGTCGATTCGGCCGAGGTTCTCGAGAACTTGAAACGTAAAATCACGGAAATGGAGGCTGAGGTTCAGTCTGATATTCGCGCTGGCAAAATCAGCAACATCAATACTGAAATTAAACTGAGCGACGCTCGTGTCATCCGCGAGCAACTGGCTGCTGGCGCTGAGCGATTTTTTCAGTTCGGTCTTTACATCACACTGACCGCCAAAAGTATGGAGTATCTGGATAAAATCACCAAAAATGTCCAGTCCATGCTCGGTTCCCTCCTAATTGTCTCCAAAAAAGCGACCTTGCAAATGGATGAGGGTTTTAAAACTACTTTGCCGATGGGACAAGACAAACTCCTTATCACCCGCAATATGGATACCACCTCGCTGGCCACCACCTTTCCATTCACTTCTTCTGAGTTAACGATGGAAACTGGCATCCTTTACGGCATCAATGAACACAACGATTCACTGGTCATCTTCGATCGTTGGAAGATGGAAAACGCCAATATGGTTATCTTTGCCAAATCCGGTGCTGGTAAATCCTACACAGTCAAGCTCGAAGTCCTACGTCAGCTGATGTTTGACACTGAAGTAATTGTTTTAGATCCCGAGCGTGAATACGAAGAGCTGGCCAAAAAAGTCAACGGTGAATACATTAACTTCACCTTCGGCGCAGAGGCCAAAATAAACCCGTTTGACCTTTCAGCAATGTACGAAGAGGGTGAAAACGAACTCGGTCAAAAAATCCTTTCGCTTCACGGTTTACTGAAAGTAATGTTAGGTGAGATGACTGCTCAACAAGAAGCGCTGTTGGACCGCGCTCTGGTAGCAGCTTACAAGGCCAAGGGAATTACTCCGGACCCAGCGACGCAAACCAACGAACCACCGTTGATGGAAGATTTGTATAAAGCCTTGATCGGCATGGAAAACAACGACGCTAATGATCTGGCGGCTCGGTTGGAAAAGTTTATCACTGGTTCGTTCCGAGGCATTTTGGATAAGCCGTCCAACATTAATCTTAAAAACCAATTCACCGTCTTCTCTGTCAAAGAAATGGAGGAAGAGCTGCGGCCAATCGCCATGTACATCATCCTCGACTTCATCTGGACAAGAATCAAAAAAGATCTCAAAAAACGTTTATTGGTCATCGACGAGGCTTGGTACTTCATGAAACACCAAGACAGCGCTTCATTCATTCACGCCATGGCTAAACGAGCTCGTAAATACTACCTTGGTATCACCACCATCACTCAGGACGTAGAAGACTTCTTGCACAATGACTACGGTAAGGCCATCGTCAGCAACGCCTCTATTCAGTTTCTGATGAAACAGTCAACCTCCTCGATTCCCGTGTTAACCGAGACCTTTTATCTTTCCGAGGGTGAGCGACAACTACTGGTCGCTTCTGATATTGGTGAGGGTATTTTCTTTGCCGGTCAAAACCACGTGGCGATCCGAGTGGTCGCCAGTGATGAAGAACACGAGGCTATCACCAGCGACCCTGAAGAAATCTTGCGACGACGAGCGAGGGAAAAAGAGGCTGAAGTTGTAGCCGCCGCTACAAAACCAACTCTCCCCCCCACTCCTAGAACTCCCACTAAACTAACCACTCGGGCTGCTCGTAAACCAACAGCACAACCTTCAACCAATCCTCTAACCCAATCAGTTGAAAAAACCGTTTCGCCAACGGAAACACCGGTTCAATCAACCGAAAAACCAACCACTCAACCAACCGCCACTGCCGACAAAAAACCGGCCAAATACTCTGGCTACTACACCATCGACGACTACTCCCCGCCGACTCCCTCTTGACAAACTGTGGGAAACTGTGTGTATAACTACGACACCTGAACGTGGAATGCCCCGGTTTTTTGAATGTTGTGGCGCTTCCCTGCGGCTGCCCAAAGGAAAAATAAGTTATGTTTACTCACACTCTCAGTCAGAGCGAGGTAACCTCTGTCTGGCAAGCGGCACAAAAAGAACTCCAATCACAGCTGACGCCGGCCGTTTATACCACTTGGATTGCGGCCAATCCGCTAAAAAGCGTTGAGGTTGATCAACACGGGCAAGCCTTGGCTACTATCGCCTGTTCTTCTGGTTTCCACGCCACTAACCTCAAAAAAAATCTCTACAACCAAATTAAAAAATCGCTCGAAAACCAACTACAAAAAACGATAGAGCTCGCGTTTGTGGTTTGGGAGCCAACTAAACCTCCTAAAAATGAGACAGGTAAAACCGCCAAGAAAAATGACGGGTTATTGGAACTGGCGAGTGGTAAATCTCCATCGCCCACCGTTGATGAACTTTTCTCTGCCCACACCCTACAGGCTACCATTCAAGATCGAGTGAAGGCCTCGGCCAAGCGTGTTGGTCTGCGCTCAGATTACACCTTCAAAAATTTTGCTGTTTCTTCTACCAATGAGATGGCTCATGCCGCTGCCACTGCCGTTTCTAATAACCCTGGCACGGCCTACAACCCTCTTTTCCTCTACGGCGGTGTGGGGGTGGGCAAAACTCACCTCATGCACGCCATCGGTTACAACATCCTCCAACAAAACCCAGAACTCAGGATCATTTACTGTACGGGTGAAGAGTTTATGAATGAGATCGTCACGGCGATCAGGCAAAAAACCGCGCTTGATTTTAAAAAGAAGTTCCGCAACGCCAACGTGCTGCTGATCGACGATGTCCAATTCATTGCCGGTAAGGAAACTGCTCAAGAAGAGTTTTTTCACACGTTTAACGCGTTGATCAAGCAGTCGTCACAAATCGTCCTCACCTCAGACCGCCCGCCGCACGAAATTAACGTCGAGGATCGACTGCGCTCTCGGTTTGAGGCTGGGTTAATGATTGATATTCAACAACCAACTTTCGAGCTGCGTACTGCCATTCTGCTCATCAAGGCCCAAGCCAATAACCTTGATCTCCCAATGGAGCTGGCTCAGTTTATTGCTTCCAAAGTTGACAGTGCTCGCCGCATTGAGGGCATTGTCAAACAACTACGCTCTGAGGTTGAGTTGAAACAGCGGGAAATCACCCCGGAACTTATTCAGTTAATTATGCGCTCCGACACCATGCCACAAAGAAAAATGCTGCGCGTCAAGCCACAGGACGTCATAAAAACCGTCGCCAATCACTTCCGTATTAAACAAAGTACCATTAAGGGTCAGCGCCGCGTCAAAGAGATTGTAACTGCCCGTCATGCCGCCATGTACCTGTTGAGAAAAGAGTTAGGAATGCCGCTGGAAGAGGTGGGGAAATGGTTCTCTGGGAGAGATCATACCAGCGTGATTCATGCCGTCGAAAAAATCGAAAGAGAAATTTTGGAAAATAGTATGACTCAACAAGACATTTCTGCTCTCAAAATGTCACTGGCGGCTCTTTCAAAGTCGTAAGTTTTCCACAAATGTTAATAACTTTGGGGAAAACTCTGTGTAAACACTGTGTACAGCTGTGGAAAAATTCTGCTCTCTGTGAAAAAATGCGCCGGTTTTTCCCCAGTTTTCCAATAAAATACACAGAGTTTTGCAGAATGGTAAAGCAGGAAAATACACCGTCGTTTTTACCTCGTTTCTTGAGTAAAATGGTTCTTTTTCCACTTTCCCACACCGCCTACTATTACTACTACTACTATTTATTTAATAGACATAGTAAAAAGGTAAACAGAAAAATGAAGTTTATTATTTTACAAGAAAACCTAAAAAGCGCCCTTGGTAACTTGCAAAGAGCCATTCCTGGCAAACCGCAATTACCAATTCTCTCTTCTGTGTATTTAAAAGCGGAAAAAAACAGTATCACCTTGGCAGCCACAGACCTTTTCCTTGGGGTGAAAAGCACTGTTCCCGCGCAAGTAAAAGAAGGGGGCGAGCTCGTAATACCTGGGGAGATTTTTAAAAACCTGATTTTTTCGTTGACTGCTGGTGAGGTCAGCATCGAAAAAAAAGGCAATTCTTTACTGATAAAACATGAAAACAGTCAAAGCTCTCTACCCTTTCAGTCAGCCGAAGAATATCCACAGTTTCCAGAGGTAGTCGGCAAGCAGTATACACTTTCTGTATCACTGATTAGAAACATTGAACAACATGTTGCTTTTGCGGCCGCGCTAGATCAAACCCGGCCGGTGTTGGCCTCGCTCCTACTTTCTTTTACTTCTAAGGGCTTGAGCGTTGTCGGGACGGATGGTTTTCGCTTAGCCACCCTTCACTCAGCCGAAAAAAGTGACGGGTTAGAGCAAGATCTGCTTATTCCGGTCAAGGCGTTGAACGAGGTTTTTCGCTTAGCCAACCAAACACAAACGGAACAAGTGAGTTTTCAAGTCGCTCAAGAGCTTAAGCAAGTGCTGTTTACCATTGACGGCGTGGAGATATATATTCGCCTGATTGAAGGCGAGTACCCCCCTTATCAGAAAATCATCCCCCCTGAATTTATCCATGATTTTAAGCTTGATTGGCAAGAGTTTGCGGCGCAGGTGAAGCGGGCCTTCCTTTTTTCCAGAGACACTTCGAATATCATTACGCTGGAGTTTAAGAAAGGCACCATGATGATTCGCGCCAGCTCTCCCGCCCGCGGTGAATATCAAGGCGAGATGACTATTTCCTACACTGGTGAGCCGCTAGAAATTGCCTTCAACGCTCTTTATCTGTTGGATTTTCTGAATATTCAAAGGGAGGGAGAACTCGTTTTTTCGATGAATGAAAGTTTAAAACCGGCCGCTTTCAAGATTCAGGATCAGTCGGAATATCTCTATATCGTCATGCCGTTCCGTGCGGCGAATGGCTAAACATGCTCCATTGGCGCTGCCAATCTGTCTGGTATAATGTGCGTTTATGGCAACGAAGAGAACTTGGAACCCCAAAAAGAGAAAGCGGCTACGGACACACGGCTTTTTGCAGCGGATGAAGTCTATTGGTGGCAGAAAAGTGTTGAATAGCCGCCGCGCTAAAGGAAGAAAACAACTGACGGTGCGCAAAAGAGCTGGATTTTAAGCGGGCGGCGGTCTTTTCTAACACCATGTTAGCCAAGAAATACAAACTGAGTCTCAAACAGCATTCTTTTCAGTCTTTAGCCCAGAGCGGGTGGGGGTGGCAAGGTGTTGGCCTGCGAGCGGTCTATGACTTTCAAGGAAAAGGGGCACAAGCCGCTGTCGTTATTCCTAAGTCGGTGGTGAGTTCTGCCGCCGCCCGCACCAGTTGGCGTCGCCTCATTTTTGACCAATTGAGCGGCATTTTAAGCCACACCCCCTCTCTGCGCCTGATTATTCAAGTCACTCACAACGATGGGCAAACAGTAGACAAACAATTACAGGCACTTTTTACAGACATTGAACATCGCGCCGCTGGTATCGATACAAAATATGGCTAAAGGAATTATTCAGTTTTATCGTTTGTTTGGCTTAGTAAAACACCGGATTTTGTACACGGTGTTTGGTTTTTCCAGCCGCTGTAAGCATACTCCCAGCTGTAGTCGCTACGCGGAAATACAGATCCGCGAGCATGGTACAATCGTGGGATCATTGAAAGGACTGGCGCGTCTTTTGACGTGTTGGTAAAGAAAAACTTATGAATTTTTTAGTTACTCAATTTACCAGTTTACTCATTTTTCTGAATAGTGTTTTAGGCAGCCTTGGTTGGTCGATCATCGTTTTTACACTCATCATCCGCGTAGTACTCCTCCCTCTTACGCTTTCCTCTATCCGAGCCCAAAAAAAGCTCAGAGATTTACAGCCAGAACTAAAAAAACTTAATCGACAGCACAAAAACGACAAACAAACTCTTCAACGAGCTCAGCTAGAGCTTTATCAACGCTACAACATCAATCCACTGGCTGGTTGTTTACCACAGCTACTGCAGATTTTTGTGTTGATTGTGTTGTATCGTGCGCTACTGCTTTTTCTTGATGGCGGCATCCAAAATGGCACCAACCTGGAGTTTTTCTGGCTCAATTTGGCCCAGCCTGATCCCATCTATGTCTTGCCAGTGTTGGCCGCCGCCGCGCAGTTTGTCTTGTCGCTGATGATCGCTCCGGGAGCGGAGATTTCCGACGTGGCTTCAAATACAGCCATGAGTAAAGCGGCTCAAAAGGCTAATAAAAAAGAAGAAGACACCGCTGAAATGGCTGCTACGATGCAGCAGCAAATGTTATTTATTATGCCGATTATGACCGGCATTTTAGCATTGCGATTTCCAGCGGGGCTGTCTTTGTACTGGGTGGCAGCAACTGTTTTCAGCATTGTTCAACAATACTTTGTGTCCGGCTGGGGTGGTTTAACTACGTATTACCGAAGAATTGTGGGTAGTCATGCAAAAAATTAAAGAGAGAATCATTCGTATTTTTGATTTCTACGAGATTGACGAATCAGAGATACAGTTTGAAGAGGAATCTACTGACGGCAAGATATACTTGAACATTATTTTGCCAGCACCACACGCCAAGCATTTTATTGGCGCACGTGGGGAAACACTTGATTCGCTGGAAGTGTTGGTGCGGTTGGCTCATTTAGACGAGCTCAAAGAGGATGAAAAACTGGTGATCGATATTAATGGGTACCGCAAGGAAAGAGAAGAGAAGCTCCGAGAACGGGCGCTCAGAGTGGCTCACGAGGTGATGGAAACCGGCCGCGAGTATGTTTTCAACGATCTTAACTCGTATGAGCGCTACCTCGTTCACTCAGCGGTGGCGGAGAGCACTGATATTCAAGGAGTGGAGACGATTTCGGAAGATGACGTTTATGGTCGAGTGCTGATTGTCCGGCCAAAGGAATAAAATTCATGCAGTTGGTTATTCACACTGATGGTGGGTCGCGCGGCAACCCCGGTTTATCCGGCGGAGGCATTGTGGTGTTAGATGAACAACAGCGGGAAATTTATGCTGATAGCTTGCCTTTTGGCAAAAAAACTAACAACGAAGCAGAATACTTAACGGTGTTGGCTGCACTCCACTGGCTTCAGCGGTTTAATGGGCAACAAACACTTGAGAAAGTGCGATTTGTGCTCGATTCCAAATTAGTGGTCGAACAGCTTACCAAGCGTTGGAAGATTAAAGAGCCGCGCCTAAAAAAATTGGCACAGCAATGTTGGCAGTTGTTAACCACTCTCCCCTTTCCGGTGGAGTTTTTTCATGTTTTGCGGCACGAAAACGCTCGGGCGGACCTACTTGCCAACCAGGCAATGGACAAAGCCCAAGAGTAATTTTTAGCCCCCTTTAATTTTCCCTCCACTTCTCAAGCCACGCTCTCATCCATACAATGGATGGTTGTAATGTCTGCCCTAAAAACCCTCCCTATTGCTGACGAACCAAGAGTGCTCTTGATTGGGGCTGAGCCCTGGCTTATTTCTCAAGTTTCACTCTTGTTTGCACCGCACCAGATTACGGTTGTGGCCCTCTCAGCCAAGGATTTTCTTGAGGTTGATGTTCAAAAAATTGAACTAGAGTCGGTGTATAAGCTCATTTGGTGGGTGGAGTTTGTTGACCAGGATCACCAACAGCGTGTTTTGGGGAAACTGAGACAACTCACCCAAGTGCCAACGATGGTGCTTGGCTCCTTGCCAGAGCAGTTTTTACTAGAGCATGAAGCTTTACTGCCCGAACTTAAGACGGCACACCAGTTTTTTGAGGCAGTGTTAGCGGCCTTACCTGAAGCGCAATTCTTTTTTGGCCGCGACTGGTTTGAGGTAGGTGAACCAACTGGTCTTTTGAAGCTTTCCCTGAGAAGTTTGAACGACGGGTTGTTATTTGATCCAGAAATGGATTGGTTTTTGTCCAGCAGAGAGAGTTTTTTTGAAGTGATCTCACCGTACTGCATTCGTCCCCACTCACCTACTCGGGTGATTGTCAAAGGCAGGAAGACTATGAGCACGGTCATTTTGAGACGACTGGCTGGATTTTACACTCGCTATTACCAGACTAACTTAACCATAGTCCCAGTGGGAGCAGTCCGTCACTCCCCCAGTACTCTTGGTTTTGTAGAGGTGGCTTATCCAGTGGCGATTGATGCGCTGTTGGACGAGTTTGTCAGGCGAAAGCATCAATGGCAGAGCTTGCTGACTCCCCCACCCCCAGTCAGTGAATTAATCAAAAAACCGGCCCCACCGATAAAAGCAGAGCCAGTACTTCAACTCCCGGCAATGCGCTTGAAAGCACAGGCTGCCAAAAAGCAAGAAAAAGTAAAAAAAGTATTGGTAAATAGGGAAAAAGAGCGTAGTGAAGTAAAACAGGCAGAACAAATAGAAGGGGAGTTGGCTCGTATTTTTCGCGATAACCGTACGGAAAAATCAGAAAAAAGGATTGATGATAAGGTAAAAATTGTTAAGAAAATTGCCAAAAAGTCACGAAAAAATAAAGCACTTTTCTACGCCGGTTTGGCGACGATGGCCCTGGGTGGAATAGTACTTTTCCTCTGGGGAATATTTGCTGTCACTACTGTTTTTGCTCGCAAAGAAATCAGCGCTTTTTTGGCCGACGGATTGACAGTGGAGCAGGTCTACCACTCTGGTCCTTGGTCTCAACTCCTCCAGTTTCAGGTTGGCTATTATCAGCGTTTGGTTGGGCCAGAGATACTGAGTGAAGGAGGAGAATTGGCCGAGTTTGAACAAACGCTCTTGGGATTACAACAGGAAATGAAACGCCTCGATTTTCTGTCGGAGCAGTATTTTTTGGGAATCTTGGGACAAGGGGAGACTTCAGCTGAGTTTCCGCCAGAGCTGGCAGCTCAACTGGTGATTACCCAGCGTCGTTTGAGTGAAATGATTTTGGCGGTTGAGTCGTTAGGGCAATTCCAAGTGAAAGAATCAGAGCGCTGGTTAACAGCCCTAAAGGATGAGCAACAACAGCTGGCGATTTTAACGCAGTTTCCAGAGGTATTTACCGGAGTTTTTGGGGGTGGTGGGAAGAAAATATATGCTGTGTTGCTGGAAAATAACCTGGAACTGCGTCCGAGCGGCGGCTTTATTCAGGCGGTGGCTTTTCTGACCTTTGACCGTGGTTTGCTGACAGACAGTCAAGTGGTGAATGTGTACGACCTTGATAACCGTTTGCCTGGGGCAGTACAGGCTCCGGCTGAAATTCAGCGCTACTTAGGTGAGTCGAATTGGTACTTGAGAGACAGCAACTGGAATCCGGACTTTAAATTGGCAGCCCAGCAAGCTGCTTGGTTTATTCAACAGGCGACTGGCGTGCGGGTAGATGGGGTGTGGGCGCTCAATTACCAGGCTTTGCAAGTGATGCTGGCGGCGCTAGGGCCGATGGAGTTACCAGTCTATGACGAGGTATTAACAAGCGACAACGTACTGGAGAGGGTAGAGTTCCACTCTGATGACGAACTAGTTGGTGCTGGTCAGCCGAAAAAAGAGTATGCAGTCGCGGTTTTTTCTCAGCTGTTGCGTCAGCTTCAGGTCATTCCTTTTGAAAAAGCCGGTCAAGTGCTCACCGCTTTGGCTGAGGGTTTAGAAAATAAGCAGATTTTATTGAGTTTTGCCGCCACAGATCTCCAGGAAGCGATGAGAAAACTGGAGTGGAGTGGAGAGGTTATTAATCCGGTTTGTCCTACCCAGTTTTCACCACTAACTTGTCTGGTTGACCAAGTTTTTCAAGTCGAAGCGAATATTAGCCTGAATCGAGTGAATGCCTACGTTCGCCGCGAAGTACGCCACGACATTGATTTGGGTGGTGAAAAAGTGACTCACACTCGTACCATCACCCTGAAAAATAACGCACCCTCTCAGGGCTGGCCATTGGGAACATACAAGGCATATTTTCGCTTTGTACTTGACGAGGAGGCCCAGCCAACCGGCGCGGCCGTTAACGGCAAAAAGCTGGCTGGAGAAAGTCTGGCTGTGTACTCAGAAAGAGGACGTAAAGTGGTCGGAGTGCCGGTGGCAGTGCCGCCGCAGGGGACAGCTACTTTGGAGTTGTCATATGTGACTGAGACGGTTCCCGTCGGCCCATTCTCTTACTTACTGTTTGATCAGAAGCAGGCGGGGGTAGCCAATACCCCTATTACTATTACCTTTTACAACCCTGATCACGAACCAACGTTAATTGCGCCAACAGCCAAGGTTTATGATAATTCGCTGGAGTTTTCACTTACCCAGACAGACCATCTTTTTGTCGGCGCTAGTTTCCAATAAAAAATTTTGGCGTTCTCAGTTAACCATAAATTTCATGATTTTTTCATTTTGGCGTGAGACACTGAAAGGTTTTCACGTGAGCCTAGGAAGATTTTGGGATATTTGGCTTAAAAAGCGTATTCACCAGTCCATTTTTGATATTTTTACTGACAGTTGCCAATTCTTAATTTGATACTAAAAGATTCACTTATCAAAATCGTTGATTTGACCAGACTTTTTCGTGTTAGAATAGGCGCTCGAGTTGATGAGTTGAAGAAAACGAACGATGACACAAACTACTTTTAAAGTCGAAAAACGAGCCGCTGAAAAACCAAAACATCTGCGCCGACAAGGTCTTGTGCCTGGTAATATTTTTGGCAAAGATGGCTCGATTGCCGTACAGATGCCGGCTCGTGAGTTTGACGATCTCTATCAAGAGGTTGGCGAAACAGGGCTGATTTATTTGGCAGTAGCAGGCAGTCAAAAGCAACACCCAGTATTGGTCGATGAAGTGCAGACTGACCCGGTTGATGGTCACTATGTCCACGTGGCCTTCAAACAAGTGGCTTTAACCGATAAGATCACGGCCGAGGTGCCGGTGGAGGTGATGGGCAAGTTTGAAGTACCAGAGGCGGTGATGGTAGTGGTCAAAGATGAGATTGAGGTTGAGGCTTTACCAACCGACTTGCCGGAAAAATTCGAGGTGGACGTCTCAACCCTCACGGCAATTGGTCAAATGATTACCTATAAAGATCTTCACTATGATCGCAGCAAAGTTGCCCTTATTTTGGGAGAAGAGGGTGAGGAGGAGCCAGTGGTGCTGGTTCAAGAACAGCGCGAGGAAGAACCGGAGGAACTCCCGCCCGCTCCGCCAGCGGAGGGCGAAGAGGGCGTGGCGCCAGAGGGCGAACAGCCGGCTGAAGGTGAAGGCAAATCTGAAGAAAAACAGTCCGCTGAGGGCAAAGCGCCGGAGTCGGCGAAAGCAGCTGCTGAAAAGCCAGCCGAAAAATAATTATTTCAGGAAAAAATCTCTGTTTGGATCGATGTAAAGGGCTAAATTTAAGTATTGGCTTGCCTTTTCATATTCTTGATTAGCTTGTGCCAGGATGGCTAGGTTGAGGTATTCGGCTTGGGAATGAAAATCATGGCTTTGACTGGTTTGGAGATATTCTTGGACAGTGAGCGGTAACTTAGTTGTTTCGATCGTCACCGGTACCGGAGCAACTTCATCACTGGCGGAGAGGTTGAGCGGTAGCTTTGGAGTGGGTTGAGGCTGGGGATTTGGCAGCAGCTGCCACCACGCACTCAGAGCAAGAATAATCAAGGTAAGGACAATGTTGATGAAAGTTATTCTCTTTAACCCTAAGGAGAAAATGGTGGCGTGAGAAAGAGTGTGGAGGTAGGTAGTAATAAGACGCAGTAAAAAGAAGGGGAATCGAAGCCGCCACATAACAGCTTTATTGTGCCAAAGAATCGGTCGGCCAGGAAGCACCGATTAATGTTGGTTCGACAGTAAGATCGTGTTGACGTAGTACTTGCCAAACGGCTTCAGTGACAAAGGGCACGAACGGGTGCATTAACTTTAAAAATACTCTGAGACCGGTGAGTAGTTGCTGACCGCCCAGTTTATTGGCCTTACCAAGCTCGATGCACTCATCGCAGTACCAGTGCCAAAACTGGTTGTAAACGGTGTCTGCTGCTAAACCGATTTGAAATTGATTGAGGTTTTGAGTGATAGTTTGAATGGTTTGGGACAGCTTTTTTGCAAATTGTTGATTGAGTTTTTTTTCACCGGTTTGGTTTTTATCCAGATGTCCTAGGATAAAGCGGCTGGCGTTCCAGATTTTATTCGTTAAGTTGCGGCCGGCGCGAAAATCTTGTTCACCGACCGCTTTGTCTAAACCCGCGGTCGAACGAATCACCAGTGCCATTCTCAGCGCGTCAGCACCGTATTTTTCGGCTACAGTCAGGGGGTTGACCACATTACCCTTACTCTTACTCATTTTCTGTCCCTTGGCGTCTCTGATCAGTCCGTGCAGATAAATGTCGGTAAAGGGTAATTGACCGGTGGCATATTGCCCCATAAAAAGCATGCGCATGACCCAGAAAACCAAAATGTCATAGGCGGTTTCCATTACTTGGGTGGGATAGAAGCGTTTAAAGTCTTCCTTTGACAGACTTTTCAGCGTCGTGAACGGCCATTGGGATGAGCTGAACCAAGTATCAAGCGTGTCGGTTTCTTGAAGATACTCCGCGCCAGGGGAGTCGGTTGAAAGAACATACTCGGCTTTCAGGGGTGCACGCAGCTCTTGCAAGCCTTGATTAATTGTTTTGATTGAGTGGGTTTTAAGGAGTTCACTGATCTGACCGCTGGTTTTTTGACCAGCTTGGTTAAGAAAAGTGACCAGGAGATCGGGGTTTGTTTTCGTTGAGTACCACGCCGGCATGCGAATGCCCCAAACGATTTGGCGAGAGATGTTCCAGTCATTGAGATTTTTCAGCCAGTGTTTAAGGGTTTTATCGTAACCAGCCCCATATACTCGGAATTTTTTGTTTTTCAAATTTTGTAAAACCGGTTCAACCAATGGTTTTACCTTGATGAAAAACTGAGGCAAGGGGAGTGGCTCGATGGGATTTTGGCAACGATAACAAACAGCGATGGTATTGGTGTAGTTGGGGTTGTAGTCGACCAACAGACCATCTTTCATCAAGTCCTCCCTCATTTCCTCGTGCATCTGTTTGACTTTGAGGCCATGATATTTTTGCGCCCGTTGCCAGTATTTGGTCTTGAGTGCTTTGGCTTGACTACTCAAGTTTTTATTGACGGGGTTTTCTGGATCATTAGCCGGATCGTTCAGAAACCATGAAAAATCCATTCTACCCTGGAGTGTGATAATCGGAGTGACTGGTAAGTGATGTTTTTTACCGAGTTCAAAATCATGTGGATCATGAGCTGGCGTGACCTTCATGATGCCGGTGCCAAACTCCGGGTCCACGTGTTCATCGGCGATGACTGTCATTTTGGTTGGGCCGAGTAAACCCAGTACCTCGAGGGTCTGACCGATGTGTTTTTTATATCGCTTGTCCTTGGGATTAACAGCTAACGCTGTATCACGGAACTTAGTTTCTGGGCGGGCAGTGGCAATGACAAATGGGCCATATTTGATTTTGTAAAAACCAGCCGGCCGTTGTTCGTGTTCCACCTCAAGGTTGGAAAAGGCGGTCCCACAGTGAGTACAATAGTTAACGAGCTGTTCGTCTCGATAGAGCAGACCGTCTTGGTGGAGTTTGAGGAGTGTTTTAAGGGCTTCGTCAACCGCTTTTTTATCAAGGGTAAAAACAAATCGTGACCAGTCGGCGCTCGCCCCCAGTTTTTTCATTTGATCCAGCGCTACGCCGGAGTTTTCCTGCACATAGTCCCCAATCATTTGATAGAGGGTTTCTCGGTCAAAATCAAAGCGGCTCTTCCCCTCCTTTTTGAGTTTCTTTTCAAACACAAACTGCGTTTCAATACCGGCATGATCAGTGCCGGGCAGCCACAGCGCATCGTCGCCCAGCATCCGGTGAAAGCGAATCAAGATGTCTTCGATGGTTACAAACATGGCGTGACCCACGTGGAGTGGGTCATTGGCATTGGGTGGGGGCATGATGATCGTGAATGGTTTTTGCCCCTTTCCTCGAGTTTTAGCGGGGGCGAAGGCGCCGCTTTTTGCCCAAAGTTGGTAGATTTTAGCTTCGGTTTGGCTGTGATCGTAACGTGAATCCATACGCCAAATTGTATCACGCTCCCTCTGGAAAGATGCAAAAAGCATGATTCTGGTCAGTAATTTCGACTTACTATTCTCAGTATATGAAAGCTATTCCGACTCACATTGCCATCATTATGGACGGGAATCGCCGTTGGGCTCGTCGCCATGGTTTGAAAACGGTCCTTGGCCATCGGTATATGGTGGAGAAAGGGCTCAAGCGGGTAGTGCGGACAGCCAAAGCATTAGGGGTGAAGTACTTAACACTCTGGGCTTTGAGTACCGAAAATTGGGATCGTGATCCAGCGGAAATTCGTTACTTGATGAAGCTTTTCCGCGAACTCTTTACTTCTCAGGCGAAAGCGCTCCACCAAGAAAACGTCAAGTTGCGAACCATCGGTGACCTGTCGCGCTTTGACAAGGATATTCGAGAGAATGTTAAAAAATGGGTTGATTTATCAAGAAAAAACAATGGAATTACAGTCACGCTGGCTCTCAACTACGGTGGCCGAGATGAAATGCTGCGCGCTATTCAGGCGTATGGCTCGGACGTGAAAAGCGGTAAGCTCAACGGCCACGCGCTGACGCAAAAACAGTTTGCCGCTTACTTGGATACTGCTGACTTGCCCGATCCAGATTTGATTATTCGTTCTGGCGGTGAGCAGCGCTTATCGGGCTTTTTGCTTTGGCAGAGTAATTATGCTGAGCTCTATTTTACAAAGACCTTAATGCCGGATTTTGACGCGGCGGCTTTGCGTAGAGCGGTCAGTGAGTTTGGTCGTCGCCAACGGCGATTTGGGAGGTAACTATTTTTCTAGTTATTGAAACCGAAATAGTTAGATACCAGTTGATTCAGAGGAAGGAATTTTAAACTCTAAAATCGTCCTCACCCCAGTAAAATCAGCAATGAGATTGAGAATGATGAACGCTGAGACCGCTACCACCAAGCCGATGATGGCGTAGGTAACTGAGTTTCTGCCTTTTTCCACCTGCTTGGTGTCGCCGCCGGAAACCAGTAATCGGAAACTAGCGACGATCAACATGATAAAAGCAGTCACCCCAACCAAGGTGAGAAAAATCGACAGCACGTTGGCCAGCAAGCACTGTAAACCCTGGATAGTAGCCACGGTTTCGTCAGTGGGACTAACACAGACCCCGCTCCATGGACTGGTTTGAGCAAAAACCGGAGAGACACTAGCGAGTTGGAGGCCGAGGAAAAAGAAAACGATGGAGATGGTTTTACTCAGCAGTTTCATGGCGTTGATTATACATAATCACTTATCTTTCATAAAAACTTCCTTTAACAAAAACCCCCGCCGGAAAAGACGGGGGTTTTTCGAGTTCCAGTTTTTTTTACCCATCGATGGTCCGAGTGTTAAACACTTCGTTCAAACCGCCGGAGAAGCCGAGGAAGTTCAACGCCAAAGTAAGGATGGCGTACGAAGCAGCGACGACGATCAGACCAATTACGGCCGAAGTAATTTTATTGCGTGCGCTCTCGGTTTTACCCTTATCTCCACCACTAGTGATCCATTCAATACCACCCCAGATGAGGTAAAGGAAAACTAATAAGGCGGCAATCACCATCACAAAACTTAAAACGCCATTGATGAGCTTCCCAAAGTCGGTGGCAAAACCTTGGCCGGGATCAACCGGTGTGTCAGTGATGCTTTCTGCGGCGACTGGCAGCGCGGCGGCCGCGAAACTGGCTACTGAAACGCTGGCTGAGAGGGCCAGTTTTTGCAGTTTATTCATAGTTCTCCTTTGTTACTTTTTGTTTCTTACTAACCTTAAGCTCGTATTATATCCATGTTTTGTTTTAAACGTCAAAAGCTTTCTGAGAGCAGTCTGTTTTAACAGCCACCGCCGAAGCTGAGAACACAAATATCCAATAGCTGTTGAATAATCATAAAGATAGCGGTTGAGGCAGCTAAAACAATCAGACCAGTGACGGCATTCATGATTTTGTTGCGCGCCCCCTCCACCTTGCTTTTATCACCCCCACTGGTGATCCACTCCACTGCTCCCCAGATAAGGTACAGCAAGACGAGTAGGGCGGCGATGGCCATCACGGCGCTCATCAGACCGCCCAGAAAAGAGCCAAAGTCACCGCCTGATCCTGGCAGATCGGCTTGTTGCCCCGCTTCTTTTAGATCGATAGTAGTTGGTTCTGGCATATGAGTGTAATTTTTATTCTGGCAATACGTCTGGTCTGGGTATGTCCAGGATACTAAAACTTTCTCCAAACAGTAAATCACTCAGGAAGTTAAGAATGACGAAAGTACCAACTAAGACAATTAAACCGATGACAGCTTGAGTGATCCGGTTGCGGGCATTTTCTAATTTTCCCTTGTCCCCGCCACTGACGATCCACTCGATTGCTCCCCAAATGAAAAGCACGATGGTAGCGATCGCGCCGATGGCCAGCATAGCCTTCCAGAGACCGACAAAGTAGTTGGCAAAGGCAGTACCTTCGTTAGCCAGTTCTGGGTCGGTGAGCTCTCCTTGCAATACTGGGTTTTTGAGCTGCGCCAGCGCTGTGCTGGTAGAGAAAAGCAAGAGCGAGAGGGTGGTTGAGGCGATGGTGGTAAGTTGGCGCAGCGATTTTTTCATTCGATGATTAAGTACCCGGACTGAGGGGAGTGACTAGGTTTCTAATCTGGCCTGCTGGGTTGAGAAAGTCTAAGCCGATGATACCGCTCAGCAAACCAAGCAAACTGTATGAGGCGACGATGATAACCATGCCTAAAACGCCGTAGAGCATCCGGTTGCGGGCTTTCTCCAACTTACCTTTATCCCCACCACTAGTGATCCACTCGAAAGCGCCAAGAACGAAATAGACCACGAAAAAGAGTGAGGCCAACACGGTCATAAAGCCGATGAGATTGGAGATGAAGCTCTCTAAGTTTTCCAGCGCCGCCTCGCCAGTTTCGTCAGTACCCGATCTTTCACTAAAAGCGCTGGTGGGTGGGTCGAAGGTGCCAATATTGGTTGGTTGTTGAGCGATAAGAGAAAAAATATTGAGCATCACCCACCCCCTATTACGGTAAAGCTGGGACTTAAAATGTACGTGGCGTCACCAAAAACCACTAGGCCGACGATCGCGGCCAGCGTATATGCTCCGACGATCAAGGCAATGCCGACTAAACTGTAGGTCATTTTTTGAGAAGCTTCAGCGTGAGACTTGGCGTCACCAGTGGCGGTGATATATGTCCAACCAGCCAGAATAAAATTGACCATCACCCACACCCCGGCGACAATCGTGCCAATCTTGATGATGTTGGAGAGAAACAAAATGAGGCCAATTTGTTCGCCGCTAGCGGCGTCGTATTTCTCTACTCCGGCGGGAGGACTGATGGTGCCAAAGATCTCATCAGTCTCACTACTTCCTTGGAGCCCCCCGCTGGCTCCACCCGGTTGGGCGATCACGGCTTGAGCTTGGGCGGGGAAGATCGTGAAAAAGCAAACAGTCAGTGCCAGCGCAAAAAGTTTTTTCATGTATTTTAAGATTGTAGTATAGGTTTTCTTACAAGGGAATATCTGCCCCTGTGACTTGTTTAATAATCTGAACGACCCAGTACGCTATAAACATCACCACGATGCCTACTCCAGTCGTGAGCACGATTTTCATCGCTTCTTGAATACCCTTTTGTCCTTTGATCAAAAATTTATAGCCAGCCAGGATAACCATGATCATCACGGCAATGCCCGCGACTACAAATAGATTTGGCACAATTAAGTTGACGAGAGTTGAGGGAGAAGTGTACACGTCTTTGACCGGCGTCCCGTCACTCAGGGTATAAGCACAGCCAAGTTCGAAGCCTGCTTCACTGCTGCCCGGGCTGGTGGCGCAACTACTTTCACTCATTGGGTGGTATTATATCAACACATTACAGAGGAAAACCACATGATCTTACCAAAAAAAGAACGACAGCTGTTAGCTCGACTGCGCGCTGGCAGTAAGCAGGCTGTGCGGGAGTGGTTCGCCTTATTTTTCCCTTACTTGTTGCGGTTGGCCATCGGTAAAGTTCCCCACAGAGAAGATGCTGAGGAAATCGTGCAGGAGACGTTTATTAACTGTCTGAAACAACTGCCTCTTTTTCAAGAAAGAGCTCGGTTGCGAACGTGGATGGTCAGTATTTTGAACCACGAAATTGCAGATTATTATCGTCGCCGCTATGCCAAACGAGCACTGCAGGTTATTCCACTGGCCAATGTTTTAGTGGCTCAACCAGTGAAAAATGCGAGTGAAACCTCACTCAAGGTTCAACAAGTGTTGGCGCGGATGAGTACAAAGCGCCAAGAGTTGTTGTTATTGAAATATGTTGACAAACGGAAGGTAGTGGAGATTGCCCGTCGTTGGAACACGACGATTAAAGCGATTGAATCAGAGCTCTTTCGGGCTCGGCGCGAGTTTAGGCTTTTATACTTACAGCTAGCTGATTAAAGCGGTGGGGCGGCCGCCTGTTTGCCAATATTTATGAAACGTAATCAGTTTTTAACCAAACTTACCCAAGAAGCGCAGTTGCAGGCCAAGATTTATTCTCACACGGTTGTTCCCAAACAACTTGAACCAGTCGCCAGTTTCATCGGCAACCATACATGGAAAGCATTATTGATCATTTCTGGTCTAATGGCTTTATTACAGGAGGTACGGCCGTTATGATGCTGCGTCAATTAATGCACATTGTGAGCTCTGTTGCCTATTCAGTTGCTCAGATTTCGCAAGGGTTATTTTTTCACCCGTACCAAACGATGCAGTCGCTGTTGCGGGAGAAAGTTTTTTTCTGGTTGACCCTGTTGCCGATGGGGATTTGGGTGGTAGCTCGGTTAGTATGGGGGTTAATGATTGTGCCGCTGGTGCGGCTGGTGTTTTCGTGTTCAGCGACCAACTTTTGGGGTTGTCAACTGATTCCGTTTTTTACTCATTGGTTGTGGTATTTTTGTGTACTGTGGCAGCTGGTGTTACTGTATCTGTTCGTGCGCTTCATATATGCTTTTGCCCAGGGTCGTGAATGAAAATTGCACATATTTTTTTGCAGCACTTCCGTAACTTTGCGGAGTATGAAACCAAACTCAATAACGTGACGCTGTTGGTCGGCGGGAATGGGGCTGGTAAAACCTCGCTTGTCGAAGCGGCGTACTTGTTGTCTCATGGTGAAAGTTTCCGCGCGGAAAAAATCGATGAAATGATCGCTTTTGGTGAACCGTTAGCGAGAGTGACGGTGCGTTTGGGAGATGGTGAGAGCACCGATATTTTGGAGATGACGCTCACACGGGGCGTGGTGCAGGGGAAACGGTCACCAAAAAGACTCTATGCTATTAATGGTGCTCGCAAGCGTCGGCAAAACTTTGTTGGCCGATTTTTGGCGGTAGTGTTTCAACCAGAGGATATGCGCTTGATCGAGGGTTCGCCATCTCGCCGCCGAAGCTTTGTGGATGATGTTTTGAAGCTCACCGAACCAAGCTATTTTCAGTCGCTCAGGACATACGAACAGGCGCTCAAGCGCATCAATAAGTTTTTGGAGTTGGTCAGAGAGAAGAAACAACCTCGTTCGGTTTTGACGTATTGGGAGTTGTTGATGGTTAAACACGGCCAATTTTTACAGGAGAAGCGCCAAGAGTTTTTCCACTTCCTCCATACCACCGGCGGGCCATTTGCTTTTGATGTGCGCTATCAATTGTCGGAAATTTCACCGGCGGTACTTGACTCTCACCGAGAACGGGCCATCGCCGCTGGTCATATGTTGATCGGTCCGCATAAGGACGATTTTGTCGTTTTTTTCACCGAAAAAAACCTTGAAGATCGCGACTTGTCAGCCTATGGTTCTCGCGGCCAACAGCGGCTGGGGGTGTTGTGGTTGAAAATGGGGGAGTTGCAGTTTTTGGAACACAAAAGAGATCAACAACCACTGCTTTTACTGGACGACATTTTTTCGGAACTGGATGAGCGCTCGGAAAGCATGGTATTGGAGTTGATCGGGAAGTATCAAACAGTATTAACCACCGCCTCAAGCGCCACTAAACAGTTTTTGGCAAAAAAGCTCAAGAATCTCTCGATCGTGAGAATGGAACGAGGTGGTTAAGCTTTTTTGGCCTCTTTGAGGGTTTGCCAGAATAAAACGGGGATTACTTCTACCAGATCGCTGGCATTGAAGTAGTAACCGGTTTTTTCAAATAACTGTTCACCAGCCTTTTTGTTGATGTAACTGCCAACGACACAGGCTGTCAGGGCATCATTGGTGCAATAAAGGGCAGCCACCAGGCCAGCCAAGACGTCACCAGTCCCCCCCTTAGTCATCCCGGCGTTACCACCCTCGATCTTGATTTTTTGCTGGCCGGTTTTGACAGTGTCGACTCGGCCCTTAAGCAGGATCACCGCTGGAATCACGTGTTCGCTGGCGAGTTTTTTTGCCACCATCATCAACTCTCGTGAGTGGGGAGTGATGATGTGATGTGGCTTTAAGAGTTGTGGGTCAACCATTTGCAGGGCTCCAGCATCCAGCACCCACTTCTTGTCGGGGTATTTTTTTAAAAGCCCATTGGTGATTTGTTCAGTTTCCGCCGCCCGCTCCATGCCGGGGCCGATCAGGACACAGTCAGCTTCACTAAGGTAGTGGTCAATTTCTTGGCGTGGCACCACGATGCCGTTCCAAAAATGACTCTTCGCTACCTGAATCAATTGATTGTTGCTAGGTACGGAAGAGTAAAAAACCATGTCCACGAATTTGGCAGCGATGTCGAGACTCCACTTACTGGCGGCGTGAAAAAGCTCCGAGCCGCCAATAATCAGCAGCTTGCCGTTTTGTCCTTTGTGGGAGTCGGGGAGTGGCATTGAAATATTTTTAAAAAAAGGGAGGAGTGTTTTGGGAATCATTGCAGCTTTTTTTACTGTGGCTTCTTTTTTGTCATCAGTTGTTTTTGGGTGATGTCTTCTAGAGTTTTTTGCACCCGAGCTAACTGCATCGTGACGGTAACGGCCAGCAGGGTCATGATCACTGCATAAATAAACAGTGAAATGACACCGCTTTTTTCTCCTAAAAAGGGATTGATATAAGTTTCCACCGCGCTTTTGATCGCTTCATTCCAGGCGAGTGCCACCACCAGACCAAACCCGCTGGTAGCCAGCGTGACCATGTTTTTGACGATGGCCAGAGGGACTTCTTTGATTGAGTGAGGAGTCTTGAGATTACTAGCCATAGCCGCATTATACCCGACTTTAACTGGGGTTTACCCAAGGTATTCTGGCAGAATCGGCGTGAAAAGCTAAAATTCCTTGCAAGTTTTGCCAGAATACCTTTAGAATATGATCAAAATGTATCAGCCAGTTTTCAGCATTACTCATAACCTTTTAACCTACATCGCCAATATTGAGGCCAGTAAAGCAGTGATTGATAACTCTCCATTGGTGCCGGCTTGGGAGGCCAGGTTCCGCGATGATGCGCTGGCCCGCACGGTGCACTTTGGCACCAAGATTGAGGGAAACGACCTCAGTCAGGAACAGGCTCAGCGCGTAATTCAACTTAAGGGGGTGTCTGATACTAAAGAAGTCTCGGAAAAAACCGGCGTCACGGCGCGTGAACGGGATATCCAAGAAGTCATTAACTACCGGAACGTCTTGCTCTGGATTGATCAACAAAAAGTGCTGGAGCGCAAACCTCAGTTGTCGGTCGACACGCTTCATACACTGCATTCACTGACGATGAAAGGTTTGGTTGATGAAGAGAGTGTGGGTGCTTTCCGCCAAAAACAAGTAGTAATTGAGGGAGTGGAAGGCAGCGGCGTGGTGTTTCGCCCGCCGGTTTCAGTTGAAGTGCCGTATTTAATCGACGAGCTTTTTGCTTGGATTAACAGTCCGGAGGCCGCGCAGGTGCACCCGGTATTCCGTGCCGCGATCGTGCACTACCAGTTGGTGTACATTCACCCGTACGTGGAGGGCAATGGCCGCACCGCGCGGGCGATGGCGACTCTACTGATGTATTTGCTCGGGTACGATTTCAAACGCTTTTTCTCGCTGGAGCAATATTACGACGGTGATGTCGATCGTTACTACAAAGCACTCTTGTCGGTCCAACAGCAACCGAGTGCGGATCTCACCTATTGGCTAGAATATTTTTGCTATGGGTTAGCCATTGAGATTGACAAAGTGAAGTCGCAGGTCCAGAAGTTGTCGAAAGATTTGAAAATGAAGAAAGAATTGGGGCGACAAGTGGCCTTATCGGAACGCCAAATTATTTTACTGGAAGTGTTGCAAAACCAGGGAGAAATTACTTCCGAAGACGCTCAGGAAGCTCTACCGAACGTCTCGGTTGACACCATTCTCAGAGACGTTCGCGATCTCATTCAAAAAGGAGTGGTCGAAAAGCGCGGTGTCACTAAGGGCGTGACCTATCGGTTGGCGTAACCAACCTTTTGTTAATCTGTTACAGTGAAAGTAGTGTATGACTTTTGCTGACTTCGCCCAGCATTTGAAAAAAATTGAACCGACGAGCGCTCGGTTGGAAATTACCCGATTACTGGCTGATTTATTCAAAGACTTAAAAACTGAAGAGATTCCGCCGGCAGTTTACTTATCACTGGGTCGGTTAGTGCCGGAGTATCAGTCACTGGAATTTCAGTTGTCGACCAAGATGATTTTGCGCGCACTGACCAAGCACATGGCCGAACGCCCCAAAGTCTACGGTGGCACTTCGAACAACTTATTTCACGAGGCTGATGACAGCAACTATGGGCAACAGGTCAACAAACTTTACAAACAGACTGGTGACATTGGTGAAACTACCGAGCAATTGGTGACGAAGTCGTATCAAATAGGCAAACAACCAAGCTTGCTGGCGGTTTATGAACGCTTAACAGCCATCGCCAAAGAGAGTGGGACTGGTTCTCAAGAGCGCAAAGTGGCCGGTTTGTTGGCACTTTTTGACCAACTCGACCCAACCTCTTTGCGCTTTGTGGCACGCATTGTAGTGGGGAAACTGCGCTTGGGTTTTTCGACCATGACGGTTTTAGATGCCTTGTCTTGGGTCAAACATGGTGACAAGTCAGACAGCAGCAAGTTGGAGGAATTGTTTCAGAAAAAAGCTGACTTGGGTTTGTTAGCTCAAACCTATTTAAAACACCCAGGCTTTCAAGTGGTAGAGCGGACCTATCAAATCGAACTGGGCGTGCCGATTGTGCCGGCACTTTGTCAGCGTCTCAACACCGCCAAAGAAATCACCGACAAAATGGGCGAGGTCATTGTCGAGCCGAAATACGATGGTTTGCGAATTCAGATTCACCTGGGTGAAGAAAAAGCCAAGCGGTGGGTGCGCTCATTTACGCGCAACCTGGAGGAGACTTCGCATATGTTTCCGGAACTGGCGGCCAACTTAAAAGATCTCAAGTGTCAAAGCGCTATTCTCGATGGGGAAGTGGTTGGCATTGATAAAAAGTCTGGCCGGATTTTACCATTTCAGGAAACTGCCACTCGCCGCCGCAAACATGGGGTGGAACGCAAGGCTGCTGAGTTGCCGGTGAAGTTTTTTTTGTTTGATATTTTGCAAAAAGATGGCAAAAGTTTAATTGACTCTCCCCTGTCGGAACGGAAAGCAATCTTGGCTGCCCTAGTAGATAACTCTACAGTTTTTGTGCTGACGCCATTTATGGTTACGAAAGATCCACAAGCACTGCATGCCTATCACGATCAGCAACTTCAGGAGGGTTTGGAAGGAGCCGTAATTAAACAGTATGACTCAGTTTATAAGAGCGGCAGGAAGGGTTGGCGTTGGGTCAAAATCAAAGAAGAAGAAGGGACTGCCGGCAAGTTGAGTGACACCCTGGATTGTATTGTGATGGGGTATTACAAAGGCCGTGGGAAACGAACGCAGTTTGGCGTGGGCGCTTTTTTGGTGGGTTTACTGGGTAAAGACGATAAGATTGTGACGGTAGCCAAGATTGGCACCGGTCTCACCGATGAGCAGTTTCGCGAACTCAAGCAGCGGATTGACCGATACGAAACCAAAAAAGCGCCCCCCCACTACGTGGTTCACAGAAACCTTTTGCCAGATGGTTGGGTAGAGCCAGCACTGGTGGTGGAAGTGGCCGCCGACGAAATCACGCGCTCCCCTCTTCACTCAGCAGGAAAAGCGCTGCGCTTTCCTCGCTTGGTAAAGTTCAGGGATGACAAGCGTTGGCAGGACGCGACCACAGTCAGGGAGTTACTGACCATTCGTTAAGTTTCTTCTGGCAGTAACTCACCTAAACTTTTCAACAGCTGTTTGGCCCGAGTGAGTTGTTTTTTTGAGGCTTTTTGGATAAACCTTTGCAAGTTAATAAACGGTGAGCGAGATGGTCGGTCGTAGTATTTACCACCTTCCATGACGTAGCCATAGTTGTGGTGTTCAAAACTTTTACCCAGGATGTAGTTAAGTTGCGAGGCGGCCGCAATGCGGGCCATTTTTAGTGAACCTTCTTTTTCAAATCGCCGTAGCGAGAAAAGATACCTGGGTTCGTGAAAAATTTTGAAATGGTAGCCGGCGGCGACACAGTCTTTGACGAACAGTGAGTCTTCGAAGATTTTTTGTTTTTCGTTAAACTTTACTTTTCTGGTTGCTGTTTTTTTGGCCCCGATCAGCGCTCCAATTGCCGCTTCCTTGCCGACAATATGGTAAAGTTCGTAGCCAAAGTTAATGGCCGAGTCGATGGTTTTACTGAGCGAGGTTTGCTGGTTTGTTTTAACCCAGGTGGTAAAAACGCCTGTTTGTGGATTTTTTTCCAGTTGATACTTAATTCCTTGCAGAAAGTAGTTTGGCAGCCGGTTATCAGCGTCCATGAAAATGACCCATTCTCCCCTGGCTAACTGAGCACCAGCATTCCTTTGGTTGGCGACGTTTTGTTTTTTGCTAACCTTAATTCTCAGCGGGAAACGCCTTTTAAACTGACTGGCTGCTTTGACGGTGTGGTCGTTTGAGTTTCCGTCGACATGAATCACTTCGAAGTTAGTCAAAGTTTGCTGGACCAAGTCTCCCAACAAGAGTGGGAGATACTTTTCTTCGTCCAGGGTAGGAATCACGATCGAGAAAAACGGTTTTTTAAACATAAAGTCAATGACATGTATCTGTCATATTGTAAATCACGCTACAATGATCGACATGAAGATACTTATTGGGTTAGGGAATCCGGGTCGGGAGTATCAGCGCTCACGCCATAATGTTGGTTTCCGCGTTCTTGAACTGTTAGCCAAAAAACTAGACATCACTTTTACTGATTCGCCGAGGCTCTTTTCTCAAGTTGGCAAACTCAATGACTGGTTGTTGGTGAAACCGAAAACCTTCGTTAATGGTTCTGGTCAGGCGGTCAGGGCAGTACTCAATTTTTACAAACTTTCTCCGGCGGCGCTGACCGTGGTGCATGACGACTTGGATTTGCCCTTTGGCACTTGGAAAAGCCAATTTGGCACTGGTCCCAAAATTCATAATGGCTTACTGTCGATTTACCAAGCGCTAGGGACAAGAGACTTTACTCACCTCAGGATTGGGGTTGATAATCGAGCAGGGAAGCGAACGATGCTGGGAAAAGACTACGTGCTACAGCCTTTTTCCAGTCAAGAAGAACGAGAACTTCGTGTTGTTGTAGAAGAAGTGGTGAAATATTTACTAGATTAGAAATAGCTCTCAGCTGCCCGTATGCAAAACCTTCGTTACTCTCATCAAGTTCTTTTTCCTCGCATTACAGTCGATAACTCGCGCAACATGAAAGTATTGTTTTCGATTCGTGTTTTGCGCGAACTGGCTAATAAACTGGCACTGTTTTTTTTACCGGTGTTTTTGTTTCAGCTCGGGATCTCAACTCGATTTTTAGCTGCTTGGGGGCTGACAAGTTTTCAAAGTGGCGTGGTACTGCTGGCACTTTATTTTGCTGTGGCCAAGCTGATGGTGGTATTGTTGGCCATTCCGGCTGGCGACTTTATACGTCGCTATGGGTTTGCGGCCAGCCTCATGTTGTCTCACCTGTTGTATGCGGTGACGCTAATCGGTTTTCGGTTGGCGTTGGAAAACCTGAACTGGCTGTGGCTCGCGATTGCCACCGACGGGGTTAATTCCACTCTCATGTGGGGAAGTTTTAACACCCTTTTTTCCAAGGACGCGCGCAAAGCCCGGATGGGACGCGAGCTGGGGTTGATCCAAGCTTTATTGAATGTCATTTGGATGATTGCACCAGCTGTCAGTGGTATTGTCATTTTTATGTTTGGTTACGAGTCACTTTTTTCGGCTGGTTTGGTAATTGTGGGTATCAATATTTTGCTGGCGGCTTTCGTCACCGCCGCCCGTGAGCGAGACGACGTTAGTCTCAAAGAATTCTCGTGGTGGATTCGAGAGCGCCGGTTTGTGAAATTGAGTGCTTCGATTGGCGGTAAAACTATTCACGATCTGGCTATTTTCGTCTGGCCGTTGTATGTTTTTTTACTGTTGGGCAACACTGAGCGGGTAGGTATTTTGTATAGTTTGTCGTTTTTACTTTCGGTTATCATTGAGCTTTTTTTGAGTGAGAGAATCGATCACCACCATCGCCGTCGACCGTTTTATATTTCTGGTGGTATGTTGTCGGTCTTGTGGGCGCTGCGCTCTCAAGTTTTTACGCCGTGGGCAATCGCTTTAGTCGACACCTTTGACAAGTTGACCGGCAATTATCACTGGTTGTTTTTTGACCGGTTGCTTTTCAACCGTGGCAAGGGGAGAGCGGCCTTGTCGTATTTTATTTACCGTGAGTTTATTGTGGGAGTGTCAGCGATGGGGTTTTGGTTGTTGTTTGCGCTCATTTTTCTCATTTGGCCGTTGGAATGGCGCGGGCTGTTTGCCTTGGCGGCGGTTGGCGTTTTATTGACGTTGTTGGTCAACAAAAAGCATGAGACGGTTTGATGATATAAACTAGACTTATGTCATCAGCTAAAAAATCCGGCGGTTTTCAATCAACCAAATCATTGTTTACGGACTTTAAACTGGCAGACAAGGGCGGCTATATTACCCAAGAATTTCAGGATTATGGGTACCGATTGGCTGTGGCTTTGGACGACTTGGAACACAAAAGCTTGTATATCAAAATGGCTAAGGAAGTTGATCGCACGATTTTGGAAAAAGCGCTGGCGTTTGTCATTGACTCACAAGCAAAAAGTAAGCCGCGCCTATTTATGTGGAAAGTTAAGCAACTCAAAGAAGAACAAAACCGCTACAATGGGAAAAAATGAAACACTTTTCGACCAAATTCTTGATTTTTGTTTTATTGGTGGCGGCGATTTTGTCAGGCTATAACTACTTCAAAAGACCGTTTCTTGCTCGGTTTGGCAACTTAGAACAACAGTTGGAACTCGTCGAAACCCTGCCTGCGCCAGACCCCATCCAGCTGGCAGTCGATCAGTTAACCACTCGGGAAAAGGTACTTCAACTCATTGCTTATCCGGTGGTGTTGGAGACGAGCGAAGCGTCTTTGTCGGCCGAATTGGCCTGGATCGAGGCGAATCGCCCGGGGTTTGTGACGTTGTTTGGCAGTAGCATCGACGCTACTCCTGCCGCCCAATTCGTGCAGTCAACGCGTTTCACGGCTGGCTATTTGCCACTGATTGCGGTGGATCATGAGGGTGGAACGGTACAACGGTTGAGTGGCGATGGTTTTACACGCCTGCCCAGTTGGCGGCAGGTTTGTCAGTTAGCCGCGTCAACAAGAAAAGAACTGTTTTCCCGATCAGCTCAAGAGTTGAGTCAGGTGGGAATCCAGCTTATTTTCTCCCCAGTGGTAGATGTTGCCCGTGACGGTTCGTTCTTGGGGAGCCGCGCTTGCTTAACAGAAGGTGAGGTAGTGAGCACGGCCACTGATTATATTCAGGAGTTTGCACGGTTTGGCGTTTTGTCAGTCATCAAACACTTTCCCGGTATTGGCTCAGTGACTCGTGATCTTCACGACCAATTGGATAGCGTGGAGCTTGAGCCTCGGGATACGATTGTCTTTGACCGACTTTTAGGCACCTTTCCTAATATTGGAGTGATGACTACTCACGTGGTTGTACCAGAGAGAACAGCTGGTGTGCCATGTAGTTTAAACGCGGCGTGCTTAGATCGTTTTCCGGCGAATTTTCCGCAAGTGGTGTTATTTACGGATGCGCTGGAGATGCGCGCCGCCGGTTTGGTGGAAGGAGAAACCACTCCCAAGACACTGTCAACGGTAGCTACCCAAGCGCTGTTGGCCGGTAATGATGTATTAGTGTTTGGTGAAACAATCAGCGCAGAAACTGTGGCAGAGGTGATTGCTGTTTTGGAAGAAAATTATATGGCCAACGAAAACTTCCGGCGACGGGTGGACGACAGTGTGACAAAGATCCTAAAACTTAAATTACCGCAGGAAGGAGAGTAAGTGCGGCAGGCTAGTTTCTGGCAGCGGCTGGGTTTGAAAATCTTTGTTTTACTCTCTTACGTATCGTTATTTTTTTTCCTCATGCCGCTGAGTTGGCAACTGTTTTGGTTGGTGGTTGGGGTAGTGTGCGGAGTAGTTTTTTTATTGGTTGATGAGTTAGTGGGCTTTCGTTGGTACCAAGAAAAGCCAGCAGACTCAACGTTGACCAAGCCGCGTTTTTTAGTTTCTCGTTCACCACTATTTCTGATTTCTTTGCCGCCGATCGCCCTCATGGTTTTCACCTCTTTTGGCAGTTTCTGGGCGACTGGAGTACTGGGTGGCATGATGTTGTGGTTGTTGTTGGAGATGGTGGAGTTACGCCGAGACAGTGTGGCATTTGACCGGCGATTTTTACCGACGATCAAAGGACAAGTTTCACCTCAACACATTCAGATGATTCTATTGAGTGGTTGGGCATTTTTTGTACTCCTACACTTATTGGTTATGATTTAAGTTCGAAACGTATGGAAGGAAAAGCTAATCAATTGGAAGAGGCAAGGCGCCAAGAAGTATTGGCGGAAATCGAGGATTGGAGAGCAAAGAACAAAAAAACAGATAGGCCATGGCAGAGCGAGCTAGCTAACTTTCACCTCCTATTACCTGATCCTGAAAGTAGTTCAGGTAGTTTTATGACAGATCAATATGAAAGCATGGGTTTTCTAGATAGGCCACATGGCGAGTTCATAACTAATCCTGAGGAGAGATCATTGCACAGTGAGCTATTTTTAGGACAAACCCCAAGAGAATTATTTCAAACGATTGACAATGTTATTAAAGACATCTCCTCCGTATCGCTGGTGGAAATTCTGAAACTGGTGAGAGAAGAGCGCGCTTATGGAAATACTTTAAACGAGTCTTCTACTTCGTTTGTCGAAATGGATGACAATCACGAGTTAGAGCTTGAAGCAGCATTTGAAAGAAGTATTATCAAACTTAATGAGTTGAATATGTATGTTATGCCAATTTATATAGTTTTACGGGTGAAGGGTTACACTCATTATGATCTCACGTCGTAATGTTTTCTTTTGGTTAAAAATTATTTTAGGTGTTGGCATTGTTTTTTTATTCTTACTGTTGTTTTTAAGATTGAGAAATAATTTTTCTGACCTACGTTCTTTTTCCGACCATTCAATCATTGCTTGGCAACTGGAAAACCAGCCGCTGAAAGTTGAGTTGGTCAACACTCCAGCAAGCATTACTCAGGGGTTGAGTGGGCGAACTGGACTAGATGGTATTGACGGTATGTTGTTTGTTTTTGACCAACCGGCTATTAGAACTTTTTGGATGAAAGGGATGGCAATGCCAATCGATATTATTTGGCTTTACCAGGGAAAAGTTGTCGGTATCGAGCGTAATGTTCAGCCACCGCCTGAAGGGACTACAGACCAAGCATTAGAGCGATATCTGGCGCCACAGGTGGTGGACATGGTTTTGGAAACAGCACCTGGCAGGTTATCTTTACCTTAACTCCCAGGCTCTTTTTTCTCTTGGGCAAACACAGTATTATACGTACTGTGTCTGATACGCTTGCCCAACCGGCTACTGGCTTGGCTCATCGTCTAGTTGGTGACCCCAACTCGATGATTGGGGCGCTGATTAAGCGTGGCCTAACCGGTCAGGCAGTAACCTCTCAAGTTCAGCCTGGTGTTAATTCTTCTCCTCACGCAACTGCTCGCACAACTCCTGCTCTTGACACACTCGAACAAGTCTTGACTGAAGTAGAACAAACGAGTCAACAGCCGGTTGTCGACACGACAGGTGAAGGAGTGATGTCTCAGGTGATGCCGCAAGTGATGACACAGACTGCTGACTCACTTGATCCTCACAAACCGATGGTGGCCACCACGCAAAAAGAAAAAGTGGCGCCGGCGACTACCCTTGAACAGGTGGCGGTTGACGCGGTTGGCGGGGTGCAGCAAGTTGAAGTGGAACCCACGCCGGAGATCCCGCCGGAGGTTGAGAGCTATTTACAAAAAGTTGAGGAGCAACCAGAAACTGCTCCCAAAGAAATTGTGGTGGCCGATGGAATGCCAACCGCGCCAACCGATCACCAATACCCCGCCCAGCCCGTGGTAGTTTTGCCAATTACTCAAGCGGAAGAGCAGGCCGGCGCCAAGAAAAGTCCAAAGTTTAGTATTAGGTGGTTGGTGGAATGGAGTCGTAAGCTCATGAAAATGTTTGTGGGCAAAGTGATTTATCGGTCAGTGGAAGGGAGTGCTGCGTAATGTTTTTGGAATCGCAGGGTTTTATCACCAGTGTTTCTTTGTTTTTTGCCAATCTTTTTTTATGGCTAGGGATGATTGGTGTCGCTCTGGTGCTTGGTTACCTGTTACTCCAATGGCTTAAGTATCGCAACCGCGAAGGGTATTCGCTAGATTTCGTGACACTGTTGGTACGCTTGCCGAAAGACAACGAAATTAAAGTTGACGCGGCCGAACAAATGTTTGCGGGGTTGTACGCCTTAAAACACCACGGCTTTTTCTCGTTTTTGAAGGCAGAGGAACTGATTAGTTTCGAAATTGTTGGTCTCAAAGAGGAGATTGCTTTCTATGTCAGTTGTCCAAGGAGAGTACGCGACTTGGTGGAAAAACAAATCCATGGTGCCTATCCTACCGCCGACATCAAAGAAACCGACGAGGTCAATATTTTCAGTGAAAAAGGCCGAGTGGCGTTTGCCTCACTGCGCCTTAAGCAGGCTAAATACTTGCCGGTTAAAACATATAAAGACTTGCCGACCGATGGTTTATCGCTGATCACGTCCGCTTTTTCCAAAATGGGCGACGGCGAAGGAGCGATTCTGCAAATTCTGATTCACCCAGAGAGTCAAGGGTGGCAGCGCAAGGGCAGAAATTACATGAAGGAAGAGAAGAAACGTGAAGCCGACCCGCAAAAGGCTACCTATGGTCATGATCCCAAAGAAATGGAGGCTGTGACGACTAAGGTAGAAAAACCAGGCTTTCGAACCTCGATCAGAGTCGTGGTTTCCTCACCGCAAGTGGCAATGGCACAGTCGCACCTCAATAATATTGTGGGCGCTTTTTCGCAGTTTACTTCCGCGTATAACGAGTTTTGGCGCACGCGTTTCTATATCAAACATCTGTTTATGGTTGATTTTATTTACCGCTACATGCCGCTTTTCGGCTGGCGGACATCGATTTTGAATACGGAAGAGTTGGCCACCATTTTTCACTTTCCCAACAAAACTGTTGAGACACACCATATCAAGTGGTTGATTGCCAAAAACGCACCGGCGCCCCACCAAGTTCCACAAGAAGGATTGTTCCTTGGTAAATCACTCTACCGAGGAGAGGTGCGCGAGGTGCACATGACTCTTAAAGACCGCCAACGCCATATGTACATTGTTGGGAAAACCGGCACTGGTAAATCAGAATTCTTGAAAGAAATGGTCTTGCAGGATATTGCCAATGGTGAGGGGGTGTGTGCGGTGGATCCGCATGGCGAGTTTGTGGAAGAAGTGTTGCAGTTGATCCCACCGGAGCGCGCGGAGGATGTCATTTACTTTAACCCCTCTGACCTCACGCGGCCAATGGGGCTCAATATGATGGAGGCGGATACGGAAGAGCAAAAGCATTTTGTGGTCAGTTCAATTATTGGTTTGATGTACAAGCTGTATGATCCCCACCGCACCGGCATTATTGGGCCACGATTCGAGCACGCCATCCGGAATGCGATGTTGACCATTATGTCCAAAGAAGGCTCGACATTTATCGAGCTGGTGCGGACCTTGACTGACCCCAAGTTTGTCGAGGAGATGCTGCCCTATGTCAAAGACCCGGTGGTGAAACGATATTGGACCGATCAGATCGCCCAGACAAGCGATTTCCACAAGTCTGAAGTCTTGGACTACATTGTCTCCAAGTTTGGCCGCTTTGTAACCAACAAAACCATGCGTAATATCATTGGTCAACCAAAGAGCGCCTTTAATTTCCGCAAAGCGATGGACGAGAAGAAGATTATTCTCTGTAACCTCTCCAAGGGTATCTTGGGTGAGGAAGACGCCAAGTTTCTTGGTTTGATCCTAGTACCAAAAGTCCTGACCGCGGCCATGAGTCGCCAGGATGTGCCGATGGATCAACGCACTGACTTTTTCCTCTATGTCGACGAGTTTCAGAACTTTGCCACCGAGGATTTTGCCACTATCTTGTCAGAGGCCAGGAAATACAAGCTTAACCTAATTGTGGCTAACCAGTTTATCGGCCAGATTGACGAAGAGGTCAAAAACGCGGTGTTTGGCAATGTTGGGACCATTATTTCTTTCCGAGTTGGTGTGACGGATGCCAATTTCCTTCAGCACGAGTTTACCCCAGTCTTCAACGAAACTGATCTAACCAACGTAGAGAAGTACCACGTTTACGTCAAGACGATCGTGAATAATGAGCCAATGCCTGCCTTCAGCATGTCGCTGGAGAAAGATATTGATGCCATCAAGGCCAAGATGAACCCCAAGTTGGCCGAGATGGTCAAGCAATTGTCCCGCTTAAAGTACGGCAAGGACCGCGAGGTAGTGGAGGCAGAAATTCAGGTTCGGGCGCGGTTGTAAATCTCTCGATTTTTATTCGGTGTTTTTAATGACTAAGGTAGTTCATTTTGCGTGATTCTTCGATTTTTTCTCGACTGATGGTGTGTTTCAAATGCCATCATCTGCTGAATACACTCGCTATAGTCACTCTCATGAGTTGGAACGTTACTGGGGAAAAAAAGGAGTGGTTTATTCGATCAGTACGGTTCACCATCCCAGTGCGGGATCAGAGTACCCGGTGAAAGCGCCGGCGGGCTTTGAGGCTTTGGCTCCATATGACATAGCTTTAATAGAGTTTCCGGATGGGAGTCGCCGCACTTTTATGGCGATGTCTAGTGAAAACTTGCAGACTGGTGACGAAGTGGAGTGTGTGGTTGGTGCCAATCCGCCGACGAGTGATGGAGCAATTATTCCGTATAAAATCAAAGTCCGCCGTCCGATTTCGTGTTGAAATACTCCCTTGCTGAAAATGACACCCGATATCTGCACTGCAAATGCAAGGCAGATTTGAGGGATTGTTCTCACATCAACAACTCTATAAAAAGTAGCTTTTTGCATGATTTTTGAGATAATACGCGACAAATATCTACCCACTGTAGTGGGTATTTGTTTTTATGCCAAAAGAATATCGGTCGGGCGTTATTGCTGTGCCAAGAACTCAAGCCGGTGAGATACTACTACTGCCGGTTCAACCTGAAGACGTCAACGGTAAAGATAAGCATGAGTGTGTTGCAGTTGGCAGAAACGAGGAGCCAGCTGGAGCGTACGAAAAAATTCGTCCTGAGCAAAGGGGTTTTATTAGTGGCGCTATTAAGAAACCAGCAGATTGGCAAAATGGTATTCAGCAAGTTTTCTCGTCGGCACTGATTCGTGAGGCTAAGTCTGAATTAGGATTGACGATTTCTCCTGAAGCGATTAGTCCAGAGCCATTAGTCTTGGGACATATCGAGCAACGACGCAGTGGTGGTGAAGTAAGTTTCCTCGTGTTTCTGTTGGAAGTGACGATTTTCAGTGAGCAGCTTGAGTTTTTAGCAGAGAGAGCAAGAGAGATTAGACAGCAACTTGGCCTGCCAGCTGAAAAGGCAGAGAGTTTGGTGCGTTTGCTACCGAGTGAGGCGGCCGCATACCTGCAAGAAAATGGCAAGTTACTGCGGCCGGCGGCTCGTGAAGCGCTAACCAGGTACGCGGCCGCCCAGAATCTTTCTCTATGAGAAAAAAGCCAATTACTCTCATTAAACTGGGTGGTTCAATCATCACTGATAAAGACAGACCAATGTCAGTGAAGAGTAGCCGTTTGACTGCGTTAGTCAAGCAAATCAGGCGGGCGATGAAGGAGAAACCTGGTAAACAGTTCATTATTGGCCACGGCTCTGGCAGTTTCGGTCATGTCCCAGCTAAACAGTACAAAACACTTGATGGTTTTGTGAATGGTCAAAGCCGACTAGGGATGGCGGTCGTACAGGATGCGGCCGCTCAGCTTAACCGTCTGGTGGTGGCTGAATGCATCAAACATGGTATACCAGCAGTGACGTTTGCCCCTAGTAACACCCTGATTGTTGACAGTCGTCACGAAAAAGAAAATTTTTTTCAACTGCTTGAGTCATATTTGGCAAAAGGAATGCTTCCCATCACGTATGGTGATGTGGTGGTTGACCTTAAACAAGGTTGCACCGTGTGGTCTACCGAAGAGGTGTTTGCGCAGTTGGCTGGATGGTTGAGTAGGAAAGGGTATGCGGTTGACTCGGTTGTTCACGTGACACAAGTGGCTGGTTTTTTGGCTGAAAAGGGGAAAGTTATTCCGGAAATTACGGCCAAAACTTGGCCGGCGCTCAAGAAACATCTCTATAAAACCAAGGGTTTTGACGTCACCGGTGGGATGACGCTCAAGATTGAGGCCTCACTCAAACTGGCGGAAAAAGGGGTTAAATCAGTGATTTTATCAGGGGTCGCTGCTGATCATCTCTACAGGTACTTGGTTGACAAAGCTTGGGTTGGGACAATGGTGGTTTGAAAAAACTTACCTCTTTTTATACTCTCTGATTTTTGTCCAAATACTCCCCTTCAACTCATCAACTGAGGAGAGGCGTTCTTCGTTTTTATGTCTGATGTAAACGATAGGCAAATGAGGGAACTCTTTGGCTTTTCTGATTTGATTTCTCCTGGTAGAAGTGATAGCGATCGGCATTTCTTGGTCTGGGAGTTTAATTAAAAAGTGGGCTTCTTGTTGGCCTGATGCTGAGTCAGCACTCACTCTTTCCCAACCGGTGATCGCTCCTTCCGCGACAAGACTTTGTAAGGCTTCTTCAAAACGCATGCCATAAATCAGGCTCAACCCTCTCACATCACCTTCTTTTAAGGCTTCTATAAATTGCTCGTCCAGGCTTAGTTTCGAGGGGTTTTGTTCTGTCACTCGTTTAGTATATCTTACTTGGTCAATCCTGTTAACAAACCTATACTACCACAAACAGGTAGTAGTAATACCCAATCAAACCAGCGAGGCCAAACCAGACTTGGGTATAGGCCCAGCTGCGGATTTTTTCTTTTAAAAGTACAAAAGGAACGAGTGAGGTTAAAAGAGTTACTGCCAAAACGGCAAAAGTAATGGTTGGAGTAGCAAAAATGATCATCAACAGTGTCAAAGCCAGCAAGCCGGTGGACCACATTAACTTGGTGTATTTAGTTTCCCGGTGACCAATTTTGTGGAAACTATCCGCAAAAAGAATAAATAAAACGGCCGCTACATATAACTGCCAGTGGTGTAAGCCGATCGGTAGAGAGAAAGGCAGGATGTAAATTGGGATGTTGCCTAATCCCTCTAACCGCTCCAACCAGAAGTTTTGTTTTTTCAGGATTGCTTGGAGATTAACAACGACGTCTCCTAAGAGCGCCAGCGTGGTGACCAGCGGATAAAAATAAAAAGCCACTCCAGTCAGTAAAGCGGCGTGGGTAGGAAAGGGGCGTTTATGTTCCAACCAGTCGTCAAAAGGCATCACCACGTATTGAATAATCAAGACGGAAGTCAGGTGAGCCCAGCCATAAAAACCAAACTTGAAATAAAATAAAAACCCGGCCGCTGTTTCGCCGAGATTAACCAAGAAGTGTTTGAGGTCAGTTTTTAGATATTTGCCGTTCACCTTGAGTTTACTTTCGCTCGTAACTCTCCACTACTTGTTTGCAATACAGATATTGACCGTACTCAACCGCTTTTTGTTGGAATGACGGTTCGCTTTCATCAACTTGTACGCTCTCACCGAGCACTTTTTTGGTCTCTGTCCCGAGTTCTTTCGCTTTTTCGGCCAGGCCACCTAAACTCTCCCGCGCGGTTTGCTGAAGGTCTTGGACCGCTTCTTTTGGCAAGGAGGCAACTTCTTCAGCCAGAGAAATGTTGTTGCCTTGAGCGTAGACGTAAACAGCAGTCGCAGCCCCAATGATAGCAATGAGCGCGATGATTTTTTTCACGTTTTGAGTATAACGGTTTTGACGGGCAGTGGGCAGTTACTCTAAATTTGGAAGTGGAGTTATTCGTAACGCAGCGCCTCAATCGGGGAAAGCCGTGAGGCTCGTCGCGCCGGCGCTACCCCAAAGATAATCCCGACCACGGCTGAAACACCAAAAGCCAGCAACACTGCGCCTACCGTCACTTGTGCCGGGAAAAAGGCTTGCAAACCCAGGGAGCCAAGGTAGGCGAGCGCCAGGCCAATTAAGCCGCCCGTGACGGACAACAAAGCTGACTCGATCAGGAACTGAAACAGAATCTGATTTGGTGTGGTACCCAAAGCTTTGCGCAGACCAATCTCACGCGTTCGCTCGGTGACTGACACCAACATGATATTCATAATGCCAATGCCGCCAACCAGTAGTGAAATAGCGGCAATGCCGCCCAAGCCGGCAGTTAAAACCCCCAGAATACTGGTAATGGTGTTGAGAATTTCGGTCTGGTCAAAGACGCTAAACTCATCATCGTCTAGTCTCTCTGACAAAACATCTTCGATGGCACCGATGGCTGTTTGAATCTGGTTTTGGTCTTTGATTTTGACCACAATTTCCAAAATAGTTTGACTGTCGTAGAGATCAAAACCGGTTTCCAGCGGGATGTAAATATAGGTATCAAAAGATAGTCCACCGAAGGTGCCGCCTTGCTTTTCAGCTACACCCACCACTTTAAAAGTCTGGGTGCCCAGTTTGATGTTTTTACCGATCGGATCGATCTTGCCAAATAATGTATCCGCAATATCCCAACCGAGGACGGCTACCCGTTCCTTCCCCTGATCTTCAGTTTTGCTGAAAAACCGCCCTTTAGCCGTCCGGATATTGAGCATTTCTTCGTACTGATACGTCGTGTTGATGACACTAATGTTTTCCGTTTCGCCGCGGTAGCTGGCGGTATCAGCCTGCGAATTAAAGGGTATAGCAAAAGCGACGTGCTCACGGATACGCTCGATATCAGCGACGTCGCCCAAGCGTAACTTATTGTTGCCGATGGCATTGATTTGCGAATCTCGGTCAAAGCCACCGCCCTCGCCGAAAACGTCTCCCGGGAAAACAATCACGTTATTGGAGCCCAGTGACTCAAACTCCTCGGTAATATACGCCTGTAAACCAGTCCCAATCGAGTTTAGTAAAACAACTGATGAAACGCCGATAATGACCCCTAACATGGTCAAAAAAGCCCGGCCCTTATTGACGATGATAGCTTTAAGAGCGACCAAAAACGTATTTTTTAAATTCATGTTCATATTTTCATTTTTCCGTCGACGATTTTGCCATCAATCAGACTAATATGTTGCTTAGCAATGTCTGCGACATCGTGTTCATGGGTGACCATGATGATGGTGCGGCCCTCTTTACTCAGTTGTTGCAGGATTTTCCTTACTTCTTCGCCGCTTTTGGAATCCAAGTTGCCGGTTGGTTCATCGGCAAAGATGATGGAGGGGTTATTGACCAGCGCTCGGGCAATGGCCACTCGTTGTTGTTGACCGCCCGATAACTGTGATGGCGTGTTATGTAATCGATCACCCAAACCGATCTTTTCCAGCATCACTTTAGCGCGCTCCAGCCTGGTTTTCTCATCGATGCCGGCGTAAACCAAGGGGAGCGCCACGTTTTCTAAGGCCGAAGTTTTGGCCAGCAAATTGTAGTTTTGGAAGACAAAACCAACTTCGCTGTTACGCAAATGCGCTCGCTCGACTTCGTTGTATTTAGTGGTATTTTTGCCATTAATCAAAATATGGCCGCTGGACGGAGTGGCCAGAATGCTGGCAACTTGCAAAAACGTTGACTTACCCGATCCGGAGGGACCCATCACCGAGAGGAAGTCACCTTCACGGACCCTGAGCGACACGCCGTCTAAGGCTTTGATCGTTTGAGTGCCGACCTCATACACCTTGGAGACGTTTTGTAACTCTAAGATGATTTTCTTGGTTGAACTTGATTTTTTTGACCGTTTGCTTTGAGGCATTACATTCGATTATTCGGGCAACAGTATTTCGTCTGACTCTGATAAGCCGCTCAAGACTTCTACTTTTTCGTCCGTTTCCAGGCCAAGCGTGATTTCTCGCTCCTCGTACTCTTGCGGGCCGGTTCGCACGTCAACATACGTTTTACTATCACGCTCACGAGTGGCAATCAGCGGAATGGTCAGTGCGTCGGCTTTTTCAGTCAGCTTGATATCGACATCGCCGTTCATGCCGAGTCGATATTTTTCCAAGCCACTGAGCGTCTCAATCGGCAGTTCGACGATAAACACAGTCCCGCTGGTATCAGCGGTACTCAGGTAAGAGATATAGTTAACCGAAGAGTTGATACTTTCGCCTGGATAAGCGTCCAGTTCAATGACGGCGGTTTGACTAAGTTGAACATCGGCAATGTCTGCCTCGTCGACCAGCGCCCGGAAAACAAGCGTATCGGGATTAACGATCAGAAATTTATCGGTGGCGGCAAGAGTTACCCCACTGACGTTAGTGGGTGACTGAACTAAAGTACCATTGATCGGTGAAGACATGACGGTATTGGCTACCGCGATGGCCGCAATCTCTACGTCGAGCACGGTGTTACTGAGATCGAGTTGGTTTTTATCTACCGTCCGCTCCTCGGCTTTATCAATAGTGCGGTCCTCAATGTCGTCCAGTTGTTGATCCCAATCGAGTCGTTCCTTGGAGTAAAGGTTGAGGTTTTTTTCTTGAGTTTTGGCCAGGCTCGCGGCATCGATTTGGGCGATGGTTTGCCATTTTTTGACTTGGTCGCCTTCTTTGGCGCCTAAGTACACGACTTTACCGCCGGCCAGAAAGTGCATCGAGGCTTTTTCTTTGGCGTCTACCGTGCCAGAAACTGCTAGGGTTTTAATCAGTGTTTCGCGAGTGGGTGAAATGAAAGTGAGTTGTGCTTGTCGTTGAGAGCGTGCGTAGACGAATCGGCCGACGAGTAACAAGACTATCAGCACGCCAATCACCCACCACCGCCTAAGTTTCCAGATTTTTTTGAGCTTTTTGACCAAAAGTTTGACGAATTTCATGAAAGCCTATTTTAATCCAGGCAGAGTTTTTAATCCAGGCAGTTTTTATCAGAAACAGGGTGCGTGCGCTAGGACTCGAACCTAGAACCACCAAGGTATAAGCTTGGTGCTCTAACCAATTGAGCTACACACGCAGGTCAATTAAAAGTGAATAGTTAAAAGTTTATAGAGTCTATTAACTATTAACTATGGACTTATTGCTTGCCTTGGAATTATAGCCTACAGGAGCAAGAGGAGGAGGGCGCCGACGCCAAGCGTGGCGATGCCAACCTGTAAATACCGCAACCAATCTGCTGGACCGGCAACTGGGAGTTCCTCTGGGATTTCCGGTTGAGTAGTGGGTTGAACAAGAGTTGGTCGGGCGCCACTAGTAGCTGCTGTTTCTTCGCCGGTTTGTTGGTTGATGGTGACATTAACACTGGCAGTGCTGGTGGAGTTAGCGCTGACGTTGACGTTCACGTCATTATCTTCTGGAGTGGGAGTAGGAGTTGGTTCTTCTGTTGGTGTTGGTGTAGGAGTGGGCTCTTGACAACAACTAGCGATGGACGGATTGGCGACACAAGCGGCCTCAAACTCTGGTTGAGCGCAATAAGTGTTGCCGTTATCAGCGGTGATACAAGTTAAACCATCCAGACAGTCGGCGTCAGTGTCGCAGGGACCGTAGCCACAAGCGGCCTGGGTTGTCACCTCGGAAACAGTAAAAGTCAGAGTGCAATTGGACGTTTGTTGAATGGCGGCCTCCGGGCGCGATTCAGGCACGTTCGGCGCCACTGGTCCTTGGGTGAGAAATTGTTTTTGCGAGATCAGCACACCAATAAAACCAAGGAAGAAAAACCCAGCTAAAGCCAGCACGCCGCTGATCAATTTCCAAGGAGAGATTGAGTTATTGGCGGGAGTCTGAGCCTTAACCGTTTTTACTATGGTTGGCTCTTTTTTCCTTGGAGCGGCTGGTGGGTTTTGATAAGTGTTCTCCATTAGTTTTGATTAGTTTTGGGTACAAACAGTTGGTGTATAACTTTCCCAGTTACACTCAGCGGTGGTGCCGCCATCTGGACAGACGGCGCACTGGACAGCAAAGTCACCAGTTGAAGGAATGGTGTAACTGATATTGCTACTGCTAGTGGTGTATTGGAGTGGTTCGTTGTGGTACTCGCTACCGCACGGCCCCCAAATTCTGAATTGATAGTGATAACCGTCAGGCAGCGCGATGTTAGCCGAACAAGTGAAGCCGACTGTGTCACCTGGAGCTAGGCCGGCATCGTCGTTACCAGAGAGAACGATGGGATTGCCATCATTGGGGTCATACATCCCGATGTCGTAACACATCGGTCCACCTGGCAGCGTGGGGGTAGGGGTGTGGGTAGGAGTGGGGGTCGGAGTATGAGAAGGAGTTGGCGTTGGTATACGGGTGGGAGTGGGTGTTCGAGTCGGTCTTGGAGTGGGGGTAGGAGTGGGTGTTGGGAGAGTGTCCCCTGGGAAACAACCATCGCTACTACCGCAAACGTAGCCCGGCACGCAACAGGTCATCCCGAAGCCTTGCCAGTTAGTGCAGTAACTTCTTCCTTGAGCCTCGCAAGAGGCTTTAATAGTGTCGTCACACTCAGTGCCGGTACAGGCGTCTCCACCAAGACAGTGACAGTTTTCTGGCTGACCTCCACAAGCGTTTGGGTCACCGATCGTACATTCGTAGTTTTCATCATAAGCTGGACCAGCGGCTTGTTGGCGCAAGTCTTGACTGATTCGGGAAAGGTAAAGCCCTACTGCTGCGCCAATCAGGAGCATCAGTAATAAAGCTCCCCCGAGGAGGAGTGAGCGGGTTCGTTGGGCAGTTGAGGGAGTAGGGTTGGCCACTCGGTTGCTTTCAGCTATTGGTGCTGAGGAATAGCATACAGAGGTTTTCTGGCTAGGGTCAAGCAGACTGATCTCAGTAGCAGTTTTGGTTTGGAAAAGAAATGAGCGCGGTTTTGTCGCCCAGCTTGTCGGTTAGTGACTGTCAAACTAAAGGAAGAGCAGCAGTAGCGCGCCGGCGCCAAGGACACCCAGGCCGATCTGCAGGTATTTCAGCCAATCTTCCGGACCGGTTTGGGGCAGTTCACTAGGGAGAGTGGGTTGACCGCCGGTAGTGGTACTAGTGCCGCCGGTACTAGTTCCTTCATTGAGGGTGACGTTGGCCTCAGCATTGCTGGACGAGTCAGCAGTAGCAATTATGTTAGTGTCGTCGCCACCACCACCGACACCATCACCTGGTGTGGGGGTTGGTTCCACTGTAGGTGTTGGTTCTTCTGTGGGTGTCGGAGTAGGAACATTACTCGGCGTTGGGGTTGGAGTGAGGGTTGGTGTATGAGTGGGGGTAGGAGTTGGTGCGGCGTCCTCAGTTGTTCGGCAAACACAGTCGCCATCCGACTGTGCCCGGCAAGTGCCGTAGGGCGCGTTGTTACCACAGCGATCGCCGGGATCTTTGCCCTGACATTGAGCGGCAGAGCCTGGGCCGCAACCGCCGCTGGGTATGGGAGTGGGAGTGGTGATCGGGTGTTCATACACTGATGCCTGTTGACGTAAATCCTGGTTGAGTTTAATGAGATATAAACCGACGCCGCTGCCAATGACCAGCAGCAGTAAAAGCGCCCCGGCTAAGATATATTTACCAGACAGTTTGCCTTTCTTTTGCGGTGGCGGGGTGGAATCAGCTGTTTGACCTGCTGGAGTCGGTTGATCATTGACCGCCGGAGTTTGTCCGGGATCAGTTGGCAGATCATCCGGCAGATTTGGTGGCAACGGTGAAACTGGTGAAGGTGAAGAGCCAACGACGTTGATCATAGAAAGTATAATTTTCTTCTAAGCTAAAATAGTACGCTATTTGCTAGAGTTTAGTAAAGAGTTAATTAATAGCGCTCACCAGCCCAAATTTGTTTTAATCAGTGTAAGCTGCAACTAACCTCTTATTGACTGGACAGCTGGTGCTGTTGGCCAAGGCCGACGGGGTTAATCATAAAGTGTGAATGCTTGCGTTGTTTACTACAGCTGTGCGATAGTTTCAAAGTTATGATGGGGTTATGCAACTAAACTTATTAAAATTTAAAGTTTTGTCAAATTTTGCTTTTCTGCCTTGGGTAAAACGGAGCTTTATTTTTTTACGTCTCGCCAGTTGTCCGTTTATGGAGTTGATAACTTACCTACCAAAGAAAGGCAAGTTACTTGATGTTGGCACTGGGTTCGGATTATTGCCTTTATTACTTAAACAGCACAACTCCCAATTGCAAATTATTGGTATTGATCCAGATGCCGAGCGCATTAAGCTGGCTCGGCAAGCCAATCAAAATCTTAGTAATTTTCAGTTTCAAGTAGGCACAGTACTAGATCTAGACTTGCGACAAACTTTTACAGTCGCAACCTTGGTGGATGTTTTGTACTTACTTCCCCAAAGCGAAAAAATAAAAACCATTCAAGCAGTGTATCGATTACTTGAACCAAATAGTTTGTTAGTCATCAAAATCAATGACAAATCTTTTAGTCTCAGCTATTTTTTCACTTGGTTGCAAGAAAAAATGACGGTACAGATTTTTAAGGAAACCACTACCAATTTCCCTGGTTTATATTTTGAAAATGCGGCGGAAGTGAGCGAACTGTTGGAAAACAATGGTTTCCAAGTACAAAAAAGGGTGAAACTTAAAACTCCGTTCCCCTTTTTCCACCCGCATTGGTTAGTGGTTGCACAAAAGAAAAACTAATAACATGAGTTTTACCGAACATTCATTACCAAAATCGGCGTTTGGAAAGAACCGATGGTTTTTTCCAAAATGAAGGTCTCGCCGTAATAGTTTCGATTAATTTTTTCCTCAAAACTAGTAAAGCAGTCATTGATGGAAAAATTGCTGTTTACCTGATGACAAATTACGTACAGAGTAACCAAGTTAGTTTTCGATCGGCGGGTAGCTTTGCTGGTTTCAGGATCAATATCCACCAGATATTCTCCAGTCAATTTTTCCAAATTGTACCAGTAATAAGAGGTTTCCCAACCATAAGGGTCGTAGTGACTGATGGCTAACAGGTCAATATCAGTAAGAGGCAATTGTTTTTGATGGGCGTCATTTAAGATTCCTGTGGCTGCTTGACGAGCAGCGGTGATAGTGGATGCGCCCGTCAGTCTCATACTAGTCAAATTAGTTTTAAGTAAAAATGCTGATAAAAAAATAATTGCTATGACAAAAACTGTGTTTTTTAATTGACCCAATAATGCACTCAACCAGAGTAATAAAAAGGGAGTGACAACCAATAAATAAGCGCGCGAAAATATGGGAAGTGTTTCCTGAATTAAAATAGCTATCAAAACGGCAGGCAGGAAGCTGAAAAGAAATAGTAAAATTATTCCCTTGCTATGAGCTTTTAGGGTTTTGTTGAAATTTGCCAATACTGCGGCACTGATAAAAAAAGCGAAGAAAATGATGTCGTTTTTAGTTTCTGAAGATGGGAAATAAAGAAACACTTGCTTGAGGCTCAGAGTTAATCGTTCACCTAATTTCGAAGTAGCTATGGCTGTCTGTGACTGCTGATAATACTGGCCGATTATTTGAAATCTGGCCCAGTCATATTTCACTTCGACTAATAAAATGGGCAAATAAATTGCCACTGCCCCTAAAGTGAAGATAATTATTGCTCTGATTGGTTTAGCGAGATTTTTTAATTCACGAACAAAAAGAATAGCCTTGAGGGGTATGAGTAGGTACATGGGTGGATAAAACTGGGTAGCTAGTAAACTGATGAGAACGGCACTGATAAAAAAATTTTCTCTTTTACCTTGCTTGAAAAGGGCGAATAAATAGAGAGCAATTGTGTCAAAAAAAATGGCAATAACAGGTTGTGAGGCCCAAGTGGAAGTGTAGAGCATGGTGGGCAAAAAAAGGGCTAAGACGAGGACAGCCATGCCAGTTTTTTGATTGAAGAAGATGCAAGCTATCCGATAAAGAAAATAAGCTTGTAATAAATTAATGACAGTAAAAATCAAAATATATCCTTCTGGAGTTTGTAGTCCAATGAGATAAATTAAAGTTAGAAAATAGTATCCCAATGGCGAGTTATGTAAGAGGTATTTATCGTCAGTATCTAAAGCACTAATTTCTCCCAACTCTGGAAATTTACCATATTTAATCAGGCGTTCCGCCGTCAGTAGTTGCACTCCCTCATCTCCGGCAATTGTTTCGAAATGGCTCCAATTGATTAATCTAAAAACAGCGCCGATTAAAAAAAACAGCCCGATAATTATTAAAGTTTTGTTTTTTAAAATAATTTTTACCATTTAGAGGATTCTCGCTCACTAATTTTATTGCTGTTTGATTAAATTAAGCACACTCAAACAGTCTTCTAAATTACCAGCATAGCAGTCATAACGATATTGATATTGAACAATGCTAAGTAAAATAATGATGGCCCAAAAAACCATTGGTTTTTTTATAAATACTTGCAGTAGGGCCAAAAAAAGCAAGTAAAAAACTGGCAAAATCGGCAGGATATGTCTGGGCAAGAGGTAACCAAGTTTAGTTATCATCAGTAGAGTTGGTAACGATACAGCACCCAAAACCAATGCTAGGGTGATCACTTCTTTAATGGTTTTGATAAGTTTCTTACTAAACATTAACATTACAACACTAGAACCAGAAATGAGATACCGTCCCTGACGGACAGTGATATAAGTAATGGCGTCCCACAGACTTTGCCATGGTTGCTCGTCATAAAATCTTTCTGGTGAGTAAACCCACCAACCGGCAATCGATGCGTGTATGTATAACCAGACTACAGTCATAACAGGTAGCGGTGAAATATAACGTATTAACCAAGAGAGTTTGTTTGTGATGCCTTTTTCCAAAAATAAATAAACTCCGGCTGCTAGGGTAATAAAAAGTGCGTTGTCAACTCTGAATAAAATAGCCAAGATAGCAATTAAAGTGAAGCTAAAATATTTTTTCTTGATTAAAAAAATGACACTTAAAAAACGCAGAGCAGCCCCAACGATCTCAAAATAAACGAGATGAGTTTGAGCTATAAAAAGCGGATTGGTGAGAAATAAAACTACCAAAGCCTGGCCAATTTTTTTACTGGCTATACTTTTGCCCAAAAAATACATCACCACCAGGAAAAACAGCGATAAAAATAAACTTAATAAATGAATAAAAAAGAGATGATTAGTGGTTAGTTTGATAATAAAAGCGATTATCAACGGCAATAAAAAAGTATGAGGATAATCGCTGCCACCAAAGTATGAAAAAAGATTGCCAGTTTGAGCAATAGCATAACCTGCAGGGACCAGAAACCAGGCAGTGTCCCAGTAGAAAGGGAGAGAAAAGCTTTTTTTAGTTGACAAGAGTAAAACAATTGTTACCCCCAACCAAAAAAGCATATCCTGCCAACTAACTTTTTTAGTTGTTTTAGTCATATAAACTTCCCGGATGAGTAATTTGAACATCAAAGAATAATTTAGATTTTTGTTTGGGATGTATAAGCAACAGTTGTTTCAAGTTCAGTAGTGTTTGTAGCAACAAAAAAGGTAAATACTTTTGTGGCCGCAAACGAAGGTAGTTGGTAGTAGAACTTGTACCCCTAATTTGGACTTGATGCTGAGCCGCCATTTCTTCCACTATTTGCTTGATTGGAAAAAAGGTGTGAAGGTGTTGCTCTGAATCTAGGTAATTGACAGCAAAGCCCAATTTTTTTAAATATTTGAACTGGTTAGTAAATTCTAGCTTTACTTCGGTCAGCTTTACTTGTCCAAAAAAAAGCTTAGTTAATAAAACTGGCAAAGAAAAAAAGTTCCCTTGCTGGTCTATTAGGGAACTGACCAATTTTTGTATAGTGATAGGCTTTCCTCTGGTTAAATTGAGATGAAGACCGATCTTGACTGATCGTTGGTAAGCAAGCAATTTTCGACTATCTATTGTGGAAACAAGATTTACTAAAACGGACACACCAGTCAGATTTTTAGCGGCCGCTTGATCAATTACAGCCTCATTAACAACTGACGATAAACCATAATCATCAGCAATAACTGGTAGACGGCTTAATTGATTGTTTGAATTATTAGATAAATAACCGCCGAGTTTAAAGGTGATTATTCTCCATAAATCAATGAGTGTGAGTCGAACTCTTCGCCAAGAAGTATAACGAGTTGGTCGCAATTCCCTCACAACAACAGGAACCTCCTGGAGACTTTGTTTTTGTTGGCAAAGCTTTAACAGTAATTCTGTATCCAGCAGCTCATGTTTGACGGAGCACGCTCTTAAAGTTTTTATCAGAGCTGGAGTACTACGAAATGCTTTTAAACCATGAGTGTCTGTACCGGGGTATGAAAATAACATCTTGAGCGATTGATGAAAAATTTTGGTTTGAATTTGGCGAAGTAATCCACGGTGGTCTTGGCTTTCACGTAATGTTTTTGAGCCTACCACGATTTCGTATTTATCGAGCAATTTTTTTGCCTGGGAAATGAAATTCGAATTGAAAAAATCAATATTTAAGACATAGATTTTTTGGCCTAAAGCGCTCAAAATCCCGTGTTTAAGAGCTTGGCCATAAGAAGCCTGACTAATGCGCAAATTACGTAAACCAGGATATTTTTTAGCGAGCCTTTGCATAGTTGCCCAGGTTTGATCAGTGCTGCCGTTTTCGATTAGTAACACTTCAAATTGAGTAAAATAGTTTTTTTCTAATAACTGGTAAAAAAGCTTTAATTGAGGGGAGAGATAAGAAGCTTCATTATAAACAGGAAATATAAAGCTATGTCGAACTGAGGAATGGACATTGTTACTCATGAATGAGTGTTATCATAGTTTTTGAAACTATCAAGGTCAATTAAATAGAATCTGGGAGGAAATGAGTTTTTTTTTACCAACTAAGCATTTAATTAATCAGACGAGGCGTCAAAAGCAAACTCAACTACATCAGTTGGAAAACAAGCTTAAAAAAAGCCGCTCATTAAATGAGTATCTGCGCGCTCTTGATAGGTGGGGCCAATTAAATACATTAGTTTTTGCCAAAATTTATAAAGAAATTTTTTCTAAAAAAGAGAAACTCCATAGCTCACTTTGTGTTTCAGGAAGTTATGCGAGCGGCAGCTTAACATGCAGGTCAGATCTTGACGTTGTGTTATTTTACGATTCGCGTTTTTTGCCAAAGCGTGATGTAGAGAGAAAAATACAAAGTTTTTTATCAGTAGTTCAGCCGCTGGTGGGCAAAGCTGATTATATTATTTTTGACACAAATCAAGCTTCTAGTTCAGATTTTTTTGACACTGTAAACCCATTTTTACTAAACTTTTTCTTGATACACTCTTTTATTTCGGGCAATCAACAGCTTTATAGAGAAACAGCTAACAACCTAGCTAAAAATGAAAAAATTACCCAGCAACTGGTGGAGTTTATTTATGTTCACAAACAGCTTCCCAAGTTCGGTTTTACTGAAAATACCCAGTTTCACGTTAAAATTTCTCCGGGAGGGCTTTTAACGCTTACTTTAGCTTTTCATTTTTTGCGGTCATCAAAGTTTTTTTCTCAAGATTTAAGCTTGATTGAAGTTCTCAGAAATCTCAATCAACTTAAGGAATTTTCTAGAAAAGAGTGCTTAGCAGTGATTGATTCTTTTAAATTATTGCGTTTTGTAAAAAGTGAGTTAGAAATTATCAGCAATTCTGATCAGGTCCCGGTTAAAGAAGAGCTCCTATTTAAAATAAGCCAAAGAAATAATTGGATTCCCGACGGAAAGATTTTATACACCGCAATCAACAGAGCCAGAAGAACTATTCTTAATTTTGATGAAAAAATTCAATCAATGATTTTGGATAAGCTCGGAATTGATAAAAAAAAGCTTCTCCAATTTTATAAAAATCAAAAAAACTGGGAAAAGCTCATAAGCGATACTGAAAAACCTTTTTACAACACCATCTTTGCTTGGACAACCAATAATCCTGTAGTGAGCGAGGGGCTTTTTTACCAAACAGAAAAAAAATCGACCCCTTTTTTGCTGGGGTTGATGCAAAACCCGATCACCCCTGGCAAGATACTTAATAAGGTGGAAATTCTTAGTAGAGATACTCAATACCTTAAAGTAAGAAATCGCTTTTTGCTTTATCACCCGTTTCTGATGAAAAAAACACTATTGCGAATGGTGACAAAAGATTGGAGTGCATTTCTGTCATTTGTCCACACATTGCGGAATAAGATTTTTCAACAAGTTTTGTGGCTTCTTTCAAAATTAAAATTCTTCGGTTTAAGAAAGGTTTTTTATGCGGCAAAGGACTTCACTCTTTTTCTTAAAAAGATACATTTATCAAATGACATAGTGTTTTTGTCAAAAAGCAAGAAGGAGGAAATACTATCGAGTTTTGTAAAAGAGCTATCTCGTCTAGAGATGGTTGAAGCGGTTTACAACATAGGAAGGAAGAAATATGTTTCGGGAATATCGGATTTAGATTTAGTGGTGATAGTCAAAAAGAGTGGTAGTTATTCTTCGCTCAAAAAGGTTTTTTACCAATATCGAGCTAGTTTTAAGTCACAGTCCTATTTGTTTGAGCATTTTCCTTTTGTTGTCACTCGCAGCCTCTTTGTCGCACTCACTCGTTTTGGCATAATTCCACATCTCAACCACGATCTAACCGAACGTTTGCAGTGTTTATACGCCAAAAAAGATTTTAGTCAGCCTGAAATAACTGTGAGCGGACAACAGTACAGGCTCTCTTTGTTGGAGCATTATTTTCTTTCTATTTGGTCAAACAATCTTACCTTGAGGTATCAGTCAGCAGTTTCTCTCAGGCTCATGATTAAAAGGGTAGAAAAGCTCTTTTTGAATTTTTGTCAATTTTGGCAGTTTCAAAATCCACCCCCGATCCTTTCGGAAAATGGTTTTTATCAGGAAATGGAGTTAAAAATTTCCAAGACCATTAAAAGTATTCTTAAAACAATATCTAACAAAGAGATACTTTCGTTTTCCCAGCATGCTGCTCTCTTTCAAATATGGCAGGAGATTGACCAGGCATTTGAAAAGGAAATCAATAACTACTTGCAAGAAACTTTTCCTGGTAATAGTTTATTATTACCACTTGTGTCTGGTCGCAATCAGTTTGCGGACACCCTTTTTCTGCATATACCAAATCGACAGTTATTTTTTTGGAGACTTTTGAAATACTGGTTAGGGAAACAAAAGATTTTGTTAATGAATCATCGATATTTGCTTTATTTCAATACTGTTTTTCAAGATAACCAACCTTTAGGCAGCAAAAGGTTGAGTTCACTCATTAAAGAAAGGAGAAAGACTAGAATGGCTTGGTACTCTTTTTTAGAAGAAGGGGATTTAATTACATGGAGTAATAGACCTTATTTTTATGAGATTTATCAAAAGTATAGGGAAGTTTCTTAATTTTAAATTCAAGCTTTTTCCGAATCTTTTTTGTAGAGCTCTATTACTTCTATTCCACCGTCTTCAACGACCTTTCCTTGCTCTAGCCAAATAATTCTTGTGCAGTTATTTTTAAGATAATCTAGCCAATGGCTGACACTAACAATAGTTTTTCCTTGTTTAAAAAAACTGTTAATTTTTTTTAAAGATTTTTCTCTAAACTCTTGATCGCCAACAGCGATCGCTTCATCTAGCAGTAAAATATCTGGATTAGAGTGTACGGCGATAGAAAATCCTAACCGAAGAGACATACCAGAAGAGTAGGTATAGAGCGGCGAATCGATAAATTTTTTTAGACCACTAAACTGAACAATTTGTGTGAAATTTTGTTCTATTTCTTCTTTTGCCATACCAATTATCAAGCCGTTCAAAAAAATATTCTCTTCACCGGTGAGTTCTGGGTGAAAACCAGCTTCTAGTTCAATCAAAGAAACTACTTTGCCTTTAACCACTACTTTGCCTGAATCAGGAGTAGCAATTCCAGCGGCGATTTTCAACAAAGTAGTTTTACCGGAGCCGTTGGGACCAATAATGCCAACTTTCTCCCCCTGGGAAATGGTGAGAGAGATACCACGTAACGCCTGAAATCTTTCTCTAGATTCCAAGCCAAATAGTGTCCCTACTAGGGTAGGTTTTTGGTGTTTTAAGGTATAACTTTTGGCTACGTTTTGGAACTGGATAGCTGCTTGGCGGTTGGTAGATTGGGAGACACTCTTTTTTTTCATCACTACATCCAATCATCAAAGTACTGTTCTTCCTTTTTAAAAACCAACAATCCCAACACCACTACCACTAAGGTTAAAGAAAGGGGAATAAGTAATGATTGACCAAAGGAAAAAGTTTCTGGTACGCCAAAGGCAGCTCTAAACAACTGAATAATAAGTGTCATGGGGTTTAGTACCAATAATTGTTGTAGTTGATGTGGCAAGATTTCTGGTGAGTAGATGATTGGGGTAGTGTAAAACCACAATGGGAGTAGGGCTTTGGTAAAAAAGTCAACGTCTCTAAACTTGACATTTAAACTAGAGAAGAGCAGAGAAATGCCGGCAGTAAAAAAGAATAGCCAACTCACTGCCGCGGCCAGTAAGACAGCATTAACTGAGAAACCTGTAAATGGTAGCACCAGCAACAAACCAATAGAGAGATGGAGAAGGTTGGACAAAATGAGTGAGATCACTAGTGACTCTCTAGGGAATGCGGCTTTTTTGATTAAATATCTTTCATACACGAATAATGGTGTAGCCTTGGAGAAGCTGGTAGTGAAAAAACTCCAAGGAAGTAGTCCTAAAAAGAGGTATAGGAAGTAGTTCTCAGTTCGAAAACCAGGGATAAACTGAAAAACCAAACCAATGACTAACATCTGTAAAAGAGGGTTGGCTACAATCCATAAAAATCCTAATGCGGCGTGTTTATATCTTCCCTTAATTTCCCGGCTAGTAAGAGCTAGAGTGAAGTCCAACCAATTTTGCCATTGCTTTACCATTTACGCGCTCCTTTTTGTTCGGAGTTTTGAATAACCTTGGAGATATTTATTATCTTGTTTTTCCAACCGTTTGCTAGAGAAAGTTTACGCTGCCATTGCCCTACTTGAGAAGATTGCCGGCGAGTGAGTAGTGATGTAATGGTTGTTTGCCAACTTTTGAGAGAAGGTTCTATTTTTACCAAGTTTGAAAACCTTTTGAGTTCAAGAATAGGGGCAGTAATAACTGGTTTTTTGCAATAGAAATACTCGAATAACTTCATTGGGTAGGAGTATTTAACGAGTAATTGCTTAGTATCGTAGGGAATAAGGCAAACATCAAACTGCTTAATGATGTTGGGAATTTCCCGTCGATCAGTACTTTGGCCGACTATCACGTTGGGCAGTTTTTTTAATGTATGAAGCTGTCGAGTGGTTTCAAGTTTATTTTCAAGAGACATTTCTTGTACTGGTCCCCAGAGTACAAATTGCCACTGAGGGTTTCGTTTGATAAGTCGGTAGAGTAAAGCAAAGTCCAGCCGGTGGTCGATGGCGCCAACATAACCAATGAGCGGTTTGTCTTTAGGAAATTTGGCTTTAGTTGTTTTGGGTTTAGCAAAGTCAGTTAACCGAAACCCTTGTGGTACTACTGCCGTTGGTCGGCGGGTGGTGGAGTGATGTTTGGCAAGCACTGCTGAATTAACAAAGAAAAAATCCACTTGTTTGATGAGTTTTTTTTCTTGAGTTTGCAACAGTTTTCGTAATTTTGGCTGGCGATGCCAGACGTAATCAACGCAGTCGTACAAAGCAATGAGTTTCGGGAAAGCCCACTTAACTTTGGGGTAAAACCAAAATCCTGGATCAAACAGCCATAAAATGGCCTGTTTTTTAGTAAGACCATCACGCAGTAGTAGGTACCAAATATTTAACAATTGGTTGAGTTTCTCAATCCCAGCTAACCGCCGGACAGGAATCAGGTAGCGCGGTTGGTAAAACAAAATGTTCCGTCGGTGAGGAAATTGTTGTTTAGGTTTGGGTTTAAGCCAAAATCGTGCATCGGGTTGAATATAAGCGATAACCAAATTGTTTTTAGCCAGTTCCAGGCAGGTTTGCCACTGATAGTCAGCTGACCAATTCCAAGGCAATTGAAAAGGGATGATTATTAAACTGTTTTTAAGCACGATCAACCCTCGCCTGTTTTCGACTTAACGTACTCAACCCAGCATACAAGAAAAAGTAAGAAGAAAGTTCCGGGTGATTGAGGAAAATGGGGTAAAACATGGCGCAGAGCACGTAGATGCCCACTGCCAGGCTATATTCTTTGATTACACTCTGTTTTAGATACAAGAAAAACGGTCTCACTGTGGTGTAAACCAACATGAAAAAGAAAAAGGCGCCTACCATGCCGGTTTCAGCTAAGAGCTGAAAAAGTAAGTTGTGGGGATACGTTGGGTCAAACACGAGTTGTTCTCCGGTAAATTCGGTAGCAAAGTAGTAAGGAGAAAGGTTAATACCAACCCCAAACCATGGGTTGCCCAACGCTAATCTAGCGGCGTATTGAATCATGGCTAAACGGTAGGTGCCACTCCCATATTGGGTGAAAACATCAGTTAGAGTTTCAAGCCTTCTAGTAAGATAAGGAGCTAAAGCAGTGGCAACAATTAAGGCCACCACTACTGTGCCGGCAAACAGTTTAGGATGATTCTTGAAGTTTAAATTTGGTTTGTTTTTTCGCCAAAACCACCAAGTCAGTCCCGCCAGCCACAGCCACACGCCATATAAAATCCGGCTACCGGTAAAAATAAGCGCTACACTTCCCACCCCTAATCCAAACCAGCCAAGTGTGTTAAGGATATGGCGCTGATCAGTGTGTCGTTTTCGGAGAACTAAGGGTAGTATGATCGCCATTTGCATCAACAAAAAAGTGCCCAGAATACTGGGCTCAAAAAAGGTGCCAGTAACACGCAGTAAACCAAGGTCCTCTGAAGCTAGGATACCGAATTGAGCTCCTGGTAAATAAACTTCAAGGTCTTTTCCGAGTGGTCCGCCGGATATTCGTTGGGCAATCACCCAGCTTGACTCAAACAGCAACGCTGCCAGTGCAACGCTCAGCACGAGTTTTTTGAGTTGCGTCTTTTGATGAGCAAATAGCAAAAGCGGCAATACCATCAATGCCATCATTCTTACCAGTTGTAGTGCAGACAGCCAACTTACCTCAGGGGCTACGCTCAGCGTGCCGCTGAAAACCACCCAAATAATAAAAAGTGCCAGCCACCAGAATGGTTGCAGCTTTTTGAGCGTGGCGCCGATGGAGGTAACTATGGTTTTGTTTCGAAGGTATAAATATCCCAGTACACCCAGAAAAATATCAGCAAGGTAGACCGGAAAAAAGTAACTAATGTCAAACAGCACCCAGCGCTCGATACTTTCTTTGGGTAGCAGTAGGAGTTGGTAAGCTCGCCCCTTGGGAAACAACAGTGTTGCCAATAAACCAGCAAAAAGCGACAGTTTAAAGTTTTTAGTCAAGCGAAAGATGACGAGCCAATATAAAAAAGTCAGTAAAAAAAGTGTGCGGTTGTTAATACTGAAATACAGGCTAAAATAATAAAATAGCGTGGCGGAAAAAAGTTGAAGTGGGGGAGAAAAAGCTACTGCGACTGTTCGGCCAATAAAGCTTTTTGATATAGTACGCAATAGTTTCATGAAATTCATTATACAGAACCGTTTTTTGAGAAGATTGAATGTCTTTGATCTGGTAGTGGTGGCGGTTTTACTCCTAGTTTTAGGATCGTTTTTTTGGCTTCGTGTTTCACGGAAGACCGAGTGGATTGCACTGCGTCTAGTGGTGACTAATGATGCGTGGTGGTACGAAGGCTCTGCCCCTCAATGGTGGTATGCAGAAGGGTTGACTACTGGGCAGACCGCTAAAAATACGTTTGGTGAGACAATCGCCGAGATTACCAACGTTCAAAGTTTTGATGTAGGAGCGTATTATCGTCGTGCTTTTATTGATTTAAAAGTTAAGGGCTACTACGACGCCAAACGTGGGATCTACATGTATAATTACCAGCCGCTCCAGATTGGCAAACCACTTGATCTTACTTTTGGCAAGAACAATGTCCGTGGGATTGTCACTTATATTGAAAACGCACCACAGGTTTTTACAGAGAAAACGATTGAAGTTTTTATTCCCGCTGTCCGTTTATGGGTAGCTCAGTCTTACAAGGAAGGAGTGGAGATGCGGGATTCTGAAGGGAGGACTCTCGCTAAAGTTCTCTCAGTGTCGATTACGCCAACCACGGCGCAAGAAGTGGTGAATGTTTTTCCAGATGTTGCTGAAGTAAAGTTTGCCCCTGACCAGTTTTATGATCTAAGACTAACACTCTCTCTTCAAACCTTTGAAAGTGGGGGGGTGAGCTACTTTGTCGACCGAGCCGCTATTAAAGTGGGCGAACGGATTTGGTTTCAGTTTCCGCAGACCGTTGTGCGCCAAGCTGAAATTACCCGCATTATCGAGTAATTTGTTGATACTTGGTTAAAAATTGTTGATTCCCTTTTTCACGATGATGGTGAGCAACATAGGTTAATCCCGACCGGCGAAGCTTTTTTTGTAAAGCGGTTGATTGGAGTACGCGAATGACCGCTCGAGCAAATTTATCCGGCTGATCAACAATTAAACACTCTTGGTTATGGCGAACTGCGAGGCCTTCCACGCCCAAGTTGGTGGTAACTATAGGTAGGCTTGCAGACAAAGCAGTTAAACTTTTTAACCGCAGTCCGCCGCCCATGCGAAAAGGAAGGACAAAAACATCTGCTCGAGCAAGGAATGGTTCGAGATCAGCTTGATAACCATGTAGAAAAACATTTTTCTTCTTGGATAAAGTTTTTTCAAAAGGCGGGTGTGAGCGACCGACAACGTGAAACTCAACACCAGGGATCTTCTTTTCTATCGTGGGTAGCATTTTATTGATAAACCATCCCACCGCGTCTTCGTTGGGCGGCCAGCCGAGAGTGCCGACAAAGAGAATGGTAGGATTTTTAGAGCGCTTTTTCTTAATTGGCCGCGCTGGATAAACCAGCGGCTGAGCCGCCACATGTTTCACTCCAAAGATTTTTTCCAACCGTTTTTTTTCTGGCTCAGAAATAGCAAAGACAAAATCAAACTTAGGCAGGGTTTTTCTTTCATAAAGGTAAGTCAGCACCATTTCGATCAGTAAATACAACTTGCGCGTTGGTTTGGTCGTACTCACAAATCTGGTCCAGTAAAGATAAGTTTCCACGTTGTGATGCTCTAAAATCCATTTTTCTTTTTTAATCTCCGGCAAGTATTGGGCCGTGTTCAGGTGGTCAACGTGAATGATAGCTGGTTGAAACTCTTTTATTTTTCTTTGAATAAAAGCGCTGGCGGGAGGATGGGTGTATTGGAAAACGTAATGTGGAATGCCGCGCAGAAAGTGGCTGAATAAATTCAAAAGATCATCTTTCACGGAAGCAAGAATGGTAGAACTATAGAAAACTTTCAGTTTGATACCGGCGTCGGTTAGAACTTTTATATCTTTGTCAGCCGGTTTTTCCTCGGAGATGAAAACAGCAAAAACTTGGTATTTTTTCGCCAACGTCAAAACAGTGTTGAGGGTTTTTATTTTTCCGCCCGAATCAGGTGGAGAAGGGAATAGCTGGCTCAGATACAGCATTTTTTTCATTGTTTTTTGAGTAGATCACCAATAAGTTGTTTGATAATAAGCAAGCTAAAAAGGGTGTTAAATAAAAAATACCGTTTTGCCAATCGTTTTGGTTCTTGGGCAAATCTAAATAACCATTCCAAGCCGATCGATTGCAACCAGGATGGAGCCTGTCTGACCTTGCCGGTCATAAAGTCGAAGGCGGCACCAACACCGATCGCCACGGCCTGTTTGAGCTTCGGTGCGGCTTTCATCATCCACTGTTCTTGGAAAGGACAACCCAGGCCGACAAAGACTATTTTTGCTTGTGAAGTGTTGATTTGTTTGATGATGTGTCGATTTTTTTCGTCAGGAATTGGCCTGATTGGTGTGTCTAACTGGCCGACGATTTTTAGACTGGGAAATGTGTTTTGTAAGACTTGTTTGAGTTGCTGGCTTTGACCTTTAGCCCCACCGAGTAGAAATATTGGCCAGCGCTTTTGCACTGCTTTTTGACAAACCAGCTTCATTAGGTCAGGCCCGTAAACGCGTTCAACTGGTCGCTGACCATACAGTTTCAAAAGCCACGCAAGCGGCATGCCATCGGGAGTGACTAACCCTGCTTGGTTAACTCCCTTAAGTAGTTGGAGGTCAGCCTGACACTCCATGATTAAGTGAACAGCTGCCACACACACGTAGTGTGGTTGACGGTTTTTAACCCATGAGGAGATGGTTTTGATGGTCAGTGAATACGTAAGGACAGAGACGTTTACCCCGAGAATATTAGTGGCTTTGTTCATATTCGATGATCTCGTCGATAATTTGATTAAGCGACTTAGTAATACGCCATTTTGGATAGGCTTTTTTAAATTTCGCTAAATTAGTGGTATAGCAGATGTGGTCGCCAGTACGATGTTTAGGTGTGTAAGTGATTTTTGGCTTGATAGCCAGTTTTTTGGAAACGGTTTCGATCAACTCCAAAATTGAGGCATTGTTTTTGGTGCCCCCACCCAAGTTAAAAACGGTTCCTTGTGGTGGTTTTTTAATGATCTCATGTATAGCAGTAGCCACGTCGTAGGCGTCAATTTGATCACGTACTTGTTTCCCTTTATAACCAATGATTTGATAACTGTTGGTGTGAACTAAAGATTTAATCAGGTAAGACAGAAAACCGTGTAACTTAACTGAGTGGTGGGCTACACCAGTGACACAACCGAGGCGCAGACAGGTGGTTTTTAGGCCAAAGTACCGGCCGTATTCTTGGACGTAAAGATCGGCTGCAGCTTTGCTGGCGCCCATCAGTGAGTGGAGGTTTTGGTCGATGGACATGGTTTCATCTATGCCTTGAAAATGTTGATCGGCAAACCTGTAGCGTTTGGCTAGTTCCTTGAGTGGGAGGCGATTAGGATTGTCACCATAAACTTTATTGGTACTGGTAAAAATGAAAGTAGCCCCAGGACTGAAGTTTCGAACCGCCTCAAGTAAAGTGAGGGTGCCCTCAGTATTTATTTCAAAATCTAAGCGAGGAATTTCAGCGGCTTTGTCATGACTTGGTTGACCAGCACAGTGAATAACAGCGTCAAATTTTTCCTTTTTAAACAACGCGTTTATTTTTTTAACCTCTCTGATGTCTACATCAAAGTGAGTGTAATGAGGAAACTTTTGCAATGATTTTTTGGTTGAAGAGGTCGTGGCTTTTTTACCAAAAAAACTTGAGCGCATATTGTTATCAATGCCGAAGACTCGGTGCTTTTTCTCGAGGAAATACCGAGTTGCTGTGGAGCCGATCAGGCCAGTGGAGCCGGTAATACAAATTTTCATACTTTCTTTATGGCTGTTTTCGTTGTTTGAGCAATTGCCTATTAATCGTTGTCAAAAATTGTTGTCGAAAAATGTTTTCGGAGAACCGCTGAGCCTGTTTGGTGCAGGCGATAGTTGACCATGATTTCTGCTCAAACGTTTTAACTGCTCTGGTCAGAGATTTTAGCGAATATTTATTAAACAACAAGCCTGTTTTACCATGACTGACTGTCTCCCTGACACCGCCAGAAGCATAAGCAATCACTGGCACACCATAACTCATTGCTTCAACTGGCACTAGACCAAAGTCTTCTTCGACCGCGCCGTAAACCAGGGCTTTAGTATCTTTGTATATTTTGCTGATGTTTTTGTCGGTGAGAAAACCCTTGAAGATGATGTGGGACTGAGCGAGTTTTTGAAGTCGTTTTTTTTCTGAGCCTTCACCAACAACTACGAGCGGTTTTTTCAACTGGTTAAAGGCCCTGATAACTAATTCCGCTCCTTTTTGCTTGACCAACCTGGAATGAAAAAGATAGTATTTTGGACTAACAGTACGCTTGACGGTTTTGTTTTTAGGCAATATTACTGGAGGATAGATGACTTGACTTGCCCGCTGGTAGTATTTGGCGATTCTTTGTTGGGTGGTTTTGGAGTTAGTGATTAGGATGTCTGGGCGTTGGGCGGCTTGATAGTCAATTTTTCTCAACGCTGTCAAAAAACCAGCAAATAGCCATTTAAAAAGTGGCTTTTTTAGCCAACTCATTTCGTTGAATTCTTGGTAAAGGTAGCGCGGTGGAGTATGAATATAGGCTATGTGTAGGGTTGGTTGCTGAGTTTTCACTGATTTGGCTGAGAATGAGTGAGATGAAGAAATAACTAAATTGTACTGACTTAAGTTAAGTTGACGCCAATACCATAAAATAAACGGCTTAATAAAACTGACGTATTTTTCCGGCCATACAACTAGGTTGAAAATCGAGGTGAAAACGCGATGTTTTTGGCGCAGTTTCTTTAAATATGGCTTCCTGATTAAGGGAATGTAAACATCAGCTTGCGGAAAGAGGGTGAGCAAACTGAGCAAAACTCGTTCTGCCCCACCTTGGTAAAGATAACTGTCGTGAACAATGGCCACCGACATTTTTTTTAACTGGTGTTGTTTTGAGAGTTTAGCTTGCCTCATAATCCAAACTTGGTTGTCTACGACAGCGTACGTAATATGATACCTTCTTTTATAATCACTCCGTCGATCTTTTCGGTTTTTTTGATTCTTATTTTGTTGCTGGGCGATTCCTTTTTACGTTGGTACTTGATTGGTTTTTTGGCCCTTTTTTTTCTGTTAGCCAGGAAAAATCTTGACTTTAGCTGGGTCAAATATCAGCAGCGACCACTTTTTTTGTGGGGAATTTTTTTGGGGCTAGCTATAGTTTCTGCGTTTTTTACCCACAACGTGCCGCTCAGTTTAGAGTCGCTGGCGTATTATGGGTTTGCATTTCTGGTGTTTGTGACAGCTTTGTCGGTGCCGTTGACCAAATCTGTTAAAGAACAACTGTCTTTTTTTGTGGTGTTTATCGGATTCACGCTGTCGTTATTAAGTTTATTACTGCTGTTTAACCGTAGTTTGGCCGCTTCTTTGCCGGGGATGAATTTACTGTACCCCACGTACGGCCACAATCATTTAGCGGCTTTTTTGTTACTGGTTTTACCATTGGGGTGGCGACTGGTGTTGTTTTCGCGACCGCAAGGACAGCGATCTTTGTTTGCAGTGGCTGTTATTACTACTGTTGTTGTGACACTAGCGTTGCTTTTGAGCTTCGGCCGCACGGCGCTTTTTTTAGGTATTTTGGAGTTAACGATTATCTGGTTTTTTGCTTGGCGCTTCCGTTCCAAGGAGAATGTTCGAGGTCTTTTGTTTAGGGTAGGGTTACCACTAGTGGTGTTGGCCTTTTTATTTGTTTTTGGCGCCAAGATGTATTTTTCGTATCGGTCGGTTGTCGATAGTAATTTTATTTGTCCGGTGCCCAGTTGGGCAACTCACAAACTGTGTAAACCGTTTGATACTGAGCTTCGGCTGCTTTATTTTGGTCAGGCGATCAGCGCGATGAAGGAGTACCCCTTTAATGGGTATGGTCCAGGTACTTTTCAACTTATTAACGAAAAATATCAACAACTGCCTTTTGTTGACACGGCGTATGCCCATAATCACTTTCTTCAAACAGGAGCGGAAATGGGAATCGTGGCTGGGGCGATTTTCTTACTGTTGATACTGACTTTATACTGGCGAGCTTTTCAAGTTGTTTTTCTTAACCGATCGGCAAAGGAAAAAACTTTTAGTTTTAATAAGGCGCTGTATATCAGTGCCGCCGGCTCTTTTTTGAATGCTTGGTTGGATTTTGACTGGAATTACATTGGTATTTTTACCTTGACGCTTTTTTACCTGGGATTGATTTTGCGTCAGACAAGTACATTCAAAAGAACCAATTGGCGGTTTTATTTTCCGGTGTCGTTCGTTTCAAAAATGATTGCTTTGGGGTTGTTTACACTAGCAGGGCTTTATATATTCGTTGAATTTTTGACGAGAACTGGTCGGGTGAGGGCAGCTTTCGACGTTTTCCCGTATTTCAAGGAGCATTTGAAGGTTTTTGAAGCAGAAAGGAAGTCTTTTTCTCCGTCCCAACAGCAGCAATTTTTGTCGTTGTATAGGTATCGTCCTACTGCTTACTTTTTTGTTGAGAAACTGCCTGTGGAAGCAGTTTTTGCCGAGGCGAGAGAAGAAATATTTCGCCTTAATCCTTGGCAAAATCTCTCCTCAAAAGACATTGACTGGTATTTGGAGCATGGTGACTATCAAGCTGCCGATCAAAATTTGACGGCATTAATTGACCGAGTGGAACACGCTGAGCAGTACTATGATTACCGGCTTGGATTTACCAGAAAAATGGTATTAGTAAATCAGCGGCTTACTCTAGCTGATTATTACCTCCAAATTGGCAACCCACAAAAAGGCGCGCAGTACTATTTATGGGCGCGCAGTACAGAGCCCTGGATTTTTGACCACCGTTTACCGCCGGTAAATGATCAGTCCAAGGCTGATTTAATAGAGTTTTTATTGGTGGTTGATCCGTTGGAACCGCAGTGGTGGGGAAGACATTATCAAAACTTAGTCGGTTGGTATTTTCAGGTTTTTTCGTCTGCTGTAAAGAGTGGCGATGAAGAACAAATGCAATTTTGGTTTGAACTAATCGATGAAAAGTTCACTAATCTAACACTCAGACTGTGGGAGATGGGGAGTGAGTGGTTGGCTGATTCAGTGCAAACTGCTGTAGGAACCCAAGATCAAGCGTTGGCCAAGCAAAAAGTTGACCAATGGTTTAAGCTCTGGGAACTTTATAGAGGAAGAGTTAAGGATAATACTCAACTTAATCAAGCCGAAACTCAGTTGGCGGAAGAGTTAGTGAGAGTAAGTGGGTCAGCTCTCTCTCCATCTTTAGAGCAGAGTCTGCAAGCGGCTGCTGATGAATACTTGGCTGTAAAAGACGTGGACTTCGCGGAGAAGTCACTGACTCTTTTGGCTCAGCGGCCTGGCGAGAACTACTGGTGGAAAGCACAGCTTGGTCATTTTTACGTTTTTCTGGCTGATCAAGCTCACACGGCTGATGAAAAAACTCAATGGCGAGTTAAAGCGGTTAAAGCCTTTGATGATTGTTTAGCGGCTTTCCGTGGCGATCATGATGACTGTGCTGGTGGTAAAGCTGACCTACAAGCGGGTACACCATTTGTGGGACGCTATACTCAAGTCAGTCAAATCATTCAGGGAAAAAAGCGCTGGCAGGATTTTAGCGATTGAAGAAAGAAAGTAAAATTGCTTTTATTGAAAGCAGGATTTGTTTTAGATCTTCTCCGACACCGCCTTTGACCACTGTGGCTTCTTCTAATTCTTGCCAGCGTTTTAACGTATGATGTTTTTCTTTGGAAAATGCCCACTGTGAAAACACTCCTGGTTTCACTTGTTCCCGCCACGCCCGCCACGCTGGCGGTAAACCTTCGGCCTCAGGGACCGGCAGCGGCCGGGGTCCCACGAAACTCATCTCTCCTTTGAGAATATTCCATAACTGCGGTAACTCATCCAGGCCGGTGCGAGCCAACCACTTGCCGATCCCGACAAATCGAGGATCGTTGTGGATCTTAAACATCGGTGCCGGCGCTTCGTTGAGGTGCTGATATTTACGTTTGAGCATGGCGGCATTTTTAGTCATGGTGCGTAGCTTAAGTAGGGTAAAAACTTTACCGTTTTGACCAGTGCGGCGTTGTTTAAAAAGAATTGGTCGACCAGTAGTAATAAAAATAATCAGGTTGAGAATGAATAAAACGGGACTTAGTAAAACCAGCAGCAAGAGTGCAGTTGCAAAATCGAAAGTTCTTTTTTGGGGAGAAAAGTAATAGGGGTGTATCTGCATAAAGAATGAGTATAACAAAAGACTCGGGTATGATATACTTCACGGATTCTGAAAGAAAGGGGACGCATGCCATATGGCTACTCAAAAGAAAGGGGCTACTAAAAAATCAACTGCTCAAGTGAAGAAAACAGCATCGTCTGTTGCGAAGCCAAAAACTCCCGCCAAAACGAAGTCTCCTACCAAAACAAAATCCCCCGCGAAAGTAAAATCCACTCCGAAAAAGACTGACTTGAAAGCGACTGTTGTTGAGCCAGTCGAGGTTGTAGAGCCAGCCAAACCGGTTAAAGCTGCTGAAACGGCTGGTCAGCCAACCAAAGCGACTCCTAAAGCCGCCGGCAAGTCAGGTAAAAAACCCCAAACCATGGACGAACTACTGGCTCAATCCAATTACAGTTTGGTCGTGCCGCAAAAAGGTGAGGTTTTAAAGGGCAAAATCACCGCGAAAAATAAAAAAGTGTTACTGGTTGACCTTGGCGCCAAAACTGAGGGAGTGGTGAGCGATAAAGAGTACGACTTTGCCTCTGAGTTTATCAAAGACCTCAAAGTTGGTGATGAAATCAGCGCTTTGATTGTTAATCCTGAGAACGACCGCGGCCAAGTAGTGTTATCACTCAGAAGCGCTGCGTCTGATGCCAAGTGGGAATACTTTGAGCAGGCCATGGAAAGTGATGAAACACTGGAAGCCAAAGGAGTGGAAGTGAATCGCGGCGGTTTGATCGTCGTGGTCAATGGAGTCAGGGGCTTTGTGCCTTCTAGCCAATTCGGCCGTGAGTTTGTTGGCAAAATTAATCAACTGCAGGGTGAAACCATTCAAGTGAAAGTGATCGAGGTGGATCGCGAGAAAAACCGCTTGATTTTCTCGGAGCGTCACGTCAGCGAGGCCAAAGAGTTGGCTCAAAAAGATGAGGCTTTGAAAAAAGTAGTCGATGGCCAAGTTTATGAGGGAGTAGTGTCTGGGGTGATGCACTTTGGTCTGTTTGTCACGGTCGAGGTGCCGGTGGATGATCAAAAAGATAAAGATGACAAACCAAAGAACATTGGCTACGTTGAGGGTCTGGTTCACATCTCGGAAATCAGTTGGGAAAAAGTCAATCACCCCAAAGATTACCACAACGTTGGTGACCGAATTAAGGTTAAAGTCTTGGGTATTGATGAACGCACTAACAAATTGAACTTGTCGATCAAACAACTAGTGGATGACCCCTGGATCACGATCGGCGAGAAATATCCGGCTGGCACTACCTTTACCGGCAAAGTAACTCGAGTTGAGTCGTTTGGAGTGTTTGTCAATGTTGAGCCTGGAGTCGATGGTTTGATTCACTCCAGCAAACTGGATCAGAGTAAAGAGCTTACAGTGGGTGACGAAGTGACGGTCAACGTGGAGAATGTTGTCCCACAACAGCGCCGGATGAGTTTGAGCGTGGTTTTAACTGAAGTCCCGATGGGTTACAAATAAAGGCCATAAGTAAAATAAAGCTTGATTCCTCAATCCCATTTAGTGTCTTTTCCATGATATAATAGGCTCATGGCGAAGCAACGGATGATCGTGACTGACGATCAATTACTGATCGACATGAACCTTTTGTTTAATGCAATTCGTGAGGCAGGCGGTGATTGGGAAAAAGTGGAGGCAGATATGAATGAATATCTGGCTTCTATCCAAGCAATGTCTGGCACGCACGAACAGAGCAAACCGAAGAAATAAACGTAACAACGTTTTCTTTCAGCCTGCGTTAAGGAAAATTATGGCAAAGACTCAAATTCCCTACGTTATTACCTGTGGTGATGAGGGTGTGCAGGTTAATGTTGGAGTCCGATTGGCTTTTGTCGGTGCTGGTTACGAGTTGCCAGGTTTTCACGAGGTGGTTAAAATTCTCAAGAAATTATTTGGTAGCAAGCTATACATCGTTTCCAATCAAGAAAATGACTGGGTAAAACAGAAAATGAACCTCTCAGATTGGGAGCAGACGAATGCTTCTGCCCAACAGCAAATTGAGGCGTTGGCTGACAAAGAACGATTGCTATATGTCGGCTATTTACCTTTTGCCGATCCCAAAAAACTCAAGTACGGCATTAAAGGTCACATGGTGCGCCCTAAGAAAGTGCACGTGGCCAATAAAATTTGTTTTACTCTTGGCGGTGGTGAGCAGATCTACAACCTTGGTTGCTATCGAATCAGCGCTGATTGGGTAGGGAGTGCACCCAAAAATTTGGTTGAGCAAGTTATCAAGCCACAAGTCGAGTTTTACAAGAAACTTTCGTCTGGTAAGTTGCAACTGGTATACGAATTGGGTGGTGAACTGGGTGAAAAAATAGCCAAAAAAAACCTCAAAAGTTTACAGAAAATTGGTTTAAAGCCAGTGCCTTTATCTTAAGTTTTCAAATTTTTTAAAAAAGTGTCGCTTTCATCTTGATGGAGTTGCAAGTTTTTCGTTTGCTCGCTATAATAAGCCTCTCTGTTCGGGAAAACAGAAAATTGATATTCTCGCTTCGACCGCCGCCTTGGCGGGGTCGAGAGCAGAATCCCTCACCCGATAGTTGAAAAAAAACAGTGGCACGGGCCCTTAGCTCAGTTGGCTAGAGCGCTACATTTGCAATGTAGAGGTCAAGGGTTCGAGCCCCTTAGGGTCCACAGGATTCTAGGGCTGTTTGTTATTCGTTCTCTGGCAACCTCACCGGGTTGTGCTGAGAGCGAACAACAAGCAGCTCACACTGTTTGACGCTCCTTAAAAAGTGAAGAGAATTGTCATTTGAAATAGATACATTCGTCGAGAATGAAAATTATTTCGCTAAATTTGTGAATTAACGCAGAGAGCGAATGCCTTGGCTTATCTAGCCGAAGAAGGACGCTAAGCCCGCGAAAGTCGCCGAGGAGCTGGCATGAAGCTGTGATCCGGCGGTGTCCGAATGGGATAACCCCGTCATGAGAGATCATGATGACTTCTCCGACTTTAGTCGGAGAGGGGGTAACCAGGGGAACTGAAATATCTAAGTACCCTGAGGAAAAGAAATCGTAAGAGATTCCCCGAGTAAGCGACGAGCGAAAAGGGAAAAGCCCAAACCCCGATTTATCGGGGGGTTGTAGGACTTCAACATTGGACTTTGTAAGATAGAAGAACACTCTGGAATGGGTGGCCACAGAGCGTGAAAGCCGCGTATTTGAAATCAAGCAAAGCTAGAGAAGATTCCTGAGTAAGTTGGGAGACGGCAAACTCCCTTCCGAACCTGGGGTGACCACACTCCAAGGCTAAATACTAGATAAGACCGATAGTGAACGAGTACCGTGAGGGAAAGGTGAAAAGAAGGGTGGAAGACCCCATGAAATAGATCCTGAAACTCTCTGCTAACAACCAGACAACGCCCCGCCTCGGCGGGGTTATGTCGTGCCTATTGAAGAATGAGCCAGTGAGTATTTGATACCTGCTTTGGTTAAGACGTTTCGCGTCGAAGCCGCAGTGAAAGCGAGCCTTAAGAGGGCGATTTGGTAGGTATCGAATGACCCGAAACCAGGTGAGCTAACCATGGCCAGGGTGAATTTCGTCGAAAGACGGAAGGAAGCCCGCACCGGTGTATGTTGCAAGATGCTCGGATGAGCTGTGGTTAGAGGTAATATGCCAATCGAACCTGGAGATAGCTGGTTCTCCCCGAAATATATTTAGGTATAGGGTCACGAGTTAGCAAATGAGGGGTAGAGCACTGATCGGGTGTTTGGGAGGAAACTCCCAGCATCTAGTCAAACTTCGAATACTCATTTGTATTTCGTGGCACTCAGTACCCGGGAGCTAAGTTCCGGGGGCAAAAGGGAAACATCCCAGATCTACAACTAAGGTCTCTCATACATGTTGAGTGGAAAAGGAAGTGTGTGTCCTCAGACACCTAGGAGGTCGGCTCAGAAGCAGCCATCCTTTAAAGAAAGCGTAACAGCTCACTAGCCGTAGGGTGCACGCGTCGAAAATGTAACGAGGCTGAAACATGTAACCGAAGTTTAGACTTGCCGCAAGGCAGGGGTAGGGGAGCGTTCTGTGTGCAGTGAAGGTTAGCCGTGAGGATTAACTGGAGCGATCAGAAGTGAGAATGCTGGCATGAGTAGCGAAATTGGGGTGAGAATCCCCAACCCCGAATATCCAAGGTTTCCGCACCCACGTTCGTCGTGTGCGGGTGAGGCGACCCTAAGGTCAGTCCTGTAAATGCAGGAGTAGCCGATGGATTACTGGTTAATATTCCAGTCCTTGGTATCAATCGTTCGACTTGGGGGGTGACGATAATGGATAGGATTTGTCCCGATGTGAAGTCGGGATCTAAGCACTAAAGCAGTCTTGATAGGAAAATCCGTTAAGGCGTTTATCTGAGGTGTGATGGGTCTATCTCGCTTGCGAGATGGACAAGTCTCGAGTTCGTTATCCTGGAAAAACCCCGCAAGGAGATTGATATCAAATCGTACCGATAACCGACACAGGTGGATAGGTCGAGCAGACCAAGGGGAGCGAGAGAAGGTAGCTTAAGGAACTCGGCAAAATAGCTGGGCGTAATCTCGAAAGATGCCCTTCTCCCGATTTATCGGGAGACACAGTAAAAGATGTAGGGTTGACTGTTTATCAAAAACACAGGTCCGTGCAAACTCGTAAGAGGAGGTATACGGGCTGAAACCTGCCCGGTGCCGGAGAAGCCCCGGTGAACGGCAGCAGTAACTATAACTGTTCTAAGGTAGCGAAGTTCCTTGTCGCTTAATTGGCGACCCGCACGAAAGGCTCAACAAGCCCTATACTGTCTTAAGCTATTACTCGGCGAAATTGAAATGGCCGTGAAGATGCGGCCTACTAGCAGCAGGACAAAAAGACCCCGTGAAGCTTTACTACACCCTGGCACTGATTTTGTATATGGAATTGTCTAGGATAGGCGGGAGAGCTGGAATTTAGTTCCAGCTCGTCAGTGTAATACCGCTCGTTTTATATATAAAATCTCACCAACTTTACTGCAAACGTGAAAAGGGACCCTGTCAGGCAGGTAGTTTAACTGGGGAGGTTGCTTGCTAAAGAGTAACGCAAGCGTGCAATGGTACCCTTAGCCTGGATGGAAATCAGGCTGGACGTGCAATAGCATATGGGTGCTTTACTGTGAGGCCTACAAGCCGAGCAGTTGCGAAAGCAGGTTATAGTGATCCACTTGAACTTTGTGGAAGGTTCAGTGCTTAACGAATAAAAGCTACTCCGGGGATAACAGAGTCATCTCGCCTAAGCGTCCCTAGCGTCGGCGAGGTTTGCTACCTCGATGTCGGCTCATCGCATCCTGGGGCTGAAGAAGGTCCCAAGGGTTTGTCTGTTCGCCAATTAAAGCGGTACGCGAGCTGGGTTCAGACCGTCGTGAGACAGGTCGGCCTCTATCCGCTGCTAGCGTTAGATACTTGAGGGAATTTGCCCCTAGTACGAGAGGACCGGGGTGAGGAAATCCCTAGTGTTCCTGTTGTCGCTGTCAAGCGCATTGCAGGGTAGCTACATTTCTAAAGGATAATCGCTGAAAGCATCTAAGCGAGAAGCCTCTCCCAAGATTAAGTATCTCTATGAGACCCGTGGGAGATTACCACGTTGATAGGCAGTCGGTGTACAGCTGGTAACAGCTTTAGCCTAACTGTACTAAGCGTCCATTGAACAAATTTAGTGAAATTTTGTTCTTTGACGCATGTAATTACAAGATGACAAACACTCTTCACTTTTTAGGGAGCGAAAGCTCTTTTAAATATCTTTTAAAAAAAGCGTTTTATTCTGGTCTCTAGAGCGAGGTGGTACCAACTCTTCCCATCCCGAACAGAGTCTTGAAACGCCTCAGCGCTGACAATAGTTTTCCCTTGTTGGAAAGCGAAGATAGGTCGAGGCCAGAATCAAGCGCTTTTTTTATTTTCCGTAGACTTGTTTGTGAGTGCCCATGCTAAAGAAATAATATTGATTATCACTGATAAATACCAACCTAAAATTTTTATCAACTGAAATGCTCCAAACATTTTTTAAACTGCCGTGCAATTTGTGCAAGCGCAGTGATGGATGTCGAGGGTTGATTTGGAAAACTTTTAATTGTTTTTTGACTTTTGAAAAAAGTTGACGATCGTTATGTTTGAGGTGTCGGAGTTGTCTCTGGAAAGTGGAGCTAAAAGTAATTGGTTTCATAAGTTGTTGAAGTATTCATCCAGGTCGCCAACTTCAACAGCCTGATTCCTTTCTTTTAGTGCTTGTTTATACCACTTTTTCATTAAATCGGAGGTGGGAAAACTGGGATAGGCGATATCGCGTACGTCATTAATGATCAAATTTTTGACATAAGAAGACAAACTCAAGCCAAGCTTGTTGGCTTTAACTTGCAGATAAGACTGCAATTGTACTGGTAAAGTAACCCGTAATTGGGCGTTTTGAACTTGCATATGACTATAATACGACACTATTTTGTCTTTTTCAAGTCTTTTTATAGGCAATATTAATAGTGCTTGATTTTTAGCCAAGCCAGTTCTTCCGCCAAAGCCCTGTTACCGATTTCCAATCTTTCAAGTAAATCTGGAGCTTTATCAACTTGATAACGTTTTATTCGTAAGGCCATCTTGGAAATGGTGTAGCGTAAGCGATAAAAGTGAAATCTTTCTTCGTAGTCATCTGGTAATTTGGCGATTTCTGTGTAGCCTCTCATGAAGTTTTCTATCCGTGCTAAATCAAAAAAAGTGGACCAGCAGGCAAGGTCGGCTACTGGATCGCCAGCATGACACTCATCCCAGTCCAGTACGCCCGTTAAAGTTTTGCCATCGGTCAATAAATTCCAATCCGCGAAGTCGTTTTGGATGAGGCGGGAATCATTAGGTGGTTCAAAGTTTTTTTCTGCGAAGATTTTTTTGAAGTTATTTGCTTGCTCGATATTAATAATTTTATAGCGTCTGAGCCGTTGGATGTTTTCGTCGAGACCAGCGTGAATAAAATCATGATACGAACGGTGTAAACCAATCAGCTTACCATTTTTTGCTTGCTGATTGTTAAAAGGTCCAAAACCTTCAACTTTTATTTCATGAATCTTAGCCATTGTTTTCCCGCATTCATAAAGCAGTTGTTTTTCTAAAGACTTGTCTTTGGCAAGCAGGACGTCCATTGTGATACCACTAGCTTGAGTCATCAGCACAAAATCCATATCTTCAGTTGTTTTTGATTCATGCACTTCAAGGATAAGTGGCACGGGGATAGCATGTTTTTTTGCCAATTTTAGAACCAGTTTTTCCACGAAAAAGTAGCCATTTTTCACGCCAGCAGGGTGCATCCTGACAACGTAAGGTTTGCCGTTGATCAGGATTTTTCGGACGATATTAACATTCCCTTTTACCACGTTTTCATCTGGAGATTCGATTTTAATGGAGTTTATCCCGCCAAGTGAAGTAAGGCCGTTTTTGAGTATAGTTTCAAGCACGGTGGCGGGTGTGTCATGTCGTTGTAAGAAAATTCGTTGGTAGTCTTCGGGGGATAAATTTCGGTCAGTTTGCCAGTAAAAGCAGTCTGAGCGGTCGGTGAGATCAAGCATTATTTTTTACAGCCCAAATACAAAGTACAAAAACAGTCCTGTAGTCAGCGACAGGTGTAACCAGCCGAGGAAAGAAATTTCCAGTTCCAGTGGGGTAATCAGGGTTCTTTTCATCACGGAAATCTGGCGGATAACAACGAAAGCGAAGGCAAAGTAAAGTGCGCCGCCAATAATGAAGAGCAACTTGACTAACATTAAGATGGCGGTTTGAGCGCCGGTGCCGGCAAGGTCAAAGCCAAAGTTCATTGTACCCTCCCTTCTGCTTTTTCCCGCTCTTCCTCCAGTAACAACTCATTAAGGAGTGCTGCTACTCTGGCTGGGTGAGGGATATTTTCAAATTGGATCTCTCGTTGTTCGCCAGCAGTTTGAATGTAGACCGTGCCGTAGTCCAGCACTGACGCCAGGAAACCACCGGTTTTGGAGCTGATATCCTGAATGACATCGATCTTAGCGGAGGAAACGTCTTTGAAAAGCAGTGAAACAAAATCAACATCGATCACTCGCTCGTCGGTGATGATAAAAACACTGTAAAACCAAATAAGAAAAGTAGCCAAGGCGTAACTAAAAGTTAACAGATACCACCCCAAATTGAGACCGAGAATGTATGAACCAGGCAAGAAGCTGGTAAAAAAACTACTCCCGGAGAGAAGTGGGAGTACCACTGCCACAGTGATAATCACGACTTGTTTTAAAAGTGTAATCGGGTGAGGTCGTAACAGGAGAATAATTTGTTCATCGCTAGTTTGGGTGTCGAATGAAGTTCTCTCAGGCTTGGGCATGTATGAGCGCCAGTGGCTTCTGGTTGGCCTTTCTTTGCGCATTACCGCTGAATATTCGTCGACACTACGAGACTTTTTTACCTTACCAATATGAGTAAGTTTAGTGGTTGGTGTTTTGTGGGGAGAAGCTGGAGTTTTGGCCGGAGAGGTAAAAATATCAGGCATGAGTATCAATTATACACGTTCGAATCGGTGCTAGTCATTTGAGAGGAGATTTGATATCTTCAAAGGATGCCAAGAAAAACCCGCTCCCCAAAAAAATCTGCCCGGTCAACTACAGCTACGAGTGTGCTGGCCGCCAGGCTTGCTACTGCGGCGAAAAAGCCAAATACTTCAGTGATTGAGCGTTTACTTGGTTTCTTTCGTTTTTCCAGGGTACGGGGATTTTTTGGTCAGCGAAGGAATGTGATTTTCACTGTCGTCATTTTGGTAATACTTATTTTGCTGTATTTACTCAAAAGTGTGCTGATTGTGGCTGTGGTCAATGGTCAACCAATTTATCGCTGGACAGTCGTTACTCAACTGGAAAAACAGGGTGGGCAGCAAATGTTGGACTCGTTGGTGGTCGAAGCGCTGGTTAAACAAGCAATTAAGAGTGCCGGCGTTGAAGCTGATCAAGCAGAAATCGACGCGCGTATCACGGAGATTGAAAATCAACTCACTCAACAGGGTATGACGCTCGAAACAGCGCTGGAGCAGGAAGGTTTGACCAGGAGAGAGCTGGAAGATAACCTCAAGTTGCAATGGGCGGCTGAGCAGTTGGTGGCCAGTTCTGTGACGGTTTCTGAGGAAGAAATAGATACCTATCTTGAGAATAATCAAGAGTTTTTGCCGACCGACATGACTGAGGAAGAACTGCGAACCACGGTGCGCGAACAACTGTATAGCAGCAAACTCAGTGAGGCAATTGGCCAATGGGTGGAAGACCTGCGATCTAAAGCACAGATTCTCTATCTTAAGGAGTATCAACCGGTTGGTTTTTAAGAACAGTTAATTTTTCAGCACCGCGAGAAACGCCTCTTGGTTGAGTTCGACTTTACCAATTGATTTCATTTTCTTTTTGCCCTTACTCTGTTTCCTGAGTAACTTCATGCGGCGCGTCACATCGCCGCCGTAGAGTTTGGCCGTCACGTCCTTGCGATAGGCTTTTAGGGTTTCGCGAGCAATGATTTTGCCGCCAATGGCTGCTTGGATCGGTACTTCAAACATCTGGCGGGGGATGATTTCTTTGAGTTTTTTTACCAATGAGCGGCCTTTTTCCTCTGCTTTGTCTGTTACGGCGATAAAACTCAAAGCCTCTACCACTTCATGGTTAATGAGAATATTGACCTTCACGGCATCGACGTTTTTGTACCCAGTGATCTCGTATTCCAATGAGGCAAAACCAGAGCTGGCGGATTTGAGTAAATCATGGAAATCGGTGATTAACTCAGCGAGAGGGAGGGCGTATTCCAGTCGGACGCGGGTGCCAGTGTGGGTGGTGTTCAAGAGTGTACCGCGTTTTTCTCTGGTCAGCTTATAAATGGTTGGAATATAGTTTGCCGGGGTGAAGATCATGGCTTTGGTCATTGGTTCTTTGATCAGTTCAATCGAACTGGGATCCGGAAATTCAGCGGGACTATTAACAGTAAAAGTTTTACTTTGTTTGTTGACGATTTGGTAACTGACCGAAGGGGCCGTGGCAATCAGATCGAGGTCAAACTCTCTTGTCAGTCGTTCGCGGACAATCTCGGCGTGAAAAATGCCCAAAAAACCCACGCGCAGTCCATTTCCCAGTGCCGCGGAGTGAGTAGGTTTGCTTTGTAAGGCTGAGTCGTGCAATGTCAGTTTGGCCATGGCATCTTTAAGATCGCTGAAATCATTAGCATCCACGGGATACAGCTCCATGAAAACCATTGGGGTTGGTTCTTTGTAACCCGGCAGCGGCCTTGCATCGTTTTTGGTTGTTTCGAGAGTGATAGTGTCGCCGACGCGCAGTGGATCGATTTCCTTAAGACCGGTGGCTACGTACCCCACCTCGCCGGTAGTAATCACTTCGCGGCGTTTTCTCTCTGGAGTAAACACTCCGATTTCGATCGGGTGAATAGGAGTATTGGTTGAAAGTAAGTAGAGTGGTTGTTTTTTCAGTTCACCATCAAATACCCTGATATAGGCAATGGCTCCCTGGTGATTGTCAAAAATGGAAGTAACGATCATTGCTCGCAATGGTTGATCAACCTGACCGGTGGGGGCCGGGATGCGCGCCACAATGGCCTGCAAGATTGCTGCTACCCCTTGGCCAGTTTTAGCCGAGACTTTGAGAATTTCATTCTCTTGGACGCCTAAAATTTCCATCATCTCAAGCATGACTTGCTCAATATCGGCGCCGGGCAGATCGATTTTATTAATAATCGGAATGATCTTCAGGCCAAGCGTTTTGGCTTTTTCAAAGTTGGCTAGTGTCTGAGCCTGCACGCCTTGGGTGGCGTCAATCAGCAGCAACGCTCCTTCACAAGCGGCTAAACTCCGGTTCACCTCGTAGCCAAAATCAACATGACCAGGGGTATCAATCAGATTAAGAGTGTATTTTTCACCCTCGTGTTCATACTCCATTTTTACCGGGGCCAGTTTGATCGTCACTCCTTTTTCTTGTTCGATGGGGTTGGAGTCCATGATGCGCTCGCGGGACTCGGTAGGGGAAATAGTGCCAGTGGCGCGTAAGAAAGCATCGGTCAGCGTGGTCTTACCGTGATCGATGTGAGCGATGATCGAAAAGTTTCTAATTTTAGCCTGCGGTTGCATAAACGGCATTCTCAATCCTTCAGAAATACCTTTGTTTTTCTAGCTGCTCGAATCTCGAAAATATCCTTATATTTACTTTTATCCAAGCAACCTGATTTGCAGAGTATCGCTGCGAAAAGCAAAGAGATTTCTTCAATCGTTATTTTTTCTCGGTCTTTTTCTTGGGGGAAGTTTTTTTCGCGGCTTGTTTTTTCGCGGCCTGTTTTTTGGCGGTTTTCTTGGCTGGCTTGGTGGGTTTCTTGATTGATTTGGCGGGTTTAGTGGCTTTCCTGGCCTTTTTAGGGGGTTTTTCCAGTTTGGTTGGTTTGACTAACTGAGCCAGCTGTGACTTTAGTCGAGCGGCTTTATTTTTATGAAATACGTTGCGTTTGGTGGCAGTGTCGATGGCGGAGTACGCAGTGACCAGTTTTTCCATAGTGGGGTTTTTCTGGACTGCGTCACTGGCTGTTTTGACACGGGACTTAACGATTTGATTGTAAACAGCTTTACGGCGACTGGCGCGAAGCGCTTTTTTGGCGTTACTGAGAATTGGCATGGTTTGCGATTATACTAGGCGTAGCCCATTCACGCAATTGGCTTTATAATCACGTTCGATGCTTTTCAAATTGTCGCAATTTTTTAATAATGGCACCGGTTGGTTAGAAAAAAAACAGACCTCGATTTTGTCGGCGGCATTGATTATCACGGTCGCCAACATTACTTCATCATTGGCCGGTCTGCTGCGTGAGCGGCTGTTGATCGCCTCGTTTTTTGATTCGCCACAGTCACAACAAGCTTATGAAGCGTTTCAAGTGGCGTTTCAAATTCCCGATATGCTTTTTCAACTGATTATTTTGGGGGCGGTGGCGGCGTCGTTTATTCCCTTGTTTACGGATTTAAAAAAACAGTCGGAAAAAGAGGCTTTTGAATTTACCTCTTCAGTAATGAATATTTTGTTACTCATTTTCATTATTTTTGCTTCATTTGTAGGTATTTTTGCTTACCCACTCACTGAGTGGAGAACGGGGGCGGCCTTTACCGCTGAGCAGGTTTATATCACGGTAACATTAACTCGATTGATGTTATTTGCCCAACTCTTTTTTGCCATCTCTAACTTTTTAACCGGCATGCTGCAGTCGTATCGACACTTCATTGTGCCGGCGATTGCCCCAGTGCTTTATAACGTTGGCATTATTTTGGGCGTCTTTTTGTTCAAAGACACACTGGGCATTTATTCGGCTGGGGTGGGCGTGATTATTGGTGCTTTCCTGCACATGGTGATGCAGCTGCCGTTGGCGTGGAAGCTGGGGTTCCGCCCAAAACCACTGATCACCTTCCGATTGCCGGCAGTCAAGAAATTGTTTCGCCTCATCCCGCCGCGCTTACTGACGATTAGCGTCAATGAATTACAAAGCCTTGGCTTGGGCTTTTTTGCGACTACTATCGGTGGCTTGAGTTTTGTCATTATTACTTTGGGAATGCGTTTGATGACGATTCCAATTCGTCTGTTTGGCGTGCCGATTAGTCAAGCCTCCCTGCCATTTTTCTCTCAGGAGTCTGAAGAGGCTGGGCGGATGCGGTTTGGTTCACTGGTGGTTCAGTCACTCCATCAGATTTCATTTTTTGCCCTCCCAGCTTCGGTTTTACTGCTGATCTTGCGCATTCCGATTGTGCGGTTGGTGTTTGGCGCGGATAATTTTCCCTGGCAGGCTACCCTCTTGACGGGAAAGGTGGTGGCGATCTTGGCTATTTCAGTGGCCGCCCAAGCGATGGTCCAACTCTTGATTCGTGGGTTTTACGCCTTGAAAAACACCCGCACCCCTTTTTATATCACTCTCGTGACGGCGCTGATCTATGCCACAGTGAGTGCTGTCTCGGTGTACTACACCAGTTGGGGAGTAGTCGGTTTGGCTTGGGCCACGCTGATTGCTGCCTTGCTGGAACTAGCCTTATTTGTCATCACCTTACAAGTGAGAATACATTGTTTTACCTGGCAGGAGTTTTGGTGGCCGCAAGCAAAAATGATTGCCTCCAGTTTCCTGATGGCGGTGTTCCTTTATTTGCCGTTTAAGATTCTTGATGAGTTGGTGTTTGATACGACTCGCACTCTGGAGTTGATTGCGCTCACTCTGACCACCAGTACGATCGGGACCCTCGTTTACCTTTATTTTTCACTGCTCTTTGACGTGAAAGAACTGCAATATCTAGCCAAGATTTTCGCCTTTACTGCCAAGGGTAAAGGGGTATTGAGAGAAGCGAGGGAAATCCTGGTTGAGACGAGCGTTGAAGGAGATGAAGTGTAGCGTCACTTTCTAATTAGGTCACGATACATTTGAGACTTTCTTGTGCCCCTGAGGGAAACCCCTTACAATGACTGCTAGACCTGCCTTATGAAAGATCAAACGGTTGCGATCGACATCAACCTTGTTCCCACAGACCCGTTTTTCCAAACGCCGATCGGGCGGACACTGCAGTGGGCCTTGTCGGTTGGCCGCTATATCGTGATGTTTACTGAACTGGTGGTGGTCTTGAGTTTTGTCACTCGGTTTTACCTTGATCGTCAAGTGACTGATTTAAATCAAGCTATTTTCCGCAACCAATCGGTGGTTGAGTCGTACGGCTCTTTTGAGCAGGAGTTTCGTGATATCCAGACTAAGATTGATGGCTACCAGCAAATCGAGCAAAAAGAAAACATTGTTGACACGTTTCCGGCGCTTTCTGAGGTAGTGCCTGATGGGGTGGAGTTGACGGAGTTAGCCATTTTTCCTGATAAAGTCACTTTGACTGGAGTGGTGTTTTCACAGCGTTCGCTGAATTTGTTAATCAACAACTTACAGTTGTCGCCCAATTTCGCCAATGTGGTAGTCAATACAATTGAGTCGGAAGGACCGAGTAGTTCTGGCTTTACGTTTCGCTTGAACGCTCAAACTACTCACTAAAACCAGTAGCGTAAAGAAAATCTCAATCAAAACTATGGCTCAAGACAAACAACAACTTATCCGCATTTTGGATCGTTTTTACCACAACCCGGTAGCGATGGTTTCTTTTGAGTTGTTTTTGTCAATTGCCGCCATTTTGTTTTTCGCTGTCTTTGCGATCCGACCGACACTTTTGACGATGTCTGACTTAATCAAAGAAATTGAGGATAAACGTAAGCTTGATAGCCAAATGGAGCAAAAGGTAGCGGCTTTATCTTCGGCTCAGGAAAGTTTTTTGGCGGTTCAAGATAGAATAGCGGTGTTGGATGAAGCTATCCCTCGAGGGGTAAACATGACCTATACCCTAAAAGTCATTGAAAAACTAGCCAGTGATCAAGGGTTAACCATTGCCAATTTAACTGTGTTGGAAATTCCACCTGATCCACCACCCTCAACACCAGTCAACCAGTTGGAGCGCCAGTCAATGTCGGTTCAAGTAGTCTTGACCGGTCCGTACACTGGCATTCGTGAATTTGCCGAAAACTTGCGCAATTCTCGGCGCAGTTTTGTGATTGAGCGGATTACTTTTTCGACTGAAGACAGTCGCGGTCAAAAAACCCTAGAAGCTAATATGTTGATTGGCGCCCCATACTTTGGTGTGAAAAAAAATGAAGCAAATTGATATTCAAAGTCAGTTTAAAAGACTACAACAGCGAAAAGAATTGTTAGTCATTCTGCTGTTTTTGTTTGTGATTATTATTTTCTGGATTGCGTTAAGTGTGCTTTCTTCACAACAGACGGTGGGTATTACCACTGAACAAAAGGCTTTGTCAGCGCCGTTGAGCCCGAACCTAAATAGAGCGGTCATTGAAAAGCTAGAGCAAAAGAAAGGCTATTCTCTTGAGGAACTGGCTGATTTTCCAGTTCATACAATTCAAACACCAGTGAGTGTGAGGACAGTGACTGTGACTGGTAACACGGAGTCAGAATCGGTGGTGTTGCCTGAAGAGCTGGAAAACACCCTCGAATCAATCGAGCAAGCTTTTTAAAAGTGGTTTATCACTTTTTTCGACTTGTAGTTTGGTTAAATTTTCTCTAGAGTATTTACCAGGTGTGTTGAAAGACACATCTGTGTTTGTTATGCAGCTACCGGCTAAAAAAACCCCGCTCTCAAAAAGACAAATTCCCACCCTTTTGGGGTTGGGAATTCTGATTGTCTCTTTGGTGGCAGGAGTGTTGTTGTTTGGCGAAGGGACGGGGGTTTTTGCTCCCCGAGCCACCCCACAGACTACTCCCAAGAATGTTAAGGTGACGAACGTAACTGATAAATCATTTACGGTTTCTTTTTACACGGATGAGGCGACGAATGGGTTTGTCAAGTATGGCACCACCGAAAACTCACTGAAAAATCAAGTTAATGACGATCGCGATCAACTTTCTGGCTCAGTGGGGAGTTACCAGTTACATCATATTACAGTCAGGGGTTTGACGCCGGCCACCACCTACTACTATGTTTTGGGTACGGCTTCTTCGTCGCGTTTCGATAATAATGGCGCGCCTTTTAGTGTTAAAACTGGGCCTGTTTTGTCTGGTGCGCCACCGCTCAATAAAACAGTGTATGGCACAGTGGTGACCGAGGCAGGCGCGCCAGCAGAGGGGAGTATTGTCTACGTGCTGAGTACGGCTATGGCGGAGATGTCGTCCTTGGTGAAATCCTCTGGTAGTTGGGCTGTTTCGCTCTCTAGTGCTCGCACCAGCGACGGCTCGAACTGGGCGGCGCTGACTGACGACACTACTTTGAATATTATTATTCAAGGGGTTGATCCTAGTAAGGCCTCGATTTTCTCCACCACAGTGGCCGAGGCACAACCGGTGCCGGAAGTGACTCTTGGTCATATACCGGCACCAAAGACGGCCGAAGAAGTGGCCCAGGAGGCTACAACCCAAGAGGAAACTAGCACTGCGACTGGTGGTGGTTTGGATGACTTGTTAACCCAGCTTGGCGACGAGGCAGAAAGTAGTGCTCTTGAGGAAGAAGCGACTACTAGCTCGGTTTTGAACTTGGCAACAGTGTCAGAGACAGAAAAGCCGGTCGTGACCTCAGAGCCGGTGATTCAGGGTGTAGCCGCGCCGGGAGTGACAGTCACGGTTGAGGTCCATTCCGATGGCAACATTGCCGAGGCGGTGGTGGCTGATCAAGATGGCAACTTTACTCTGGACATCGCGGCTCTGAGTAAACAACTTGACTCAGGTGAGCACACGGTGACGTACAGTTACACCGATCCGGATACTGGTGAACAAGTCAGCCGCACTCAGAGCTTTTTGGTGGCCGACGCCTCTGGTCAACTCGCCCAGGCGGGAACAGAGACCACCTCGTTTGGTTCCGGCAGTCCGTTCCCGGTTCCTTCACCGGCGCCAACGCCCACTCCCACACCGACTGCTCAGTCAACTGAATCAGCGATTATTTCCACGGACAGCGGTGTTTACCAGTCTGGTTCAGTTGAAAACACGATCGCGCTGATGGTGGGCGGAGTGTTTTTCATTGCTGCTGGAGCTTGGAGTTGGTGGCTGGCCAAGGAAGTGAAAGAAAGTTAAAGCTTGAAAGTAATTGACTTAACTCTCCCGTTGTTGAACGGCATGCCTGTCTTCCCCGGTGATCCTGAAGTGAAGATTTACCCTGTTCAAGTTTTTGAGAAAGATCAATGGAATATGCTTCGGCTGGAAATTAATGGACATGACGGCACTCACGTTAACGTTCCACTTCACGCGACCGACAGAGGGAAAAATCTTGATGACTACCAAGTTGAAGACTTTTTTGGTCTCTGTCGCATTTTTCAAACGGAACAGGACATCCAAACTGGCAAAGGAGTAATTTTTACGGATCACGATCTCACTTATGACCTTGCTGAAGTAGTTGTTAAAAAGCAGCCAAAGTTCGTTGGTCTTTCTTCGCGGTTTGAGTTTGACATCGATGTAGAGCGGTTTTTATTGCAAAAAGGCGTGATTTCGTTTGAGAGACTGGCTCAAACCGATCAATTACCAAAAGACAAAGCATTTCTGTTTTATGGTTTACCGCTCAAGATTCGAGCGGGGGATGGTTCGCCAGTGAGAGCCATGGCGGTGATTGAAGATTAGTTTTTGATTTTCAAAGTGTTATCCACGGCTTCCCACAACTCCCGTGAATCACCCTCGTACCCGAGAGACCAAATGGCAACGCCGGCCAAATCCAGTTGGTTGACATAGTCCAGTTTATAAGTAATCGAGCGCGCGTCTTCGTAGTACACTAGGTAGTAGCGGCCGTTTTTGATGTAGCTTAGATACGGGGCGAGCGCGTTTTCATCCCAGTGTTCGACTACCTCCAGTTCTTCCTTTTGGGTGAGCAGTTCTTTGACTCGTTTAAAACTGGCTGTCGCGCCTGATTGTGGAAGAGTGAATGATTCTGGCTCTTGAGAAGTGGTTTCCCATTCGTAACCATAAAAGGGGATGCCCAGCAGCAGTTTATCAGGTGAGGTTTTTTTCACGAAATCTTTGAGATAGGTGTTGATACTCTCTTTCCAACTGGTTTCTTTTTGGAAAAGTGGCGCTACAGGGCCAGCTCGCAGAGAGGAACTGCGGTGAAAGTCGTAGGCCATCACCACAATGTAATCTACTAGTGGGGCAATTTTTTCGACTTCCCAGATCATTTGCTTACTACTGGCGGCGGCATACATGTCTACCGTTAACTGGATGTCTTCGTACGTTTCGTTCAAATGCTGGCGGAACTGACTGATGAATTGGGTATAACGCTCGCGTAGTGCTGGCGGCGCATCACCGATGTACTCGATGTCTACATTGATACCGTTAAAAGGATAGGCCAGGAGCAGTGAATCAACTGCTTGGAAAAATGTGGTCTGGGCTGATGGCGAGGAGAGGAATTGTTCAATAGTGTCATTATCAAACTGTGACAAGACTACTTCTGTTTTGCCGCCATACGTCTTAGTTAATTGGTTGGCGGCCAAAAACTCTTCTGATTGAAGTTGATAGTACCCTGGCTCAGCGTTGCCGTTTACTGTGGTGACGATGTTGCCGTCAGCGTCAATGCTCAAGGCAAAATACGCCAAGTGGGTTAATTCAGGTTGGAGAGTGGCTGTCTTGAGGTTCCAGTAGGGCAGAAAGCCATAGACAATTTTTTGGGTTTTCAAATGGGGAAAAAATGGCAGAAACCGGGAAAGTGAGCTAGTCCCCAATGGCGAGGAAAGCGGTGGTTCCACCAAGACCCAAATCAAGACGAGTGCCACGATTAACCCCAAGAGAATACCGTTAATGATTTTTTTCACTACAGCTATTTTACCGCTTTCCTGTTTTACGGGGTGGCGGGGGGTTGGGCGCCTGTGTCGGTTTCAATCACGGTTTCTTCTTCGTTGGTGTAGTGTTTTTCGTAGATAATCTTGCCTTGTTCGTCCACCGCGCGATTACAGTCGCCGCAATACAGTGGCGTGACCGGGTCTTGATACAGTGTGTGGGTTTCTAAAATGAGTCCCTCGACTACCTCGCCGTACGCTGGCGGCAAGCCGGTTTCTGGTTTAATCCAGACCTCTTTTTGGACAATGCTGGAACGGGAAGGTTTACCTTCAGTCCAGTAGTACTCTTCATTGGTTTCGGTGCACTCGGTGTCTGTGAGGTCTTTTGGCAGACCGCTGGGGCAGACCGTTCCCTCGATCACGTCGGCCGGCTTTTCTTGCCAAACTGGTTCTTGGTCTCTCAAGACATAGCTCATGATATCGTTGAAGATTGGGGCGGCACCGGTGACGCCGGAGGCAATGTAGCTCATTTGTGAGTTGTCATTGTTGCCCACCCAAGTGACGGTCAAAAATTCCGGCGTGTAACCGATAGTCCAGTTATCTTTAAGATCGTTAGTAGTACCGGTTTTGACACTGACTATTTGATCAGGAATAACCAGTTCGGAGTTACTCCCGAAAGCCAAGGTACGAGCATTGTTGTCCTGTAAAATGTGGCTCACTAGATACGCCGGAGCAGCTGCTATCACTCGCTCGGCCTCGCCGCGCCAGTGAGCATAAGGATCTTCTTGGAGTTCCTTAAGATCAGCTTTCCGCTGCTCAAGATCTATTTCCTCCAACACTTCCCCCTTAAAGTTTTCTACTTTGATGATTGGGGTAAGTGGGATTTTGACGCCTTGACTGGCTAGTGCACCAAAAGCCTGAGCCATATCGATCATTCGTACCTCACCCCCGCCTAGCGCCAGTGAAGGGCCGTAGTTGGCTGGGTCGTCCCAGCCAGTGATGCCCATTTTTTTAGCTTGGTTAATGAGCGTAGGGATGCTGATGGTTTCGATTACTTTCACCGCCGGGATGTTGAGTGAGTTCCCGAGGGCTTGTCTCACTGTGACCGGTCCCTTGAAATCACCGGTGTAGTTTTTGGGGCAGTACTCCGGTTGATTTGGCAGTTTAATACAGGTAGGAATATCGAGTAAAAGTGAGCCGGGATTGAGAGTTTTTTCTTGGAAAGCGGTGGCATAGACAATGGGCTTGATCGATGAACCAGGTTGACGTCTGGAGAGTGTCACGTTGACTTGGCCATCATGTTCACTGTCGAAGTAGTTCCTTGAGCCAATCATGGCCAAGATTTCACCGGTGTTTGGTTTGGTGATCAAGGCTGCTCCATTCCCCACTCGCAGGCCGGCTAAGTCGTCAATCTCGGCTGAGAGTGAAGCCTGGGCGGCTTCTTGTAAGTCAATATCCAGACTGGTGGTCACTCGTAGGCCACCTTTTTCCACTGTTTCCTCGCCGTACTTTTCGTATAAAAGATCGCGGACGTAAAAAACAAAATGCGGTGCTCTGATATCAGTGGTTTTCAGGGCAAATTGCAAGGGAGTACCTCTGGCTTCTTCTGCTTGTAGGGGGGTAATAAAGCCCTCTTCGGCCATTCGCCGCAGCACCTCTGCCTGGCGGTTTTTGGCACGGTTCGGATCAGAGCCGAATGGTGAGTAGAGACTGGGGGCTTGTGGCAGGCCAGTCAGCATCGCTGCTTCAGGCAAGGTTAAATCTTTAGCGCTCTTATCAAAGTAGTAATTGGCGGCTGACTCAATACCTACGGCGGTTCCCCCATAGGAAATGTAATTGAGGTACATTTCCAAGATTTCTTCTTTACTGTAGATAATTTCGGTCATGATGGCCAAGACGGCTTCTTTCGTTTTCCGTTGGAAAGATTTTTCGTTCGTCAGCAGCGCGTTTTTCACCAGTTGTTGAGTGATCGTTGAGCCACCTTGGAGTTGCTCGCCGGTAAAGTTATTTTTAATGGCCCGCAGAATCCCTTCCAGATCAAAGCCGAAGTGACCATAGAAATTTTTATCCTCGATAGCGATGGTTGCCTGCAAGACGTGGGGCGGCAAGGTTTCTAGTTGAATAGGGATTCGGTTTTCGTCGACAAACACTTCATAAAGCAAGACGCCATTGCGGTCAAAGATCTGAGTGCTGACGGCGAAGTTTTCTTGCGAGGTGAGCCGGCGGGGGGAGGGTAAATCCTTGATGAGGTAAGCCACGATCGCCAGTCCTGAAAAAAAGAGGGCCAAGAGGCTGTAGCGCCAGAGCGGGTTGGTAACGGGGAGAGTGAGGGCTTTGAAAAACCGACGTAACTTACTCAAGTTGTTCGGTGCTTGATGAAGGCCCTTTTCCAGAGTATGAGGGAGACCAAGCAAAGCTTTTTTTAAAACCGTCAGTTTCTCAGTGCGGCTTTTTTGAGCAGGATAAAAAGTATTCATTGTTTCCAGGATAGCAAATTTTCTTGGCTTGTGTTTGTGAAAGTAAAAGCTTATATATAAAGGAATACACCATGCTGATCAAGCAAAATTTAGCTTTCAAAAATGTGACGATTTCCGGTTTACCCGGGGCTGGTTCCACCACGCTGTTGGCAATGCTGAAAGAAGCTTTGCCGGATTGGCAGGGTTTCAGCGGGGGTGAGTTTATGCGGCTGTATGCCACAGAGCAAGGGTTGTTTGACGGTAACAATACACTCCATCATTCTTCTCTGGTGTATGGCGATGATTTTGACAAAAAAGTGGATTTTGGCATGAGAGAAAAGTTGGAGACAGGGGAAAAATGGATCCTGGAAGCTTGGCTCTCCGGTTTCATGGCTCAGGGGGTGAAAGGGACACTGAAAGTGCTGCTTACCTGCAGTGACGAAGCGGTCAGGATTGATCGGATTGTCAATCGGGACGGGGTAACGATCGAAACGGCTAAAAAACATATTCACAAACGGTCCCAAGAAAACCTGGCAAAATGGGCGCGCTTGTACGCTCCGCAGTGGCAGGAATGGGTGGTTGAAACTGGCAAAGTAACCAAATCCGACCCAATTGATTTTTGGCGACCAGATCTCTACGATGTAGTAGTCGATACCTATTCGACGAATAGCAAACAGACACTTAATAAGGTTTTAGATGCCCTCAAAGCCCCGTCGCCGTAACCGTGTTCGGAAAGTGGCGCTCTCGCGAGCCAACCACACGGCTTTTTTCCCGCTTTTAATATTGAGCTTCATCTTATGGCTGGTCTATCGGGGTGTTTTTCGTTTTTCAGTGCTGTTTGATGAAGTGGTGGGAAAGGCCATTTTTTTCGGTTTACCAGTCTGGTTATACATCTTGGTCAGTGGCTTTCGGCGAATCGCTGACACTTTTGCCCCCTATAAAATGAGACGCGGCCTAATGCTTGGTTTGGCGTTCGGTGGCATTTTCGCCTTTGCGGCCAGCGCGGCCGCTGCTTGGCAGAGAGGGGCAGTTTTTCAAAGCTATGCTTTTATGACCAACGCGTTTTGGTGGGAGTTCTTTTTGGCGTTGGTCACCGGGTTTTGGGAAACGCTGTTTTTCTTTAGCTTTGTGATGTCGGTGGTGCAAAGCTTGAAGCAGCGCTGGCCGCTTGCCAAGCAAATCTTGTTGGTGGCTGGTATTTTCTTGGTTTTCCACTTACCCAATATCGTCCTGCGCTTTCAAGGCGCAGCGATTTGGTACCAGGTGGTGCTTTTAACCCTCTTTGCTATTGGTCAGGCATTTTTGTTTTATCGAGAAAAAAATGGCTACAGCTTGGTTATCTCTCAAGCTTTATGGGGGATGGTGCTCTTACTTCACTTTTAGCCAGAAACTGAGTCTGTCTGTTTTTTGAGGAGGGTTTACAATCTGCCTTTTAAAAGCGTATGCACTACTTACTCCGTTTTATTCCTCGCTTGTTGTTGCTGACTTTTGGCGCCAGTGTCGTCTTGGTTTCGCTCTTGTCGGCCAATCGGGTGTTTTCACAAGGGGAAAACTTAGAACTCACTCGCCAAAAACTGTATTTTGAAGAGGAGGTGCTCCCCAATCACTTGTTGTACCCGGTGTTTATGGTGTTTAACAAAATAAAACTCGAGTTGGCTCAACCCGCTGAGGCCGTCGACTTGCAGCTTTTGTACGCCTGGCGAAGGTTGGAGTATACGGAGCGCCTGTTGGAAGAAGGCTATCAGTCACTCTCTTTTTCTACACTAACCAAGGCTTACAAGTACTACAACGCCGCGTTGACGGCTGTGAAAACGATCACGCTGCGGCCAGAACAAGAAGAGTTTTTAAGTCAAGATGCCCTTCACTTTCGTGAGCGGGCGGCTAGGTTGGAATCGTACTTTACTGACCATGAGCAACAAGAGCTTATTAGGTTGAAATCGGATCAAACAGTTTTAACTCAAAGCATAATTGACTCCTTTTGATCACTTTTTCTCTATTGACACAAGCTAGTGCTCTGTGAGATTCTTGATGCCCTGTTAAAAGCGGGGTACAAGTAGTTGTGCTCTTGTCTGAGAGAAAACACAACCTGTTGTGTTTTTTAATCGCGAATGATATGTCCATTTTGTCAAAGTACCAACCTTTCTGTCGTCGACTCTCGAGAGGCTGAGGATGGTGAGGCCACTCGACGGCGCCGAAAGTGTAACAACTGTCAACGCCGGTTCACCACTTATGAGCGGGCAGAAGGCATTGACTTAAAAGTGATTAAAAAAGGTGGTGAAACTGAACCGTTTAATCGGGAAAAAATTAAACGTGGTTTAGTCAAGGCAACCTGGAAACGGCCAGTCTCCATGCAGGAGATAGAGCAACTGATCAGTGAAGTTGAGGCCAGACTGCGAGTTAAGGGACTACGGGAGGTGAAAAGCTGGGAGATTGGCAATTTGGTCATTAACAGACTAAAAAAGTTAGACAAGTTGGCGTACATGCTCTTTGCCACGGTCTATCGAGACTTTGATAGTCTGGAAGACTTTAAAGAAGAGATTAGTAAATTAGAAAAATGAGAATTTAAAGTTAGTTATTAAAAGTGAAATAGTGGATAGATTCTGCGAACTACTTATTATTCATTGGAAAAACCTAAATGCCACCCCGCTCTCCCGACTCTCTCCCCAAAAAAATAATGCGTTTTAGTGAACGCCGGTTAGCCAAAGGTTTGGGCGAGGCGGTAGCCAAGCGAACGATTTTGCGGACTGATGAAAAGGGGAGGTTAGAGTCTTGGGCTGACGTCGCTCATCGAGTAGCCTTGGGGAATTCTTCGCTCGTGCCCAAGTTTGGCAAGGCTCACCAACAGGCGGAGTACGAAATACTCAAAAAACATATTGCCAATGCCTCACTCTTAATGAGTGGTCGCCACCTTCAACATGGTGATGAGACCCAATCGGACAGAAATATGGAGGTTTTTACCAACTGTAGTACTGCTTCCAGCTCTTTCTTGTTGTTTTATCTCTTGCTGAACGGTTCTGGTGTTGGGCGTGCTTACGACGACGACTTAATGGTGGTCGATTGGAACTACATGCCGATTATTCGTTGTGTGCTGGATGAACAACACCCAGACTTTATTTGGGGAGAGGACGAGAGTGTGCGGGATGCCAAGCACAAATACCGCAAAGTCTATTGGTTTGAGATACCTGACACCCGTGAGGGGTGGGCGCAGGCGGTCGAGAAGATCGAAACGATGGCTTTTGAGAAGAAATATAAGGATGATCTCTTGGTGATTGATTTCTCCAAAGTGCGGCCTAAGGGGGCGAAGATCCGCGGGATGCAGAACCGGCCGGCCTCTGGCCCTCGTCCCTTGATGCGGGCGATCCAGAAAGTAGCTACGGTCAAGGGTTCCGGGATGTCCCCTTGGCGCCAGGCGATTTTTGTTGATCACTATTTATCTGAATGCGTGTTGGTGGGTGGTGCGCGTCGAGCAGCTAGGATCGCCACTAAAACCTGGACTGATCCAGAAGTACTCGACTTCATCTCGATTAAACGTGGTGGTTTTCTGTGGTCGGCTAATAACAGTGTGGCAGTAGATGAGAAATTCTGGAAGCAAAAAACCCGCCACGCCAAGAAAGTCTTGGAAGCGATTTTACAGGCTTCGTATCACGACAAGACCGGTGAACCAGGTTTTGTCAATCAACACAAGTTGGTTCAGAACGACACCGGATTCAACGGTTACACTGATGGTAAATACGCTGAGAGTGAGAAATACAAACCGGCTCCCAAGACCCGCAAGATGTTGGCGGCGGTCGCCAAACGAGCCAACGCCAAATACTACACCCAAATTCCTAATCCTTGTGGTGAGATTACGCTTAATATGTTGGGTGGATACTGTGTCATTGCTGATGTGGTGCCATACCACGCGCCAGATGTAGCTGCGGCTGAGGAGGCTTTCCGGGCGGCTACTCGAGCTCTGATGCGGGTTAATACGATGGATTCGCTCTATAAGCGGGAAGTAGCGCGTACCAACCGGATCGGCGTTGGCATGACGGGTATTCACGAGTACGCCTGGAACGCTTTTGGCTACAGCTTCCGGGATTTGGTTAATGAGGAAAAGTCGAAAGACTTTTGGCTGACACTATCCCGTTTTAAACGGGCGGTGGTGGAGGAGGCTGAAAAATACGCCAAGAAACTGGGTGTCGGCGTACCTCACACCAATACGACGATTAAACCAGCTGGTACCACTTCCAAACTATTTTCCTTGTCAGAAGGAGCGCATCTCCCGGCGATGCGTGAGTACATGCGTTGGGTGCAGTTCCGCTCCGACGATCCGTTGGTGGCCAAGTATGGCAAGATGGGGTACCCGGTCAAAGAGCTCAAGAGTTACGCGGGGACGACGGTCGTTGGTTTTCCCACTCAGCCGGAGATTTGTCGTTTGGGCATGAATAACCACCTGGTGACGGCCTCGGAGGCAACACCAGAAGAGCAGTACAAGTGGCTGATGCTGATTGAGAAATATTGGATCCGTGGGGTGGATGAAAACGGTAAACCGTTGGAGCCGGATACGGGCAACCAGGTGTCCTATACTTTGAAATATGATCCGGAAAAAGTCAGTTTCCAAGAGTTTAAGAAAATGGTCAAAAAATACCAACCGCTGATCCGCACCTGCTCGGTCATGCCACGCATTGAGACCACGGCCTATGAATATCAACCGGAAGAAGCGATGAATGCCAATGATTTCATGAAAGTGATCCACGAGATCAGCGATGAAGAAGGGGTGCTGGAAGATATTGATTTAGAACAATTGAAGTGTGACACCGGTGCGTGTCCGATTTAGGTTATTTAATTTCTCCAGTAAGTTTGGCTGCTTCTGTGAAATTCTTTTTATAAATTGCTTGTTCCTTAGGTGAAAAGAGTGAAAGTACTTCAAATTCGATGGTTGTCATCATGTCTTTGGTTGTCAAGGAATGGGCAACCACGTAACCCAAGAAGTCCCAGTCTTTAGCCACTAACAATAAAGCGATATGGAGAGGAAAAACTCTTTCTTTTTCTTTTGTGACTGAGTATCGCTCTCCGGTTTTTAATTGCCTGATATCAAAATCATCCGGCAACTTCAGTAAAGTATTGATTTCTGTGAAATAGCCCACGTGTCTATTATAACCTTTGCTTTCAATATTTCCTTAAAAGTGATCAACCAGGCTCTTGCAGGTGGGATAATCTGCTTCTATAATCCCGACCAATGCGGTTGCGGAAAATCCGGAAAAATTTCCAAAAAAAAACAAAAACCAACGCCCGTCATCTTACCGATCATAAAAAATCCCGCCAACATTTAAAAAAATCCCGAAAATTGAAAAAAATTAGTTTGATTGGTCCGCGCCGCGGCCGGCCGCGCAAGTCGTGGTGGTACCACACGCAGCAGAATTGGCTGACTTGGATTAAGCGACAACGAAGAGCGCGTAGACATTTTATGGAGCGCTGGAGCGCACGAAAATATGCGGCACTTCGACTGATTGGTCTTGCTAAAGGACGAGGCCGTCCTCGGAAAACCGCTAAGGTAGTAGCTCGAGTCAGTGTTTTACTTGAGGAAAAACGCCGGCATTGGCGCCGTTGGTATCGGTGGTGGCACGTGCGCTGGCAAAAAGTAACTCATCGGTTATTGCAACTGGTTGGTGTGCGCCGTAAGCGCGGCCGGCCGCGCCGTCACTTTGAAATCGAAGAAGAAATCGGCGCGGTTGGGGCGAGACGCCGCCGTCAACCACGGCGTTTGGAATGGCGCGAAGCATTTTCGTTTTTAACGACGGTGTTGATTTTACTGTCCGCGTGGTGGGGATACCAGTTTGTGTTTGCTGGTTTACCGTCAGTGATGGATTTGGGTCAAAAAAGTCCGTTTTTGACCACCAAAATTTTGGACAGAAACGGTCGGGTCTTGTTTCGGATTTATGAGGATGAAAACAGAACGCTGGTGCCGCTGTCGGTGATCTCAACAGATTTGATTGAGGCGACGATTGCTATCGAAGACAAAGATTTTTACCAACACCATGGTTTTTCACTAGACGGCATCATGCGGGCTGTCGTGGCCAATATTAAAGGTCAGGCCATCGAACAAGGCGGTTCAACCATTACCCAACAGCTCGTGAAGAGTCGTCTATTAAGTCCAGAACGCACTTTGCAGCGGAAGTTGCGTGAATTGATTTTGGCAATCGTGGCCGAGGGAGTATATTCCAAAGAGGAAATCTTGGAAATGTACCTTAATCAAGTGGCCTATGGCGGTTCGACGTATGGGGTAGAAGAAGCTTCTTGGCGATACTTTCATAAATCGGCTAAAGACCTCAATTTAGCCGAAGCGGCACTGTTAGCCGGTTTACCTCAGGCGCCATCGGTCTACTCGCCGTTTAGTTCCAACCCAGAACTCGCTTTTGCCAGACAGCAGGAAGTACTCCGGCGGATGTTTGAAGATGGGTACATTACCCAAGAAGAATGGCAAGAAGCCAACAACGCCAAGATCGTCTTTGCTGAAGATCGCATCGACATTCAAGCTCCCCACTTTGTGATGTATATCAAGAAGTTACTAGCAGAGCAGTATGGTGAGGATGTGGTGCAGACTGGCGGCTTAGAAGTGCACACCACCCTTGACCTCACTTTACAGCGAGAAACCGAGAAAATCTTGGTTGCAGAACTGGATCGTTTAACACCCTTGCGAGTGGGGAATGGAGCGGTGCTAGTGACCAATCCTAAAACTGGGGAGATCTTGGCGATGGTGGGGAGCAAAGACTATTTTGACTTTGCTCATGACGGCCAAGTTAATGTCACGCTGAGACCGCGTCAGCCAGGCTCATCGATCAAACCATTGACGTATGCGTTGGCTTTGGAGAGCGGTAAAACGCCAGCCAGTATCATTGATGATGCGTCAGTAGTGTATAGCGTGGCCGGCAGCCCACCGTATGCGCCAAAAAACTACGACGGTAAATTTCACGGCAAAGTCACTCTCCGCGAAGCGCTCGCCTCATCGTATAACGTGCCAGCAGTTAAGACCCTGGCTGAGCTAGGAGTAGGAACGATGCTTGATCGGGCAACAGAGGTTGGTATTACGACTTGGAATGATCGTAGTCGGTTTGGCTTATCGCTCACTCTGGGCGGTGGAGAAGTGACGATGGTAGAAATGGCCCAACTGTATGGAGCTTTTGCCAATAATGGGGCTTTAACGAAACTCCATTCAATTTTGGCAGTAAAGAACCAAAAAGGAGAAATACTGTACCAAAATACCTGTGTGACCGGTGAGGAAACTTGCTTTGAAAAGCAGGTCTTTGACCCCAAAACGGCCTTTTTAATTACTGATATTCTCTCTGATAATCAGGCTAGAACACCAGCTTTTGGTCCGCAGTCAGTCTTGAACATTCCCGGTCAACAAGTGGCGGTCAAAACTGGTACTACTAATAGTTTGCGTGACAACTGGACGATTGGCTACACCACCGACCGGCTGGTGGCCGTGTGGGTGGGGAATAACGACAACACTCCAATGAGTTATGTGGCTTCCGGCATCACCGGTGCCTCGCCAATTTGGAATAAAACCATGCGGCTCCTGCTGGATCCGATTAACCCTCATGTTTTCGTGGTACCGGACGATTTAGTAGAAGTAGCGGTGTGCAAAGCGACCGGCACTCTCCCGTGTACTGGTTGTCCTTTGATTACCACTGAGCTTTTTGTGCCAGGCACCCAGCCGACTAATGCCTGCAGCCCCGCCGTTTTTGAGCCGCCGGTGGATAATGTTGAGGAACAAACAGCTCGTCCAGGCCTGGTTTTGTGAGTTTACTACTTGGGTTTCCAGTAACAGCGTTACTCAATGTTCAACTGAAGAGCAAGATGAGGTAGGAAACAAGCAGGGTGATCAACAGCAGGATGGGGGCAATCAGTCGTTCGTTTAACGAAGCAGGGTTGCCAGTTTTTTGGGCGCGCTCCCGGCGTTTAGTCTGTAACGTCTTTTCTGTTTGTTGGGCGTTCTGGCGAATGGTGTCTAGTTCTCGATCAATCTTTCTCATGTGTTAATTGTCTCATTTCATGGACTCTGTGCACAATGGTATCAGCCACTTGGGCTGGGGTTAAGTCAGTGGTGTCCAGCACCCAGGCGTCTGGTACGATCTGGAGCGGGTCGGCGCTTCTGCCCATATCCCGTTCATCTCTTTCAGCGATTTCTTTGAGGATTTTTTCGAGTGTGATCTGAGGATTGGTTGCCTGGATTTGTTTGACTCGCCGCTCGGCCCTGGCAGAAAGGGCAGCGTCTAGGAAGATTTTTAAGTCTGCGTCTGGTAAAACTCGGTAAGTGATATCACGCCCCTCCATGACCACGTTTTTGCCTTGAGCAATTTCTTTTTGTTTTTCCACCAAGATTTTTCTGACCTCTAGTAAAATTGAAACTTTAGATGCCCCCTCGCTGATCTCTTTACTGCGGATTTTCCAGGATACGTCTTCACCGTTGAGTAAAACCGTAATCAGCCGACCGTCTTGCTCGTCTTGCCTGGGGCTGTGCATGGCCATTTTGGCTTGTTTGACCAGTGACACGATTTTTGCTTCATCATTAAAATCAACTCCGTGCTGGGCGGCCAGCATCGCCGCCATGCGGTACATCGCACCAGTGTCAATGTACAGAAAGCCAAGTTTTTGGGCCACTAGCTTTGAGGCGGTGCCTTTCCCGGCGGCAACTGGTCCGTCAATGGCGATATGAAAAAAGGACTTCATTTTGCTTTAACCTAAGCCAAAAAGGGGGTGATTCACCCCCTTTTATATTTTTAGTTTCCTTTGTTATTTTCGCCGTTTGGCTCGAGCTTTTCTAATTGGTCGTCGACGAGAGGTTTTTTTCGGGGTGTTTACCCAGTCTTCTCGGTCAGAGGTGAGTAGTCCTCCCAAACCAACTACCACCAAAATTACTGGCCAAAGGTTCCAAAATCGTGTTGGTAGATAGCCCAGGTTGGAAGCCATAAAAATCAGCCCCATGACCACTAAGGCGGTGGGCCAGAATACTCTTTTTGGCATAACAGACTCCTTTATTTCTTCCCTAAAGTACCGATCGCTGCGGGAAAGGCAGATTGAGTACCTTGATAGTAATGGAAATTATTGATTGAAACAAGAGGATTTGTGATGAGGAATGCCAAGAATGAGTGATTATATTTTGAGTCGAGCCTGTTTTATTTCTCTTTGCATTTCGCGTTTCAGTGCTCGTTTCTTGAGTTTTTCGCGTTTCTCAAACTCTTGCCGGCCACGGCCAAGGCCGATAGTAAGCTTGATAGTTTTGCCTACCAACTCAAATGACAACGGGATCAGTGTCCAGCCCCTTTGCTCAGTGGCCTGTGCGAGCTGAGTGATTTCTTTTCTTTTCAACAGCAACTTTCTGGTGCGTTTGGGTTCGTAGTCGGTATTATCGGCAAAACGATATGGGGTGATTTGGGCACCAACCAGATACAACTCGTTTTTGAGTGGTTTGACGAAACTGCCAGTTAAACTGCCGCTTTTACCGCGCAGACTTTTCACTTCAGCCCCTGTCAAGACAATACCGGCTTGAACGGTTCGCTCAATTTCGTAGTCGTGCCTGGCTTTTTTGTTGGCAATCAATAACATAATAGTCGCTGGTAGTATACCAGCGACCAGGGGAAAAGAGTTTAGAAAGTGATTTTGTAGACCAGTGAACCACTCACCACATAGGCGGCGTTTTCGGTCAGTGAAGCGGCGATAGTTTCGGCTGAGGCCAGCGAGCTGCTGACGATTTCTTTATAGAAGCTGCCGTCTTTGCGCAAAATCACTACTCGTTGGTGAGCTTTTTCTAGAACCAGCAAGTACTCTGAGTCGGGATGGGTAGCAATCTCAAGAGCTGAATCAAACGGAGTGGGCTGTTCACCGACAGTGAACACTTGTGGTTGACCCTGGGTGTATTTGAGAATCTGACCGTCTTGAGTGGTCAGCCAAAGGTCACCATCGATGGTCATGGCTGTAATAACGGAAAAGTCTAAGCCTTGTTTGTCGACGAGCCACCCAACAGGGTCGCTTAAACCATCGGTGTTTTGCAGGTAACGGAAGATATTTCGTTCTGCGGGGTTGAGGACATACAGATACGTGGCAAATTTTTGCAGGAATATCCCGGCGCGGTCTGAGTCACCTTGGGCTTTGAGGAGAGTGTGGGGGTGGCTCTCGCTCTTTAGATCATAGGCGTGGAGGCCGTCGGCCAGCACATACAGTGTATCTTGGTCACTGCTCAGCGATTTGCCTGAGCCGATGTTGTCAAAAATGATCTGTTGGGTCTGTTTAGTGGTTAGATCAAGGAGTACGACGCGTTGTCCAGCAGCGTCAAGTGCCAGCAGAGTGTTATCGCTCAGAGCGATTTCCTTGGCGACAAAGCTAGCTTCGGCTAGTCTGAGGTCAAAGAATGGCTCTAAGTTTTGGGTTTCGGTGCCGGCAATCGACTCAGCGAAGGCTTGGGCGATTTGGTACTCCTCTTTGAGTTTTTTAATGGCTTGTTTTTTATCTGGATTGGCGGCGATGAGGTCTTCCAAACCCTGGAGTACTGCCCGCGCTTCTTCTCTGGCAGTAATTGGTTCACTCTCGGCAATACTTTGAGCATGAGCCAGTTGTTGCTGGAGTTCCCCTAGGCGAGGCTGTAAGGTATTAACTTCCTGGTTGATCTGGAAGCGTTTCAACAGAATAATGCCACCCAAAAGGAGGACGACCACACCGGCGTACAGGGAGAAGTTTTTGGTGAGAGTTGGTGGTTTTTTGCCCAGGATATTGTTACTGGGTTGGCGAAGAGCGCTGAGTGCTGTTTGCGTTTTTCTCCCCAGTCTTTTCAAAAGGTAGACCGGATTTTTCAGCAGTCTACTGGGGATTCGGTGTTTGACTGTTCGTACGATTGACCCGAAGTTAAGAAATCGTCGCTTGGGTGAAAGAGTTTTACTGGCAGTGACAGCCTCCATGGCACTTTCAGCGTCCAGGGCCGGATTATTTTCTACCCAGGCCATGGCAGAGAGGGCTGAGTTTTCTTTACTGTGTAGCTCGGTTACCAGTTGTGGCACTAGATCTTCGGTTTCTTGGTGTAAAACGTTTTTGAGTTCTGGAAAGAGACTTTTTGCCTGGTGAGTGACAAGGACAAAGACATCCTCTGTTTGTCGAGTCCCTTCCACGATTTTCAGCTCGCCATCAGAAGTGAGAATCTCGCCGATGCGGTGATTGCGTTTGAGGAAAACCGAACCGCTGTTGGTGGCGGCCGCACTTTTACTGTCAGCAAACAAGACCGCGGCCAACTGCAGCTGACACTCTTCTGATCGGGCTCGCTGGAGGAGATCAAGCAGGTCGTTGTGAAGTTGCGCGCTGTCGCTGATCTGAAAATGAGTCACTTGTTCGGTGAGGGTTTTGCCGACAGAATTGGCGTTTTTACCAGAGACCGAAATAACACAGGTGAGTAAACGAGAGGGGTGAGAGACGACTTGAGCCCAGCTGTTTACTTGGGGCAGGCCGGTAATCGGTGTCACTTGCAGGTTTGACACAGTTTGAGTATATCACTATTCCCGTGAGGGAGTTTTCTTAGTGTGAGCTTTCTCAAAGATTTGGTCTCTATGTTTGTCTAACAATAGAAGTATTTGTTGGCGGATAAAAGTGGCAATACCTATTTTTCTTTGATTAGCTATTTTCCGAAGGAGTGAAAAATCTTCAATTGGAAAGCGGACAGTGACTCTCTGTTTTAAGTTTTTCGAGTAAAGAATTTTTGAGCTTTGATTGAATTTAACATAGTCATTTAAATTATGTTTTCTCCAAAAACTGACTTCTTCTTGATAGCTTTTAAAGCGTGGAATAGGTTCTAAGTTTTTCACAGTTCTCCTTTTTTCTACTACTACCTCTTTGAAAGTGATACCTCAAATTTGGCTGCCAATTGGCAGCCAAATTTAGGGTGTCATCTCCACAGATGCCTATGGGTAGCTTCACTTCAATTTACCTGGATAACTTTATAATTCGTGGTCAACCTAACACTAATTTGACAACCTTGGAGATAAATGAGTTTAATCGTCGATTCGCCAACCTGGTTTGCGATCGAGGTTGGCAGAAGGCTTGAGTGACTTGAAGCTGCTGACTACACCGATCATGGCAGCGTTGTCGCCGCACAGTTTTTTGGTATACGGTACTCGCAAGGGTAATTGATGCTCTTTGGCGACTTGACGTAGTTTGCGACGCAGAGTCATGTTGGCGGCCACACCACCGCCAAGCCAGAGTTCTTTGACAGATACTTGATTAAGCAATTTAGCTAACTTGTACGTGATGTGATTAAAAACTCCCTCCTGCAGTGAGGCGCAAAAATCAGCAATGGTTTGCCGATCGAGTTGATTTTTTGTTTCCAGCTCATTAATTAAGCGTCTGGAGTGGGTTTTTAAGCCCGAGAAACTCATATTAAACGTTTTTATCTCAGTCATTGGTAAAGGAAATTTGAAGCGAGTGGTGTCGCCCTTCTTGGCCAGCTGTTCCACCACCGGTCCGGCGGGGTAACCAAGATTTAAAAGACGGCCGACTTTGTCCAGACACTCACCGGCGGCATCATCGACGGTGGCGCCGAGGCGTTGATACCGACCGATTTGTTTCACGAGGACAAATTCGGTATGGCCGCCAGAGACAATGACACTCAAGGCAGGCAAACTGGGTGAAATTACTTGGTTTGTCTTCGTGTTTAGTTTTGTTTTTAACCTTGGTTGGGCGAGGACCGAAAGCACATGACCTTCCAGATGATTTATCGGTATAGCAATTTTGCTATATTTTTTCGCCAGTTGGGCGGCATGATTGAGCCCCACTTCCAGGGCTGGTGCTAAGCCCGGTCCTTGAGTGACAGCAATGGCATTGATGTCTGACCAGTCTTTGCTAGCTCGGGTGAGGGCGGCTTTGATGGTTGGCTCGATGTTCTCTTTGTGCGCCTGTTTGGCGACCGTCGGGAAAACGCCACCATAGTGTTGATGGAGTTGGGCTTGAGAAGCAATGATGTTACTGAGAATAGTTTGGCCACGAGTGACCGCGACGGCGGTTTCATCACAAGAAGTATCGATGGCAAGGATGATTGGCGCTGTCATGATTGAGGAGTTTTCACCGAGATTTTGCGCGTTTGCTCACCGGTTTCGTCAAAATGGATCAGCAGTTGTGGGCGTGATTTTTTGGGCCAAAATGGCGCGCCTTGCTGCCACCACTCGACTACCACGACAGTATGAGGTTTGGTTAAATCATCAATATGCAAGCGCTCTAATTCAGTTTTTGAATCAATTTTCCAGAGATCTAGGTGAAAAAGTTTGCCGGTGATGCCATGCCGGTTGTAATCATATTCGGTTAAATAGGTGTAAGTAGGAGAAACAATTGGGTCCGAGATTTGCAAAAACTTGGCAATACCCTTGGTAAAAATGGTTTTGCCGGTACCAAGTTCACCGCTTAAGGCGATAACCAAGCCAGTCTTTTTGACGTGTGACCAGTACTTGAGCAGTAATTTTCCGGCTAATTCTTGAGTTTCTTGGTCGGTAGTAGTTTCGAAAACTGATTCGCCGTTCTGATGCCAAGTTCCGCGCACAGTCAGGGGAGTAGAGAGAGTAGTGTCGATGACGGTGGATGGTTCATTTTTGGGCAACTGACCGTCGTCGATGATTAAATCAACCAAGTTTTTTTGTTTGGCTGAAAGTCGATTGAGTACATCATCAACCGAGTAAGGACGCTTTTCACCAGACGCGTTGGCGGAGGTGGCGGTAATAGGACGACCAAGCGCCTCAGTGAGTTTGAGTACTAACGGATAGGCCGGGATTCTGACGCCGAGTGTCTTAAACTCGGATTCCACTCCAGCCGCTACCTTGCCTAAACCTTTGGAAATAATAGTGTATGGACCAGGTAAAAAGCGTTTATAGAGTTTCTTGGCTTGGTCATTAAGCTCAACGTACTGTTCGGCCATCGGCCTGTCGGCTACGGCGATGGAGAGCGGTTTGCCCTCGCGGCGTGACTTATATTTCAGCAGTTTTTTGACCGCTTCTTGGTTGGTGGCATCAACTCCCACCCCATAGACCGTTTCGGTGGGATAGATCACCAAGTCACCAGTAGCCAAGCTCTGTGTTGCTTGTTTGACAATTTTCTCCAACGGCCAGTCTTTTGTCTTGAGAACTTTCATCAGTCGTATTGTACCAGGGATGATTACAAAGAACCGCCACTATCGAAAATGAGCAAGTGCGATTTGAGCTCCAGCGTAAAGAAAAGGAAATCAGGGAAATCTCTAGGATTTTACAGGGTTTACTCATGAAAAGCCGCGATGAACGGCGAGTCTGGCTGCAAGAAAACGAGGATTTAATGATCAATCTAGCTGAGGAATTTGTTGACGAGTCGCTCTATAAACTCGATGGGGCGCAACTTGATAATGAGACACTTGAGCTCTCGGTTCAAGTGATGACAGAGTTGAGAAAAACCCTAGGATTATTTGAAACAGTAATTACTGGCAACGAAGAGCTGGAGGCCTAATCTTTTTCAGTCGAGCAGTTTGCTGTAGAATAAGGAGCTATGGAATTTGATCGGTTAGTAGTTTCGTTTTTCGTCGATGAAGTGGTCGGCGGCTTTTTTATTTCTGTGCCGCCTGGACATGTGGCCTGCGTTTATGATCGCGGCCGCGGTGTGCTGGACCGTGTTTGGGGGCCTGGACTTCACCTAAAGATTCCGTTTTGGCAGGTCGCTAAGCTTTTTAACGCTCAAGTGCTTGAGTACTCGATCGATAAACACTTTGATCTGACTGCCAATAAAGAAGCACTCGGTGATCAGCCAGTCTTGACCTCGACTAAGGATGGAAAAGATGTCTCAATTGAAGGTTCAGTGCTCTTTCGGATTGATCGCGAAAACGCTCCGGAACTTTGGGAAAACATCGGTGAAAACGTGGTTTCTAAGGTGGTACGACCATTTTCCAGAAGTCGTATTTCCTCAGTTATTAGCGAATATAGCCTGGATGAAATCAAAAACAATCGTTCTCAAGTGGAGGCGATTATTCGCGATGATCTGAATAAGCATTTCAGCGATCGCGGTCTTAATTGCGAAGGTTTCTTACTCTCAGAAGTAAGAGTCAAGACTGCGGCTGGTGGTGAGAAAACCGTGATCAGCGCTGACAAACCAATGGGAGAGCAGTCAGCTGAACAAACCTCGGTGGAGGTTTCCCAAGAGTAAGTGTGATCACTTTTTGCTTGACTTGACAGATTTTTGGGTCTTAGTTATCATCACGATTAAAGTAGTGCTAGCAAACACTGACTTCGTTTGCTATTTACAAGGCAACAGTAGATAAAGGAATATTATGAAAAATCTGACAGTTTCTCAATTACAACCAATGGCTGGGTATGTGTTAATTGAACCCGCTCAAGCCGAAACAAAAACTGCTTCCGGTATCATCCTCCCAGAATCTGACAGTGAAAAACCCCAATACGGGACTGTGTTGGCTGTCGGTGAAGGAGAGTGTGATGACTGTGAATGTGGTTGTGGTGGTTGTGGTTGTGGTTGGGAAGAGGAGCATGGTAAAGGTGAGAAAACTCACTCTCACTCCCATGATCAGTGTGATGGTGAGCCGCCGGTGAAGGTTGGTGACCAGGTGATTTACAAAAAATGGGGCGGGAATGAAGTACTGATTGACGACGTGGAATATCAGTTCCTTAAGTTTGAGGATATTTTGGCAATTATCGGTAATAAAAAATAAAAAAGTTAAAGCAAAAAATTAAAAGAAAGTAAAAAGTTGAAAGTCTTTCAACTTTGAATTTTTAACTATCAGCTAAAACAAGGAGGATTTTTATGGCAGCAAAACAACTTCTTTTCGGCGATGAGGCTCGACAAAAAATGCTGGCTGGGATTAATCAGCTGGCACAGGCAGTGGTCACTACCCTCGGTCCCAAGGGCCGTAATGTGGCACTGGACAAATCGTGGGGTGCGCCGGCCGTCGTGCATGATGGCGTGACCGTCGCCAAGGAAATTGAATTGGAGGATAAGTTTGAGAACATGGGCGCCCAGCTAGTGCAAGAAGCGGCCTCTAAAACGAATGACGTGGCCGGTGATGGCACCACCACGGCGACACTGCTTGCTTGGAAATTAACCGACCGCGGCATGCAGCAAGTCAGTAACGGCGCTAACCCGATGATCATGAAACGGGGGATTGACCGTGCCGTCAAAGCGGTGGTCGACCAAATCAAGGCTGTGGCAAAGCCGGTTGAGGAAAGCGACTGGGAAAAAGTGGCCACCATTTCGGCCCAGAGTGAGGAAATCGGTAAAAAGATCGCTGAAGCGTTGCAGTTGGTTGGGAAAGATGGCGTGGTTGAAGTGGAAGAAGGCAAGACGATGGAAATCGAGATTCAACACAAAGAAGGAATGGAGTTTGATAAAGGCTATGCCTCGCCGTATTTTGTCACTGATTCGGAAAATATGGAGGCGGTGATTGAAGACCCAGCCATCTTGGTCACTGATCAAAAAATCTCTAATATTAAAGATATTTTGCCAATGCTTGAACAAGTAGTGAACGCCGGCAAGGGCTTGGTCATGATCGCTGATGACATTGAGGGTGAAGCGTTGACGACGCTAGTGGTGAACAAATTGCGTGGTTCTTTCAAAGTGCTGCCGGTCAAAGCCCCTGGCTTTGGTGATCGCCGCAAGGAAATGCTGCAAGATATCGCTGTTTTGACCGGGGCTGCTTATGTCAGCTCTGAAACCGGCAAGCAGTTTAAAGATGTGACGATGGAAGATCTAGGTGCGGCGGATAGTGTCAGAAGCACCAAAGATGCCACCCGGATTGTCGGCGGGAAGGGGAGTAAAAATGACATCAATGCTCGGGTGGCTCAGATCGAAGCCCAGATTAAGGCCTCGACCTCCGAGTTTGATATTGAAAAACTCCAGGAGCGTAGAGCTCGGTTGACGGGTGGAGTGGCCGTGATTCAAGTTGGGGCCAATACCGAGCTGGAGATGAAGAATCTTCAGGAGCGGGTAAAGGATGCCAAAGAAGCGACGAAAGCCGCCATTGAAAGCGGGATTATTCCCGGCGGCGGTGTCACTTTACTGCAGGCTGAAAAGGCGATCGCCGCGCTGAAGTTGACCGGTAAAGATGAAAAAGCTGGGGCAGATTTGGTGCGTTCCATCTTGGAGGAGCCGCTTCGGATGCTGGCTATCAACTCAGGTGAAGACGCCGATAAAGTGTTGAAAAAAGTCAGAGAGAAAAACGGCAAAACCTGGGGTTTTAATGCTTTGACTAACAATTTCGAGGACTTGGTGAAAGCTGGTGTTATTGAACCAGCCAAAGTGGCGATTGCCGCTATGGAAAACGCCGCTTCTGTGGCCTCGATGATTTTAACCACCGAGTGTTTGGTGACTGAGATCCCGAAAAAGGAAGAACCTGCTCCGGCGGCCGGTGGGATGCCGATGATGTAACTTTAGTAAAGCTTAACAATGAAAAGCCCTGGAAACAGGGCTTTTTTACTATTTTTACTATTATTTGACGTGAGTGGCTGGCAACCAACCTTGGCAATCGCCTTGCTGGACCCAGTAAGCACCACCATTCTCGCTGGTGTTTAGGTAAGTCACTGACTGATGTGGGTCTAGGGAGCAATTACCGGGTTGTTGTTGGTACCAAAGAAAGTTGATACTCCAATTACTGGGGTTAATCACCACGGGCGAGTCTCCTCTTAGCGTAAGTTGTGCTCCCTTTTCATAATTTGGGGCGCAGGCGCTCAGTAATAAGGCGAGCAGAGCCAAAATGCTTAGCACTCGCCAAACTATTGGTTTTTTCTCGGTTGGTACTTGAGCGTATGCTGTTTCATCTCCGGCCAAAAACTTTTTGGCTACTGCTTGAATATTTTCCGGCAACTGATCCATCAACTTGTTGACTTGAGTGATAATCGTAGCGTTGGCGTTAAGGAGAAACTCTCTGATGTCTCCAATGGGAGAAAGATCAAACTCTGATTTTTCCGGCCGGTTTGACTCTTGGAGTTGATTGAGTGCCAAAGCGAAGGGGGAGGAATTGGTTGGTTGCTCAAGTGGTTGTTCTAAAGGTAGCATGATGAAAATTGTAGCATCTTAAAGTGTAGCAAGGGTGAGATTTGAACTCACGACCTGCGGTTTATGAATCCGCTGCTCTAACCACTGAGCTACCTTGCCGCCGAATGGTCAATTATACCAACCACCAGATACTTTGACGAGAACTCCAGACAAGGCTATAATAACCGATCTGACGCGGGATAGTGTACGGTGCACGTGAGGCTCATAATCTCGCAGGCTGGGTTCGACTCCCAGTCCCGCAACATTAAAACAAAATTTTTCGCCACTCTTCCCAAGGAGTTTGCTCCTGAACCTCCCCCGACTGTTGTTCGATGATCACTTCATCGGGGATTTGAATGACATACTCGCCGGGTTTTTGCAGTAGCAGTTCATTGCGCAAAATTTTCTCTTTGCTCAAATCAGAGTTGGCAGATTCTAGTGCCGCTTCTTCCTGTTCGATTTGGTCGATGAGCAGTTGGTTGCTTTCCTCAAGTAATCGCACGTTTTGCGTGGCGACGTTACTTTTCTGAGCGGTTTTTTGTAAGGAAATAATAAAGAAAATGACGAAGACAGTAATGCCGAGGATAACGAGTGGGTGGGTGAACAGTTTCTTCATTCTGAAAAATATTGCCTAAAAGCCTGCATCGTGATATTATAGGGCATCTTAAATCGCTTTTGATTAGTACTGCCCCAATCATAGCACTGCCAAAGAAGGAAAAGAAAAGTTATGCAACACGCCGTTTTGGTTGACTCTCATGCCAAGTTTGAGCAGTTTTTACGTGAGAGTGGCAAGGCTAGCGCGACGGTCATTGCCTATAGCAAAGATATTGAGCAGCTGATCGAATTTGTCGGCGAAAAGGGGAAAACCCTCGTCGCTGAAGTGACGGCTGATGATATTGATGAATTTAAAAACATCCTCAAACAGCGACGCTACACCAGCAAATCGATTTCCAGAAAGATCAATTCGATCAAAGCTTTCTTCCGCTATTTGATTGGTGAAGATGTAGTGGAAAGCAACCCGGCCGAGTCGATTGCTCACCCGAAAATCGAGCAGACTCCACCTCGGGTGCTGACACGATTGGAGTATCGAGCCTTACGTGATGCTTGCCGTGGTGATGAGCGCTTGTTTGCCATTGTTGAACTGTTGCTCCAGACTGGCATGCGCATCAGCGAATTGGCGTCACTGCAGATGGATGATGTCGATTTAGACCGCGGGATTATGGTGATTCAAGCCCAGAACTCTCGTGATGAGCGCAAAGTACCCCTTAACAAAGCGGCCAAAAAATCACTGATGGATTATTTAAAGATTCGGCCAAGAGCGAGAGAGAAAACAGTGTTTTTGACTAAAACCTCTCGACCGTTTCTGGTCCGCAACATCAGAACCGCCATTGATCGTTATTTCCGGCTCGCCGGCATTAAAGACGCTAAGGTCAACGATTTACGCCACACCTTTATTGTGGAACAGCTTAAGGCTGGCACGCCGTTGGTGTATGTCTCACAGTTAGTCGGTCATAAACGGATTACGACTACTGAGAAGTACTTAAACCTCATTGATGCACCAGATATGAACCCAAATGTGCAGATTGAGGAGTTGTAAGTATAATGGTTTCAAATGTTGTTTAATAAACTAAAGGAATTTATAGGTGGAGGGAGTAACTTCTCTCCTGAGAAAGAGACTCCGATCTCGGAATATGCTGATGATCACCTCTTAGCACTCGCACTTGAGAGCGAAAACCTTAACCTAAGACTGCAAGCCTTAAAGGAATTGGGGCGGAGACAAAAACTAAAACAGCGAGCTTTGAGGGTATTGGAGCGAACAAGGAAACGGGGTGAGGGCCAAGAGCGGGAGTACGAAGACGAAGAGATTGATCGAGACCATGACTATAATGTTGACTAATCCGAAACGATAATTTAAGCCAGCTCTCTTCGGAGAGCTTTTTTGTATTTTTGCGGCTCACAAGGAGAGAAAAAACTATTAGTATAAGGAAGTGATGAAAAAACGAGTATTATCCGGCATTCGAGCGACCGGCACCTTGCACCTGGGGAATTACCTCGGTGCGGTCAAGGGTATGCTGGAATTGCAGGATAATCCAGACTACGAAACACTCTACATGGTGGCAGATGTGCATACGCTGACCACCCCGTTTGACGTGGAAAAACTGCGGGCTAATCGTCGCGAAGTAGTGTTGGACTACTTAGCCGCGGGCTTGGATCCGGAGAAAAGTGTCTTATTTTTCCAAGCCGATGTGCCTGAGCACACGGAGTTAGCGTTTTACTTATCTAGTGTGGTCAATATTGCTCGGATGCAACACTTACCGACGTTTAAAGATAAGGTAAAACAATACCCGCATCATGCCACGATGGCTTTGCTTAATTATCCGATCTTGATGGCGGCTGATATTTTGGCGTATAAAGCAGGTTTCGTACCGGTTGGTATTGATCAAGAACCCCATCTGGAAGTAGCCCGGGAAATTGCCCGGAAAATGAATGAGCAATATGGGATGGATTTTCCAGAACCGCAACGCTTTGCCACTGAAGGCGAATACGTTCCGTCGTTGACTGGGGAGGGAAAAATGAGTAAATCAGTGGCAGGCAGTTATATTAATTTAACCGACGGCCTTGACGCCATTCGTGATCACTTGGCTAGCGCGCCAACCGATAGCGGCCAGGGGAAGGTGGTCCCAGCCACCGGCGGGGTAGCCAACTTACTAACTTTGGTTGAGCTATTCCAAGGTGAGAGTCAACGAAAAGACTATGAAAAAATGTACCTTGGCGAAGGCATCCATTACCAAGAATTAAAAGAATCGCTGGCGCAAGCGATTTATAAAGAGCTGCAGCCAATTCAAGCCAAGCGAACCAAATTAGCCGCTGACCAAAAGTATGTTGACAACGTTATCGCCGATGGCGCCAAACGTGCTCGTGCGCTGGCTCGCCAGACAGTTGATGAAGTAAAAGTAAAAATGGGTTTGGGATGAAACCAACGATTGAGTTTACCGATTTTGCCAAACTTGATCTGCGGATTGGTAAAGTGATGGCCGCTGTTGTGCCGGAATGGAGTGAAAAATTGATTCAGCTGACCGTTGACCTTGGCCCAGAAATCGGCGAGCGGACAATTTTGGCGGGCATTAAACAGTGGTATGAACCAGACGATTTGGTTGGAAATTGGTATGTCTTTGCGGTCAATTTAGCAGAGAAAAAAATGGGCGAAGGGGTCAGCCAAGGAATGTTGTTGGCCGCCGATGGAGCAGACCACCCGGTACCACTAACGATTAACGAACCGGTGGCCCCCGGCACCACTATTCGGTAAAACTTCGCGTTTCATTTTGTAGTTGTTTAATTTATTCTGATCTTTAGTGAGTACACAAGAAACCGATGCCCGAAGAAGAGTAAAGGCTGTGATTGGTATTGTTAGCTCCTATACTCCTGACGAACTTTCCCAAGCGATTAGAGCGGCCGAACAAAGTAGGCAGGGAAAAAATGAGGCAGAAAGATTTAAGCATTTTGGGATATATCTTTTGTTGAGGGGATTTACAGAGGCAGACTATGACATCTTTCAGGAACAAATGAACGGATATCATAGCCCCGTGCTTGATTTTTTTTGCGCCTATATTGCCCAGGGTTCTGCTATGTTGTTAGAAAGTGAAATGGCTGTCCGTTTGACAGCTCTGTCTACGGAATAAGTCAACGGAAATTACTTGTTGTGGAACGCCAGTCGGAAAAAAGCGAACAATTTTTCAGCATTTCAAAAACCATGCTGTACGCTCTTGGCGCGTATTTAATTTTAGAAATATCACTGGGCGCTGCTAATGGAAAAGCAAGAAAAAAGGTTAAAAGGCGAGCTAATGGCAAATGTGAGGGGTGTGACCGCCAGCTGGAGAAAATAGGTTCTAGATGGCAGAGACACAATAAAGGGAAAGCGGTGAATGTAGTTGGTCATCTCAACCATGCTAATGACGAGCGCTACCATGATGCCGATAATCTCCGCCATTTTTGCCGCTTTTGTGAAGCACTCTATCACGCTAAGCATATTGGTCAAGCTCACTTAATTGGTTTGACAGAAATAGATAATTCGTCGGCAGCCATGGCGTGGTTTACTGTTTTGGTTCGGGAGTCGCCAAGAAAGGAGTTTATGGATTTTTATCGTGAGAATAAACCAGTTCTAGATACACTATTGGCTCAGTTTAAAAAAGACTTAGAATCATTTACTGAGAAACACGCTTACTGGCGAAGGTAGTCTATTTGATTAAAGTAAAGCGGTTTTGTTTTCTTACCGTGCTACAATACAGACTCAAGCTTATGCCTGGAGATACGCCAAAAACGCCAGAGAAAAAAGTGCCCAGAACTCCTCAACCGCCAATGAATGGTAAACCACCAAAAAAACCGTGGGAAATGTTTGGTTTTGAGGTGAATATTAACCTTAATAGATTTTTTAACCGCGGACTCATTTTCTTGGTGATTTTCCTCTTGTTTTTGCCGTATTTACGCTCGCTGTTGGGGATTGGTGGCACGGAGTATGTGTCCTTAAGTCAGCTGGTGCGTGATGTGCGAGAGGAAAAGGTAGAAACGCTGCAAGTGACGGGCACAGAACTGCGGGCAGTTTATAAGGATGGGGCTCGCAAATACACCCTGAAGGAAGAAGGCCAAGAAGCCTTATCGATTTTGGATTCGGCCGGCATTGATATCGCGGCGGTGGACGTCAAGGTTGAAGATGTTTCTTTCGGTCAGTTGTTTTGGGAGCTCATTATCAATTTCTTGCCGATTTTACTGATGCTCTTTTTCTTTATGATGCTCTTCCGCCAAGCTAGAGGACAACAGGATGGTATTTTAGGCATTGGACGCAGTAAGGCCAGGGTCTTTGTCAAAGGCAAGCAGAATGTGACGTTTAATAATGTCGGTGGCATGGATGAGGCTAAACAAGAACTTAAGGAAATAGTCGACTTTTTACGTAATCCCAAGAAATACATTAAGGTTGGTGCTCGCACACCCAAGGGCGTGTTACTGGTTGGTCCGTCGGGAACAGGCAAAACTTTATTGGCTCGAGCGGTGGCTGGTGAAGCGAGCGTACAGTTCTTATCCATTGCCGGCTCAGAATTCATGGAGATGTTGGTTGGTGTTGGTGCCTCACGGGTGCGGGATTTGTTTGAGACCGCTAAAAAACTGGCTCCCTCAATTATCTTTATTGATGAAATCGACGCCATTGGCCGGGTGCGTGGACAGGGTAGTATGGGCGGCCATGACGAGCGTGAGCAGACTTTAAATCAGATCTTGGTCGAAATGGATGGCTTTACCCAAAACGATAACGTGATCGTCATGGCCGCCACCAACCGCGGCGACATGCTGGACCCAGCCCTTATTCGCCCTGGTCGGTTTGACCGTCGCGTGATGGTTAGCCTGCCGGACTTAGAAGAGCGCAAGTATATCTTGAAGATTCATGCCAAGGGGAAACCACTCTCGAAACATTTAACCTGGGAGAAAATCGCTCGCCGCACCGTTGGGTTTTCCGGGGCTGATTTGGAAAACATGCTCAATGAGGCCGCGATCGCCATTGCCCGCGAAAATCGGGCTGAAATCACTATGGAAGATATCGAAGAAGCGTCAATGAAAGTGAAATACGGTCCCAGCAAGAAACGCTTGCGCGAAGAGTTTGAGCGAGAAATGACGGCCTATCATGAAGCTGGTCACGCTGTGTTGGCTCACGTCCTGTCGTTTGCTGATCCGGTACACCGCATCTCGATCGTTTCGCGCGGCCAGGCGCTGGGTTTTACCTTTACGCCGCCGGAAAAAGATCGTTTGCAAATCTTAAAATCAGAATTACTGGATGATGTGGTGGTGATGATGGGGGGCCGGGCTGCCGAGATGCTCATTTTTAATGAACAGACCGCCGGCGCCAGTAATGATATTGAACAAGCCACGCGCCTGGCTCGCTCAATGGTGGTGGATTATGGGATGAGTCAGCTGGGGCCAATGAACTTTGGGCCGCAGTATGAGCAAAGCTACTTACGCATTTGGGGTGAACCTCATAAAATTTCCAGCCAATTACAAGAAAAAGTGGATGACGAGATTCGGGCTATTATCGAAACTGCCCAAACAAAAGCCGCCACCTTATTGAAGAAGTACCGCAAACAACTTGACGCTGTTTCTCAACGCCTCTTGGAGGTGGAGACGCTTGATGGCGACGAGTTTACCAAAGTGATGGGTATTCCCAAGGTTAAAAAGAGTGTCAAAAAAGCCAAGTAACCTGGTATTATGGTGAATGTATGAAGTCGGTCACTGCCCGCCCGCGTAATTTCCCGTTGGTTCGCCGCTTGCTGCGAGTATTGGTGATGGCCTTGACCGCCATTTTCTTTTTTGGGGCACTGATTGTGCCATTTGAGATCGATGACCCCGACGCTAAGATTCGTAACTATTTTGATGGTATTTGGTGGGCCTCGACTACGGTTTCAACGGTTGGGTACGGTGACAAAGTCCCGGTCACCCCTGGCGGGAAGATAGTTGGCATGTTTTTAGAATTGGTGGGCGCGGCGGTATTTTTTGGTGCTTTAGTTGGCACAATCACGGTTTATTTACACCAAACGCAAACTGAGTTTCGCTGGAAGCGGCTCCATGAAAAACTGGAGCAGATGGAGAAAGAAAATAAAGCCTTACACAGCAAGGTTGATTTTCTGGTGAAAAATCGTGGTGCTGTCTTGAAAAAACCACGCCAGGTAGGACTCTAACGCGCTGCTTTAGCACTCTTACTGTAGTGTTACAATCCTGTTATGGCTCGCAAGAAGTTCCTGCTGGTGGATGGTCACGCGTTGATTTATCGCTCATTTTTCGCCTTTCCGCCGCAACTGACCACCAAAACCGGCCAAATGGTCAACGCCGTTTATGGTTTCTCCCGCATTTTACTAACGGCCATTCGTACTATTGAACCAACCCACTTGGCGGTGGCCTTTGATCACCCCAAGCCGACCAAGCGCCACAAAGAATTTGCGGACTATAAAGCCCAGCGGCCGAAAATGCCGGTGGAATTGCGGCCGCAGATAGAGATGGTCAAGCAAGTGGTGGATGCGCTCAACATTCCGCAGTTTGAGGTTGAAGGGTATGAAGCCGACGACCTGATCGGCACTATTAATAAAAAAGTGGAAAAACTTGACCGCAGTCTATTAACCGTCATCGTCACCGGAGACAAAGACATGTTTCAGTTGGTTGATGATGATACCCACGTTTATTTGCCTGGCCGTGGCAAGGGCAAAGAGGATACGGAATATGATGAAAACGGAGTTAGAGGAAAGATGGGGGTACGACCCAACCAAGTACCGGATCTCAAGGGCTTGATGGGTGACAGTTCTGATAATATTCCCGGTGTGGCCGGTGTTGGTCCAAAAACTGCGTCTGCTTTAATTCAACGCTTTGGTTCGCTGGAAGAGGTGTATGACGCGGTTGAAAAGGGTATCGATGACCCGTTGCTCACCCCGCGTTTAGTTGAGAAACTAAAGAAGGACCATGACTCAGCCTATGCCAGTAAACAACTAGCCACGATTATGAACGACGCGCCGATCAAATTTAATCTCAAAGACTGTGGCGTTACGCGCTATGACAAAGAGAAAATTGTGGCATTATTTACGGAACTTGATTTCAAATCACTGATCAACTTATTACCCCACGACTCGTTTGAAACCAGTGTGCAGGAGGCACTCTTTTAATGAAAGTGGCGCTCGTTCATGACTACTTGCGAGAATTCGGGGGAGCGGAGCGCGTGTTGATGGCACTCCACGAAATGTACCCTGACGCTCCGGTCTACACTGCTTTTTACGATACAGCCGCGATGGGTATTCATGCCGGTCATTTCAAAGGGTGGGACATTCGTGAAACGTGGTTGGCTCGTGTGCCGCTGATCAAAAAACTCTATTCGCCGTTGCGTTTTCTGGCGTCCAAAGCCTTCGCCGATCTTGATTTATCGGGATATGATTTAGTGATTTCTTCTAGCAATGCCTACTTTGCCAAGGCAGTTAAAGTGCCAAATGGAGTTCATATTTGTTATTGCCATACTCCGCCACGAGCTATGTATGGCTATTCAGTAATGGGTGATTGGCGACGCAATCCGATTACCCGTTTCGGCGGGACGCTTTTAAATCACTTTTTACGGGTGATTGATGTTAAAGTTTCACGCGAAAATGTCGATGTTTTTATTGCCAATTCAAAGGAAACTGCTCGCCGGATTAAAAAGTTTTATAAACGCCAATCAATCGTGGTTCACCCGCCAATCGACGTTCCGACGAAATCGAAGTTAAAAAGTGTGGCGGATCGTCATTACTATCTTTATGCCAGTCGATTAACACTTTCCAAACACCCAGAACTGGCCGTGACAGCCTGTAATCAATTGGGATTGCCGTTGAAAGTAGTAGGGTTAGGGAAGATGGACACGACTTTAAAAGAGATTGCTGGTCCGACTATTGAAATGCTCTCTGATGTTTCAGATCAAGAATTAGCCGATCTATACGCTGGCGCCAAGGCTTTGCTTTATCCGTCTGAAGACGAAGACTTTGGCATGGTGCCAGTGGAGGCGATGGGGTATGGCACACCGGCGATTGCCCACCGCTCGGGTGGTCCCATAGAAACGATTGTTGAAGGGGAAACGGGGCTCTTTTTTGATGAATTGTCGGTAGAGAGCTTAAAAAAGGCGATCCAAAAATTTCAAGAACAACCATTTTCGCCTGAAAAAATCGCTGCTCATGCCGCTCGATTTAACAAACCAGCCTTTAGGCGCGGTATTTCCAAGGTAATTCGAGAGGCTTCATTACTCTCAAAAAACTGATATATCAAAATTGATATATTGAAAATAATATTGATGCTTAATGTAATAAAGTTATACTGTTAAGAAATTATGACAATTAATTCGGGAGAAAAACTTGGTAGTGGCGGACTTACACAAATTGCTGAAGGGGTTTAGGCCCGGGAAATTTCTGAAGAAGAGAAAAAAGTAAATCCAGAATTAGCTGTAGAGGTTTTCAACTATATAAGAGAAACAAGTGATTATTTGGCTCAAATGTTTATTGACATGATCTTAAAGGATTTGGACAAGAGAGATCCAGAAAGAGTACAGCGGATTCGTGAACTACTGCCCAAAGAATAGTTTTTTTAATCTCCCTAGCCTTGACTTGCTAGCACTCACCAAGTATCATTGCTAACAGACTATGATAGATCTTGTTGCCAGACAGATTCAAATTCTTCGTGCCATCATCGAAGAGTTTATTTCGACCGCTAAACCGGTCGGTTCCGACACCATTGATAAGAAATTTAATATCGGTGTTTCCCCGGCGACGATCCGCAACGAGATGGTCTACCTGACAAAACAGGGTTATTTACAGAAATCTCATATCAGCGCCGGCCGCATCCCAACACCTCTCGCCCTTCGGCTTTATGTCAATGAGCTGATGAAAGAGAAAGAGCTGTCGGTAGCAGACGAAGTCAGCGCCAAGGAGAAAATCTGGGAGCATAAAAGTGAGTTGGACGATCTTTTGCAGGAGGCCACTAAGGCTTTGGCTGAAAAATCACGGGCGATCGGGGTAGCCATGGCCAAAGACCACCACATTTTTTCCGCCGGTTATGCCAATTTACTCACCATGCCGGAGTTTTTCGATATCCGAGTGACCAGAAACGTCTTAAGTTTAATTGAGGAAGAATCACTCATGCAGCAGGTTTTTGATTTAGGCAAAAGTGAGAACCCGGTCCATCTAGTCTATGGCAAGGAATTGGGTAACAAAGACTTGGAACCAGTGAGCATTATTTACACCGAGATCAATACTACCGGTCAGGTCTGCAAACTCGGCGTTTTAGGTTCACACCGTTTTGATTATGCCTATATCATTCCAGTCATGAAATATTTTAAGGGGTTAATTGAAGAAATTGCCGGTTAGGGAATTGTTTTTCAAAAAATTTTTGAGTGATGTCAAAAAAATCGCCAAAAACCACTCTTTCCATTGAATCGCTCCAACAGCAGATAGCAGAGTTGGAACAAAAATTCACCCAGACACAAGAAAAAGAGAAGCGAGCGTTGGCTGATTATCAGAATTTGGTGCGGCGCAACCAAGAAGAGCGCCTAAAACTGATTCAAATGGCCAACCTTGATTTGATGTTAGCTCTTTTGCAGCCGCTTGGACACCTGGAGCGAGCGGTGGAACAGACGAAGGACAAAGGAGTGGCCATGGTGCTTGAGCAGTTCAAGCGTACGTTAAACAGCTTTGGTCTTGAGGAAATTGAGGTCCAGGACCAGCCGTTTGATGTCGAAACCATGGAAGCCGCGCCGGGGAGCCAGGGGAAAATTGTCAAGCAAGTGATCCATAAGGGGTATCGATTGAACGGACGGGTGATCCAGCACGCCAAAGTGATTCTGGGGTAAAGAGCTATTCTAGCAGTCACTTGACTTGTCTGCTAAAATAAAAATACGTAGTTTATAGTTAATAGTTCATAGACAGTCGGCTTATTGCTATAAACTTTTAGCTATCAACTATAAACTGAAGCAAGGAGGCAATATGGCATCAGGTAAAATTATCGGTATTGACTTAGGGACCACCAACTCGGCGGTGGCCGTGATGGAAGGTGGCTCGCCAAAAGTCATTCCGACTACCGAAGGGCGTAACCTAATTCCCTCGATTGTGGCTTTCAAAGGTGATGAAGTCTTGGTCGGTGACCCAGCCAAACGTCAGATGGTGATGAATTCCCAGTCCACCGTTTACTCGGTGAAGCGTTTCATGGGCCGCAAGTTTAAAGATGAAGCGGTTCAGAAAGCAGTCAAGCACATTGCTTATGAGATTGCCGAGGGCAAGGATGGCATGGCTATCGTCAAGATCGGCGGCAAAATCTATACGCCGCAGGAAATCTCGGCCAAAGTGCTGGCCAAAGCCAAGGCCGATGCTGAGAGCTACCTTGGTGAAAAAGTAGAGCGAGCGGTGATTACCGTGCCGGCCTATTTTGACGATTCTCAGCGTCAAGCGACTAAACAAGCGGGGAAAATTGCCGGTTTGACCGTGGAGCGGATTGTCAACGAACCAACTGCCTCAGCGCTGGCGTATGGTCTGGATAAAAAAGGCACCAGCACCATCGCGGTCTATGACTTGGGTGGTGGGACGTTTGATATTTCTATTCTTGAGATTGGTGATGGCGTTTTTGAAGTGAAGTCAACCAACGGAGACACATTCTTGGGAGGCGATGACTTTGACAACCGAGTGATCGACTACGTGTTGAGTGAATTCAAAAAAGAACACGGCAAGGACTTAGCCAAAGACCCGCAAGCCATGCAGCGGATCAAAGACAGTGCCGAAAAAGCCAAGATTGAGCTCTCGAGCGCTCAACAAACCGAGATTAATCAGCCGTTTATTGCCCAAGGTGATGATGGTCAACCCCTCCACCTGACGATGACCTTGACCCGAGCCAAGTTGGAAGAGTTGGTTGATGACTACATCAAGGGTTCGTTCGAACCGGTCCGAAAGGCTATGAAAGATGCGAAACTTGAACCAAAAGATATTCAAGAAGTAGTTTTGGTCGGTGGCCAGACCCGCATGCCCAAGATTCAGGCAGAGGTCAAAAAATTCTTCGGCCGCGAGCCCCACAAAGGGGTAAATCCGGATGAAGTGGTGGCGGTGGGTGCCGCGATTCAGGCCGGGGTGATTGGCGGCGATGTCTCTGATGTGGTTTTACTTGATGTGACGCCGCTGACACTCGGTCTTGAGACGTTGGGTGGCGTACGCACACCCTTGATCGAGCGCAACACGACCATTCCGACCAGCAAGTCGCAGATTTTCTCCACCGCGGCTGATAACCAAACCCAAGTGGAGATCAATGTCTTGCAAGGCGAGCGTGAAATGGCCGCCGACAACCGGTCGCTTGGCCGATTTATCTTAGATGGCATTCCGCCAGCGATGCGCGGCACACCACAGATTGAGGTGACCTTTGACATCGACTCCAATGGTATTCTCAATGTCTCGGCCAAAGACAAAACGACCAACAAAGAGCAAAAAATTACCATCCAAAACAGCACCAATCTTTCCGACGAGGAGATCGAGAAGATGAAGGCTGACGCGGAAAAACACGCGGAAGATGATAAACAAAAGAAGGAATTGGTTGAGGCGAAAAATCATGCTCATGGGGTCGTTTTTGAGCTGGAAAAACAACTCAAAGACTATGGTGACAAACTTGACGAAAAAGATAAAAAAGCGATCGAAGAGAACGTCAAAAAACTGAAAGAATTGGCGGAAAAGTCCGATGTTACCAAAGAGGAGTTAGAAAAAGCGGCTGAGGAAACGTTGACCTCCGCTCAGAAGCTGGGTGAGGCAATGCAAAAGGCCAATCAAGCTAAAGCAGAGCCAACCAAGGATGAGGCTAAAGACGACAAAAAATCATCGGGCAGCGACAAAGATAAAGCCGAAGAGGGCGAGGTCGTCAACGAGTAAATTGCCCCAGTCAAACTACTAAAAAGACGGTATGATCAACACGATGAAACTGTCAGTGATCATGCCAGTTTATAACGAAGCCGCCACTGTGGCGGCTATTTTGGAGAAGCTTGCTCGTGTGCCGGTGGTCGACGAGGTGATTGTGGTGAATGACGGCAGTACTGACGGCACGGAAGAAAAAATTCAAACTTTTCTCAAATCCAAAAAAAAAGGGGTGCGTAAAGTGAAATACTTTGCCAAAAAAAACGGCGGGAAGGGCTCGGCCGTTCGCCTGGGTTTAACCAAGGTGACCGGTGACTATACCATGATCCAAGATGCGGATTTAGAATACGACCCGGATGATATTCCAGAAATGCTCAAGCCCCTTAAAAAAGGGAAGGCGGAGGTGATTTACGGTTCTCGGTTTATTGGTCCCCATTCCAACTTGCTTTTCTGGCACCGTTTGGGTAACTCGCTCTTAAATTTGTCTGTTAACTTGCTCTATGACACTACTTTATCTGATATGGAGACCTGCTATAAACTCTTGCCGACCAAGTTGTGGCGAGCACTGAAAATTCGCGCCAATAAGTTTGATATAGAGCCAGAAATTACCTGCAAAGTCCTCAAGCGGGGCTACAAGATTTATGAGGTACCAATTACCTATGTTGGCCGCGACTTCTCTGAGGGGAAGAAGATCACTTGGCGTGATGGGCTGGACGCGTTCCGGGTGATTATTAGTTTACGGCTGGTGCCTTGATACGCTTTAAAATAGAGCAATTTTGCTATACCGGTTTTTCGATAGTTTCAGTAAAAATGGATATGTAGCAGTAATATGTCAAAAAGTGGGTCTAACAGTTTTGCGATAAAATAGTGTGGTATGAATGTTCTTGGCAAGTTCCCTTCACTCTTGTATCACCGTCGTTTTCAATTTTGGGCTCTCTTTTTCTTCATCATCCTCATTCGTTTTTTGCCCTTTTTTCAGGGAAAAACGCTCGTTTTCGGTGATAACTACTCTCTACAGGTGCCCGGTAAGATTTTTGTGGCTAATTGGTTGAAACAAGGAGTGTTGCCGCTGTGGAATCCGTATATTTTTTCCGGTTTATCGACCGAAATGATGGATGCCAATCACTCGACGCTGTATCCAGACACGTTGTTTTTTGTCATTTTCCACCCGGCGGTGGCCCTCAACTTGACAGTCATTACTCACTTGCTGATCGCCTATGCCGGGATGTATCTCTTGGCTCGAACCTGGCTGAAGGATCATAGTTGGTCTTTAGTGGCAGCAGTGTTATGGATGTTGTCTACCCAGGTGACGGGCAGTATCAATAACTTAGCCACTTTACAGTCAATTGTTTGGTTGCCGTTGTTAAGCTTTTTTGGTTTGAGGTTGGTGACAGCAAAAGCCAGTCGTTTTTGGTTTAGTCTGGTTGTTTTAGTGCAGTTTCTGGGTGGTTTTCCCCAGCACGTGCTCTACGGCATTATTTTGGCGGTTCTACTGTCAGCTTTTTTCCATTGCAAAAAAGTCAGTTTTAAAAACTGGTTTTCAGCCTGGTTTTGGACTGGTTTATTGACTGCAGGCATCGCGGCGGCGGCGTGGCTGCCATTTATTGAAGCCCTTCGGCAGTCAACTAGAGTACTGCAAACCGAGGCGCAGGCGGTGGTTGGCTCATTCCACCCGGCCACGTTTATTAAATTCGTTTTGCCCTACTTTTTTGATCACGCCGCCGCCGGCGTGAAATGGGGACCGGCCTGGAGCGGACAACCAAACGTCGGCATCTACCTGACTTGGCTTGGCTGGCTGGCGGTGATGAGTACTTTGGCAATTAAAAAACGTTCGGTCAAAAGAGAAAGCTGGTTTTTGGCTGGCATCACTGCATTTACCTTGGTTTTTTCACTCGGTGGTTACTTACCGGGGTTTGAGGTAATTCAAAAACTGGTGCCGTTTTTCCGCATCGCGCGTTACCCCAGTATGATGATGATTATCACCAACGTGGTGTTGGCGCTGTGGGTGGCGCGTGGGTTACAACAGTGGCGGGTGACAAAATCACAACACCGTTGGCTCGTGGGTGTTGGCTGGGGGGCACTGGTGATTGGCGGAGTGGGTTGGCTAGCACACCAATTTTGGTTTGAATCGTTGTGGCACGCCGGCGATCGTTTCGTTTCTTTTTCGCTGTCAGGCAGTCCCTTTCACACCCTTGATCGAGACAAAATAATTATGTTCGAAATAGTTAAAAATATCGTGTTTAACAGTCTTTTCTTTCTTGCATCTTTATGGGTTTTTACTAGTAAAAAGACCCAAATAAAACCCATCCTCTTAGTTAGCCTCATTGGTTTGGATTTGGTCTTTAATACTCGTGGTCAGTTCTTTTTTGCACCTCGGCAAATTTACGACACGGATTCGGTTGACAGTCGTCAACTAAAAGCTCAACTTAATCTACCAGCAACTGGCTTTCAGTACCGTTTACTAACGCGCAACTTAAACAAACCGTACACCGATTATGGTTCGTATTGGGAAGCGCTGGTGGTGCGCGCTCCATTTTCCGATTCGTTTGTTGATGCGCAAGGTTTAAAAGACTTTGTCCACGCCCAAAAACTGCGTGATGGTTTGACGCCAGGCTGGAACAGTGCGCTGGGTGTGCCGGCGGTCAATGGGTACACCACCCTCCTGCCGACTGATTATGGTGAGCTGTGGGTCCGCACGGCCGAGGAGCCGCGCATTAACTTTATCGAAACAGTTGATCCAGCTGATCCGCTTTTAGATCAGTGGTCGGTACGATACTACTTAGTTGATCGTTGGTTTAAAATTGAAGAAGATCTCACCGCATTTCCGGTAGTTGGCGAATATGATCGCTGGCAAGTTTTGGAGCGGCCAACTGCCTTGCCACGGGTGCGTTTTGACGATGATACAGAGCCAGACCTCCTCGAGTTTCAAGAGAACCCAAATGTAGTGATGATCCGATTTGATAATACTGCCAACCATCGGTACTTAGTTATCGCCGACCGCTTTGATCAAGCTTGGCAAGCCACTATTAACGGTCAGACAAAGCCAATCGAAAACTTCAACGGCATGCGGCGGATTCCGCTTGAGCCCGGACGCAACACGGTGCGTTTGTGGTATTGGCCGAAGATGATAGTGCTGGGTGGAGGACTCAGCGTTTTAAGTATCATCTTGGTTGGAGGCTATCTGTGGTTGGTAAAGACAAAGCGATGATGGTCGTCATTCTATAATGAGGGTACCCAGGCGTTTTTTTAAAAAGGGGAAGAGACTACTTTTTTAAACTCATTTGTAAAGTTTTTCCCTCGAGTTTATTACCGGTTTAGGGTAGAATAGCCATTTATGGTTACGCAACGCGATTACTACGAAATTTTAGGTGTCAAAAAAGACGCCTCGGAGAGCGAGATCAAGTTAGCCTATCGCAAGATGGCCTTGAAATATCACCCGGATAAGAACAAAGCCGCCGACGCTGAGCAGAAGTTTAAAGAAATCAACGAAGCCTACCAAGTGCTCTCTGATACCAAGAAACGCCAGGCGTATGACCAGTTTGGTCACGCGGCTTTTGATCCGGCTCGCGGTGGTTTCGGGGGTGCTGGCGGCCCATTTGGCGGTTTCCAGCAGGGGCCGTTTACCTGGACGTATACCACCACTCGGGGCGGCGGTCAGCAAGGCATGGATTTTGATTTCGGTGATCCATTTGAGATTTTCGAACAATTCTTTGGTGGTGGTTTTGGCCGCGCTCGCCGGCAACGCTACGGCATCGCGATCGATTTCATGGAGGCCGTACATGGCGTGACGAAGGAAGTATCCATTGACGGTAAGAAGCACAAAGTGACCATTCCACCTGGCGCTAACGACGGCACCCGTCTTCGGTTTGCCGAGTTTGACATCACGGTGGAAGTCAGGTCGCACCCCAGATTTAAACGTGATGGGTATGACGTTTTTCTGACCCAAGAAATTTCTTTGAGCGCAGCGGTACTTGGTGGCACGATCGAGGTACCCACCCTGAAAGAAGAAAAACTTAAGCTCAAAATTCGCCCCGGCACCCAATCTCACAGTCTGATCCGCTTGCGTGAAGAGGGTGTGCCACATTTGCGTGGCCGCGGGCGAGGAGATCTGTATGTGCGGATTGTGATCAAGGTGCCGGAAAAGTTGACTCGGGAGCAGAAGAGATTAGTTGAAGAATTAAAAAAGGTTGATTTGTAGATACTTTTTGATATAATAAGAAGCTGAAAAGTTAGTATGTCAACAGATCCAGAGAGAAAAATCGACCTAGAAGAAGAAAGTTCAGAGACAGAAACCTCCGTGGTTGTAGATAGGTTTCCCCCAGAACTAATAGAGGAGTTAGGGATTTTACTTGAACCGATGTGGCAAGAGGGATATTTAGCTCCAGAAGGAAACCCCCTTATCTCTTTGGCTAGGAGATACGGGGTGCCTACTTTGCAATGGGCATTGCATGAAGTTCGATCAAAATATTTGAGATTTTTCCCTCAAGAATTTGATTCAGATGAGGCTAAAGAAGCTCGGATAGTCACTCATAACCAGGCAATACGCCAACTTTATGATTGGGGAAAAGAGATAGGCATTACTTTTTAGAAGAAACAAAAAACAATTAATTGTTTAATTTTTTAATAACATGCTATAATTCTCTCTGGTTGAACTGATGAAAGACGGACTTTACAAGACCGTCTTTTTTAATAGTCAAACCCAAGAAAGAGTGTATAAAGGAACTATATGGCTAATTTAAATCCAGTGGTACGAACAGAGTTTGCCGCGGCCATCGCCCAGATTGCCACCGAGCGAAAAATCGATCCAGAAGCAATTTACGAGGCGATTCGCCAGGCCTTAGTCTCGGCGTACCGCAAACAGGTCGGTATTTTGGAAGATGAGTTTCACTATTACGCTAAGATCAATAAGGACACCGGTGAATCAAAAATTTTCAAGGCTCCGGCTCTGGAGCGCGATGAAGAAACTCAAGAAGTCACCAAGTGGGATGAAACTAAATCGGAAGAAGTCACTCCGCCAGGCTTCGGCCGCATTGCCGCTCAGACCGCCAAGCAGGTGATTCTCCAGCGTATTCGCCGATCAGAAAAAGACCAAATCATCGCTGAGTTTCAAGATAAGATCGGCACCATCATGACTGGTCAAGTCTTGCGGATGGATCGCCGAAGTGTGGTCATCGACCTTGGTCGTGGTCATGGTTGGATGCCCCCAGAAGAGCAGATGCGCGGTGAATTTTACCGTCTGAATGCTCGTATTGCTGTTTACATTAAAGATATTCAAGAAACCCCCAGAGGTCAGGCCGTGATTGTTTCCCGAGCTGACAAAAACTTAGTGGCCAAGCTTTTTGAACGGGAAGTCCCAGAGGTAGCTTCCAGTGCTGTTAAGATCGTCGCGATTGCCAGAGAGGCCGGCGTGCGGACAAAACTAGCTGTCCAGTCCACTCAAGAAGGAGTTGATCCAGTTGGCTCTTGTGTTGGTCAGCGCGGGGTGCGGGTCCAGAAAGTAATTGAGGAACTAAATAACGAAAAAGTCGACATTATTCCGTATTTTGATGATCAGGCTTTATTCTTAAAAGGCGCCTTAGCGCCAGCGGAAAACCTAGTAGTTGAGATTAATGAGGATAAAAAACTGGCTGTGGTCACCGCGCCGGATGATCAAGTGTCCCTGGCCATCGGTCGGGGTGGGCAGAACGCCCGTCTGGCAGCCAAATTAGTCGGGCTAAAGATCAAGATCGTTTCTGCCAGCGGCGATGTTACATCAGAGGTAACCGGTCAAGAAGAATATGAGATCGATACCTACGATGGTTTGGCGGGCGAGACTCGAGATATGTTGGTCCAACACAAACTGACGACTCTCAATGACTTGGTTCGTTTCCAGGAAAAGTGGCAGGCCATGCCGGAAATTACGGATGACCAGAAAAAACTGCTCATGAAACGCGTGGAACAAGACCTCAAGGAACAAGCCGAAAAAGAAGCGGTTAAGGTGGCTGAAGCGAAAAAAGCAGAAACAGCGGCAGTAGAAAAAGTAGCCGAGAAGGCAGCTAAAAAGGAAGCTAAAAAGACTGAGGCGGCTCCGACTGAAGAAACTCCAGTTGAGCCAGCAGAGGCGCCAGAGAGTCCAAAGGAAGAAGCTCCGGCTGAACCGGCGCAGCTGGTTGAGGCACCACCAGCGGCAGAAACTCCAGCCGAAACTCCAGTTGAAGAGTTAGCTGAGCAACCAATTGAACCACAGGCTAAAAAACCAGAGGAGAAGTAATCAATGGCATTACAAGATCGGCCCCCCATCATCACCATCATGGGCCACGTTGACCACGGTAAGACAACGCTCTTAGATTTTATTCGCAAGACCAATGTTCAGGCCAAAGAGGCTGGTGGTATTACCCAGCATATCGGTGCTTACCAGGTGGAACACCAGGGTAAAAAAATCACCTTTATTGATACCCCAGGCCACGCGGCTTTTAACAAAATGCGCCAGCGTGGTGCCCAAATCACTGACATTATTATCCTGGTAGTGGCGGCCAATGATGGTGTCAAACCACAAACTATTGAGTCAATTAGATACATAAAGGAAAGTAGTGTCCCTTTTATTGTCGCAATCAATAAAACTGATCTTGAAGGGGTCAGGGTGGATGATGTCAAAGCACAATTAGCCGAGCAGGCAGTGCTGGTTCGTGGGTTTGGGGGTGAAGTTGAAGTGGTGGAGTTGTCGGCCAAGACCGGCAAAAACGTCGAGAAACTCTTGGATGTAATCGCAGTCATGGCGGAATTGGCCGAATTCAAGGCCGATCCACAGGCACCACTGGAAGCTGTGGTCATTGAATCCGCCCGTGATCCACACAAAGGCCCGATTGCTGATGTCATCGTGCAGCAAGGTACCCTCACCCGCCGTCAAGACGTTATGGCCGGCACTATTAAAGGTCGGGTGAAACTACTCACTAATGAACTTGGCAAACAACTCAAAGAAGTTTTGCCAGGTTATCCTGCCGAGGTAGTTGGCTTGGAGGAAGCACCAGAGGTTGGGATGATTATTCGGGCTGATGGGTCGGCACAACCGAAACCCGCCGCTGCACCCGCACCAACTACGCCCGTTTCCACTACTCCCGCCGGCTGGGAGGGTTTAGATATTGATCAGGCTTTTGGCGGCAAAGTGAAGCTCAACCTGCTTGTCAAAGCCGACGTCAAAGGGACGTTGGAGGCGATTTTACAAAACATCGATCAAGAAAGCGTCAATTTAGTTTTTTCTGGGGTTGGTCAGGTGACCGAGCAAGAGGTAGAGCTGGCCGATGCGACCAAGGCGATGATCATTGCTTTTAGCTTGAAAGTTCCCACGAGAATGAAGACGTTCGCCAAAGACCTAGGCGTCAAGATCAAAGAATACCAGATCATTTATCACCTGATTGAGGACTTGCAAAAACAAATGCTGAAGATTTTGGAGCCAACTATCGATGAGATAGTCACTGGTGAGGCTGAGCTTGTCCAGATTTTTGAGATGCGTGGTGAACGGATCGCTGGAGTGAGAGTCAAAACGGGGGAAATCAAAAAATCAGATCTTCTCCACCTCAAGCGCGCCGACGAAATTCTCTTTAACCCCGTGATTGCCCAGATGAAGCACGGTAAGGATGATATTTTGGTCGCTAAAGCCAAAAGTGAAGCTGGCCTGACTTTTAAAAACAAAAAACTCGATTTTCAAGTTGGGGATATGATTGTGGCCTATCAGAAAGAGGAGTAATCTCACTGGTTTTTTTCAGGAGTTTGAAGTTATTTGGCTCGCGCTTTTTGCTCTTTTTCCCAAGTCAGCAGTTCTTTAAATGAGGCCTCAAAAACACCGTTTTTTTTGTTACTGCTGATTGCCCCGGCAATAGTGCCATGTTCGCGGTAGTAGCTTTCTAAGTAGGTTTTTAATCTGGCAATGGCTTGATCTAAGTTGCCTCGGCCGAATTTTGTCAGTCTTTCCCGAGAATATTGAACACCGGCTCGCTGGGGTGGGGGAAAAGAAGTGGGATCGGCAAACATCACTATTTCTTCACCCACCTCAACCATTATTTCAAAAGCCGAGGCTATTTCCGCTACTGGTGGTCTGTTTTCAGTTAGTCTCTGGTGAGTGTAGAGAAAATTGAGAGCGTTGATGATTCTCATCACCCCTTCTATATTGGTTTCTACTTTGGTTATTGTCTCTGGGTCCCACTCCCATTCTTTTGGCAGTTGTTCATCGAGTTGGCCGCCAGGTAAATGTTCGAGACCTGCTTGTTGTCCAAGAGCGAGGATTTCTTCGATGGTATAAATATAGGCAGCAATCTCTGGACCACCGGCGAAAACCATTTCTCCACCCTCGAGAGCTTGCCCGCTGTGAAAAGGTCTTTGATCTGGAGTGGTCATGATAATGTTGCTACTTTCATATCACACTACCACGATCCGATGCAATGTGGAGCTGTTAAAATAACCACCTCTTTGGTACACTATAGTTCTTATTAATCAACCAATGGTTACTTTGCTTGTTGGCTAATTTTGGCAGCGAACAAGACAAAGGCAAAGAAAGGCATACCATGGCACTGACTGCCGCCCAAAAAAACCAGATTATTACCGACTTTGCGCTGTTTAAGGGGGACACCGGTTCTCCTGAGGTGCAGATTGCGCTTTTGACTGCATCTATCCAAGAACTGACTGATCACCTCAAAAAGCACAAGAAAGACAATCACTCTCGTCGAGGGTTACTCAAACAAGTGTCCAAACGCCGTCGCCTGCTGCGGTTTTTGCAGAACAGAAGCGAAGAGCGCTATATCAAACTGATCAAAAAACTCGGTTTGAACAAGTAATTGGTTAGTTGTCTGGTATAATAATGGTTGATTGGAAAGGCCGCTACGACGGCTCTCGATCAGCAAGGAGTGGTTAGGATATAAATACTCCCTGCTTATTGAGACCCCGCCCTGCCTCACTTTCCAATCAAAAGTAATATGAATATTGATGCTCCATCCAGAGGAGAAACTACGCGCTTCGCGTAAGTCTTTTGGTGGAACAAGAAAGCTCTATGGCATACCCACAGTATCCCAAAACGTATAAAAAACAATTTAAAATCGGTGACAAAGACGTCACCGTTGAGATTGGCCGCTACTCGGAACAAGTGAACTCGGCAGTGTTAATTACCTGCGGTGAGACCACTGTTCATACGACCGTGGCGCTGGGACGAAAAGTCGACCTAGGCTATTTCCCGCTCTCAGTCGAGTTTTCCGAAAAACTCTACGCCGCCGGCATTATTAAGGGCTCCCGTTGGGTCAAGCGTGAAGGTCGACCATCAGATGACGTGATCCTCAAGGCCCGTGTGATTGATCGAACCTTGCGCCCGTTGTTTCCGGAAGGGATTACCCATGAAGTGCAAGTGGTCAACACGGTGTTCTCCTATGACGAAGAAAACGATCCGGATATGCTCGGATTACTAGGCAGTGCTCTCGGCATGGCTGTTTCCGAGATTCCGTTTGACGGACCGGTAGCAGGCTTGCGGCTTGGTTTTGTGAAGGAAACCGGCAAATTTTTACTGAACCCAACCAATACCGAACGCGAGATCAGTGATCTAGATCTAGTAGTGTCAGGCCGCGGTGATGCCATTGTGATGGTCGAGGCTGGGGCCAATGAAGTGGCCGAGAGTACCTTGGTCGAGGCGATGACCCTGGCTCAAAAGGAACTTGGTCAGATTTGTCAGGTGATCGATGAAATTGTTGGTGAGGTAGGTAAAGAGAAGATGGAGCTGGTGACTGAGGAGGAAAAACAAGCAACCGCTGATCTGGAGGCTTTGGCCGAGAAGATGTATAAAGACTTTGCCAAAGAGGTGCGTGAAGTGGTCGAGGCCGAAGGGCGTCTGGAAACCGTAGATTTTGAAACGATCAGGGAAAAAATCCTCGCCAGACTCAACGAAGGAATAGAAGATGAGGAACAATTGGTGACCGATAGACAGGTTGCCAGCGCCTTCAATCTGCTGTCCAAAAAAGAAGCGCGCAAGATGATTCTGGAAGAGAACACGAGACCTGACGGCCGTAAGACTGATGAGATTCGCCCAATCTGGTGTGAAATCGATCTGTTCCCACGCACTCATGGTTCAGCCATGTTTAAACGGGGCGCTACTCAAGCAGTGACGATTACTACGTTGGCTGACCCAACTTTAGCTCAGCTGATTGAAAGTATCGAGGGCGAGGAAAAGCGCCACTATATTCATCATTACAATATGCCCCCCTACGCCTCGGGTGAAGCCGGCCGAATGGGCTGGCCCAAGCGCCGAGAGATCGGCCATGGCGCCCTGGCGGAGCGAGCGTTGGTGCCGATGCTGCCGGATCAAAAAGTCTTTCCCTACACCATCCACGTAGTGTCGGAAATCATGAGTTCCAATGGCTCCACTTCACAGGCGTCGGTCTGTGGTTCGACTTTGTCGCTGATGGCCGCCGGCGTGCCCATTAAGCGCCCCGTAGCGGGTATTGCGATGGGATTGATGTCTGATGGCAAAAAATACATTGTTTTATCGGACATTCAGGGTTTGGAAGACCATGTTGGTGATATGGATTTTAAGGTGGCTGGTACCGCGGAGGGTGTCACTGCTTTGCAGATGGATATCAAGTTAAAGGGTGTGCCACAAACTGTCTTGAAAGAAGCCCTCGATCAAGCGAAAGTTGGTCGCCTGCATATCTTGGATGCGATGCTTAAGGTGATTAGTGAGCCGAGGAAACAAATTTCCCGTTACGCGCCGAAAGTAGTTCAGCTGGAGATCCCGGCGGATAAAATCGGCGAGCTGATCGGCCCGGGGGGCAAGATGATTAAGTCGCTGATCGAAGAGACTGGTGCTGAGATTAATGTGGATGAGGATGAGGAGCGAGAAGTAGGGATCGTTAATATTTCTTCCAGTGAGCAATCACAAATTGACGCTGCCGTGGAAAAAATCTCTAGTATGATGCGCGTGGTGGAGATTGGGGATGAGTTTGACGGTACCGTTACTCGCGTGGAGAGTTATGGTGCGTTTGTCGAATACTTACCTGGTCGCGAAGGTCTAGTGCACGTGTCGGAAATGTCGCTGACGCGCATTGATAACGTTAACGACGTGGTGAAATTAGGGGATACAGTCCATGTGCGAGTAAACGAGATTAAAGAAGACGGTAAGATTGGTTTATCCATGCTCTCAACCGAAGAGTCGGAGCAGAAACGCTCCCAGCGTCGCCCTGGTGGCGATCGCGGTGGGGATGGCGGTTTTCAGATGCGACGCTTCGGCGGCAATGGCCGCGGCGGTGACCGTCGGGGAGGTGGAGGCTATCGTGGTGGCAGTGGTGGCAGTGGTGGCTACCATGGTGGTGATCGTCGGGGCGGCGGTTACCGGGGTGGGCGATCCAGTGGCCCGCGCGACGGCTTTCGCATGAGGGAAGAAAACTAAGTTGTCGCTGCTTTACAATTTTTTTCTTTGCAGTCGAACTCACTCGGCCTACGGCCGGCTTCAAATCCGTTTACTGCAGGAAAATGAAGAGAGAAGTCTTGTATACTTGATTCCGTGAAATTATCTGCCCTGAAAAATTCCGCTGGTGTCTATGGTTTGGTGGCGCTCGACGAGGCGTATGTCTTGGCGGAACTGATGGGGTTATCGCTCAAAGAACCATCACATGAAGAGATTTTACAGTCCATTTTGGCGATGTTGACTCGAGTTTATTCTGAACACGCCACCGGTGTTGTTTTTGATCCGGTGTATTCATTGCCGTTTCTAGACCAAAAACATGATCAAGCGGGTACGGTGATTCGGTTGGAACAACCCGCGCCGCCCGATCCGTTGACGGTCCCTAAGTTTCCGCCTAACTGGGGAATCGAGCATATCCGCAATCTGTATGGGGTAGCGAAGCTGGAGTTGTATTACCATCCGGCAGAGGAAACGGCTTCGGCAAAGAAAAAACTAGTTTCGGAGGTCTTTGATTTTTGTCAGTACGAAAAGATTGATTTTCTCCTGAAACTAATTATCTACCACCCGCCCAAAGAGACGCTCACGACCGCGCAATTTCAAGAAGTTCAGCTGGAAGCGATTAGTGAGCTACAGCGCTCTGCCAATCTGTTGGCTGTGCAGTATCCCCAAGATCCACTGGCCGCGGCGACGTTGACCAGCGAGTTGGATATTCCCTGGTTAATGATCGATGACGGAGTGAAATACGACAAATTTAAAGATCAACTACGAGTGGCGTTGGAGAACGGCGCTCAGGGGTTTCTGGTGGACGAGGTGTTATGGCAAGAGGTCGGGAAGATGCGCCTCAAGGATCAGAGTCCCGATTTGCCGGCGATTGAAAAGTTTTTACAAACCACTAGTAAAGACCGCATGATTGAATTGATGCGGATTGCTGGCGAGGAGCGAGAATAAAATTTGTGAGATAGCCAACTGTCTGCGCCCTTTTTATTTGTTACAGTGATGTCAGGTTGAGCAGTATTTTTCAGAAAGGATCTATGCACTACGAACTACCCCAATTACCGTATGACTACAATGCGCTGGAACCACACCTTGATGCCAGGACGATGGAGATTCACCATACCAAGCACCATCAGGGATATGTCGATAAACTCAATGACGCAATGAAGCAAGTGCCGGAGCTTGATGTGGAAGTGACTGAACTAATGGGTCACTTGGACGAGATTAAAGATGAAGCGGTTCGCAAAGCTGTCCGCAATAACGGCGGCGGTCATGTCAACCACTCGTTGTTTTGGCAGGTGATGTCGCCGGAGAAGAGTGAACAGGGTGAAGCACTCCAAAAAGCGCTGGCTGAAGCCTTTGGCAGTCTGGATAATTTTAAGACTCAATTTGCCGCGGCTGGGGCGGGTCAGTTTGGCTCTGGTTGGGCGTGGTTAGTGGTTGACGCTGGTAAGTTGTCGATTATGAGCACGCCGAACCAAGACAACCCGTGGATGGAGGGGAAAACCCCGATTCTGGGACTTGATGTGTGGGAACATGCCTATTACCTCAATTACCAAAATCGTCGGCCGGACTATATCGCGGCGTGGTGGAACGTGGTGAATTGGATGAAAGTCAGTGAGTTGTATGATCAAGCGATAAAATAGGTTGAAGGCACCAGTAAATTGGAAAAGGAGGGCTTTGTTCTCCTTTTTTTTGTCAAAATCACACCTTTTTTTTTCGCTTAATATTCGCTACTGTATATTGAAGTGGTAAAGCCGGTAGGAGGCTTTTTTATTTCTAAAAGCCAAAAGGATTGATGTTGCAAGTTATTTTAGATGTCGAGACGCAGAAAATTTTTGACGAAGTCGGTGGCTACTTTCCTGATCGGTTGAAGATTTCTTTCGCCGGCATCAATGTCAGAAGCGGCTACGGTGAGGCCGGTGAGTTTCGCTCCTACTTTGAAAAAGATATTCCTAAACTGCTGTCGCTGCTGGAAAAGGCTGATGTAATCGTCGGTTTTAATATTGATGATTTTGACTTGCCCACTTTCACACCATACTACAACGGGGATGTTAGTCGGTTTCCCACTTTGGACATTATGAAACGGATTAAAAACAGCACTGGTCACCGGGTGGGTTTGGACGCCGTGGCCAAAGAGACACTTGGCAAAGGCAAGATCGGCAATGGCATGGACGCGATTCAGTTTTTCAAAAACAAAGAGTGGAAGAAACTGGAGAAATATTGTCTGCAGGATGTGAAAGTGACGCGGGACTTGCTGGATTATGGCTATTCCAAAGGTCAGGTGAAGTTCCGCAATAAATGGAATCGGCTCGTCACCGCGCCGGTGGATTTTACCTATACTCCCAAAAAACATACTGGGATCCAGATGAGTCTCATCTAATTTTTCCACAGTGTCATTTAAATGTCAGGTTCGGTCAGCATACTGAAAATGTCTTGGCGGTATGCCGCCGAAGTTCATCTAGTAGAATACCTGGTTTGTCACCCAGGTGGTGCGGGTGCAAATCCCGTCGGCGGCGCCAAGACATTTTTGACTTTTAATTTTCTATTGCTATAGTACGAATACCTGGGTGACAAAAGATATTCTTCGAAGGATGAACTTCGATGAAACCCAAAAGACCCCCGATAAAATCGGGGGTTTTTTGATGGGCTGAAACTATCCTGTCGGTGTTAAAATTCCCCTGTGGTAAAACAAACTCAATTGTCCCCGAAGATTTGCATGACTGCCTCTGGTTTTCTGGTGCACAACGGCAAAGTCTTGCTGATTAAGCACAAAAAACTCGGTTACTGGCTGGCACCGGGCGGACACGTGGAAGAAGGTGAGTTGCCCCATCAGGCTGCGGAGCGGGAAGTGTGGGAAGAGACTGGTCTGAAGGTGAAAGCGGTTTCCGCCGGCACGCTTTTGCAATCGAGTAGTCAGACCAGTTACCACCCGCTGCCGTTTGCGATTAATCTGCATTGGATCAGCAAAGAAAATTACCAAGCACGGCTCAAAAGCAATAATCCAACCAAGCCTCACCCAAACAAACTCTGGCCCAAGGGCTGCGAACAGCACGTCGTCTTGGTGCATTTAGTACAATCTACTGGCAGCTTGGATTTCAAACAAAATCTGGAAGAAACGGATGGTATCGGTTGGTTCGGTCTCAAAGAGTTAGAGGAACTGGAAACGATTCAGGAAATCAGAGAGGAAGCCAAGCTGGCACTGGAATATGGAAAAAATGAGTAACCAATTAACTGACAAAGTGAAGTTTGTTCAAAAAGTGGCCTTAATTCATGAGGATAAGGTGCTGATTCTTAAACGTAGTAATGATTCTCAATCCAGACCAGGAGCGTGGGATTTACCTGGCGGAAATACTGAGTGGCCAGATCTTACACAACCAACAGGAAATTCTCATACGGCGGATATTGTGCGTGAGGTTGAAGAGGAAACAGGATTAAAGATTAATCCTGAAAAATTTAACGATCAAAGTCTTGTTCTGTTTTATACTTTTTTTGAGCCAGATATTCAGCGTTATTCATTCAATTGCGGCTGGCGAGTGCTGTTGTCAAACGATTTTGATCCAAACTCAATTGTTATCTCGAATGAGCACACTGACCAAGTGTGGATCTCACTGACAGAGCTTGATCAATATGATTTCGGTGAGCCGATTGGTACGTACATCAAAACCATCATCCGCAACGCGTTGCAGAGGAAATAATTCATGAAAACGAGTCTCAAAATAGCCGGCCTGAAGGCTTCGGTTGCTGATGCCACCATCCTGCGAGGGATTGACTTGGAATTGAAGCAGGGTCAGATGGTGGTGATTATGGGGCCGAATGGTTCCGGTAAATCAACGTTGGCCAAAGCACTGACTGGTCACCCGGAATACACGGTCAAGGGTTCAGTAAAATTGAACGGCAAGGAATTGCTGGGGTTAGCTCCTGATGAGCGGGCGAAGGCTGGGTTGTTTTTGGCCTTCCAGTACCCGGTCGAGATTCCCGGGGTGAAGGTCTTGAATTTTCTCTGGACGGTCTACACCCAGCAACACCCGGAACGCACCAGGCGCATTCACCCTTCAATCGTTGATTTCCGCGATTGGCTGGTTGGCAAGGCCAACGAACTGGGTATTCCTGATAGTTTACTGATGCGCGGTTTGAACGAGGGTTTTAGTGGCGGTGAAAAGAAACGGCTGGAAATTCTGCAGATGGCAGTGATGCAGCCAAAATTTGCCATTTTGGATGAAACGGATTCAGGTCTGGATATTGACGCGATTAAGACTGTGGCGGAGGGGGTGAATAAAATTCAGCGGGAGACGGACATGGGGGTGATTGTGATTACGCACTATCAGCGGATTTTGCAATATCTCAAATTTGATATTGTTCATGTGATGGTCAATGGTCGGATTATTAAGAGCGGCGGTCCGGAGTTGGTAGAGGAGTTGGAACAAAGGGGTTATGGCGAGATTCGCGGCTAAAAAAACCAGTAAACCAGGTGATAGCTTGATTCGCGATGATTACGAGCACGGTTATTCGTTCGACACGGATTCGTATGAATTCAAATCGGGCAAGGGGTTAACGGAAAAAATTATTCACCAGCTTTCCCGGATGAAAAATGAACCGAAGTGGATGTTGGAGACGCGGCTGCGGGCGTTTGGTGAGTTCCAAGCGCGACCGAACCCAATGTGGGGTGGGGATTTATCGCCGATTAAGTTCGACGATATTTCATATTACTTGAAGCCAACTGAAAAGGTGGTGAAATCCTGGGCGGATGTACCCAAAGACGTCAAAGAAACCTTTGATCGCATTGGTGTGCCGAAGGCGGAACGCAAGTTTCTGGCGGGAGTAAAGGCGCAGTACGACAGTGAGGTGGTCTACGGGTCGCTGAAGAGCACTTGGGTGAAAGATGGCGTGATCTTCCTGTCGATGGATGAGGGGCTGGCCAAGTATCCGGATTTAGTCAAAGAATATTTTGGTTCAGTCATTCCCTTAAATGATAATAAGTACGCGGCCTTGAACACGGCGGTTTGGTCGGGCGGATCGTTTGTTTACGTGCCAAAAAATGTCCACGTCAAAATGCCGCTGCAAACGTATTTCCGGATTAACGCAGAGGCGTTCGGGCAGTTTGAGCGGACGTTGATCATTGTCGATGAGGGGGCGAGTGTGCACTACATTGAGGGCTGCACGGCGCCGCAGTTTAACAGTACGTCTCTTCATTCTGCGGTTGTTGAAATTATTGTCAAAAAAGGCGCGCGCTGTCAGTACACGACGGTCCAAAACTGGTATAAAAACATTTACAACCTGGTGACCAAACGCGCCCACGTGAGTGAAGAGGGGCAGATGGTCTGGACGGATTTCAACATGGGTTCCAAGGTGACGATGAAGTACCCCAGTTTCATTCTAGCCGGCAAGGGTGCCAAGGGGGAAACGCTGTCGATGGCGCTGGCCGGTGAAGGTCAGCATCAAGATACGGGTTCTAAGGCGACGCATTTAGCGCCATATACGTCTTCGACGATTATTGCCAAATCGATCAGTAAGGGCGGGGGGCGCACGAGTTACAGAGGTAAGGTTTTTATCTCGCCCAACGCCCACCACAGTAAAAACACGGTCGTTTGTGACGCGCTATTGCTTGACGACAAATCCCGCTCAGATACCTATCCCGTTGACCAGGTCTACAACAACCAAGTGGAGATTCAGCACGAGGCGACGGTGTCCAAAATTGGTGACGACCAACTCTTTTACCTCATGACTCGCGGTATGAGTGAGGAAAACTCCCGTAAAATGATCGTCAACGGGTTTATCGCGGATCTGGTTAAAAAACTTCCCCTTGAATACGCGGTGGAAATGAATCGGCTGATTGATTTTGAAATGGAGGGTTCGATCGGATGATTACTTATACGATTAAAAAAAATCAGTCCAAAAAAATTGAACTGACCAAGCCCGGCCAGTATACCGTTGAATTAGTAGGCGAGGGAGCAGAGGCCTTGGTGTCCGGTGTGTTTCAAACCAAAGATAAAGAAACTATCGCCACGGAAATCTTAATTCACCACAAATCCCCCCACACCAGCGCCAAGACCACTCTCAAGGGAGTGGCTCGCGACCAATCGTATTTGCGCTTTAAAGGAAAAATTATTATCGATGAGCACTGCGGCGACACCCGCTCCTTTCTCACCGAGCGCGTGCTGCTTCTTTCCCCCCAAGCCAAAGCCGAGGCCGTACCCGATCTGGAAATTAAAACCAGCGACGTCTCTTGCTCCCACGCCGCTAGTGTCAGCAACATACCGGAAGAGCACATTTTTTACCTACAGGCACGTGGGTTGGACCGACGCAAAGCGGAGGAAATAATTGTCGAGGGGTTTTTAACTGTATCTAACTAATCTAATAGATAAATTCTTACTGCTTCAATGACTGCTTTTTTAAATTTAATGATACATGTATTCATATCATTACCAGTGCTATTACCCAAAGTGTCTTTGAGAAATTTGTCGTCTTTACGAGGTGAAGCTTTCAAAGTAACTCTGAATGAACAGTTTGGAAATGGCGTAAAAGTTGCCCAAAAAAACCTTTGTTCTCTTTTTTTCTCTCCCCGTCCAAAATAAGGAAGGAATAGTTCTATGCCTAATTCATTAACGTTTTCAAGAGTGTAATAATACCGAACACTCGAAAGCTCAACATCTATATCCTTTCCTTGTTTTATCCCTTCGTATCCGAGCGGGTTGTGTTCTAGGTCAGGTACGGAAGGTGATTTCATTGTAGCCGCCCACTTAGCTTTTAGCTTAGAAATTTTTACTCCAACTTTGTGTTGTTTTAGCTCGTCAATAATGGGTTGTAATTGTGAAAGAAGGGTCTCAATGAGTTTCTGAGCTTTTTCGATGTTTTCTGGGTCACCATATAAATGGTATCTATTTTTATCTTTCCCTGTATTTGCACGTGAGCTTAGTTCTTGTGCTCATCTTCTTGCTTCATCAAAAATTTCTGAGGAGTTACCTGACATTTTTCCTTTCACTTAGTTAATGCCAGGGAATGATTATATCAAAATAGGTCATTTTATTTCGTTTTAATCTGGTGGAGAGGAGTAATTTTGTAATTAATAACCCCATCTACCCAACTTATTGCCGGTCGATTATTTTCTTTTTTATAGGGCTTATAGAACCCAAGGAGAGTTTTACATTTTTGGCAATGATAATATCCCTTTTTATCAAATGACGGTTTAACCTTTAAAATCCGATCAAGATAACTTCTTTTTAGTGGTCCGGGTCCATCTTTTTGATAGAAAAATAATAAATGCCCGCATTCATTGCAAAATATTTTTAAAAACCGAGTCCAGCCGCCACGGTTTTTTCGGTATTGATCGGAAACTACTTTTATCATCAGAAACATTCTAGCAGTTAGACTATCTGGTAGAATTGCTCACATATGTTTGACCCGCATCAAGTCAAAAAGAACTTCCTGATCCTTGATCAAGAAGTCCATCCAGGCAAGCCTCTTGTGTACCTAGATTCCGCGGCGACGAGTCAGAAGCCGAAGGCGGTGGCGGAGGTAATGGCCCGCTACTATATGACCGATAACGCCAACGTGCATCGCGGTGTACACGTGCTGTCGGATCGAGCGACGACTGTTTGGGAAATGTCCAAGGAAAAAGTGGCCAAGTTTGTGGGGGCAGAGAAAGATGAACTAATTATTGTCCGCAACACCACGGAAGCCACCAATGGAGTGGCCTATGGCTGGGGCGATCATCAGCTGAAAAAAGGTGACGTCATCGTGGCGACCCTAATGGAACATCACGCCAACCTGGTCGTGTGGCAAGAACTCTGCAAACGAACCGGGGCCAAGCTGTTGGTAACTGGCCTCAAAGAAAAGGCGGAAGTTGATTTGGCTGATTTTGAAAAACTGCTCAAAACCCCCAAAGTTAAACTCGTGGCTTTTGTCCATGTTTCCAACGCGCTGGGAACCGTCAATCCAGTCGAGCAAATGGTTGGACTGGTGAAAAAACACGCCAAAGGCGCGCGGATTGTGCTGGATGCCGCCCAGTCGGTGCCGCACATGCCCGTCAATTTCCATGATTTAAAAGTAGACTTCATGGCCTTCAGCGGCCACAAAATGCTTGGGCCGATGGGCATTGGGGGATTAGTGGTGCGCAAGGAATTATTGGTGAGTGGCGAGATGCAGCCGTGGCTGTTTGGCGGCGGGATGATTGAAGAAGTCCAAGAGCAATCGGCAACTTATTCTGATGATTTAAGCGAGCGCTTTACCGCCGGCACACCGGATGTTGCCTCGATGATCGGTTTGGCCACCGCCTGCGATTTCTTGAGCCGACTCGGGATGGACAACGTTATGAAACACGACCAAGAATTGGTCAAATACTCTTATGAACAGTTGAGTAAAGTCAAAGGCTTGACTATTGTCGGACCCAAGCCCGAACATCGGCTCGGTTCCGTCGCTTTCGTCCACGACGAAGTCCACGCCCATGACCTGGCCCAGATTCTCGATTCTGAAGGTATCGCCGTGCGCTCTGGCCACCACTGCACCATGCCGCTCCATCGCGCCTGCGGCTGGCAAGCCACGACCCGGGCGAGTTTTAATGTGTATTCCACTAAAGAAGATATCGACGCATTAGTCAAAGCCTTTGAAAAAGTTAATACAATTTTCGGACTCTAATCATGGATGAAATTTATCAAGAAGCCGTCGTCGCCGAAGCTCAACACCCGCAGAACAGTGGATTGTTAACAGACGGCCATTTGAAACACCATGAAACCAATGCCTCGTGTGGCGATGAAGTGACGATTACGCTGAAGTTTGATAAAGATAAAAAAACCATAGAAACTGTTGGTTGGGAAGGCCATGGCTGTGTGGTCAGCCAGGCAAGCATGAGTGTCTTATCCGAGAAATTAAAAGGTGCATCAATTGAACAAATTAAAAAATGGCAGAAAGCCGATTTACTACCCTTTTTTGGCATGACCGACATCTCCGCCGGGCGGGAAAAATGTTTCCTGATGGGGCTAAAAGCAGTGCAAAAAGCCCTCAGCTAGGTTTTCCTTGTTACACTCATTGTCTGAATTGGCTTTTAGACTTACTTCATGCAGTTGAGGAAGAAACATTCGGAAACGTTCCAACAATTTCGCTCAAGAATTTGGCAAAAGTATTATCGACACTGGCAACGAAAACCGATTTACTGTCCCGCGCTCAATCAAAAGGTTTACTTCACTAAAGAAGGTTGGGAACATATTACTGGTCCTTATAAGCCAAGACCGCATTCGGAAATATATCGCAGGGTGTATCTGCTTCGTTATGTTCGTTCGATTATTAATCGGTCAAGAACTATTCAATCAGTAAGGATTTATAAAAACGAAATATTTTATGGCTTTATCTCGATTGAGGAATTGCAAGGTTTCTTGAGGCGAGGAGACACATTTAGAAAAGTAAAAATAGTAATAAAGGAAAAAAAGACCGACAAATCGACATTTTACTCTGTAATGGAGTGAAGTTCGGGGCGTCTTACGCTTTACGGTGCACGGCACTCGAATTGGCGAACTCAAGAGAGTTTCAAAGAAACTCCTTTCGCCCCGAATCAAGAGTATCGTAGGAAATGAAAATGAAATTGTCAAGATTTGTAAGATTCATTATAAGCAACCGGATTTCTTGAGTTAGAATAATCAGTATGCCAACGCTGTTACCACCCAAGCAATACACGGCCAAACTGGCTGACAAAACCGTCTATAACCCCAAGTTTGAACGCTATTCTTTTGAGTTGACCGAGCCCAATAAACTGGAGTTTACCGCCGGCCAGTATGTTTCAATGGCCATCACTAATGAGGGTCATCGCCGCTCTTGGTCGATTGCCAGTTCACCGGAAGTTGACCACGGATTTGAACTACTGATTGATCCCAAACCAATGGGGATCGGGACCAAATATTTGCAAAATCTCAAACTTGGCGATGAGGTGAAATTACTGGCCCCCCTTGGCCAGTTTGTAATCGATGACAGCGGGGTGGAACAGGCGATTGTTTTCGTGGCCACTGGGGTGGGTGTGACGCCATTCCGGGCGATGATTCTCGACTTATTGCAATTAAAAAATGATAAGCGAGAAATCACTTTGCATTGGGGTTTACGGCACGTGGAGGAAATGATTTGGCAGGACGAATTTCAGGAACTGGCGCAGAATTACAAAAATTTCCACTTTCACCCGGTGATTTCCAAAGCTTCACCGGAATGGCCGCTGTGCCGGGGGCGAGTGACTGATTGCCTGAGTATTCATGAGTTACCCGCTAATGCCGGTTACTATTTGTGCGGTCGAGAAACCATGATCGAAGATGTGACCAATTTGTTGACGACCAAAAGCGTTGCACGAGAGCGCATCCACCGAGAAAAGTTTTATTAATTCCGTTACACTACCGCTATGACAGACGGCGTCGTCCGTGACCAAAACGGTAATTTAAGTAAGCAGATCGGCAAGTATAAAGTGTCGGTGATCCGCGAGAAGTGCATTGCCGCCGCCAGCTGTGTGGCCATCGCGCCGGGCGTCTTTAAACTGGATGAAGAGCAAATCGCCACTGTGATTTCTCAGGACGGCAACGATGACGAAACCAAATTGCTGGCCGCACAGAGCTGTCCGACCGCGGCTATCGTCGTCATTGATACCACCACTGGCAAGCAAGTCTGGCCGCTCATAGAGTAGTTTAAAAGTAGTTTGATCGAGTAGTCCCATAATACAAAATCCGATGCTCTTGACCACAAGCCTGGACTATGAAAATATATGGACAGTATCGGACTGGTACAAATTATTTCTGCCCCTCAACACTCGCTGTTGAGTTTTTATTAAATAACTACCAAGGGAGGGGTACATGCAGAAAATTTACCCATATATTTTCCCGGCGGTCGCACTCTTGTTTGTGCTCTTCTTATTATTCCGCTGGTATAACCTGAGAACACAGCGCGAGGGGATGACCTCACTACTCAATGAGGAAGTGACCATTGATGAGCTCACTAATGAAGAGGAGCAGAATTTAATGCTGGGTGCGGGTGATTACCAAGCGGCGGAGTTGACCGGTGAGGATCCAACCATGTTGGGTGAGGTCCGTTATGAAGTGACTGGTGGCGAGCTGTTGTTTAGCGTCAATGCCACCCTACCACTGATTAGTAATGATCGCTACCAAGTGTGGCTCAGACAGACTGAGGGTGCCGCCCAGCGCAAGGCCTTTGCCCTCTCTTACACCAAAGCAGGCTATATCGGCTCTGGAGCAGTTGACTCAGGCACACTGCCTCTCGAGGTGGTAATCAGCCGTGAGACCACGGACGATACTCTACTCGAGGAAGTGTTGCTCACGGGCACGATTTCGGCGGAAACACAGGAGTAATTGCTCCTTGATTCGTGAGGCCTGTATGTTAGGCTTTTAGTAAGTAGTAGCTTCTCAAGAAAGCTTGAGAAAGAAAAAAGGAGACAAACTTATGGCAGATGCCTACAGTTACACCAACTCCAAGGGACAGACATACTACCTCCACACTCGTGAGGTGACCTTGAAGAATGGTCGCGTGCAACGAATTTACTTCTTTGCTCGTGATGTCCGCAGTGGCGCTTTGGCCTCCGTCCCCGCCGGTTACATGGTGATGGAAACCAAACGCACTGGTATGCCTGTTTTAAAGAAATCCTAATTTTTCTTTTGAAAACAGTCCCTCCCTCGATTGTTTCTCTTTACTAGAAGGGGAAAGAACCGAGGGAGGGTTTTTTATGTTTTGTATAATGACACCCCATGAAACTGACTAAGCAAACCGTTCGCCAAGCATTAGCGAAAGTGATCGATCCGGAACTGCAGATTGACATCGTTAGTCTGGGGCTGATTTACAACGTCAAAATTGAAGGCAAAAATAAGGTGGTGATCCGTATGACGCTGACTACACCCGGTTGCCCGTTGGCGCCGGTGATTGATGAAATGGTCCGTGAGGCGCTCTACGGCTTGGTCGAGGACACTGAGCAGGATGTGATTGTTAATCTGACTTTTGACCCGCCCTGGGTGCCGGAGATGATGACGGAAGAAGCGAGGTTGGAGCTGAACTTGTGAGCTTACCGTGAAAACCACTTACCGCCGGAAAGACCCTCGGCTATTTGCGAGTAAATGTCATCAAGAGCTTGTAAACTTCTCTGCCAAGTGATGGCGCTCATTAGTCTTGTTGACGACCCTCTTAAAACATTGACAATATCTGTTCTTAACCTACCGATCCACCAAGTATAGATTCGAGCGGCTTCCTCATAGTGCCTTGGTTCGAGTGGAGATTGCTCATCATCTTTTATCTCACTTAAAAGCTGCTCTATCTCCTGGGCTTTTGCATGATCGAGTCCTGGGCGAGCAGCTGCTTGATCTGATGCGTGTCTATCCAAAGCGAGTTCTATCCCTTGCTCTTTGGCTTGTTCAACGTTTTTACCTGATCTTATCAGTCGTTCTCTTAGTAATACCCCCACTGCAATATGCTGAATTCTTTTGGCTTCATCAAATCTTTCTTCTACTATGCGTTGTTTTTCTTCTGCTGGGAGAAGATCGATAAGGTCTTGGTATTCTTGGGTTTTTGCCTCTGCGTCCGCCAATTGTTGTTTCAATAACTCAGCTTCTTCGTTGAGTTCTTTCTGCCAGTTCACCCAGCTCTGAGTTTCACCAGTTCCTTCTGCTCGCCATTTTTTTAATCTACCTCCTTCTTCAATGTGTTTCTGGGCGTTTTGGCTGTTTGTCTCAACTTTTCGAAGGTGTTCTTTTATCCTGTCAGCTGCCTCCATGGCAGTGGCTCTTTGAGCGTCAGCGTGCAGTGATTCAGGTAAATCTGCCTCTTTTGCGACAGCAGGGTCATTAATGCCAACGGCGGTATAAGGACTTTTTGTCTCATTCATGATCTCAGTATGACACAGCAAAGAGAGTTTTATCAATTACCTCGAAACTGGATTGCCCGCGGCGGTGTAAACCGCCTATACTAATCTCACCATGTTCGACGTCATTTCAATTGGTTCCAGCCTGGTAGATATTTTCCTCGATGTACCCAAACTGCAGCTGCGAGCGGGTGAAAAGGTGGAACTCAAGATGATGAAAGTGTTTAGCGGCGGGGGTGGGACTAATACTGCGGTGGGGTTTGCACGGCTTGGTTTCAAGACAGCACTGATGAGTGAGACGGGCAAAGATAATTTTGCCTCGGTGATTTTAGGCGAACTCCAACGAGAGGGAGTCGATACCTCCTTGATCGTGCGCGAAAAATTGGAGCAGACCGGGGGATCAGTAATTCTAGTTGGCAAGCAAGGGGCGCGGACCGCACTGGTGCACCGAGGCGCTTCCTCGATGTTAGACCCTTATGACGTGGCGCCATTTTGGTTGAGTCAGACTAACTGGGTTCACCTGACCAATATTGCCGGCCAGGAAGAAACTTTGCGCAAAATCTTTTTGATCGTCAAAAAAAATCCGCAAACTGTCATGTCCTGGAATCCCGGCAAACAAGAACTACAGTTAATCGCTGACGGCAAACTCAAAGTGGCTGATATTCCCGTCAAAGTCTTAATTTTGAATGATACTGAGTGGGAAATGGTAGCCAAACAACAAGCAGCCTTGATCAAAGAAATCCCTGAGATTGTGGTGACCGAAGGTGAGAAGGGTGGGTACGTCTATGAGCATGGCAAGAAAACCCTGCGATTTTTGGGGGCTCAAGTAAAGTCAGTCGATGACACTGGCGCCGGTGATGCTTTTAGCACTGGGTATGTCGCTGGCCAACTCTTGAAAAAACCGACCAAAACCTGCGTGGAGTGGGGAGTGAGAAATGCCGGCTCAGTGATCGGTCAGTGGGGAGCTAAACTTGGTTTACTAGATCGCTTGCGAATTGCGCGTGTTTAATTATCGATTGATCTGTTGTACTATTTTATGAGTAAATTATTGGGTATGAAACGATTGTTCAATTCACTCGCTTTGTTTGTGGTTGTCTTTTTCTTGGTGGTGCAAGTGGCATTGGCTGCCACTTTGGCAGTCACCAGTATCGGCGGCGTCTCGACCGGCACTGGTACTTTGACTACTTTTACTACCACTAAGACAAATCCGACCATGATTGGCACCGCGGCCGCTGACGCGACGGTTGATATCACCATTGATGACCTGACGGTGGCGGTAGTCGCCGACACTGATGGTGATTGGTCATACACCCCAACCAGTTTAGCCGAGGGGGATCATTATGTGGAGATTACTTCTAATTTGGAAACAGTCTCTTTTACGCTGACCGTGGATACTGATGGTTCTACTACTTCTTCTACTTCCACCGAGAGTGCTACTACTACCAAAGGTGGGGTATCTACCTCCAGTGCCACCCTGCCTAGCGCGGGAGCGGTCGAAAATACTTTTCTACTGATTATTGCTGGCTTGTTTTTGATGGGTTCGGGAGTCGTGGCTCATCAATTTTTGTCGTTTCCGGAAGAAAATAACTAACGACTGGACTGCCCATGACCGACTACCAGCACGCCCTCCAGCAGGAAATTCAGGAGTTGCAGGCCCGCACAAGCGCGGCTCAAATGCCTGATGAAATGCGCCGCAAGATCAATAAAGAAATCGTGGCGCTGGAGCGGAGCGTCGAACTTGGCAGCTACGATGAAAAATACGAAAAAGTTTCCCGCTACATCGACTGGGTGCTCAAAATTCCTTGGGCAGCTGAGAGCAAAGACACCACGGATATTGAAAAGGCCAAGGCAGTGTTTAACAAACACCACTATGGCATGCAGGAAGTCAAAGATCGCTTTCTGGAATATATTGCCATCCTAAACTTGCGCGAAAAACAGGCGCCGGAAGAAGATTTCCGGGCACCGATCTTACTCTTGGTTGGGTTGGTCGGTACTGGTAAAACGACGTTTGCTACTTCCTTGGCCGAAGCCTTGGCGCGTAAACTCGTCCGGATTCCGTTTGGTGGGATGGGGTCGGCCAAGGAGCTGCGTGGAAGTTCACGATTGCTCTTGGGCGCCGAACCTGGTCGGGTGATCCGAGGGGTGTGCGAAGCCGGGGTCAGAAACCCAGTGATTCTCTTGGATGAAATCGACCGCAACGCTGAGGAAGCCAATACTGACATCATGGGTGTTCTTGTCGAGTTGCTTGATCCAGCCCAGAACCACGCTTTTACCGATACCTACGTTGATTACCCAGTCAACTTAAGTCACGCCATTTTTATCGCCACCGCCAACAATACTACTCGGATTGTGACTGCGGTGATGGACCGGATGGAAAAGATCTCGATGCCCTCGTACACCGACGAGGAGAAAATCGTTATCGCTAAGCAGTATATTTTGCCCAAACTCTTGAGAGACGCTGGTCTCAAGCCAGAGCAATTCAAGATTCAAGAAGATGTCTGGAAAACCGTTGTCCGGCCGCTGGGCTACGACGCCGGGATTCGTACCCTGGAGCGCACGCTGCAAGGCGCGGTTAGAAAAGCGGTCCGGATTATCGTGGAGCGTAAATTCCCTGAGGTGATCATCAACATGGATAACGCCAAAATCTTCATGCCGAAGTTTTAATTTTCCTTGATTCACCAGGGTGTGATAAAATACAGGGGTATGGATAAGGGTGTGCAGTTGAAGAAACTGCAAGATGAGTTAGAAACCTCCTACGAATCTCTCCCACTGGCAACAAAACGAGAAGATTTAGTGCACGGCGAAGGGGAGATTTTTATGATTGGTGAGGGACCAGGGTACTACGAGGCAGTCCAGCGCCGACCGTTTGTCGGCCGCTCTGGGCAATTGTTGCGGCGAAGTTTGCAGGAAATTGGTCTCTCGCCGGAAACGACCTGGATCACCAATATTATCAAGGTTCGACCGCCGGAAAATCGTGACCCGACGGTGGAGGAGATCGAGGCTTTTCGACCGTCACTCAATCAGGAATTGGAGATCATTAAACCGCTGTTGATCGTCACCCTCGGGCGTTTTAGTCTGGCCAAGTTTTTGCCTGATGTGCGAATCTCCCAAGTACACGGGCGGCTGCATAAGGTAAACTGGGAAGGCAGACTCGTTTTTGTGTTGCCGATGTATCACCCGGCCGCCGCCTTGCGCGGCACGCGAGTGATGGAATCGTTTAAAGAAGACTTGAAAAAGTTGCCCAAGATTCTGGAGTGGGCACGAGAGCAGAAAGAAGTGTGGCAGTTAAAGGGTGATGTGCAAGAAGCTTTGTTTTAAAAAGCGACAGCAACTTTATTTTGAAAAATAGTATTAATTACAAGCAATAGAAGGATTTTTATTTCATGAATCAATTAAAAATTGTACCGATTGGGGGCTTGGGTAAAGTCACCCAAAACATGTATTTGTATGAGTATGCAGATGAAATGCTGATGGTGGATTGCGGCATTGGTTTCCCGGACGAGTATATGCCGGGGGTCGATACGCTGATCCCAGATACCAGTTATTTGCACGAGCAGCTCAAGAACGGTAAAGAATTAGTTGGCATTGCCCTGACCCATGGTCATGAAGACCACATGGGTGCCTTGCCGTATATTTTGCCGGAGCTCAAGGAAATGCCGCCGATCTGGGGATCTGAGCTGACGGTGGCCTTTGCCCAGAAAAAATTAACTGACCAAAAAGTTGACGTCTTTATCAATACATTTAAAGATCACCAGAAAGTTACGTTTGGTCAGCACTTCCAAGTGATGTCGATCGCGGTGACCCACTCCGTGCCGGACACCAAACACTTAGTGATTGATACACCAGAGGGGGTGGTGTATCACGGTTCGGATTTCAAATTAGATGATCATCCACTCGACGGCGTAAAAACTGACCTGGCGGCGATGAAGACGCTGGGGAACCAAGGCATTTTGGTGGCGCTGGTTGATAGTTTACGTTCAGAACAACTCGAGCACTCGGCGTCAGAAACCACGGTCGGGCCGGAACTGGAAAAACTAATGCGCCACACCAAGGGTAAGTTCATTGTGACCTTAATGAGTTCTCATATTCATCGGATCCAGCAGATCGTGGACTCGGCGGTGCGGCTCGGTCGCAAGGTAGTCTTCATTGGCCGCTCGGTGGAACAAAATGTGGAAATCGCCAGCAGTCTCAAGAAACTCCATATCCCCAGAGGCACGATGATCGATAAGCGGGACGTGAGTAAAGTGAAGGATAAAAATTTGTGTGTGGTGATCGCCGGCAGCCAAGGCCAAGAAGGTTCGTCATTGATCCGCGCCATTTACGGTGAGCACCGCCAAATTCAAGTCTTGCCGGATGATAAAGTGGTCTTTTCTGCCAATGTCATTCCAGGCAACGAAATTCCGTACTATCGGGCGATTAACCAGTTGGCCGGCAACGGAGTCAATGTCATTTATCCGGATGTGAATCCGCTGCTGCACCAATCTGGCCACGCCAGTGCGGCCGAACAGCGCGAGGTAGTGAAACTGCTTAATGCCAAATATGTCATGCCGATCGGCGGCGAAGACCGGCATCGGGCCAAGTTTCGCGAGTACGTTAGCCAGTCGCTGGGGTACACCAAAGAGCGCACACTGACCCCGAAAGTCGGTGAAATTCTGGGTTTCCATGAGGGAACTGTGAAAGTGGTGGAGACGATTCCAATCCGGCCGCGCACGGTCGATGGACTTGGGATTGGCGATGTTGGCCGCGTCGTACTATCTGACCGATTATTAATGTCACAAGAGGGGATGATCGTCTTGATTCTGCCGCGCATCAAGGGCAAGTTTGATTTCAAGAAAATCCAAGTGGTGTCCAAAGGCTTTGTTTTTATCGAGGAAGCTCAGGAAGTGGTGGACTTTATTAAGGAGCAAACCGCGGAGACAGTGCATCATATGGGCAAACATAAGAGAAATGATGGGGCTCTACGGGCGGAATTAGAGAAACGCTTGGGTAAAAAACTCTACAAAATTATCCGCCGTGAGCCGATGATTATCCCGGTGATCTTGGATATCTAGGTGGATACCCTTGTTGGCGAAAATGACTCCTTAAATTTGCACTGCATTTGCAGTGTAAATATTGGGTGTCACTTTTAGAGAAGAGAGTATATCAACCACTATTTTCTTAAAGGAAACTCGACGAGCGATGTGTTATATTCTTACCAGGGGAAATTCCCTGGAGTTTGTTATTAAGTCCACTCCTTGACTTTGCCCATAAAATATCCTATAACTTTTTTATCGAAGCTATGGCCAGACGACGCAGACGCCGCAACAAGCCCGATTTAAAACTGACTATCCCGCCGGAAACAATGTATTCAGTGACGGGTGTGTTCTTAATCGTCTTGGGTTTTCTGACGATGGTCTCGTTTGCTGGTCAAGGGACGCTGCTGGCACCTTTGAGCGCTTGGTTGAGCATCCGGTTTGGCTTGAGCATGCTGTTTTTCCCGTTTGTCTTAATGTCGGCGGGGTTAGCGATGCTCAAAACCAAATGGATTTGGTCCAAACCCAATGTTTTACTGGGCACCTTGCTTTTGATGTTGGCCTTTTTAGTAATTGGCAGGACCGGTGCCTGGGGGAAAGAGTTGTACCAAACGCTGGCGACGCTGATTTCTCCCGCTGGGACTTATTTGTCGTTTGTCGCCATGGCCGTGGTTGGGTTTTTAGTGATGACGCAGTGGTCGGTCGGTGAATTGTTGCAGGTTTTGGCTCAGTGGCGTCAACCGGCCGCACAGGAAGGTCAGGCCGATTTGTTTTCAGAACAAAAAAAGGGCTTCCATTTGCCTCAATTGCCAATGTTCGGTTTGGGTAAAAAAGGTGGCGCACCGGCGAGAGACGAACAGAGTTTTGAGGAAAAAGTGGCCGCTGCCCCTGTTCAAGCAAAACCGGAAAAGTTGCCGGTGGAAGGCAAAAATTTACTACGCGAAGATGCAACAACACTGCCGGCCCGCGCGCCCATGGTTTGGAATTATCCTGATCTGTCACTACTTTCTGATAAACCGGGCGGTAAGGCTCAGCGCGGCGATGTGAAAATGAATGCCCAGATTATTGAAAACACCTTGGAGTCGTTTGGCCTTCGCGCCAACGTGGCCGATGTTAATTACGGTCCGGCCGTGACGCAGTACGCCTTGAATATTACGAAGGGGACAAGGTTGTCAAAGATCACCAGTCTTTCGACTGACTTAGCCTTGGCTCTCGCCGCCCCTACTGGTCAGATCCGGATTGAGGCGCCGATTGCCGGTAAGTCACTGGTGGGAATTGAGGTACCAAATCACTCGGCTGAGTTTGTCACCCTCAAAGAAATGCTCTCGTCTAAGGTCATGAAAAAACACCCGTCGAAATTGGCGGTTGCCCTTGGCATTGACGTGACCGGCAATCCAATTATTGCCGATATCGCCAGTATGCCCCACGTGCTGATTGCTGGTGCCACTGGTTCTGGGAAATCGGTGGCGATTAACGCCTTTATGAGCTCGATTTTGTTCCGCGCCAGTCCGGCCGAAGTGAAGTTTATTTTGGTTGATCCTAAGCGGGTGGAGTTGACGGCGTATAACGATATTCCCCACTTATTAACCCCAGTGATTGTCGAGCCCAACAAAGTGGTGTCGGCGCTCAAATGGGCGGTCAACCAGATGGAAGTGCGCTACAAGCAATTGGCTGAAGTGGGTGTCAAAAATATTGATGCCTACAACGAATTGGCCGGCTTAGTGGCGATGCCCAATATCTTGATTGTGATCGATGAGTTGGCTGACGTGATGTTGTTTTCACCGGCTGAAGTAGAAGAAAGTGTGACGCGGATTGCCCAAATGGCCCGGGCGGTGGGTATTCACTTGGTGCTCTCCACTCAACGGCCGTCAGTTGACGTCATTACTGGTTTAATCAAAGCCAATATTCCCTGTCGCATCGCCTTTAATGTGTCTTCTCAAACCGACTCGCGGGTGATTTTGGATGGGCCTGGAGCCGAGAAATTGCTGGGTCGCGGCGATATGTTGTATCTGCCGCCGGACCGGGCGAAACCGATTCGTATCCAGGGCACCTTCATTTCTGACCGCGAGACCCGCGCGCTGACGGAATTCTTGCGCTCACAAGGCCAGAAGCCGGAATATGAAGAGGAGATCACGACAAAGTTTAAGGCTGGTATGGTGACTGGTGGTTCTGGCGGCGCGGCCGGTGAGGATCGCGACCCGAAGTTTACTGAGGCGGCTGAGTTGTTCTCCCGCTATGATAAAGCTTCTGCCTCGCTCATTCAGCGTCGACTCTCGGTCGGCTACGCCCGCGCCGCCCGCATGCTGGATCAGCTCTACGCCGCCGGCATGATCGGTCCACCAGACGGTAGCAAACCCCGCGACGTCAACATCCAAAAGATTCAGGAGTATTTAATGAGTCTGCAGAGCCAAACCCAAACATAACTTCACCGTTTCTCCAGAGTGACTCCTGGTTTACAATGGTTGAATGATTGACTCACCATTGGTTGTTCATAACCTCACCAAGATTTTTCCACCGGAAAAAAAGGGTGGTCGGCCGTTTACGGCTGTCGACGATATTTCTTTCAAATTAAGAGAAGGCCAAATTCTTGGGTTATTGGGTCCTAATGGTGCTGGTAAATCAACGACGATCTCGATGTTACTGGGCACTTTATCGCCGACTTTCGGCTCGATTCGCTATTTCGACAAAGACTTTGCCAAACACAAAAGTGAATCGCTCCAGCACGTGACGTTTGCGAGCACCTATATCAAAATGCCTTGGCGACTGACGGTGTGGGAAAACCTGAAGATTTATGGCACGCTCTATGATGTGCAGGGCAAAGTTTTTGATCAGCGGATGGAGCGCTTTTTGAACTTTTTTGGGGTTTGGCAGCAACGGCACAAAACTATGAATTTACTGTCAGCTGGCCAGGTTACCCGCATCATGTTGGCTAAAGCCTTTCTCCCGTACCCAAAAATCGTGTTGTTGGACGAGCCTACTGCCTCATTAGACCCAGACATTGCCCATCAAGTCAGAGAGTTTGTGAAACTGCAGCGCCAAGAGTACGGGGTGAGTATTCTTTACACTTCACACAACATGGAGGAAGTGACTGATGTGTGTGATGAAGTGATGTTTTTGAAGCACGGTCAAATTGTCGCTGTTGATAAGCCGCTCAATTTAGCTCGCTCAGTAAAGACCGCCCGCATGCGTTTGTTAGTGAAAGACGGTTTGAAACGGACACAAAAATTTGCCAAGGCCCAAGCACTGCCAGTCTCGATTGAAGGCAGGGAGGTGATTATTGAAATTGATGAACAGGCTATTGCTCAGTTTTTGGAGAAATTGGCAGCCGAAAAGATTTCATATTCACAGATCGCGGTCGATAAGCCGACTTTGGAAGATTACTTTTTACAGATGAGTAAGGATTAAGATGAAACTCCACCGCATCAAAGCTCTATTCTTGCGCCACCTCTATCCGCTAAAACGCGACTTCGACCTCTTATCTGACATGCTTTACTGGCCGCTCGTCGACACCCTCTTGTGGGGGATTACCAGCCAATGGCTGTCGGAAGCTTCAGGTCAAGCCAGCATTGCGCTCGCTATCCTGATGGCGCTCTTGCTTTGGAACATCATCTGGCGCGCTCAATCGGAAGTGTCACGCAACTTGATTGATGAAATTTGGAACAATAACTTGGTCAATATTTTTTCGACGCCGCTCATGGTGAGAGAATGGTTGTTTTCGGTGATGTCGCTGTCAGTCTTAAAAACAATTTTTACGCTCTCGGTTATTACCACGGTCGTGGTCGGCATGTGGTCAGCAAACATTCTGTTTTTCGGTTGGTGGTTGATTCCGTTTATTTTGGCAATGGTGACGACTGGTTGGTGGGTGGGCTTTCTCTCAGCCGGTATTATCTTGCGCTACGGGCCAAAGATGCAGACAGTAGTCTGGACGTTGCCCGGGATGCTGTTGCCGTTCAGCGCGGTCTTTTTCCCGCTAGAGCGATTTCCAGAAGCATTGCAGTACGTCAGCCGGATAGTGCCAACAACTTATATCTTTGAAACGATGCGGACTATTGCTGCCGGCGGCGCGGTCGACTGGGGAACACTCTCGATGAGTTTTGTTTTTAACTTTTTATACCTCGGTCTGGCGCTGTGGTACTTTGTCAGCAGTTTCCGCTACAGCACGAAATTAGGATTGGGGAGATTTAATTAAGTTATAATTTAATTCATGAATAGTTTCGAAGTCTACCAAGACCCTGATGGTCAAGCCCAGTTTTATTTTTCTCATTCCGATAAACAATTTACGACTGGCGTTCTTGTGCTCCACCCTGGTAAAGAGTTGGCGAAGCACAATCGACCACTGGCGGTGGAGAATTTAATTCAAATTGCTGGCAAATGTGTCATGAAAGTTTATAGTTCTGAAACAGAATATGAAAATAAAGCATTAAAAGTTGGAGATTCGTTGAGTATGGCTAAAGGTGTTTATCATATTCACTCAAATCCATTCCAAGAAATCTCGGTAACTTTTTTTAAGGCAGAAGGGGACATTACAAAAATAATGGACAATTTAAGAAAAGCTTTAGTAAAAATTAAATAGCTTACTTTTCTTAATAAAGCCTAGTAGTATACTGTTATTAGTAAAAATAAAGGGTTGAGATGGCAGAAAAAGACCAAGAGCAAACTCAAGATCAAGATAGAAAATCGAGATTTAAAGAACTCCTGTCTTCTGTAGAAGAACTAGCAACAGAAATTGGTTTTGGTGAGTATGAGATTCTTGAGGAACATCGAGGAATAAGTCCGGCTGTTGATCGGGCGTTGGATCGTGGCATCACAGATGTCACCATTAAACATCTCGTTAGCAGTAACGCTGGTTTAAGAATCAGAACAAATGATAGGGGTTACGGAGCAAAAGCAGATTTTATAATTAGGCTGGAAAAGGGAGAGCATGAGAAGTACCTGGCTGGAGCTGGCGGGGGGATGCCCGGGAAAACAAGTCATGGTTTTATATGGTTGGGGGAACCGCGTCAGTTTGGTGCGGAAGAAATCTGGAATGATGTGGAGTTGTTAGATGTTTTGGCAGATACGGTTGAAGCTTTGACGGCTGCCTATGACGTAAAAAGAGCCACTAGAAAAATGGCACAAACTAACGTTCAAGAAACTCAACCTGCTGGATAAAAGCATTGTCGATATAAAAAATGTGGAGATGGGGGGTAATGAACCCCCGTCCGATAATCGTTTCCTAGCCAACCTCTACAGACATAGAATGCTTTTGGTATTACCTCAGAGGGAAACATTCCAACCCGGTTGAGGCAACCGATACTAATCTTTCATCAAACGTCGTATCAATCGTTTGATGGCATACTGATTGTTTTTTCACCCAGAGTGTCCCATCAGTAAGAAAACCTCTCTGAATGCCTATTTAAGCGTAAGCTAAAACAGGTGAAGCAAACAATGATTGAGCGAACTCAATCATGCCTGCGACTTTGCTGCGCAATGAATTGGCAGTTAAATTTGTAGCCCTGTTTGATGTCTTTTGGCCAAAGACAGTCTGCAGTTGGTAAAGAGCGATTACGTCGATGCAATGCATCCCCGTAGGTCATGTATTATACGTTCTCTCCAGGCGAAACACAAGTTGTGCTTGCGCTGGTCTAATGAGTCTGTATAATTTCCTCTTATAAAAGAGTTGCGAGGGCACCTGGTTGCTTTCGCTCCCAAGTAACGAACTCCGCCTAGGCGTGGGGGGACACCAAGCTGAGCAGAAAGTAAGCAGGTGCTCTTTTTTATTAAAAAATGTCGAAAAACTATCATCACGAGCTGAGTGTCAGTGGAAGTGAAGTAGAGCGCCGTCCACAAGTTATTTTTGGCACAAAAAAACAAGAACCGATTATTCTGGCGTATCAGTTGCTGGGTTTAACCCATTTTGAGCGTCGGGATCCAGAACAACCTCATTGGGCTCTTGCCCATCAAAATGAAAGTACATCCGCTGATTCGGCGGCAGTGGTGGTCGAAAAAATGAGAAGAATCGAGCAAGGTTTAATAAGGGAAGGCTCGGAGCATAAAATACCGATTGTAGCTTCAGATGTGACTTTTCACCTCAACGGCGAACTGTTGCACCAAATTATCCGTAGTCCCGAGGACAAAGCGAGATTTAGGGAACAACCTTGGGAGTTGGAAAAGATCAGGTTAACCCTGGTGGAAAAGTATGCTGGCCCGTTTGAGGCTGTTTGGCAGGTGGTGTTTGGCATGATGGACGAAAACAAAGAAATTAAGCTTGCCCAGATTAAGATTCGCTGTGCTCACCCGGAGGGATTCACACCAAATGAGGTGTACACGAACTTCTTTCCCCAATCCAACGCCGGCATTAGGTTGGTGGAGTTATTGCGAGAAAAAGAGGCGGTGTTTGAGGTGATGTATGGTCACGAAGTAGAGTCGTCGGGTCAAGGTTGGCCAACGATTTCTGGTGAAGAAGCGCAGCGCTATATCGTCGATAAAATTCTTGAAACCGATATTTTTTGGCAGTTTCTGTTGGGTAACCCGATTGAGAGCCAACGGATGGGTTTATTTTCGATCGCGCTGGTGCAGTAGTTTGATCTGACTGGGACTTGTTTTTTCCTTTCTTTTTCCGTTAGGCTGAAAAATGTGTCTGAAATTTTCCTACAGCAACAAAAGGGGAAAAAGTTTCGTGTAGGAGCCGGTTTATTCCGCGAGTTTTCTGCGGCCAATAAACTAATGGTGATTGAGTTACTGTACCAAATTTATTCGCCAGATTATATTCCGGCCGTAATAACGTTACATTTTCTCACTAGTGGCGGTTGGCAAACTCAAGAGGTGGTCACTGGCACTTTCGGCATCAGCGCAATCCAGCAAAACTGGTTTCGCGAGAAAACTTTTGAAAAACGGATTAACTACTCTGACTCACTGATGGGGTTATATCTTTTTTTACTCCAACTATGGCGTGAGAAGCAGACTAAGTGAATCGCTCTCATCAGGAGTGGTGCCGGTATTGCCGGAGTTAGCTTTCATGAGCGACCAGAACAGCGGAAATTTTACCGACACCAGCCTGGTGTAACTGAGTGGCGCAGGCGGCCAGCGTTGAACCAGTTGTGACCACGTCGTCAACCAGCAAGATGTTTTTTCTCTTAAGATTGATTTGAAGATTGGGGTTGAGAGCAAAAACGTTACTCATCAGTTGGAAACGTTCCTGGTCGTTGGTAACGGAGGCCAAGTTTTGAGTGTGACGTTGGCGGAGAAGCAGTGGTTGGTAAGGTTTTTCAAGTCGGTTGGCCAGCTGTTGTGCGATCAACTTTGCTTGATTATAGCCGCGCTGTTTGAACCGCTTGGGGTGCAGTGGCACCGCGGTGACAAAGTCAAGGTTGGTTGGTAGCGGTAGGTGTTGGTAGAGCAGGTTGCCCAAGATTGACCCAATTGGGTGGAGTGATTGGTATTTAAGTGCTTTGATAACAGTCGACAAAGGCGGCGTGAAGAAGCCGAGAACGTGAGTATTGTCAACTAAGTTTTCTAAAGGTTTGAATCGAGGTTGGTAATACAAGAAATCGATCTGGTCTTGACACTGGCGGCAGAAGTAATGAGCCTCGCGATCACAAGCGACGCAGACTTGAGGAAAAATAATCGTCAGAAACTTTCGTAAGGCTATCACTGATTACTCAGTGTAGAGTAAACAATCGAACAGTAAATGTTACAAGAAAGCTTAGTACATGTCGGAGGGACCAGTGGCTTCCGCTGATGGTTCGGGAATAGAAACATTTCGGATTGGTGCTTCATCACTTCCTGCCGGTAATGTTTCAACGAAACGAATAATTGCTTGAGGACAGCAGGGATTGCCTAGTTGTTGTTCTTGAAGAACACACAAGTTTTCAACCAGTTTTTCGCAAACAACAGCATTGTCTAAATCATGTGGGCAAGGTACATCGAAGTCGATTTCTATAATTTCTCTTAAATCGGGTTTTGTTGGCATCTTTCCTTTCGCTATGACCACTACGTTTTTACGCTGAAGGTGGTGGGTTAGATGCTTTCTGTGAACTAGATTGTTCAATCATGCTGTGAATAGGGATGATGGTTGGATCAAAAGGACAGCTTTTGCCAGTTTCCTCTTTGAGTGCGCAGTCTAAGGCAGTGTTCCCCGGTGTTCGTGTTAGTTGTCCACAATCGTAAGGAGTACCAAGCCCATGGGGACATAAGTGTTCTCCATAGCGAAATTTGAGTTTTTCTCCTTGGTTAATTCCTGCCATATAAAAACTCCTTTCACGAGTATGTCATACTTATATCATACCTTTTTTGGAACAGGCAACTGGCAAATGATGACCGCTTTTGAAAAAGAGTTTTTATTGGTGAAAGTGGGCGATGGAGGACTTGAACCTCCGACCTCACGAATGTGAATCGTGCGCTCTAACCAGCTGAGCTAATCGCCCGGTCGCCATATTATAGCGTGCTACAATGATTTTCATGACCTTGAAACAGACCGTCGCTGGTCAAATGAAGACCGCTCTGAAGTCAGGTGACCAGGCGAGCTTAACAACCTTAAGATTATTGTTAAACGATATTCACAACTTTGAGATTGATCATGGTGAACAGACTGATGTTGGCGTGCAGCAGTTGGTCGCTCGTTCGATCAAACAGTGGAAGGATGCCTTGACTGATTATGAAAAAGGCGGTCGAGCAGATCTAGTCAAAGAAGCCAAAGACAGAATCGCGCTCTTGGAACAGTTCTTGCCAGCGCAGTTGTCGGAGGACGAGATTAAAAAGGTGGTTCAAGAAACAATTGCTGGCCTCCAAAATCCAAGCGCTGGTCCGGTCATCGGCCAAGTGATGAAAAAACTGGCTGGTCAAGCCGACGGCGGGACGGTGGCTCGACTAGTTAATGAAGCGCTTTCATAAATCCCTATGATGGTTCAACAAACCAAAACGGTGGGCGAGCTTTTAAAGCTGGAACGAGAGGAACGCGGCTTTTCTCGCACGCAGTTATCACACGCCATCCGAGTGAGAGAACAATTTTTGGTTGCCCTAGAAGAAAATCGTTTTCAAGATCTACCGGCGGCAGTGTTTGTCAAAGGGTATGTTAAGGCGTATGCACGGGTGTTGGGTTTTGATGCCGAGCCGATGCTGGCGCTACTGCGGCGCGATTTCCAGGAAAGTGCTAAGGGTAAGTTAGTAGCTCAGGAATTTTTGAAGCCGGCTTTTCGTAAAATGCCCACTTTATCACCTATTCGCTTAGCTACCAGTGGGGTGGGCGGCATTTTTTTGGTGCTATTTTTATACATCGGTATTCGCTGGTTCAGTTTTATTTCCCCGCCCAAGATTGAGCTTTACGAGCCCGTGGAAGATTCAATCGTTTCCCCGCAAGTGGGAGTGCGCGGGATGACCGAACTAGAAACAGTGGTGATGGTCAACGCTCAGGCTGTACCAGTGGCAGCTGACGGCAGTTTTGAGGCGCAGATTACCCTGCCGAATGAAGGTATTGCTACCATTACGGTGGAGGCCAAGGATAAACAGGGAAAAACTTCGACCGTGCAACGAACAGTGTTTGTCAGGTTTTAAGTTCATAGTGAATAGTTTATAGTTAATTAGGATAAGAATCTCTATAAACTATTAACTGACAAAGGAGGAAGTATGGAACAGCTTTTACCGATAGTCTTAGTCATCGTGGCGGTTATTCTCACTATTATTTTGTCGGTCGTTGGCGTCCAGATTATTTTGGTGCTCACTGAAGTGAAGCGTACGCTACAAAAAATCAACACTACCTTGGATGAAGCCCAGGCTAAAATTAACACCATTGTGGCTCCACTGCAAAACTTAGGGGGGTTGGCGACCGGTATTCAGACCGGCATTAAGGTGTTTGAGTCTTTCACCGGCTGGCTGACAAGCAGAAAAGATGGCAGTAAAAGAAAGTAATTTTCAGGGGCCCTTTTTATTGGGCTTTGTGGCCGGGATGACCGCTGGCGCGGCCGCGGTTTATTTTTTGGCGACCGACCGAGGGAAAGATTTTGTCGATGACATGAACGAACTGTGGGAAGAGGCCCGGCCGGAACTGGTAAAACAAGGTGTGATTCAGGATACAGAGGCTTCTTTGGGTGAATCGGTCAAAACACTCTTGATCCAAGCGTTTGCGCAGAAAGCCCATGAACTGACTGCCACCAAAAAACGCATTCGCAAACCCAATACACAGTTTCGAGGAGTATGACTTGCCCTGTATAATCGGGAATTATGCTTGATTCGACGTTGCTGCGCCAAAAATATCTTGATTTTTTTGCTGATCGCGGTCACGCCATTGTGCCTTCCTCGCCGCTGGTACCGGAAAATGATCCCACTACGCTTTTTACCGGTTCCGGTATGCAGCCGATGCTGCCGTATTTACTGGGGGCCAAACATCCACAAGGCACCCGAATTGCTGACTCGCAAAAATGTTTTCGTTCCCAAGACATTGAGGAAGTGGGCGACAATCGTCACACTACTTTTTTCGAGATGCTGGGCAATTGGTCACTGGGAGATTATTTCAAACAGGAACAGTTGGAGTGGTATTTCACTTTTTTGATTGACGAACTTGGACTTGACCCTGCGCGGTTGTATGTTTCTGTCTATGGGGGTGATGAAAAATTGGGTATTCCCCGTGATGATGAAACGGCCGGAATTTGGCAGCAGCTTTTCAAACAGAAAAATATTGAGACCAAAATTGTCGACCAACCCCGCACTCAGGGGCTGCAGGACGGCAGAATTTTCTTTTATGAGGGTGGGGCTAATTGGTGGTCGCGCGCCGGTGAGCCGGCTCAGATGCCGGTAGGCGAACCAGGCGGTCCGGACAACGAAGTGTTTTGGGATTTTGGGGCTGATAAACAGTTTCATGAACACTCGGCATGGAAAGATCAGCCGTGTCACATCAACTGCAGCTGCGGCCGATTTTTGGAAATTGGTAATTCAGTGTTTATGCAATACCTTAAGACTGACAAAGGCTTTGAGCCACTGCCGCAAAAAAATATTGATTTTGGTGGCGGGTTGGAACGAATGTTGGCCGCAGTGCACGACGAGCCGGACGTGTTTAAAATTGATCTTTTTGTGCCGATCATTGACTACATTGAGAAAGTAGCTGGTCAAAAATATACCAGTGCCAATAGTGCTTCATTTCGGGTCATTGCCGATCATCTGCGCGCGGCGGTAATGCTGATTGCCGACGGAGTACAGCCATCAAATAAAGACCAAGGGTACTTTGTCCGTCGTCTGATTCGCCGAGCAGTCAGGTACGGCAAGCAGTTGGGAATTACTCAGCCGTTCTTGGGTAAAATCGCTGAAATAGTCGGCAAAACCTATCGTGAGGCGTATCCAGCGGTGATGCGAAACGTGCTATCGGTCACTCAAGCCATTGAAGGGGAAGAAAATAAATTTTTGCGCACGTTGGAAAAAGGTTTGCAGGAATTTGTTAAACAAACAGCCGGTTCTGCAAAACTCACCGCTCAGTTGGCCTTCACGTTGTACGAAACGTATGGTTTTCCGTTGGAGCTTTCGATCGAAGAAGCACAACACAAAAATCTGACCGTTTCTGGAAATATTCACCAAGAATTTCAAAAAATGAAAAACCAGCACGCTGATCGTTCTCGCACCGCTTCAGTTGGCAAATTCAAAGGGGGATTGGCCGATACTTCGGAAGCCGTAGTGAAGTACCACACGGCCACTCATTTACTACACGCGGCACTGCGCCAGGTGCTTGGTACGCACGTGGAACAGCAAGGCTCCAACATCACCGGTGAGCGGTTGCGCTTTGATTTCACTCATCCGCAGGTATTGACCGACCGTGAAAAACAAGCAGTAGAAAAGCAGATTAACGATTGGGTAGCGGCTGATTTGCCAGTCACTCAACAAACAATGCGCAAAGACGCGGCGCTCAAAGCTGGTGCGTTAGCCTTTTTTGCCGAAAAATATCCTGATCAAGTCAGTGTTTATACTATTGGTTATGATCCAGAAAAAGACTGGATTTCCAAAGAGTTGTGTGGCGGACCCCATGTGACCAATACTGGTGAAGTTGGTCAGATCAAGATAACCAAGGAGAAGGCGGTCGCTGCTGGAGTGAGAAGGCTTTACCTGGAATTGGTTTAATTCCAGTCCTCTTTCATTTCGGTCTCAATTTTGCTTAAATAAACCAACCAGCACCAGTACACACTGGTTTGTTTGGTTTAAAAAAACTATGCCACTCATCAAACTACCAAAGTTTCCGCTCAAGTCTTCTCAAAAAGGGAAGGGAGGCGATCAGGCGCCATTACACACTTTTTTGTGTTTGATGTTTGTTAACCACTCGGTTCAGGCAGCACTCTGGAAAGTGGAGGGGGAGAAGGTGCGCACCCTTTCCAATTCCAGCCTGAAAACCTTTGAAAATGATGAAGATGGTTTAATTCAGGCTGATCAAGCCCTCCAGGAGCTGGGATCGGATTCGGAAAACATCGGCGAGGTGGTTTTTGGTTTTGATCCACTCTGGGTTGATGATGCTGGCCTGATGAGCCAGAAAAAACCCTTCATCAAGGCAGTGGCTGAAAACCTTGGCTTGAATCCGGTTGGCTTTGTGGTGATTCCAGATGCTCTCGTTCAGCAAATCGTGGCCCAAGACAGTCTGGCCTCTCAGGTCTTGGTGTATCTCCAAGACGATACGGTTTTCATTTACCTCCTCAAGCAGGGTAAGTTAGTTCACCAACTGTCGGTTGGTCGCTCGGGCGACATTGTGCAAGATGTCGTTGAGGGTCTCGCCCGCTTTGCTGGTGAACTCAAAGGGAAAGACACTTACCTGCCCGCCAAGTTGATGCTGGCCTCTGTGACGCTGACCGCGCCAGAGATGGATGACGCTCAACAACAGATCAGCAACTACAACTGGTCGGAAAATCATCCTTTTGTCCAGGCACCGGTAGTAGAAAGCATGGCCGCCTTGGATGTATTGTATGCAGTGGTAGAACAAGGGGGTGCCGCCGTCGCCCAGTCCAAAGGACTGCAAGGAAAACACGTCATGCCGGAAACGAGTATCAATCAAACTGAAAATGAAGATTTTGGCTTTGAGAGTGTTGATGCGCCGGTTGAGCAAGGTGATAACTTTACTACTCCAGCGGAAGGGGGCCAAGTGACCAGTTTTGGTGTTCCCATTTCCCGGAGTGATTTACCGGCTGTATCGGAAAAACCGATTGAGCGGGGGGAGAAGTCACGTGCGGCTGGCCGACGCCTAAAAATGCCTGTCTTTTTAAAGAAACTCTATCGTTGGTACGACCATCATCCCCACAAAAAAACTATTTTGGGTGGATTTATCGGTGGCGTTTTAGCCTTACTCTTGATGCTTATTGGCTGGGTGGTGATGTCCTATCAAGTGGCAGTTTCACTTCAATTGACCGAAAAAGTAATTGCCAAAGATGTGGAAATTACGATTGATCCCACTCTTGCCAGTTCCAATGTGGCTCGCCAAATTCTCAAGGGGGAATTAGAAACAATGGAGGTGACTGGTCGAGAAACGGCTGCCACTACCGGAGTTAAACTGGTTGGCGAGCAGGCTAAAGGGACCGTGACTCTTTTTAATAAAACTACGGCCGTCAAAACATTCACGGAAGGAACCAGGCTAAGTGCTGGTACCTTGGCTTTTACCCTGGACACCGAGGTGACAGTGGCCTCGGCCTCAGTCGAAGAAAATGAGGGCGGCACTGGTGAAACTAAAAATTACGGTCAGACTGACGTGGCGGTGACGGCCAGTGCGATTGGGGCTGAGAGCAATCTTGGTAAGGGGACTGAATTAATCATTGCTAGTTTTGATATCGGTACCTATTCTGCCACGGCCAAAGACGCTTTTAGTGGTGGTTCAAGTCGAGAAGTAAGAGTAATTTCGCAAGAAGATCAAGATAACGTCTTAGGAACCTTGACCAATAAACTCAAAGATGAAGCTCAACAAAAGTTTAATGACCAGTCGGGTAATGGGATATATTACGCGCTGACCTCCCGGATAGCAGCCATCGAGGAAAATTATGATGGTGAAGTGGGTGATGAAGCCGATCAAGTGACGCTGGATTTAACCCTCGAGGCCTCGGCAGTCAAATATCAATCGTCAGATCTCAGGCCGCTTTTAGAAGAGGCGTTGAAAGACGATATTCCAGAGGGTTACCGGTTGATTGATGAAGAGCCGGAGTTTTTGTCAGATACCCGCCAGGAAGCGACTGCCAGCACTCGGGTGGTTTTGGATGCCAATGTGATTGCCAAGGCGCGCCCACCATTCAATCAGGAAGAAGTGATTCAGACTATCCTCGGTCTCCCACTCCGTGAACTCCCAGGCAAACTGGCTGAGCGCGGTGAAATAGAGAGTGCGCAGTACGTGCTTAAGCCAGCTATCGCTCGACTGTTTGTCAGGAGAGTACCCAAAGACGCTCAGCGGGTACAACTGGAAATCAGCAACCAAACTCGGTAAAAACATGCCCAAAACAAGGCCTTCCCACCAACAGCGGCAGGAGCTGGTCCGGCTTTATCGCCAGGCGCTAATAGAGGGCGTTTCGCTGAATAAAATTGAGGAAAAGGTCGATAAGCTTGCCGAGCGCTTTACGGTGGCTGACCGGCAGGAAATCTCAGAAGTTCGTGACAAAGAGAAACATTTTCGTCGCGCTATTCCCAGGGCTATTCGCTTGGGAGCGGCCGTTTTGCCAACCGTATTACTGCTCTTGGGGATTGGGTTAGTAGGCAGTGCTACTTGGCCGATCGTGGTTTACTATGTGGGAGATTTCACGGCCAACGCGGTGGAACTGAAAACGCCAATTCCACCAGAACAAGTGTTGGAAACTTCTTCATTGGCTTTAGCCAGCGCCAGCGATGGGGAAGAGGTAGAGTTTGGAGTGCCGGTCGAAGACGAAGCTGGTCCGATCATTCTGAATACGGCTTTGGACTATACGGATCTTTCTAACTGGTTTACTGGTGATCAAGCAGTTGGGTTGAGTGAGCAGCAAGAGTCTATTTCCTACAAGATCGAGATTCCTAAAATTAATATTTATGATGCCCAGGTCCTGGTCGGTGGCACTGACCTGAGTCGCAGCCTGATTGCCTATCCAGGGACGGCTCTCCCTGGTCAGCCTGGCTCGCCGGTGATTTTTGGTCACTCGATTTTGCGGCAGTTTTACAACCCCAGTGTCAATAACCCACGCCGCTATACTTCGATTTTTAGTTACATCATGACGCTGGAAAAGGGAGACAAGATTTATGTCACTCAGGACAATGTGCGCTACACCTATGTGGTGACCAGTAAGACGGAAGTGAAACCGACTGATACCTACATTTTGTCCCAGAATTACGATATCCGTCAGCTGAAACTGGTCACCTGTGTGCCGGAGGGTACTTATCTTCTCCGAGGGGTAGTGACCGCTCAACTGGTGAGGGAATGATGATGAAGGTCTTGGCGATTGACTACGGGACGAGACGGGTGGGCTTGGCTGTTTCCCACGGCAGTTTGGCCCAGCCCTTAGCAGTAGTAGAGAATGACGAACATTTATTTGACCAACTGCGATCAATTATTAATCATGAAAAAATTGAGCGGGTGGTGATCGGTCTATCTGAAAACGAGATGGCTGACTTAACGCGTGAGTTTGCCCAAGAGTTAGAAGGAGTAGTTAGCGTCCCGATCGAGTTTATCGATGAGACATTAAGCTCTAAAGCGGTTGAACAAAAGTTAAAAGAGCGGGGGATGAAAAATATTTCCCAGCAACCGATTGACCACTACGCCGCGGCTTTAATCTTGGAGGAGTGGTTAGCACAACAGTGAGCGTCGCACTAAAAAATTACCAGTGATTTCTTATTGCAGCCATAAGCTCTGTAAGTTGCTTCGGCAGTTTATCGCCGAGTAAGTCGGTAACCTCCTCAAGTCTATTTAAAAGGTTAGTATTTACCTCAGTTTGTTGGTTAGAGAATCGGACATCTTCTGACTTAAGTAAGTATTGCGCCGCTAATTCTGGTTCACCAACTTCATTGAGAGCTTCAGCCATAACGTTCAAGACAAGTGGGTGTATTGAATTTTTCTCTGAACGTAAGCCCCGCGAGCCAAGTACCAAGATTTCTTCTAGGCTGGTTGCCCGTTTTAATTCCTGAAATAGACCCTGTTCAGTTTTCCGTTCTGCTCCAGTCTGTGTTGCTGGCTGTTGAACAGCCCCCTCTTGATCACTCGACATTTCTGGTTGAGTTGGAGTGCCTGATTCTGCTGAAGGTTGAGTAAAATCTTCGTTCATGGATCCTTTCATGCTTACGCTGTTCATTTCAGTCTAGCAAGTTTTCGTGCTGTGAAGCTAGTGGAGTTTTTCCGACCTTTATTACCCCTTTTATGATACACTGATTCACTCAATGAAAAACTCCAAAAAACAATGGTGGATCATTGTTCCTCTTGTGTTACTCACCCTATTTGTGATGAGCGGTACGCTCTTCCTAGCGCTTTCCCGGCCGGTTGATCCGCAAACGCAGGAAAAAGAGCGTTTTGTCATTCCCAAAGGTCAAGCAGTGAGCGTCATCGGCAGTCGCCTCCAAACGGCTGGTTTAATTAAAAACTCACTGGTGTTCCAAGTAATTGTCAAAAAGGAAAATCTGGATAATAAGATCCAGGCGGGTAGTTTTGATCTTTCGCCAAATATGAGCACGGCCGAAATTGCCTTTGAACTGACCCAAGGCACGAATGATATCTGGGTAACTATTCCAGAGGGGTGGCGCCGAGAAGAAATTGCCCAGAGTTTGGCGGAACAAGAGCTGGAAGTCTTTTCGGCCGATGAGTTTTTGAGTTTAACCGCAGGTGATGAGGGACGATTATTTCCCGACACATACCTGATTCCACGCCAGGCCTCGGCTGAGCAGATTGGCCTACTTTTGGGTCAGACTTTTGAGCGGAAAGTAGTGAAAGGTTTGGCGGACGAAATCGTCAGTTCTGATTATAGTTTTGATGAGGCGCTGGTGATGGCTTCGATTGTGGAGCGGGAGGCGCGTGGCGAAGAGGAGTTACCGGTAGTCGCTGGGATCCTCTGGAATAGAGTAGAGCTGGGGATGCCGCTCCAGGCTGACGCCACTTTGCAATACATCAAAGGCTACAGTGGAGTGGAAGATTCTTGGTGGGTGCCGCCGACGGCCGCGGACAAGACTCTCAACTCGATCTATAACACCTATCGATATCCTGGGTTGCCGCCTCAGCCGATTGCTAATCCTGGTCTGATGGCGATTGAGGCCGCCCTTCATCCTGCTGTCACCGACTATCTCTACTATCTCCATGATCGGACCGGTGAAATCCACTACGCCCGGACACTGGAAGAACATAACAAGAACGTAGCGACCTATCTGCAGTAGTAAAGTCTTGCTGCTCGCAATTTACTTGAATTTTGTTGGGTTTATTGTCAGCTTGAGTGCTCACACTGGTGATAACGGAAGTTCCTGACGAAAAGTTTAAAAAGCTAATACTCGCTTGGCAGGGGATAGATTTGTTGACACTTTTGGCAAGTCAGTGTGTTAAATGGGGTGGGTTTAAGTTTTCCAAGACATTTGGCACACCGGCCCAAAGAGAGCCAGACCATTCCCCAGAGAAAAGTCAGTAGTTTCAGCTGTACCACCTTCTTGGGCATTTGGGACAATCGATTTTTCCTCTTTTCCAGAAAACGAGCGGGGTATGACAGTAAGGGCACCTGCCCAACAGAAACCAAAAGAACTTTTTGATTTTGTTCATATAGTTTCGGGGAGAATAAAAATCTCCCCGCCAGAGTGGGGTTTCCCCCTACACCCCTTTCGGGATGCAACTACGGAAGTTCCTGACGAGGAGATGTTATCTTCCGTAGTTTTCGCGCCATGCCCCGAGGGGTTTAGGCGTTTATAGCCCAAGTATACCACTATTAGTGGACTTTCGAGCTGACGAACACGAGTGCCAAGTTTTACTGGAAAGATGTGAATACCAACTGTAGTACTTGCAGGTGTTAGATCGGTATGTTACAATCCCCTGTTATTGTAAACGAGCGCGCACATCTGATTGCATAATGAGCCAAGTCGATCACACAAGATAACCTAAATAACCAAAGAGACCACTTTAGGGTGCGTCTCTTTTTGTCTGTTGTGGCTGGGGGGCGCGTCAGAGTAAGAAATCAACCGGGAAGGCATTTTCAATGTCACAGTTGCAGCGAGAAAATTGGGGCAAGCCGCACAAAACCTTACCCCCTCTCGATCTTATTCAACTTCAAAGAGAAAGTTACCAATGGTTTCTCAGTCAGGGAATTAAGGAGTCGCTCCAAGAAGTGAATGGCGAAACAGGCATCGAAGACTTTACCGGTAAAAACTGGGTGCTTTCTTTTGCCAATCACCGTTTAGGTGAACCCAAATACACTCCCACTCAAGCGAAAGCTAAGGCAGTTTCCTATGATGTACCGCTCTATGCGCAGGCCACCCTGACCAACAAACGCACCGGTGAAGAACAGACTCAAGAGGTGTTTTTGGGTGATCTGCCGGTGATGACTGGTGTGGGCACTTTCATTATTAATGGGATTGAGCGGGCGATCATCACTCAGCTTGTGCGCTCGCCTGGAGTCTTTTTCTTGGGCGATGAAGATCCGAATAGCCGCCGAGTGTTATACCGTGCGGAGCTGCGGCCACTGCGTGGTTCATGGTTGGAGATGACGGTGGGGCGGCGTGACGTGATTACGGTGAAGATTGACCGTCGCCGCAAGATGCCAGTGACGGTGTTACTGCGCGCCCTGGGTTATGAAACCAACGATGAAATGCTGGCACTTTTTAAAGATGTCACCAAACAAGATCAGTTCAATTTATTGGAAAATACTTTGAAAAAAGATGCCACCACCAATCAAGCTGAGGCCTTGATTGAGATTTATGAGAAGATGCGTCCAGGTGAACCAGCTGTCTTGGATACCGCCCGTGAGTACCTTTCTCAACTTTTCTTTGACTCCAAACGTTACGATCTGGCCCGAGTCGGTCGTTACAAACTCAATCGTCGCTTAAAGATCGACATCAAGGAAGACCAAACGGTGCTGACTCCAGAAGATGTGGTGGCAACAATCCGCTATTTGATTGATTTGCAAAATGGTAATGGTAAGGTGGATGACATTGATCACTTAAGTAATCGCCGCGTGCGCCGAGTGGGTGAGTTGGTGCAGACGGGTGCTTTTCGGATTGGATTAATCCGTTTGGAACGCTCGATCCGCGAGAAAATGTCTCTGACTAAAACCGATGAAACCTTGACTCCGGCGGCACTGGTTAACGCCCGACCACTGATTGCCACGATCTCTGAGTTTTTCCGCCGCAACCGTTTGTCAGCCATTTTGGATCAGACTAATCCACTGTCAGAAATTGATAACCTGCGTCGTTTGTCGGTGATGGGTACGGGCGGTGTGACTCGTGAGCGCGCTTCTTTCTCCATGCGGGATATTAACGCTTCACAATACTCTCGGGTCGACCCTGTTCGTTCACCAGAGGGTCCAAACATCGGCTTGGTGACGTATTTAGCTCTTTATACCCAAGTGAATAAATATGGTTTTTTGGAGGCGCCGTATTTTGCTGTAGAGAAAAAAGGCAGCAAGATGAAGATCAATTACGACCGCATTGTCTATATGTCTGCTGACGAGGAAGAGGATTATAAAATTACTCACGCTGGTATCAACATCGGCAAAGACGGTGTGTTGGAAGATGAGTGGGTGCCGATGCGCCACATGAATCAGTTTATTGAAGGGCCGGTAACTGACGTGCAGTACATCGACGTCGTACCACGCCAAGTGATTGGTACTTCAGCTGCGCTGATTCCGTTTATTGCTCATGACGAGGCCAACCGGGCTTTGATGGGGACGCATATGCAGTGTCAAGCAGTACCATTGGTTAAGCCGGTGGCGCCGATCGTGGGGACAGGGATGGAGGAGGCAGTGGCCATAGCGATGAATCGGACGATTGTCTCACCGTTTGCCGGGACAGTGGAATACGCTGATGCCAACAAAGTAGTGCTGAAACTCAACAAAAGTGAACACAAGGCCGCCGAGCAGTATTTTACACAGCACAGCAGTGAACACGTGGAATACGACAAGGGAGTGGTGACCTATCACATTATTAAGTTTGAGCGGACTTCACAAAGCACCTGTTATTCGCAGGTGGTGGCAGTAGATGCCGGTCAAAAAATTCAGGTTGGTGACGTACTGATTGATGGACCCTCAGCTGATCATGGAGAATTGGCATTGGGGACGAACCTGTTGATTGCCTATGCGTCGTTTGACGGCTTGGGGTATGAAGACGCAGTGGTAATCTCTGATCGATTAGTCAAACAAGATACACTGACCTCGATTCAAATCGGTGAGCACAAAGCCAAAGTGATGGATACGCGGCTCGGCCCGGAAGAACTGACTAATGATATTCCCAATGTGAGCGAAGCTTTCTTAAGTAACTTGACAATGGAGGGCATTATCCGGGTTGGGAGCCAAGTCAATGCCGGTGACATTCTCGTTGGTAAAGTGGCCCCGAAAGGTGAAACCGAGCTGTCGCCGGAAGAGCGGTTACTGCGAGCAATTTTTGGTGAAAAATCCAAAGAAGTACGTGATACCTCGATCCGGATGCCTCACGGCGAGAGTGGGACAGTGATTGATGTCCAGATTCTTGACCGTGACCTGGGCGATGAGCTTGATCCTGGCACTCTCAAAGAAGTGATTGTGCGGGTGGCTCAGATGCGCAAGATCCGGGTGGGTGACAAGCTGGCTGGTCGTCATGGTAACAAAGGCGTGATTTCCAAAATCGTGCCAGTGGCTGATATGCCGCATTTGGCTGATGGGACGCCGATCGATATTATCATTTCACCGCTCTCGGTGCTGGCTCGGATGAACTTAGGTCAACTATTGGAGGCACACCTCGGGTGGGCGGCCGACAAGCTGGGGTATCGAGTGGCGGTGCCAGCGTTTGAAAAGATTGATGAAGATCGAATTTGGAGTGAGTTGGAGCGGGCTGATTTGCCGGGTTCCGGTAAAGTACAGCTCTATGATGGTCGCACTGGTGAGCCGTTCCATGAACAAACGGTGGTGGGAATTGCCTATATGTTGAAGTTGTCACACATGGTGGAAGACAAAACTCACGCTCGTTCGACCGGTCCGTACTCATTGGTTACTCAACAACCACTGGGTGGTAAAGCGCAAATGGGTGGTCAGCGTCTTGGGGAAATGGAAGTGTGGGCGCTGGAAGCACACCGGGCAGCGCATATTTTGCAGGAGATGTTAACGATTAAATCAGATGATGTTCGCGGCCGAGCTAATGCGTTTGAGGCCATGGTGAAGGGTGAAGAGATCCCAGCGCCCAGTGTGCCGGAATCTTTTAAAGTCTTGATGCGTGAACTAAACTCACTCGGCCTTAAGGTAGTGCCGATTGATTCGCAGGAGGTGGAGGAAGAAGAAACCTCGGCCGGGCCGATTTCACCAGATGAGTTACCAGAGGACGTGGAAACAGAGGAGACCGATGGAGGGGAGAGTGAGGATGATCAAGCCGGTAAGGAGGATCAAGATGAAGAAAATCCTGATTTAGAGTCAATAGACGAGACCGATGATGAATCAGTAGAAGAGGTCGAAGAAGCAGCAACAGACGAAAAAGGCGAAGACGCCTAAAAAACAGGAAACCGTATGAGAAATATTGTCGATTTTTCAGCTCTCCAAATTAGCATTGCCTCTCCCGAGGAAATCCTGTCGTGGTCCCATGGTGAAGTCAAGAAACCGGAAACAATTAACTATCGTTCACTCAAACCGGAAAAAGATGGTTTATTTGATGAAAAAATCTTCGGTCCGGTTAAAGACTACGAGTGTTACTGCGGTAAATACAAACGCATTCGCTATAAGGGTATTATCTGTGACAAGTGTGGTGTGGAGGTCACCCAATCCAAGGTCCGCCGTGAGCGCATGGCGCATATTGGCTTGGCCGCCTCAGTGGCCCACATTTGGTTCTTCAAAGGTGCGCCCTCGAAACTCTCACTCTTGCTGGGTATCTCGCCGCGCAACTTAAACTCGATTATGTACTTTTCCCAATACATTGTGTTGGGGGTGGATGAAGATCAGAAAAAAGAGGTCTTGGAAAAACTGGAGGTCAGCTTGACCGCGGCACTGGATGAATTGAAGAGCACTGCCGAAACTGATGTCAAGAAATTACAAGCACAATTAAAGACTGATATTGCCACACTCAAGGAGAAAGTCAAAAACAAGGAGACTTTGCAATTGAAATTGGAAGAGCTTGAATTAAAGGCCAAGCAGAATATTAGCGCCGTCAAACAGCAACTTGATACTCAACTGGAGCAAACGACCGAGATTTTCAAGACCGTTAAAACCATGGTTAAAAAAATCAAGCGTAAGAGTGTCTTGAGTGAAGATGAGTACCTGAAGTTGGATGAATATGACGCGGCAGAGCATCTGCGGGTTGGGATGGGGGCTGAAAGTATTTTTGAGTTGGTCAAAGAAATTGACATGGACAGCTTGGTGGAGGCCCTGCGCTCCGAGATGATTGAAAGCAAGGGAGCCAAACGAGCCAAGGCCACCAAGCGTCTGCGGGTGGTGGAAGGCTTTAAGAAAGCCGGCATCAATCCTTCCTGGACGTTCCTCAATGTCTTGCCGGTGCTGCCGCCGGATCTACGGCCGATGGTTCAGTTATCTGGTGGCCGGTTTGCTTCATCTGATTTGAATGATTTATATCGCCGGGTGATTAACCGCAATAACCGTTTAAAGCACCTCATTAATCTTGGCGCACCGGAAATTATTTTGCGTAACGAGAAACGGATGCTGCAGGAGGCAGTTGATTCATTGATTGACAGTTCACAGGCGCGTCAAACTCGCCGCCGGGTCAGTCGCCGGCCACTGCGCTCACTCTCGGAAATGCTGCGGGGCAAACAGGGTCGTTTCCGCCAGAACCTGTTGGGGAAGCGGGTTGACTACTCCGGCCGCAGTGTGATTGTGGTTGGTCCGGAACTGGAACTCAATCAGTGTGGTCTGCCCAAAGACACGGCACTCGAGATCTTTAAGCCGTATGTGCTGCGCGAACTGATTGTTCAAGGAATAGCGCCAAATGTGAAAAGCGCTCGCCACCTAGTGGATCGCCGCGAACCGGAAGTGTATGACGTGTTGGAGAAGGTGACCACGAATCACCCGGTCATTTTGAACCGTGCTCCAACGCTTCATAAGCTCGGTATGCAGGCGTTCTACCCGCAACTTATCGAGGGTAGTGCCATCCGGTTGCACCCGTGTGTCTGTGCCGGTTACAACGCTGACTTTGACGGTGACCAAATGGCGGTGCACGTGCCATTGACCAAAGAGGCGCGTGAAGAGGCGGTTGAACTGATGATGTCTACCCACAACCTCTTGAAACCGGCCAACGGCGAACCGATCACGGTACCAAACAAAGATATGGCGATGGGTGTTTATTACTACACCACCATTGATGAGGAATTGGAAAAATTCCCGACGATTTTCTCCGCCAAAGACGAAGCTTATCACGCCTTCCAAATTGGATTAATCGGCCGGCGCCAGCTCATCACCGTGCGCTTGCCGGAACAGGGTCTGGTTGTTACCACTATTGGCCGGTTGTCCTTCAACGATTTATTACCAGCGGGTTCCGATTACATCAATGAGCCGGTCAGAGCCAAAGAAATTAAGGAATTGGTGACCCTGGCTATCGAGCAGCTCCCCGATGAAGAAGTGGCCCGGTTGATTGATGCCATTAAAAATCTCGGTTTTGACGCCGCCACGAATTCCGGTTTATCAGTGTCAGTGACCGACTGCCGCATGATTGATGCCAAAGCAGAAATTATTGATTTGGCGAATAAGCGCGTGGAGCAAGTTCAGGAAAGTTACCAGAATGGTTTGATTACGGATGAAGAACGCCGCCGTAAATCGATTGAAGTGTGGATGGAAACGACTGACGAGTTGGCTGAAAAAACCTGGAACTCCTACACCGATAAAAATTCGGTCAAAATCATGATTGATTCCGGCGGCACCCGTGCTTCCAAAGATCAGGTTAAACAGCTGGCAGCCATGCGGGGTTTGGTGGTTGATCCGTTGGGCAATATTGTGGAAATGCCGACGAAATCGAATTTCCGCCAAGGTTTGACGATCTTCGAATACGTCACTTCCGCTCGCGGTTCCCGCAAAGGTCTGACCGACTCGGCCATTAAAACTGCCGATGCCGGGTATCTTACTCGTCGTTTAAGTGACGTGGCTCATGACGCCATTATCCGGATTGAAGATTGTGAAACGACCAAGGGGGTAGAGGTCAGCAAGGCTACTCGCCGCGATTCTTTCTACAGTCGTATCTTAGGGAGATTTTTGGCGGAGGATGTGAAAGATGGTCGTAAGCATATCGCCAAAAAAGGTGATTTGGTTGATGCCAAATTGGCGCAAGTGATTGACCGAGCAGAAGGAGTGGAAACAGTAATAATCCGTTCGCCAATGACGTGCGAAGCTCGCAAGGGTTTGTGTCAGCACTGTTACGGTTGGGATTTTGCCACCCGTGAATTGGTCAGAGTCGGGGTGCCGGTGGGAGTGATTGCTGCTCAGTCGATCGGTGAGCCGGGGACTCAGTTGACGATGCGGGTGAAACACACCGGCGGTATTGTCGGTCTGGATGTGACGCAAGGTTTGCCACGGGTGGAGGAACTGCTGGAAGCACGGACGCCAAAAGTCCAGGCTATTGTGGCTAAAGTAGCCGGCAAGGTGAAACTGCAGGAGAGCGAGCATGAAAAGACGCTGATAATTCGCTCCACTTCAACTCCTTCGGAAGAGGAAAGCTATGTCGTGCCAACCGGGAAAACTTTGACTGTCTCAGACGGTGACTTGGTTCACCCAGGCCAGCTGCTCACTTCAGGTGGAGCGGATATTCAAGAACTGTTACAGCTGCAAGGCTTGGTCTATGCCCAGCAGCATATTGTCGATCAAGTCCAGCACGTCTATGAATCTCAAGGCATTGTTATCAATGATCGTCACTTTGAAGTGATTGCCCGCAAGATGGGTGACAAACTGCGTATTGAGATGAGTGGTGATACAGAATTCCTGACTGGTGAAATTGTCGAGCGCAGCCGCTTTATGGCGGTCAACGATGAAGCGATGGCAGCAGGCGGTCAGCCGGCCACGGCCAAAGTGCTACTGCTTGGCATTACTCGTTCGTCACTGTTCACTGATTCCTGGTTATCAGCGGCTTCATTCCAGCACACCAAACATGTACTGACTGACGCAGCCTCGGCCGGAAAGATTGATAATTTGGAAGGGTTGAAGGAAAACGTCATCATCGGTCGGTTGATCCCTACCAGCGAAGAAAGAGCCAGAGATATTTAACAGGTATGTTACAATCCCAAGATCAAAATTGGGAAAGAAAGATATAATACAAACAAATGCCAACCATTAATCAACTCGTCAGAAAAGGTGGTCGCACTCGCCGTTTATCTCGAGTCAAGGCTACAGCGCTACGGCGCAGTTTTAACTCACTGACGAACCGACCGGTGAAAACGACTAACCCGATGAAGCGGGGAGTGTGTACTGTGGTCAAGACTATGACACCAAAAAAGCCAAACTCGGCGTTGCGGAAAGTGGCTCGGGTCCGTTTATCCAATCGGATGGAAGTGACGGCCTACATCATGGGTGAAGGCCACAACTTGGCTGAACACAGTGTGGTGATGGTCCGTGGTGGTCGGGTTAAAGATCTTCCTGGTGTGAAATACCATATTGTCCGGGGTAAATATGACACTGCCGGTGTTGATAACCGCCAGTCGAGCCGCAGTAAATACGGAGTGAAACGAGCCAAGTAAACTATGAGGACCAAGCAAGCCAAACTGCGAGCAGTGTCGGCAGACCCGAAGTATGGGTCAACTTTGATATCTCAACTGATTAATCGTTCGATGGTTGATGGCAAAAAAACTGTGGCCCAAAAGCATGTGTACACTGCCTTGGAAATGGTGGCGCAGAAAACCAAGCAAAAACCGCTGGAAGTACTTGAATCAGCCCTGCGCAATATTACCCCGCAGATGGAAGTGCGCACCCGCCGAGTGGGGGGAGCTTCTTATCAGGTGCCGATGCCGGTGCGTACTCGCCGTGGTTTCTCGCTGGCGGTGCGTTGGTTGGTGATTGAGGCTAACAAGCGCCCAAATAAAGAGTTTCACACCTATTCAGAGAAGCTGGCGGCTGAGATCCTGTCGGCTGTCGACAACACGGGTGGAGCGATCGAGAAAAAGTTAACTTCCCACCGAATGGCAGAAGCGAACAAAGCATTTTCACATTTCCGTTGGTAAACACTACCCTGGCACGTTTAAGAACTGCCATTCAAAACGAAAAGTATTATTTTATTTAAAACAACCAAAACGTCATGTCTGAAAAAAGCGCCAATAAGCAAGTCCCGCTGGAGCGTGTCCGAAACATCGGCATTATCGCTCATATTGACGCGGGCAAAACGACCACCACGGAACGGATTTTGTTTTACACTGGTCGCACCTACAAGATCGGCGAGGTCCACGAGGGTGAGGCGACGATGGACTGGATGGAGCAGGAAAAAGAGCGGGGGATCACGATTGTTTCGGCCGCGACCACTACTTTTTGGACACCGTACTTTGAGGGTCATCTCCCGAAGGCTGAATACCGATTCAATATTATTGATACTCCAGGTCACGTCGATTTTACTGCTGAGGTGGAGCGGTCACTGCGGGTTTTGGATGGCGGTATTACTGTTTTGGATGCCTCCGAAGGAGTGCAGTCACAGTCAGAAACAGTCTGGCGTCAGGCCGACAAATACAATGTACCTCGTATCTGTTTCGTTAACAAAATGGATAAACTCGGCGCTGATTTCTTGGCCACGGTTGAGGATATTCGCACCAAGTTTGGCGTGAAGCCGGCGGTGATGGTGCTGCCAATGGGAGCGGAGAATAATTTCAAGGGTGTGATTCAGCTGTTGGAGCGCCAGGCGCTCTTTTGGAAAGATACAGCGGCTGATACAGAACCAACCGTGCAGGATATTCCGGAAGAGTACCGAGCTCAGGTTGAAGAACTGCGTGCTCAGTTAATTGAATCGATTGCTGAAACTGATGACAAATTAATGGAAAAATTCTTAAACGAACAGGAGATGGAAATCAATGAATTGAAAATGGCGCTGCGCAAAGCAGTTATTAATTATCAATTAGTACCGATCTTGGCCGGTTCTTCGCTCAAAAATACCGGCATTCAACCATTACTGGATGCAGTGGTGGAATATTTGCCTTCACCAGTCGACATTGATGAAGTAAAGGGGACAAAACCAGGGACTGATGAAGAGGTAGTCAGAAAGCTGGTGCCAGAAGAAAAATTTGCCGGATTGGCATTTAAAATTCAAACTGATCCGCACGTCGGAAAATTGACGTATGTTCGTGTTTATTCAGGCACACTGAAAGCGGGCAGCTATGCGTACAACGCCACGCGCGATGAAAAAGAACGGGTGGGGCGCTTACTGTTGATGCACGCCAACCAGCGTGAAGAGATCAGTGAAGCCCGGGCCGGTGAGATCGTGGCAGTGGTAGGACTTCGCGCCACCAAGACTGGTGATACCTTGGCTGATGAAAGTGAGCCGATTATTTTGGAAGGGATTACTTTTGCTGAACCAGTGATCAGCTTGGCCATTGAACCAAAGACTAAGGCCGACCAGGAGAAAATGGGCTTGGCACTCAATAAGTTGTCCGAGGAAGATCCGACATTTAATATTAAGGTTAATCATGAAACTGGCCAAACTATTATTGGTGGCATGGGTGAACTACACCTGGAGATTATTGTGGACCGGATGAAGCGTGAGTTTCATGTCGCGGCCAATGTCGGTGCGCCACAAGTGGCGTATCGTGAAACGATTACCAAGCCGGCTGAAGGTGAAGGCAAGTACATCAAGCAAACTGGTGGTCGCGGTCAGTACGGTCATGTTTTACTCAGGATTGAACCAAAAGACCGAGGCACTGGGTATGAGTTTGTGGATGAGATCACCGGCGGAGTAGTGCCGCGTGAATACATCGAACCGGTGAATAAAGGGGTTCAGGAATCATTGGAGCGCGGGTTTTTGGCTGGCTATCCCATGACTGATCTGCAGGTAGCGCTCTATGACGGTTCGTATCACGAGGTGGACTCCAGTGAGTTGGCTTTTAAAATGGCCGGCTCTTTAGGTCTTCGCGAGGCGGTTAAAAATGCCGGTATGGTCTTGTTGGAGCCGATCATGAAGCTGGAAGTGACTAGTCCGGAAAACTTCATGGGTGATGTGATTGGGGATTTGGGTGGTCGGCGCGCCCAGATTCAGGGCACCACTACTAGAGGAAATGTGGTTATTATTACAGCACTCGTGCCGTTGGCAGAGATGCAGGGCTATGTTACAATTCTAAGGAGCATGACCCAAGGGCGTGCTAGTAGTGTATTGCTCCCAAGTCACTACGACGAAGTACCCAAGAGCATTACTGACAAGATCGTGGCAGAACGCGAAGGCACACATCGACGGTAAGTATCAGTAATTAAAATAGAGGAAGAATACATGTCAGAAGAAAAAGATCATGGCCATATGGCGGACAGAACCGATATTGCTAAAGCAAAAGAAGCTTTAGCCAAGTTGCGGTTGAAGCAAGAAGGGAGACAAGTTACTCCTGCTGGGGTTGCTGAAACAATTTCCGAAACAGAACAGAATAAGGGAGAAGCTCGTTACGAGGACTAAAATTAGTAATTAATTAGTAAAAATATTATTTAAAGGAAACTATGTCCGATAAGTTTGTTCGCAATAAGCCGCACGTCAACGTGGGCACCATTGGTCATGTAGACCATGGCAAGACCACTCTTTCTGCGGCGATTACTGCTACGCTGGCCAAGAAAGTGCCAAGCTCCATTAACAAAGCCCTCGCTTACACCGATATTGACAACGCGCCGGAAGAAGCGGCTCGCGGGGTGACGATTAATATTTCGCACATCGAGTACGAAACTGAGAAACGTCACTATGCTCACATTGATGCGCCGGGACACGCCGACTACATCAAGAACATGATCACTGGTGCTGCCCAAATGGATGGTGCTATCTTGGTGGTAGCGGCCACTGATGGGCCAATGCCTCAGACTCGTGAACACATTCTGCTGGCCAAACAAGTGAACGTGCCGAAATTGATCGTCGCTTTGAACAAAGTGGACATGGTGGATGATGCTGAGCTGTTGGATCTTGTCGAGGTTGAGGTGCGTGACCTGTTGACTAAATACGGTTTTGACGGCGACAAAACCCCGATTGTGCGGGTATCGGCTCTCAAGGCCTTGGAAGGCGATGAGAAAGCCCAAGAGCAGATCATGGAGTTGATGAAACAGGTCGATGAGTACATCCCTGATCCAGTCCGTGATCTCGACAAGCCGTTCTTGATGCCGATCGAGGATGTCTTCTCGATCAAAGGTCGCGGCACCGTGGCTACTGGCAAGATTGCCAGCGGTAAAGTGAAGGTTGGTGAGACTGTCGAGATCGTCGGTTTCAAAGACACTTCTAAAACCACGGTCACTGGTGTTGAGATGTTTCGCAAGCTCTTGGACGAGGGTCAAGCCGGCGACAACGTTGGTTTACTCTTGCGGGGGATTGAAAAGGATGATATCCAGCGCGGTCAAGTCTTGGCTAAGCCTGGTTCTATCACTCCCCACACCGAGTTTGAGGCCGAGGTCTATATCTTGAAAAAAGAAGAGGGTGGTCGTCATAAGCCATTCTTCACCGGCTACAAGCCACAGTTCTACATCAGAACGACCGATGTCACTGGTGAGATTAAACTCCCGGATGGTGTCGAGATGGTGATGCCTGGTGATAACGCCAAGATGAGTGTCAAACTCATCGCTCCAGTAGCCTTGAACGAGGGTCTCCGGTTCGCTATCCGCGAAGGCGGTCTGACCGTTGGTGCTGGTGCGATCACTAAAGTGACCAAATAATTGATCTCTTGATAAACAAAAGAAAACCCCCCGATTCTATCGGGGGGTTTTTGGTTGAGTCTTTTCTGTACCTCTGGTATAATTAGTACTTCGCCCCGCCACGGCGGGGCCAGACGGGATGAATGGGGCAAAACTCCCCAAACTCCTGGTTTGTGCTATACATGAGGCGTCTTGTCGAGTATAATCACGCTTTATGTTTTGGATACCTCTGGTGTTCCAGAGGAAAAAGTTGTTGGTTCCCCGACTTTGATCGGGGGACGAACCGATAACAAGTAAATTATGGCGAAAACGAATAGTACACAAGGTGTGTATAAAATCCGCGTCCGGCTCAAATCGTATGACCACCGAGTGATCGATGAAGCCAGCCGCAAGATTTTACAAACTGCTTTGTCTACGGGAGCGAAAGTGGTGGGGCCAGTGCCTTTGCCAACCCATCGCAAGTCGTTTACAGTCTTGACCTCACCCAACGCGGATAAAAACGCCCAGGAACATTACGAGATCAGGACGCACAAACGGTTGATCGAGATTATTAATCCGACTAATAAGACGATTGACTCCCTGATGCATTTGGAGTTGCCCGCTGGGGTAGATATCCAAATCAAGATGTAACCATTCCTTTTTGCCAGCTTTTGAACGACTATGTTAGACGCAATCTTTGCGACCAAATTGGGCATGACACAAGCCTGGTCCAAAAACGGCAAGAGATTGGCTGTAACCCGCTGTAAAGCTGATAGTAATATCATCATTGGTCAGCAGGAAACCTCGGTTACAGACAAGACTTCCCGTATTTGGCATCAACAACCTCAAACTATTTTGGAGGTTGGTTTTGGTATGAAGAAACAGAAAAATATGAAAAAACCGCTCAAGACCCGTCTTACCAAGAGCGGTTTTTCTTTTGGGGTGCGCCAAATTAAGGGAATCCGCCACGAAATTAATGAAGAGTCTCCGTTAAAAGCCGGAGACTCGCTGTCTTTGGGCCAAGTTTTGGCGGTGGGAGATGTGGTCAAAGTCCAGGGTGTCAGTAAGGGCCACGGTTTTGCCGGGGCGATGAAGCGGCACGGATTCCACGGCGGGCCAGCTACCCACGGTCAATCGGATCGGGCGCGGGCTGTTGGAGCGATTGGCGCTCATACCTACCCAGGCAGAACTTGGCCTGGTCAACGGATGCCGGGTCACTACGGAGTGGAAACAAAAACAGTCAGTGGTTTGGTGGTACTCCATATTGACCCAGTCAACAAAGAAGTGTGGTTGTCAGGGCCAGTGCCAGGTGCCAATACCTCGATCGTCAAGATTGAAAAAACCGGTCAGAAAAAAACAGTGGAGCTTGACTTAGTAGCGATGGGTTTGGCGTCGGAGGAGGCAGTAAAAGAAGAGACCACCAAAGAGCCAGTCGAAGAGAAAGTTGAAGAAACAGGAACAGCGAAGGTCGAAGAAAAGACAGAGGCGAAAAAAGTTAAAGAAAAAGCCGGGGAAACAGAGAAAGAAAAAGAAACTGTAAAGTCAGAGACCGTTTCTCAGTCAGCGGCCAAAACGGAGACAAAATCAGCCGAAAAACCAACAAAAACTGAAAAAAAAGAAACAGAATTAAAAAAATAAATAAATTATGAAGCTTACAGTAATTACCCCTACCAGCAAATCAAGCTCGATCGAAGTGAGCAATCAGGTGTTTGGCCAAAAAGCTAACCCACAGCTGCTGGCTCAGGCAGTGCGCGTGTATCTGTCGAACCTGCGTCAAGGAACCAGCAAGGTCAAGACTCGCTCCGAGATTAACCGCACTCACGCCAAGTGGTATCGTCAAAAAGGGACTGGTAACGCTCGACATGGTTCCAAAAATGCGCCGATTTTTGTCGGTGGCGGCATCGCTCATGGCCCCAAGGGTGTCGAGAATTGGGATCGACAGTTGAATCGTAAGATGAAAGCTCAAGCTTTGCGAGTAGCTCTTAGCATGCAGGTGGAAAAAATTGTAGTAACTGACAACCTCAATGGTTTAAAGGGTAAAACGAAGGAGGCGGCTAAGCTTTTGACGAAGATGTTGGGAACAGACGTGGGTCGCACTGTCGTGGTGCTGAGTGAAAACTCGTCATTAATGCGGCGAGCGCTCCAGAATATTGATCGGGTTTTACCAGTGGCAGTAGTAGAGTTGACCGCTCTGCAGGTGGCGCTGGCGGACACCATTGTGTTTAGTAAAAACTCTTTACAAGCGTTGGAAGCAAGGTTGACAGTGAACCAACCAAAAAAAACTGTTGTTGCTCAGCCGGAAAAAACGGGGCCATCAACCAAAACTGTTAAAAAGGCTGTCGCTAAGAAACCGGCAGTTAAGTTGGCCACCAAAAAATCAACGAGGGTTAGCAAATCAGTGAGGAAAACTACCCGAAAACGAATAAGCAAGCAGTAAACCATGAATCATAAAATAATCAGAAAACCAGTCGTGACCGAAAAGACCATTGCCAGGGCTAACAGTGACAATGTTTATACCTTTGAGGTGAGCCGCACGGCGGACAAAAATGCTATCAAAGCGGCTATTGAGGAAACTTATGGGGTGACAGTTTTGGCGGTCAACAACGTGATGCGGCCAAAAACTCTCAAGCGAACCGGCCAAAAACGATTGACTTCACTGACGCCAAAAACGAAGAAAGCCTTAATCAAACTGAAGAATGGTGAAACAATTGCCCTTTTTGATGTAGGAGGGAGCAAATAAATGTTAAAGAAAGTCAAGCCCACCACCGCTGGCAGACGACACCGCATCGACCTGGTGAACAAGTTGGTTCACAAGGGCAGTCCTGAGCGATCTTTGTTGGCAACAGGTCATAAGAAACGTCAAGGAAGAGGGTATAAGGGCAGGGTGACCATGCCGCATCGGGGTGGCGGAGTGAAAAGACGCCTGCGGGTGATTGACTGGCGTCGAGAAAAACACGAGGTGGAAGCCGTGGTCCAGCGTATTGAGTATGATCCGATGCGCTCGAGCAATATCGCGCTCTTGTACTACCGAGATGGTGAAAAGCGCTATATCTTAGCTCCATTCGGTTTGAAGGCTGGCGAGGTGGTGGTGGCTGGCAAACGCGTGGAACCAAAGCCGGGTAATGCGATGCCTTTGAAAAATATCCCGGTTGGTATGCCGATTCATAATCTAGAACTGCGTCCCGGTAAAGGGGCACAACTAGTGAAAGGGGCTGGGGTTCACGCCTTAATTCAGGCTAAAGAGGGCCGCTATGTGGCAGTGCAGCTGCCGTCCAAAGAGCATCGGTTAATTTTGGCGGAGTGTTTTGCCACTATTGGTCAGGTTGGCAATCAGGAATGGAAAAGCCGCGTGTTAGGTAAGGCTGGGAGAAAGCGGCTGATGGGAATTCGGCCGACTGTGCGCGGTACAGCCCAAGATCCCCGTTCTCATCCGCATGGCGGGGGTGAAGGACGTAGTGGAGTCGGTTTGAAGCGACCAAAGACCGCTTGGGGCAGAAACGTGGCTCCGGGCAAGAAGACGCGGAAAGTAAGCAAGAGTAACAAGTGGCTCGTCAAGAGCAGAAAAGTGAAATAAAGCTATGAGTCGATCAAGTAAAAAAGGACCCTTTATCGAACCAAAGCTGCTCAAAAAAATCATGAAGCAAAAAGCGGCCGGTGATAAAACGCCGATCAAAACTTGGGCTCGCCACAGCGTGGTTGCCCCCGAGTTTGTCGGTCACACGCTCTTGATCCATCAAGGGAAGAATTTTGTGGAAGTCTTTGTCTCAGAAGCGATGGTCGGACACAAACTCGGGGAGTTTGCGCCCACCAGAACCTTCCGCGGCCATGGGAGAATCGTTAAACGGGTATTAGCGAAGACGTAAACTATCGATCATTAAACTGACATGTTAATTACGGCAGAACAAAAAAATACCAGACAATCACCGCGCAAAGTGCGGTTGGTGGTGAATGTGGTGCGCAAAGTGCCGCTGGAGCAAGCGCTCAAGCAGTTGGCGGTGATGGAAAAGCGCGCGAGTTTGGTAGTGACCAAAGTCATTCGTCAGGCCATTGCTAACGCCTGGCATAATCACCACATTGCGTTTGGTGATTTGACCTTGAAGAACATTACCGTCAATGCCGGTCCAGTTTACAAGCGCTGGCAGGCAGTCAGCCGTGGTCGAGCGCACAGTATTTACAAGCGCACGTCACACATCAAGGTAGTGTTGGAAACAAAGGCGGCCGATACACCAGTGGCTGTGAAACCAGCTGTTAGTGACACTGCAGTCAGCAAGCAGCCGGGACCAGCAATCGCGCCCAAAAAAACGGCGAAAAACAAACCAAAGCAATCAACAGTAACAAGTCAAACACAGAGGGCAAAGTAACATCATGGGACAAAAAGTTAATCCAACCGGCTTTAGATTAGGCAATATTTTCTCCTGGAAATCGCGTTGGTTTGCCAAGCCTGAGGAGTATTCGGATAAAGTCTTGGAAGATCACCGGCTGCGCGAGTACTTCAACCAGAAATTATCCAACGCTGGTTTAGTACAAGTAGATATTGAGCGCTCGATCAGTAAGCTGCGGATTGTCTTAAATGTCTCTCGCCCAGGTGTGGTGATCGGTAAAGGTGGGGCAAATTTGGAAGAGATTAAAAAGGAAGTGGAGCGGATTTTAAACGTTTCAAAGACGAAAAAAGAACAGGTTCATGTGGATCTAAAAGTGGAAGAAGTAAAAAACCCTGATTTGAGTGCCAAATTAGTGGCTGAACGAATTATCAATCAGCTGATCGGCCGCTATCCACATCGTCGGGCGGTCAGTCAGGCACTGGAAAAAGTGATGGCAGCAGGAGCGAAAGGTGTTAAAATTCAGCTTTCCGGCCGCATCGGTGGAACAGAAATTGGTCGCACGGAAAAATACTTCCAGGGTAGTATTCCGACGCAAACCCTGCGGGCTAATATTGATTATTTCGAGGCTCCGGCCAAGACTCGCTCAGGGTATGTTGGGGTTAAGGTCTGGATTTACCGAGGAGAAGTGGTTTAAGAAAGAATTTGAGGAATTAAAAACACTATGTTGCAGCCGAAAAAATCAAAATACCGCAAGCAGTTTCGAGGGAAGAACCGCGGCAAAGCCTATCGTGGCAATGAGTTAGCGTTTGCCGAGTTTGGCCTCAAAGCCGTCACCGGCGGTTGGGTCTCAGCCAGAGAGATCGAGGCGGCCCGTAAAAAAATCACCTATGTCACCGAGCGGGTGGGTCGATACTGGATCCGAGTTTTTCCGGATAAGCCGATCACTCGAAAACCGGTGGGGGTGAAGATGGGTTCTGGCAAAGGTGCGATTGAAGGCTACGTGGCGGTGGTGAAACCAGGCATGATCTTATTTGAGTTGAGCGGGGTGACGGAAGAAATGGCTCGCTCTTCGTTTGAAAAAGCTGGTCACAAATTGTCGGTCAAAACCGTGATGGTCAAGAAGTAACAGTGAGTATGTATGAAGAAACAAGAGAGACAAACACTGACTGAGAAAACCAGCGCCGAGCTTGTAAAGCTGCAAGTTGAACTACAACAACAGCTGACCAAGGCGCAGCTGGAAAAAAAGGCTGGCAAACTGAGTAACACCAGTTCAGTCAAAATGTTGGCTGACGATTTGGCCAGAGTCAAAACCGTGCTGCGACAGCAAGCCCTGACGGCGAGCAATGATCAAAAGGTAGGTAAAAAACAAGAAAGCAAAAAGGAATGAGAACACTGCAAGGAATGGTCACCGCTTTAAAAAGAGAAAAAACCGCCACGGTAGTGGTCACTCGTTTATGGCGTCATCCTCTCTATCAGAAATCAGTCAAGCGCAGTAAGAAATATGCTTGTCACTGGGAAAACATGGAGTTGAAGGTGGGTGACTTAGTAGAGATCGCCGAGACCAGACCAATCAGCAAAACGAAACGATTTATCATTACGAAAAAAATAAAGACCTAACATGATACAACTACGATCAGTCCTTCCAGTAGCTGATAACAGCGGCGCCAAAAAGCTGCGGGTGATTCAAGTCTATGGTGGTTCACGTCGCCGCTTTGGTTCTGTGGGCGATGTAGTGATGGCTTCAGTGATTGACGCCGATCCGAACAGTCCAGTTGCCAAGGGCTCAAAAGTCCAGGCGGTGATTGTCCGAACGAAAAAGGAAAAACGCCGCGCGTCGGGTGAATATATCCGCTTTGATGATAACGCGGCCGTCATTATTTTATCCCGTACGCAGCTTGATCCAGTCGGCACTCGGGTTTTTGGGCCGATCGCGCGGGAAGTAAAAGAAAATGGCTTCCACAAAATTGCCAGTTTGGCACAGGAGGTCTTGTAACTATGAAATTAATGGTTGGTGATACAGTACTGATTACGGCGGGTAAGGATCGCGGCAAAAAAGGCGAGATCATTCGGGTAATACCAAAAAAAAGGTTGGTGGTGGTGGCGGGCATAAACTTATACACCAGACACGTTAAACCCTATGCCGGCCGGTCAGGTGAAAAAACTACCCGTGAGCGACCACTGCCACTCTCGAAAGTGGCGATCATCAATGAGAAGGGTCAACCAGATAGAGTGGGTTACGTGGTCACTAAGGATGGCAAGAAACAGCGAGTCTTTCGTAAAACCGGCACCGTTATTGCAGTCAAGCCAGCCGCGTCGAAAGGGAAAAAGGCCGCGAAAAAGTAAAAAATAAAAGCTATTTGAGAAAAATAATTTGAGAAGATAAAAATATGAATCGACTGAAGGAAAAATACCAACAGACAGTTAGACCAGCTCTTCAAACAGAGTTTAATCACGACAATCCGCTTGCCGCCGCTCGCATTACCAAAGTGACGGTGAATATGGGAGTGACTCGTCCCGTTGAGGCCAGTGAGCGGGAGAAAGTGGTGGAGAATGTGGTGAAACAATTTGCAGTGATTACCGGTCAGCATCCGCAAGTGACTAAAGCCAAAAAGGCAGTCGCTGATTTCAAGTTGCACCAAGGTGATCCGCTGGGCGTGATGGTGACCCTGCGGGGCGAGAAAATGTGGGAGTTTTTGGATAAATTGGTCTCGATCACCCTGCCGCGAGTCAAAGACTTTCGCGGTATTTCAAAGCAGGCCTTTGACGGCCAGGGAAATTATAGTTTGGGTTTGGAAGAGCAGATCGTGTTTCCCGAAATTGACTATGACCAAATCGAAAGTGTGAGAGGGTTACAAGTGAATATTGGGACGAGTACCAAAAGTGATCAGGAAGCCCTCCGAATGTTGGAGTTGTTGGGTTTCCCGTTTGAAAAAGAAGAAATAAATCAGGAAGGAAAGTAAGGGTAAAGCATATGGCAACTAAAGCAAAAATTGCGCAAACAAAGCGACAACTAGCAGCTCGAGAGCGGTATCTTAAGTCAGGGCTTAAAAAGCCAAATCGTATCGCCACTCGTGGAGTGCATCGGGATAAATTGACCGGTCGACCGCGCGGCTACATGCGCTACTTTGGCTTAAGTAGAATTACCTTCCGAGAACTGGCGCTCAAAGGTGAGTTGCCGGGAGTAGTAAAGGCAAGCAAATAATGACAGATCCGATCGCAGACATGCTCACCAGAATCAAAAACGCGCTGCTGGCGCGGCATAAGGAAGTGGTGATTCCTCACTCTAAGGTGAAGGAAGCTATCGCTCAGATTTTGGTCAAAAACAACTATGTCACTGAAGCCAAAGTGGTAAAACGACAACCACAGTCCGCGTTGGTATTAACACTTGGTTACGAGCAGAAATGGCCTAAGATCACTGGGGTAAAGCGGATTTCCAAGCCGGGTCGGCGGCTCTATACCCCGGCCAGCCGAATTCCGGCGGCCCTCAACGGGTACGGCATCACCATTGTATCAACCAGTAAGGGATTATTAACCGATAAACAGGCGCGCCAGCTCAATGTTGGTGGCGAGCTAATTTGTCAGATTTGGTAAGGAAGAATGTCAAAAATCGGCAGAACACCAATCAGCTTACCGCAGGGAGTGACCGCTACGATCACCTCTACGGCGGTCGTGATTAAGGGGCCCAAAGGGGAATTGACAGTGACACTGCTACCGGGAATCACGGTCAAACAGGAGGGCAATGAACTAGTGGTGACTCGTCAGAGTGACGCCCGCCAGCAGCGCGCCAATCACGGTTTGATTCGCAGTTTACTAGCTAACAATGTCCAGGGAGTGACTGAAGGCTACAAGAAAACTCTAAAGTTGGTGGGAACGGGTTATCGGGTGAGTGTCAAAGGAGCAGGACTCTCAGTGACGGTTGGTTTTTCTCATCCAGTGGAGATCGAGCCGGTGCCAGGGATTACTTTGTCAGCTGAAGGGAACGACACTATTCAGGTGGAGGGCTTTGATAAACAATTAGTTGGTCAAGTAGCGGCTAATATTCGCGCCATTCGACCACCCGAGCCTTATCAGGGTAAAGGGATTCGTTACGAAGCTGAGGTAGTCAGAAAGAAACCAGGAAAAACTGTCACGGCCGCCGCCGCTTAATAAACCATGTCAAAAATCAGACACAATACAACACGAGTAGAGAGAAAAATCGCCCGCATTCGCGGCAAGCTGTTTGGCACACCACAGCGCCCGCGGTTGACGATTACTCGTTCGCAACAACACCTTTGGCTACAGGTGGTGGACGATGAACAGCAGATCACGGTAGTATCAGCCAGTGATGTGGGTAAAAAAACCAAGCTTACCGGTACTAAAAGTGAGCGAGCAACTCAGGTGGCTCAAGATTTACTGAAAAAACTACAAAAGGCCAAGATTAAAAAGTTGGTGTTAGATCGCGGGCCGTACAAATACCACGGCCGCATTAAAGCAGTAGCAATAGTCCTTCGTGAGGGGGGAATAGAGGTATAAGTCCTATGTTTGAAACAGCGCGTCATACACCGGAAGCCAAGGAATTTGAAGAAAAAGTGATTCAGATCTCTCGGGTATCCAAAAAAACCAAGGGCGGTAACCAAGCCGGTTTTTCCGTGCTGATGGTGGTCGGTGATAAAAAAGGCAAGGTTGGTTTAGGGTTGGGGAAAGCTGGTGACGTATTGTCGGCTATCAAAAAAGGCATCAAAAAAGCTAAGAAAAAGATGATCACCGTGCCCCTGGACGGGACGACGATTCCTTTCAAGATGGAAGTTAAAGAAGGTGCTGGTCGGGTACTCCTCAAGCCCGCTCCCAAGGGGACCGGAGTGATTGCCGGCGGTCCGGTCAGAGCGGTGGTGGAAGCGGCTGGTATTCGCGATATTTCCGCCAAGATTTTGGGCAGTGAAAATCAGGCCTCCAGTGTTTACACGACCTTCAAGGCACTGGCGCACATGCAGCGGCTGGTACGTATTAAAGGGATTAAACTGCGCTCGATTGTGGAGATTGAACGAGAAGAAAAAGAGAAAATGAAGAAATTGCAGGAGAAAGCCAGAGCGCAAATGCCCGCACCGGCCGAAATTACTCCAGCCAAACCCAGTAAAAAACAGGCTCAAAGAGTGAAGGCAAATCGAAAGTAATCATGTCTTTATTACACCAACTCACCAAAATCATGGTTCCTGGCCAGAAGCGCTTGGGGAGGGGGTATGGCTCTGGGAAAGGTGGTCACACGGTTGGCCGTGGTCAAAAAGGTCAAAAATCCCGCAAAGGGAAGCCGATTCCGTTGTGGTTTGAGGGCGGTCAACTGCCGGGCGTGAAAAAATACCCGATGATCAGAGGCAAGAGTCGCTTTAGTGTGTTAACGCCGACAGCTGAAATTACGCTGACTGATTTGGAGAAACTGTCAACCAATATGGTTACTTTGGAGACTTTAAAACTACACAAGGTGATTGACCGACGCTTTAAAAAGGCCAAGATTATTTATAACGGCAAACTGACTAAAAAGCGTCAGATTAAAGGAATCTTAATCTCTGCCAAAGCTCGACAAGCGGTTGAGAAGCTTGGCGGATCGGTAGAATAATAGGTGTGTTAGAAACTGCACTGCAAAAAATTCGAGCGATTTTTACTCATCCGGAGCTACGCCGTAAACTGTTGTTTACTGCCGGTATTTTTCTCATTTTCCGTTTATTGGCTCATATCCCGGTGCCGGGAGTTGATGTGGCTCGGTTGCAACAATTGTTTGCCGGCAATCAATTCCTGAGTTTACTGAATATTTTTGCTGGTGGGACCCTAGCCAACTTTTCATTGGTGGCGGTGGGTATCAACCCCTATATTACTGCCTCGATCGTCATTCAACTGGCTGGGATGGTGTTCCCATCCATCAAGGAGTTACAGAAAGAGGGTGAGTCTGGCCGGGCGAAGCTCAATCAGTACACTCGTCTCTTGACTGTGCCGTTTGCCATTGCCCAAAGTATTTCGATTATCGCGCTTTTAAATTCTCAGGGCTTGCTGATTGCTCAGCACGTTTTGGTAATGGCGGCCATGGTACTCTCGATGATCGCCGGAGCGATGATCATGCTTTGGCTTGGTGAATTGGTTTCGGAATATGGTCTGGGGAATGGTATTTCGATGGTGTTGTTTGCCGGCATTGTCAGCCAGATGCCAGTGGCGGTCGGACAAACCTTAGCGGTAGTCACCTCACAGGAAGTGCTGACACTCTTGACCTTTGGCGGTATTTTCTTGGGGTTAATTGCTTTAATCGTCTTCATTAATGAGGCAGTGAGAAAGGTACAGATTCAGTATGCCAAACGCATCCGGGCTGGCAAACTGTTTGGCGGACAGACCACTCACCTGCCCATCAGGGTTAACGTCGCCGGGGTGATGCCGATTATTTTTGCCGTGACCTTGATGCTGGCTCCGTCGTTTGTGGGCCGGGTGATGGCCGCCTCTAGTAACCCAACCCTGATTACTTGGGGTCAGCGACTCTCACTGTGGTTTCAGCAAACTTCACCGGTTTATTTGATTGCCTACTTTTTACTCGTTTTCGGTTTTACCTATTTCTCAGCGCTGATCTTTTTTAACGCCGGAGATATTTCAGAGGAGTTGAAAAAAAGCGGGGCTTTTGTACCTGGGATTCGGCCTGGCGGCGCGACCAAGAAATTTTTGGAGTATGTGGTGGTCAGGATTACTTTGGTGGGGGCCGTTTTTTTGGGGGTAATTGCGCTGCTGCCATCATTAGCTCAGATCTTGACAGGTTTGCAGTCATTGGCAATTGGCGGCACCAGTGTTTTAATTGTGGTTTCGGTCATTTTGGAGACTGCTAAACAAGTAGAAAGTATGCTCGTTGGTCAAGACTATCAAAAGTATCAATAACCACCGGGAAGGAAAAAAGCATGAAAATTGTTTTAGTGGGCATTCAGGGGGCGGGTAAATCCACCCAGGGTAACATGATGTCAGAGAAGTTGGGTGTTCCATATCTCTCGTCAGGCCATATTTTCCGCGAGATGACCAAAGAAAAAACCAAGCTTGGTCGCTGGCTCAAAGAAACGCTCAATTCCGGTGCGCTGGTGCCAGATGACACAGCTGTTGAGATTGTGATGGAGTATTTGAGCAAACCAGAGTATCAAAACGGCTATATCCTTGACGGCTTTCCGCGCACCAAGGCTCAAGCTGAAGTCTTGGACGGAGTGATTGATATGGTTTTTTTGATTGATGTCTCGGATAAAGAAGCCCTGTGGCGAATTTCTGGTCGAGTGAGTGATCGGGAAGATGAAACGCTCCAGGCTATCCGCAAGCGGATTGCTCTTTTTCACGAGCTGACGAGTGAAGTCTTGGATTTTTATGACAAGGAGAGTAAGTTAGTCAAGATCAATGGTGAACAGACGGTTGAGGAGGTTTTTGCCGAGATTATGGCGGCGGTGGAGCGTTTTAAAACTCAGGCTTAGTAGAGCCCCTGGGTTGTGACAAACACCGCTACATCTGGTATAATCGCAACCTATCACTGAGAGGATATGGGTAAAGTACAAGATCACAAACGAGCAGCGAAGGTCAAGCGGCAGCGGGAAATACCACAAAAAGCAGAGCGTGTCGACCGCTTGGAGATTGCTGGTGAAGTTGAAGAAACTCTGCCTAACACCATGTTTCGAGTCAGAGTGACCGAAGCGGCAGTGGAACAGATGATTGGCAAAGTGCTACTCGGCACACTGGCCGGCAAGATGCGACTCTATCGCATTAGGGTAATGCCAGGGGACACAGTCAAAGGCTATGTCTCTAAGTACGATTTAACAAAATGTAAAATTACGTACCGTGTCAGCGCTGGCCCGGTGCAGACGTTTTAGACGGTACAACAGTCTAAAGAGAAAAAGGATATGAAAGTCAAAGCTTCGCTCAGGAAGATGTGTAACCAGTGCAAGTTTGTCAGACGCAAGGGAAAGTTGTATGTGATTTGCGTCAATAAAAAGCACAAACAGCGTCAGGGGTAAAAAGGAGAAAATATGCCGCGCATCGCGGGGATTGATATACCAGAAAACAAGAAAGTGCCGTTTGCCTTGCGGTCGATTTATGGCGTTGGTCTGTCGCGAGCTCAGGAAGTGATGACTCAAGCCAATATTGATCCGGATAAGCGGGCTAAAGACTTAACTCCTGATGAGGTAAACAAGCTTCAGCGCCTGCTTGAACAGTTCCCGCTTGAAGGAGACTTGCGGCGGGTGGTCAGCGACAACATCAGTCGCTTAAAGAGAGTAAAGACATATCGTGGGATGCGTCACAGTGCTAAGTTACCGGCGCGCGGTCAGCGCACCCGAGTGAATTCTCGGACAGTGCGCGGCGGTGGCCGCAAGACTGTGGGCGCGGTGGCCAAAGAAGAGGCCACGGCCGCTGATGGAAGCAGTGGTGCGAGTGAGAGTGTAAAGTAAACAGTATTGAATCAAGTGAAGTAAGAAAATACCTATGGCTCAAACAAAAACCACTACCACCAAAGCTAGCCCTAAACGCGTGGTGCCCCGCGGCCGGCTGTATGTCAGCGCCACGTTTAATAACACTTTGGTCAGCATTACGGATGATAAAGGGAGTCTGTTGTGTTGGGCTACCACAGGGGCGGCTGGTTTTTCCGGGTCAAGAAAATCAACGCCGTATGCTGCCACTATCACCGTGGAAAACGCTCTCAACAAAGCTAAGGCATACGGTATGAATGAAGTCGATATTTATCTCAAAGGGCCGGGGCCCGGCAGAGATGTAGCCTTGCGAGTGATTCGTGCGCAAGGCTTAAAAGTAGGCATGATCGCTGATACGACCCCCGATCCACACAACGGCACTCGGGTCCGTAAAGCAAAGCACAACAGATAAATTTGTATCAACTATTAACTCTTAACTTTAAACTTATATGGCAAGACACATTGGTCCAAAACAACGATTACAGCGACAGGTCGGTGAAGACTTGGGACTGAAAACCAACGCCTTGAAAACCGCTCGTCGGCTCAATACCAGACCGGGACAGCATGGCACCAGGCGTCGCAAGCTCTCCAACTATGGCATTCAGCTGAAGGAAAAACAGAAGGTCAAGTACTTGTACGGAGTGTTGGAGAAGCAGTTGCATCGCCTGTACAGCCAAGCGAGTAAAAACCCGCTGGCGACTGGAGCGGTACTGCTGGGTTTATTGGAGCGCCGTTTGGATAACGTAGTCTATCGCTTGGGTTGGGCGCCGACTCGCGCCGCTGCCCGTCAGCTGATAGTCCACGAGCACGTCTTGGTTAATGAGCGCAAAATGAATGTGCCATCGTATTCAGTCAAGGTCAACGATGTGATTACTTTGAAAGACAAGGCGGTCAAGATCCCGATGGTGGCAGAGCTTTTGAAAGAAGAAAATAAAACTTTACCAGGCTGGTTGGATCGCAAAGCGACGGTCGCTAAAGTGCAGCGTTTTCCGGAACGGGAAGATATCACAGAGGTGATTGACGAACAGCTCGTGGTCGAGTTTTATAGCCGATAAAGAAGTTAAGAGTTAATAGGAATTAGTTAATAGAAGGAAAATAATAACAAGCAGTAAATAGCCATCTATAAACTATTCACTATAAACTATTAACTTCAGTAGTAGTAAAAACCTAGCCACGGATTCTCTGTCATTTAAGGAACTGAGAGAGGAGAAGAAACAAAGGAGAAAAAAATATGTCACTAGATCTTACGAAATATCCCTTTATGAGCCCAAACTTTACGGTTACAGAGGCGGAAGCGACCCCTTCGCAAGCTCGGTTAGTGATCGAGCCATTGGAGCAGGGCTACGGTCATACGCTGGGCAACGGTTTGCGCCGGGTGTTACTGACCTCTTTGCCGGGAGCAGCCATCACTTCGGTGACGATTGATGGGGTTGACCATCAGTTCACCACGCTTGAGGGTTTAAGCGAAGACATCGTCGAACTCATTTTGAACCTTAAGCAGGTGAGAGTGAAAGCTGACCATGACGGGTCAGGTATTTTGCGTTTGACCGCTCAGGGTCCTGCGGAAGTGACTGCCGCTGATATCGAAGCCGAAGCTGGTTTTGAGGTGGTCAATCCTGACCAACCAATTGCCACGTTGACCAAGGGTAAGAAACTCGAAATCGAGATGACGGTTGAGACCGGCACCGGTTACAAGATGGCTACTGAAATGGAGTCGGCCGTGATCGGTCAGATTCCGGTGGACGCTCTCTTTTCACCAGTCGAGAAAGTGTCGTACAAAGTGGAGGCCACGCGGGTTGGTCGACGGACTGATTTTGACCGGATCGTGATGGATATCCAGACCGATGGGACGGTCACTCCAATTGAGGCGGTGCAACAAGCGGCTCGCATTTTGGCCAAACAATTCACTCAGGTTTTTGACCCGGTAGTGGTAGAGACGAAAGAGACCGAAGCTCAACTCTCACCGGAAGAGGCCGAAACTTTGCGTCTCACTGTGGAAGAGCTTGATTTGCCCACCAGAATTGCCAACGCGTTGCGCAAAGGTGGGTACAAAACGGTCGGTGATCTGGTCGGTGTGTCCAAAGAGACTGTTTCTAAGGTCAAAAACCTTGGCGGCAAGAGCGTGGATCTGATTAATGAAGCGTTGCAGAAGAAAGGCGTGAGCTTGGAGGAGTAAGATGAGACACCGTGTGACCAGTCACCACTTCAATCGTGACACCAATCACCGCAAGCTCTTGCTTCGCAACTTGGTGCGAGCATTGGTGGAACACGGTGAGATCGTGACGACCGAGGTGAAAGCGAAAGAAACTCGTCGGTTGGCGGATCGGTTGATTCACCGTGCGCTGACTCACTCGGTTAGTGCGAGGCGACAACTCCACGTTTTCTTTGGTGCTCGGGATGTGGTTAATACCTTGGTGGAAAAGATCGCGCCAACCATGAAAAAGCGCGCCAGTGGGTTCACTACTTTGGTTCGGTTAGGTAAGCGCCGCGGTGACAATGTGGAAATGGTGAGATTGAGCTTGGTGGAACAGCGTGAAGAGCGCCACACGCTCAAAAGTAAAGTTGAGCGACCCAAGCGTGCTCGAAAAACTACCAAAAAGAAAGTCAGTCAAAAACTGGCTGCGAAAAGAGCCTCACAAGCCAAACGATTGTCTGTCGCTGAGAAGCTGACCCAGAAGGAAACCGCTAAACCAAGAAGAGCTCTGCCAGTGGCCCAGCGCGTGCAGCGCACGACTGCTAAGGGAAAGTAAATGCATGAATAAGCGACAAACGACTTTTATGCAGCGCAAGGAAGATGTCATCAGAAGATGGCATTTGATTGATGTGAAAGATCAAGTGTTGGGAAGAGTGGCCACTGAGATTGCAATCAAGCTGATCGGCAAAGACAAGCCGACCTATACCCCCCACATTGATGGGGGCGACTACGTGGTGGTGATCAATGCTAGTGACGTCAAGCTCACGCGCGGCAAAGAATTGAAAAAACTCTATCGCAGTCACAGTGGTTTTCCGGGTGGTTTGCATGAACGATCGTTCGCAGATATGCAGGCTAAACACCCGACAGAAATTATTCGTTTGGCAGTGGTGAATATGTTGCCCAATAACAAACTACGTGATCGCCGGATGACTCGATTAAAGATCTATGCTGGTCCAGAACATGAACACCAGAGTCAATTAGGAGAAAAATAATCATGGCCAGAAAAATGAAGAAAAAGCAAAAAAATAAAGTCCAAGTGGTCAAAAAGGTGACCGCTGCACTGCCTTCAGTTCCTCGATCTGAAACTCCTGCTTCAACTGCTGGTGAAACCCAGTTTGCGGTGCCTAAAACAAGATACACTGAGGGGATTGGCCGCCGTAAGGTGGCCACAGCTAGAGTCCGTCTCTATGAAGGTCAGGGTGATTTTGTGGTCAATGACACTTTAGTTGGCGAGTATTTTCAGGGGGTGAGGAATGCGGCCGTGGTGTACAACAAGCCATTTGAATTGACTGGTACTAAGGGGAAGTTTGCGGTGACAGCCAAGATCATCGGTTCAGGTGTCTCTGCTCAACTGGATGCTTTGGTGCACGGTTTATCACAAGCCTTGGTAGCTCATAACCCTGAGTTTAAGATTTTCCTTAAAGGTGCTGGTTTGCTGACCCGCGATGATCGCATGAAGGAAACACGCAAAATCGGGATGGGTGGCAAAGCCCGCCGAAAGCGTCAATCTCCGAAACGATAATTTACCAAACTTCTCTGCGAAGTGGTTTGCCGGCGCGGAAATTTACCACGCCATGACCTTTGACCAGCGTGCGCTGATCCTTGCGGCCGAAGGGCTCGACATGTTTGTCTTTCACCCGGCCGACGTAAAAAGTGCCAAACCCGGAAACCACAACTTTCTCACCCTTTTTCTTGGTTAGCACACGGGTAATTTCTTCAAAAACCGTCTCTACTGCCTCCATGGCAGCTTTTTTGGTGAGATGAGATTTCTTGGCCACAATCGCAATCAGTTGTGATTTAGTCATGCGCTCCTTTCTGGAAATGTAAACTTGTACTGTCACCCACAGTCTAAGACATTGAGCTGGTCAGTCAAGGGTCATTTTGGCAAAGAAATCAGATGTATCGGAATTTTCGCATTAAGACGAGACTGGCACCCAGGGTGTCGAAACCAATGTCTCTAAGAGTGCCATGGCGTCCGGGTGTAAAGGTTTGATGGGCTTCATCAAAGGTGGCATAGGCCAAGGTCAGTACTAATGGCACAACCCAGCTTTTAAAGCCCTGTAAGTTGGTAGTTTCTCTGAAAGCTTGGAAAAGCAAAATATACAACACAGCGTAGACGAACATGTGAGCGGATTTTTTGAAGATAAAATCAAGTGTATTGAGGGTGAGACTGGGGAGAACGCTCTGAGCGGAGAGGATATAAATAAAACCGGCCCAGACCACAGTGGGGGCAAAGGCAAGGATACGGTCAAAAAATGCGTTGCTTTTTGGCATACCAGTTAAGGCCTGGAATGAGCAGTAAGAAACCCCCTATTATAACACTCAGCGCGCCCCGCTCCAGGTGTGGCGGCTGACTGAAAACGAGGTTTTCACCGGAGGGAAGGGCTGGTTTTTCGTAGGAGAGCTTGGGCTTCAAGACAGAGGGTGGGTAGGTAAATGAGTGAGTTGAAACACCCAAGACACTTGGCTGGGTTGAGTTGGTCGCTTGGGTGTTTGTTGCCTCTGTTGGTTGGTCGGGCAAGGTATTAGAGAAAATGTTAGGTGAGTTGGGGGTGATGATCGACGTTTCCTCCCACCGCTCACCGTTTTTTACCCAGGAAAACTGAGGTTGGCACTGGGTGTAGGAGAAACTGTCGATAACTAGGCTTTTGGGTGAAATGAGTGAGACTGTGTCACCGTCGTTATTTAAGACATTGCGCAGTTCAAAGACCGTGTAACCTGTCGGCTCCAAGGTTTAATCAGTGAAGCCCAGAATTTTGTTTTTGCTATCCCGCAGCGAAAAACCAAGCAGGGGGAGTACTGTGTCGTGTGGATTGTAAAGCTCGACCCACTCGGCTGAATCGTCCGGGCAGGCTGTGATCTCAGAGAGAGTCGGCGACAGGATGGTTGAGTTGGGAGTTGTTGCAGGAGTTGACGTGGGAGTGGGGGTAGGAACGACATTAGCCTCGCCTTTGGTTGGCACCGTTTCGAAAAGCACAGCGTGATTACTCGGATCCCGAGCCCAGCTTTTACCCTTGGTCGAAGCGGTGTACCCCAAGGTATCAATCAGTTCATCTTGCGGGTTTTTCAAAAGCAGAGTGTCGCCAGTGTTATTGAGAGTGTTATGCAGATCAACTATCAGGAAACCAGCTGCTTCAAGTATGGTTGACTGATCGAATTGGATGGCAACGCCGGGTGATGATTCTAGGTCCCAAAGTTTCCAGTCGATCAGGTCAATCGATTGATTGGTGGTGTTGTATAACTCCACCCACTCGTCTTCACCAGTATTGGGGTTGGGATACACTTCGTTGATAATCACTTGTGCACTGACGTCTCGAGTGGACAGTACCCAGAAAATCACGGTGATAATCAACAAAAAGGCACGGTGTGTCTGTAAGTTTTTCATGTTTTGATCGTCTCATAAGTGACAGAACAATAAGCTGACAAAGAAAGGTCAGAAAGGAGGGATTATGATGAGAATGCCTTCGGAGATGTTGGTTAATCTGGTCAACTTTATCGTTGGGTTAGTAGAGTTGTTTCTGGGATTGCGGATTGTTTTAAAGTTGTTTGGTGCCCGCACGGTGGCGCCGTTTGTGGACTGGGTCTATGACACCACCGAGCCGCTCTTATCACCCTTTGCCGGCATGTTCCCCAGTCCCACTATTGAGGGTGGTTTTATCGTCGAGTTCTCAGCGCTTTTTGCCTTGATGGTCTATGCTTTTGTGGGGTATCTCCTGGTGGATGTGCTGGACGCCATGACTTATCGAAATGAACTGCGCGGGCGAGAGCGAGAGCGAGAAACTGGTCGCGGACGAGGTCGTGGTAATCGGCGAGATCGCTAATTTGCCAGCGTAGTTTGGCCAGTGCGTTCTAGCTGAATGGGAATTTCGGTGAAGATCATGGTTTTGTCTGGTTTGATCTCCACACTCACCAATAAACCCCGTTGCACAGCCGGCTCGAAGTATTGGTCAAACACAAAATTACCCAGCGAGTAGTAGATCATTTTGCCGCTGTATTCTTCAGACTGCTGGATCACGTGAGGATGACCGCCGATGATCAGATCCGAGCCAGCGTCGATCAATTGGTGGGCCCAATTTTGCACAGTGACGTTGGCAGTCGATTGATACTCATTACCCCAATGCGGCATGACGATGATCAAATCGGCCAGTGGCCGTGCGTACACTACATCTGCCAAGGCGGTTGGCAAGCCCCGATCAACAAATTGATTGTAGTTGACAAAAGCAAGTGTTAACTTGCCAAAGTTTTTCAGTAAGACTCGCTCACTTGACTGTGTTTCAGTGTTGGTGTTGCCGAAAAACTCCACTTGCCCATCGATCAGGAATTGTTTGGTTTGAGCTACACCATTGGCTCCGAAGTTGAGAATGTGATTGTTGCCCAGGTTGACGATAAAGCGATGTTGTTTAAGCAGTGGGACGATACTGGGATCGAAAGTGAAAATGAAGTTATTAGTCGAGCCGGGAACGGTATTGACACTGCGTGAAGGGTAACTGGTGACCGGTCCCTCCAAGTTGGCAATGACCGCATCATATTGACCGAAGGTTTCGGCCAGTGGTTCCAGCGGGAACTCAACGCTGTTGGTATTGATGAATTGGCGAATATGACGGTCAAACATCAGGTCGCCGCCAAACAACAGTTTGACCGATTGGGGTGGGGTGGGAGTGGGGGTATTTCTGATCAGCGAAAGTAAAGTGGGATTGGGAACTTCATTGGTTGTGGGTGGCAGACGCCATTTCCACCAAGCTAGGCCCGCAAAGATCACGATCACCACCAACATCCAGCTTAAAAAGCGGAGCATGACTCTATTGTAGCAAGTGAGGTTAGATTGATCGCACAGCGTTGGCGATCAGCAAGAAAAGTCCAGTCCAGCCGATGACGCTGAAAATGGTGATGACATTGAGTTTCAAAGTGGCGCCGGCGGCAACCGCTTTTAGCTGTTTGTACAGTGCCACCGAATACATCAGACTAAAGGCACTAAAACTCAGGCTGAGTGCCAAACTAATCAGCAACGAGAGTGGTTGTTGTGTTCTATTTAAACTCGCCCTGATAACCTCAATTCCCACCGCTAGTGCCATCAGCACGACCAGTCTCCCAACCACTGGCCAGAAATGCTGTTTGACCATACCGGCGCTATTTCTCAGGGCCTGCATTGGTGAGGCGTTATGCAAAACAATTTCAAATAAGGCAAAGTTAAACAAAATAGCAAAGACAATGCCTGGCACGACTAGCGGAAAAAGGCCGCCAAAAACCATAAATGCCATCACCAAACCGGCCACCAACACGGGAATAAACTGCTGCCAACCACGCCGCAAAGCTTCGCCAATGCCGATTTTTTTCTTGCCGGCGGCCAGCGCGATGTCAGCGGCTTGAAAGAAGGGACCCAAAATCAAGGAAATAAGTAAGAGGATTAAAATGGCGGTGATGATTGCTGATCCAAAGCTGGCGAGGAAAGCGGTCATAAAATCATTGTTGTTGGCGGCAGTGGTAATGGCAGTGAACTTGGTTGGACTGGTAAACAAACTTCCCAACGATCCACCCAGACTCAGGGCGATGGCGCCAATCACAATCAAGGTGATGATTGTCCATTGGACAAGCCACAAAAGAAGCAATAACCAAAAACGTTCTTTGGTTAGTTTCCACGCGTCGGTCAAAAGTTGACTCAGATCAGGTAATTGAGCTTGTGCCATGGGTATAAACGGTCTCTACTGTTTTCAGCATACACTACTGATGTAAAAAATTAAACCAAGGGTAGCGTTTTGTTTATTTTTGTTTTACACTCTGCTGCAGTGACCAAAGGTTGCCGCCAACAACCTGCCCCAAAGAGTATCAACCAACTATGTAAGTCCTTCTGTTAAGAAGGATTTTTTGTAAAGAAAGGCAGTATGGGAGAAATAGTAAAACGAGCATTGAAAGAAGAAGAGATAAAGGCTTTGCAAACTCAATTTTATGGGTTAGACCTTGAAAACTTGGTTTTTGTCCAAGACCCCAATGATGACGTGCATACTTTGGGTAAAATTATTCGAGAGAAAGCCGAAGACGAAGTAAAGCCAGCTTCGGCAGAAGAGACAGGGCCGAATTTAGCGGAGGAGGAAGTAGCTGACCATGTTGTCGTTTGCTCTCTGTTGTGGTTAGCAAGACAGGATGCGAAAGCAGCAGGGTTTTTGAAAGACTCATATACAGAGGAAGATTATAAATTGCCTGATAATGTTACGGTTTTAGAAGATAACTTAGCGCTTGATCATCTCAGCCATCTACGAAATGAAAAAACAAGTTTGAGGAACTTTAGGTTTCACTCTGATGAATTATCTTTACCGTTGTTTAGGAAAGCAGTGGCGGACTTAGCGATGTATGAGGATAAAGTGAGCAATCAGTTAGTAAGAGAAGTTGGGGCAGCTACGACTCCGGTTCCCAAGTTAGCAGAACGAGTAGTAGTGGCACCAGTATTAAGAGCAGGGTTGGCTCTGCTTGCTCCGGCAATGCAGGCTCTGCCAAAGTCAAAGATAGCGACGTTAGGGATGCGTCGTCTTGAGAATGGCGAACCTGAATGGTATTACGAAAATGTGCCAACAATCACCAAAGATTCGGTGGTGGTAATTACTGACCCAATGCTTGCTACCGGAGGAACTTTGATAGAAGCAATCAGAAAGATCAATAGTGGTCCAGTAAAACCCAAGGAAATTAGAATCGTGGCTGTGGTGGCCGCTCCCGAAGGTATTACTGCCATTAACCGAGAGTTTGATAACATCAAAATCTTTACAGCAGCAGTTGATTCACATCTCAACTCGTCACTGTATATTGTTCCTGGGTTAGGGGATTATGGCGACCGGTATTTTGGGACGGAGCCCGCACATTCAATCACTTAGGGCGGAGGTGACAGGATTCGAACCTGCGAAGCCGTAAGGCTTACGCTTTCCAAGCGTACGCAATTGACCACTATGCGACACCTCCAAGAGTAGCCGTATTATACAAGCTTCAAGAGACAAAGCGCCAAAGTTTATTAGTGCCATTGCGAATCCCGATGCGGGGCGTTTTTTGAAATCGGCTGATTTTTTTACCGCGGTCTTCCAGCCACAACTCGGTCGAAGTCACTAGATCAAGCCCATTTTGCTGCTTGGTTAGGCCAAAGGCTTGGCAGACTTTGCCGGGACCGTTAGTTAAAATTTTGAGCGGTTTGCCGCCACGATTTTTCTGCATCATTTTAATGCCCTCAATCGGAATGACTGAGCGAATCAAGACGGCGCCGGCCGTATCAGCTTGTTCGGTGACGATGTTTAGGCAATAGTGCATGCCGTACGTAAAATAGATATACGCGTGACCGCCCTCAAGAAACATCGGGGTATTTCTTAAAGTTCTGCCGCGGAAAGCGTGTGAAGCCGGGTCATCGACGTTGGCGTACGCTTCTACCTCATTGATTTCACCAACAAATAATCCTTGGCGAGTTTGATGAACGAGATATTTCCCCAATAACTCACGAGTCACAGTCAGAGTTGGTCGAACGAAAAAATGACGGGAGAGTCTTGGCACGACTCTTGTTATAAGAGAGTTTGTTGGTAAAAGCTAGCGGCTCAACGTGCGGCCGACCCAGATGAGCGCGATGGCGCCGATCATCGCGACCACGATGCTATAGAGATTGAGGCCGGTGACACCCGGTTGGCCAAAAAAGCCCATGATCCAGCCACCCACCACCGCGCCGATGATCCCAAGCAAGACGTCTTTCCCCATGCCTTGGGATTTATTGGCGCCCATGATCATCGAGGCCAGCCAGCCTGCCAGCAAACCAAGTACAATCCAAGCGATTAAACCCATACAGGTTCCTTTCTTGGTCGGGATTACTACTAATCACAGAGTAGTAGAAAGGGGCAGCTGGGTCAAGTTTTTACGGAAAGTAGCTGGTACAATCTAGGAATTATGGCGGCAGCTTGGCAACAATTAGTCAAAGATGACAAAGAGGGTGATGTCGACCTTGGTCAATTTTCTGTAGCCAAGATTTTGGCCAACAATCGTAAAAACTTTCCGGACAAAGAGGCGTTGGTTTTTGCCGATCTCAAACAGGGTGTTCAGGAAATTTTGACCTATGTTGAGTTTGTCGACCAAGTGTATACATTAGCCCAATTTTTCAAAACAGAGCACAAACTCAAAAAAGGTGACGCCGTAGCACTGCATTTGGAGAACTCACCGGAAATTTTACTGTTTCATTTAGCGTGTTGGTTGATTGGTTGTATCACAGTACCGTTGGATTTGAAGCGTGATGACAGCGATCGAAAAGCGTACAAAATGCAGTCAACTCACTGTAAAGCAGTGGTGGTGGATGAGGGGTTGTCGGAGAGTGAGAAAACCTGGTTCGGGATTGTTTCGCCTGGTATTCGAGTAATCCCCATGTCGGCCCAAATCCGCCAAAAGATAGCAAACAGAGAAAAACTGGAGAATCAAGCTATAGAGGAGCATCCGAGTAATATTTGCCTGATTTTATTTACCTCCGGTACCACCAATTTACCAAAGGGTGTGCAACTCTCAATTGCCAATCTTTTGCTCAATGCGGATGGTATTCGGGACTGGTTAAAAATCACTGAAACCGACCGTTTTCACATCTGTTTGCCGCTCCATCACATTAACTCTACCACGATGTCGTTGGCGACTTTGCTTGCTGGCGGGACGATTGTTTTATCGCCTCGTTATTCCAAATCTAATTTTTGGCGGGTGATGGCAGAGTATCACTGTACGCTCTCATCGATCGTGCCGACGATTGCTTTTGACATGTTGAGTGAACGCGATGCGTTTAAGCAGTACCGAGAAAATCTGAAGCAAGTGACACGTATTCAAATTGGTTCCGCGCCAGTGGTGCCGACGGATGTCGTAAAATTTTACGATTTGTTTGGTATTCGCTTAGTGCAAGGGTATGGCTCCACGGAAACAGCACTACGGGTGACGGGGGTTGGTTGGGCCGACTTGGATGACCAGCAGTACAGGGAATTAATCGCCTCCAACACGATCGGCCACGAGCTCAAATGGAACAACACGGCGGTGATTAAAGCTGATGGCCAGTTGGCTAGTGAAGGTGAGGAGGGGGAGCTTTGCTTGCGCGGGCCAGTTTTAACACAGGGTTACTTGGACAATGACCAAGCTAATAAAGAGTCTTTTGTCGACGGTTGGTTTCACTCAGGTGATATCGGTATTTGGAAAAAAATGTTTGGTCAGAAAGTATTTTTCATTAAAGGGCGGATCAAAGAAATCATTATTAAAGGTGGAGTGAATATCTCGCCGCTGATGATCGAACACGCCATTTTGACTCATTACCCGCAAATTGTCAGCTGTTACGTGACTGGTGCGCCCGACGAGCGTTATGGCGAAGAGATCGTGGGGGTGATTGTTTTTGATGATTCGGTTGACCAAGAAGAACAACGACGAGTAACTAAGCAACTGCAAGCAGACGCCAAAGCGGGTGCGATTAAAGGAGTAGCAGCCTATGAGTCACCCAAGTTTTTCTTGACCGTGCCGTTAACGAGCCTGCCGATGACTTCCACCGGTAAGGTTCAGCGAGTGAAGATTAGAGAATACCTCCAGGATATTTCTACGCCGATTGCGCAGACGTCAACTCATTATTTCCGCCGCCTCACGCCGTTTGATACCAATCATCTTGCTCGGTTGGTCGAGATCCACAACACTAGATGGGGAGAGGAGCTTGGAATCGATATTAAAACAGCTACTCAAGCGGTAGCAAACGGAATTGTGATTGGGGCGATTGAAAAGAAAACGGATCAATTAGTTGGTTCAGCGTTTGGTGAAATTGTGCACGCGAAGGATATTGAAAACAAAGCCGCTTGGTTGAATACCTACGATCAAGCCACTGGTAATCTTACTCTTAAACCCAGCACCACCGACGGTGACGCGGTGATGTTTGTCACCATCTCGACCGACGGCAAGCCTTTTACACCCAGTATGAAGTCAACCGATTCTCAGTACCAGAAATTGTTGGCAGAAGCTCCTCAGTATATTGATGCTTACTTGGCCGCCAAAACCGATCCCGTGCTCAATTTCCACATGGCGCCCAAAGCTGGCATGGAGGAGGGCGCCTCGATTTTATACCCCATCGCCAACGCTCGACCCAAAGACGTCGAAGCGCTTGGATATTGCGTAATGATGAAATACCCAACGTTACCAGAAAGTGTATCAGTTCAGGAAAAATCTTCGTTGGGTACCCAAATTCTCGAAGCAGGATTTATGTATGCCGTAAAGAATGGAGTTACTCAAGTTTACGCCTATTCCAGGCCGAGTGGGTTTTTGAAAATAGTGAGTAAATAAAACAGTAAAATGCCAAACGATCAAGAACGAAAAATTGGTTTAGCACGAGCTGCCTTAGAAGCAGAGCAAACAGTTTGGCCTTTAGAAGCTTTTGGTCAGTTGCTGAAAAATGCTGATTTTATGCACCTTAATACTTTTCCGCAACTAGTATCTTTTCCCAAAAACAGTCATTTTCGAAGATTGTTGGATCGCTTACTTGGGTCACCTTTGGAAGTGAAAGCTTATAGAGAGCACTTGGCAGTGATGGCGAGCAATGATTTAGGTGAGCTACTTCTTTCTAAAGCGTATGAGAAAGGTACTCCATTATGGGTGAAAATACGTCGAGGTTCAGCAGTACATGACGCATATCGACAAATACTACCTCTTCCTCTTGGGTGGAGGCGGTTGGGGGCAGTCCATACTCATCCGAGAGTGCCACTTATTGGTGGACTCGATTATTTATTAAATGAAGTGATGAACCCTTTTCGGTTTAGTGTAGCTGATGTGTCTGTTTTTTTGCACCAAATTTCTTCAAATATCCCTGTTGAAGGAGTTGTTACTCCAGCAGGGTATGGATTTATGGTTGCTTCGGTTAGCACCAAGGAAAGGATTAAACAATATGGCACTCTTGATACGCCGCTTTCGGAGAATGCTAATTTAATTGGGTATCTTAAATCAATTCCTGTAGAGCAAGCTTTCAATGCCCAAGAAGTTCTTCCTCAGTATGATATTGCTTATTACAGTTGCTTTCGAAGAAAAGAAATTTTGGAGAGAGTTATATAAATGACTAATCTACTTTTCAACTTGGCGTATCTCTTTTCAAATCAGTAGGTAGCGATCAGCTCGTTATACAGCACGATCGCGACGCCTTTTGGCGTTGATCTCATCGGTTTTTATTCTGATTGCCTCAAGAACTTCATCTCTATTCTGGGAGGAAATCTTTCCATTAGTGAAGAGTTTCTCGATTACATCGGAGTGCAAGAGATCACGAGTTTCCGTAGCGTTGTGAATTTTATTGAGAATATGTGCATAAAGTGAGTGTTGATCTTCCCGACTGACGGTGGGAGGCCGGCGTCTTTCCGCCCTATTTCTGGCAGGACTTGGTTCTACTGGCCGGCCGTTGCCTGCCCGAATTTCTCTATCGAGCGCAGCTCTTTTTTCCGGTTTGCTTAGTACATCATAAGCAACATTAATAGTTTTCATCATTTCCAGCTTTGCCTGATCTGAATCAGAAGAGCCGCTGTTATCGGGGTGATAGCGTTTTGATAGCTGCCGCCACCGTTCTCTGATTTCTTCATCTGTAGCATTATGAGAAACACCCAGCACCTGATATGCATCAGGGACTTCAGCGTGTGCTGTTTCCTCAATATCAATTTCTCTGCCGTCTTCACCAAGTTTTTTTCTGGTTATTTTATAGCTAATGTGGTATGTTTCACTCATAAAAATAGTATATACCAAGAAAACAAGGGAAAAATAGGTTAAAACTTGGCGGAAGCGGTGAGATTCGAACTCACGAACCGGAAAACCGGTCAGGGTTAGCAACCCTGTGCAATTGGCCACTATGCGACGCTTCCAGACACACCAAATTATACCAGCTAAAACCAGGCCTGGCAGGTGAACTGTCACTTGTCAAATGAGGCAGTTTTATGTAGTCTGAAACTATTCAATAAGCGTAAAAAAGGAGGCTTCCATGAACGAAAACATGCCAACCGATGACACTCAACCCAGTGTGGGGAGTACCGACAAAAAATCCAACTTGTTGGCCATTTTAGGGATAGTAGCGGTAGTGGCAATCGTCGCTTTTGTGATGATCCAAGCCAGCTCCAATAACACCGCGCCAACTGAGGAAATTGTCAGTCCAACGCCAGCGTCCACTGAGGTAATGGAGGAGGAAACACCCACTCCCACCGAGGAAGAAGTGATGGAGCCGGTGGAAGAAGTGGTGGAAATTGACGTGGAGGCGGGCAACTTTTCCTTCTCGCCCAATGAGATTACGGTCAAGTTGGGTCAAACCGTCAGGATTAATCTGACCGCTGCTGATCTGCAACACAACTTCAGCTTGGATGAGTTTGATGTTTCGTCAGAAATAGTGGCAGAAGGTGAGTCGACTACGGTCGAGTTTTTGGCTGATCAAACCGGCGAGTTTGAGTTTTACTGCAATGTGGGCAGTCACCGAGCACAAGGGCAAGTGGGTACCTTGATTATCGAGGAATAATCGCGTTTAATAGAAACCTATGTGGGTGTGGTTTAAAAAAAACCTCTTGTATTTGGCTTGGTTTCAGGCTTTGATTGCGACCGCTGGCAGTTTATTTTTCAGTGAAGTGATGGGCTGGACCCCGTGTGTGCTGTGTTGGTACCAGCGGATCTTGATGTACCCACTAGTCTTGATTTTGGGAGTGGGGATTTTGCTCAAAGACAAACGCATTTCATGGTACGTACTGCCGTTGAGCAGCCTTGGCTTCTTGATAGCCGCTTATCACAATCTCTTGTATTACGGTGTCATTCAGGAAGTGTGTCGTGAGGGAGTGTCATGTACTACCCGCTTTTTTGCTTGGTTTGGTTTTATCACCATTCCGCTGTTATCACTGACAGCCTTTGCGATCATCACTACCCTGATGCTGATTCATAAAAAGGAACACAAAGTATGACCGGAGAAGCCAAAGTTTTAATCGGGGTAGGAGTTGTTACCTTGGCGCTGTTTGTCGGCGGCATCTTGATGCTGACCAAAAACAATGCTAGTCCCACGCCGCAGACCGTTGACTCAGCTGTCTTAATGAGAGAAGGGAGTTTTCGGGTTGGACCAGCCGAGGCACCAATCACTTTAGTGGAGTTTAGTGATTATCAATGTCCGTATTGTGCACAAGCCCAAGCGGTAGTTGATTCACTGATCGCCAAGTATCCAGATCAGTTGTTGTTTACTTATCGCCACTTCCCCTTGTCGCAGCATCGTCACGCCGTGCCCGCGGCGGAAGCCGCCGAGGCAGCCGGCGAACAAGACAAGTTCTGGGAGATGAGTAACTTGATCTTTGAGCGCCAGGATGAGTGGGCAGAAGCAAGTGACCCACTACCGATTTTCCAGCAGTATGCGGAGGAGTTGGAGCTGGATCTGGAGCAGTTTAATCAAGCCATGAGTGAGCACACCTATCAAGCTAAAATCCTGCAGGGTGTGGCGGATGGGAATACGCTGGGGGTAAACTCCACGCCGTTTTTCTTTTTAAATGGTCAAAAGTTTACCGGAGGTTACAATGCCCTTCCAGCCGCGATCGAGCAAGCTCTCCAATAAAAAATACCTGATTTTTGATTTTGATGAGACGATCAGCACGCTCCTGATAGACTGGAATGATGGGTATAGAGAAGGAATAGTATCAGCGATCCAAAAATATGATCCAAGTTTTACTCTTTCTCCTCACCAGTTAAATAGAAAATGGGTCAACTTCGAATTAGAAAATCGTTTCATTGAGCACTTTGGGCAATCACTTCGCAAAGATTTAATAGAGTTTCACCGAGTGTTTGAGAAAACCCATTACACTGGTTGTGAACCAAACTCAGCTGTCATCGAGTTTATTCGCAGTAGTCGAGGTTTCTCGATTTTTCTTTGGAGTAATAATCACTCTGAAACGATCAAGCGAGCACTAGCGGATTTGAACTTAACCGAGAAAATAGATCGGTGGGTGACGTGTGAGCAAGTCTTGTTCTCCAAGCCTCACCCCGAAGGGTTCTCGTTATTACAGATCCCTAACACTGCCTTGAAAGAGTATTTGTTTATCGGTGACAGTAGTAATGACGAAAAAGCTGCTGCGAAAATTGGCCTTGACTATCTTCACGTTGATGATTTTGTGCGCTTGATTAAAAAGTAGGCTCCAGTTAAGCTGCCCAACATTACCGCCAAGTCGCTGGTAACTTGCAAGACCGGTAGCCACAGCCAACCATGGGGAACATAACGCTTGTTTTTCATGACAGCCCACAGCAGGTAGAGAGAGATCAGCAGCGGGAAAAAGCTGCCGGTTTGTCTGAGTTCGCCAATGATGATCATCCAAGTAAGTAAGCCAAGGAAAATCAGGTAGCGGGTAAAAATCAGCACCACTTTTGGTCGGACAATTTTGGCCTGGATGTCGCCAAAAGCGAAACGGTGAATCATCTGCCAAAAGTCTCTTAAGTTTTGCCGCGGCAGCCAGCCGACCAGAGCGTCAGCGGCAAAAGCCATTGGCACTTTGGCTTGTTTCAGTTTGTTGGCAAAGGCAAAGTCTTCGTTGTGATTGAGAGTTTTGTCAAAGCCACCTAGTTTTCTAAACATTGACTTGCGAATCAGCATCGACCGGCTGGCCGCCAGAAAGTTTTTTTGGTTGACTCGATGCGGCATCACCAGCACATACGGCACAACTGCTTCTTCAAATCTGGTTTGCGGCAGGCCTTGGTAGTAGCCCGCGACCACGTCGGCGCTGGTTTCTCGCTGGGTACGCAGCAGCACTTGTAGCCAGTCTTGGTATGGTAAACAGCCGGCGTCGGTAAAGGCGATCCACTCATGGCGGGCTTTGCTCACTGCGAAATTCCGACCGATACTGCGATTGCCTTTTTTGGGAAAAAGCCGAATGATTTGTCCGAGCTCGTGATTTTGCTGCCATCTTTTGATTTTTTTGACCGTCTTATCAGTGGAACCGCCGTCAACAATGATGATTTCATCGGGCAGCACAAACTGTTCGCTGATCGCTGTTAAGAGCCAGTCGATGGTTGATTCTTCGTTGAGAGTCGTTACACTGAGAGAAGTTTTCATTGCTCACATTATAAACGTCACTTGGTATGTCTCGGATTTTGGTCATTACTCCTTCCTATGATCCTCGTTTGGGGGGAGTCGAGAACCATGTGTGGTCCACCAGTCAGTTACTATGGCAAAAAGGCTACAAAATCACCATTTTGACCCAGCGTTTTCCTGGTTTACCAGAGAGTGAAACGAAAGCAAACATCCCGATTTACCGCTTTGATTTTCCGCGGATTCGTTTTTTTGGTCTGTTGATCATCTGGTGGTGGGTATTCACTCGTTTTGGTCGGTTGATTGATGAAGCGGATATTATTCATATTCATGATGTGTTTATCTGGTACCTGCCGCTGCGGCTGCTGTTTTGGCGTAAAAGAGTAATCACTACCTTTCATGGCTGGGAAGGGATTTATCCGGTGCCGCGCAAAAATATCTGGATTCGGCAGTTGGCCAATGTTCTCTCACACCGTACGGTAGCGATTGGGGCGTATTTGGAAAAGTACTATCACTTCAAGGCCGACAAAGTGATTTATGGTGGCGTGGAAGTGCCTCGCGGCCGGATGAAAAAAGATAACCTCTTGTTGTATATGGGCCGCCTGGACTATGACACCGGGCTGCCGGTGCTACTACAGGCACTCGAAACTAAAAGCTGGTCGGGCAAAGTGGTTTTTTGCGGTGATGGATTATTACGGGAGCAGGCAGAGGCATTGGGGGAAGTAAAAGGCTTTGTTGACCCGATACCGTATTTGAAAAAGGCCAAAGTGGTTTTTGCCGGTGGGTACTTGTCGATTCTAGAAGCTTTTGCCTATCAGTGCGCGGTGGTGGCGGCGCAGAAAAATCCGCTCAAAAAAGATTACTACTTGTTGTCACCCTTTGCCCCGTGGTTAACGGTCGTTGACACGCCGGAAGACTTGACTCGCTTTCTCAAGTTGGTTCAGGATAAGTCAGCCAAAGTGCAGTACACGGTGGAGAAAGCCTTGGCGTGGGCCAAAACGCAAAATTGGCAGGCAGTGGCTAAGCAGTATGAATCGCTATATCAAGCTTTTACTTGATATAATTCACCCATTATGAATCATAAAATTGAAGAACTGAGTCCAAGGGAAATCGATGTGCTTAATCAAGTGAAAGAAGGAAGAACTGCTTACAGTGAAGTTGCCTCTGATTTGTCCATTAGTCTCGATACAGTAAAACGTCATTTTGAAAATATTTATGCGAAACTTGAGTTGAAAAGCGAGTTGGTGAAAAGTGGAAACGTGATGATTAAAGCGCTCATAAAGGCGATTCGGTTGGGATATATAAAAGATTTTGAGCCATCTATAAAAGTTGAAGAAACTCCGATCTATAAAAAAGCAATCACCGCAAGCTCTGGTGGGAAAGATTCTGAAGAGCGGTAATGTGTCAACGTTACAAATGCCGCAGTTTTTTGCGGATGGTTTCAAACAGATAGGTTAGCCAATAGAGTGGGGAAACTGGCAGATCATGGGCGGGGAGATACGCCACTTCCTGCCCGCCAAAGCCGCGTTTGAAAAGTGAGACACCTGAGAAACGATGATGTTTTTCTTCCTTGGGGGCAATGCCCCAGAAGTTGTAGCGGGTGCAGCCGCGCCGTCGCGCTTCCTGGATGGCGGTCCACTGCGCGGCATAGGCACCGGCTAGTTGTTCGTTGGCCGGCGTGGAAATACCGTAGTGATAAACGGCCTCCCTGTTGTAGAAGATCACGAAAGCAGTGGCTAGTAACCGTTCGCCCTGGAAACTGGAAATTAACACGGCTTGGTCGTCGTTGGCGAACACTTTGAACTGCTCGTACAAGAATTGATAGGAAAATGGCACAAAGTGATGTTTGGTCGCCAGTGCCACTTGGTGTTCATAGAATTTTTTAATTTCTGCCGGATTTTCGGTAATTTCGGTGTGAATTTTTTGTTTTTGTGCTTGGCGAATTTCATAGCGCGTGTTTTTGCGCATCCCGCGCAAAATCTCCTCTTCCGATTGAGTGAGATCCAGTTGGAGGGTGAGGTCGGCCGTCAAATGCATTGGAGCAGGGCGGAGACCAAATTTTTTGAGTTGGGCACGGAACTCAGCCGAATCCAGCGCTTGAGGTCGAAAGCGAACAAAGAGACATTTTTCCTGATTTGCCAGTCTTTTTAGCTGATTAAAAATTACTTGAAGTTGATCTGGAGATGATCTTTGCCAATCAATAATCGGTCCACCGGCAATGGCCAAGTAACTGCCGCGTTTGGCCGCTTCTTTGACCACCAGCAGCGCGCCAATTTGTTGATGATCTTCAAACACACCCAACTGAAAGATTTTTTTACCAATCGCTACTTGAAACTCACCCCAATTCCAAGCCTGCAGGAAATTAGCTTCGGGACGAGAGAAAATAAACTGCTCCCACTGCTCCTTGGTGTTGATTGGTTTTAGTTCTAACATTATTTTTATTTGGCAAAATATTTTTTAATAATCATGATGATTTTTTCCGCGTCACTGACAGAAATTTTGGCGTGAGTGGGCAGATTAATCATAGTCCGACTCAACTTTTCTGCGTTCGGGCAAGAACCCGCTTGGTACTGAGTGTCGCACTGCCGCTGACCACAATCAACCGGTTCGCGGTACCAGCGGTCGGTCAGGTGGATATTGTGGGTTTTCAGGAACCTTAGTAAAGACTGAGGATCATCGACCGTCGCCGCTACCCGTAACAGTGAACCGTTTTTCAGGTGGGTGGTTTCAGTCAGTAGTTTTAATGGTGTCTCAATTAATTTTTCCAAGTAAAGCGCCGCTGTCACCTGTCGGAGGCGACGAATAGCGTCGACCTGTTTGAGTTGACCAAGCGCTAAGATCGCCAAACTATCAGGCAAAGCAGTGATCTTGTTGGTGGGTGATTGAGTGGGGTTACCCATGAGACCGATAACAGTTAAGGTTTTATGGATGAGCTTACCGAGTAAAAAGTCGTACGTGCCGCGGATAAGTGAAGTAAAAAGTGGATATGCCAGGTCGTTGAGCACCACTGACTTGGGAGTGGCTGGCAGGTTAGGGAAAGATTGAGTTGGTTTCTGGCGGAAAACCACCGCCCCGCCGCTGACCGCGTCGATTACTTTATCACGACCAAAAGACAGAATTACCACATCCCCAAAAGTGCCCAGTAGCTTTCCATTGGCAGTGGCACCGTAACTTTGAGCTAGATCTTCGATTAGTAACAGTTGGTGTTGTTGACACCACGCCTTGATTTTGCTCATCTCTGCCGGGTGACCGAGGGTGTTTTGGACAATGACCGCTTTGACATGCTTAGCCTTTTTATACGCTTGAGTGAGTGTGGCCACTGTCAGGTTGAGTTGGTTTTCGCCCAGGTCCACGTACTGTACGTGCGCGCCGGCTCGGGTGATGCCTTCTTCGATGGCGTGGCAAGTAAACGCTTGAATGAGGACGGTTTGAGTTTGTTGGGTGATGCCGTAAGCCCGCAGTGCCAGCTCGATCGCGTCACGGCCTTTGTACACCAGTACTGCCTGCCCGCCGAAAGTTTGTTCCAGCCCTACTCTCAACGGGTTGGTAACGTCTTGGATCGGCAAACCAAGTAGCGTCTGCCAGAAAAGCTGACTACTTTGGCTGACGAACTGGCGGGAGTAGTGAGCGCCTAAACTGGCATTGATCATAATTTCCTCATTAACTGCTTCATTAACCAGACAGGGAGGTGCCCTTCGATGAGAACGGCATCGTTCGCGTTGAGCTTATCGATCACCGATTGGATTGTGCCGGCGTGATTGGCCATTTTGCTACCGAATACCTCTCGGAACTCCTCTCGGCCGTCAACGCCGGTGTACAGCACCAGGTCGGCGATTGGTTGAGCGGCTTTGGCCAATTGGTGATGAATAGTCTCTACTTGCTCGCCAAGGTCGATGATGCCGCTGGTGGCTAAGATGGCGTTTTTGCCCTTATCTTTGAAGTATTTAAGGACTTGTAGCGCGGCTAAAAAGCCCTTAGGGTTACTGGTTTTACCATCGTTGATAATCAGAAATTGTTGAGTAAAGTGTTGGTAAACCTGGATGTAGTTGTCGGTCGGTAAGAAACTTTTTAGGGCGCCGCGGATTTTTTGCTCTGGCACGGCAAAGTATTGGGCCAAGGCAATCGCAGCTTGAACGGTTTCCAGGTAGTGGCGGCCAACCAAATGGGTGGCAATCACCCGTCCCTGCCAGGTGAAATGCAGGCGCCCCTTGGCATCCAAGCGACTATTGGCCAAGATGATGTTGGACTGCGGGCCGCTGTAGGGCGTGGTTTTTTTACTAGGGTCAACCTCACAAACTTTGAGGGCATTTTCGTCATTACCGTTGTAAAACACGGCGCCTTTGAGACTGGTTGCTTTGACGAGTTCGCCTTTGGCCTTGATGATATTGGTGACACTGCCAAAAAGTGCCAAGTGCTGTTCGGTCACCCCGGTTACCAAACTAACCTCTGGCCGAAACCACCAGGCTAATCGTCGGATCTCACCCTTTTTGTAGGCTGCGTACTCCAAAAAAATAAGCTCTTCTTTTTGGTAATCTTTTAAGATTGCCCAGGCGATACTGAGTGGAGTGTTGTGTGATTTGGGTGGGGTGAAGACGGTGTACTGCTGGGAGAGTACGTGGGCCACTAGGTGGCGGGTGGTGGTTTTGCCGTAACTGCCGGTGATGCCGATGATTCGCGGTTTGCCGATCAGCAGTTTTTGTTTGGCCAAAAACAGCAGGACCCAACTGAGTACTGTTTTCATCAGTTCCGTCAGTAGACTAATACTGCCAGGCAGGATAGGGACGAGAATGTAGGCGGCGATCGGTAGCCACCATTGGTTAAAGGTAAAGCTGACGGCGAGGATGTAGCCGAGTAAAACCAAGCTTAAAAACCCCACCGCGGCCGCTCGAAGAGTGACAGCCGGTCGTTTCAGGCCTCGTCGGGTAAAGTCGGTCACTGACGGCAATAAGCGCAACAACTCGCTGAGACCCTCTTCTGAGGAGAGAAAGTGCCAGAGCCGGTCCACCCGATATTCCTTTTGCTGGGCCCAGGCCAACCACCGCAAGAGCCGTACCAGCGTAAAAGGTAAGGTCAGGACAATAATAATCAGGGTAAAAGGATTCATTTAGGCCTTCAGAAATTCAGTGATTAATTTGAGTGTTTGCTGTGGGTGAGTATAGATTGGCGAATGTCTGGCGCCGGCGATGAGTTTGAGGGTTGCCTGGGGGATTCTGTTGGCAAACACTCGCCCAAGCTTCAAGGGGGTGACCGCATCATATTGTCCCCAAATGATTAGGGTTGGGGCGGTGATGTGCGGCAAGTGTTCAGTGAGGTCTCTTTGCAAGAGGTTGCTCATAGTTTGGCGTTGAGCCTCATTGGCCTCATAATAGTCGGTTTCTCTGGCCAGTGTATATAATAGTTGGCGCAGTTTGGTGGATTTGGTCACTGCCCGGCCGACCTTAGCCGCCAGTTTGAAGACTGAGCGTTTCAAGATCTTACTGATGGCTGGATCGATGATGCCTGAGCTGTCAATGAGAATTAAACGGTTGACACGGTTGGGATACACACAAGCAAACTGGGCAGCCAACTGGCCGCCAAACGAATGCCCGAGCAGGATAAAGGGCGGCAGGTTTTTGGTCTTTTGGTCGAGCCAGGCGACGTAGTCTTCCAGGGTGAGTGATGTGTCTTTCTTGATTGTCAGGCCCGGCAGCGGCCAAGATTTGACGACAAAGCCTGCTTTCTTGAGGAGTTTGAGAAACGGTTGCCACTTGGTGGTGACCGCTGGGTCTAGTGTCCAGCCGTGTAGCACCACGATCGTTGGTTTTGTCGCTGATTTCTTCATGAGGTTACTCTAGGGTATTATATGGTAAAGCTGATTCGTTCGACAGGATCAGGCAAAAATTATGACTCTGGTGACTTGGTTAAAGAAAATACTGGCCGGCTTGGGTGTTATTTGGTTGATCTTGGTGATCTCGGTGATGATTTCGCTCTTTGGACTAAGGATGTATGCCCAGGGCGATACGGTACAAGGCAGACGGTGGCTGCGCGTTTCGTCACCAGTGAGCTTGATTTTTTCTCGAGTGACATGGCGGGCAGTGCCGCTGATTGAGCGTTGGTATTTACTGCACACACTACTGCTTGGGAGTGATCGCTACCTGGTACTGTTGCAAAACACCGATGAAATTCGTGCTACTGGTGGATTTATCGGGTCCTATACAGTGCTTGATTTTGGCAGTAGCGAGCCGCTTCGCCTCACGATTCACGACATGTACGACCCGAGTGGGATGAGTATGACTTTACCCTCGCCGCCGGGTCAGCGGGAGTATTTAAGTGAAGGGAAGGGCCTGAAGTTGGTGGATGCCAATTGGTCGCCTGACTTTCCGACCTCAGCTGCCCAAATCTTACAGTATTTCGAAAATATCCAGGGCGATCCTCAGCGCTATGACGGCATAATCGCCCTTACTTTGCCGACGATCGAACAGTTGGTGGAAACATTGGGCGGCCTTTATTTGGCCGACCAACAACACACGGTGACTGGTGAGAATTTGGCCGTGCTGATGCGTGAGGACCGCGGCGAGTTTTTTGCCGGCAGTCAAGAGAAAGAACAGTCACTGCAGAGTTTTTATACCGCCCTCAAACTGCGTTTAGCAGAGTTGACTTGGGATGAGTGGCGCCAGATTTTCAGGGCGCTTGAGAGTAACTTGGCGTTGGAACTACAATTATTTGCCCATAATGATCAAACGCAGCGGTCGATTGAGACTGCTCGGCTGGATGGTTCGATTCAATCCTTTCAATCAAACGAAATTTTTATTTTCCCCGTCGAGTCCAATGTCGGGATCAATAAAGCCAATCGGAAAGTGACTCGTCAATTGACTGCGCGCGTTCAAGATCAACAACTGGGAGTTACCACTATCTTTTACAACGCGTTTACGGCCAATGAGCGACCGATTATCCCGGCGGAAAGCAGTTACGCAGTCGCGCCGCATTTGTCATACGTCAACTACTATCGTTTGCTGGTGCGGCCTGATATGGCAATCGAGACGATCCGCGTTGACGACCAACCAATTGCTCAGTGGGATGAGGATAGTATTATGAGCAGCAGTGGTGGGCAATATAAACAAATTGGTTTTTTAGTCGTAGTGCCGGAAGAAAGTACAGTGATAGTGGAGGCGCAATTCAGCCTGCCTGAGCTCAGAAAACCAAAATTAATTATCCAGCGCCAGGTGGGCTTGGAGTATCAATCAATCACGGAGAGTATAGAATAAAGTCGTGATGGTAGTTTCACTGGAAGAGATTCAAGCTTTGGTGGAGAAAACCGACGCCTTTTTGGCGGCGGTGGATGGGACGCGGCTGCAAACGGAACTGTCGGCCCTCCAGCAGGAATCAGCTCTGCCTGGTTTTTGGGAAGGGGCGGCGGCGCAAAGCAAAATGCGGCAAGTGGCAGCACTGCAAAACAAGCTTGATAGCTATGAGCAACTACGAAGTGTGTTGGCAGACGTAAAAGGCTATCTTGAGTTGTCACCGGCAGAACAACCAGCTTTCCTGGTGGAAACGGAAAAAAATTATTGGCAGCTGACCAAACTATTGGCCAAACTGGAACTAGAGCAATACTTGAGCGGTCGGTACGACAGTGCTGGGGCGGTGTTGTCGATTCACCCAGGCCAAGGTGGGACCGAGGCGATGGACTGGGCGCAGATGCTCTCACGGATGTATGAGCGGTATTTTGAGCGCAGTGACTGGAAGTTTTCGCTGGTTGATGAAGTCAGGGGAGAAGAAGCCGGTATCAAAGAAGTGGTCTACGAAGTCAACGCGCCGTATGCCTATGGCTATCTGAAGCGCGAACAGGGGACGCATCGCTTGGTTCGTCTCAGTCCCTTTAACGCCGACAAACTGCGCCAGACCTCGTTTGCCCTAGTAGAAGTGACGCCGATAATTGAAAATGGTGACGAGGTTGAGGTGAAAGATGATGACTTGGAGTGGCATTTTTCTCGTTCGGGTGGCGCCGGCGGGCAGAACGTCAATAAGGTGAATACGGCCGTTGAGTTGCGCCATATTCCGACTGGTATCACTGTTAAATGTCGCCAGGAGCGCAGCCAAGCCCAAAATAAAGACAAGGCCCTCAAAATGCTCAAGTCACGCTTGGCTCTGCTGGAAGAAGAAAAACGCCAGTCAGAGTTGGCACAAGTCAAGGGCAAGCACGTTCAGGCCAGCTGGGGGACGCAGATCCGTAATTACGTCTTACACCCCTATCAACTAGTGAAGGACACGCGTACACAGGTGGAGACTTCAGACACTACCGGAGTACTTGATGGAGACCTAGATCAGTTTATTTACGAGGAAATTAAATTGAGTTAATAGTTTTATAGTTAACAGATTTTTGGCGCTGTAAACTTTGAACTATAAACTATTTACTGTATATTAAACCTATGTCAGAGACACCTACTCGAGTTCACACCGAAAATCTGGCTGAGAAAACTCCCCAGCCGCCGGTTGACGAAACTCCAGCCGCCCCGCACAATCAAATCTCTGTTGGTAAACCCCTCAAACAACTGGAGCTGGATGAAAAACCAGCCAAAAAAGGAGATCCAATGACACCACAACAGAAAAAAAGAGCAATCGTTCTTGGGGTAGTGGCGATTCTGGCCGGGATTGGCACTGGCTTTGGTGGCTTTAAATTAAAGCAGAAGGCCAGCGGCAACGGTTCACCGACCGCTACTCAGCAAGTGGCCGGCGATGTAGTTAACAACGGTGATGTGTTTGGAGTCAAGGATGATCAGACTTTTAAAGATAGTGCCGAGGGCTACTTAGAGCAAGGTGGTTTGGATGGTGAAGGCTCCCACCAGCTCTTGCGTGAAGGCGGGCCGAGTCAGACAGTCTATTTGACCTCTTCCATCACTGATTTAGATAAACTGGTCGGTATGCAGGTCAAGGTCTGGGGCGAGACTTTTAAGGGTCAAAAGGTTGGTTGGCTGATGGATGTGGGTCGAGTGCAAGTGATTGAGAAAGATGCTCAGCCGCCGGCAGAGACAGAATAGATTTTGGACTTTGGGTTGTCACTCGTCGACCTGTCATTCATAATAAATTTACATGATTACGTTTACTGCCGTGACCAAACGTTTTGGCGATGGGACCGTGGCTCTGGATAATGTCTCTTTTCACGTCGAGCCTGGCGAGTTAGTAGTGGTGACCGGTCCTTCTGGCGCTGGTAAAACCACTTTGATGCGGCTCTTGATCCGCGACTTTTTACCGACCGAGGGCGAGATTATGTATAAAGACGAGTCGGTGACCGCTATGCCGGCCGGTCAGGTGCCATTTCACCGCCGCAAGATTGGTGTGGTGTTTCAGGACTATCGCTTACTGTCGGAATTGAATGTCTGGGAAAACATTGCTCTGCCACTCTCGATCTTGGGCAAGCCGGAAAGTGAGATTGAGTCACGAGTGACTGATTTATTGAGTTTGATCGGGTTGACTGAACGAGCCTTGGTATTTCCCAAGCAACTCTCTGGTGGTGAAGCTCAGCGGGTGAGTATTGCCCGGGCATTGGCCACTGGTCCGAGCGTCGTTTTTGCTGATGAACCGACCGGGAATCTGGACAAGCAAGCCAGTTTAAGTATTGTGAAATTACTACAACAGATTAATTCGCTTGGCACGACGGTTTTATTGGCGACTCATGATGTGACGCTGTTGGCGCACCTGGAAAATGAGCGCCAGCTGGATCTGGAACACGGACAGTTGGTCCATGATTCTCGGCCTAGTCCAATGAAAACAACTACTAAAACCGAGGAAAGTAAAGCTAAAACACCGGTTAAAACGGCGGTAGAAACACTGGATGAATCACGGGAAGCCGCCGCGCCGCCAATCAAACCAGCTGAGGAATCGGCGGCAAAACCTGAGGCAAAACCTGAGGAAGAGCCTGAGGAAAAGTCTGAAAAACCTGAGAAATCGGCTACTGAAGAAACTGCTACTCCTAAAAAATCAAGCAAGAAGAAACCGACCAAAAAAGTAAAAACCTTGAAGACCAAAGTGGTTGAAGACGAAGACTTGGCTCAAGAGTTTACACCCGTGACAGCCACCGCGCCGAGCGCGAAAAAAACTTCCTGGTTGAAAAAAATCAGCGGCGGGTTACCATCAATTAAGCTGCCGGCTGTTGGTAAAAAATCACCTAAGCCGGAGAAAAAAGAGACATGAAGAAACTGCTCGATGCCCTGGTGGCTATTCGTCGTACCCCCTACCAAAGTTTGGTGGCGATTCTGATGGTGACCGTCACTTTTTTTGTCGGGTATATCTTCTCGCTCTTTGTGCTGGGCACCAACACGATCCTCAAGTTTTTTGAGACCCGTCCACAAGTGATCGCTTTTTTTGAGATTGATACAGAAACTCAGGAGGTCGAAGCGTTAGCTAGTGCCATGCGCGAAAAATCCTATGTGGAGAGTGTCAACGTGGTGACTAAAGAACAAGCCTTAGAGCTCTACCGTCAAGATCACCGAGAGGACCCACTGCTTTTGGAACTGGTGACGGCCGATATCTTGCCGGCCAGTGTGGAAGTATCCGGCGACACGGTTGATTCACTCGAACGAATCCAGACTGACTTAGAGGG
>Ga0075652_13_pt2 | contig 126055 bp, 132 predicted proteins | sample RifGroA1_FD_68397 | JGI IMG/M metagenome (GOLD analysis project Ga0075652, IMG submission 68397) | Microgenomates (Pacebacteria) bacterium GW2011_GWA1_46_10
CTCAGCGTCCAAATCATGAGGCGGAAGTTTGGCTTTCGAGCCGGCCATATTAAGTTTTCTCCAACACTACTACTTCCATCTCCTCTGGGAGACGCTCACTTTCCACCTTCAGTTTATCCACCGGGGCCACTCCTTCCGCGCCCAATTCTCTGAGGAATTCATCCACCGTTGCCATCTCACCAAATGCCTTCTGATCGTGCTGTGGTGTGCGATAGTGCATCGGGATCACGTAGTACGGGTCGATCGCTCTAGCCACAGCCACCGCTTGTTTCGCGTCAATCGTGAAAATCCCACCGACCGGTACAAACAACACATCCACACTGCCGATGGCATTCAAAGTGGCTTCATCCAGTTCATGACCCAAGTCTCCTAGGTGGCAAGCCCGCACCCCATCGACCACGATCGTAAAAATCGAGTTCACTCCTTGTTCGCTTCCCTGATTGTTGTCGTGGTACGATTTCACCCCAAAAACCGAAATGCCACGCACCTCATATTCCCCCAGGTGAGCAATGATAAATGGCCGTTCTCGACGGGCAGTGCCAGTCACTTTCGTAATGTGGTTGTGATCATGATGTTGGTGCGAGACAGTGACCATGTCTGCACTCAGACTCGGCAGTGAAAAACCGACGGCATCATCATACGGGTCAGTGACCACGGCACCGACCTTTCCTTGCAGTTTAAAACAGGAGTGACCACGGTAAGTGATTGTCATACTCTATGATAATACCATCCTCGACAAATCCTTTATAATGAATGGGCTTGTTTCAAGCTGTAGCATAGTGTATGGTGGGGTCTTCGCAAGAGTACATACTCGTCGTTACTAGGTCATGAAAAAAGAAGTTATTATCGCCATTTTGATTGGTCTTTCCTTAGGGCTATTTATCACCTATGGCGTTTACCAAGCCAGAACTGGCCGCTCACGCCAAAATACCAGCCCTGATCTGACTGAATCAAATGTCCAAGATGAGTTTAGTGGTGAGCTGGTGATCAACAGTCCACTCGATGAGAGTGTACAGAACCAAAGCACTGTCAGTATTTCCGGCACTACCCTGCCTAACAGTTTTGTGGTGGTATTCGTCGGCAACAAAGAAACCATTACCAGTACCGATAACTCCGGTAACTTCTCGGTGGAGGTTGAACTAGAGGATAGCAGTAACATTATTACCGTCTACGTGATTGATGAAGATGGCCGCTCGCTCTCGGTGGAAAGAGTGGTTTTTGTGACTGATGAAACGTTTGATGAAGCAACCGAGTCAGCGCAACCAGAGGAAAAGTAAACTCATGAAAAACACTCTACGCCAAAAAATCTTGCTGAGCACAGTACTTAGTTTATTCATGCTCTTGCTGTCTCACCCCGTCACGGCAATCCTTGCCCAAGAGGCAGCTGAGGATAATCAGGAAACTACTGAGAGCCTGCGCGAAAGAATCCAAAACATCGTGGAACAGCAAAAAGAAAAAGTCCAATCGGTCCTCGGCGAGATTTCCAACCAGCGTCGCGGCTTTGTCGGTCAAGTAGTGCGCGTCTCCGAAACTACTTTGGGGTTGGATGTACGCGGGGCCACCAGAATCGTCCCCTTAGATGAAACCGTCACCCTGATGCGCAGCGAGGCGGCTATCAAGACGGAAAACATCGAGATTGGCAGTTGGGCAGAGGTCTTAGGTATTGTCGACAACAATGACTCATTCGTCGCCAAGAAAATCACTTTCTCTACTACTTCACCGCTGCCGAAACCACACTTCGTTGCTTTGGGTACTTTGAAAACTATTAAAGCCAGTAGTCTAGATTTCCAGCCGCGCGGGCAAGAAACTGTGCTGACAGTTGAACTCACCCGCAATACAGTTTACCAAGACAATACCGGCGAAGAGACTGACAGTGATGAGTTCGTGGAAGACGATCAAGTGCTCTTGGTCGGCTACCAACAAGACGGAGATACTCTTATCACGGTGGTGCGCTCACTGGCGCCGGCAACTGAAAATGAGCAGTAAAACTGCGAGTATTGCCTCGTTTCAACGACGACTGACTGCGTTCCAAACCCAACTGAAATTAGGTGAAGCCGCACTCATTTCCAAACCAAACGACATTTTTTACTTTACGCTTTTCCCACAGTTAGCGCCAAATGAACGGGAGGCATTTTTACTGGTTTCAGCCAAACAGACTACTCTGTTTCATCACAGTTTCTCCCCCACCCTGCCTAAGACAAACTCCCTCACCAGCGTGCCAAAAACTGATTTGACAGTGGTGGGCAACGCCATCAACGACCTGAAAGTCAAACAGCTACTGATCGATGAAGATACCTTGAGTGTCCGTGAGTATTTCCACCTCAAAAAGCTCGTCTCATGTTCCATTAAACCACTGAACCCGCAGTGGGTGTGGCGGCAACGGACGATCAAAGACGCGGCCGAACTGGCGTTGATGAAGCAGGCTGGCAAAATCGCCACCACAGTTTTTAAACAGATTATCGAAGAACTTCAATCAGGCGTGACTGAACGCCAGGTGGCCAGGCGGATTGCCACTCTTCTCATGGAGCACGGCGCGGACGAGCCGGCCTTCCCAATCATCGTCGCTTTTGGGCCGCATGGCGCCCTACCCCACTACCAACCAACCGAGAACAAGTTAAAACCAGAGACACCAGTCTTGATTGACTTCGGCGCGCGTTACCAGCATTATTTGTCAGACATGACGCGCTCTTTCTGGTTTGGTAAAAAGCCGTCGGCTCGCTTCCAACAAGTTGAACACATTGTGAAAACGGCGTACCAAAAAACGCTTGATCAGCTGGCTACTCGACCACTCACCGCCAAGAACCTTGATGATACTGCCCGTCAATACATTACCAAGCAGGGTTTTGGTGACCAATTTATTCATACCACTGGCCATGGGCTTGGGATCGAAATTCACGAACCACCTTCACTGTCATGGCAAAACAATGCTGTTATTCAACCTGGCACTACCATCACCATTGAACCCGGCATTTACCTGCCAGGTGAGTTTGGTTATCGTCATGAAAACACCATTGTGATCAACCCTAAAAGCATTACAATCTTGACCGAGCTATGATTATTCGTTTGCTCACCACCGATGATGTCGCCCAATATCGAGCGCTGCGGCTTAAGGCTTTGCAAACCAATCCGGAAAGTTATCTTTCCACCTATGAAAGTGAGAAAAATAAGCCGCTTGATTCATTTGCTTGGGAACTGCGGTATGCCACCAGCCAGCCAGTGAATGGGTATTATGGGGTGTTTATTGATGATCAATTAGTTGGCTATACACAACTAGAACGCTCATACTTGGCCAAACAACAACACATTGCCTACCTGTACAGTCTCTATGTCGACCCAGCTTACCGCGGAAAGGGTCACGCCTCCAAGCTTTTGACCTATCTTGGCCAATTGGCTAAGGAAAAGGCTGGTATTGAACGTCTTTTCATCACCTGCAACCGCAAAAATCTCCCCGCCCAGGAGCTTTATAAAAAGCTGGGGTTCAAGCAATACTCCATTCGCGAAAAAAGTGTCAAGTGGGGTAATGAATATGATGACGAGATTGAGATGGTGAAAGAGCTTTGAGTTGACGACATTTCCAACCCTTCCTTGGCCATTTACCACAAGTGAAATTTCTTATTTACAGTTGCCACTGGTGTCTCTCATATTAGGAGCGACACATTTATATGATCCTTCTGAGAATTCTTTTTCTATCCAACATGTGACTTGACCTTCCAAACAACAGTTAAATAAGTCTTCATTTGCCACGTCATCCCCCGCCCAATTCTTTGTTTGACGACAATAGCCAGTATAAGGAGGGTCCACAAACTCATATACCCAGGACCCGCCGCCAGAGTCAACCGGCCGACAGGTAGTAGGATTTGGGCAATAGACTACTTCAGCTCCTCCTTCTCCCCCTTCCCCACCTCCTCTAACTCCTGTGGCGGAGCCGCAACAGATGGCTCCTTTTTTCGCACACGAGCCGGAGATATTAGCTTTATTCACCTCAAGACAGCTTTCAATCCCCTGCTCGCAAGTACCTGGGCAGGTTTCGGTAAAACTGTTTTGACGACTACCACAACTAGCGTCATATCTCTTTTTACACTCTCCGGCTTTTTTATCCCAAGTCCAGCGGTATTTGCTGGAACAACCAGTACACTCTGCTTCAGTTGAAGGTGGTTTGGCCAAAGACCGGATATCAAAACTCCCTAACTGAATGTTGGTTCACTACCAAGCTAGAAAAAACTAAAATATTTTTCTTATTTTTAAACCGCTTATACTTCATTTTGGTAAACATCAATGGTTTAGTTTGAAATAGCTGTGTAAAAACTGTCAAATAAGAAAATAAACCGCCGGCCGTGCCGTAATTTTTTCGCCATTAGTGGACCGTAGGAGAGTCGAACTCCTGACCTTTGCAATGCGAATGCAACGCTCTACCAACTGAGCTAACGGCCCGCGACAAACGTTATTGTAGCATCTGGACGATTCCAACTTGACGAGAAGACCCCATAGTTATAGGATACTCTTATATGAAAACACCACCGATGAGCGCCAGTGCCCATCATGCCCTGCTGTAAGCGGGGTTGTGGTTGTTGTGCTTTTCAATCCCGCTTCCGGCGGGTTTTTTGTATCAAGAAACAAGTTAATGAATAGTTTATAGTTAAGAGCAAGAATCATGACTAAACCCACTCAACCTCTCCAAACTCTTAAAGGTTTTCGCGACCTGCTGCCGACAGAGAAGCGCGCCCGGGATTTTGTGACCAAAAAGATCATTGAGACCTTTGAAAACTTTGGTTTTGCTCCCCTGGAAACACCGACTTTGGAGTACGCTTCTCTCCTGCTGGGTAAGTACGGCAAAGAAGCGGATAAATTACTATACACCTTCAAAGACCGGGGTAAGCGTGAAGTAGGTTTACGGTACGACCAGACCGTTCCGACCGCTCGGGTGCTCGCTCAATACCAAGGAAAACTACCCCAATATTTCCGCCGCTACCAGATTCAGAATGTTTTCCGCGCCGACAAACCTCAGCAAGGCCGTTATCGCGAGTTCACCCAGTGCGATGTCGATATTTTCGGCAGCACTTCCCCACTGGCCGACGCCGAGATCCTGGCCTGTGCTTACCAGGCATTTCAGAGTGTTGGCTTTAAACAAATGATACTCAAGATTAATGATCGCCAAACCTTGATTAAAACCTTAGAACCATTCGCCACCGACCAAGTCAACGTCTATTCCATTATTCAAACCATCGATAAATTGGATAAGCAAACACCCGAACAAGTGACGAAAGAACTGGTGGCTAAAGGGCTTGCTAAACAACCAGCAAATGAGGCTTTATTGAGTATTAAAAAAGCTGAAAAATCAACTAATTTGGCTGAAATTGAACAATTAACTATCTCATTGGGCGTACCGGCCGAAGCACTCGTTTACTCCTCGACCCTCGCCCGCGGCTTAGATTACTACACTGGCATGATTGCCGAGATCATGGTGCCCGAATACCCTGGCGGATCGTGCGGCGGCGGCGGGCGCTTTGACAACCTCATTGGCGATATCGGCGGCCCTCAAACTCCAGCTGTTGGTATCTCGTTTGGTTTTGATCGTATCGTCGAGGCCGCCACCCAACTTGGGTTAATCCCTCCCTCCGGCGGACCGCAAGTGCTGGCCGCGATGGTGAGTAAAGATACTCAAGAGGCGACGCTCAAAGCCGCCGCCAAACTGCGAGCACAAGGCATTGCGGTTGAGGTTTACCCTGCTTTTGATAAACTCACCAAACAGCTGAAATACGCCAACCAAGCCAAGATTCCCTATGTCTTGTTAGTTGGCGAAGAAGAGGTAAAAGCTGGCCAAGTCAGTCTGAAAAACATGGCTACTGGTCAACAACAAACTACTACCCTTAAAAACCTGAAGACCTTTCAGTTTGAAAAGTAAAACCAGCCGCGGGGCATCATTATAAGTAGCGAATCAAGATCCACCAGGGGGTATTAATCGGACCCTCGCCCAACTCAAAGTTATTAGTATCAAGACTGAAAGTAATTTTTGCTACCTTTCCTCGGTGCACAACGCCCTGCCTGACCGGTGGTGGTAAAACATTTTCCAGCGCGCCAGCGTGGGTCTGCTCCATCAGCTGGAGCGAATAAACATGAATTTTATACTCAAGCAAATCGTCGATAAATTGTAAAATGATGTTGCCAAAAACTCTCCAGTCAACCGTGACCTGTCCTTCACCATTTTCCATTTTTTCTGCCAATTGAAAAAACGATTTACCCTGACCCAAAACAACAGTCTCCGGCATCACTTCGTCCTCATAGATTTTCTTCTGATCTTGCTCAAAGTCGCGGACAAACTCATGCTCGCCTAGTATCTGTTGTAGACCAATCACAAACATCCCCAGCTCGTTTTCATAGCCAATCTCAAGTACCGCTTTTTTCTCCAGTGAGTCACTTAATATATCACTCATAATCGGTCGAATTATATCAGCAAACAGTTCATTTTAGCTTCATTGGCCTTTCCCCTACCCCATGCTATAATCGCCTCTCTGATGAAAGCCAATATCCATCCTCAGTGGCATCATGACACAGTCGTGACCTGTAGCTGCGGCAATACTTTTACCACCGGCTCGACGAAGCAAGCGATTCACGTCGATATCTGTAGTGCCTGCCACCCATTTTTCACTGGTGAAATGAAGTTTGTGGACGTCCAGGGCCGGGTCGATAAATTTATGGCCAAGGTCAAACATGCTCAAGTCACACAGACTCAAACCCAGAAAAAAGCTGCCAAGAAAAAAGCCGCTGAGGCCAAATCTTACCAACAGATTTTACGCGAACAAAAAGCCACCCTCCAAGGGGCTAAGCAGACTACTCCCGCTTCTCAAAATTAGCTTTACTCCAGAGGTGATTCACTCCCAACCCGGGAGTTTTTTGCCGTCAGGGCATATATAATGAAGGGACCATCGTATGCATAACCCATACAGTACTCAAATCAGCGAACTGGAAGAGAAAATTAAAGCCAACGAGCAACTCTTGGATGATCCTGAATTGGCTGAACTGGCCAAACAAGAACTGGAGAGCTTAAAAGCGCAAAAACAAGTCTTGGAAGATGCGGCCGCTGAACTGACTCAAGACCACCCAATCGGCAGTGATCCCAGTGATACCACTCAGTCTAACGCGATCCTCGAGATTCGTGGCGGCGCAGGTGGTGATGAAGCCAAAATCTGGGCCAACGACCTGCTGCGGATGTACGTACGATTTGCTGAACGTATTGGGTTAAAATACGAATACCTTGATGATACGGTCATTCAGTTTCGCGGCAAAGCAGAGCTAGACGGCCAAGTGTTGCACCCGTACGAACTGCTCAAATACGAATCAGGCGTGCATCGCGTTCAGCGAGTGCCGGTCACCGAGGCACAAGGTCGAGTCCATACCTCCACCGCCAGTGTGGCCGTCTTGCCTGAAATCGCCCAGAACACCATCGCCATTAAAGACGAAGATCTGGAATGGCAGTTTATGCGCGCGAGCGGTGCCGGCGGGCAGTCGGTCAATAAAACTAGCAGTGCCGTCCGCCTCACTCACACTCCCAGCGGCATTGTCGTGACCTCCAGCCGCGAGCGCAAACAGGCTCAAAACCGGCAAATCGCGCTGGCACTACTGCGAGCTCAGCTCTGGGAAATCGAGGAAGAAAAACGCCTGGAAAAGCTGGGGAAAGCGCGCAGTGTGATCGGCAGAGCGATGCGCGCCGAGAAAATCCGCACCTATAACTACCCCCAAAACCGCGTCACCGATCATCGAATTGCGGTTTCGTGGCACGCGCTCGATACTATTATCGACGGTGATTTAGAAAAAGTACTCTTGGAAGTACGTCAAAAACTGGAAAATCCAGAAAAACTGACCGAGGACTAATATTTACTCCGAATACCTTTGAAAAGAGAATAGAGCAAATTTGCTATATGATAAAAAAAGGAAGGCTCGCTACGCCTTCCTTTTTCGTTATGGTACCGGCATTTGGTTGTCTGCTCCTGCCTGACTTTGCTCAATAACTTGAGGAGCTTCCTGCCTGTCAGGAACGGAGGGTTTAGTCAACACAAACGTCAGCACCAACCGGACAACAATCATCACTTCCATGAAGAGGGTCGCCAGTTGAGTTCTGGAGAATTTCATGACTCTCCTTTCCCCGAGTAATTCAGGCAACAAGCCTGCGTACCACTTACGTTAGAACAAGCTCGTACTCGGTTTCACTTGCTCTCCTCAATTTTTTCTGCTGGAAAACACCAAAGACAACAAATCACCCGCTCGTTTGACCGGGGTTGTGCCTTTGAGTTAACAAAAAGGAAATAACATCACTGCCCCGGCGTTAGAAACGACGGTGCCAATACTTGTTCGCCAGAGTAAAAGCAAACCAGCTGTGATTCATAAGACCATCATTTTAAAACAAAAGTGAAAAAAAGAAAGCTACAAACCCCCTCTTTAAGCTCGCTCATTTACAATTCTTCAATCGCCTTTAACAAAACTTCATCCGCTTCCGTTTCCGGATCATCTTGGGCTTCAATATCCACCGGCAAACCAGTGTCATGAATCCACTCACCTTTGGGCATCAACCAGCGGCCAATCGTCACGTGCAATCCGCCACCGTTAGACAGTTCCCGGCGATCCTGAATCGTGCCTTTGCCAAAGGTTTTTTCACCCACCAATTTGGCGCCAATGTTGTCTTTGAGGGCTCCCGCCACGATCTCTGAAGCTGAGGCACTGCCGCGGTTAACCAACACTATCACCGGCATATTCACTAATCGGCCGCCGCCATTCACTTTGAAATCCTGAGTGTCCACCTTTCCTTGTTGAGAGACCACAATCCCATTGCGGAAAAAGTCGCCCGCCAGATCAATCGACACATCAAAAAATCCGCCTGGGTTGTTACGCATATCCAGCGCGATGCCGGTCAACTGATTCTTTTCTGCGGTAACTTGACTGACAATCTGATCCCATTCACTTTGCGTACGCTCACCAAATTTAGACAATTTAATATGCGCCACTCGTTTACCGGCCGACTCCACAAACTCCAGTTGTGCCGATTTAATAATGATCTCATCCCGAGCCACATCAACCACAAACGGATCCCGACCACTATCAGGCCGAAAGAGCGTCAAACTGACAATATCATTTTTGCCGCCGCGGATCTTGTTGACCGCCTCATCCAAAGACCAGCCAGTGGTATCTTCATCCAAACCTTTTTTTTCATCTTTAACATGCAAAATCAGATCGCCAGCCAAAACGCCAGCTTTCTCAGCCGGACTGTCCGGCAGCGGCGCTACCACCGCCAAAGTCCCATCAATGTACCCCAATTCAATCCCCACCCCGTAAAAAGAACCGGCCAGATCTTCGGCGCTGCGTTGATTTTCCTCTGGTGGTAAATACACTGTGTATGGATCCCCAAGCGAAGCAGTCATACCGGCGATCGCGCCGTCGACCATTTGCTCCGCATCCAGTTTCTCCGGCTCTAAGTAATCCCGCTCCAAGTACCCCCACACCTCCCAAAAAGTATCAAAGTTAATTTTCTCGTTACTGGGCTGGGCACTGCCAATCAATCGATCTGAAGGCTTGCTGATGCCCACCGTCATCAACGGCTGAACAAATGGCAAGCGCTCAAGTCCAAAAAACAGTTTGCCAGTGCGAGCATACCGCACCCCAATCACTCCACCCAACCAAAAAAGCAAAATAATAGCGATAAACTTGGCCACGTTTTTGACCGTGACCAGGCGAAGACGAGGCGGTTTTTCCACCGGGAGAGTAAATTCAGGCTCCTGCATCATGAGTTTCCATTGTAACTGAAGCCAAATGATGAGCAACCAGATAAATCGTTTTTACCCAGGTTAACGTAGTCCATTTACTGAGATAGAATCACTTTTTTGACTTTTTCAACATATATAACAGATATATAAAAATTACATAACAGTTATATAGACTGCAAAACGCTCATTTTGACTATCAGTGGTGCTCAAATAAAACTCATTTGACCGTCACGCTCTTGGCTAAATTTCGGGGTTTATCAGGGTTATTACCCAAATGAACTGCCAAGAAGTATGACAACAACTGGCACGGCACCACTTTGGTGATCACGTCCAAGTCGCCGCCATCTGGTGTCGGCACGTGAAGGTCAAAAAACTCATTGTTTTCGGCTGCGATGCCAATAGTCTTGGCTCCACGCGCTCGCACTTCTGCCAGGGCCACCAACAGATCGTTTTTATACTGGTCATCGCCCAAGATCCCAAACACCGGGGTGCCTTTTTTAATGAGCGTAATCACGCCGTGTTTCAATTCCCCGGCCGAAAAACTCTCACAGTGCATATAGACCGTTTCCTTGAGTTTCAAGGCCGATTCAAAACCGGTATAAAAGTGTTGACCTTTCCCCAACACAAACAAGTGTTGGTCTTTTTCCAACTCTGGAATGAGTTTTTTAATGGTGGTAAAGGTCTTTGGCTGAAAATACGTCTTAAGCTGTTTGGCGAGCGCATGAATCCGCTTTTGCGCCAGCTCGAAACGCCCGGCATAGGTCATCGCCAAAAGATACCCCCAAACTATTTGAGCAGTGTAAGCCTTAGTCGAGACCACACAAATCTCCGGACCAGAGCGGGAGAAGTAAGGGTAGTCAGAGATGCGGCTCAAGGTGGAACCGATCATATTGACAATGCTGGCAATCTTCACCCGCTCAATCTGGGCTTTGCGCACTGCCTCCAGTGTGTCGGCCGTTTCCCCGCTTTGGCTGACCACAATCAATAAGTCATGTGAATCAAAAAACGGCAAATAGCTGTCCACCTCATAAGCCCGCAGTTCCTGGGCAGGCAGGAGCGCGATGGTGCGCAGGAAGTAGGCTACCTGACCGGCCGCATAGGAAGCCGTACCGGAACCAATCGTATAGATGTTCCTGGCATGCTTCAAAGCCGCCACCAGCGGCACCAATTCCTTTTCCGAGTAACTGGCTGCCTCCACCACCGTGTGTTGCTGTTCGACGATTTCTTTGAGCATGAAGTGGTCATAGCCTTCTTTGTCGACTTTTTGTTCCACCAAATCAAGCTTTTGGCGTTTGGGATGGAGCGTTCTACCAGTCTTCACGTCGTAAAACGAAACATCACCATCGACCACCACCAGCTGCATATCATCAATATAGGTAACCGTCTCCGCTTTGCCGGCCAATGGCAGAGTATCAGAGGCCAACAGCACTCCCTTGGGTAAATGACCCAGCACCAGTGGCGAACCATTACGGACCGCCACAATGCTTTTGGTTTGCTGATCTAAGACGATGATGGTGTTGCGGCCGGCCAGTTTTAAGAAAGCTTGCCTGACTGCTTCACGAAAACTGCTGGCTTGCTTGAGTCGATGATGAATGAGATGAACAATCACCTCGGTATCAGTTGGAGTTTTAAACTGATACCCAACCTTGGTGAGCATCGCCTTTAATTCCAGGTAATTCTCGACGATACCGTTTTGAGCGACGACAAACCGACCATCTGACGAGGCATGCGGATGCGCGTTTTCTTGCGTTACACCACCATGAGTGGCCCAGCGCGTGTGAGCAATCCCCATCGTGGCGTCAGCTGGCGGCCGGCTCAGTTTCCCTTCCCCGATCGCCCCGACTTTTTTCTCGAGGAAAATACCGTTTTTTGTCAGGGCTGCTACACCCCACGAGTCGTAGCCGCGGTACTCCATCCGCTTCAAGCCTTCAACTAACTGATCAGTGACTTTACCTTGTCCTTTAAAACCGATAATGCCGCACATACGTATCCTTTCGACACAGATAGACTCTTAAAAGAGTTATTGTTACTGATAAAAATGGAAGTTTAAGACCGTGAGTGAGGGTCTTTGTATATTGGTTGTCAGACTTTGGTCAACCGTCACCGGTTGGTTTCATCCCACAATTTATGGACGTATACTCGCCCAGAGGGTCTCCGTAGATGCTCCCCGCCATGGCGGGGGTCCGAGCTTCTCCCGATGTATCGGGAGAAATCCCTCTTCCTCGTCTTCCCGATTTCGATTCCGTCTTATCGGGACCACACGCTCTAGTGATAGAGACTCTGCTCACCTCCTTTCGTTTAATACCAAGCTTAATATACCACAAACACCTCGTCTTTTCCCGAAAAACGAGGTGTTGTTGTACTGCAAAACCGACTACACGGTCTGCGTAAACGGTAGCATCGCTAGGTGTCGAGCGCGTTTCACGGCAGTCGCCAAGCGGCGTTGTTGCTTTTGTGATAAACCGGTCTTAGCCCGAGGCAGAATGCCACCCTGCTGGGAGAGGTATTTTTTCAGCTCCTCTGGTTTAGTATACGAAAACGTCAGGCTTTTGGGGGCCTTGGCCACGGGCTTGCGCTCATAGCGAGGTTTTCGTTCGTAGTCAGGTTTTTGATCGTACATGTGTATTCCTTCTAGAATGGAATGTCGTCAGAAACGTCTTCGACTGACTCAACTGCCTCATCAGCCGGCAGTTCCTCTTTTACTTCAGCTTTCTTGCCGCGTTTTTTGCCTTTGCCTTTTTTGCTATCATCAGTCGCCGTGTCATCGGTTGAACTGACGCCTGCGCTGTCATCGGCAGGCAGATCGCTCACCGGCGCGCCATTCCCCCTACTGGACAACAACATCATGTTGTCGATGACGATCTCGGTAATCCGACGATCATCGCCTTGTTCGGTTTTCCAGTCACGGGTCTGGATCCTGCCTTCCACAAAGACCTTGTCGCCTTTGTGTAACAGTTGACCACAAATCTCGGCCAACTTGGCCCAAGCCACAATGTTATGGAAATCCACCCGTTCTTGTTTCTCGCCGCCATCAGCGGAGGTCCAAGATCGATTGGTGGCAATGCCAAATGAACAGACTGCAGTGCCATTCGGGGTAAACCGCAAATTGGGATCCCGAGTTAAGTTGCCGATCAGCATGGCTTTATTGAGTGAGCGTGCTGCCATATATTCCTTTCGTCTCTTTGAGAGAGCGTGTTTTGTACTGTTTTTGACTATACGGAGTCAGTCGAACAGTATCTGTAACACCTTACTCTTTTGCTACTGGTTCCTCCCTTAAAACTGCTTCTACAAAGAGATGACGAATGAGGTCATTATCCAAATGCACATCGCGCTCAAACAGCGGCGCTTGGTCAGTGGGAAACTCTAATACTAAATGAAGATAGTAGGCTTCAGTGTGGGTCTTGCCACCCTTGCGTAACGCATACGCCAGGGTTTTCTTCCCCCAACTGTCCTCAGAAGTCATACTACCTTTGTGTTTCTTGACCAGACCCTGCACTGTTTCCTGAACTGTTTTCAGTTCGCTGTCAGTCATATTGCCCGGAGCTAAGTAGGTCAGCTCATAGGCTTTGGTCTTGGCTGTGGTCACCAGCTTCATGAGATTCCTTTGCTGTGCCTCCCGATTGTATCGGGAGAAACCAAGTTATTGTTAAGTGGTGGTATTATACCAGATAGGTTTTTTCTATTCTTTTATTAACCTTTATAATTTAAACCGTGGTGTTAAAAAATCGTTTTCCTCGTCCACGTAAGCGAGTCATTGACCAAGTCACCATTTCCAAATTTCTAAAAACGATCAATTTCAAACCAACTCAAGTTTTTCAAGAATGGCGACACCTACTGGCTTTTGGTGAATACCAGGGAAAACCGGCTGTTTTCAAACTCGCTTCAACCCTGAAAACTGCTCGCTATACCCAAAACGAATACCGCTGGAATGAGGCGGTCAACGCTGTTCCCAACCGTTACCGCCAACATTTCAAGGTTCCCAGCAACTATGCTCAAGGTACTTGGCAGCGGCTGTTCTGGTTTATCGCTGATTGGTTTACCCAACGACCATTCATCGAACGTGACAGTTCAAACACTTCACTAATCGCGCAGAAATTGGCGCTCATTACCCAAGCCAATCGGGAAATCAGTCTTTTGCCTCTCCCAGATCAAAGTGAATTCATGCAACAGCGGCGCTCGGATGAACCAATTGGTGAACGCCTATTCCGTTCCGCTCGTGAGTGGGTTGACCATACTCCAGAGAACTTGACCGAGTTTCTCAATATTATCAAAAACAGACGCCACAACCTCAAAACCTGTGTCAACCACGGTGATTTCGCGCCACGGCAACTGTATGACTTGGGCAGTGCCGTTGGCATAATTGACGGTGAACATGCTGGCGCCTTCGGCCCACTCTATTACGACGTGGCCTATTTTTATATTCGCTTGCGCAACGATCATGACGCTCCAGAGTTAGCCCGCCAATACCTCAAGAAGTACCAAAAACTACTGCCTGCAACCGAGCAGAAAAGTTTCTGGTCAGAACTTAAACCGGTTTTATGCCAACGATATATTGGTGATTTGTGGGGCGACAGTCGCCACAAGCGAAAAGATCCGGTTAAAATGAAAAAACTGTATCAACTGGGTCAAACAATTTTACAAGACACGGTTATTTAATTGTTAGCCTACTATTTGCCAATCGCAAACTCCACTACGTCACCTTCCCGCATTACGTAATCACGGCCTTCCTGGCGGATTTTACCTACTTCCTTAAGGCCATTCCAACCTTTGTATTGCACAAAATCCTCAAAACTGGCAACACGGGCCATAATAAAGTGTTTTGCAAAATCGGTGTGAATGACGCCGGCGGCCTGTGGCGCGGTGGTGCCTTGGCGAATGGTCCAGGCCCGGACTTCTTTCTCGCCGGCAGTGAGAAAGCTTTGCAGATGCAGGGTGTGATAAGCCACCGCGGCCAAGCGTGCCAAACCACTCTGTTTCAGGCCTAGCTGCTTGAGGTATTCAACCTGGTCATCGGTCGACAATGCCGCGATTTCACTTTCAATCTTGGCGCTGATGATAACTATCTGACTGGGGTCAACGCCAAGCTTACTCCCCCACTCGCTCAAGCGGCCAAGTTCATTTTTCAAGTCGTTTTCACCGACATTAATGACGTAAATCTCCGGTTTAGCGGTCAATAAATTGAGTTCACGGGCGATTTGGTTGGCCATTTTACTATCCCCATAGTGCGATATATCAAAAATGATATTCCTTCCAGCCTGGAGGGTTTTTAAAAACTTTTCAATATACTCCCAGCGAATAAACGCCTCTTTTTCTACTCCCCCTTTCGGTGGTTTCTGTTTCTCTAATGTAGCTAAATCAGCTAGCTGCAACTCAGTTCTGATCGCGACCAAGTCCTCTGCCGGCGAAACTGCCCCTTCCCGTACCACGTTTTCATCATGAAAAGCCCGCAACACATGGCAAATGGCGTCGGTTTCTCGGATGTGGGAGAGAAATTGATTGCCCAAACCAGCGCCCTTGCTGGCGCCGCGCACCAGTCCGGCAATGTCGACGAACTCAACCGTCGCCGGCTTAATGACACTCGTGCCAACCAGCTTAGCTAGTACCGCCAACCGGGCATCCGGTACCTCGGCAATCCCCGTGTTTGGCTCAATGGTGGCAAACGGATAATTGGCCGCCAGCGCCACTTGCTTTTGCAAGAGCGCGTTAAACAACGTGGATTTGCCAACGTTGGGAAAACCAACAATGCCAACTGCAAGATTCATGAGTAGGATTATAAATCAAGTTTCTCCAGCACCACCCGGCAAGCGCTGTTGAACGATAAACCATCTTTCAAATGAAACTAAAAAAGACATCAATTGTCTTTAACGCTTAGCCGCTAGCCTTCTAAGATTTGCTGCTAAGCGCCGCAGGAAAGTTTTATGTGCCGGTGTATAGTTTTTTCGCTCCAAAAAATCATCGATGCCAGGCAGAAGAGCTTTTACTTGCTCAATTCGCTCTAATTTTTCTGCTTTCGAAAGTCTGACAATACGAGTAGTAATACCATGTAAAGTGGTGGGATTATTCAAAATGTCACCAAAGACAAGAAAAGGATTAAATTTTAAAACAGAGTAATAGTTTTTTTCCGAAAATCTATAATGACTACTAACTCTTAAAAAGAAAAGCAATTCATCTACTGAAAAGCTAAGCAAACGAGGAAAGTTTTCGACGAACGCCACCGGTTCATAATCAAGATTAAGTACCTTATTAATCACCCTTACCAGTCTAAGGTATTTCCTCACTCTGCCAATGTTATACCCTGCAAATTGTGGAAATTCCGTAATTAAAGAAACAAGGTCATTGAAACCAGCTCCTTTTAAGTCTCCAACCACCCTCTTGATATCGAGAGCTATAAGGTTGGGAAATCTTTCAATCAATGAGGTGGGATCACCAAAACCAGCTTCTGTTAATAAACTTAGCTTTAACTCAAGTGTTTCCTCATTTTTGAAACGCTCCCGAAGGTAACGTTGCGTTTTCTCACTAAACTGAGAAAACGTGGACGATTGTGGTTCTTCTTCTGTTGATCCTGAGGTAAACTGCTTACTAGATTCGTTTTCTGACACAGTAACTCATTGTACATTAAAACCCTTACTTCGGGAAAAAAATGACCACCATTATTGACCAAACAAATCGAGACTGGTGCAACTTCCTAGTCAGTGAGTATACTGATGCAGTGTGACAGTTATCGAGTGGCTGGTGATCATCATTCTCAGTTTATTGTTGGCCGTAATTTGCCTTATTTTCGGGTACCAAATCTCATTTCTAATTCCAATGTTTCACGGGCCGGTGTTTGTCCCCAGTGCCGACGATAAATTGGCAACGATGCTCTCCCTCCCCAAGTTGACTAAGCGCTCAAAAGTGATTGATCTTGGTTCCGGCGACGGCAAGGTGTTGATTGCCCTGGCCGAAAAATTCGGCTTGCAGGGTGTTGGTGTCGAGATTAACGGTATTCTCGTTCGCCGCAGCCGCCGAAACATTGCTCGGGCAGGACTAACCAAAAAATTGACAATTCTCAAACAGAGTTTTTGGGACATCGACCTTTCTCAGTACGACGTGGTGTTTTTTTATGGTACCAGCTATGTAATGCGCAGACTTGAGAAAAAAGTAAAAAAGGAGATGAAAAAAGGTTCGCAGTTCGTATCTAATTATTTTCAATTCCCCACTCTCAAACCAGTCAAAACCGTCAATGACGTGCGATTGTATCGACTTTAAATTGTTCTTACAAAATTGATTTTTGGTGTGTATAATCGTGTGTATGAAAAAGCGAGCGACCTACAAAATTACTCCCCAGCAAGCGCTCGAACTGCGCGACATGGCTGAGGCCGCTCAGTATCATGCCTTACCTACTGATACACGCATCCAAGTCAAAATGCCCAAAGCCGTGGTAAAAACTCTCGATGCCCTATTTCCAGATGTAAACCGGAGTCAACTGCTGACGAAATTAGCCCTCGACGCCATTGTGCGAAAACTGCGGTTTATTGATAACCCAGAATTGGATATGTTGGTGGACAGCGAGCAATCAGATCTGGATGATTTATGGGAGTACCTAGAGGAAAGAGAGCGAAATGTATAAAGCTGGTCAAGTGTTGCTGATCAAATTCCATCCCAGTTCTGGTAACGAACTGAAAAAATACCGACCAGCAATAGTCGTCAGTGATGTCGCTCAAAATGCCGACAAACGCTTTGTCCTTATTTCGCCATTAAGTACTCGCCAACCACGCAAAAAAAACTCCTTAGAAATAGAGCTTACTGACGTTAATTTTTTAAGAGAAAAAAGCTACACCATGCTGTGGTACTTGAGAACTCTTGACACCAGACGCGTGAAATTTGTGCTTGGTTCTCTGCCACCGAAAACAATGAAAACTATCCAAAAACGACTGCAAAAAATGTTTACCTAAACTTACTTGGCCAGCTTATGTAACACCACCTGATTGACCAGCAACAGTGTGAGAGTTTTCTTCCAGCTTTTTAATCGGTGCGGCAATTACAATTCTCTCTGCCGCTATCCTAGCTGTTTCTAACTCCTCACTCGCCTCCTGCAGCGCTTGATTGTATGCATCAGCAACTGCTCGTGACGGTCGCGAGTTCCCTAGTTCTGGATTTGGTTTTCGACCAAACATGTTTATTACTATACATCAAAATAGTTCAAAGTAAAGCAAAAATTCTGTTTTTGATCACTTTATTACAAAGTTTACTTATAGTCTGCAACCACTTTTTTCAAGACAGTTAGCTGCTCTTCTGTACCAATGGAAATTCGCACAAACGACTCGTCCAAACCAATATTGCTGTTGCCATTACCATGACTAATGACAAAGTGATTTTGTTTTAAAAACTCTGCAAAGCGCGTGCCCTTTTCTTTAGAAGAAAAAGTAATTAATACCGCGTTAATCCTTGAAGGCAGTAAAGCAAAACCTTTTTCCTCAAGAAATTTGGCTAAATCCTCTCGCCTACTATTAAGATCCTCCCTGATTTCCTTAAAATATGCTTCATGATCTAAGACAACCATCGCCGCCCCAACTGATAAATACGACACATTGGCCCACTGGGTTTTGTTTTTCACCACATTAATAATGTTTGGGTGCGCAACGAAATACCCGATCCTATTACCAGCCATGGCGTAATCTTTAGAAAAACTTCTAAAGACTGCCAGGTGTGAATACTTTTGCACTTGATCCATTACCGATAATTCAGGCGCAAATTCACTGTAGGCTTCATCAACACAAACAATTGCTTGAGAGTTATTTTCAATCAGCTCAATCACCTTTTCTTTTGAGGTAAAACCAGAGGGATTATTGGGGTTTGCCAAGTAAATCAGGCTAGCGTCAGCAATCTTGCCGGTTGGAATAACATACTGATCATTTTTTACAACATTAATCCGCGTCAACTTGCCACCAAATTCCTCTACATCTTTGTAAACGCTATACGTTGGCGTAAAAACATACGCATTACTGCCATACGCCAGGGCAAAAATCTGGATAGTTTCATCCGTGCCAGCGGTTAAGTAAACCATTTCCCTGGGAACGTGATGTTTTTTGGCTAGTTTCTCAATCAATTCTGGTGGTTGTGGTCGATAGGTATTCGCGCCGGCGGAATAGTGCTTGAGACCTTCATAAATAAAATCAGGTAAAGGGGTCTTGATTGTGGTGTATTGGAGATTTATTTCATCAGGCATGATGTTACGTGCATTTTAGCAGATAGTCAGTTTATACTTTTGGTATGGATCCGTTTATTGCCAAATGGTTGCTTTCACTACTTGTCGGTATCGTTTGGGTAGCGGTTGCCACCACAATTGCTGAGCGGGTGAGTGGTAAATTGGGTGGTTTAATCGTTGGGTTACCTTCCACCGCCGTAGTCAGCCTGCTTTTTATTGGTTTAACCCAAGGCGTTCCTGCCGCGATGACGGCCGCGGTCATCATGCCATACAGTAGTGGTTTATACTGCACTTTTTTTCTAACATATTTATGGCTCACAAAAAAGAGTTTTAGTGTCGGACTCATTTTTTCACTGATTATCTGGCTTCTTTTCGCCAGCTTGGCCGCTGCTTTCCCAGTCAGGGATATTTATCTTTCTGCTTTTGTTTGGTTGGTATTAGTTACTCTAAGTATTGTTTATGCTGTTAAAAAACTGCCAATCAATCATCAACTCATTCCAGCCAAAATTGTCAAAACACCACTGTGACTTAAAGCCACATTAAGCGGTGCGGTGATCAGCGCCATCGTGTTGATCAGTAAACTAGCTGGACCCACTTGGGGTGGTATCTTCGGCACCTTCCTCGCCCTAACTGTTTCTACTTTCTTGGTCACTATTAAATCAGGCGGCACAGAATTCACCAGGCTCATTGCCAAAAATGTTCTTATTAGCACCACTACTACTATTGGGATATATGCCATTTTGAATTACTTCTTGCTGCCAGCGTTTGGCATTATCTTAAGCACGATATTGGCTTACATCGGCTTACTACTCATCAGCCTGCCACTGTATTTTGGGGTGTTTGAAAAAATCAAAGATTAGTTAATCGATCTAAATATTTATATCGATCAGTTTGCGAGCCGCCGCGACATACTCTTGCCCATCATGCCCTCTGGACAAATCTTTTAAAACCTTCACTTCGTACCCTAAATCAAACGCTTCATACGCCGAGGCCAGCACACAGGCATCGGTGTCAATGCCACACAAAAGGAGTTTACTTACTTGATTGTTTTGGGGAAACTATTCCGATTGATTCTGCCTGTGAAACAAAATATCAAATAAAATAATGGTGTCGGTTTGAGGATCGTAAGCCATATTGACCGGGCCATAGTCATAAAAACCAGCTTGCTCAAGTTGTCGGGCGATCTCATTTACCCTACTTCCCAAATCTTTAACATGTTTTTGGAGTGCAGTATTATCAGCAGTTTGTTGACTGGTTTCCGCCAGTTCTCTCAGATAAGTGTTTAAATTCTTAACCAAACGATCATCCCACTCGGCCACAAAGTAATTTTCATTCCAGCTAGTAAAAGCCAGTTGAAAATTCACTACTTCCACTTTGGGATTATCCTTGTACATTTCCTTCAGTCGAGCCAAAGCCCGAAACTCTTCCAAATTCTCTCCCGTCATAATATGGCGCCGAACTTTCACAAAAAAGCTTTTATCTGCCAAAGTCACCTTAAAATACGGGGACGGCTGTACTTTCTCCACCACAATGCCAGATTCCTCTGCTCGTGCGCCCTTTTTATCATGTAGTAAAGCCTTAATCATCACCCGCACTTTTGTCAGTGTACCAGGATGATCCCCAACAAAACTTTTAAACTCAGCGGTATAAGCCAACTGCCTGCTAATGCTTTCTTTACTGGTGATTTCTGATTGGTCTGGCGACATCAGGAAAATTATACAAGGAAAATTGCCTCACCGCTCCTTCACGCCTACAATGGAAAGAAATGCTTTCCACTTTCCTTATTCTCTCCGCTGCTGGGCTATCCAAAGGTTTCTCCGTCATCATCAACAAAACCTTGTCTGCCAAAGGGTTCCGGGCTACTACCTATACTGCGGCCATTCAGCTGCTCAGTGCGATTGTCGCCACTCCACTGCTGTTTATCGACTTTCACATCACCACTAACCCTATTTACTGGCTGCTAATTGCCATCTCAGTAGTCGCCTACGCGTTCACTGTCTACTTCACTTTCAAAGCGTACAAGCTGGAGGATGCTTCCACAGTGGTAATCATTCAGCGGTTGACGGTAGTGCTGGCTTCGCTGGGGGCGATCGTGGTGCTACACGAACCATACTCGACTAAATCGCTGCTAGGCCTACTGTTGGTATTTCTTGGCAGCTTGGTGGTCTCGGTCAGAAAGATGAAGCTCACGCTTAGTCTTGGTCTGATTTTTGCTTTACTGTCCACGGTGATGGGCGCTCCTACCATGATTTTGGACAAAATTATCCTGCAGGATTTTTCGCCGTTTACTTATGTATTCATCAACAACTTGCTGGTAGGGTTGGTGTTTGCCCTCAGAAAAGGGCTGCCGACAGAAACCAAATTACTGATGAAAAAACATCCCAAAGAGCTCTGGTTGACTTCCATTTTAAGTACTTTGAGCTTTGCTTTAATTCTCCTAGCATTAAAGAGCGGCAGTGTCTCGATCGTGATGCCGATGTACAAAAGCCTGTCCTTCATCACGCCGGTTTTCCTAGGAATTCTGCTGCTGAAAGAACGCCATCACCTCAGCCAAAAACTTCTCGGCGCCGGGTTGGGGTTGGCGGGGATATTGTTGTTAACCTGAAAAAAACTATTTTGATTTATTCAACCTGTTGTAAAGCTCAGCTCCTACATAGCCTAAAAACCAGAAAACCAAAACTTCCAAAAACCAAAACACAAAAAATTTCGGTGTAAATTGCTCCGTTACTCGTAACTGCCAACCAATCACAAATTCTGACATCACCATCTCGTACGATTGAGGAGCCAACCATCCCCAGAGGTGAAAAAGCGGATGTAGCACTAAATCAATCAAAGCAAAAGTATTGGCGAGAGCTAAAGAATTGATTTTCACCAAGGAAATTATACAGGGAAAAGGAAGATGCAGGCTTCCTTTTGGTTGGAACTCTATTCTTTATGAAGAGTTTACTTTCCGTTTTATCTGCCAGGTTATCAGGAATAGAATTAAAATCGCTAATCCTGAAAAACCAAGCCTCAACGCAAAGCTGTCTTTTGAAGACAATCCCATCACTATGAAAAATACTCCTGCAGCTAAAACGCCTGCAAAAGTTTCTCTCATAGAGTATCCCTTGCCATCTCTAGGGTGCAATCCCATGATCATTTTAGTGAATATTGTGGCGTTCAGGGTCGTAGGAACTGTCAGCAACTCTGCTGACAAAAACCCGACCTAAACCATCACCGTCATCATGACCCACTGGCATCGGTCCGCCAACTGCTGAACGTTTTCCAGGTTGTTTTTGAGTCACTTGGTCGTCATTGGCTTTTTTAACACCAAACGACAACTTGAGAAAAATCGTAATCATTTGTGAGCCTCCTAGGCTGATAGTGGGTTAACTAGAAAAGCCTGCATCTTCTCTATTAAAGAGCGAACCTGTCAGAGCTTATTCTGATGGTTCACCAGAGCTCAAACTTGTGAAAAGTTTTTTGCTCTCTCTAATAGCTAGTTACTAGAGACAACAAAAAACAGCCATCAAAAAACCCGCCGAAGCGGGGTGATGACTGTTTGACTTTTTATTTTTACTGCACGTTAAATCACCCCGCTCTTAGAGAGGGTGTGATAGCTGACTAAAACTTGCGCATCTTTATTTAACATGCGCCCTATTATAGGGGAAATTAATTGTATGTCAATATGTTAATACGTTAATATATTTATCTCTTTGACTTGCCGTACATTCTCTCCAGTACGGTTGAGTAACCTTGCCACGACTCACGATATAACCACTGCGCTACTCTCGTCACTGTTGTTGTACTAGTGCCAACTTCTTTCGCAATCTCCAGATACGATTTCTCCGTCGTCCACAGCAACTTGGCAATCTGAAAACGTCGGGAAAACTCTTCAATCTCTGCTGGCGTCAGCAAATCCCTCAAAAAACCAGCAATTTCTCGCTCACTCTTTAATTTTGTGAGAGCATTAACCAACTCTTTATCTTGTTTAGAGGGATATTTGGGCATGTTAACAGTTTAACATTTTTGCTTAAACAATCTCCGTAATTTCTGGTTTTACTATTTTTCGATAATCTTCTGCCTTCATCGCCACCGAAAACCGCCGATCGCCGGCGTTAAAAACAATTTTTTCCAGCTTCATGAGACTGGGATCCACAATCACTTTTAAGTCAAACAGATTGCCAAACGGTGGAACACCTCCTGGTTCAACTCCATCAGTGAGCTTCCCCACCTCTTCTGTGGTGGCAAAACGGATGTCCTTGGCACCCAGCAAGGCTTTGAGTTTGACTCCATCAAAACGCTTATCTCCAGGCAATACTAGCATCAGAAACTCTTTATCCTGCTGACTGCGTTTTACCCGAATAATGATCGCCTTAGCGCCCTGCTCCAGTGAGTAACCTGTGCGCACCTTAGCTGCCTCCTCACTCGTCCTCACTGGCTCATGCTCAAAAGTCTCAAACCAGTAACCGCCAGCCTTGAGCAAATCTAGAATTTTTGAGGTAACGGGGTGGTATTGTGGCATGAAGTTTTACTTTCTCGCAAAAACCAGCAAAATAATGCCAATAATGGCCAATATCAATCCCAAGCTTACTTTTCCATAATGCTTTTTTAAATCAATTTCTTTAAATACTAAAATGCCGATGGCGATTGTCCATAAGGCGCTGGTTTGAATCATGGTAAAAGCAATTGAGGCGGCTAAATGTTGATATGAGAAAAGTTGAAACAAGCTTGCACCCAGATATAGAACGCCAGCTGACAAACCTACCCATACTTCTCTTTTTACTGCTCTTCGCAATTCACTAATTTTTCCTCTCAATAAAATATAGGTAGCAATACTGCCGGCAATAGCCAAACTCCAAACGACTTGTTGCAAGTACACGCCGACATGAGAGGTGACGTATTTCTGAATGACAGCAACTGACCCAAACCCTAAGGCTGAGAGTAATGCCAAAGATACTCCTCTGATATTAATTTTCTTTGCTGTCTCGGATGAAGTAGTGAAAAATATCGCTGATAGAAAAATTGCTACAGCGGCCAGTAAAGCAAATACAGGATTGGTGGTAGCAAATTCCTTTAAAACCACCAGGCTCAACACTGCTCCTACTGGTCCTTGTAAATTTTTCCATTGATTGGATCTAGAAAGACCAATTAAATCAATCGAACCGACAAACAATACAAATGATCCTGCCCAGATCAAGCCAGCCAAGACTGACCACCATAAAATAGGCGAAAATGATTCTTGAAAACCTAACAATGGTTTAAAGAGATATAAAACCAATGAACAAACCGAAAAACCCACAGCCATAAAAAAACTGAAAACCACCGGGGAAAGTTTGCTGAGTTTTCTGGGAACAACGTAGAGGCTAAAAAAAACCGAACTGATAAGTGCAAATAGATAACCGCTCACGAAGGAGATTATAACAACAAAAGGAAAAGGAAGATGCAGGCTTCCTTTTTTTGTAATACTACTCAAGATTATTGAACGTTTTATGGTTGTCTGATTTGAATTGAATCCACTTTTTTATCCCCATCAAAAACATCCAGAAAATACTGAGTCTTTGGAGGTTGTACTTCAATATGAGCTCCACCCCATTGCCCCCTACACCCAGTGGCTGAGTAAAGTGTGGCAGTTGTAACTTCAAAACGGCAACCAGGATATTTAGCTTGTAATTGATCCAACGCCTCTTTTTGGGTCGGTAGTCTGTTTTCTGCCATTTCATCTCCTTATACAAGAAAATTTGGTCAGAAAAGCCTGCATCTTCTCTGTGAAAGAGCGAACCAATCCGAAGCAATTTCGGCGGTTCACTAGAGCAAATAAAACTTTTTCAAGGTTGTTTGCTCTCCTCAATTCTCTGAAAAATACTTAAGACAACAAAAAACCCCGAAGACTTCGGGGTATTGCTGTTTGATTGTTTGTTGAAAATAAATCACTTCCCCGAAGTTAGACTTGGGGATAACAATAAGCGCTAGACTTAAATTGAACGTGATTCATTGGGGGAGATTATAACAGATTGTACGAGGGGGTTGTGATTCGTTTTAGAACTTACGGGTAAAAATAACTAAAAGTAAAAACTAGTATTTATGTATAATCAGAACTAGCTCTGGCCGTCAGTATTTTCATTGGGTATCTCGGCTTCCGAGTGGAGAAGAAATGATCAATCCATCCCCTGAAGAAAGCTCAGCAAAAGAGATCGAATTGTATAGAGTTGATTATTATTACTGTCCCCAAAAATACACCGCTGGTTGTCAAGAAATGGCTCCAGGAAGAACCTTCGAAATCGAAGTTAAACAGGATTCAGACATGAAAACGTACTACAACGCCTTTCAAAGCGCTGCTGAAAAAAACGCTCCCCTCTGCCCAGTTCACTCAGAAAAAATGCTTCCTTTATTAAGGAAAGTTTGATTTTCCCAAGAATTTTGCTTACTTCCAAGTATAACCTCGTAGTTTATTTAGTTTATATCGCTCACCAAGCTGTACCCTCGGCCGACGCTCCAGCTTGTATCATCACCCCACAACTTTTACACTGATAAATACAGTAAATGAACGAAACTTCCGCTACTCAACCAGCAGCTGAAAAATATCAAGCCAAAACACCAGAAAAAGCTTGGGGGTTTCCGCGAAAAGGCAGAGTTTTAAGACTCAAACCGAAAGAGGTTATGCCTCTGGAAATAACTCCAACAGAAAGAGATAAACGAATTAAGGAAAAGTATGGTACCGAGCCTCAAACCGGATTAGTAGAGAGGGGTGTACGCTTTGATGGACCAGAGGGACCAGCTTGGGCAGTAGAAGCATATATCCCCATCTCTAAGACCATTAGAAAAATTGTAAAACGAGCGTATGGTGTAAGAATAGATATTCCAGAGAGAATTGCCGGCATTATTTACCTTGATCTTGCCCCTCAGCAATCTATATACCCTATCAAGTACAGAACAATAAAAACCGACTGGCGAACCAAGTCTCGGTTACTGGCCAGACAACCCCTTGATAGACTCAGAACAGCCAGTCAAAAAGACAATCTATTAGATTTCTTTGCCTTCCTTCACTCCATCAATATGGGTGGTCCAAACAACTCACCAGAGGAAAAAAAGGCTCGAGTCTTCACGGACATCCTTCAAAACATCTTTTCAGAACGAAAAGAACTGCAAGAGGAATTTAATGAACTTCTAGCTCAAGGAAAAGGCACTGAATTGGTCATTGTCGATGGCCACGGCGGCGGGAAACCAGAACATATTATGGGCGAGCAGTACTACGATACCGTTAAAAAGGGCGATTATACAGTCCAAAGAGCTGGCAATCGGGTCTTTACCAAAGAAATAGTTGAGATGTACAACGATCCAAAAACTTACGCCGCTGTTATCTTCCACGCCTGTAACATCGAGGGAGTGGACGTTCCTGTTAAAGACGTCCCAATCATTCATCCTCTTGGAGCGTCAACAACAGGGGATTCTCTTCTCGCTGATGTAATTCCTGCATACAAAAATCGGTCATTTATCAAAACTCCCGAAAAATAGCTGCTCTTTTTCTCATTACTGATAGTTTCCTCCTTGAATTTCTGTGTTACACTTACCCCGTCCCGGTGAGAAAGCCACGATCACACGTCTCACAAGTCGCCTTTGAAAACGAGTGGGTCACAGTTAAAGTCGATACCCTCACCTTCGGTCAAAATCGCCAATACTCGTACAGCTATGTGGCCAAACGCCATCCCGGCGTGATGGTCGTGCCATACTTCACCAAAAACGATTCGATCTTAATGACCCAACAGTACCGTCACCCAGTGCACAAAATAGCGCTCGGGTTTCCCGGTGGCGCCATCGAAGACGGTTTCACACCTGAAGCAGCCGGGCGTAAAGAAATGCTGGAAGAAACCGGTTACCAGGCGAAAAAACTGATTGATTTAGGACCGTTCATGCCCGACATTGGTATTCAATCCGACATCGGCCGCATCTTTTTGGCCATCGATCCAGTAAAGGTTGCCGAGCCAACTCAAAACACTGATGAAGAAACCACTATCCCCATTATTAAAACCGTGAACGAAATCAAACAGCTTATTGACGACGGGCAGATCCGAGACGGCTGGTCACTCGGACCGCTGCTCCTCTTTTTGCTCTGGAGAGAAAGTCAAAAGTTAAAAGTTGAAAGTAAAAAGTGATGGTAAAAACAATCGTCAAATCTTCCAGTTGGGAAAAAACCGCACCCAACTTCTTGGCTATCTCGCCGCTGGATGGTCGTAACTACCACAAAGTTGCACCCCTTTCGCAGTATTTTTCCGAATATGCACTCAACCGTGCCCGCGTCTATGTGGAGCTCACTTACTTACTCTATTTGGTAAAAATTCGGGTCGCCCCCAATTTGACTAAAAGACAGTCACAAAAGTTACTCAATATCCATAAAAAATTTGATGAATCAGCGATAAGAGAGGTGCGTACCATCGAGCATTCCACCAACCACGACGTCAAAGCCGTGGAGTATTACCTCAAAATTAAGCTCCAAAAACTTGGCCTCAAGTCCCACCAGGAGTGGTTGCACTGGGCCTTGGCTTCAGAAGATGTTAATAACCTGGCTTACGGCCTACTCCTACGGGACTATCATCGAGAAGTTTTACTCCCACTGGTTAAGAAAGCCCTCGATCAATTAGCTCGAGTAGCCGAGAAAGCAAATATCCCGATGCTTGGCCGCACCCACGGACAACCGGCCAGCGTCACGACATTGGGAAAAGAATTAGCCGTATATCTTTCACGATTCCAGATTACCCTCGATCAGTTCAAGTCAACCAAGTTTTATGGCAAACTCGGTGGCGCCGTTGGTTCGTATGCCGATCAGGCTGCGCTGGACCAAAGTAAAAACTGGCCCAGCTTGCTGGCTGCCTACATCAAATCACTGGGGTTTGAACCCATCCCCATCAGTACTCAAATTGCCCCTTACGAACACCTCGCTTCATACTTCAGTCAACTGAAAATTCTGCAGGAAACCGCCGTGGATCTTACCCAAAACCTCTGGTGGTACATCAGCTTTGAGTATTTTGTCCAAACCAAAAAAACCGGCGAGGTCGGTTCTTCCATCATGCCGCATAAGATTAACCCCATTTACTTGGAGGGAGCCGAGGGTGGCTTTCAACTTGCCAACGCTCTTTTGGGTTTTTACAGCCAGAAATTTCTTCATTCCCGCCTGCAGCGCGACCTGTCCGACACCACTGTGCGCCGCAGCTTCGGCATCGCTTTTGGCTATTCATACCTGTCTTGGCAAAGCTTGATCGAAGCCCTGGAGCGACTGACACCAAACCGAGTAACACTCGAGCGAGACCTTGATCAACATTGGGAGATTTTAGCCGCACCAGTGCAAAATTACCTGCGCACCAAAGGGTATCTAAAACCCTATGAACTGCTGAAAAACAAAACTCGCGGCCAGCGCTTTACCAGAGAAGAATGGGTTAAATTAATCGGTTCGCTGAAACTGGAGACCGCTGACCAAGTCTATGTGTTGTCACTAACTCCACAGACACTCGCTAAAACTTCGACCAAACTGGCTAAACAAGCTATTGCTCGCTACCAAAAGGCATACCAATGAAACCAACCTTGATTACCGGCCTGCAGTGGGGTGATGAGGGTAAGGGTAAGGTGATCGACCTATTGGCCGATAAGTTCGACGTCACCATTCGCTTTAATGGCGGCAACAACGCCGGCCACACCGTCAAGGTCGGTGACACCACCCTGCACTTCAAACTGATGCCCTCCGCAGCGCTCCATGGCAAAAAGGTCCTAATCGCTCAAGCCGTCGTTATCAACCCCAAAGTCATGCTCCAAGAAATTGACCAAATCAAACAATTGGGCGTCAAACTCGACCTTGGCATCGACCCTCGCTGTCATGTGGTCCTCCCTTACCACCAGGCGTTAGACGGCGCTTCTGAAGCCAGCAAAGGCAAAGCCAAGACCGGCTCACTGGGACTAGGGATTGGTTTTTCGTTTGAGGACCGCACCAACCGCGCCGGCATCCGGATGGAAGAGCTTGTCCAACCGACAGTGTTACGGGAAAAGTTAAAAGCCAACTGGGACTTGAAGAAGCGCCGAGTGGTTAACGCCTACCAGCAGCAATTCCCACTCCAGTTTGAAAAAGTTTACCAAGAATATGTGGCCTACGGGCGGAAACTCAAGCCATACTTGCTGTCAGTGGCCGAGTACACTCTTGATCATCTCCCCAAAAAGCGTTTTCTCCTCGAGACCGCTCAAGGCTTTTCCCTCGACTTTGTCTTTGGCACCTACCCGTATACCGTCGCCTACCACACTCTTGCTTCTTCGGCGCTGCCCGACATTGGCCTACCACCGATGGCGCTCAACGTCGTCGGCATCGTCAAAGCCTACACAACGCGGGTTGGTAACGGCCCCTTCCCCACTGAACTTAAAACCAAAATTGGCGATTACCTCCAGGAAAAAGGCCATGAATTTGGCACTGTTTCCGGCCGACGTCGCCGTTGTGGTTGGCTCGATTTGCCAATACTCCAACACGCTGGCCGCCTGAGTGGTATCAACTCGATTATCCTGACTAAATTGGACGTGTTAAGCGGCTTGAAAACCCTCAAAATCAAGACTGCCAAAGGCTACGTCAACTTCCCCGGCTGGCAGGAGGACATCAGCACTGTGAAGCGCTGGGACAAACTCCCTGTCAACTGTCGACGTTATGTTTTGTACCTTGAAAAACAGTTGTACGTTCCGATAAAGTACGTGTCTGTCGGACCAGACCGACGACAAACCATTAGCAGGAAATAAATGCCCACCCAATCCAATATTCCACTCGCCCTGGCTTACGACGATGTCTTACTCGTGCCCCAGCGCTCGCGCATCAAACACCGCGCTGATACCAATACCGCCACCTACTTGACCAGTAAAATCAAACTGGCCTTGCCTTTCCTGTCCGCCAACATGGACACCGTAACAGAAAGCCAGATGGCGATCGCCATGGCTCGCGCCGGAGGCTTGGGAGTCATTCACCGCTTTATGACTATTAAAGATCAGGTAAAAGAGGTTGATAAAGTGGCTCGCTTCGAGGGCTTTTTTATCGACAATCCTTACACTACTCATCCCGACAAACCAGTTCGTCACATCATTGAGAACATTGCCCTTAATGGGGTCAGCAGTTATTTGGTGGTCGATCAGAAAAATAAACTGCTGGGTTTAGTCAGCCGCCGCGATGTCATTTTTGAGACTGATCACAGCCAAAAGGTTTCACAAGTAATGACGCCCCTGAAAAGCTTAATTACCGTCCCTCCAGGCACCACCAAAGACAAAGCTAAAAAACTCTTTGCCAAGTACAAGATTGAGAAACTGCCGGTTATCAAGCGTGATGGCACCCTGGCCGGCCTGATTACCGCTAAATCAATCGAAAACTATGAACTACAGCCACTGGCCACCAAGGACGAACTCGGTCGCCTGCGCTGCGGGGCCGCCGTTGGGGTGGTTGGTGACTACTTGGAACGCGCTGGCGCCTTGCTCACGGCCGGCGCTGATGTCCTGGTCGTCGACGTCGCTCATGGCCAAAACGCCGCCTCACTAGAAGCCATCGCCGCGCTGCGTAAGACCTACCACCAAGCCCAAATTATCGGCGGCAACGTTGCCACACCCCAAGGAGTCAAAGACCTCATTAAGGCTGGTGTCGACGCCGTCAAAGTCGGCATCGGCCCGGGCGGCATTTGTTCCACCCGCATGGTCACTGGCGTTGGTGTCCCGCAGTTCACGGCCGTAATGCAGTGCACCGCGGCCGCCAAAGGCACCAAGGTCAAGGTCATTGCCGACGGCGGCACCAACTACGCTGGCGATATCGCCAAGGCCCTGGCCGCCGGCGCTTCCACCATCATGCTGGCTGGTTGGTTTGCTGGCACCAACGAGAGTCCAGGTGAGATTATCGTCCGCAACAACCGCAAATTTAAGGTTCACCGCGGCTCAGCTTCTTTCAGCTCACAGGTGGATCGGGGTGCGCGCACCGGTACGCTCAAAAACGGGCTGAATACCATCGTGCCAGAAGGAGTGGAATCACTCATCGAATACAAAGGTGGGGTTTCAGACATTATTTACCAACTACTGGGCAGTCTGCGCTCCGCCATGAGTTACTGCAACGCTACTACTATCAAGGAGTTACAGCAAAACGCCAAATTCGTGAGGATTACCTCTGCCGGGTTCAGAGAATCAAAAACGCATAACGTCGATGAGATTTAGCGCGCCGGTTCTTGGCGAGGATTCGCGGGATCTTTGTAAAAAATGATACTGTGGTCAGGCACACCCCCTCTGATGCGAGTGCCGTTCCTGGGATTGTTCTCATCAAACGGTTCACCTTTTAAGATTGAGTTAATACTGGGAAAATTGGTCTGTTGACCATCAGTGTAATAGACTACTGGCACGTGGCCTGCTTCTTCCAATTCCAGCAGATCGTGAACTGCCACCGGGTCAATCGGCACACTCATCCCTGGCCTAAAATCGTCGGTGTTTTTCGATAAAACACCTCTCTCAATCAAAGCTGGAAAAGTGGCAAAACTAATCGGTCGAGCATTTTTATCCAATTTTGGGTCAGCCGTGCAGATAAACAACACATTGGACAAAATCATTGCCAATAACTCAATGTCTTTCGGGTCTGTGGTTCGAGCTAGTTCTTGAGCAAACAACTGTAATAACAAAACCGCCGAGGTATCGGAAGACTGCCCCTCTTTAAGCCAACTGGCGCTGATCACATCGTGAGTGTGGTCGCGGGCCAAAGCGGCAGCCCTCGCAGGACTGTTAGGCACTGCCGATGCCACCTTTAAACCATGTGAGCCGGCCAGCTGACGCAACACCTCAGCATTCTCAAGCATCATATGCTTAGCCAACCGATCTTTGGCACCCGAAGAAATATCGCCAGCAGCCCTTTGGTCTCGGCGAACCCTTGGCCCACCACCAATAATCAAACCAATTTTGGCATAGTGCTCAAGCAAAACCGAGGCAAAGGTGCGGAAAAAATCCTCAAAATAGTCCTGCTTGATTACTCCTGTTTCTGGATCGGTAGCAAACGAACCACCAAACTTCACCACGGCAATGCGCTGTTTTTCTGTCTGCTCGCTGGTATTCGTACTCATACTTTACTTTGCTTGGCCGCCTCAAAGCATAGTGGTTAAACCACCAGATCCCACCTACTTCATCACGGTCGGGCAGATGATACTGTTATCGGTAATAGCTTGACTAATCGGTCAAATTACTACGATAGAAAACTTACTCGGCGAATTCTACTATTTTATAGGACGCATAGCAAGCCTAAAACTTACTTTATCATTGCTATAATGACCCCTGAGTTTATGAAAATCCTGATGGTCACCACCACCTACTCTCCCAGCCTCAACGGGGTGGCTATCTCCACGTACCGCACCGTCCAAGAATTGCGTCGGAAAAAGCACCGAGTCACCGTTATCATGCCTCATCACCCGCAACGAAAGAAAAAACACCCAGACGACATCGAGCTCCCTGCGCTTCCCAATCCGATTCAGAAAGATTACCCCATTCCAGTCCCTGCCAGGTTTTCTATCCCACAACTGGCAAAAAAACGCTTCGATATTGTGCACTTTCATCAACCGGTGTTGATCGATGTTTTGGCTCAATCGATCGCCAAAGACCAAAACATTCCCCTCGTTTTTACCTACCACACCAGATACGAAGACTATGCCAAACAATACGCTTCGTTCCTGCCTAAAAAATTCTTAAGCCAGATCGTCAAAGCCAAAATCCAAACCATCCTCAATCGGTGTGATGGACTAATCGCTACCACCCAAACCTACCAACAACAATTGCAAAAAACTTTCCAGAAACCGGTCTTTTACGTTTCTACTGCCGGTTTGACCAAGCGCATGAAAGTCAGAGTGAGTAAACAAACCCTGCGCCAGCACCATCAAATCCCGTTGGATAAAACGGTGTTACTCAATGTTTCGCGCCAAGTACCCGAAAAAAACCTCCCGCTCATCATCAAAACATTTGCTCTTTTGCCAACCAAATATTTCCTGGTCATGGTTGGTGGTGGTATCAGCACCGAGCCGCTCAAAAAATTGAGTCAGCAACTCAAGGTTAATAGCCGCGTGCTCTTTACCGGTCCTCTCCCCCAAGAAAACCTGCCTGATTGGTTTAGTCTGGCTGATTTTTTTATCTATTCTTCAAAGACCGATACGATCGGCATCAACATTCTGGAAGCGCTGTCTGCCGGTCTGCCGGTGTTTGCTGTCCAAGACCCCAATGTAGCAGAAGTCATCAAACACGGCAGCAATGGCTTTGTGCTGCCAGCCAAGCCAAAAGCCTTCGCTAAAGCCATTCAACAGTTTCCCTGGCGGCGCTATGCCAGTTTCTCGCGCCAAGCGACTACCAGCGCGCATCACTTTTTGATCTCTGAAACCACCAAACAACTAGTTGAGGTATATAAAACCATCATCGCTAACAAACATGTTTGACATCGTCGTCATCGGGGCCGGTATTTCCGGAGCAACACTGGCTGAGCGCTATGCTTCGCTTGACAAAAAAGTGCTGGTGATCGAAAAGCGTGACCACATCGGCGGCAACTGCTACGACTTTTACAACCAAGACGGCATCCTTATCTCCAAGTACGGCGCGCACCTGTTTCACACCAACTACGAAGACGTCTGGGAATACGTCAATCGCTTCGCTGACTGGTATTTTTACGAGCACCGAGTGTTGGCCAAAGTCGACGGTCAACTTGTGCCGATTCCGGTCAACATCACCACGGTTAATAAAGTCTTTGGCTTGAAACTCAAAACCGAACAGGAAATGAAACAATGGCTCAAAAAACACCAGCTCCCCAACCAAAATCCCAAAAACGGTGAGGAGGCGGCGCTGGCTCGGGTTGGCAAAGTGTTATACGAAAAAATGTTTAAAAACTACACCAAAAAACAGTGGCACAAAGATCCATCAGCACTTGATGCCTCGGTCCTCAATCGGATTCCGGTGCGCACCACCTTTGATGACCGCTACTTTAGCGACAAGTATCAATATTTACCGACCGGCGGTTACACTAAGCTCTTTGAAAAAATGCTTGACCGCCCTCATATTACAGTGCGACTCAACACCGATTATTTTGATGTCAAAAACGAGTTGAAAGGATACCAAAAACTCTTTTTCACCGGCCCGATTGACCGGTTTTTCGAGTTTAAATACAGTCTGGAACACCAACTGGAGTACCGCTCACTCAACTTTGTTTGGGAAACACACGATCAAGAGTTTTATCAGCAAAACGCCGTCATTAATTATCCCTCATCTGTCGACGGTGACTTCACGCGGATCGTGGAGTACAAACATTTTACCAAGCAAAAACACCCCAAAACTACTATTTCCAAAGAGTATTCTACCGACTACATTCCAGGCGAAAATGAACCATACTACCCTGTGCCAAATCCCCAGAACCGAGCACTCTACGAAAAATACCAACAGGAGGCCAGTCAATTAACCGACATTTACTTTGTTGGCCGACTGGCTAATTACAAGTATTTCAACATGGACGAAGCCTTCAAAAATGCACTGGATTTATTCACTAGACTAGAAGAAAAATGAGTTCGCAACCTTGGTGAGTTTGAAACAATAATAAAAAACTACAACATATGTTTCTGAAAATGACCCCCAAAATCTGCCATGCATTTGCCATGCAAATATGGGGTATCACTTTCAGAAAACGTATATCTTGGTTTCCTTAAAGTAGGTTAATTAAAAGATGAAACAACTCAATGTTGGTGACCACCGCTACACCCTACCCCTGTTTCTACCTGATGCCACCCGCGGGGTGGTGCGGGGATTGTCCAGCCAACAAGTTCAAGAGGTGGGCATCCAAGGAGTAGTGGTTAATACTTACCATTTGCTGGAACGGCCAGGAACAGTGGTGCTGAAAAAGCTCGGCAGCGTGGGGGCATTGATGAGCTGGCGCGGTTTGATCGTTTCTGATTCCGGCGGTTTTCAACTATTTTCCCTCATTCATAAACATCCCAAACTCGGCAAAATCACCGACGAAGGCGTGGTGCTCTACTCCAGTGAAAAACAACGGCGAAAAACCCTTTTTACTCCCGAAGATTCCATTAAAACCCAGTTTGCCATCGGGGCGGACATCATGATTTGTTTAGACGATTTTTCCCCCGTAAGTGGCTCGGCCAAACGCTTACAGGAAAGTGTGGAAAGAACTACCGCGTGGGCCAAGCGTTGTAAAACCGAGTTTGAAAAACAGTGTCGGAAAAAAGGGTTAAGCAAGCGTAATCGCCCATTGTTGTTTGCCGTCATCCAAGGCCACGACCAACCGGCGCTGCGCCAACAAAGTGCTCAGGAACTAATCGAGCTTGGTTTTGATGGGTTCGGTTTTGGCGGCTGGCCACTTGATAGTAACGGTGATTTTGACTATCATATCGCCCGAGTGATAGCCGACGCCACTCCTAATGATAAGCCCCGCTTCGCCCTGGGAGTCGGCTCACCGGCCAACATCGTCAAACTGCGCTTGATGGGGTACGACCTGTTTGATTGCGTCCTGCCCACCAGAGACGCCCGTCATCAACGGTTGTATGTCTTAAACCAACCACTCAACCAAGTAAATTTCTCCGGTAAAAGACCGTGGTATCAACACCTGTATATAGACCGCGGGCGGTATGTTGCTGATCCCACGCCGGTCGATCAATACTGTGATTGTCCAACTTGTAAAAATTACTCGAAAGCTTACCTCCACCATCTCTTTAAAATTCAGGATAGTTTAGCTTTTCAGCTGGCCATCACCCACAACCTCTGGTTTTATGCCCAATTGATGAAAAAGCTCCAACAAATGTAACGCTTTTTGTCAGTTTCCCTTTTCATCATAAGATCATGAAGCATCGACCCAATATTCGAGAGAAACTGCGGTCTTTTGGACCGCAAAACTTAAGTAACCAAGAATTGTTGGCCTTGATTTTGGGCAGCGGCACTCTTAATCTTTCGGTCATCCAGTTAGCAGCCCAGATCCTGCGCCAGTTTCCACTGGCAATACTTCACCAGCCATCACTCAAAAAACTGACTACAATCAGCGGTCTAGGTCCAGCTAAAGCGGCCCAAATCATGGCCGCGCTGGAACTGGGGAAACGAAACCATCAACCCACTCCAACACCCATCAGAAATCCTCACAGTGTTCTGCCGCATCTAGAAGAAATTCGCCGTAAACGGCGAGAACATACCATCTGTTTATACCTGAATGCCCGCCACGAACTGCTGCATAAAGAGACCGTCGCCGTTGGCGGTTTGAACTACTCTCTCCTAGAGGCTAGAGACGTTTTTGGCCCCGCGCTGCGGCTGCCGGCCGTATCCATTATTTTGGCTCACAATCACCCATCAGGCTCGACTAAACCAAGTCAAGAAGATCTGAGTGTGACTGACAAATTGGCGAAAGCCGGTACATTACTCGGTGTGACTCTCCTCGATCACTTGATTGTTACAAGAACTGCCTATACCTCACTGCGCGAACAAGGGAAGTTAGAGTAATGCTCAATTTATTTCTTTATTTTCGCAGCAACACTTCAAATGAATCAATAAAATCTGACAAAAAAAACCTTTGAAAAATCGTCATTGGTTTTTTGAGAGACTTCAAATTTTCGAGTAGATTTTTCACAGAGCTGGTGGAGGTGCCAGCGCGTTTTGAAGACAGATTTTGTTGATGAATTTCGAGATTCGAGAATGAAAAAATAAAGAAATATATTTGATAAAATTATTGTTTTTTTACTCGCTGCTCACCCGATGCTTCATCAATTACCTGAAAACCAGCTTTTTCAATCTGCTGACGCAGTGTATCTGCTGACTGCCAATCTTGCTTTTCACGAGCAACTTGCCGCTGATCAAGCAACTGCTGAATCTCTGTTGGCACCTCAACCGGTTCAACCTCATGAATCTTGGCTAACCCCAGTCCTAGCACTTCATCAAACTCAAGGAGTAAGTGGTACTTTTGCTCATCAGTGACATTACTCCCTCCCACTAAGTCCCACATCACGGCCAACGCTTCTGGCGTCTTAAGATCATGCTCAATTTGACCAAAGAAACGATGTCGATAGTTTTCGACTGCCGCCAGCTGTGCTTCAGTTGGTTCCGGCGCTTGACCCTTAGTCTCCAAAAATCCCTGAATACGGTCAACTAATTTTTCCCAGGACACTTGTGCGCCCTCCATATTTTCCCAAGTAAAGTTCATTTCTGAGCGGTAGTGAGCCGACAAGAGCAATAAGCGAAACGCCATCGGGTCATACTCTTTTTTCAAAAGGTCATCGATGGTGTAAAAGTTATTGAGCGACTTACTCATCTTCTGGCCATCAACCAGCAAAAAGTTGTGATGAACCCAAAACCGCACAAACGGTTTTCTACCGGTAATTGCTTCACTTTGGGCAATTTCATTGGTGTGATGCACTGGAATGTGGTCGAATCCACCGGTGTGAATATCAAGTTGGTCGCCCAAATGTTCCATGCTGATGGCTGAACACTCGATGTGCCAGCCAGGGAAACTGCGCTGGTGCCAAGGGCTTTCCCAGACCATGGCTCGGTTTTCGCCTGGTCGTTCAAACTTCCAGAGCGCAAAGTCGGCGGGGTGACGTTTACCCACCACCTTCTCAATCCGCGCCCCCTCTTCCAATCCTTCGATGTTCAACCGAGCCAATTTGCCGTAATTAGGTAGTTTACTAGTGTCAAAGTACACCCCGTCTTCCGGAATAACATAGGTATAGCCTTTTTCCTCCAGTTTTTTAACAAGGTCAAGCTGATACGGCACACTTTCCGTCGCTCGCGCCGTGACATTGGGGCGCAAGTTATTCATCAGATCCAAAGAGTAGTGAAAGTAGTCCTCAAACTTCTGGGCTATCTCCCAAGCCGTACCACCATATTTTTTGGCGCTCTTCTCCATTTTGTCCTCACCAGTATCGGCGTCTGAAGCCAGGTGCCCAACGTCAGTCACATTGCGCACAAACTTCACCTCGTACCCTGTATGCCGCAGCGTGCGCACTAGCACATCATCCATGGTGTATTTCCTGAGGTGCCCGATGTGGGTGTAGTCATAGACGGTCGGTCCGCAGGTATAGAGCTTGACCAAACTGGGATCCAGTGGCACAAACTCTTCGATCTGGCGAGAAAGGGTGTTATAGAGTTTCATCAAGCCAACCAATCATTTCTTCTACAGCATTAATTTTTGCTTGATAATCGTTGGGGTCTGCTTGTTGTAAATCACTGCCCAACAAATCTGCATAAACAAACAGCAACAATCCTGGAGCTAAATCGCCCATGGCGTACAAAAGTTCGGCAAAGAAGTCTCGGTCAGATCTTTGCAGCTTTACACTCACCAAACCATGCATATAACCGTGAGCCAACACAAATTGATAAATCCACTCCTTTTCTACTTCAGTCAAATCAACCTGTTGTAAACAGCGCCTGGCCCAACTCACTCCGGTTAATTCATGACCAGGAGCACTAAAATTTCCCAGAGCGGTCTCTATCAGAACTTCTGCTTTGCCCATATCATGAAAAACCGTGGCTAGGAAAATCAGCGTTTGGTGCGAAACTTTATCTAGTTTACTAACTAAATAGGTTTGCAATTTGGCTTTTAATGATTCATTTTTAATAAATGCCAAGGCAAACAACTTTTCCAACCCCTCCAAAACTGCTATCACATGATCATACACTGACTGGTGATTATGATAGGCGCTGTTTTCTTTGGTGTTTTTCAATCGATAAAACTGAGGAAAGACATCGGTAAAATCACCGTCTTTAAGGGATTTGAGGGTAATCGCCTGCGGAGCAAGTTTTACCATTAGTTCATTATAGCGATCCTGACAATCTGGCGGTGATTAATTCGCCCCGGCCACCCGGCCGATTGATTGACGGTCGCGTTCCAGCATCTGTGTCGCCAATTTTTTGCGAGAGAGCGTCCCACCTCCTGGCCCGCCTGGGCCAATCGGGCCTTTGCGCGGTGAACTTGGGGGTGCAATGTCTTGCTGTTCTTTTAGTTCCAGTTCCCGTTTCTTTTTTTCCTTCTCCTCTTCCTCTGCCTTTTCTTTGACCATTTTTGCCTCAAATTTCTTTCTGGCTACTGCCTGCTGGTCTTCGGTTAGTTTTCCAAACCGTTCATTGAGTGCTTTTTTGCGCTGTTGTTCCTCAGGTGTATCTTCTGGATTGATATTCAACAAAGCATGGAGATCAAAAATGCCCGTCAAACCCTTTTTCACGTCTTGTACTGGTCGCTTAATCAACTCATCTTTGACCGTACTGACTTCACGGGGTGGCGACGACTGTTGAGCAGGTGTCCGGCTCGAGTCGCCGGGCTGAGTAGCTGAACCACCAGCACTGTGTTGAGCATTCTGGGTGGTTTGTTGAGTTAATTGTTTTTGCCCAACAGCCGAGGCGGCAGCATTTTGCTCCAAATGCTCTTCGTCAAAGTGACCAAAACCTTGGCGAAACCCGCCGCCTTGGCGCGCCGCTACTCCGGGCAGTGCTGCTTTCATGGACCTTTCTGAATTTTAGTGTGATCGACTTGACGAATCTCAAACCCCGATTGTTCACTCTCTTGAGTGGTCGGTGGTGTTTCTTCCGCTGGCGCCGGCGGTGAGGTTTTGGCCGCGGCCGCACTCGTCACTTGGTGTAAATCCGCCAATTGCGCTTGCAGTGCCGTTTCATCCTCCTGTTGCTGTTTGGCTTCCAAATCAGCCAACTGCTGGCGCTGTTTGGCTTCTTCCGCCGCCGGATCAACCTCTGGCTCAGCTCCAGTCGCAGCATTCCCCGGCTGTTTTTCTTTAATCACATCTTGCAAAGCAGCCAGAGGATCTTGGGTGGTATCGTCAGTCATCTCTTACACAATAACAATCTCAGGCAGACGAAGCAAGCGCAAGCCGTTACCACAGTTTGCCGCGATGGCGTTTCCGGCGGGAAATGGAGATGCGTTTCTCTTTTTCTTTACGCACGTGACGCATGAGAGAGCGCACAGCTTCATTGACAGCCAGGTATAAATCGTGGGCTTGGCTTTTGACCGTCACCTTGCCTTTACCAGGGATATTAGCCTCCATTTGCACCGAAGCGCGGTGGGGATCGCTGTCTTTGCGGGTGATGTTTTCCAGGAAAACTCGCAGGCGCGCAATCGGTACCCCCAACCGTTGTACTTTGTTAACCTGTTCGTCAATAAACCGCCGCAGTGCTCGGGTAGGCTTCATGTTTTTCGCTTGAATAAGAGTCTTCATGCGGGGAACCATGCTGGTATTAGTGTACCACGAGTCATTTTGGGCGAGTTACATTTCCCGCCGGCCTTCTAGGGCGCGGGCCAAGGTCACCCCGTCAGCGTATTCGATGTCGGCCCCGATCGGCAAACCATGGCCAATCCGGGTGATTTTCATTTCCTTCAAATGGGGATCTTTGCTTTGCTTGAGCATTTCAGTGATATACAGTGCCGTCGCTTCCCCTTCCAGTGTTGGGTTAGTAGCCAAAATCAGTTCATCAACTGTCTTTAGACGTTTCAGAATGTCCTTCAAATACAACTGATCAGGCCCAATATTATTTAAGGGTGAAATCGCGCCGTGTAGCACGTGATAGCGGCCGTGATAGGTATCTGACCGTTCTAGTGCCAAGAGATCAAGTGGCTGTTCCACCACGCACAGCATTGTTTCGTCACGTGACTGATCACTACAAATCCCACAAGGATTGTGTTCTGCCACGTTGTGACAGTTATCACACATCACGGTTTCCTTTTTGAGCGCTGTTAATTTGTCAGCAAAGTCAGTCAGTTCATGATCTGGGTTATGAAGCAAGTAAAACACCAAACGCTGGGCAGATTTTGGGCCAATACCAGGCAAGCGTTCAAATTTTTCGATTAGGCGTGTGACTGCCTTGGGCAACTTCTGCATACATCAACCTTACAAAGACAAACTCCATCAAACAATAGGAAAATTATAATCCCAGTTTCTCCTCTACGGTCTGCCAAACGGCTTGCTCAACGTCTGTCACTGGTTTGTTGGCGTCAATCATGACCCAGCGCTCACCTTTATTTTCTTTGGCCAGTTGTACATATGCCTCTCTGACTTTTTGGTGAAAACCGTCATTCTGCATATCCAGCCGATCAACCTTAGCTGTGCCGTTGCGCCGTTTCAGACCGACTTCCACCGGTGCATCAAGTAAAATCGTCAAATTCGGCACAGTCTTTTTGGTCGAAATGTCATTCAACTGTTCAATTAACTCTCGACCAAAACCCCTAACCATCCCTTGATAGACCACACTGCTATCGCGGCTGCGATCCATTAACACAATCTTCCCCTCTTCAAGCGCCGGAATCACTACTTCCCGGTAAATTTGTGCCCGTGCGGCCTGAAACAACAGCACCTCGGTCGTGTCTTTCATGCCGGTATTTTTAGCTGATAACACCACTGCTCGGATCTGCTCACTAATCACTGTGCCGCCTGGTTCACGAACCGCTACCACGTCTTTACCCGCGGCTTGCAGACGCTTCATCAAGAGACCTGCCTGAACTGTTTTCCCGACACCTTCACCACCTTCTAGGGCGATCAGAAATCCTGGTTGAGAGTGGTTGGTTGATGGCTGCATGAAACTGACTGTCTTATTTCATACCGCAATCGCGACCAACACTCAACCAGCAAAAAGACTGGGTGAAGCGATCGGCAATGGATTAGGCAAGGATTTAGTGACGACCGGTGCTGCCAAAACCACCGCGATTTTTGGTGTTAAACTTCGTTTTCTCCACAAACTGGACTGGCTCACGCTGGAGAATAATCGCCTGGACAATGCGCTCGCCTTTTTTGATTGTCACGGCTTTATTGGTAAAATTGAAGAGCACGGCGTGGTACTCGTCACTGTCACCGCGGTAGTCAAAATCCCCCACGCCGATGCCGTTGGGCATCATTAAGCCTTTCTGGTGCAAAGAACTGCGAGCGACGATCAGCACCCAATGATCGGCGGGGATTTGTAAAGCAATGTTGAGTGGGACAAGGGCCGTTTTTTTCGGACCGATAGTGGTTTCTTGCCTGGCATAGAGATCAAAAGCGGCCGCCCCGCTGGTTTTGTACTCTGGTAAAGGTAAATTTTTATCAAAACGCTTAATGGTAATTTTCATCATTCTAGTAATATACCCTACTTCGCAGCAGTCACCTCTCGTTCTTGTCAAATATTGTCCGACAGACTTAAAAAGTCATTTTCTGAAACATATCTCTCTTTTCCAAAACGACTCTCAATTTTTGTAATACAATGTATTACAGATTTAAGGAGTCATTTCCAAAAACCGACATTACTTCCCACCCTTTTTCCATTGACCATTCATTAGCACCGGCGCATAGACATCATCAGCAGGTTCGATCAAGAGAGCCCTTAACTCGATCTCAGTCGGCGGTCGATCTTGCCAAACCACTGGTTGATTGACATCCGTTACCACGGCGAGCGGTCGACGTTCATCGCTCTCTCCCATCTCGAGTGCCGCGGCAATGCCGACTGCCTCGGCCACATTAACCTGCGTCATCTCGAGTCTTTTGCCAAATAAATCCGGCTGACCAATTTTATTAATCAACACTTCAAACCCACAACTAGCGATCGCCGTACCTGTCACTCCCCACTTGAGCGGTACCGTTTTACTGTCGGTGACAATCACCCCCAACTCCCTAACCTTGAACTGCTGGCGGAGAAACTGCCAAATATTATTGGTGGTCACTTGTAGCTTTTCCGGCCACAGTACGTAATGGTTGTCGGCGTTTGACTGATCAATGCCGGCGTTGACCGCGAGAATCGAGTTTTTGATGGTTAACATCAAATCATATTTAGATTGAGTTGGCTCCAAATACAAATCAGCTTCTCTGCGCACTAAGTCGTGTTTTAGATCTCGATCACTGCCGTCAACCGGCACCAGTCTGTTTTGCGCAAAACTGATGATTTTGGAAGTGATGACGACAAAACTTTTCTCTGGCAGTTGAGCAATATTTTGGGCCAAAAATTGGTGGAGGTCTTCACCTGGTTGAAACAGCGGTGTGTGAATGGCAGTCACGTGCATTGGCGGTATTGTACCAATCAAACTGATTACTGGTACAATCTGACCATTCATGATTGACGCAGCTAATGGCCATAAGGTCGCTACTAGCTACCAAGCGGTGAAGCAGTTTATCAAAAACGCTCGACGACTGAAGAAAAAAATCGTCCTCACTCAGGGTTCATTCGACATGCTCCACATTGGCCATGCCCGCTATTGTCGTGAGGCGAAAAAGCACGGCGACACACTGATTGTTGGTGTTGATAGCGACGAGAAAATTCGCGCCCGCAAAGGCGAGGGGCGACCAATCGTGCCTCAAGCAGAACGCTTAGAAATGCTCACTCACCTGGAGTACGTCGACCTCGTTGTCCTCAAAGAACTCAACACCCCCAAATGGGAACTGATCAAAATTGTCCGACCTGATGTCTTGATTGCCACCGCGCAGACATATACCCAACCTCAAATTGAAGAACTCGAGCAAATCTGTGGCCAGGTAGTGGTGTTACAGCCGATGGCGACTACCTCCACCAGCGCCAAGTTGCGCCTGATGCAGATCGAGGCGGCCCAAAAAATTCAGCAGACACTGACGAGCAAATTAATTAGTACCATCGAGGAAACTCTGCGTGAGCTTAAAGGCGAAAAAAAACCAGCCCGTTAAAATTCAATCCAAGAAACAACGGCAAGTCTTGGTGGTCTACGTACCGGTAGTCCATGAGGGGTATCATCAGTTTTTCAGTCGTTTCCCAGATGCAAAAGAATTGTGGCTGATTGGCCGTGATTTGGCCCACGAATTGAGGGCGTTGCAAAAAGATTTACGGGCGCTGGAACCAACTCAAGTGAAAAAACTGCTTGATGCTTGGCAAAGGTTTAACAAAATCGAGGTCCTCACCCCCCAAAACTTACTCCGTTTGCAACAGACTCCTGCTCAACTCGTCTTTGCCAACGATGAAATCAGTCGTCACTTAGTGAAAAAATACTTCGCTGGTCATCGGGTTTTATTCGATACTACTTTTCTGATGTGGGATGAAAAAAGCTCACTGAAAGAGAATGAATTACAGGAATATATCACCATTTCGAGTAAAGAATTTGATCAAAAAATGCTCCAACTGGCGGTGGCCGAGTCAGTTAAAAGCGGTGACTGGTGGCGGCATGTCGGCGGGGTGATTTTAAAAGACGGCGCGGTCCTCCTTAAAGCACACAACCAACATGTGCCAACCGAGTACGAAGTCTATTATGAGGGCGATCCCAGAGCCAACTTTCATAAAGGTGAGTACTTAAAGGTCTCCACCGCTATTCATGTTGAGGCGTATTTGATCGCTCAGGCGGCCAAACAAGGTATTTCCCTCGAGGGGGCCGATCTATACGCTACCCACTTCCCCTGCCCTGTCTGCGCCAAACAGGTGGCCTATAGTGGCATTAAGCGGGTGTTTTTTCGTGAGGGCTACAGTGTCTTAGACGGCGAAAAAGTGCTGCGCGCCAATGGCGTTGAATTGATTAAAGTGAGCTAACTTCCCCTTTACCAATTTTGAAACGGGTGGGTTTGAAACCAGGCTTACCAATGTCCGGAATAATCAGTTGGGCGTGCAGATGTTTAACGGTACCAGCGGAGTAACTGGTATCCCCAAACCGCATCGCCAACCCACCACCGGGAATGTCGAACTCCTTTTCTGCCCAAGAAAGCATCGTAAAGTAATCTGCTCCCTCCTCTGGTGAAAGTTCACTGAGACGCTCTTTGTGGGTTTTGAGAATCAGCATGAAATGATCGCGCGTGTTTTCGTACGGCCAAGCGTTGCGGGTAAACACCCAGTGCTTGGTTTCTTTCAAAATCGGGGTACGGTGATACTTTTTGAGGACATCAAAACAAAATGGACATTCTCCCGCCTCAATGATTTCCTCCATCACTTTGACCTGTTCTGGTTCGCGAGTGTTGTCGATGTCCACGAATTGACTGGGACCGGTAAACTTGGTGGATTTGGCTAATGGTGACATATTTATTTTTGGCCTATATCAAAATTGATATCTCCATTTTTCGATCTATTTTAAACTGAAACAGGGAAATCCCAAATCCCCGGGTGTGGATCATAATCGCTTAACTCAAAATCCGTCGCCCGGTATTGAAAAATGTCCTGGTGTTTTTTCTTCAAGGTCATGGTCGGAAACGCTCGATCTTCGCGCTTCAGCATTTCCTCTACTCTAGAAATCTGGTCTACGTAAATATGAGCATCAGAAATGGTGTGGACGTATTCATAGGGCTCAACCCCCAACACCTGTGCCACAGCGATCAGCAAAGCGGCGTACTGGACCATATTGGCTGGCACACCGACCGGCACGTCACCGGAGCGCTGGAACATGTGGAGAGTGAGTTTGCCATCAAGGATTCGGAAATGAATCCAGCCATGACAGGGACAGACCACCACTTTTTGGGTCTTGCCCTTCCGTTTTCGACGCGCAATATATTGCGGTACCCAAGGAGTAATAAAATGCGTACGCAGATGCGGCAACACTTTCATTTCTTCAATGATGTCCTTAAATTGATTGTGTGTCGGGCCTTCACTGGTCGGAAAATCATGAAACGCCGCACCATAAGAGCCGGGCCCTAAGTCACCTGGAGCCAAACCACGCTTTTTGGTTTTGCGCTCCACCCCCCATGGCGCCCACCAGTAGCAGCCAAACTCCTCGAGTTGTTTGAGCGTTCTGGCGCCATTGATGAAGGCGAAAATCTCACCAATAGCCTGCGTCCACATCTTCTCACTAATCTTGCGTTCAGTGATCATCGGGAAGCCATTAGCAAGCTTAAAGTGCATTGGTTTGGGGCCGATGAGTGTCAATGCGTCAGTTTCTAGTTGAGTGCCAGTGCGCACGCCCTTTTCCAGGATTTCCCGCAACAAATCCTTGTATTGATGATCGGGGGTGCGTTGATTGATGGGAAGATGCTCAAGCATAGCGCCTATTCTAACGTATATGGCACGACGTGCTTGAACCGCGTGCGGTTAATTTGATCGATCACTTGTTTGACTATTTTTTTATCCACACCGGTGACTTCGTCGGGTTTTTTGCTCTGGTCTATGAGTTGCGTCATTACTTTGTCCGCGTCTTCGTACGTAAACCCCAGCTCTTTTTCATCAGTTTGACCGGTCCAAAGACCAGCTGAGGGCACTTGAGTGATGAACTTCTCAGGGATCTTGAGCTTGCGGGCTAACTCTCTCACCTGAGTTTTATAGAGGCCAACAAGTGGTTCCACATCCGAAGCACCATCACCGTAGCGGGTAAAGTACCCAAGATAGTGCTCCGATTTATTCTCTGTGCCACACACCAGTGCAGCCATTTTTTTAGCCAGATCAAAGACCGCGATCATTCTCACCCGCGCCATCACGTTACCTAGTCTGATTTTGTCCGCGGCGTCAATCAAGAGAGTCGCTTGGAACTGATCCACCGTGGAACCAATATTAATCTCACGCCAATTTTGTTTGGGAATTTCATTCCAGGCTGCTATTTCCTTGGCGTCTGTCGTATCTTGCTCGTGGTAAGGCAGAAAAACCGGATACACGTCACCCGCGCCCAGCGCTTGAGTTAATAGCGTTAATGACACCGCGCTATCAATCCCACCAGAAACGGCAATCACTCCCCTCGTTTTTCCAGCCTGCTGATAGGTTTGCTGTAAAAAGCGAACTAACTGGTCACTCATACTGGTTATTATACGGGTCTAACAAATTATGGCTGGTAAAGTTGGTGCTTTTGAATATACTTGGCCACTTTTGGATTAACCAACCGGTCGATCTCTTCACCTCTTTTCACTTTCTCTCGCACCTCTGTCGAGGAGTACATCCATTCCGGCGCGTCTTTTAACGGCATCATGTTCTGGTAAAGTGGTTTAAAAGATGAACCTTCACGAGGATAGACGTAGAAACGGTATTTTTTGAGCATATCAAGGTACGTTCTTTCCTGACTATCCACCCACCGGTGAAAATCCGGCAGTCGATCAGAACCAACGATCCAAGAGAACGTATGCTGTGGGTATTTGGCCGAAAGATAATCAAGCGTCTCGTGCGAGTAGCTTACCCCCTCTTTTTCTTGCTCGTACATCTCTACTTTCACTCGCGGATCATCAACCATTAGCTGAACCATCGCCACCCGGTGCTGCGCCAGACTCATCGGTTTGGCGAAGGGATGCTGTTTGGCCGGCACGTACCGGACTTCGTCGGCGATTTTGTGCTCCAGAAGATAGTGCGTAATTTCCTGATGGCCGCGGTGAGGTGGATCAAAAGCACCACCAAATAAAATGATATTCATAGTTTCATCTTTTCACTTTTTTCTTGGCAAGCCGAACTCGTCCCGCCACGGCGGGACTCAAACATTCGTTTGCGGTAGAAAAAAGGAAAAGATTTCACTCTTTCTTTTTTTCTGCAATCTTCTTTTTCTTTCGCTTGGCTAGAGTCGCCTCTCGTTTCGCCTTGCGCTCAGCGCGCTTCTTTTGCATTGCCACCCACTGAGCCTTAGTCAACTTAAAACCTGGCTCCGGTTTACTCCAACTGGCCCAATCACAATCCGGATAGCGGCTGCAGCCGTAGAAATTGCGGCGCCAACGGGTGGGCTTAATGACAATGTCACCATCACCACACAACGGGCATTTTTGGCCCGCCAGTTTCTCGATAATGTTTTCCGTAAACTTGCAATCTGGGAAGCGACTACAGCTTCTGAATTTCCCAAACTTGCCTGCTCGAATAACCACTTCCCCACCCTCACTCTTACCACACAGCGGGCACTGCTCACCAGTTTTTTCGACCGGAATTTCTGCTCGATCGGCATGCTTCTCAACGTCAGTGATTTTCTTGGCCAGTGGCGTGAAAAAGGTTTTGACAACTTTGCGCCACTCTTTCTCTCCCCTGGCAATACGGTCCAAGTCCTCTTCCATCTCAGCCGTGAAGTCGTAGTCCACAATGTCGGGGAAGTGTTTCAGTAAGAAATCGCTGACTACTTTGCCGATCGTGGTGGCCCAAAAACGTTTTTCGAGCCGCTCCACGTAACCCCGTTCCACAATCACCGAGATAATGCTGGCATAGGTACTCGGGCGACCAATCCCCCGCTTTTCCAATTCTTTGATCAGTGAGGCATCGTTATAACGAGGGGGTGGCGCAGTAAACTTCTGCATGGGATTGAGGTCAGCCCAATACACTGTTTGCCCTTTCTGTAGTGCTGGCACAATGACATCCTGTGAGTTTTTAAAGAGCACTGTCCAACCAGGAAACTGCTGAACCGAACCACCGGCGGTTAATTCAACTATTTCCGCCTGGTGCCTGGCTTCAATTGTGACTTTTGTTTGCTTGTACTGAGCCGGGCTCATCTGGCTGGCAATAAACCGGCGCCAGATCAGATCATAGATTTTCTGGTGCCGCTCAGTTAAACCAACCGCTTTAGTCAGCAATTGATCAGGTTTGAGGGCGGCGGTGGTGGGCCGGATAGCCTCATGAGCTTCTTGGGCGTTTTTCGAACGGTTTACAAACACCCGCGGTTGGTCAGAAAGATATTCCTTGCCAAAGTCCGCTTCGACCACTTTGCGAGCCGCCTCAATTGCCGAGCTGGCCAACGTAAACGAATCGGTACGATGGTAAGTAATTAAACCTTCTTCGTACAGCTGTTGGGCTAAACTCATAGTTTGGCGCGCCGAATAGCCATACCGATTGGCCGCGGCTTGTTGTAAACCAGCAGTCGCAAACGGCGGTAGGCTCTGGCGCTCGCGGTCTTTTTGTTCAACACCGGTGACGGTATAACTTGCTTTCTTCAGTATCTCAACAATCGGGGTAACGTCTTTTTCCGTCTTCGGTTCGTATTTTTTGGCCTTTACCACGGTCACTTGAGCAACAAACGTCCCCTCGGGGAGTTTTTCCAACACCTTACCGTCTTTAAAGATGGTGGCTTTTTCATCTGTTATGTTAAGACCAACCTCAATTTCCCAATATTCGGCCGGCTGAAACGCCTCAATCTCCCGTTCACGCTCCACGATCAGCCGCAAGGCCACTGACTGCACCCGACCAGCCGACAAGCCGCGGCGCACTTTCTTCCACAACACTGGGGAAAGCTTGTAGCCAACCAAACGATCAACCACACGGCGAGCTTGCTGTGCGTCTACCAAAGCCATCGAGATTTTGCCAGGGTGTTCAATCGCCTTGAGCACGGCGCCCTTAGTAATTTGATGGAAAACTGCTCTCAAAAATTCCGGCGCGCCGCCTTTTTGACTGAGTAAATGTTTGACGTGCCAAGCAATCGCCTCCCCTTCACGATCAGGGTCCATAGCCAGATACACTTTGTTTACCTTGGCCGCTTGTTTTTTCAGTTGTGAAACCACTTTTGACTTACCGGGAACCAATTCATACTCTGGTTCAAAGTCATGCTCAAGGTCGATTCCCAAACTGCTTTTGGGTAAATCACGCACGTGCCCGACTGAGGCCTCAACTACATACGTGTCAGCTAAATAACTTCTCAGTTTACGGGCTTTGGTGGGAGATTCCACCACTACTAAGCTGGTTTGCTGGCTAGCCATACTGGAACGACTATACACTATCTGCCCAGTCGGCGGCAGTTTCTGGTGAAGAGAAAACTTGACCTAAATTTTTTTGGATTTCTCCCGACTCTCGAGAAATTCAAGCATCTTTTGACGAATAAAAGGAGTGACGCCTCTCTTTTTTTGAGCGGCAATTTTCCGCAACCGAGCCAAATCAACTACTGAAAAGCGAATAGCCACCACCTTTTCAAGATTCTTGGCATAAACACTTTTAGGCCGCTGGTTAAAATCGATGTAATCAGAAAGGTTGTGAGTCTGCCAAAAACTTTTTTCCTCCTGATAATTTTTGAATTTTGGAATTTGTTTGAAACTCTTCTTGGGCATCTAAACTTTCTCCAAACTTTTAGTTCGCAACACCTTTGTTTGTAGAAATGACTCTCAATTTTTGTAATACAATGTATTACAAATTTAAGGAGTCATTTCTACAAACAGATATCCCTCTCAACCGAAACACCCCGCTAAACCGAGTAACTCATAAAGCAACATCACCCGATGAGATTATTTCAGCGACCATCTATTACCAACTTGCTCGATCAAACCAAGCATCTCGAGTTCAACCAACTGAATAGCCAGTTCCGACGAGTTACAAGCCAGCTTTTCCTGTAAAATATCGGTTGTCATCGACTCGTTCCAGAGTAACTCACACACTTTTCTTTTCAACTCAGGCAGTTGTGCCCAAGTCTGGCGCTGGACTTCAATTTTGCGAAACTGTCGCTTGGTCAAGCCAAACATTTCTCCTGCACTATTCACCAACTGCGCCCCCTCATTGAGGAGTTGTTGCGTTCCTACCGAAAACCGGCTGTAAATCGAGCCTGGGACCGCCCAAACATCTCGGCCTAACTCTGCAGCACAATGAGCGGTAATTAAACTGCCGCTATCCTCAGCTCCCTCAATCACCAGCACTCCTTCACTCATCCCTGCCACCACGGTGTTACGGGCCGGAAAATTACCTGGTTTAGCTGGTACATGTGGTGCAAAAGGACTGAAAAAAGTCGCTCCTCGATCCAAAAACCAATACAGTAAAGCTCGCTGTTCGGGCGGATACATATGATCAAAGCCAAAACCCAAAACCCCCACTGTTTTACCACCAGCTGCCAAGGTGGCACGCTGAGCCGCTACGTCTACTCCATACATAAAACCGGAAACGATCGTTTTGCCAAACTGCACGAGTGGTGGAATAAAGTCTCGCACCACTCGCCGCCCATAATCAGTGATGCTTCTGGTTCCCACCACCGCTAAAAAAGCCTCTTTCCCACTCAGTTGCGGACCGCGCGCGAACAAAAGCGGCGGATGACGGGGCAACTGTTCTAAAAGTGGCGGAAACTCCCCCTCTGCTGGCAATACTACCCGAATACCTTTTTCACTCAAAGACTCAAAATATGAACTACTGGTGTACTCTTTTTTAAACTTTCTAATTGATTGAACAACCTTTTCTTGTAGCTTTATTTTTTGCCAGATATTACCTTTTCCGACCCAAAAATCAGCTTCCGTGCCTTCGGCTTCTGTCAGGGTTTTTAAAACCTGATGAAACGTCACCGCTCCGACGCCATCTAAAGCATAGAGAGCTGTTTGAAATTCCTTTAACCATTGCACTTTTTCAGTGTACTAAGAGCGTGCCAACACTAAGCGTAACAAACCACGTGCAGGGGTTGTTTGGTGTAAAACGTTTTATTTAAGGGGGAGTCGGTCGGCCAACTAGCCAATCCAAGATCGCGCGCGCCACTGGGGCCGCATCTGCCGAACCTTCTCTGAATGGCTGTTCATCATCACTTTCCACCAGCACCAAAATTGTCAGCGTTTCTGGTAAATCGGCGGCTTTCACCTTCCTTAACCAACGCTGGCGTTCTTGATTAAGATCAAGTGCTGTTTCATCGGTCACCATGGCTGAAGTGGTAGCTTCAACTACCTCAGCATCCTCGGTCTTAGCGATTGCCGCTAAATCAGCTTGAATCAAATCATTAATACCCCCGATCACCATGCCAAACCAGGCGTGAGTGCGGCGGCGGCCTTGCGCATCCTCACTGCCAAACTCGGCTGTGCCAGTTTTACACGCCGCCATTCCCCGCCGAATCCGTTCGGCCGGCGACAAACTTATCGGCGACAAACTGACCGGTGATACGTCAGCCGACTGGGGTGATGACTCATCTCTCAATTGGTTTTCAAGTTGTCCCTGGCGAGCGCTGTTCCAGTCAAACAACGGAAAGGCCGTTCCGCCGGCCGAACAAGCCCCAATCATCCCCTCTTGAATCGCCGCCACCGCCTGCTCTGTCAGTCCCAGCGAGCCACACCGAGCGGCCGCCGCCGCCCGATTCTCCGGTGCCACCACCGATAATTCGCAAATCGCCCCCTCATTGCCAAACACACTGACCATTCGCGCCAACTGAACTGGTGTCACCAGTAAATCCCCCTGCCCAATTCCCAAGTGATAGGTATTTCCTAGAAACCAGCGCTCACCCAACGTTTTCTCTTTCCACTCTGGATTTGGCACCAAACCCACTGCTTCACCTGGCACCTCAATCCCGGTTGACTCACCAAAACCAAACTCATGAGCCTTTTGTACTAACGCTTCCACTCCAGTCCATTCTGCTGCCTTGTAAAAGAAAGTGTCATTACTCCTGGTAATAGCTCGCACTAAGGAAATTACCCCCTCTACTCGACCGTATTGGGTGTAATACCAATTAGCAAATTGTGTTCCACCGGCCTCAATAAACCCTTGATCATCGACCAGTGTGTTGAGGTCAAAAGCCCCACTGTCCAAACCAGCCGAGGCCGTGACCAGTTTAAACATCGAACCTGGGGCATATTGACCACTCATCGCCCGATTAAAAAAGAGCTGTCGCTCATCAGTTAATGCCTGTTGTAGAGCGGTTTGACGCTCTTGCTCCTCCAGTATGCTGGTCGAGGCAAAAAGATTGCTGTTGAAACTGGGTGAACTGAGTAGAGTGAGGACCGCCCCCGTTTGCGCATCAAGAATAACCACCGCCCCTTTTTTATCCCCCATCGCCCGCCAAGCAGCTGAAGAAAGGTATGGATCAATGGTCGTCTTCACCGGCTGACCAACCTTGGGTGGTTGACTAAACTCGACAGTCTGCTTTTCTCCCACCGAATTAATCTCAAATTCTTGGTAGCCATCAGTCCCCCGCAGTAAGTTATCGTAGCGTTGCTCCAACCCCATTCTCCCCACTAAATCAGTCATTTTAAGCGAACTGTCTTCAGATAAATCGTCGTTATTGACCACTGAGATGTATCCCAGTAAATGAGCCAGAGAAAAGGGCCTGACGTACTTTCGCTCCAGCGTCCAGCCGATTGAAAATGGGTCGCTCACTTGCGCCGAAAGCGCTTCTTCTTGAGAAACAGGTGTCGTAACCGAAAACAGCTTTAAAGGTTCGGTGTAACGATAGTACTGACGGGTGTTGATCACCAATGGATCGCCAAAACGATCCAAAAACACTCCTCGTTCAGCCGGTATATCTAACCGAAACTGCCGATTTTCTTCAGAAATAAGCCGAAACAGCTGACCGCGCACCACTTGGAGATCCACTACTCTGACCAACAGTAGTCCTAAGCTTAAAAGAGCTGTAATTTTTAAGAAATTGATGAACGTTTGACGTTTGTCATTTGCCATGGAAAGCTCCGTATTCTCCCGCCTAAAAGTTTGAAAAAGAGTCCAAAACTAATCAGCGTTGAAATGATAGTTAAAGAATGAAGCGAGGGTTGAGTCAACACCCCCACTACAATAGCCCCAAACCAGGAAGGTGCCAAGCGCTGCCAAGTATTTTTCCGAGTACGCTCGGTCACCTGCCAAATCAAGATGACCAGTCCCGCCGAGACGCTCAAGGGGAGCGAGTAAGCAACCGAGATCATGATACTGACCACTCCTACACTCACTACGATCGGTGATGGCCGGAAACCGATTAACCATTCTCCCGCCACGTAAAAACTAATCCAAGGTAAACCGACCACCGACTCCAATGTGAGGAGTAAAACCCACACTAGCCAGCGAAAAACCAGCGTGAGCATACTCATCAGCGCACCTCCACTATGCTAGTGGTAAAAAACGACGCATATTGCTCAATGACCGCCGTCTGCACCGACGAGGCTGGTTCATTGATGACACTGACAATCCGGCCAATCGGTAAGTTCTGCTCTATCTGCGGCTGCCCAAGCGTCACTACCCTGTCACCTACTCTGATCACGTCTTCCTTAGACACTTGAGTAAAAAGCACTTTTTTTCCATCGCCCACCACTAAACCTTTCACTCCAGATTCTGTCTGTGCGAGTACCGGCAACGCATTTGCTGTCAAAAGCAGAGTGACTTGTGATTCATAGAGACTCACTCGAGTGACCTGTCCCAACAGAGTGTTTCGACTTAACACGATCGCCCCAACCTCAACACCTGCTTGAGAACCAGCGGCAATCGCTGGTTTTGAAAAGGCAATAATCGGCGCCGCGACCACCGTTCGTTCACTTGGTCGATCAGTGTTCGTCAGTAAAAACCTCAGTTCCTCGTTCTCGCGCCGCAGGGTGGCTAACTCAGCCAAGGACGCTGAAGCCTCGGCTAACCTCAGCTCCAAGTCTTGAATTCTGGCCGCTGATTTGGGCAGTTTTAAGGCACTTTGCCAAATCAAATAGGCTTGGTTTAGCCCCACCACCCACACTTGCCTCACCGGCACCAAGCCCCGGCCGATGACACTATTGACTGACTGAGAAAAACCGGTCACATCCAATACCGCCAAACAGGCAATCAGAAACAGCACCTGCTGCCACCGCGTCAGTCGAAAGCTCATTTTCGTTCGCTCTATGGCATCCACTGTACCCCTCCAATCAACTCAAACTCCGAGTGTAAATACACGGTATTTACTTGATATTTTTCTTGTACTAATTGGTTTAAAAACGCATCACCAATCACCACCCAGTGATTGGGTTGAGCTTGAACAAATAAAGGTAAAGCCATGAGTGGCTGAAGTTCACGCATTAACTGCTGGGTGAAAAATTCTCTGAGAGTTTCAACCATCGATGCTTTCAGAGCAAGGGTGGTCACTTGCTGTGTCTGAATGCTTCTGCCTCGCACCACGTGAGACTGAATCTCTTTTCTTCTACCCATCAACTGATACAGCTCGCGCGCTGTTTCCAAAGAGACCTCGATTTTTCCCTCTTCACGAAGAAACAGCTGGATTTCATGGTCTGCTGCCAACAGCGAGTGTGCCAGCACTACGCCAGCCTGATCTTGAGGGGAAAAGACAACTCCTTCACCAACGTCACTGCCCACATAAAGACCCAGACCGGTGTGGATCGCTTGGCGTTCCCCAAACGCTCTCATCGCCGTAGCGTATGAAACAAGCGTCACTTTTTGAAACCCTGCCTTTTGAAAAACCTCACGAACCACTTTTCGCTCCAAAGGTGAACTGTCAGTCGCCACAAAAACTACGGCCGCGCGAAAAACAAAAGGTTGAGTGGTAGTAAGGCCTTCTTGCTCACCAGTGCTGGTAATGGTAGTAACGGCCTCATGAAAATCACTGACTTGACCATGAGTAAAGCCGGCGTGATGTGTGAGGAGTAAGCGTCTCTTTTTCTTTCGCCAAATAAAGAGTAGTTCCTGACTAGAAAACCAAAAAACGGCTTGCTCCTGGGAGAAAAAAGCGGTAATGAACTTTGGGACACGCAAGAGTTTCATACTATATACCCTCGAGCCTAACAAAAGCTGTTCACAAATACCAGTCAAAGTGAAACTTAGGTAGTCAAAGTATTGAGAAGCTGAGCGCCAGTCTTCCAGCGGCCATGCAAAATGTGCTGTTCAGCCTGCTGGATTTTGGTCATCTCATCAGGCTTAGTGGCGTAATACTCTTTCATCCCAGCCAATCGCTCTTTGACCATGTCTTCCTTGAGCTCTAAGGCTTTTTCTAACATGATTTCTTCGATATCCGGCACCAATTGCTCGACTTTTTGAATTAACTGTTCTTGGCGAGCAGTGTCAGTCAGGTCAGTCTTCTTTCGGAGAGCCTGAATTTCTTTAAGTTGGTTGTCATCAATCAACAATGCCAGATCCTTATCCAAAAAATCTTCCCATAACGCTTGCTGTAATTCATCTAAAAAGGCTTCTTTTTCGTGCTCGTCAGCCTTCATCACCCCCAACAGCTCAAAGATATTTTGTTCTTCAATCGCTTCTTTATCAGCGGCAGGGAAGTCCTTGCCTGCGTCAGACGAGGTCGAGGAACCGGCCACCGGCTGAGCCACTGGCATCGTGTTTGCCGGTGAATTGGGGTGTTTGAGCATGTACTTAAATTCATCCGCCGTCATGGTCTTGTCATCATCTTTCGGCTGAGGCGTCGATTGAGCGGGGGCTGCTGATTGAACAGAGGTTGATCGAGTAGTAGTTGATTGAGCACCCGGCTTTTGCCTGTATTTACGATCGTACTCATCCAACACCCGTTCCAACTCAGCCAAAGGATCTTCTTTCAAATCAGTTGAGGGAATAGTCCCAGCCTGCTTAACGACCGCTTGATGCTTGGCTTGGTTTTGTTTTTGCCTGGCTTCGTATTCACTCAGCGCTTTTTCCAGCTCGGCTAAAGGGTCACTGGTGGTGGAAGAAGTTGGAACTGACCCAGCAGGTTGAGGTGGGGTTGAGGAACCACCAACCGGCTTAACGCTCCCTGAGGCCGGCGGTGAGTACGAATCAACGTATGAGTTTTGAGCAGAAGATTGGTGGTTGGGCAGGCTGGTGTCAGTCATGAATGGCAATAATTATATGCTGCTTTTGAGCAAATATACTATAACAGAAATTGACCCATCAGCTGTAGATGTAAAACGGTACAATAAAAAAATCATGAGTTTTGTTGCCGCCATTACTTTCGCTTTCCACGCCCTTCTCCTTACGCTTCCCTTCGTCTTTACTTGGTCCAACAGTGAGTTGTTTGAGTTTAATAAAATGCTGGCAGTGTATGGCTTTACCGTCGTCATTGGCAGTCTCTGGTTAGCACGGATGATCCGGGAGAAACGTTTTATTTGGCGACAAGATCCAATAGCTCTTTTGGTACTGATCTTTTTAACTGGTCAAGCAGTGGCCACCCTTTTTTCCATTCATTTTCGCACCTCAATCTTTGGCTTTTACAGTCGTCTCAATGGCGGGTTTCTTTCTTCACTCTCGTACACCATATTGGTGCTGGCATTAATTAATAATGTCTCCAAAAAACAAACTTTGCCGTTGCTTCTCACCACGCTGGTCGGAGCTTTTTTGGCTGCACTCTACGCTCTGCCGGAACATTTCGGCGTTTCCCCCAGCTGTTACCTCATTCAAAAAAAATGGGATGTTGCTTGCTGGAAACAAGACGTTCAAGCGCGAGTATTTGGCACCTTCGGCCAACCAAACTGGCTGGCGATGTACCTGATCGGCTCGATACCAATCGCCTGGGTTTTTCTGCAAAAACAAGGTAAGGCCAAAAATTTCTGGCTGGGAACACTAGCAGTATTCCTGCTCGTTTTGTGGTTTACCCAATCACGCTCGGGCTTCGTAGCCTTGGCGGCAGGAGTGGCTACTTTGGCTCTCTTTCACTGGCAAGCCGTCTGGCTTAAGAAAATGAAAGCCCTGCTTCGACCACGCTGGTTAAGAGCAACTGGAGTGGTTGGTATCATTGGCGTACTGCTGGCTGGCGGCGTGCTGTTGGGGAAGGTCATTCCTTCCAGTGAAGGCGGTGAGTCCTTTGACCTGTCGCAAGGCACTGGGTCTGGGTCAATTCGCTTGATTGTTTGGCGTGGGGCGCTCAAGGTATGGCAGCGCGCTCCATGGTTTGGCTCAGGGCCTGGCACTTTTGCTTACAGTTACTATCAAGACCGACCGGTCGAACATAACCTCGTCTCGGAATGGAACTTCCTTTATAACAAAGCTCACAACGAATTCCTTAATTACCTGGCCGAAACCGGTTTAGTTGGTTTGACTACCTATCTAACTTTCCTCATTGGTCTCTTTTGGCTCTTGCAGGTCAAGCAAACCAGAAAATCACCCGTCGTCACTGTTCATCAAGCTGTTTTCGCCAGCTTGGTCGGTCTGTCAGTCACTCACTTCTTCGGCTTCTCCACGGTCACCAGCAACCTGCTACTCTTTCTCCTGCCGGCCATCGCTTTGCTCCAACCGAAAACTGACACTGCCAATTTTCCCAAAAGACTAAAGCCTTGGCAAAAACTGTCATTTGGTGGCTTGGCTTTGGTGGTCATCGCTCTTTTTTGGCAGCTACTGGCCATCTGGGAGGCTGATTGGTGGTACACCAATGGCAAGAAGTTACAAACAGAACTTGAATATGCCGAGGCTGTCACCGCTTTGCAAACAGCGACAAAAATCAAACCAACCGAGGCGCTCTACTATGATGAATTGGCCAATCTCTATTCAAAACTGGCCTTAGAATATTCGCTGGTTGGTGAGACCACTGCCAGTGCACAACTGACTGAGGCAGCCCTGCAAAACACTGACTTCACCTTGCTTTTGAATCCACACCACCTTAACTTCTATAAAACCAGAGTGCGGGTGCTTTTTATGCTGGCCCAAATCGACCAGCAATACCTGGCCCAGGCAGAAAAAACACTCAAAGCTGCCCTAGAGCTTGCCCCGACCGACGCTCAGCTTTGGTATAACCTGGGCATTGTCCAGCAAGAGTTAAGTAAATATGACGAAGCAGTGCAGACGTTACAGTACACTGTTAATCTCAAACCCAATTATGTTCGCGCTCGCTCACAACTAGGGGACCTCCTCATTCAGCTTGGCCGCATTGAAGAAGGCAAAGCCCAGTACCAATTCATCCTCGAAAAACTGTCTTCCACTGACGAAGAAGTGAGAACCAAGTTAAACGCGCTGGAAACACCAACCACAGAATGAAAATCGACGAAATTTACCGCCGGTACCACCTCCCACCCGGACTCCAGCAACACCAGCTCACTGTGGCCGCGGTGGGTAAATACCTTATCGACTATTGGCAAGGACCAGCAATTGATGAGTCAGCGATTGTCACCGCTTTACTCGTCCATGATCTTGGCAACTTGGTGAAATTTGACCTGACTGGGAGTACAAAGGCGCTCGACCCTACTTTGCTGACCAATGAGTGGCGTGAACAACAAACCCAACTGCGCGCCAAATATGGCTATCACTCACACCAAGCCACTTTACAAATGTTACAAGAACTAGGTCTACCCGAAAAAGTCAGACAACTGGCCGCCAAAATGAACGCTGCCGATGTTTGTCAGATCGCCGAGGACTCACTGGCACAACAAATCTGCGAATACGCCGATCTGAGAGTGATTCCAACTGGCGTAACATCATTACACGATCGATTAGTAGATCTGCGGCACCGCTACTCGCACCATCCTGGTTGGGACAACGAAATAAACTTTCAACAAAATGTCACCTGTGCCAAACAAATCGAAGATAGACTCCAACAACACACCAGTGTCGACATCACTCAGATTCCGCCAGAGAAAATTCAGGCCCTTCTGGTAAAATTACCCCAGTTTGCAATCCAAACAAACTAGGGTATGAAGATTATCACCATTCCCCACCCTACTCTCCGCCAGACGGCCACGAAAGTGACCAAGTTTTCTGATGATCTTCAACGGTTTGTAAAAAACCTGCAAACCACCCTCCAGCAAACCAACAATCCGCGCGGGGTGGGACTAGCCGCTCCGCAAGTTGATCGTCTCATCAGGGTCTTTGCCACTCACATCGAAGAAGACGCTCAAGTCATGCCGCGCATCTTTATCAACCCAGTGGCCACCAAACAGAGTAAAAAACACACCTTTGGCGCTGACCCGGAAAACCCTCGGTTGGAAGGGTGTTTATCAATGCCGCTTTTATACGGTCCTGTACCCCGCTGGGAATGGGTCGAAGTGGAGTATCAAACCTACCAAGACAATCAATTAGTGGAAAAACGAGAGCGTTTCGATGGTTTCCATGCTCGGGTAATCCAACATGAAATCGATCACTTAAACGGCATTCTTTTTACCGATTACTCACTCAAATACGAGCTACCGGTTTACCGCGAAGTAAAAAATGAGCTCGTCGAACTCACCGATCGCAGTATTTTAGAACTCTATTAACTACTCATTTAACTATTAACTTTAAACTACTAACTTTTTAAACCGACCATGTATACCATCGCTGTCGCCGGCTCAACTCAACGCACCGCCAAGGTAGCACAAACACTGCTGAACGATCCCCGATTCCAGGTTTCTTTAGTAGTCACCCCTTCACCAAAACCGGTGGGTCGCAAACAAGTCTTGACTCAAAACCCGCTCCACGAACTAGCGGAAAAGCACCAATTGCCGATTATTTTAGTCAAGGCAAAACTGGATAACGATATTCGCCAACAAATCAAACAAATTCACCAACCAACCCCATTTGATTTTTTCTTGGTGGTCGATTTTGGTTTTCTTGTTCCCCAATGGTTGTTGAACCTGCCCACAATTGCTCCACTTAATATTCACCCTTCCGCGCTTCCCCGCTGGCGCGGCGCCTCACCCGGACAATACGTGCTCTTACACGGCGAAAAAGAGTCAGCGGTTACCTTGATGGTGATGAACGCAAAAATGGACACGGGCCCGATCATCGCTCAACTGGAGTTTAAAGTCGAACCAACTTGGACCCAAACCGAATATTACCAACACAGTTTCGATTTGATCTGCAGCGGTTTGGGCGATCTTCTGGAGCAATTTGCCACAGGCAAACTCACTGCTCGCCCACAACCGGACACCTCGCCAACCCCACTGGCCGACCGACTGAATAAAGCGGAAGCTTTCCGCGACTGGCAAACTATCAAACAGGCCATGAACACAGGCCAGCAAGCCACCGAACTCGAACAAGCCTGTCGCGCTTACTCCCCCTGGCCAAAACTGTGGACAAAACTGCCCACCAAGCAAGGTGAACAGCGGATGATTATCCATCGCTGCCAGCTTAATCAAGCAGGCCAGCTCGAACTTTTAGAGGTACAATTGGCAGGCAAAACCAAGACCACTTGGCACGAAATTAAATCCGTCCTAAAAACGCACCATGACTAAAAAGAGTAGGTCATTGACCTCTCAGTCATAAACTGCAAACGGCCTTTTCTTTGTCCTGATAAATAGGATAAGATTTAAGTATGGAAAAATCTGATACTTGGCCACTAGCTCCTCAAGAACATAAACCTTGGGCCGGCCCTCCGAGCATTAAAAGAGCTATTAGAATGATCTTTAATAAAGGAGGTTATGATTTTTCACTGCCCGATCAACCAGGGCAACAGCAAAACACTCAACCGCTAGTTGATAAAAATAAAAAACCCAAAGAACCTTCCATTAAGCCAGCAGAAACAATAGAGGTTGTTGGTGAAGAACGTCGTAATGAAGAACCACGGCTTGAAACATTGGTTGGCCTAGACCCAACCATCGAAAAACTTGGCGAAAAAGTTTTTTCGTACACTTACAGCGGTTTAGAACTTGTCAAGAAAGGCGCAACCAAGGGTTCTGTGCACCTAGCCAGAATTGATCTCCCTTGGAATGGGAAGGCTCTCTTACTCGAGCGTACTTCCCCCAATCACGAGGCACAAGACTCGATTACGCTGGTGGTTGATTGGCAAAAACAAGTAGTAACCTGGGTCAGAGCTGACGGGGTAACTAAGATTAGACATACGAACCCTGATCAAGCCCGCAAAAATGACTCTGCCACCTTCGCCACTGCCTTGACCAAAAAAGTAGCTACCATTTACCCTCCAAGTGACAAAGACACCTTGGCGGATTGGGAGAAAGAGGAGCAAAAATGGCAAGCCGCTGCCACACAGGGAATCCACAATCTTTCTCAAGTTTTCAACAACCGAGGGTTAGAAGCGGCGGCATCGGTTGACTGTGGGCTCTTAATGAAATATCAAAGCGAAGCGGGAAAATCGTACCGAATTAATAGCCTCCGCATCGGTTCGACGGCTAAAATCGACCAAAAAACCGGCCAGATGAAAACCGGTGATTACGGCGGTCGAGAAGTTTGGGTCCAAATAAACAATCAGTTCCAAAGAGTGCCCACTTGGCCAGTAGATCTCGAGAGAAACTTTGCCGGCTCTGTCGAGAATCAATCAGCAAAGGCCAGACAAAAAAGCGAAAGCTACTCTGCCGACAACGGACTGACTCTGACCAGCTTTACAGACGGCTTAAAACCCATTTCTCAAGGAGTGGAACAAGGAGTAATGGACCGACTGGTAACAATTTTCTCCGGTAATGATATCAGTGGCGAACTTAATAAGGTCGAACTGCAAAAACTCCTCGGGGATGGGCGGTATATTAACAGTGCTGATGATGCTTCGCTGATCGCGATTAGTTTGCCGTCAGCCAGCTAAAGCCCAGCAAAATTACTGCTTAGCTTTTTTCCGAGTGGCTTTCTTTGGCGCCACTTTCTTTTCCACCTTTGCCTCAACCTTGGCTTTCGCCTCAGTCTTAGCTTTCTTTTCAACTGGTTGAGGCACTGGTTGAGCCACCGGTTGAACTACAGGAGCCGCCTTTTTTCTCTGTTTCTCTTCGGGCTTGTAGTGTGTAGTCATACCTGACTTTTTCAGCATCCGTAAAATTTTAGTGGGCACACGCATCCGCTGCTTTTTGCCGTCAACCACGATTGTCACGGTATGTAAGTTGTATTTGAACGCGCGCTTTTTGCGATTCTTGGCGTGGGACACTGTGTGACCAATGTGTGAAACTTTGGGGAATTTATATGAGAAGCCTTTCATAGATAAGTGGGAATTGTAACATTTCCCCCTTTGTTGGGCAAACTACAGTTTAGCAACTGACTCACGTTATAATGTGAGACAGATGTTACAACTCTTAGCCACCAATCCATTGGCTTTCGTGATTATTTTCGGTGGCTTACTGCTCTCCGTCACCATCCACGAGTACGCCCACTGCCTGATCACCGACAAACTGGGTGACCCCACTCCTAGGTCAAAAGGCCGACTGACACTCGATCCGCGAGCTCACCTCGATCCCCTTGGGACCCTGATGATTCTCTTTGCCAATTTTGGCTGGGGCAAACCAGCGCCCTTTGACCCATACAACCTCAAAAACCCCGTTCGCGACACGGCGCTGATTGCGGCCGCCGGACCGGTGACAAACTTGGCCGCTGCCTTACTCTTGGCACTGCTTCTCAACCTTGGGTTAATCCCATTTCTTTGGCTGCAAGTGGCAGTGTTTCAAATCATGGCCATCAACGTGATGCTGGCCGTTTTCAACTTAGTGCCGGTCTATCCCCTGGACGGCAGTAAAATTTTAACCGCGATCTTACCCAAAGAAACAGCCATGGAATATGAAGCCACCATGATGAGGTACGGCACCCTAATTCTTTTGTTCCTCATTTTTCCGTGGAACGGTATCTCGCCAGTTGCCAGACTACTTTCGCCGGTGATTAATATGGTGCTGACTTGGTTAATTTAGTTTTTTTTCTAAATTTTCCGCTTCAAATCAAACCTCCAACCTAAAAGTTACACTTTTTGTCAAATTCCTACCGTACAATCAGTTTAAAGTAAAGCACATTGTTACTTGCAAAATGTGACATATATGGAACAATATGAAGAAAATAATTCACTACGATCAAAAAGCAAAAAAGGAATTTTTAAAATTACCTAACAGCGTACAAAAATATTTTAATTTTGCTTTTGATGTTCTTAGAAAAACCGGCAAGTTGGATTTTCCATTAGGGAGAAGGTTGTAAAATAATCTATTTGAAGTAAGAGTTATAGGAACAACCCAGTGGAGAGCTATCTATGCATACCTGCCAAAAAATATAATCATCATCCTAACTTTCTTTGCCAAGAAAACTCAGAAAACACCCAAAAGAGAGATTGAGCTGGCAATAAAGAGAAGAAGAAAGTATCTATGAAAAACAAAACCAGAAACAAACCACTCACTTTAGAGGAAAAACTTAAGAAATACGCAGTCCCTTTTGAAGATATGCTGGCTGAACTTTCTCCCAAGGAAAGAAAAGAAATTGATTCGCTTTCTAACTATTACATTGCTCTCATGGACATTTTTTCCCTAAGGAAAAATCTTAACCTCACTCAGGCGGAATTAGCCAAAAGGTCATCAGTCCCTCGTAGTACTATTAGCAAAATAGAGTCCGGCGAGAGAAACGCCACCATTCATACATTGATGAAAATTGCTGCAGGTATGGGAAAAGAACTGAGAGTAACCCTAGTTTAATCTAGTCGCTACTATCCTCCCCAAAATGTCACCGTCACCAAAATCGCAAAGAAAGCAAATGCCAACAACATTAGGAGCTTGCGCAACCAGTGCGGTTGATAGGCTTTGGGCAGATGCTTTTTATTAAGCCAATACAACAGTGGAAACGACACCATCATCGCCGCCGCGTTTAAGACCGCCGACAAAGTGAGTAGAAATCGTGGTTCCTGCCAACCGACTAAATAAATCACCACTCCCAAAGCAATTTGTAGCCATAAGGCCGTATAAAACCCAAAAGAAAGATTAGCTTTCCTTTGGTTACTAAAAAACAGAAAAATATTTTCAGAGATAATTCTAGACGAGGATTCCAAAATCCCTAGGTGAGTGGAAAACAACATTGCTCCAGCTACAATCAAGAAAGTATTGCCAAAAAGCGCGTTTGAACGAGCGCCAATCATTTTGGCCTCTGTATAGAGAAATGCCAACCCCTCCCCTACCTCACCACCATAAACCAAGACCTTAGCCAACACTGCCAACACCACGATAGTCAGAAATCCCAACAGCCAAAACACCAGACCATGCTCAATGTTGACCAACCGCCACCACGCTCGCCACAACCGGCGGTTGTGAGCCGTATCGGCAAAACGCTCGCCAACCACGGTCACTCGAGCCGAACCAGCCGCAAACAACGATTTAATCTTAGTGGCGTACTGACCCATACCAAACCCTTTTTCCTTGATGTAATAAGATTGAGCTAAGTTGAGGTTGCCACCACCCCCAGAATAGGCAAAAGCGCCCAAGAAAGCGGTCAGCGCGATGCCTGGTGGAAAAAACCACCAACCATTGCCCTGACCGATCAACCCCCACCCTAGTTCTTGCCACTCACCAACACCAGCTAACAAAATCACCAACAAGGCAATAAAAGGGAGACTAAAAAAGATAATCGTTTTTTGCACTCCTTCCACTGTCTTATACAAAGTTTTCCCTAAGCTCAGTATTACTCCCACCAACAAGAGCAAGCCAATGGCGACCCATTTCTCTGGTAAAAACGGTAGGAAACTGACCGCGATTTGCGCCGCCGCCGAGGAAAAACCCGGCAAAGACCAAGGAATAAAAGTCGAAAAAATAAACCATAACGGAATCAGCCGCGTTAATTTCTTAAAGCCAACAAAGACACTTTCTCCCCAAGCCAAGGTATAGCGCATGGCCTCCGTATTCAGCACAAACTGGAGCGTAATCCCCAGTAGTCCACCCCACAAGAGCCCCAAACCATACTGTGCGGTCAAGTACGGCCATAAAATCAGCTCACCACTGCCCAGCGCCAAACCAAGCAAGATAAACGAAGGACCGAGGGTACGTACAATACTGGGAGGAGTCGGCAAGTTACGCGGCCGGTTGGGCATAGCTCTTACTATACCGATGATTGCAGGCGAAACCAAGTAAGATAAGCCGCTCAACTTTGTCAATGCGCCTTGGTGACTCATTGAGAATTAAAAAGTAATTTTGTAGTTTACTCCCCCGGCCATGAAAATTCTGGTGGTCGGAGTGTCACCACTGCCCGCAATATTACAACAAGCGCTCACAAAGCGGTGCTTGATCACTACGTGTTCTCCAAAAGACAACCTCCTTTCCATCATCGCCACCAAAGAATATGACTGTCTCCTCATCTGGTCGGAGCAAATATCGTATCTCACTTTGAAAAAAATCGTCAAACATCTTTTGGCTCGTTTCCCATCATTGAAAATACTCGTCTGCGGCCAAACCTACTCTTCACCAGCCAGAGCGATGATGTTGATGTTGGGAGTCAAAGACTGTATCGCCGGCAGAATCTGCCCTGACGAGCTAATCGCCAAACTCGCTCTTGTTTGCCAAAACGGTCAAGCCGAACAAAAAACTATTTTTACGAAAGAAGATTTTGCTTTTGATTTCACTCAAGACTTAGCTTCCTATCGCGGTGTTACTATCCCACTCAATAAAAAAGAGTCGCTGATTTTAGGAGCGCTGTTGCGCCGCCGCAACAGTGTGTTAACCAAACAACTGCTCTACAACTTGGTTTGGAGCAGCGCCAGTCCCCCTACTTCAAACAGTTTGGAAGTGTATATCAGCTCGCTGAGAAGGAAAGTCGAGAAACCGTTCGGCTTGAAATTAATCGAGTCGGTTAAAGGCGTTGGCTACCGAGTCAGAGATTAAAACTGCTATACTTTTTCTCATGTCTTGGCTGGTATACGCTTTCCTTGCGACTGCTATTTACTCTCTCCAAATAGTGCTCCAACGCGGCACGGCAGTCGAAAGTAGCAATCCCCGTGTGACCGCTTTTATTTTCAGTTCTTTTGCCATCCTCATCACTGCTTTGATCGTCATCACTAAAGGCACTTATCAGGCCGGCTTTCCCACTGACCCACTCGCTTGGTTGGTGCTCGCTTTTGGTGCTACTACCTACGGTCTTTTTGAGCGCCACCGGTTTAAAGCGGCCAAACTACTTGAGGTGTCGGTCTTTGATACCATTCTCAACTTCGGTGTGGTGATTGCTTTTTTCGGCGGCGCCATTTTGTACCATGAGCCACTAACTCTGGAAACTCTCAGTGGCGGCTTGTTGATTATTACTTCGCTTTTTATTGTTTCATATCAAAAAAAACAAGCGATTACTATCCCGCTCAAAAACATTATTTTTGGCGTTTTAGTCAGCACTGCTCTTGGTTTGGGTTGGCTGGTTGACAAAATGGGCGCGACCTACTTCAACTCTGAGATGTACGGTTTATTAGTTTGGTTTTTCCCCTTACCGCTGATTGCTTATCCCTCGATCACGCTGAGAGATTTTAAAAATGAACCAAAAACAGTCTGGTGTGAGACACTGCTACTGGCTACCCTTAACGCACTGGCCTACTACGCCATGCTCGAAGCTTTGCGGCTCGCGGGAACGCAGTCGGATTCCACAGAAAATTTTAGCCAGTGTACTTGGGGTAATTGGGGTCTATCTATTAGTGTGAGGTCGCGCTACCACTCTGCTCACTGGCACTACCGACTTCTTTGTCACTACCAGTTGTTTAGTACTCTCCACCTCTACCATTGTCATTAATACCTGCCGGCAAAGGTTCTGCTCCTGGCAACGCCCGATACTCACCCTGATCATAAATAGCTCTGTCTCGCGGCTTTTTAGCTCTTTTACCGGTCAAACGCTGATAAATAACATACGGATCTTCTTGCTTAATCACATTTTCTTTGAGTAATTCTCTCATTCGTTCAGGATTCCCGCCGCTGGCTAACAGTGAACGAAGGGTATCGATGGTGAACTCATCAAGATTAAGGAGCTCCACACCCTTGGTGGCCATTTCTCCACTACTGTCAGGCCTTCTCACCTTAGGGTCACTTTTATCTCCTTCCCACCCTCGTCTCTCCAGCGGCAGCGAGTTGCTGGTCATCACCACTTTCACTCTATCGCGATCAAGCAACCGCTGTAACTGAGCATAGTAAGTTGTGCCCGCATAGACTCGGTGAGTGGCAAAAAGAATGACTTCTTTCGCTCCTTTGCCGATAGCCAAATCTGCCGAGTTCCCCAAAGTCCCACCGCTGGCAGCCATGTCATCCAAAATCAACACCGTGGCACCCTTAAGTTTCCCCTCGACCAACTCTTGTCTGGTGATGGTTTTTGTGCCGCCTTCAAGCATCTGGCGCCACTTACGGATAATGGCTCGATCAAAGCCAAACCTTTTCGACACCGCGTCAACGACCGCCAGATTGCCAAAATCAACTCCGGTCACCACTATTCTCTGTTTATCATTCAAGTACCCCCTGGCCATCAATTCATTAACTGCGGCAAAAGCAGCGGTAGTGTTAATCACCTCAATCCCCACTTCTTGAAAGTGAGTGGTTGCCAAATGGCTATGGCCATCAAGTGTCACCACGTTATCAACACCTGCTACATATCTCATCATCGCCGCTAAGGCTTTGGTCGTACTAGCCTGCGCTTTGACAACCGCCATATCATATTTGGAATCCGGAGAAATAAGTTTTCTCTCACGGTGATCCTGACGAAAATCAGCAAACGGCGTGAATACCGTTAACCGATCTACATTCTTCCCTGCTGCGTCCGACGAATCTTGCGTCAAGGTACTGGCCGCGAAAAGATCTGCGATCGTTTCTTTAAAGTTATCGCCATTGAGGATCGCGATCATCACCGCATGGGGTACTTCTCCGGAAAGAAAAAGCGGCATGCCGTTGGAAAAAGCGTGAATATCAAAGCGCAGTTGAGGAAACTCTGCTTGCAACTTGGCGGAAAAAAGTGGTCTGTAATCTCTAAAACTGCGTGGAATATGGAGCTTTGATTCTTGGTCTGAGTTTGGCATTCACGCGATTCTTGGGCGGTAAACGGTCAGCTGGCGCTGATCATAGCAAACGAATTGTTATAAGACAATATTAATTTGGCCGTTTCTGCGCTAGCAACTGCTATACTGAATAATTGTGTCTCGCTGGCAATGGTTTATCCTCGGCGCGCTGATCATTTTGACGACTGGTGTGGTCGCTTTGGCTGTGGTGCAATTCCAAGTGGTTGGTGACCTTGCTGAGTTCAAACAAACTGTTCAAACCCAAACCACTCGAGTTAACGACTCACCTACCCCTGACTTTTCCGAAACCATCGCCTCTCAAGCGGCGACTATCACCGATCTAGTGGCCAGAGTGGAAAGCCTAGAGGAAAAGCCGACTCAACCAACCACAACCACCAGTACCACTCCCCCCTCATTCCAAAAACAGGTCATTTACCTTGGTTCGGCCAGCACGACCAAAACTAGCTGGACTGATACCGGACTGGAAGTGATCTTAGACAGCGCCGACTATCCCGCTACTGTCAATGTAGTTTTTGAGGCTGGTTTATCCATCGTGGGAGGCGAGGCCGGGACGCGACTGATCAACAAAACCACCGGTGCCATCATCACTGCCTCCGAGGTCTCCCATAACACCAATACCGTTACTTGGAAAACCTATAACTCTTTCAAACTTCATGCCGGCAAAAACACCTACGCCGTTCAAGCCCGTTCTACCAGCGGTGAGACTGCTAACATCGCCGGCGCCCGGTTAGTAATCAGCCAGTAGTTTCCAACCAATCACTCACCTACTTCCCTCAAGAAAATTGCCTTTGACTGCTATAATGTGCCTTCTTGTAAACCAATAAACCATGGACAAAAAAGAGCTTCTCATCACCACTACTCCCCGACTCCACCCGGAAATTCCGGTACTGAACCTCGGCCACGAACACCCCAGTAAACGGGTGGTTGAAGTAGTCCAAGCTGTTGAAGGGTATGGTGAAAAAGTGGTCGAGGATGATGGCTTTTGTTTAGTCACTGGTCCTGCTCTCACTTCACACCACCCCGTTCCAAATGAAACGTATGACCTCGTACTCTGGGTAGGCAAATACAACGAAAGCCAAGGGTTAGAACTGCCTTGGGGTGAGGAGAACGTGGTTGCCTTAGCCCAAAACCAGAGTTTTTGGCACCAAGTGGAACAATGGATTGAACTCCAACGACAAACCAAACCCGACCTTCGCTTTTTTCTCTTGCTGGGTCATCCCCTTAATCATCCGCAACTAAGTCATGAAAAAGATGACCATCGCTTTTATCACATGGGCATGCAATCACTCCCCTCCATTCACGGCCACTTGACGGCTCTCATCGACAGACAAATGATCCCCCTAGATCAAATTCAGACCTTTGATCCACAAAACCCCCGACACTTATTTTTGCTGTCCACATTTTTGACCACTGGCTGGGAAAGTTTTGAGAACTTTAACGATGCTTTTGAGTCAACCAACGGCAGCCTCCACACCTACGCTTCCTCTTTCCAGCTACACGGCGAGGAATACAACGTCAATCGGCCATTCATTGGCTTCCCTAGTTTCAGTGAGGCGTTTAAAACTTCGGTTGAGATCCAGCAAGCGATCAAAGATGTTTGGTTAGCCCACGCCATTGCGCTGAGTGAAGAATATATTCCCCTCGCCCTCAACTCGCTCCAGCTCCACCTCAAGCAGTCTTGCATACCCAACATGACACTACTTTCATTGAGTAAACACGATCAGGAAATTTTAGGTGTAAATACAGAAATTAAAGCCGCGATTTTCCCATTCAACCTGGCTAACCCACAAAGTTTGCTCGACGGCATCTTGCTGGATAGAGCAGGAAACTAAGCTCCAAATATCCCTCTCCCAATCCTGACCATGGTGGCTCCTTCTTCAAGAGCTACCTGATAATCATTGGTCATCCCCATCGACAAGTGTGCCAAATTGAGTTGAGGATATTTTTCACTCAAGTATTTTCGCAGCTGTGCTAATTTTTGAAACGTAAGCCGGGCTTTTCTCGGATCATCAACCAGCGGCGCAATCGTCATCAACCCTCTCAAAGCGATATTTTCAAGCTTGTGGATCGCCAACAGTTCCCGCTCAAATTGAGCCGATGGTTGGTAGCCAAATTTGTTTCTTTCTTTAGAAAAACTAACTTGAACCAAGACACTAAGCTTTTTATGCAATTCTGCTGCCCTCGTATCTAACTTCTGAGCCAGTTTCAAACTATCCACCGAATCGACCCAGTCACACAACTTAACCACTCTGGCGGCTTTACGACTTTGCACATGACCGATCATATGGAGAGTAACTTTTCGTCTCATCGTCTGAGGTAATCGAGTCCACTTCTGCTCGACTTCTTCAATTCTATTTTCTCCAAAATGAGTAAAATCGGCATCAATCGCTTCAACAATTTTACCCGGCGGTTGAGTTTTAGAAACCGCAACTACTGTCACACCGGCGGGAATTGCTTTACTCAGTTTCACTGAAGAGATTATAACGGGCTTCAACAACCAAAACCTTTATCCCCTTCGCGAGCCGGTTTTCTTTTTTCGGCGATTTTTGCCTTCTTGGCGATCAAGTTTTTTGGGGCTAACCTTGTTACCCATTTCTAAGCAGCGCAAGTTTTGCAGCGCCAAATACACGTCTGGCGTCAAATTAACATCCATCCGACCATTTTCGTAATTACGAAGCATTGATCGTGCCTGCGCAGCGGTAGTAGGGGGATACTCTCCAAAAAAATCAGCTAAAGCTTGTTCGTCTTCTTTACTAAATAACATGATTTAATTACACCAAAATATATCAATCACTGACTAATTTCAACTTGTAGATACAAAATCTTCCTCCACCCACCCACTTTTACCTTTTCTAAACATATACGCCAACCCGTTGGGTAATTCATATCCAATGTGTCCTTTGGCTGGTGGAGTTTTTCGTAAGTGATGCAACAAAATTCTCAACACCCCTCCATGACAAACAATTAAAATGTGCTGATTTTTGTGGGTTTTTAAAGTGCTCGTAAAAGTACCTATCACTCGAGAAACAAAATCCGTAGGTGGCTCAGTATACATGTCTATCGTCTCGTGACGGGCTGCCAGTTCCTTTTGCACTGCCGGCCACAATCTTCCCTCAAAAATGCCGTAGGACTGCTCGTTAAAACCAGGCTCTTTTTCAACCGGCACCCCTAGTCTTTTGCCAACAATTGCCGCGGTTTGATACGCCCTTTTAAGATTTGAAGCGATGATTGTATCAAGCGAAAAACGCGAAAGATTCTCTGCTAATAATTTTGCTTGCTCGATCCCAACACTCGATAAAGGAATATCTCTTGCCCCTTGTAATCTTTGTTCTTTATTCCAAGTAGTTTCCCCGTGTCGAGCGAGGAAGAGCATTTGAGACATAACCGAATTGTACCAAAAGAGAGCTCCCCTTAGTAGACATTGTTGGAACCTACTTTTTCAAACAATCGCTTACAAATTGCTCTCTTTACTAAAGATGTCATCACTATTCAACTGATTCCCCCCAATTCTTATCAAAATATTATTAGCAACAGTTAATTGATCTTCTGCGGGTAAGAAAGGAAGAAGTGTGAAATATAACTCACTTTCATTATAAAAAGTATCGCCGTATTTTTCATTCAATATACCAATTAGTCTGTCGGTGTTTTTAGTCAAATATATTTCTTTTAATTCATCCTCACCTATATCATCCACTATTTTTTCAATTATTTTCACAAGAACTGGATAACCAAGTTGTGTACTTATATTAAGTTCTTGCTTTATTGCCTTTCTAGCAAAGTATTCAGTTAAACCTTCCTCAAAAAACCCTGGCAAGACAGTTTCTTCGGAAACATAACTCGTATAGTGGAAGTATTCATGTACCAAAGTTGATAAATAATCAGCTAATGTATTACTGCTTGTATAGTCCAAGGCTATTTTGATTATTTGATCTTCTGGCTGAAAAATACCAAGTTCATAGACAGTTTGCCCTTTTTGGGTTTCAATAAGTGTTACATAATATTCAAGATCTTCGTTTATTTGGTTCCATTCTGACGCTTCTGCCTGTGCTTGCCCAAGAATTGCTTGCCATTCTGAAATTTCGTTTTGATATCCAATTACGATTGAATCCCACTGTCCTCTTACATTTTCACACTCTTGATCTGAATAGTATCTGTGAAATCCAGGTTCATAGTAATAAGTATAGTAGCCTGCACTTTTGCAATAATCATAATCAGCTTGTTGTTTATTTCTTGAATCCTGAACATACTGCTCTCCCAAGGTAATATTTTGTTTTGCTTGCGAAATTACCCCGTATATTCTATTTACCTCATTAGTTATTTCTGTTTGGAGATCTCTAACCTCTTTAATTTGTTCATTAAACATCGTCTCTCTATAACTCAGGTATTCTTGTCTTCCTAATACTTCTATTTTTGGTTCACTCTTAACATATCTGTCTTCTAGATAATTTTTAACGTAAAGTTTGCCTAAAACTGGGCTAATTTTTTCTATCTCATCCTCATTTATTTTTCTAAAAACTAAACTATTCTTTACTATGACTAAATCAGAATTATTTTTAACAGTAGTAAAAACAAAATTCTCTGGTATTAAATTCAATACATTATTATTAAAGAATAAATTTTCAGAACTGTTGATTCCTTCATAGGCATCAACAATAGTTTTGCTAAAGTTCTCTTCACCATTTCGAATCGTTGGCAAATTATTACTATCTTTTAAATAATTAACTACCTCATCTGCTCCCCATTTCACCTCAGAGGAATTATTAACCTTTATTGGTGCCCAATTTACTTGAACTAATCCAAATATCAAAGTAATTAACGGTGACAACACCCAAGCAGTTAATAATGTTAAACCCGTAAAACTAATTGCTTTTCTTATATTTTGCTGTTTTCTATAAAGAATAAATACAAGAGCTCCTGATAATAATATTAAGACCAGCAAAATGTCTAATCTGTTAAAGAATGTGAAAAAAGTCGACTTAAAATAAGCTATAAAAATGTTATTTTCACTGCTGGCTTCTAATATTCTTAATGAAACAAATGTGAAAAAAACAGTAAATAATCCTACATAAATTAAAAATATTTTATTATTTAACAATAATCTAAAATCAATATTTTTCACACCTTTCTTAATAGATAAATTTTTTAAATCAGGGAATTTTATTTTTGGCCTAGCTATTTTTTTATATGAAAGATCATATAAGTATCTATCAACAAAAATTGAAATGATTAAAACAACGCCAATTAATAGAAAAAAAGTGTCTTTGTAAAAGAAAGATAACAAGAAAAATATAATTGAAATAATTATTGCAAGAGGATTTAGATTCTTCTTAATTTTCTTCTGTTTTTTTAACATAAAAACTGAAATTTAATGTTTCATCAGTATTAGAGTTGCATTCAAATCTTATTTCACTATCATTATTAGAAAATTTTATCTCTTCAAAATCTGTTTTATTTTTAACTGAGTCAAACGAAGGAGGAACTTTATCCAACTCATTAAGGAAGTCAGCCAGATTGTTTTGGTCTGGATATTCATCTTTATACGAAGAATAAATATTTGTTTTGTACCAAATCAAATTACATACCATTGCTCTGGTTTCCCAAGAAGTAATATGCGGAAGAATTGGATATCGTCCCAAATCATTGTCTGAAAAACTATAAAGCTTATTCAATTTATTAATATTAATGTTAGCAATCTCGCTCTGAAGTCTGTCATGCTCCTCAAATAATTCGTCCATCACCCTATCCCAATCTAAATTGAAATCAGCTTCTTGTCTGGCAATAGCCTCATATTTATATGATGCAGAATCATAATCACCGACTGCTAAATCTTTGAGCATTAAATAAGTATCTCCAAATAATTTTTTCTGCTTAGCTAACGTTTCTGAAAAGTAACTATAATTTTGTTCTATTACATCTTGACCATCAAAAACAAAATCACTCCTAGTATATTTTTCCAACGGAGAAACCATATTAAAATTCTGAGAAATCAAATCTTCACTCTCACCGATATAATTGTCAACGAACTCGTTTAAGATCGCTCTGTCTTTAAAAATTAATGATAGATTTTTAATAACATCACTTTCTATTAATGACCTATTAGAAGCATTAAGCTCCGCATCGTAGTATTGAAAGGCTAGATCAACATATTCATCAATAAATTTTCCGTTTTTTGTTATAAAAAATTTACTAAATGTGTCTATGTTTTGAAAATTTTGACGATTTTCCTGTAAAATGGCTATATATTCTCTCGCCCTTTGGTCATTAATCTTAACTTCATTTGAAACCAGGTTGTATTCGATAACCATTTCAGCAGATGAGGAGCTTTCAAGATGTGAAAAATAGTCGCCGATTAAATTATTAATAGTGTCATTTTCATCCTGTGCATTATTGGCAAAAGAAATTTCTTCTAATTCTACTTCTTTTTGTAGTTCATTTAGCCTGGTGAGTTGATGCCACTCAACAATTCTATATGCAAAAAATAGAATTATTAAAAAACCCAAGAAAGGGAGAATGCCATGATCGTAATTCTTAACACTATTTTTTATATTTGAAAAGACTTTTTTAATATTTTTCATCTTAAATTTATCTAGCTATTCTAACATATTATTGATATTTAGGGCTTTTCTTTATTTGTTCAACAAAGATATTAAATAACAACTCCGCAGTTTCAATGTCTTTGATTAATTCATCATCCGATATATTTTCAACATCTTTGTCTAAAATTATTTTCGCAGTGTTTAAATCCATGATTGATTATTTTTTATTTTTAAACCACTGATAGCCACCATATCCAACTCCTCCCAAAGCAAGTAGTCTCATGAGCCAATCATCATCCGAAGAATTGTTGGTTTGTTGTGTAATATCAGTTGAAGAACTTCTTTTTGGAACTGAGCTTGGAATTGAAGTGGGTTTAGGGGTGGAAGTTGGCTTAAGAGTGGGCTTGGGTGCTGAAGTGACTACTGGAAGCGGAATGGTTTCTACAACACCTCCACCATGACAATGCCTTGCTCCTTCAACCTCTCCCCACTTCGCACAATTAGTACGACAATAATGGCAACCGTCTGAAGCAGTATTGCCAGGATGAGCAAAAACTTTTGATATCGAGAAAACAGTAAGTAATGAACAAATAGATAAACCAAATAAAAATGACTTCACAAAACTCATTTTACCAGAGAAAGAGGTTCTAACGTACTACAGAGCAGGCTCACTAGGACTCGAACCTAGGCGAAGGGTTTTGGAGACCCTCATGCTACCACTACATCATGAGCCTAAAAACGCTCGTCATTATACCGTATTCCTCTTGCTCTGGCTCACAAAAACCTCTAGTCTAAGATACACATTTATGCTTAACCCCGCCCTAAAAAAAACCTGGTTAAAAGACCGTGAAGCACTGCAAAAAACCGCCGTGCCGATCGTGACCATCTCTGGCACCTATCGGGAAGACCTCAAGGGAGTCCATGATTTGCCAGAAGAGGACCTCACCCAAGACGTGGTTTTTTCCCGCGCTCACTACTCCATGGCCATTGGGGTAGCTGTCCAGGCCTGGGGTAAAACCATTGATCCCCAAAAAGCTTGGCTCATTGACCCCACCAACTATGTGACCGGCGAGAGCTGGGCCAGTGTGATGATCACCGAGAAACTGGGCAAACTGGTAGCTCGCCACTTTGCCCTGAAAATCCTCAAAAACTTAGTGGACAAATTCGGCCGGCGAAAAATCCCCCTACTAATGAGCGTTACCCCACCGTTACTGCGACTGGCACGAGGAGTAAACTCCCCCATTTTGTCTTTCCATATCACGGCCGGCAACATCCTGCTGGAACATGGCAAAGCCGTTGTCGAGATGGTCACCGATCCTCACGTGCGCGGCGATTACCTGGCCAACTGTGACAACCCCCAGGCTTACTACTTGGTGTTTGACGAGCGAACCAAAGTCGAGTTTTTGGAAAAGGCTCATAAAATCGATAAAAAAATTGATAGTGAGCGCATTTTTGTTACCGGCCCCCCGATCGACCCCAGAATCATCGCTGCCAGGAAAAACAAGCACGTCTGGACTGAAAAAAGGCCACTGCGCATCTGCTTGACCACCGGGGGCCTGGGCACCAACAAACAAGAGATTCACACCATCATTGACCAACTCGTCCCCACCCTGCGCGCGAGAAAACCCAAGGTAGAGTTGATGGTCTATGCCGGCACTCATGCTGATATTAAAAACACTGTCATTGCTAAAGCCAGAAAAGAAGGCGTACCCTACCAGGAAATTAATCCACCGGACCCGGCTCAGTTTGAGATCGGTCAAAAATTAAGCGTAGAGGAATTCAAGGCCGATCACCTTTCAACAGCCTTGACCATCATCTACCACCCCCAAATTATTGACGCCAATGAACTGCTCATCCACTACGCCTTCCCTTGGGCCGACGGCTTCATCACCAAGCCCTCCGGCGACATGGCTTATGACGCCGTTGCCAGCGGCGCTTTTCTCTTAACTCTCAAAGAATGGGGTGAGTGGGAAACCAATATTTTTGCCAAGTTCAAAACTCACGAGATAGCTAAAACTGCTGAAACCCAAAACATTATTCGTCAACTCGAGCAACTCACTCAAATTGAAAACGACACTTGTTGGATTAGCGATGCCATGCACCGAGCCAGAGCCATCGAGCATGAGGATCCGTTTTTTCTCCAGGGAGCAAAAAATATTTTGCAAGCGTATAAGAAAATAGCGGCAAGTTTATAGTTCATAGTTAACAGAATCTATAAACTATGAACTATTAACTCATTTAACTTACTTCAACTTCTTCATCACTTTGTGAATTTGGTGCTGTTTGCAGATTTTGCAGTATTTTTTAATCGGGAAAGTACTTTCACCCGTCGTCTGTTTCTTGAGCTGTTCTTGAACTTTGTTGTACTCGGTCACATAGCCAAAGTGCTTACACACTGTGCACTGCAGCCCGACAATTTGACGTGGTCCTTTTTTCTTTTTGGCCATTTTTACTTTCCAGAATTTCAGTATTGTATCACACGTGACAGGAGCCACCTCTGGGATTCGGACCCAGGACCTACGGTTTACAAAACCGTCGCTCTAACCAACTGAGCTAAGGTGGCTTTTTGGCCGCGACTACTCACACGAGTGTGCCAGGAGCAGGGTTCGAACCTACGAAGGCGAATGCCAGCAGTTTTACAGACTGCCCCGTTTGACCACTTCGGTATCCTGGCTTACTTGATCGCGCTACTCACTCAAGGATGAGCCCACGACCAATGAGCCTTTGTCGGGAATTGAACCCGAGACCTCGTTCTTACCAAGAACGCGCTCTGCCAACTGAGCTACAAAGGCATTACAGTTCAGATATTATACCGTTGTCTTTGCTCAAAACCAGATTATGAATAAATAAAAGACCCATTAAAGGTGGCGTCTTGAAAGCAGGGTGGGTTCGTCAGGAGAACCAATCTCTTCCATCTCAAGCTCTCCTCGAAGTTGAGCTAGCCGAGGTAAAAGCATTCTGTTCCACAAGGCATTAATGCCCTCTCCAAGGTTGGAAATCTGTTCATGAGTTGCCGTCGGAATCAAGTCAAACACACTTTCGATAGCTTTATCTTCAGTCCCAAATTGGTTTTTCCCTTGATTGTCGTACATACGGATCTTGTATTTAATAATCGCAATTTGACCGATTTGAATCAAGGAAAGCCCCATCATTTTGGCTAAGGAACGAATCAGTTTTTCATAGATCACTGCAGCGTCAGGGTCAGTCTTTTGGAGGTGAAAAAGGTTATAAAAAATATCAGATACCTCAGAATAAAGAGTGGGGAGAGTGTGATTTTCTTTCCCCTCTAAATAACCAGATATTTCTGGCATCACTTCAAAAACCTCCGGAACTTTGAAATATGGAGCTGGCTTTGTTCTTACTGGAGTTTGATCGAGATTCCTGGTGCGACGCAGGTCATTGGTTACATTATCCCCAATCATGAAATAGATTTTAGTTTCTTTTCGAACTGGTTGACCACCGCGATAAGTTTCATCTTCCTTTGCTAATAAAAGCTCGTTGATAACGAAAATAACTTTCTCTTCTGTATCAATGAGTTGCACAATTTCCCGAGGAGACAAAGAACTGAGGTGTTCGTGAGTCAACTGAGGTTCTTTTTCTGTCATCACTAAGAAATTATCTTAGAAAAAGGAGTAATTAACAACTGCGCGCGAGGGGCGAAACCAGTTCCCCGGAAATAATCCAGGTGGGTGAAGTGATACCCACCCCACGAGATGGGCATACGACTAGACCCTTTCAAAAGCTGTTGAGGAAATATATGCTCGCCCCTCTTGCTCAGCTGTTAACGTGCTTAAATTACATAGATAGCGTAGCGAAAAAAACCAGCTGGCGCAAGAGGATTTCCAGAGGTAAATTTGAAAAAAAGAACCACAGACAAGGAAAGTTTTGCCAATTTACAAAGACTGCTGTAGTGCGTCCAACACTGTCACTATTCTACACTTTTTTAAATTCATTCAACCAGCCCAAAATTTTGGCCCCGTATTTCTCTTTTTCCAGGACGTACTTCAAGTGAGCACGGAAATAGTTTTCCGGATCACCCGTCGTCAACCATTCACCTCTGGTTTGCTCCACCAGCACTTTCTTCTGTTTGGCCACCTGAGTGATGGCGTCCACCGTCCATAACTCACCGTCTTTGCCAGTGCCGTTGGGGTTGAGGAACTTGAAAATCGAAGGCTTTAAAAGATAACGACCGTAAGAGGCCAAACGAGAAGGTGCTTTACCTAGTTCCGGCTTTTCAATAATGTTGTCCAGCACGTTCTCTGTTCCTTTTTTAAAAGAAATAATGCCGTACTTATTCACCACCTCTGGACTAACCGTTTGCGCCATGATCACCCCCTCTACTTGAGGATTCTGGTCATAGGTATCAACCAGCGTCTTGGCGTCACTCGGGCTGCCAAACACCACGTCGTCACTATAGAGCACGAGAAAAGCCTCCTCGCCTTCCACATAACGCATTGCGGAGGCCACCGGCGCGCCGTTCCCATACGGCAGACTCTCGTCCTGGGTAATAACCGTGATCTTACTGGGGTAGTCCAAAATATCCTGGACTGACTGATAACGCTCGATCTTTTCTTGCGCGGCCAACTGTTTCTTGATGCGAATAACGCTATTGTGGAAATAGTCCTCGTAAATCGGTTTTCCCTCTGGGGTGGAGACAATAATAATCTCGGTAATGCCCGCTTCCAAACACTCCTCCACCATAAACTGCATGATCGGCCGGTTCCCGAGGGGCAACATGGCTTTTGGCAGAGTTTTAGTAATGGGGAGATAGCGGCTGGCAAACCCAGCATCGGTGATGATTGCTTTACGGACACGCTTGTTTTGAACCATCATAGCTTCACTCCTTGTCTTAATGGTGTTTATTGTAAGCCGTTTGCCGGCCGTTTGTAAAATCGTTTCTTCACTCAACTCAAAAAAATCTGCACGCAGTATACTATACAAAAGTGAAAAACAAGCTCTTCTGAAAGATCGCGCTTTTTCTGATAGAATACCCACTCTAACAAGATTGACGCTATGAAGCAGGTGCTCCAATACTTTCGCGAAGTGGTGCAGGAATTACAGAAAGTTTCTTGGCCAACCAAGGAGCAAACGTATACCTTAACCGCGGTGGTGATCAGCGTCACGCTGATTGCGGCACTCTATATCGGGGGTTTGGATTTTCTGTTTCAGCGTTTGATGAGTTTCGTTTTAGGAAAATAAATCATGACTGACAACGACACACAACACAACAACCAATCAGTAGTCGATGACCAAGTTGATTCCACTGCTCAGTCAACCGATACAGTATCAACTACCCCAGTCGCGGATGAGCAAACTGAACCCGTTGTTGAGCAATCGGCTGACCAAGTACCCAGCCAAGCAACCGACCAACCAACCGAATCCCAAGCACCAGTCACTCCGCCGGAGAAACAAGAGGTCAAGGTCGACGCCACCAATGTAGTCATCATCTCAGATGAGGAGAATAAAAAAGCCCGCTGGTACGTCGTGCACGCTTATTCTGGTCATGAGCGTAAGGTGGCCGAAGCCCTGAAACAGCGGGCGCAAACTCTTCACCTCACCAACAAAATTTTGGCCGTTCTCATCCCCACCCAGGAAAAAATTCAAATCCGCCGCGGTCAGCGCAAAACCGTCAAAGAAAAGATTTTCCCCGGCTACATGCTGGTCAACATGGAAATGACTGATGACGCTTGGCTGGCAGTGCGCACCACACAGGGTGTCACTGGCTTTGTCGGCATGAGCAGTAAACCAACTCCTCTCCCCAAGCACGAAGTCGAGGCCATTCAGAAGTACATGAGCCAAGCCGAACCACAATTTAAGGCCGACTTTGTCGAGGGTGAAGCAGTCAAGATTACTGATGGACCATTCGCTGATTTCTTGGGTACCGTGGACTCAATTGATGAAGGAAAAGGGCAAGTCAAAGTACTGATTAATATCTTTGGCCGTGAAACACCGGTCGAGATGGATTTCCTCCAAGTACAGAAAGTGTAAAAGAAAGTTAATAGTTTAAAGTTAATAGTAAATTTTTAAAAAATGGACGTGTTAAAATACCCCTTTCGAAACATCTATTAACTATCAACTATTAACTAACCAACTATGGCAAAAAAAGTACAACAAGTTCTCAAACTCAATCTGCCGGCTGGGGCGGCTACTCCCGCACCCCCGATTGGTCCGATTTTAGGCCAAGCCGGCATCAACATGATGGAGTTTCTGAAACAATATAACGATGAAACCAAAGACAAACGCGGTCAGGTTATTCCGGCTGAAGTCACTGTTTACCAAGACAAATCATTTACGTTTGTCCTCAAGTTACCGCCTGTTTCTGACCTCATCAAACAGCAACTCAAACTCCAAAAAGGCAGCAGTGACCCCAAGAAAGACATTGTTGGTGAACTGACTATAGATCAAGTCAAGGCTATTGCGGAAAAAAAGCTCCCTGACCTGAACACTACCAATCTCGAAAACGCCATTAATACAGTCAGCGGCACTGCCCGGAGTATGGGGGTGAAAGTCAAGGAGTAAGGAACACGATGGGTACAACTCGCAATGTAGACATGTCCAGCCAAGAGGTGAAAGTGAAAAAAGTCACCGCTCCGGCGGGCACAACCGAGGAAACTCCGGTTGAAGACGAAAAAGCGGCTAAGACCCCAGCCAAGCCCCGCAAAATCCACGTCCGCAGTCAAAAGTACACCGCGATCAAGTCTAAAGTCGACCGCAACCGCAAGTATGACGCTTTGTCTGCCGTCGAGCTGATCAAACAACTCTCCTATGCCAAATTTGGAGGGACTGTCACAGCCGACGTAGAAGTCATTAGTACTGACGTCACGGCAGAGGTTACCCTCCCTCACCTTACTGGTAAACAGCAAAAAGTGGTGATTGCCGACGACACAATCCTCAAACAAATCGAGGCCGGTCAGCTGGACTTCGACGTGCTGGTGAGCTCCCCGCAGTTCATGCCAAAACTGGCCAAATATGCCCGAATCTTGGGTCCCAAAGGTCTGATGCCTAATCCAAAAAATGGCACCCTGAGCCCTAACCCAGAGCGCGCAGTTAAGGAGCTTGCCGCCGGCAAACAAATTATCAAAACCGAGAAGAAACAACCGTTGATGCACATTTCACTGGGGAAAACCTCAACCGAGACAAAAGCACTGATTGAAAACCTGCGCGCGCTCTATTCCCCACTCAAAAATAAAGTAATCAGCATCACCATCTCGTCCACCATGAGTCCTGGGGTAAAAATCGACACCGAGACCCTCTGACTTCCTCCTCTGCTAGAATACTGTCATGACCTCACAGTTACTCTGCGATGGATGTGTGCTGGATCAGACTGGTCAACCCTATAGTCTATGGGAGGGCCTTAACAAAACACACCAACAACAACTTTTTGATTTTTCCCAAAGCGACCAAGAAATTATCGCCAATACCGGCGATGCTACCCGTTTTGCCACCACCGAAAAAATGAAAAATTGGCTCTCCGGCCCACGGATCTTTTACGTTCTCACACCCCAACAAAAACCAAACGAAATGTCAGGTTTTATCTGGTTTTCATCAGAGCCACTGCCGATCAAAACCGCTGAGGAACAAGCCAAAAACAGTCACTGGACCTTTGCTGTTCGCTTGTACCAAAAAGCCCGCGGTCGACATTTGTCTTTCCCCTACATGAAAAAAGCTTTTGAGCACTTTTGGCAAAAACAGCCGAGCGAACCAGTTTGGCTCAGTACCAGAGCCACCAATACCATCGCGCAGAAAATTTACACCAAGTTCGGTTTCACGCTGCTTGGCCAGAAAGATGATAGACTGTACTACGTCATTCGCCCAGAGTAATCGTTATGCCTGACCCAACCAATAATCAAAAACAGTTTTCCATTACCCGCGATCCCCGGATTAGTGCCAGAGTCGCACTCCCCACCCTCAGTACCATCATTTCAACGTTGATCATTGCTTTCTTGATCTACGCTTTTGTTTCCGGTTTAAGCTTTCAGTTTTACGCCAGCTTTTTGTTTTTGTTTTACGGTATTACGAAAACGATGTGGGTCTCAGTGATGTTGTTGGGTCTTTTCCAGACACTCTTGATGATCCCGTTTCGCATCATTCGGGTGGTCAAAACCAATAATATTAAAGAGTTTCAACGCACTGTTGAGCGGTTGGAAGATGAAGAAAAACAAGGTTTTACTCTTAAAACTCGCTTCCGTGAGGGCAACGTCACTTTTTTGTTTTATGCGGTTGATTTTGTGATGCAGTTGGTCTCCTATGTCTCGATTGGACGACTCTTTTTAACTGATTTTTACTCGCGCGCCCTCAATCCGGCGGTGCTGTATGACTGGGTTCCCTATCCAGCCTACCCCATTCGGGATATTTTCTTTAAAATTCCCTACCCTCAGGTCACTGAGAGCGTGGATTTGGGTTGGAAAGTGGTTATTCCAGTCTGGATTGTCTTAGTGGCCGTCCAAATGATCATTCTGATTGCTCGCCGCTCCATCCGCAGTCAACATGGTCAAGCAACCGAAAAACAATTGTTCACCGGAGAATGGACTCGCTACACCTCTGGGTACTTGCTCTTCTTCATGGGCTTAGCTTACTTCCTTGTCCGCCACTTTCCCCTCCACTGGCAACTCAGTATTTTCAGTGGAGACGTCAGTATTCCTAATCGTACTTTCAACACTGTGACGGCCATCGCCACCTTTCTGGTACTGGTGTACCACGGTATCCCTCGAATCTTACGCAAAGGCCGATTGGCTCATTCCCTGGGAATCGACCAAAAAGTGATCGACACCACCCAAAAAGAGATGTTCAAAGACACGCTGTTTAGCGCCACCTTGATTGGTCTTGGCGCCTTTTATATCACCAACCATATTCCCAGCGCCTTCGAGTTATCGATCTTTACTTTGGAAGTCATCTCATTGGCTGCCCCTTTTACTTTAGATCGGTTAGTACTAAAAGGCATTAACGTTACCCGCAGCAGTGAAGACAATAAAGAGGATGTTATCCACGAGTTTGGCAGCGGCCAACTGCCAGCAGAAAAATCAGGCGAAGAATCACCACCACCTTCAACCGAAGTAAAAGTCAAAGCGGAACAACCAGAAACCTCACAAAAAAACCCAGAAAATAAATCCTAGTGAAAAGAAATATCAAGGTGATAACCGTAAAGCGGAAAATCTTCTAGTTTTTCTGGATGCATAACGATCGGTCGAAGTGACTCTCGTGCAAAGGTTTCCCCCCTGGTTGGAAACTGCGCTTCTATCACTCCACCCTCTTTAAGAGCCCTTGCTGAAATTACTCCTGCAAAATTTTTAAGTACCTCGCGCGAATCTCCCTCAATATCAACTAACACCAGGGTACCCTGAAACTCCAGAAGTGAAGCAGAGGTTTTTATACCTCGCTTTCTCCCCTCCTTTTCTACCCAATGCTTGAACCCCAGCGCTTTTTGCTCATGTTCTGGCCGAGGCCGTTGGTCTGCTTCCATAATCTAGGGTTAGTGTTTATCAACCACTTTTTGCCGAATTTCCTTGACAAGAGTGGCTACTTTCAGCGTTTTTTGTGAACCATCTTTCTGACGGACATTAATGCTTTTACTGTCCATTTCTTTATCACCAACGATGAGCATGTAGGGGATTTTTTCCAGTTGCGCGTCACGGATTTTGGCTGGCAGGCGCTCCGGTCGATCATCGATTTCAACCCGAATTTGATTTTCTGCCAAACTTTGCCGCAATTCTCGGGCATATTTCAGATGCCGATCAGCAATCGGTAAGATCCGCGCTTGCACAGGCGAGAGCCACACTGGAAACGCGCCGGCGTAGTGCTCGATGAGAATTGATAAAAAGCGCTCGATCGAGCCCATCACGGCCACGTGAATCATCACCACCCGTTCCTGTTCGCCTTTTTCATTAATACAAAACAAATCAAAGCGCTCCGGCATGTTAAAGTCGAGCTGAATGGTGGCCACTTGCCACTCGCGGCCAAGCGAGTCATAAGCCATAAAGTCTAATTTGGGACCGTAAAAAGCGGCCTCCCCGATGGCTTCGATCGGTTTCACGCCGCGGGCCTTGGCCAACTCTCGCAGTTGTTTTTCGGCTGCTCGCCACTTCTCTTCTCCACCAAGATACTTTTCTGGTTCGGCTGGATCATGGAGCGACAGGCGTGGCCGCAACTCAAAGTCAAAGACCTTATAAAAAGCCTCCACCACATCCCAAACCGCATTGACTTCAGCTACCACTTGGTTCGGGCGACAAAAAACGTGGGAATCATCTTGGGTAATCGACCGTACCCGAGACAAACCGCTCAGTTCACCTGTCTGCTCGTCACGATAAACCATCGTCGTGGTGGCGTAGCGCTGTGGCATCTCACGGTAACTAAATTGCCTACGAGCAAAGATCTGGGTGTGATGCGGACAGTTCATCGGTTTCATCACAAATTGATGACCCTCTTTGGTAGTCATCCTAAAAAGCTCGTCGCCGAACTTGTCCCAATGACCGCTGACTTCGTAGAGATCTTTTTTGGTAATGTGTGGTATCTCAACTTGCTCATACCCTTTGGCTTGTCGCAGTGACCAGACAAACTCATCCAGTAGATTGCGGACAATCGTACCTTTGGGCGACCACAAGGGTAAACCGGGTCCCACCAGATCAGAAAAGCTAAATAAATCCAGTTCGCGGCCTAGTTTTTTATGATCGCGCTTTTTGGCTTCCTCAATTTTGAAGATGTAACTGTCTAACTCCTCTGGTGATGTAAAGGCGGTGCCGTAAATGCGAGTGAGCATTTTATTCTTTTCATCCCCGCGCCAATAGGCGCCGGCAATGCTCAATAGCTTAAAGGCTTTAATTTCACTGGTTGAGCGCGCGTGTGGTCCATCACAGAGGTCCATGAAAGGAGAAGTGATCTTTAGTTCGCCTTTTTTGAGGGTTTTTTTATCAGCTTCGATTTGTTCTTTCGTGCCGGTCAAATAGACTTTTGGCTGTTTCCCCTCTTTTTCAATCTCAGCCAACCATTCTTGTTTATACAAGTTGTCGGCAAACAGGTCGCGAGCCACGGCCAGTTTTACTTCCACCGGGTGCATCACTAAACCTTGATTGATGATGCGCTGCATCACTTTTTCAATTTTTGGAAAATCACCCTCAGAAATTTTGAAGTCTTCCGGACTGTCAAAATCAAAGTAAAAGCCTTCATCCGTGGCCGGACCCATAGCCATCACTACTCTGTCCGCGCCAAAAAGCTCGTGCATGGCCATCGTCAACACATGCTCCGCGGTGTGGCGAATCTTTAATAAATGATCTGGGTCATTTTCTTGCTTGACCATAGTAGCTCCTTTCATTGTACTTGAGTTTTACGCTTGTTCCAATCTCGTTCCAATCGCCCATTTTTAAGCACTAAAAAACCCTCCGATTTCTCTGGAGGGCCGTGTCTCTCTACAACAACCACACCCCCCCCTTAGCGGGTGGTAGTGGTGGCAGCAAGAGAGAGTCTGATTAACATTGAGTGAATTGTATACCAAGTATCAAGCAAAAGAAAAGTAGTATCTGTGTAGTCAACCCTGTGCGGGTTGCAGTTTTTTCCTTTTACGAAGATAAAGTTGTAAACAAATTGTCGCAAAAACAGCAATTAAGACAAAATAAACCACTGCCCCACCCCAAACCAACATCACCGATAACTGATCTGTCGCCACATACCACCCATTATCTCTCGCTATTTTCCATAACCAACTCGAACTACCCCAGGAATGACCGGCTGTAAAGAGAAAAACAAAAAAGAAGCTGAATGGCTCCTTGAGTCTTTTCATCGCCCAATACCAAAAACCAAACCAGACTAATGAACCAAAAAGAAATAACCAAGGAGAAAATAACAAAGCGTAATAAGCGGGACTCGCCTCATTGACCACTCTCCCCGACCAATACTGCGCATCTTGACCCACTAAAGTCACAATTCCATCAACCAGTGCCGGCAATAAAAAGGCAAAAAAGAGCGGGTTTTTGGTAAGTAACTTCATCACCCCGCTCCGCCGCCGCCTCCCCCACCGCCGCCACCACCACCACCGGAAGAACCACCCGATGAACCGGAGCCAGAGGCGCCAAAGCTGCTGGTGGTTGAGCTAGAAAGTGAAGACAGTGCTGACGAAACCGAGCCTAAGGCTTGCCCCAACGAGGCAGTTTGACCAGCCGCAAACCCTGGAGAACTGCCGGTCGTAACGCCCCAATAGGTCGCGGCACGGTTAAATTCTTTTTGATTAAATTCGATGGGCAGCTGCGACAAGGCCTTGGCCGACACGCCAAACAATGTGCCATACACTAGGTATTTTTCCCACAAAATCACCGAGTCGATGGGATATTTTTTCGTCTGCTGGTAGTCAATCATGTGTCGCTTAAACGCTCGCCACAATGATGCTTCACGCAGACCCTGCTCAGTCCGCCACAGGGCATTGGTGCGCAAAACAGCAATGATCAGTAACACTACCCCTGGAAAAATCAACTGAAACTGAATGAGTAGCGGTAAAAACACTCCCGAGGATTCAATGTATCGACTGTCGGCTGCCATCAGGCCATACACCACATACACGCCGATCATCACCAACACCAACTTGCCAAACTTTCGCAGTGGTGTAAAAAACTTCACCGCTCGCTTTGGCTCAAACATCCCCTGTGCCACGTTGTCCTCGAATGCCTCCCTACCAAGTCCTTGCAAGAAATAGTAGGCGCCGTTGCGATGACTTTTGCTGTACTTGGTTAACTGATTAAACCAAACCGTCTTCGTTCCACCGCCAACGGTGTTAAAAATATAGTCAAATACTTTTTGCTGCACAGCCGTCAAAACTTTCTGCTTCCCCGTTTGTGCAAAACCGTATTCGTATTGCTTCACCAACCACCCTTTTTGTTCACTACTGCGAGTAATCTTGACCACTTTTTGCTGAACGAGTGAGAGAGCAGTGGCCGTAAAAACCTTGGCTGATAGGTTTTTGGAGCCAGAAAGCAACTGCTCCACTAACGCCGGCTCCAAATCACTGGGCGGTTCCCAAAACCGATCGGCTTGATTAGCTGGCGGGATACGCTGCACATCAAAACGCAGATAATGCACAATTTCCCAGATCACTACCACCCAGACTGCCAGCAGTAGTCCACTCGCGATCAGCGTAAACCAACCTTGCATTTTGTTGGCTTGAATAGTGCGGGCAATAAACTCACTTTCCTGATCGGCAATTAATTCCCGGGAAGCGCTGCCGGCTGCCCCACCGGTCATGATCGATTTTGGAAAAATAACTCTCCCCTCAGTAAACCGGCCAGCTGGATTTCGATCCAGTTGAAACGTGACTGTCTGATCATCGACAATCGTCACCGTCCCACCCTGTACCTCATGCATCCACGACTGGATCAGTGTCCCATCAATTCCCTCTGGGAGTGTGACGGTGATGAAGATATTTTGCTGGCTGATTTCCCACTCACTTCCAATAAACTGCCAGTAAAGCTCCGCCACGTTTTCATGAAGAGTAATGGCGTTATCGACGATATAGCTCAACGTAAATGTCTTGGGTTCGAAGTTCGCACTGAAGTGCCACTGAAGATAGGTTCGCTCATTATCTTGAACCACCGTAAACGTGCCGGGCGGATTCTCACGCCGCTCCTCTAGATTGACCTCACTGGCAGGTAAAAACGAATAGCACCCCAGTTCATCACACACACTTTTAACTCTGATTTGGTAAGGTTCTGAGCGATGTGGATCAAGCGCTTGATCCGGCCGGTGGTAAATATCTTCGTAAGCAAATTTGAAATCATCCTGGAAATCATAGACACGCTGCTCGGTCACCTCCATCGAGCCGTCAGGCTGCACTATGGCATTAATCAAAACCGAGTCAATGCTGTACTCTTTCGCTTGTACTTGAGGAGAAAAAACGAGCGCGGCGCCAAGGAAAAGAGCGACCAAAAAAATCATTTTCTGCCACCAACTAACCCCGTTGCGCACCATAAACTTCATGATACAATACTTTTCGTTTCCGAAGACAGTGTGTCCCCGATGAAATCGGGGTGAAATACCACACCGAGGAGAAATCAGTACGCCTCCGCGTTTTATTTCCCTCTTTTTGTATTTCACTCTCTTCGCCAACAGCACATTAAAGTAACAGTTAAGTAAAGGATTTGTATGCCAAGTAAACGTAACTTGGAGGGTGTCAAAACCCTGCAAGAAAAGTTTGCTCAAGCTAAATCAGCGGTGTTGGTCAATTACGAAGGCACTTCCGTCAATGATCAGGTGGAACTGCGATCAGCCCTGACAGTGGTCGGTGGTGAAATGTTTGTCACCAAAAACACCCTGATTGATCATGCTCTCGGGAAAGGGAAATGGACTGATTCCCTGAAAGGCATGAATGCGATCGTCTTCTCGTACCAGGACGCCATTGCCGCCATCAAAGCGCTTTTCCAGTTCCATGAGGACCGCGAAAAACTCGAGATTAAGCAAGGTGTGATGGCTGACAAAATTTTGTCAGCTGAGGAGATCGAAGCCTTGAGTAAACTGCCAAGTAGACAAGAACTTATGAGTATGTTGGTCATGCGTTTGAAAGGTCCCTTGTATGGCCTGACAAACGTCTTGAAAGCCGGCCCCAGAGATCTTGTTTATGCCCTGCGCGCGATTCGTGATAATAAAAGCGAATCAGCCGTGTAAAAGTAAAAGTTAAAAGTGAATAGTTAATAGAATCTATCAACTATCAACTATGAACTGAAAGGATTTATGTCAGATACCCAAAAAGCCGCAGCCCTCAAGGCTGAAGAGGCCAAGACTGAAGAGGTCAAAGAAGAAAAAGCTCAAGCTCCCGCGGCGCAAGCTCCAAAAGCTGAAGTAAAAGTGGAAGCTAAAGCCGAAGAAAAAGTAGCAAAAACGGAGAAAAAAGAAAGTAAGAAACTCTCCGCGCCAGTCAAGAAAATCGTTGACGCTGTCAAGGAAATGTCCTTGATGGAAGTCTCGCAGCTCGTCTCGGCTCTCGAGGATGAGTTTGGCGTCAGTGCAGCCGCACCGATGATGATGGGCGCCATGCCCGCCGGAGCAGGTGCCAACGGCGCTGCCCCCGCCGCCGAAGCGCAGACTGAGTTCGACGTTATCCTAAAAGATGGTGGTGCCAATAAAATCGGTGCCATCAAGGCCGTCAGAACCCTCAAACAAGAGCTTGGTCTGGGTGAGGCTAAAGCCTTCGTCGAGTCTGCTCCTAAAACCCTTTTAGAGGGTGTGAGTAAGGAAGAAGCCGAGGCTGCCAAGAAAACCTTGGAAGAAGCCGGCTGTGTGGTGGAACTGAAGTAAGTTCGACTCAAAGCGAAAAAGAAAACCCCGTTGCTGGAAACAGCGCGGGGTTTTTGTTTCTCTCTTGATCGCTTTCGATCTTTTTTGAAATCCCCTATTGACCCAGTTGCGCATACTCTGCTACTTTTATTAATAGTTGCGAAAATTTTTTAAGTAGTATGCTCACTTCATTCAAGTGGGATCAGAAGGAAAGGACGCATGAACGATATGTCTGCCACTCCCGTCGGCGATTCAGACAGCAAGCGCACTGGTAGGGCTACTGACGCCGCGAAACTGGACATCAATAACCTGCCTGACCTCTTAACAGTCCGTGAGGTGGCAGATTTATTGCGTGTTTCTCCGCTGACTATTAAGCGCTGGGGTAAACGCGGCAAGTTGCCCGCTATCCGGATTAACTCCCGCGGCGATCGCCGCTACAAGAAAGAAGCGGTGCTTTGGTTGTTGGGGGTGAACCCCAATGGTGAGGAATAAGTTTTCAACTTAAAAAAATCAGGTCGCGGCTTTTTCTTGCTGTGACCGCTTTTTTTCTTCAATAAAGGCCTGAATAACTGGCCCTACTGCCTTTAAGGCTTCTTCCTTAGGAATACTGGCGTAAATACTCTTTAAAACCACCTCTCCTGTTGGGGAAAAGGAGCCGTCTACTCTTACTATCGAACCATCTCCCAAATTTACCACCACATTAGCAAATTGCTCTGAACCTAAAATCCTACCTTCAAAAATCTTAAGCTCTCCTTTTTCCTTCGCCGCTTTTACCGCCTCTGAAACTTGATTTATAACTGCCTCAGGAGGAGTATCAATACCAGTATCTTCTGGTCCTTTGTATATATCCCCCCAATGGTAAAGCCAATCTTCTTCATGTCGTTCCCAAGAAGTCATTGTCACATCCATCCAATATTTGGTAATCTCTTCGATTGATTGTCCTTCATTCGCACGCTGCATTACCCCCTCGGTAATCCACCCCATCTCCCCCAACATCCTTAAAGTCCTGCTGGCGAGGGTACTAACCTTACCTTTCACATATTCAAGCACCGTCGTGGCAACCGGCTCGTTCTCAACGCGAACACTCCTGGTTTCTTGACTGGAAACATCATCCACTGTTGGCTTAGGCGCCTCGCCTGCTGCTGGTTTGACGGTTGGTGGTGGTTGTTCTTCTTGGTTCTCAACGGTGGGCTGGTCTGCTGGTCGCTCTGAACTTTGTTCTGGATTTGCTTTTAAACCAGCTACCACCTTGTTTGCCTCAACCAAAAGAGCCTCTAGGTCCTCAGGATTTAAGGCTTGTTGGCCGTCATCCAGCAAAGAGATAACCTCTTTAAGTGTATTAATTGAAGCTGTTACTTTTTCTCTATTCTCGGCCTCTTTAATCCGAGCCCAATCGTAAGGGCTCATGTCTTCTATTGCGACTTCTTCATTCATAAAACTCTTCCTTGGTTGACTAGATTTATTCCAGTCTGTCTTTAGTATGGTCTGTTTTTTCCTCGCTTGTCAATCTTAACGGTGAAAAATAAATCAGGCCGCGGTTTTTTCTGGTTGTGGCTGTCTTTTTTCTTCAATAAAAGCCTGAATAGCCGGCTCAACTGCTTTTAAGGCTTCTTCCATAGGAATGTCGACGGAAATCCTCTCCAAGACCACCTCTCCTTCCGGGGAAAAGGAGCCGTCTACTCTTACTCTCGAACCATCTCCTAAATCCACCCTCGCGAAGTTTAACTCCTCTAACTCCTCCGAATCTAAGAACTTCCTTCTAATTTCAAGCTTTCCCCCTTCTCTCGCTACTTTCACTGCCTTTGAAACTTGGTTTATGACTGCCTCAGGAGGAGTGCTAGTACCTGTACCTTTTTTCCATTTGAATACCTCTCCAAATGTCTCACCCAGTATCACCCCCTCATAGTAAAATTTACCTTGTTCAGGCCGTTCCGAATAAGCCAGCTCTGTATCCGCCCAATATTTGGCAATTTGTTCGACCGATTGTCCCTCATTCGCAAGCTGCATAACTCTGTCGGCAAAAGACGTCCGCAAGTAGAAGCGCACCATGCGATCGTGAACCTTATCTTTTACATATTCAAGAACCGTTGTGGCAATAGGCTCGTTCTCTGCGCGAACATCCCCGATTTCTTGATTGGGAACATTGTCTGCCGCTGGCTCAGGCGCGTCGTCTTCTTTCGGAAGGGATTTATAAGTCTGTTCCGACATGTGTTCAGTATGATCTACTTTTTCTTCACTTGTCAATTTATGAACAACAACGGCTTTTCGTGCGGATGGCAGTTTTCACCATAGACTTACTCTACTTTATTATTAATTAAAGTATCAAAATATACAGTAATAAATCAGTTTTGTTTTGCTCTTTCCCGAGGATATCTTTTGAAAAACTGATATAGCAAAACTGCTATATCCCAAAAACAAATACCTTTAATCACTCTACTTCCTCAAGGGCTCGCGGAGAGTCAGACCAATAAACTTCAGTAACGCCAGCTGGCGGCGCCAACGAGCTGGTTCTTGCACTAACCGGTACAACCACTCCAAACCCAAGCCCCGCAGCCACCACGGCGCGCGCTTCAGCTTACCAAAGAGCGTGTCAAACGAGCCGCCCACGACCATCACGATTTTGGCCCGCGATTTTTTCAGTAAGTTAAAATGCTCAATCACCCATCGTTCTTGCTGTGGTGCACCAAACGCCACCAACACCAATTGAGGTTTGAGTTTGGTGAGTGTAGCCACAACCATTGTCTCTTCACTCTTCGTTGGTCGACTGACATTTTCATAACCCATGAGCCACTGTAAACGCAGTTTTCCGGTCGAATTGCCGTTGGCGATCAACTCTACCCTTCTTCCTCCAGCCTGGTGGTAACCCTTTCCCCCCAAGAGCAACACTCGCCACCGCTCTTTTTTGGCCCACTCGAGTAAATCAACCGCGAGGTCAATGCCGGCAATTCGCTCTGAAATAGCCTCACCGCGGCCAAAGAGTTTCAGCCACCGTGAGGCCCAAACCAAGCCAATTCCGTCTGGAATCAACACATCTGCCTGTTGCAAAAGGCGCTGAAAATGAGGGTTTTTTCGGGCTAAAACCAGTTGTTCGGGGTTCGGAGTGAATAAAACCTGCGGTGATTGTGTCCTATAAACTGAATGCTGTAACCATTTTAGCAGTTGAGACTTTGGTCTGCTAAAAATCGGTGTTTTGAATAAAAGGACTGTCTGATCGCTCTTTTTCATAGTTTCGTTTCTCAAAATCCGTCGGAGCGGACTGAAAATAGGCCGAAACTGACGGCGCTTTTTTTGTTATTTTAACAGCTTCGAGTGGTTTCCACAGCGTGACTTTAACAAAAAGTTCATACAAACATCATATTTTGGGTTATTTTTGGGTATTTTTTCTAGCTCACTCCCTTCACCCAAAACACCACGGAAAGTAGCACCAAAAGTCGCGTCCAAAGTGTGACCCAAAATCTGCTCTTTTTAGCTGTTTTCGAACACTTTTTTACTTGAGAAAATTAAGTTTAAATTAAAAAATCATACTTTTCCAAAAATGCCGAAATGTGACCACTGATTTTACCCGAACAAACGAGCCGCAAAATCAGTTTTTTCGCCCGAACAAAACGCTCCAATTTTACCAACCAAACTGACATATAATAGTCGTATGACACTAAGCCAGCTGCGAGCCAAACACCCGCGTTTCCTCTATCGAAAAGCTAGTTGGAGCCACCAAAATAATATCCTTTCAGTCACGTTCGATTTTTTGTTGGAGCCGGATCTTGTTTTCTCGCCAATTCTCACCATAGAACCAATCAACCAAACGGTACTCGAGTCAGTTGCTCAATCAACCGTGCAAAACTGGGTTTTTCACTTGGGGCTGATTGAGCTTTTCAGCTACTGGAAAGCTAGTGCGCCGGCCGAAATTGTGGTGCAGGCCGGCTCCCTTAACAACGCCCAATTAGCCTGGTGGAAGAAGTTACTCATCAAAAGTATGGGTGAGTTTTTCTATACCAACCAAATCGATTTTACGTCGCCAGACTTCGTCAAATTCAGCTGTGACCACCCTCAATCGTCGACTCAGTCACCCACCCAACTACCCACTCAACCAACCAGTGTTCCGCCTTATCTCGTCCCCGTTGGCGGCGGCAAGGACTCGGCGCTGGTCATCGAATTACTTGAGGAAAACGCCCTACCGTACGATATTTTGCTTTCTCACCCCCAGTCTCCTGCCGCCGCCAAAATTACTCAGTTGAGCCGCACCCAAAACGTCTTTGAGATCAAGCGGATACTCGATCCCAAGCTGCTTGAACTTAATAAAGCCGGCTACCTCAACGGCCACACCCCTTTTAGCGCCCGGCTCGCTTTTGAATCCAGCCTGGTAGCGCTGCTCGCCGGTTATCAGCAGGTGCTGGTTGGCAACGAGTTCTCGGCCAACGAGGGCAACGTGCCATTCCATGGCGCGATAATCAATCATCAGTACTCCAAAACTTTCGAGTTTGAGCAATTATTTAGGGCGTATGTTCAAGAGTACCTCTCCCCAGCGCCAGCGTATCTGTCGCTCTTACGACCCATTCACGAATTGCAGATTGCCGGCCTGTTCGCGAAGTACCCCCGCTACCACTCGCTTTTCAAAAGCTGTAACCGTAACCAACAGCAGGAAACTTGGTGTTGTCAGTGTGCCAAATGCTTGTTTGTGTTCACCGTCCTTTACCCATTCCTCGAGGAAAAACAGCTCATCGGCCCGATTTTCCCCACTCATCTCTTTGAAAATGCTTCACTCAATCCGCTCGCGTTGGCCCTGTTGGGTAAAGACGCCCACAAACCTTTCGAGTGTGTCGGCACGTACGACGAAACACTGACCGCTTTTGCCCTGAGTGTCGCCAAGTTCCGCCAACACCACCCTGGCCAATCATTGCCGCCGGTGCTTGATTTTGTCGAAAAAAACGTACTCACTAAAGAGCAAAATCTCGAGCAAACCGCTGAAAATGTGCTGTGTTTCTGGCATAGTGAAAACAACTTGCCAGAAAAGCTGAAAGTCATCGTTAAGGGAGGTCAAGAACGACTCTGTGAGTGGTATAAGACCGAACTGGCCAGACTGTTATGAAAGACTCGCTCTCAAACCTCACCAACCAAAAAATCCTGATTCTAGGCCTGGGAAACGAAGGCTGGTCAACGTATCGGTTCCTGCGCCGTCAACTGCCCGATAACCAACTGGCGGTGGCCGATCAGCGTGACTTCAAAGAGTTTGCCTTTCAGCAACAAACTAGCTTGCAGCAAGACGCCAAGCTCACCCTGTTTCTCGGCAAGCAGTACCTCAAGAAAATCACGAATTATTCGGTCATTTTTAAAGCCCCCGGCATCCCCAAGAGCAAACCCGAGATCAAGCACGCGGTCGACAACGGCGCTCAATTGACCTCCAACACCCAACTTTTCTTTGAGCTTTGCCCCGGCCAAATCATCGGCGTCACCGGCACCAAGGGCAAAAGCACCACGGCCGCGGTCATTCATCACGTGCTGAAAACTCACGGTTTAGACGCACACTTGGTGGGCAACATTGGCCAGCCAGCCCTCGATTTCCTCGAGAAAATTAATCAAGCTACACTCGTTGTTTTCGAACTTTCTAGTCACCAGCTGGAAACCCTCACTATGAGCCCCCACATTGCTGTGGTGCAAAACATCAGTAGCGAGCACTTGGATTACTACTCGAGTACCGAAGAGTACCAAACTGCTAAATCAGCCATCACTCGCTACCAAACAACAGACGACATCGTCATCTACAACCCTGCTTTTAGTGTTGCGGCTCAAATTGCCTCACTAAGTTCGGGAAAACACCTACGGCACAGTTTGGACGAGGGACCGGAATCGGTGGCTTTTATCAGGCAAGGAAGCATTGTTTACAAAGGTCCACAGGGCAAAGCTTATGAAATCATCCAAACCAACAAACTGCCGCTGATAGGCAAGCACAACTGGCATAATGTCTTACCGGCGGTGATCATCGGTGGACTGTTTAATGTCGAACCCGATGAAATCGGTCAGGCACTGTCAAACTTCAAACCACTCCCTCATCGCTTAGAACTTGTCCTTGAGAAAAACAGTGTGCGGTACTTTGATGACTCACTGTCAACGTTGCCCGACGCAACTATTCAAGCTCTAGAAAACTTCACCGAACCGGTGGTGCTGATCGCGGGGGGGTATGAGCGCCACCAAGATTTCACCCAGCTAGCCACCGTCATCCTCGAGAAAAACGTGGTTGGTCTCGTGCTTTTCCACCCCACCGGCCAGCGGTTAGCCGAAGCGATTAAGCAAGCCGCCGGTCCACACCACGCGTTGCCTACCATTAAGTTCGCCGAGACCATGGCCGAGGCCGTTGAGAAAGCCCACCCAATGGTCCCTTCAACCGGTGGTGTGATGCTGATGAGTCCAGGGAGTGCCAGTTTCGGTCGGTTTAAAGACTATCAAGATCGGGGTGAACAATTTCAGGCAGCAGTGAAAAAAACAAAAAAGCAGTAAAAAAAGTGAGCCAGCGCCGGAAAAAAATGAGGTTTAGCTATTAAGCCGGTACTTTTTCGGTTTTTATTGCCACTAACACATCGAATAAAATCCCGGTCGCCGGTCGACCAAGCTCTAAAGCTTTAGCATTGGCCGTCTCAACAATTTGTCCTAATTCTTCCTTAGTTGCTGTCATTCCTATCACCTCTGCCATTTTTTGAGTGGTAGCAATATCAAGGTTGTCCAAACGCTCTTCAACCTCAGTGGTTCCGGTTAACTCCCCCGATTCCTGAAGCGCATCTTCACCAATTGGAGAAATTACCTTTTCTTCACTCATGAGAACAGTTTAACATAGGTTAAACTTGATAACTCAAGCTTCTTCGAAACTCATCGAGGTGGTCCACAATCGTGCCCAGGCCGCGAATAACCGCGCGCTCAGGCTCGTCCACCACAGAGACCGGCACGCCGAGTTTGGGCACCAAATACTCCTCCAAACCGGTTAGTTTAGCCCCGCCGCCGGCCAAAAGCAGACCTTTATCAACAATGTCGACGGTCAATTCAGTCGGAATTTTAGTCAACAATTTCTTGACCAACTGCACATACCCTTCTGCCATTTGCTTGGCCGGCTGGCGTAAGTTTTCGGCCGAGACTTGAATTTCTTTGGGCGCGGCGGTTTTTTCATGCTTGCCCGTGACCAAAACCGAGCCAGTTGAAGCCTCGCTGAGGGTAACTAAAGTTTGAATCAGCATCCGAGCTACTTCCATACTGACCGACACGCGATGAGATTCTTTGAGCGCCGTGATGACTAACTGTTCAAAATATTCCCCCGCCTGCTGACTAGCCTCCACCCCGACCAAACTCCCCAGTGACACTACTCCAGCTTCATTGACACCCGCGCCCAACTGAAGGATAAAACCGCCAGAGGCATCCGCCACTCTCATCCCGGCACCAATGGCTGCTGCCAGTGGAGCGGCGGCTGTCAGCACCTCACGAGCACCCAGTGAGTACCCCAGCTGCACTGTTTCATCTTCGATGGCATGACTGAGGGTGGCCGGTACACTGAGTAGTAAAGTCGGACTAAAAAAGCTCTTGCCCAAAACATCTTTCAGCGCGGCTTGTAAAAAGGCTTTTTCGACAGCCACATCCCAGACTTGGCCGCGTTGCACCGGCCGAAACACTTTAACATTGGCCGCCACCCGGCCCAACATCTCTTGTGCATCTTTACCAAAGGCTAAAATCTTTTGTGAAGTGGTATCAACCGCCAAGTAATGAGGGTGCTCTGCCACTAACCCTTTGCCTCTTTCCCACACCCGCACCGTACTCGTGCCAAGATCGACAGCCACTGTTTTACTTAAAACATCCAGACGTTGCAGTACCATTACTGATATAATAACGGCTGAACTACCGAAGAGCAATTTACTTCTTTCGTCAAATGTCGCCAATCTTTGTGCCCAAAAAACTATTTGCCGGTGTCAACATGGGTATCTTGTACACCTTATTCTCGGCCGTGGTCGTGGTGCTGGGGGCGATGATCGCCATCCAATACGCCAAAGGCGGTCTGCGTTTTACCCGTCAAGGTTTTCAGCCGGAGACCGGCTTACTCAACGCGAATTCTTTTCCGACTGGCGCTGAGGTCTATGTAGACGGTGAGCTCGTCAGTGCCACCGATAACACCGTTTACTTGGAACCCGGTCAATATACAGTGGAAATTCGCAAAGAGGGTTATTCTCCCTGGCAAAAAACCTTGATCATCCAGGAAGAACTGGTCACTCAAACTAATGCCAAGCTGTTTCCTACTGCCCCTCGCTTGTCCCCACTTTCTTTAAGCGGCGCGAGTAACATCGTGACTTCTCCAGACGGGCAAAAAGTGGTTTTCTACACCAATAACTCCCACAGCGAAACCGGCAATGGTCTCTATCTCCTGGAGCTTACGAGCAACCTACTGCCGATCAACCGCAGTCCAAAACTAATCGCCGAAGATGTCCCCAACTTACTGCTGGATCAAGCGAGTTTTATCTGGTCCCCTAACAGCGCCGAGCTGATGATCCTGACGCCGACCAAAGAGATGGTGATCGAGGTTGGCAGCAAGGTAAATTTAGAAACTCAACCGGACATTGCCTGGAAACGTCAACAGGTTTTGTCTGAATGGGAGGAAGAAATGTACCAGCGCGAGCGCGAGTTTTTACGTGAATTTCCGCCAGAAATGATCGAAGTGGCCACGGCTTCGGCTAAAAATGTCTATCTCTCGCCTGACAAAAAACGGATGATGTACACCGCCGCGGTTAGTCTCGTTTTGCCCGATACCATGGTGCCGCCGGTACCCTCCAGCAACACTCAACCACAAGAAAGAACTCTCACACCTAACTCAATTTATATCTACGATGCGGAAGAAGACCGCAATTTCTTGGTGGGAACGGAATTGGGGGACCGGATGGTCGCTAAACACTTGTTGGCTACCGACCTGTTTGGGCCGGCGCGGTCACTCGAAAGTTCCCCCAGCGCGTTCTCTCGCCTTCAAGCGACCTCTTCGGCTGAAACTGCCCGCCGCTTCCAAGTTCATCACACCTCGCTGGCGATCGACACCCTGCAGTGGTTCCCCGACTCCAAACATTTGCTCTTCGCCACTGATGACCAAATTCACATCATAGAGTACGACGGCGCCAACGACACCGTGATTTACTCCGGTCCCTTCCAACCCGGCTTTGTCTACCCTTGGCCGGACGGCAGTAAAATTCTGATTTTAACCTCTTTTAGCCCCGATTCACCGCAGAATTTGTACGCGGTTGAGCTGCAGTAAATATTTTCGTCCGACCGTCATTTTAATCTATTTACATCAGGTATTAGGTATTAAGTTGTATAATGTCGTACTTTTTGGTTTTCCCGCAGGAAATGCTCTTGCCCGGAAAGCTCTTTAAGAAATTGGGGAGGAAACTTCCGAAGGTTTCAACCTAACTGGGTTGCAAAAGTGAAGTGGTCAATCAACCATTTCCCTCTCGCAGCCCAATCCTGGGTTGACACCATTTTTCGGAGGCAGAAAAAATGTCCTACAGTATAGAAGATCTGCGTGCAGCACGAAGGGGGAAAGGACTTAATCCTGACCTCACTGGGCTCGTTCTCAACCTTATTATCGAGAATGCAGAGCCAACCATGGGCGTTTTTTTGATCATCTCGGACAACGGTGATCAACTTTCTCTTATCCGCGTGGATAAGGGAGATGGCAAGTCCGAGATCATCCAACGGCCAGACAGATTGACCATCGATCAGATCATACAAGATCCGCAACCGGCCAAGTTGCCGGCGCTGGAAAGCGCCATGGCCTGGCTACCTTAATTTCCTTCCCCACCCTAAAGATGCCCCCGACAAGTCGGGGGCATTTTACTTTTTACTCACTTTCCGCCCAGACAAAACTTACAAGAGAAACTATAATTGTGGGGCTTGAAACGGGGATTAGCGCAGGTGGTAGCGCGCACGGTTCGGGACCGTGAGGTCGGCAGTTCGAGTCTGCCATCCCCGACTATAAAATAAAGCGAAATATTTGTTTTTACCTGGAGAGTCTGCTTCAATGGTAGTGTGGAGTGTAGTATCTATAAAGTCTGGAAAACGATCGTTAAGTTCAAGAGTAAGTTTCTTGCCACTCTGCTGATTCTTGTCCTGCTTTTTACCCAGTTTTCCGTACTTGTTCCGATTGTCCTTGCTGCCAGTTCTCCCTGGACACAAACCGATTGGTTGGGAGGATCGGGCCAAACAAACTGGTCGGACAATACCCAATTTGACTCCTCTTCAAGTGTGGTCACTGCTACCGCCGGGCAAGTGACGCTAACGAGTACCGAAGAACTCTCCAATACTGGTTTTGAGGCTGACTTAACTGGTTGGGACACCGGAGCACAACCAGACTCTCTCACTGATCTTACCCTGTGGCTCAAGGCCGACGCAATTACTGGATTAAACGACGGCGACGGTGTTACCACTTGGAGCGACCAAAGCGGTCAAGGTTTTAACGCCAGCCAAACTGACGCAACCAGAAAACCAATTTTTAAAACAAACATCATCAATAGCCAACCAATCATTAGGTTCGATGGCAGTAATGATTACCTAGATGTAGGAACCATCAGAAGCACTCAAGGCGGTTTGGATACTTTTGTTGTTTCTCAGAGACCATCAGCCAGTGGTACTCAATGGCAAAGGCTTGTGAGTGCTTGGGATGGATCAAGCGGTGATGATTTTCAAGGGGCCGGCTGGATAATATCCGGCGCTTGGGACGGCAGCGGCAACCCGCTCGTATACAGCCCTGATATTCGGACCGCCTCAGCTGCTTCTGGAAAAGAGATTAGCAACCTTCAATTTGGTAGAAACTCAAAATATGCCTCTCAGTACTTTTTTGGCGATGTCGCCGAAGTAATTGTTTACAGCACTCAACTCTCATCTGCCGATAATGCTCGGGTTAAAAATTATCTGCGAGACAAATACGCCGTATCAGTCACTGCCGGCATTACTTCCGTAACTCAAGACACTACCACCACCTACAACGGCAGTGCCGGCAGCGCTAAGCTGGTGACAGCCACCTCCGACACTGGCGAGTTTACCCAGTTGGTCAACGTCGGCGATACCAATTCTTATAACTTGTCTGCCTACGTTTACACAGACGGATTAGTAGTGACTTCATCTGACGCAGAGTTATTTGCCAACGGCAACACCGTCACTACCACTTACACCAGCGCTGGCGGCGGCTGGTATCAACTGACTGGCACAGTCACCGGAGTAGCCTCATCAGTCCAATACGGAGTTCAAGTCAAAGCCAACAAAACCGTTTACCTGGATGATCTCAGTCTGAACAGTTACTCTGCTTCTGGCTCACTGACTAGTTCAATTTTTGACACCGAGTTTACTGCCGGAGCAGCCTGGGGAACCTTAACCTACACAGCCATAACGCCGACCAATACTGCCGTCACCGTCAAAGTCAGGACCAGCAACTCTTCGTCAATGACTGGGGCTACCGATTTTAGTTCATGTACCACAGTTACTTCTGGTGATGATATCTCCTCAAATGGCTGTGCCACTGACTCTCATCGCTATATCCAATACCAGTTAAACCTAACGAGCACCGATTTAGTATCCACCCCCACCTTTCAAGATATTTCAGTCACTTTTGAAACCTACGATACTAACGCACCAACCCTTGTCTTAACAGCTGTTTCACCAGATCCCGGAACTGATGACACACCAACGTTAACGGGTACTGCCACCGAGGGAACTGGCACAGTGACAACAGTGGAATTCCAAATGGATGCGACTGCTGGTTCATGGAGTAGTTGTACGGCTGATGATGGCAGTTTTGATGAAGCTGTAGAGACTTTTGCCTGCACGCCGTCCACTGTCCTGTCTGACGGTAGTCACATCATGTATGTCAGGGCCACAGATAGTAATGGCAATACTACCGGCAGCGGCTCTGAATCTTCCGACACTTTTACTATCGATACCACCGCGCCAACTTCAATAAATTTAGATAGCCCGGGAAATAACAGTTACACCAATAACGAGCGGCCAAGTCTTAAGTGGAAAGCAACCAGTGATGCCACGGCCGGACTTTCAAAGTATGTTTTGGAAATAGACAATCCTGCCATCGGCAACGACCAACCGAGTGGAGACTTTACGATCGACGACATTCCAGTTTCCAGAACCACCGATTATGAAACCAATAAATATGTTATTCACTACGAAAACTTTGCTGATTCAGACTCGACTAACGATTACATCTCTGTTTACACCAAATCACACAGTGACTGGGGATCTTCTGAAAATGACGGGCAGTTACGAGAAGGCAAAGTAAGTTGGAAAGTCAAAGCAGTTGATAACACCGGCAATGAAACCAGTTCATCAAGAACGCTATTTGTTGACCGAACTAGCCCTAAAGTAGAACTGACGCAGATTAATGATATTCCTTTCTCTACCGCTAACTTCTCAACCACCGATAAAACGCCTACCATCTATGGAAAGATCATTGATTCTCTTTCCGGCGGTGATTCATCACAGACCCAGGATGAAAACGGACCAAAAATTGCCTCCGGTCCTAAACAAGTAGAAATCACGGTCGAGAAAAAGGAGAGCTTAGGTTACAAAATCATCATCCTTTACACCATTAACATAGATGAATTTTGGTACTCTTGCGACAATAAAGAGATTTCAGACAACTCCAAGCAAAAGTGCGATAAATACCTCCCTTTCGAATATACCTCCAAAGAAAATCTCGACTTGGGAACCTACAGAATCACGCTCACTGGCAAAGACGGGGTGGAAAACACCAATCAGACAAGCCTGACTTTGAATATTAGTACCCTAGCCGAAATTGCTACCCCAGAAGAACTGGAAACCATTGAAAAAGAGCTTAAACAGTTGTCCACAGAGGAACAGGGAATAGTCGAGGAAAAACTGGTAATCACTAAACCAACTGAGCCAAGTACTCTGGAAAAAGTCAGCACACAGCTGGCTCAAGTTGCAAAGAGTATTTTTAACTCTCTATCAAATGCAGCTCAAGCAACAGGGAAACTCGTCAGCGAAGTCCTGGATGGAGTGAGTAATGGAGTCAAATATACTGCTCAGATAACAAGTAAGGCCATGGTTTTTGTTGAAAACACGATCCTTCGACCGGCCCAGGACGCAGCCGGCCAAATACTAGTGTTTGTCGGCAAAGCCGCGTCAAACACAGCCAACGCAGTGAGTCAAAAACTGGTATTTTCCGGAGGAGAGATCCTTCAAACAACTCAGAACATGGTTGGACAGGGTACTTCAATTATCACCCAAAGAACTGAAAACTGGCTGGTGTCAGTCAGCCGAAATATCAGCAACACTGAAAAAGCCATTGATGATACGAGTGAAACCATTGGGGATGGATACAACCAGTTAGCTGACAATGCTTCAGGAGTTACCAAAACAATCTTAACTGGAATAGGGCAAGGGATATCGACGACAACTCGCTCGGTGGCCAGCACGACCAATACAGTCGTCAATACAACGGGTAGGGTTGCACAAAACACTGCTTCTAGAATCAGCAATCTCTCCCACAGTGTTAGTACAACCACTACAACTATTACTCAAGGAGTCACGGTCGTGTCGAACATGGTTAAAACAAGCGCGACTGCTAGCGGTAAGGCTATCACTCAAGCAGCTACTCTTACAGCAAAATCCGTACTCACCAACGCCACCACTCTTGCTAAAAGTGCTGGATCAGCCGCGTCAAACACAGCCAAAGCAATTACCAGCGCCACCAAAAACGGGGTCAACAGCACCAAAAAGGGAATAGCTGATTTAGCCTTTACTATTGGAGAAAAGACAGAAGATGTTTCTTATGAAGTGGGCACCATGATTATCAAATTCGGGTACTTATTCATTCCGGAACCAACCAGAATATCCAACGTCCGCGCCGTTGTCCTTTCTCCTACATCCGTAAAAATCACCTGGGATACCAACCATCCGGCCAACGGCAAAGTTAATTGGGGGTACGAAGATGGAATTTACGAATTTGAACAACAAACTGACAAACGAACCAGTGAACATGAATTTACCCTGACTGGTCTTCAGCCAGACACGGAATACCACTATGAAGTGATGAGTCAAAACAGAAATTATGTCTATGATGCTAACCGGAAATTTCAGACGCCGGCTGAGTAGTTACTCTGCCACCGCCTCGGTTGACTCCGTCGCTGTTTCCTCCAGGTTTTGGACCAAGAGCGTGCCAACATTAACGATGATATTTCTAGAGGGCGAGTAAATGATGCTACGGCCGGCGCGCGGATAAATCAGCACTTTATCGCCATTGACGGCGTTGCGGAAAAAGGCTTGAGCTTGCGCTAAGGCGGCGGCGTTCTCAATGTCAAAAATGAGTGGATCTTCTCCTTCGGGCAAAACCATCAAGCGACCCACACGAGCAATCAGCTCTTGGCGGGCTTGTTGAGCTTGCTCAGCTGAGTCGAGAGCGTCTGTCAGTGTGTCAAGCTGGCGTTTCGTTTCCCGGTATTGCCAGAAAGACCAGGCCGAAAAACCGAGTAAAAGTAAAACTACCAGTAATCGCAGAATGGTTTTCAGTAAAGAGTTTGTAAACATTTTGCCCCTATTTTAAAGCCAGTATACTACAATACACGCTGTCCGCTCCCATAGTTTAACGGATAGAACGGGGGTTTCCTAAACCCTAAATCCAGGTTCGATTCCTGGTGGGGGCACATCTACCTACTCAATATTTCTACCACGCCCTCGTTTGCGTTTACTCTCAATTTCTGTCCTGTTTTAATCAGCTTTGTGGCCAAACCAGTACCGATGATGCAGGGTATGCCCAACTCTCTTGAAACAATGGCAGAGTGAGATGCCATACCGCCCTCATCAGTCACAATTGCCGAAGCTTTTTTAATGGCTGGCATCAGGTGAGGTAAGGTTTGGCCAACTACAAGAATAGAGCCTTTTGGCATCTTATCCATATCTTCATTTAAGTTTGGCGAATTCCAGCGAAGAATGAAAGCTTTTCCTGTCACTAACCCCACTTGAGCTACTTGTCCTGACAACTCTTTTACGTTTTTGGGCAGAGGCGGCACATTTTTTTCCGCCAATTTTCTGCCAGCAGGACCAGTAATTATCGAGGTTCGACCGTCATCATGTCGGTAAAAAAGAAACCGACTTCTCTGTTCTAACTCTTTGAGATCAACTTGTTTGCTCGTCAAAAATTGCAGCAGTTCCACAAAGGTTAACTGCATACTTAAATGAGTTGGCAACCCATAACGCTTTTCGAGTGTAGGGAATAAAGCACTCAAAAACCAAAAATACAGTGGCATCCAACCCTGAAGTCTCAATTCAAATCGGTTATAACCGACATCAGCAATAATGTTTCCTATTTTTACAGCTTGGCTTGATATTTTTAATTTTCGAGCCAAGCGGCGCTTTTCTGCAGCCACCGATAGCCAATATTTTTTCTTCTTTTTGAACTCTTGTGCGGCTTCCTGCTTATTTCTCTTTTTGAACAATTTTTGATAATATTCCAGATCAAATTTTGCCGAACCAGCTGTGCCAATAATGCCATACATATCTGCGTGTTTTTGCAGTAAAGGAATCGCCTCTTTCTCAGTCACATTCATTGAACACAACCCCAGCCAATCAAGCTGCTCTCTTTCAATAGTCGTCATTTGAGTCGGCCGATTTAGCTCAGCCACTATTTTAGGAATTTCTAGAGAAGAAATGTTTCCCTGTAATTCCATTTGCAACGTATTTTCCAAATCTGCCGTGCACTGAGGCTGACACATCGTAAAGTAGGCAAATAATTCAGCCAGCAAATCTCCTGCCTTCTGAGTAGCTGTATACAATTCGTCACGAGAAAAATTCTGCAAAGTAGAAAATGAATGCTTCTTAACAAAAGAGCCTGCAGATTGATAGCTTTTTTTACTTCGAGCAAAGTATTCTTTGCACCAAGCAGGATTAAGAAAGTCTTTCTTACCCCATTTAGCAGCCTGTTTCATTTCCTCTCGACTGTAATACATAGCGCATTGCGTTTTCTCCGAAGTCAGAAACCAGTTTTTTTCTGAAAAAGAAGAAAATTCCTTGCGGAACCTCAAGCTTTCCACCACAGCGACACTGACGCCAAAAGCACCGAAACCAGCTGTCTCCCACATTTGTTTGTAAGTGTGTTTTGGGGGCTCTAGGACCTCTTTTTGTATGCCTGTGATTGGCCGAGACTGCAAAATATAAATCTTGCCTTTCGCTACCGCCCATTCAATATCACAAGGATGGCCAAAGTGCTTTTCTACGAGGATCATTTGCTTCGCCAGTTCTTTGATTAACTGGTCACTTAATTTCTGTTTCGATCCTTGTTTTTGAGTCAGCGTCTGCTTAACCACACCCACACTTCCCCGTTTGAGAAGAAATGCCTGATGAGAAATTGTTTTGTCTAGAATTTCAAAGCTATATTTGTCGACCACATAGTTGTCAGGAGTAATTTGACCTGAAACTAAGCTCTCGCCTAATCCCAATCCCGCTTCAATGACGAGCTGTTCCGCATCATGAGTGACTGGGTTGAGAGTAAAACCGACTCCCGCCACTTCACTGGGAATCATGGTCTGCACAATTACAGCCATACCAATATTTTTAGGGTTAATTTTTTGTTCTTTTTGGTAAACGAGCGCTCTGGGATTGAAACGTGACGCCCAGCACCTCTGGATATCTTTTCCAATTGTTTTGGATGAGCGATGAAGAAAAGTATCAAATTCTCCCGCCCAGCTTGCTTCCTGGGCGTCTTCCACTATGCCCGAAGAACGGACGGCAAAGGTGTTACCAGGAAGACGAGACGCACTTTCTTTTACTTGGGTTACTATCGATTGGGGTATCGTCTTGCTGAGGATCAGCTGTTTGATTTTTTGGGCTGATTTTCCAACGGAAACTGAGGATGAATGGTCGATTGAGCTGAGAATTTTAATAACTTCAGGTCTTATTTTTGCCGATTCGAGAAAAAGGTTGAAAGCTTCAGTCGTAACTACAAAACCAGGAGACGTGCGCACTCCGCTGCCCAACAATTTTCCGAGCTGACTTGCCTTGCCACCAACTGATAATGTCGTTTGATTTTTCAATCGATTCAGAGGCAAAACAAATTGCATTGGCGTGGATTTTACCCCCTGTATCAGTTTTATACAATCGTTCTCTTTTGGTTCAATTCCCCCTACTGAGTAACAAGCCCGAGTTGGCGCACATCTGGTAGAAAGACATTGAATAGCTCAACCAGGTTGGTAATCACCTGGTTCGGTTGCGGAAGGTCTAGGGGCACAAAGTAAAAAGATTAGGTCAGTTGGGAAAGACCACTCTTCATCGCTTCAATCTGTTTTTTTGTTTCAGGCAGATGCTCCGACACAATTGTCCAGATTTCCTCTAAATTCACCTCGTCGTACTCGTGAGTAATGATATTGCGCAAACCAATAATACTTTTCCAAGGAATGCTGTCATTCTGAGCGCGAATATCTTCTGGTAATTTTTTAGCTGCTTCAGCAATTATTTCCAGTCGGCGCAAAATTTTATCCTGTTCTTCAAAACTATTTTCAAATTGAGAAAAAGACAAACCGTCAATATATTGTTCTATCAAATCAATGGAAAATAGAATGTCATTGATATAAATTTCCGGATCTTTCTGCATGTTAGTAAATCGGCATTTGGGTCGGTAAAATGTACGATTTTAAACTCGGTTTAATGAGTTTGTACTCCACCACATCGACATCTCTACCAAGGGATTTCTTCAGCTCGTCCTCCAAATCTAACTTGAGAGCAATATAGTCAAAACCGTGTACATCGTTGGGCAGTTCAACCAAAAAATCAACGTCGCTTTCAGCCGTCATTTCTCCTTGAACAGCAGAACCAAACACAGCGGCCCTAGACACGCGGTGTTTTTTCAGCACAGGCAAAGCTTGCTGTTTGATAGTTTGTAAATCCATAGTCTTTATTCTAAAGGATACTCAAATGATTAGCTACAACAGGAGATTTCCTAAACCCTAAATTCAGGTTTGGTTCACTGGTGAGAACTCAACCAGGTTGCTAATCACTTGGTTCAGATGCAGAAGGTGCGAGAGGCGCAATGATAAAATAGTCATTAAACCAATCATATGGACAGAAAAGAGCGACTTAATAAGACTCCAGAAGAACTCAGTCAACTTGAACGCACGCTTGGTATTCCCCCATTATCAGAAGCTCGTGAGGCAGTTATTCAAACTCTGTTTGTAAAAGGACACACATTACCTGGTGTCGACCTTAGCGCTCCTAAAATCATGCAATTCATGGAAGAATTAGGACCGATAGTTGGCATGAATACCTTTTATGGTCCAGTTGTCAAAACCCCAGACTCATATGATGAAGAAACAAAACAGCGGTTGGGTGGACGGCCGCCAGAAGACATCAATTCTATCCTAATGTGGGATGACTCTGGGAGCCAAATGTATATTTTCCCCAATCAAGACAACTGGTTCACCATTTCTGTTTATGCCTGCAAAACCTTTAATGAACAGGCTGTGCTCAAATACATTTACGACAAACTTAATCTTCGTGAGGATCTGCAATTTGCTAGCCAAAATCAGTCTGGCAACGAACAGCCTGGGTGGCTAAGTTACGCTGAAACACAAGAACAAACACTTACTCCAGAAAAAAGTGTTTATGAACCATTGGCCCAGGTTTTGAATGTTGAGAGAACAAACCTGCCGGCAGTCATACAAGCCGGACAGGACATTGAAAGAATTGTTTTTCAAGCCAATCGTGAGGGCTGGGGAGATCGTTTAGGAGCGATGTTCACTCCAGAGTATGCTCAACGATTTCAAGCTATACACAGCCAATTCGAAATCGCCACAGATCGACAATTCGCTGATGACGTACTGGCCGGAAAAATCACTAACCCTGATGAATATCCATTCCAAAAAACGTACGATCGATTAGCGCACATGGAAGCCCAAGCAGCCGAAATGCAACCCGGAAATCAGGTCGTCCACATCGGCACTGGTCACTTTCCAGGCACAGCCTACGGATTATTGAAACTAGGTATTCCCGTGGTATGCGTTGAAATGGATTCAGCCGTCGCAAAAACCTCTGCCGAGGTATTGCAACGTCTTAATCTCCTTGGAAATGAGAAACTAATGGTCGTTCCCATCGACGGTTCTCAACTCGACACCTCTCAATTCACCAATGTAATTATTTCCGCCATGGTCACCACGGAGGACAAAATACGCATTTTACAAATTCTCGAGGATCTTACAGTAGACGAAAAACAGGTTGTTTTGCGAACAACTGCCGGCGCCAGAAAACTCATTTACCCACCTCTCCCCAGGGAAGTAACAACCAATATCCGGGGAACACTAATCGCCAAAACCCGGCCTGGAACAGAAGATCCCATAGAATCTCTTGTGTACCGTTTACGACCTTCAGCCGAAATTGGTAGAGGATTAGATCGAATTTTATTCGAAACTAAAAGAAAGCTTAAGGCCCCCCAACCTCTTACTGTAGAGTAAATTAACTAAAAAGAGAAAACTTCTTCGTCAGCTGTTTAGCCAGGTAGTCTTCAGCAAAAAAGCAAATGCCAAAGTACTCCAGATCAACTTCCTTCGTTTTATTGGTCCTTTGATGTTGCTCAAAATACGTTCCTTCAACCATAGTATTGATGAAATCAGTAAAAGGAATATTTTTTTCTATCAATTCTTCCTTCAAAGTACGAAGCTTATTGCTGTTTTTGGCGCTTAAAACAATAAATGGATTATCGGAAATGTTTTTGTGAGCGTTTCCATCAGCGTCCACATAATCTCGAAATCTAAAATCGTCATTCTTGCCAATAAGACCCACTAGTCCGGCGGCCATGTGGCCAAGAGCATTAAGCGCTCTCCCATTCTCTATTTTTTTGCTTAAAACACAAACAAATCTGTGAGTAGTAACGCCATCGCCTTGCATAACGAAGTGAATTATAACACCTCAAGATTCAGTCCCTAATGAGAGCATCAGTAATTTGCTAGTTTATAATTAACTAATCATTATGGAACAGGAGATCAGAAAAAATCCCGACCACTACTCAATAATTTTTTTAGGGCCAAGTGGCGAGGTTGGTGGTAGGTCAATGGTTGGCAATACTCTGGAAGAAGCTAGAGAGGTTGGTGGGGGGTTTAACACATTTTGGGGAGTTTCGCGTCACCCCACAGAAGATAAATTTATCGTCGGGCCTAACGAACACAAAGTTCATATGTATGTGATGGTTGACGAATCTTTATTTTTCCCAAGTACTCTTGTGGGCCTTCCTAGGGTTAACAAGCGTGGAGAATTAGTTGGGGTGAGAAATGATGGACGCGAAGGTTGGAAACCATCTGAAATCGATGAGCTAATCCAAAAAAAAGGAACTATCGTCATCAACCAAGTTGGTAATCATTCGACCCAGTTACTGAAACCCTAAGGGCACTTTCGACTGCCGCTCGCATTAGAGTATTTCAACCGCGCTCGTAGTCGGCGTAGATCACTTGATCTTGGACGCTGGAGTAATCAGCCAATTCTTGCTCGTCAAAAATGATCTTAATTTCCCGCGCGGCATCCTCATCGCTGCTGGAAGCGTGAATCAAGTTATACTGCTGACTCATGCCGTAATCGCCGCGAATCGAGCCAGCCTCCGCCTCACGCCCGAGCGTGGTACCAACCAGCTTGCGGACCACCGGCACGGCATCAATCCCTTGCCAAACCATCGCCACCACCGGCAATGAGCCCATAAAGCTCTTCAGATCGCCAAAAAAAGCCTTATCTTTGTGCTCAGCGTACCATTGTGAAAGCATTTCATCGGTTAAGTTGACCATCTTGAGGCCCACCAGCTTGAGGCCTTTGCGCTCAAAGCGGCTGATGATCTCCCCAATCAGGCCTCGCTGCAGACCATCGGGCTTGACTAAAACGGCAGTACGAGTGTGTTTCATATGTAGTTTCCTTTTTGGTTATTCGTCAATCTTATCACCTTTGAAAACCCGCACAAACTGTTTTTGATATGTAAAACTTTTAGATCAAAATGTAAATTAATGATTAGTACTTGATATATATTTAAGTATTAAAAGTTAGTAAAGTAGCTTTTGAAAAGAATTTAAATTCAAACAAAGTGATCAAAAACCTGCTTACTATCAAAATATAGCAAAATTGCTATACCCAAAAAATAAGGTCACACTAAAAAAGTTAAAGTCTCCCTCACAACTTTAATAACCTCACAACCTGAGTAACCTAGGATCTAACTTTGAGGGGGAAGGTTAAATTTGTTGGCCTCATCGTCCTCTTCAAAACGAAAAACTTCTTCCAAGTGAGTGGACTGAGCAACCTCATAAAACTGGACCCTCACCCCCAAGTCAAAGGCTTTCGCTATCCGTTTGAGTAAAGCTAAAGAGGGCGTGTGCCAGCCACTTTCCAAGCGCGCAATCACCGATTGGGTCGTACCAATTTCTTGAGCCAATTCTGCCTGAGTCCAATCCCTTGAAAACCTCAAAAGACCAACCGTTTCGGCTATTTCGATTTCAAGCGAGTTTTCCTTGTGGGGATCACGCTTTCTGATTCGGTAGCCCTGTCGGCGAAAGTAGTTTTTGAGACTGGGTCGCAGCATACTTCTGGAAATACGTTTACCAAAGTTTTCCAAAATACATTCGAAATATATTCGAAAAATCGATATAGCAAAATTGCTATATTTCGCTTTTTAGCATTTCAAAAACCAGGATAAAAGATTTTTAGTAACAAAAACCTTACACATCCGCAATCAATTTCTTAACCCAGGGTAAAAAACTTCTCTAACAAGAAACTTATAAATCTTTGATCAGTTTACTAAAACGCTCTCGGTCTTGATAGGGACCAATCAGCGCCAACCGTGCTTTACCAGGCACAATCAGCCGCTTGGCCAAGTGGTGAACATCATCCAGTGTGACCGCCTGAATCCGCTCCATCACCGCCTGTACACTAGTCACTTCGTCCAGTAAAATTTTGCGCAAACCGGCAAACTCTGCCATCGCGTCACTATCCTCCGTGCTCAACGCCCATTTCCCCACCAAGTACTCTTGAGCCCGCTTAAGCTCGATTTTGGTCACTTTTTTCCGGCCTGTAGCCAGTTTATGAAATTCGCCCGCTGAAACGGTAATCGCTTCATCAATGCGGGCAGGATCCACCCCCGCCGCCACTCCGACAATTCCTTTGTCGTGAAACTGATCGGTAGTGGAGCGCACGTAGTAACTTAAACCCCGTTTCTCGCGCACTTGAATAAACAACCGCGAACTCATGTACCCCCCGATCAGGGCCGACAACACTGCCAGCGCATACCGGTCGGGATCTTTGGCCTTCATTCCCGGCCAGGCCAGCACAAAATGCGCCTGCTGGATGTGTCGAGATTCCAGGTGGAGGCGTGCTTTAGCCAACATCCCTTCAGAAAGAAATGGCTTTACCGCCGCCAACCGCGCCACCCGATCGCCGCCATCTTTACTGAACAACTCACGGACCGTGGTCAGTATTTGGGGATCCTCCACCAGAGATCTTTTCCCGGCCAATACCAGGACCATATTCGGCAAGCCATACCATTGCCTCAGGAAAGCTCGAAAATCGGCGGCAGTGACACCTGCCACGGTTTCTTTGGTGCCGACCACATCATGCCCTAAACCAGACCCCTGATAGACCATACGGCCAAAAAGATCGCTGATATAGCGAGCCGGCAGATCGTGGTACATGTTGATTTCTTCGGCAATGACACTTTTCTCCCGCTCCACGTCACTGTCACGGATCATCGGAACCAACAACATATCGGACACCACGTCCAACGCTGTGCGAGCATGTTTAGCAGCAGCCTTCACGTAGTAACCGGTATATTCGTGGCTCGTGAAGGCGTTAAAGTCCGCACCCAAACCATCGACCGCGGCGGATAACTTTTGGGCAGTGGGATAACGCCTCGTCCCTTTGAAAACGATGTGTTCAAAAAAATGAGCAATGCCTTCTTTGCCTTTTGGCTCAAAGCGCGAACCAGTATTGACAATCGCCATTACGGTCAGCGATTCTATTCCCGGCATCGGCACACTGATCACTGGTAAACCAATGTCAAGCTGAGTCAGAGTTGGTTGCATGCTGTGCATTGTAACACGCCCGGCCTTATCCCCAATATCCGAACACTACCCGAATAATATTGAGTACCTTTTTTACTCTTAGTATTTTTAGAAAAAAGGCTAAAAAAGCTATAAATATGGCGTCAAAATATGTTCAATTCTGGCCGTTTGGAAAATAAAAAGTATTTTGAACTAAAACACCCCTCGTTCGATCTTTTTTCCCAAAACAGTCAGCAATTGGTTTATAAACTGTTTTCAAACGGTAACCGCGAGCCAAAATGTCAACCAAAAATGGTTGGTTTTAGAACGTAAGCGAAATCGAACTGACGAGCTAAACTTAAAAAAATTTTCAGTAACAAGCAGCAGTGACCGTCGAAATTGGACGGAGCGTGGAGCGGCCAAAACTGCTTTGTCAATCACCCGCCTACCAACCCACCATTTGAACACATTTCTACTCGAGGAAATTAGCCTGGTAAAGTACGTTGGTGGTTAATTTTTACTCACGCAAACCGGTTGACTGCACCCAAATTGTCTCTCCGTCAGTTGCCAATTCAATGTCACCCAATTGGTCGGTACGCAAAACCGCACTGCCCACAGCAGCCAAATTTTCCAACACCGATTGAGCTGGATGACCATAGCTATTTTTCCTACCGGCACTGATGACTGCCAAGCTTGGGCTGATTTTCTCGAGGAAAACCAGGCTGGAACTGGTCGCTGAGCCATGGTGACCGACTTTGAGCACGTCTACTTGAGGAAGTAGCCCACTGGCCACCAGCCATAACTCTCCTTTTTCCTCGAGATCACCGGTAAACAACCAGCTGGTTCGCCCGTACTCGAGTAAAAACACGATGGAGCGGTCATTTTTACTCTGTGCGGCCGGGTTTTCGCCTGGTTTCTCGAGGAAAGTGAGCCAGCCTCCTTCCGGCAAACGAACTGACTGGCCTAAAATCGGCTGTTTCAAGGCGGCGCCGTTGGCTTGTTCCTGCAAAATTGCCTCTTTTAAAGCCTGGAGAGTGGCAGTATCCTTATTTGTAGCTGGGAAAAACAGGTATTTTGTGTCATAAAGACCCAAAATTTCCTCGAAAAAACCGATGTGATCCTCGTCGCCGTGGGTCAAAATCATCACCTCAATCGTTCGATCCCACGCCGGCAGAAACTTTCCCAAACAGCCTAGCACTCGATCATCCTTTCCGCTATCAATCAGCACTTGAAAAAAGTCTTGCTGTATCAGAATAGAATCACCCTGACCAACATCACAAAAGATAACTTTTATTGATGAATCAGGCCATTTTTTATAGACAAAATAACCCAAAAAAGCCAAAATTGCGGCGGTGTAAAAAAGGCGTTTTTTAAACTTTTTCATGAAAAAAGTGCGTTTTTACTTCTCTTTTTCTACGGGTCAAAATAGCAAAAATACCTATAATTCCCGCCCAAATTGCTAGATATCGCTGCTCCAACCCTTCAGCCACAGTTTGATTAAGAAAATACCAAGGCTGCCACCAGGCTACAGCAGCTAAATAGAGCCGCAAAACGCCAGTCATCAGCGAGGAAGTTACCTCGAGTATCACTCGCACTGGCCAATATTGCTCAAAGAAAGCCAGGAGAAACTGTAACCCTGCCGCCTGGGTAATACCGCCAATCCAGGGTAAAAGCAGTGGGTTAGCCAGGAAACTCACCAAGTTGAGTGAGTGAAAAAACCAGATCAGCAGGGGAAAAATCAGTGCCTGAGCTGAGAGAGAAACTGCTCCCTCCTCGAGAAAAATGCGTGAAACCCTCTTTAACTGTGGCTCCCCATTTTTTGGCCATCCCTCCTGCCAAAAGAGCGATAAACGCCTAGAGAAAACCATAATCCCGAGGGTAGCCAGCACTGACAACCAGAGGGAAAGTGAGGCAACCAGGGCGGGTTGAAAGCTGAGGATAATCACCACTGACCAGGCTAAAACACGCACTCTTTGAGTCTTTTGGCCCAAAAACTTGAGCAGGAAAACCAGCGAAAACATCCAAGCCGCCCGTAATAATGGTGGTTGAAACTTGAGAAGAATGACATAGGTCCAAACAACTGCTAAAATGAGAGTAAGTTGCATTTTTCTCGAGAAAAACCGAGTTAGTCGACGAGCCGCACCGGCTACCAGAGCGACGTTAAAACCAGAGGCCACCAGCACGTGCAGCATACCGGCATTAGTAAAATCGGGATAAAAACTGGCTTCGGGAGATTTTTCTCCTAAAACTAAACCTCTCGTGAACTGAAGGTTATCTTGAGAAAAGTAGAGTTTAAGCACGTTAATTTTTTTAGCCTGGATTTCCTCAAGAAAATTTTCCAAGCGAAAAAACCGATATTTAAACAAAGCCAACCAAAAATTTAAAAGACTTTTAGATTGATTAATCAATCCTTTTACAGTAAAAACCTGCTTGTCAATCAGTCCACTTTGATTGCTAAATTTCAGCTCGTTTTGGCTTTCTACCAGGCTAAACATCTGGTTTTTTGACCTCTCCAAACATTCATAACAAAGTGTATCAAAGTAGGTATTTTCTGAGAGTGATTTTGAGCTATTTCGGTTTCTGTTCGCTAGCCAAAACTGATCTATTAATATTTTTGAAATAATTATGGTTAATATAAATAGTATTAAGTAAATCAAAAACATATTTTGTGATACTAGCCCGTTTTCTTTAAGATGAATGAACATTGAGTCTTTTTAAGCTATTTATAAGAGTGAGGCTAAAATCAACCTCAACTTTGCTGAAATTCGTGTCAGTTGCTGTTGAAAATTAGAGAGAAATCAATTCCTTTATCTCGTCAAAAATCCCCTCCGTCAGCACTTTTCTCACCACGAGCTCGTCCAGGGTGTGGTACGGCCTGTTTTCGATGATTTTAGTTGCTCTAGTCTCACCTATTCCCGGCAAAGTCTCTAGTGATTCAGCAGTAGCAGTATTCACCGAGATCTTATCGGCAACCGAGTCAACGGATGATTGTTCACTGGCATTGCCAGCGGTTGCCTGCTGCTCTGGCTTTTCACCGGCAAACGGCACGTAAATCTTTTGCCCATCCTTGACCGGATCTGCCAGGTTCAGACCTTTAACGGTAAAATCACGGTCTGCTCGTTGGGAAAAGCCGCCGGCCTTTTCAATCGCCAGGGCCACCCTGGAGCCAACTGGCAGCTGCCATACTCCAGGATTGACCACCGCTCCGGCCACCTCGACCGTCAGCTGCTGCTCCTTGAGAAAACTTTGTTCGCCTACCGCCGCCAAAACCTCAGCCGAGCACAGCGGCACCTCTGCTCGTTCCACCATCAAAACCTGCAGACCGTAGGCTATCCCGATGAGCCCTACGGTTCCTGAGAGCAGTTGGAGCGCCGCGCCCCAATTACCGCTGAAGTTTTTGAAGAGGTGAGCGCCCCACTGCATAACTTTACTATGCGGGTGGAAACGAACAAAAAATGTAACTTTTTGGAGAGGAAATTAAAACATCTCGGGAAAAAATGAATTTTAAAACATCAAAAAACCCCCGATAAAATCTGGGGGTCTTTGACTTTCCTAAAGCTCTGACTGGAACTTTAAGCGGCTTTGTCACTCCGCAGTTAAAGCGAATATAGTGTCGGAAAATTAAATTGTCAAGGTTTCATTTATGCCCTGGAGCTGCTGGAGGGACTTGCACCCTCTCCTACGGAGTGACAATTCCGCCGCTCCACTATCAGAGCTTCAGCAGCACCTCACAGGGCAATTTGAGTATGCCAACTGAAACTGAACGTTAAGTGTAACTTTGGAAAACTACTTTGTCGCAAAACTGACTATTTTGCCGGGAATGTAAATTTCTTTAACAATCTGTTTATCTTTGAGCCATTTTTCTACCCCAGCAAGCTTTCTAGCCTCAACCAAGATAGTCGTTTGATCCTCAAGCTGACCATGCTCGACCGTCAACTGCCCCCTCAGCTTACCATCCACTTGAACAGCCACCGCCACTCGCTCTTCCTGAGCGAGCTTGGCGTCAAATTTCGGCCAGGGTTGAACGTGAACGCCTTGGTATTGTTTGGTTCCCTTAACTGACACTAACTGCCCATAGAGCTCCTCTGCCATAAACGGCGCGAACGGGGCCAGCATCTTTATAAACATCACCAAATCCTGACTGGTTAGAGCCGTTTCATCACTGTCGCGAGCGGTTTTCTCCCAAAGATTGAGAAACTCCATCATCGCCGCAATGGCTGTATTAAATTTCAGCGCCGGAATATCGGCCGTCACTTTTTTGAGGGTTTGATGGAGTTTTCGTGCCAACGCCGGATCAGTTTGACTCGAGACTTTTAATTGGTATACAGCAAAAACCCGTTTTAAGAACCGTGCCACTCCCGCCACCGCCCGGTCATCCCAAGGCTTAGCCGCCTCCAGTGGCCCCATGAACATCTCATAAATACGCAAAGTGTCGGCGCCAAACTTACTAATAATCTCATCAGGATTAATCACATTGCCCTTGCTTTTGCTCATCTTCTTGCCATCTGGCCCCAGAATCATGCCCTGGTGGCGCATTTTGGTGAAAGGCTCGTTAATGGTCAAATACCCCTCGTCACGCAAAAACTTAGTGAAAAAACGGGCGTACAGCAAGTGCAAAACAATGTGTTCCGGACCAATAAGGTACAAATCCACTGGCAGCCAAGCTTTCAGTTGCTTGGGATCAGCAAAAGCCTTGGTATTGCGAGCATCCAAGTAGCGAAGGAAGTACCAGCTGGAGTCGACAAATGTATCCATGGTGTCAAACTCCGGCCGCCACCCCTTGCCATAGAGTTTCTCTGTGCGCGCCACAAATTCCTGGGAAGACTTGAGCGGCGATTCACCGGTCGGCTTAAAGTCCACGTCGGTGGGCAGTGTCCACGGCAGATGTTCCTCTTTTACCGGATGTGGTTTGCCGTCAGGATCATAGACAATCGGAATCGGTGCCCCCCAGTACCGCTGACGGGAAATCAGCCAGTCACGGAGTTTGTACGTCGTCTCCCAGCGTGCAAAGCCTTGTTCAATCATCCAGGCAGCCATATTCTCCTTGCCTGCTCCCCAGGCCTCTTGGCCATCAAACTGCCCAGAATTCACGAGTTTACCAGGACCCTCGAACGAACGCTCGCTGTTTCTAACCGCCTGATCGATCTTAGAATCGTCGTAAGAAACAACTTGCGTAATCGGCAAACTATATTTCTTAGCAAAGGCAAAATCACGCTCATCATGTGCTGGCACACCCATCACGATCGCCGTGCCAACTCCCATCAAGATATAATCAGCCACAAACAGTGGTACCTCTTGGCCATTGACCAGATTCACCACAGTCAAGCCAGTGTTAACGCCGGTTTTGTCTTTCTCACCAATCCGGCGCTCTTCTTCGGTTTTATGTTTGGCCTGATCAAGATAATCAGCCACAGCCTGCTGTCTGTCAGCGGCCACTAAATTACCCAACTTCAACGCCTCGAATTTCTCTGGCGCCATCACCACAAATGTGGCCCCATACACCGTCTCCCAAAACTTGGTCCAGACAGGCAGCGCTTGACTATTTTTTTTAAGGGTGAAATCAATCGTTAAGCCTTTGACTTTGCCTATCCAATTGCGTTGGTGTTGTTTGGTGGCCTCTGGCCAGTCAACCTGGTTAAGCCCGTCGAGTAACTCATCTTGATACTGCGTAATCTTGAAATACCACTGCTCCAGTTCCTTTTGGACCACCTTAGTACCGCAGCGCTCGCAGTGGCCCTCGACTACTTGTTCATTGGCCAACACTGTCTGGTCCTTGGGGCACCAATTGACTACACCGATCCCTCGGTAAGCCAAACCCTTTTTATACAACTGGAGAAACAACCACTGGGTCCAACGATAGTACCCAGGGTGGTTGGTGGCCAGTTCATTAGCCCAATCGTAGGAAATACCTAGCCGTTGAATTTGGCCGCGAAAAGTGTCAATCGCCTCCCTGGTGGTGACTGCCGGGTGAACGCCGGTTTTGATAGCGTAGTTTTCTGCTGGCAGACCAAACGCGTCCCACCCGACCGGAAAGTAAACATCCTGGCCGGTCATCCGGTAGAAACGCGTCAACATATCTAGTGCGGTCTTTGACTCCACATGACCAACATGGAGCCCAGAGCCAGACGGGTACGCAAAAGCAAATAAGAGATATTGCTTATTTTTTGGTAAGACAGCAACTTGATCTTGAAACAACCCAACTGTCGCCCAGTATTTTTGCCACTTGGCTTCTATTTTGGCGTGATCGTACTGCATTTTCTTCATCGTTCAGTCTATTTTAACTACCAACCACTAACTATCAACTATGAACTCTAAACTATTCAACTTTCTTTTTGTGCAAAACTGGTGGAAAAGTAACCTTCCATAAGTAACTTCGGCTATTATTCACGCATCATTACAAGGACTATAGTGACTTAGCAAAATCGGTCTTTATTACCGCATTATTCACGATTTATTACCGAATAATCTGGTACATCGATTAACGCAAAAATAAAAATATTGATATTAATACTATTTTGTATATCTTACTGTTTTTACTTTTCTTACATTTTCAAAAACCCGAAGTAACTTTCTAACATACCGAAAAAGAATCAGAAAAAAGAAAAAGAAAAACCAGAGTAAAAATAACCTTAAAATAAGTCAATCAAAAGGAATCAAACCAAATTATGAATATTACTTACTCTCTGGAACTTAAGTTTTGAAGCTGAAAAAGCAGTTCAACTCCGTTTGGAACTTGAGGAAAATAAAAATGTTGTAGACCATAATCCAGCTTTAACGCCGAGAAGAGCCGATCAAAGACTGAAAAGAAGCGTAATTTAGCTTGATTTGTGAGTGAATTTAACGAACTATCCCCTGTTAGCAAACTGTCAATCTCTTTGCTAATACCAGAGTAAGTCTCTGCAAGATCAGCTAAACCAAAATTTGAACCTATAATCTCCTTCTCATCTCCGAAGAGCCAATCCTTGAGCTTGACCACCATCACCCCCCCCTCATAGGTGTTATGCAACTCAAAAGTCACTCGATCCGGTAACTCACCCGGGTAAAGAAACATTCCTCTGGCTGCCGGCAGGGCATGAGTGCCGAGTAAAGTTCGACGGAGAAAGCGAAAGTTTTTATCTTGTTTTGGCGCTCGCAAAAAGAAGATCCCATACCACTCTCCTTTCCACTCACGCCTCGAAGGTGAAAAAACCGGAATTTGGGCCTCCAGTGCCCTCATACCGTGGGTCGTGATGCTGGCCAACGATTCGTTCTGGATTTTTTCCAACCGGATTCTTTTCCTAGCTTGAAGAAACGAGAGAATCGACTGCAAACCGCCTGAAGTTAAGTCCGGAGCAATCATGGCAAATTCAGCAGTCTTGACCCAACGAGCCGTTTTATCTGAGGGGTAAAGCCAGCTTAATAAGCGTTGAGCATTTTCTTTCATGGTAATCTTTATCTTTATTTCGCCTTACTTCTGCATCAAGACACTATTGCAAAATCAGCGACAAATATTTATAGCGCAAACTGGTCGTTTCTTTCATTTTTCCACATCTCTCTTTCCCGAAACTCCAAAAACAACACTGGGTACGAAAAAAAACCGATAGGCAACACTGAGCTAAAAATAAAGTTTTAATCTGATTTATAAGGCCTTTCAAGCTATGTTTTGTTAACATATTCTCCAAGCATAACTACAAATTACAGATTCTCGTTCACATAATACACCTTTTCTATAGACTTTCACAAGCCTCACTTGTTGTGAAAAAACGGCCGTGATCACCAACCTGAAACAGCAGCGGTGATCATTAATGAATACTTTTGATCTCTTTTCAGCCACTTCATGGTGAGTAAGGTGATCTCTACTCGAGGAAAAAGTGCTATTTTTTGTGTAAAACTCGCAACACAATACTCCCTTTGAAAAGCCGAAATTATAGTTGCAATAGACCTTCAAAAAACCATAAACTCAAGCCTGAGTTCGTGATCTAACACCAGTGTCTAAATCCTCTGGGTTACACACGAAAAAAAGCTATGCCACGGCAGCCTGCCCGCTCCACCCTCTCCGCCCGCGAAAACACTGCCTTTTCCACAAGTCAGTCGTTCAATACGCCAAACACCCAAACTAAACCCATTAATTTCGAGAAACTGCTGGAGAAATACCTTAACAGCTTAGCGGCTAACGGGACGGCCGACGCCACCATCAGAAATTATCGCAGTGATATTGCCCAATTTCTCTCGAGTGTACCGGATCAAAACTCCCTCAACTCTGGTGAACTACGAAAACAGCTTGTGGAAAAATTTCTCCTTTCCCAGAGAGAAAAAGGCCTCAGTGCAGCCACAGTGCGCCGGAAATTAATCAGCACCACCCAATTCCTGCAGTGGGCTGCCCAAACCAGTACCCCTCCTGCTCGGGCGACCACTCGATCAATCACTCAGCCAACTACTCAACTGACTACTCAACCGACCGCCTTACCTCAGAGTAGCCCTCTCCCCACCGTTCCGGCCGGAAAGCCAGCAGAAGTCTATCTCATTCCTCTGGCCATTGAAAAAGTTCTCAACCAATACCTGACTACGCTCAAATACAACTCGGCTTCTGACGCCACCATCAGAAACTACCGCAGTGACATCAAGCAGTTTGCTGCCTTCATCAGGGAAAAAACCATCGACACACTGCTGGTCCTCAATAACCTCAAGCGGTTCGCCCTCTCCCAGAAAGAAAAAGGACTCAAGGCGACCTCAGTTCAACGAAAGTTGACCAGTATCACCCAATTCGCCCTCTGGGCACAACGGCGTAAATTGATCCCGACCGCCAGCAGCGACTGGTCATCGACTGCCTTAGACAGTGTTTTTTTCCCTACCTCAGACAGCCCGATTGTGGTGACCGCTCCCACTCCAGACGAAACAGTAAAACTGGGCAAACGGAAACGGCTGAAAGAAGGCTGGTTGGCCGGCTTAGTGCTTTTGCTGTTGTTGTTTGGCAGTTCGATCGGTCTCTACCTAGTCCAAACAGTCCAAGAGCTGCGGCGTCAGGCCGCGGAGACCACTGAAGTCCCGACGACCGCTGCTCAGCAAATTGACTACTCCACCCTCACTCAAGTACTCGAGGGAAATCACGCCATTCCATTTAGCGGCAAACTGTATAAAGACACCGGCGAACAAGTAACAGGTACCACGGTGGCATTTTTTAGTCTGTTGGACGGACCGTCTGATGAGGCCGAGGTCGTTTGGGAATCAGGCGCTTGTCAAGTCAAGACCGATTCTCAGGGTATTTTCAATATTAACCTGGGTGGAGGCACCGGTAGTGGGACTGACAATAGTGAGTGTGGACCCCCACTCTCCAATGACGTCTACTACGGCGAGAGTAACCTCTGGTTATTGCCAACGATCGGCGGTCAACAACTGGCTCTTTACCCAGTTAAAACGGTTTCTTACTCCGAAGACTCACAGCTACTGGACGGCGCACCACTTGGCAACCCGGTCATCAATGAGTCGGTGCTCTACATGAATGACCAGGGTGAAGTGCTATTTGCTGACGAACCAACTTTCAATGTGCCAGCGGGAAATCTCACTTTGGCTGGCGAAAATCTGTATTTTGTGACTGAAGGTAGGGGCGATATTTTGGCAGACAGCAGAATCATCGCTCCGAGTGCCATTTTTGGCGGTGGTGAACAATCACCACTCATCCTACTTCAGGGCGAAGAGAGCACTGCCCCGCTGTTGGACCTGCGCGATAGCCAAGGTCAACAGTTAGGGGTGATCGATATCCAGGGTCGACTGGGGCTGGGCACCACCACCCCGCAAGGACTAATCGGACTGGGAGGTAACGGCGCCTATATCAGCGCCGATAATAACAACCTGGTTTTTTATGATACTGCCACCGGCACCGTCAAAACTCTCTCCGACTTAGCGGCCGGCGGCGTGGACACCAACTTCTGGTCTCAATCCGGCACCTCGATTTACTACACTGGCGGTCAAGTAGGAGTCGGCACCAGCAGTACCGAACAGACCTTAACTGTGGGCGGCAACATCCAGTTGGGCACCACAGACGCCGACCGATATATCTACTTTGACAATGGCACTAGTGCCAACAGTGGTATCCGTTATAACGCCACCAACGACAAAATCCAGTTTAGCCATGATGGCTCAACTTGGAGTGATTTGGGTACGACTGGGGTTACTTCGGTCACTAACTCCGACGGTACGCTGACCATCTCGCCCACCACCGGCGCAGTCGTGGCCTCACTCAATCTCGGCCACGCTAATACCTGGACAGCCACCCAAACTTTCGCCGGTCTGACCGCTTCCGGGACCGTCACTTTCTCAGGTCTGAGCGCTGGTGTCGACAACACAGTCCTCGTCCTCAACTCAAGTAACCAACTGGTGACCGATGAAATTGATAGTCGGGTTTGGGGAACTACCCTCGTTGACGGAACTGGGACCGCTGATTATGTAGCCTACTGGTCTGATACTGATACGCTGGCCGCGGAACAGTACTTGGCCACTGCCCGAGGTGGCCTGGGTGGGAATGTGACGGCCCTTGGGGCTGGAGAGGTGTTGTACTCGACCGGCACTACTGCCTATGACTCACTGGCAGCTGGTTCTAGTGGGCAACTCTTAACTTCTGGTGGGGCAGCTGCTCCTTCTTGGAGTAACATCGCCTCCCTGCTGACTGCTGGTGATGACATTGTCTTCATTGAAGACGGCGGCGATGTGGGAGTAGGCACTAACGCACCTGAACAAGACCTGACCGTGGCCAGCAACATTCAACTGGGAGTGACTGACGGAGACAGATATATCTACTTTGATAACGGCACACTCAGTAACGCTGGTTTTCGCTATAACGCCACCGGCGATCAAATGGAGTTTAGTAACGATGGTACCACCTGGACAGCTTTCAGCGACCTGACTTCCGGCCTGGTTACCTCAGTCAGCAACTCTGATGGCACCTTGACGATCTCACCCACCACCGGGGATGTAGTAGCTTCACTCAATCTCAGTAACGCTAATACTTGGTTGGCGCTACAAACCTTCAACATGACCTAGTAGTAGCCAAAACGAGCGGGAATGTTGGCATTGGCACTACCGCCCCTGATACTGCTTTGGAAATTAACCACGCCACCGGCAACAACCTGCGCCTAACGTACAATGACGCTGACGGTAGCGCTCTCAATTACACCGATTTTACCCTCGATAGTTCCGGCAACCTGACTATTAACAGTTCCGGCACCCAAACTACTGTGAGTGATACTTTAGTGCTGGGTACAGCTGGCGCTGGTACCACTGACAGTGTGATTGTCAGAGAAGCCGGCGGTGATCTGGCTGCTCGTTCTATCGACTCCCGAGTCTGGGGTTCAAGCCTAGTGGATGGTTCAGGAACGGCTAACTATGTCACTTACTGGTCAGACTCAAATACTTTAGCGGCCGAACAGTATTTAGCTACCTCCAGAGGTGGGCTGGGTGGAAATGTGACGGCCCTTGGAGCTGGAGAGGTATTGTATTCCACCAGCACTACTGCCTATGACTCCCTGGCAGCTGGTTCTAGTGGGCAACTCTTAACTTCTGGTGGGGCAGCTGCTCCTTCTTGGAGTAACATCGCCTCCCTGCTGACTGCTGGTGATGACATTCTGCTCCTTCTTGGAGTAACATCGCCTCCCTGCTGACTGCTGGTGATGACATTGATATTACTGGGACGACTACCGCCACGGTTGCCCTGGAGGACGATATTGATGTCAGTGCTGTTAGGGCTTCCTCCGTTAATGGCTTGTATCTGTATGACGATGGTGGCAACCTAGGCTTGTTTGTAGCTGACCAGGGTGATGTCGGCATTGGCACTGACACGCCAGACTCAGTTCTGCACGTGGATGTTGGTGCTCAAGATAAAAACATCAAGTTTTCCGCTGACGCTACCTTTAGTACCGGTTTGGATCTTTTTAGTGGCACCCAATACTCGCAACTGATGCAGGAAACGACTGGTGAGTTGTCCCTAAAAAACCGTAACCAAGACGAAAACATCCAGTTTCTGGTCAACGACGGCGGGGTACTCACTACCGCCATGACAGTTGAAGGTTCCAGCAGCGAAGTGGGCATCGGCACCAGTCTTCCAGAGGAAAGATTAACGGTCAGCGATAACATTCAACTCGGGATCACTGATAGCACTCGCTACATCTACTTTGACAACGGGACCGCCAATAACGGCGGCTTTCGCTATAACGCCACTAGTGATGTCATGGAATACTCCGATGACGGCACTACCTGGACTGCCTTTAGTGCTCTGACTTCTGGCCTAGTTACTTCTGTCAGCAATTCTGATGGCACCTTGACGATCTCACCCACCACCGGGGATGTAGTAGCTTCACTCAATCTCAGTAACGCTAATACTTGGTTGGCGCTACAAACCTTCAACCAACTCGCTGGCGATTGCTGATACCGATGTGGCCCTGACTGGTGCTTCAACCAACTTTACTGCCACCGGCAACTTCTCAGTCAACACCGATGATCTAGTCGTTGAGAAGTCAACGGGTGACATCGGGGTGGGTACAACCGACCCAAGTTCCAGATTAGATGTCCAAGACACCGGCACAGCCAAAGCCAACGCTGATCTTTTTGAAATCACCAACGATGTTAATGCTCTGGACATGGATGCCACCGAAACGAGTATTCTTTTCAACCAGTACTACTATGACGCTGTTACTCCGGCCGTCGCGGATGCTGGACGAATTACGGTCGGCACGGAAACAGATTGGACGAGCACAGCCACTACTCAGGATGCTTACTTGTCTTTCCAAACCGCCCTTGATGGTACCTTGACTGAGCGATTGAGAATCACCAGTGCTGGAGTATTTGACATTGGCACAAACACTTTCTCTGATGGTAATTTCACCGGTAACTGGAGCTTTAACTCCGGCAATCTCTCTGGTATCGCCAATTTGACCGCCAGTGGCACCATCGAGTTTTCTGGTCTTGGCACCGGTACTGATAACACGGTTGTTATCCTCAACTCGAGCAACCAACTAACCACCGACGAAATTGACTCGAGGGTGTGGGGCACTTCATTGGTCGACTACTCCAGCTCTACGGCCAACTATATTCCACTTTTCTCTGACGCTGACACGATCACTAACTCAGTCTTGAGCCAAAGTAGCGGTAACATCATTTCTGGTGGAGATATTCAACTATCTGACACTTACACCCTTGAGGTCGGCGGCCTAACCGGGGTGGCCTACAATGCCCTGGCCAACTCCGGTGAAGCCCCTGAGGAAGCCGCCATCTCCAGCGACAATGACCTGTATGTG
>Ga0075652_17_pt1 | contig 11539 bp, 9 predicted proteins | sample RifGroA1_FD_68397 | JGI IMG/M metagenome (GOLD analysis project Ga0075652, IMG submission 68397) | Microgenomates (Pacebacteria) bacterium GW2011_GWA1_46_10
AGATTTTTATATTGTTTCGTCGTCAACCCGGCCCAAGCCAGAGATATCTCATCTGTCAAAATGGCAAACTCCAGCCCCTCTTTGACGCCGCGGTTTTCCCACTCGTCAGTCAGGTCTTTGCGAATCTCGATACTTTTGAGCCGCTGGTTGATCCATTCCCGGCTGTATCCTTTTTGAAGGTAAGTTTTTAGAGCTCGGTTGATGGCGAGTTCGGGATCGGCGGTTTCCTCGAGTCGTTCATAACCGACACGAGCAAGCCAGAGCTTGAAAGGTTCGGCTTTGGGGGACGGAATAGATTGAACAATACGAAGCATAACTTGGGTATCTGCGGTATCAGTCAGGCGCATTTTGCCGTCAAATAGCCAGCATTTTCAACCGGTGACATTTTGTCACCACTTCGCTTCCTTCCAGTCGAAGTCTTTCTGCCAATTTGTTCCAATATTTACGAGCCCTCACAAAATCAGTTTGGTTTGTCAGCACTCCAATAACGTCGACAACAGAGAAATACCACAACTCTTTTTCGTTATCCCAGTGTCGGCGAATCTGGCTTCCCTGGAAAATAGCGATTTTCGGCTTTAGCATACTCAATTAAGTATATCAAAACCCGAAGGTGCAATTGGAATTTGCCTTATAGGCAACCTACGAGGATGATCCTTGAAGGTTTACTTGAGACTGGCGAGTGTGGCCTTGGTTTTGGCGTCCTTGAGTGTCTTGCCGGTAGTGCCGGAAGTTAGGTGATCGGCGATAACTTCGTTCCAGACAGCGTCGGCGATGTCGCCGGCTGAGGCGCCGCCGGCAGGGGTTTCAATATAGGTATCGGTGCCCAGGTCGCGGGTATTGGCGGTCGTGTTGTTGGTAATGGTGTTTTCCCCGCGGACCATGGTTCGGAGTACCCCGGAGGCAACATCGACACCATAGGCGGTGTTTTTGTAAATGAGATTACTCTCGATGATATTGTCGGAAATAGTGGTGCCGGAAAGGACGATGCCATTTTGGTTGGCGCTAATGATGCATTTGCTGATGAGAGCTTGACTGGTGGAGTTACCTAAGTTTATGCCGTCGCCAGTTCCCGAACCACCGCAATTTTCTAAAACAGAAGTCGAAAGGCGAAAACGGGCGGAAGAAGTGACGGCAATGCCGTGGCTGCGAGCGGCGCCGATCCAGCAGTCGCGGATGAGAACGTTGTCCCCGTCCACGGTAATAGCGTTTTGGGTTCCGGTGGCGGCGGTTTCGAGGTAGAAACCGGAAACTTCGACATTGTTGGCGGCGATGGTGATGGTCGGGGTAGTGGTGGTGGTAGGAATGAGTTTGGCATTGATGCCGGGTCCGTGGAGTTTGAGATTGGCGGTGGTGATATTGGGCTTTTCGGTGATGGTCACCGAGCCGGAGGTGTGCGAGCTGACACAGAAGATGGTGTCGCCGGCGCCGGCGGTGGTGAGGGTTTGGGCCTTGGCAAAAGTGAGAACGGCCAGGGTGGCGGTAGTGCCGTCATTGGTGTCGAGGCCCGAGGTGGGATTCCAGTAGATGAAACTGCCGACGGACTTTTGTCTACCCAAAAGGGAGGAAATAAGATAGAGAAGGTGGTCGTCGGAGGGGGGAGTGGCGATAGTGGCGGAAGATGACTGGGAAATGACCACCTGGGTGTAGGCGGTAGGGTAGATTGGGGTCATGGAGGCGCCGGCTAAGTCTAAGGCCACCAGGTTGCCTCCGGAGATGACACAGATAACTTCGGGGGGGTTGTCGGTACCGTCGCGGGCCTGGAAGGAGACCTTGGCGTTCTGTAGCTCGGCAGTAATTCCCACCTGGATACCGCCACCCAGGGCTTGTTTGCCAAAGGTTTTGACCAAAACAGGATAAGTGAGGTTGCTTGGTTCGTCTTCCCAGTCCTTGATTTGGTCGGTGAGGCTTTGAATAGTGATTTCGGTTTGGGGAGCCAGGACTTCAATTACCCGGGGACTCAAATAGGGATAAACTCGGATGGCCATACTTCGATTATAATTCAATAAGTTATGAAGCAGCAGCAGGCAAAAGTTTACTATCAGGCGGGGAATGATTTTCTGAAAAAAAGAAATTACCTGAAGGCGATAAAGAGCTACAAAGATGCGATCAAACTCTATTCGGGGTACTTCAAGGCTTATTGCAATCTGGGGGTAACCTACAAAAACGCGGGGCTTTTTCGGGAGGCCGAGGAGACCTATGAGAAGGCGCTAAAACTAAAGCCAAATAGCGGGGTGATTTTTAACAATCTAGGCAATGTCTATATGGTCACGAACAGACTTGCCGAAGCAAAGTTGTTTTATCAGAAAGCGATTGGAATTTATCGTGAGTACAAGGAGGCGTGGTACAACCTGGGTCAGGTCTACTATTTCACCGGGGAGACGGAAAAAGCAGTCGAAACGAGGGTGATGCTGGAAAAGCTCCGACAAATAGTTCGAACTAAAGGGTGTTGATGAAGGCTTTCCGCAATTTGGTCATGGATTTTCCGTTTAATATACATAAATGGGGGATTTGTCAATAGATCCGTAAGGTGACATGACATTCGTTACACTTCTGTCATCGCGAGGAGGCGAAAGCCGACGTGGCGATCTATTTATATGGATTGCCGCGGTCGCCTGAGGCGACCTCGCAATGACGGAGGGGCGTCATCGCGAGGAATTTCTTGAGGTTTTTACCCACTCAGTTTATGTAAAGACGGTGTCTTCAGTTCTAATGATAGATTGGGTTAGGCCAGTATTGTTAATAGTACCGGTAGTTTTGAAGGGGACAATTTGGGTTGATTGGGCGACGTCGACGTTTCTGGCTTCGATAACCACTTCCCGGTCGGCGACGTAGGTGAGGGTGACGACTTCTGATCCAGGAGTACCATCAGTACCTGTGTCTTCCCTAAAGTCCATATATGGGACAAAGAAAGTGTCGCTGCCGTCATAGGTGACAACGAGAGATAACATTTCGAATGTGTCGGCGGTGACGGTTTCGTCCCATCCGGCAGTGATCCCAGCATTGAATAGAGTGGTGATGATCTGGGTTTCGGAAGAAACGATTGTGACATAAGCCCAGCCACCTTCGTTATTGGTGCGGCGAATAATATCGCCAATTTTGATTCCCCAAGTCGAGAAGGTAGCGGCGGAGGCCACAAGAGTTTGACTATCTGAGCCGGCAGTAGCGGTTCCAGTTCTTTCAGTGGGCAAGACGAGTTGACCGTCGTTGCTGCCAGTGCCGCTAGTGTTATTAAAAGATGCATATCGATAGCGGTGTTCTTCACTGGCTGAAGTATCGACGACAATGAAAGTACCTGAGGTGGGCGTGTCGTTGGGGAAGGTAACGGTATCGACACAGTTCATGACAGAACCGCTTTGGATGTTGGTGGTGGCATGGCTGGTATATTGGGCTTTGTTGGGAAGAGTAGTCGAGCCGCTTTCGAGGTAGACTGCGACTCGGTCGCCGACTCTGGTGTTGCTGATCGTCAGGTTAATGGAGGTAAACGGTTCGCGCAGGGTGCCGACCCAGGTGGGGGTGGTGCCGGCGTCGGTAAACTTGATGTTGTTATTGTCAGCACTGCGCATTCCCTGAAGCCAGACACCTTGGGCGCCGAAGAAAGTGGTACCGGCGAGAGTTCCAAATGGGGCGGTTTTGGTAGCAGAATAGGCAGCGACATCAACTGCTTTGATGTACTCTTCAGCCGCTTTTTGAGTTATGGCGGTACCATCGCTGGTATAGATGACCCTAGAGGAACTGCTTTGGCCATCACGGAGGTAGTATTGGAGATAGCCGTAAATATCAGAAAGACTTCTGCCGGTTTCGTAAATTGAGCCGCCTTCGACGAAGACGGTATATTGGGCGCCGGTTGACTGAAGTGAGAATTCAAAGTTTTGACTGTTGTCATCGGTGAGGCCGGAGTCGCAGTCGACGGTGCCGCCGGATAGTTGAAAAGTGAAAACGTCGGCCGCATCAGGTTCGTTGGCAGAATCGATATTACCCAACATCATTGAAGTGGGGGCGGACAAACTATTGGCCCAGATCAAGATGCCGGATTGGGCCCCGACGTTGTAGGTAAATTTCTCGCCAAAGATCAGGTTAGAGCCGCCTACTTTGTTCGACGTGGTGACCATGCCGTTCATATGGGCGACGGTAACGTCATTGTAGCCGGAAATTACTGTGGTGGAGGCGGCGTCAAGGACTATTGATCCCGTTGTGGCGCCAGTAACGGTTTCCCCATTGCTGAAGTTTTTGTAGTAGGCGTCGCGGTTGGTACCGGTGACACCGGTAGGATCGTCTTGGGCGACGACTTTTTTGGCAGTAGCGTCAACTCCCCTTTGGAGTCTCTTGGCTCCCGAGGTGCCGCCAGTTAAGACCTGACCGGGAGTGCTTGGGGCAGTTCCTGTCGTCCAAGAAATATAAGTATCCCCTGGAACGCCATTGGCTAAAGCCTCTTGGACGGTGCCAACAAAAATGGGGTCGTTATCAGCAATAACACCCCTTAAACCTCTCAAGGTTATAACCCCGGTGGCATTTCCAGAAAATTCGGTGACGGCGGTCACCTCGGCGTACCAGGTAGGGGGGGTACCGGAGCCGGTACTGGTATTCTGAATAACGTCGTCTACGGAGAAAGAACCAGCATCTGAGGCGTCATAAAGAAGGTAATATTCACCTTTGGTGATGTTGACCTCGTCGGCTGAAGTTTCGGTAGCGATGGGGGTTCTACCGGAGGTGTTTAGCGTGGATTCAACGAAAGTGAAGGTATCTCCAGTTTGTCGAACAAAGGTTTTTATATTGCCGGAGTCGATGAGAGTGCCGCCAAGTTTGACCGGGATGAGGATATCGATAGAACCGCGGTCCCAGTTGGTAAAGGCGGACCACTCAGCGATGCGGACCCTGACGTTGTAGCCACCACCCGTGACCGGGTGCCTCTGGTAGACATATACCTGTGGGCTGACGTCGGATGGGAAGGAGGCAATGGTGAAGAGGTTGTGATAGATTTCGTCTCCGCTTTTGCTGCCATCTGCATCGACCGTGCCTGCACCAGGCCCAGCGCCGGTGGTAGCAATTGCCGAGCTAGCACCGATTGCAGCCGGGGTACCGCGGGTATCTCTGACCCAAATGCGGGCGCGATTTGCAGTGGGATAGTCGTTTTTGACTGACAATAGGGGGCCGACGGCGACGGCATCGTCGGTGACTTCAGCATCCCAGTCTGAAGAAGCGCCGGTAGTGAAATCGGTAGTTGCGGTAAGGTCCACCATGTAGACTGGGTCGGCAACTGTAGCATAGCCTGAAGTATCAATACCACCGCCGGTGAGGTACTGAAGGATGTTGCTGCCGTCGCCATTATCCAGGAACCAACCATTGACCATGGTGAACGAAGTGGGTGTGTTGAACCGGATCGGGGTCTGGTAGGTAAGGTAGCCAGGTTCGTCGAAAGTGTCCATCAGGTAGGAATAGAAGGCGACGGCGGAGTAGACGGTGGTGCCTGAAGTATGGCGGATGACCTTGGTCTTCGGGTAGATGGTAAAATCGTTTTGGATGGCCATAGTTTTAGTCTAGTCCTTTCACTGTAACATCTGGATTGAGCCTTTTGAAGTCCTTGATGGTCATAAAGTCCTTCCAGGTTCGGTTTTTTCCGACGACTGTGTACTCGACGTAACGATTGGTGCGCATTTTGCCGTTTTTGTCGTATTCGTCATGGGCAATGACTTTCAGGTCTTCTACCTCTCTGGCGGCATTGGAATGTAAGTTGTAGATGGTCATACGTCGATATCGTCGTTAAGGTTCTTCTTTTTGGCCGCTTGAACCTTTTCTCTTAGGGAAAGAGATTTGTTTAGCTCCTCGCCAAAGTCAACAATTGCCCCAACCTGGTGGTCGTAATAAGGGTAGTGGGTGAGTTTTATTTTCATGGACTTCAATGTTAAATATGAATGATTATTTTTTGAATTGCAAGTAGGGTGTTTTTAAGCGGCGACGGTGTCGACGGTCAAGACTACCGTTCCGGAGTAGCCGCTGGCAGTAATGGTCCCCGAAGTGGTGAGGGGTATGTATTTGGTCGCTCCGGTATTGGAACGAACCCTGATGGCCACCGGGAGGTTAACTCCATAGGCACTGTAGTTGTAGGTGGTCGAGATAACGCCGCTGGCATTGGTTTGGCCGTTGGAGATGGGGATGTCAACTAAGTCGTTATTGTCGGTATAGGCGATGGCTAGGCGGTGGAAGCTATAAGTATTGCCAGTAGCCCAAGTATTAGTTGCGCCCCCCTGAAGCGCTGAAGTGGTCAGTTCAGTTGCGCTCACTATCTCATCTACCACCGCCCAGGCACCAGTATCGGTCGTATTGCGAATCGTGTCACCCTCTTGGATATTTACGGTTGTAAAATTCCCAGCGGAATCTATTAGGGTGGTAGTGTTGCCTCCCGCATCTGCTGTTCCGGTGACCTCGGCGTTCAGAGTAAAAGTTTTCGTGGCCGAGGCCCAGCTAGCATAACGATATTCTTGTTTGGTGTTGGAGCTGGCGTCCCAGACGTGCAGCCAGCCAACTTGGGGAAGGTCGGCATCAATTACCTCATTGACAATGAAGTCGGCATCGCCGGCGCTGTTTCCGGCGTCAGAGGAGTAGTTCCACGACTTTCCTGCGGCTGATTTTTGGAAATATACCTGGACGGCTTGGATGGGGTTGGTGGATTCGTCAACCACGGTAAGGGCCACTGTCACTGACAGGATGACATTGGTTGACGAGCCTGCGCCGTTTCTAATGCTTGGCGTGTTGCCCCCGCTGGTTATGTTGATTGTAATCGCGCCGGCAGAGTCGTTGAAAATGGCGGCCCCAAGACTATTAATGTAGTGGGTTTCGGAACCGGTTGAGGTCAAGGGAGTTATGTTAGTGTTGTTGGTTGCATCAAGGGCAGTGGGATGAAAAGAGATTGTGCTGCTTGTAACATTGCGGACATAATAAGTCGTCGCGTCGGTTAGCCCCATATTGACAGCCCCACCCTGTTTCATGTAAATAATGGGGTCTCCCGTTGTATAACCGTGCCCGGTTTTGGTTACAACATCGGTTGTGGCATTGACATCATTAGTCGTATGAAAGCCAAAGACAGTAGGGCCAAAACTAGTGAAAGTATTACCGGTAAAGGCAAAGGGCGAGCCGGTGGTTGAAGTAATGCGGATGGCGTGGCCGGTGGTTGAAGAGCCGGTAAATGTATTGCTGGCAAAAATTACCGGTGAGGCCACCGAAGCCCACCTGTTGCCGGCTGTTACCCCCGTAACATTGATCGTAGAACCGCTAATAACGGTTGAGCTGTTTGTCGTTAGGGTGTCGTTTTCCGCCGGCACTACCTTAATGGTTGAATTAGTTATCGTAGATCCAGTCGCATCAATAGACTTACATGAGGAGAATGTCATCAGATTAAAGGTTGTTACATTCTTTAGAGTAACCTTTGCATTAATGACAGATGTTCCGGAGAAGTCCCAGGTTGCAGACGCACTGGCGGTCGCCGTGAATTCAAATCGCCATGAAGAATCCGACGAGATAACTGAGTTTATTATCTTACAAACATCACCAGCGCGGGCATCAAAGATTAGTCCAAGGTAGTCTGCGTCTACGTGCATGGTGCAATACGCTTCAGAGGCGAACGCGTTGGGCTCTGTCGTGAGCCGGGGGAATGTTAGAAGTAAAGCATCCAGACTAAGAAACAGTGCGCCATCGCCGCCAAACTGAATTGGCAGAACGCAGACGCCGGTTCGGATCAGTGGAATCGGGTAATAATAGTCAACCTTAAATGTGTTTAGAAATTCTGCATTAGTGATTGGAGTTCCAGAGGTGCCGCCGCTCAACTTCGGAACCCCGTAGGCAACAAGCTGATTGAAGTAGTCAGCGCCGACTCCACGAATCTGGTTCTGTGCCGGACCGGCCCTGGAAATCTCCGTAAGCGCAGTGTTACCCATGCTATAAGTTTGGGTTGCAGCATCCCATTGAAGAACAAATACATTGCGTTCGTTCTGATAAGTGTCGCTCGCCTGATACGCGCCCACGTAGTAGAACCGCTGACGGTAGGAGGCGTCCGTGAGGTAGAAAGCAATGCCGGCCAACTCACTTCGCGTACCCGTGTCAACATAGTCCCGTGCCGTACCGAAGGTATACGTCCCAATGATTAGTTTACCTGTTGGAGTATAAGGCGCGATTCCGGTGCCCAAGGTTCTGAATGTCCCGGCAGGCCCGGAAACTGTAGCCGAGTGAATTGCAGGAGTAGAGCTATACGAGTTATGAAATGGATTTCCACCGGAGTCGGCCAGTGCCGCTGCTGCATCATAAGTGCCAATACCTTCACTGGGCATGATCCAGCTTAGAATTGGGTTGGTAGTTGGCGCCGTGGTGGAGCGGATTCTCATCCAGTATCCTGTCACACTGTTTAGTGTTGAAGATTTCCATAGACCGATGATCTTACGATGTGCGGCAGGAGTTAGGTAGAGCGAAGTTACGGTTCCGACTACGTACGAATGGTCAATTTTATTTGTTAGTGTTGTGGTGACCCAATACTTCCAACAGATAAGTGAGGTAGATACTGTGTCCAAACTTGTCCAAGTCGAACCGTTTAAGACCTCGACTACGAAAACACCACCTACGCCCGTAGTGCTACACAAAAGAGAGATAGACGGAAATGGGGTGTTCATGCAAAACGCGATGTAGTCGTTTACCGCTGTCGTATTTGTACTATCAAATAGAGTTAGATCAGCGGTTGCGGCGTTGTTGGCAGCGGTAGTCACATCATAAAATGTGGTTAGCGAGTCGTCGTAGTGGAATACTTTCGTTGACTGTTTCAGACCCATCGCGGGCATGTTGGTGTAAAGTGTTGTATTCGTGGCATTGTTTACCTCACCACGGACAGAAGCCGTAATACCACGGAATGGCGACAGCATAGCAGAGTGAGTCTTGTCTAGATAGGCAGGGAGATACACAGGGGTGGCTGCATCACGGATGGCAACGGTAAAAGACACCGAGTTTTGCACTGTGGAAGCGTGGTCCTCCGTATAGAAATCCCATGTTCCGGATGCGCCCGTGGCCACCTGGGGAAGCATTCCAATACCCAGACCAATAGCGCCTGTGTCGTGTGCGCTTATTGTTCTGATGCCGGGGAATGGAGAAGGCGTAGATAGTGAGTTGAACATCGTCCAAAATACCAGCGCATTCGCATTAACTACGTCTACTGACGCCGCTTGGAACGGCGTTGCTGTGCCAGGATTGGCTCCGATAGTAATGCCGTTGCCATTGCTTACATCAATCGGCGTACTGGCATGTGCGCCCTCGATGTTTATCATCGTCGCCACCCAGGTGGTTGTCGTTGTTGTCGTCGCGATGGTGATTGTTTCTGCAGCGCTGGCTGCAATCTTGTAAAACCAACCAGCCCTACAAGCAGAGGTAGTCGTTCCGCCGGAAACGCTTTGTCCCCCTATTGTCCAACCCGTTGCTGATAGGGCATTAGCAACACCATCACAAACGGCAAATACCAATAGGAAATCACCGCTTACATGTTCAGGCAGCGGCGGGTCGATAGAAAGTGTAGCCACTGTCTCCACGAACTCTGTGATTCCTTTTATTCTAGCCATATTAATTCAGTCTAGGGTGTTTTGCCAAAAATCTCAAGCCAAATTTCCCATTCCTTAGCTCTTTTTTTCCAGGTGTAGCGGGTTCTTCATCGCTGGACTTGGCAAACGAAATCAGTGAGCCGCTAACGGGAAGGGGCGATGAATTTTGGCTATTTCCATTATCGGTCAAAGAAGTTTGGCGGGGGAGGGATAGTGTTTTCCGGGAGAGGGATCTGGATAAATGGTTAATATACGGAAGTTATCCCGGAGTATGGAGTCTGGAATCCAATGAAGAAAAATCAGTAAAGATAAAACAACTGGCGGCAAATTATTTATATAAGGACGTTCTGAAATTTAACGAGATAAAGAATTCGGAGATTGTCTTAAGATTATTGCAGGCTCTGGCTTTGCAAATAGGTAATGAAGTATCGTTTAATGAATTGGCCGGCACTGTTGGGGTGAGCAAACAAACAGTGGCTTCGTATATCGACTTGTTGGAAAAAGTCTTCGTAATTTTTAGTTTGAGGCCCTATTCGGGCAACCTTCGGCGGGCCTTAAACAAAAAAAGAAAAATATACTTTTTGGATGTTGGCATCAGAAATGCCATAATCAACAATCAAAATCCGATGGCGATTCGGGACGATGTAGGTAAGTTGTGGGAAAACTTTGTAGTGGCCGAGAAATATAAATGCCAGCTGGGATTGGGCTATAAGACGAACCTGTATTTTTGGAGAACGTATGAAGGACAAGAAGTCGATTTGGTGGAAGAAAAGGGAGGAAAATTGTTTGGTGTGGAAATTAAATATAAGCAAAAAAAGAGAAAGCAACCAAAGGATTGGGGAAAATATAATAACTCAAGCTGGAGCCAAGTGGATGGAAGTAATTTTTGGGAGTTTATCCAGCGTGCCTAGTCGTTGGTTTGCGGAGAGGAGGTTTGATCAATCACTTGGGGCGCTTTTTTGCGGCTGAGTTTTTCGTGGGTTTTGTGGGCCAGGCCGAGTTACTTGATCTGTTGAATAGATAATGAGGGTATTGGGCCGGTGAAGTCAATTTGTCTTTGGATGAGCCCCGTCAGCTCTGGTATTAATTTGGTTTTGGCGTTTACGGTTCCCTTCGGTGTTCTGGTGATTGTAATGTCATCGCGAGCGTCCACCAGCTGGCGGATCGCGTGGCGATCCATATAGATTGCTTCGTCGTCGTGAGTACACTCCTCGCAATGACGAGGGTAGACTGCCACTCCGTCAACTGGCGGATCGCAATGACGGATGTGGGGTTGTTTAATCCAGGTGTGGTAAACCGATATGGGGGGCGTCACGAATGACGATGGGTTGTGTATAATTGACGGGTATGGATAAGATGAGCAGAAGCGTGAAAGATGTTTTGGTGAGGTACGGGGCGGTGAAAATCGCTATTTTTGGTTCTGAAGCTAGGGGGGAGGCGGGGCCGGACAGCGATGTTGATATCTTGGTAGAGTTTGACAAGAAAAAAAAACTAAGTCTTTTCGATTTGGCTGCGGCGCAGAGTGAGTTGGAGAGAGAAATTGGAAGAAAGGTGGATTTGGTCACGAAAGTCAATAAATTCGTCCAAGCATATATTAGGAATGATTTGATACAAATACTGTGATCGATAGAGACCGCGTCTATTTAAGACAGATGTTAGAAGCGATAGAACAGGCTCTGGGATATATTCGGGGGAAGGACCTCTCCGATTTTCAGTCGGACCAAATGTTGCAGGACGCTGTAGTGAGAAAAATTGAAGTTGTCGGTGAAGCGGCCAAGCGATTGAGTGCGTTTTTTGTCGAACAGCATTCGGATCTGCCCTTGATTGAGGCAATATCAATCAGAAACAAGCTGATCCACGAGTATGACGACATTGATCCGAAAATCGTTTGGGATACCGTGAAGGAAGATTTGCCAAAACTGGCCAAGTCGGCCAGAAAATTGATAGATTAAGCGCGTTCCTAAAGGCGTTGA
>Ga0075652_15_pt1 | contig 10264 bp, 3 predicted proteins | sample RifGroA1_FD_68397 | JGI IMG/M metagenome (GOLD analysis project Ga0075652, IMG submission 68397) | Microgenomates (Pacebacteria) bacterium GW2011_GWA1_46_10
CGCATATGAACTTGCAAGCGAGTTCAGCCAATTCTATCGCGATGTCCGAGTGATACAAGACGACTCGTACAATAAAGGTGCAATCGAGCTCGCGCTTCTCGCCCAGTCCACACTCGCCCAATCTTTGAAACTCCTCGGCATCTCCGCGCCCGAGAAGATGTGAACGAAAAATACAAAAACACATCCTTTTTTCTAAAGACGAGACATGGTATATTACCAAAAATAGACAATTTACCTTTTTGTATTTGTTCTAAAAAATGATTCTTAAGAAAACTACTTATCGGACCATCAAAATAACGACGCTTTCAAGTGTTGTTTTTCTCCTTTCTGCTTTACACGTGAGCGTGGCATCTGTTACTCACGGTCCTTTCGTTGGTGCTACCACAGACACCACTTCAAAAATATGGGTGCGGTCCGATAGTGCGGCCACAGTTAAAGTAAACCATAAACTCACCACCGACACAGCTTATGCAACCAGCACAGGCACAAGCCTCATTTCCGGAAATGATTTTACTGGTACCGTAAGTGTTACTGGACTTACTGCAAGCACTACCTACGATTACCGCATTCTTATTGACGACGTTATACAGTCCGGCTCAACGGGACAGTTTAGCACTATGAAAACTGCCGGAAGCGCATGCTCATTTAATTTTGCCGTTGGGGGAGATATGGCTATTGCCTATACTCCATTTAACTTCTCTGTATTTTCACAGATCACCGCAAAAAATCCTGATTTTATGATTTTTGTCGGCGACCAGATCTATGGTCCAGAAACCGGAACACAATCTTCTTTTGAAACGTACCATAAAAACAATTGGGTGGATACATATTTTGCGACATTCGGGAAAAACCACCCAATGCGCATGATATGGGACGATCATGAGCTCGGAGTAAGCTCAACGGGCGATTGGAGTTGGGGAAAAACGGGGCAATATGCCGCAGGACGAGCCGCATTCAACGAATACCAAGCGGCTCTCAATGGAGACCCACTTGTATCGGGGGAACTCTACAACACATGGAGAGTGTGCGACACTGATTTTTTTATGATTGACGGAAGAACACACCGAAGCGAAGACACTGCGTTTGAAAGTAGTAATACCACAATGCTTGGCACCGCACAAAAAGAGCACCTCAAGTCGTGGCTCAAAAACTCAACAGGAACATTCAGATTCATTGTTTCTCCGTCGCCATGGCCGAATAACATTGCGGGGCTGGGTGACAGCTTTGAAACAGCACGGGTTGAACGGCAAGAGGTCTACGACTTCATAAAAGCTAACAACATACAAAACGTCGTTGTGTTTAGCGGAGATCAGCACAACGTCGTTCTGTATAAAACAGCACTTTCTCCTACAAACAATATTTATGAATTTAATGCCACCCCGCTTCTCAATGGTATTCAACGAGTTGGAGCCACTGAAAGTGCTACCGGTTCTTCAACGGTCGTGTGCACGAACAGCACCACCGCTAATCACTTCGGCATGGTTGCCGTTGACACAACTGTTAGTCCTGCGCAAGTGACCTTTAATGCATATAACGATACGGGAACGAACGTGGCATGTATCAATCAAACAATTACTGCGACGATGTTCAACCCAACCCCGGCAGTAATTTCTTCCGGGGCAAACCAAAGCTTTACTGTTGGCGATGGCACGACAGCAATCAGCACCGTTACGGTTACCGACGCTTCTACCGCAACTATTACCGCAACAAACGACATCCGCATTCGCATTCCCGCAACATTCAATATGGTATGGGATACCACTGATACTACCGCAACGATCGGAGGGGGAGCATCGGCAAAGGTGAGCAGTACGGTGAGTTATGAAAATAGCGGCAAAACGCTCGTACTTAACGTAACCAGTAATTTTTCTGGGAGCGATTCGATCACCGTTTCGGGATTATCTTTCAAAACATTTTCTGATGTATCAGTTCCTGCGAATCTTGCCTTAGACGCAGGAAATGATGCAGGTGGAGAAGCAACCGACGACAAAACAATCATTATCAAACCTGCAAGTGGAGCGGCACTCGTAAGCAGTGCTAACCAAGTGTTCAGCGTAAGTGACAGCACCACGGCAATCCAAACCATCACCGTGATTGACGCAGGAACTCCCACGGTTACTGCTGTAAACGACATCCGCATCCGCATTCCTGCGACTTTCAATATGATATGGGACACGACCGATACCACGGCGACAATCGGAGGCGGTGCGTCCGCGAAGGTGAGCACCACAGTGAGTTATGAGGATGGAAGTCAAACGCTCGTGCTCAATGTTACCAGTGATTTCGCAGGCGGAGACTACATTACTGTCTCCGGACTTTCGTTTAAAACTTTTTCAAATGTTTCAAGTGTCGATAATCTTGAACTTGAAACGGATAATGCGGGAGGAACAGCAGATACCGACAGTAAAACTATCCGCATCGTAAGTGCGACAACACGAGTGTGGGATGGTGGGGGCAACGACACCATTTGGTCAAACACTTCGAACTGGAGTTCAAACACCGTGCCCATAGCAGGCGACACCGTCATCTTTGATGGGACATACGTGGGAACAACCACCGTTGATGTAATTGCAAATAACCTCGCATCTATTACCCTCGACACCGGTTTTAGCGGCGGTGTTGTGGAGTTTCCTCCTTCTGTGGTTGGTGGCAGTACAAGCTCACTTACACTCACAGGGAATCTTACCGTGACAGAAGGGACAATGATCTTTGAAGGAGATAGCCACATTGACGGCGTGTCGGGGACTGCCGTAAACGATGGCACGGGCTATACCATCACCGCGGCAAGTATTACAGTGGGCACAAGCGGAAAAATATCTGCCGATGGGGAAGGGTTTGAGCAAGGAATCGGACCTGGGATGACGCTTGGAGATTCTGCTGGAGCGTCGGGAGGAAGCTATGGGGGACTTGGCGGTGCACAAAGAAATTATGCGACACGACCAACCACGAGTGCAATATATGGGAGTGCAACAGGACCACTTTCATTGGGGAGTGGGGGAGGGTATACGTTTACTAATAATGCGGGCGTTGAAAATGGCCGTGGTGGCGGTGGTGGAGGTGCGCTTAAATTTAATATATCCGGGACAATGACGGTAAGTGGAATAGTTTCTGCAAATGGAGATACAGGGACACAGCGTTATGGGAGCGGTGCCGGCGGGAGCATTTGGATCAATGGTGGTACAGTTGCAGGAGCAGGAACTATTTCCGCCGCAGGTGGTGCAGGTGCGTCTGCACTTGTGGGTGGTGAAGCTGAAGGCGGCGCCGGCGGCGGAGGAAGAATCGATATTTCAAACACGACAAACAGTTTTACCGGCACCCTCTCGGTACTCGGCGGTGCGCAAGGTATAAGAGCACAGCGCGGCAACGCAGGCACCATTGCATTTCCCTCCGCGCAACTTAGCAACTTCACCCTCTCAAACGCATTAACGTTGGGCAACGATATTTCATATACATTCGGCACATTAACGATCGCAAGCGGGGGGACGTTGACACTAGATAGCAATCCAGCTACTGGCGCTGGCACCGGCGGGACAATTTCTGCGACAACACTTACGATCAATTCTGGCGGTACACTTACGGCGAATGCAATGGGATATGAAGGGAAAGATTCTAATGGTCCTGGCAAAGGTGTCCAGGGCGTCCCCGAAGGAAGATCGTCAGGTGCCGGATATGGGGGAAGAGGCGGCAATGTTGGAGTTGCATACGGTACGGGTGTCGGGGGTGCAACATATGGAACATCCACTTCCCCCACAGCGCTTGGGAGTGGTGGTGGCGGAGCATCTACTGTCCACGGACAAGATGGAGGTGGCGCAATAAAACTTACGGTAACAGGAACACTTACCGTGAACGGTACACTTTCTGCGAATGGCGAAAGTGATACTAATGAATTTGGTGCAGGCTCTGGGGGAAGCATTTGGGTTTTGGGCGGGACTCTTACGGGGAGCGGCACTATTTCAGCAAACGGAGGGAACGGTCTTACTGGCGGCGGAGCAGGCGGCGGGGGGCGCATCGATATCGCAAGTACCACAAATAGTTTTTCTGGAACGATTTCAGTTGTAGGCGGCACCGAGGGATCTTTTTCCGGTCGTGGAAAAGCTGGCACTATTATTTTCCCCTCATCTCAACTTAGCAACTTCACCCTCTCGAACGCATTAACATTAGGCAACGATATTTCATATACATTTGGTACACTCACAATCGCAAGCGGAGGGACGTTGACACTGGATGGGAATCAAGTAACTGATAGCGGTAATGGCACCGGTGGAACAATAAACGCAACCACACTCACAATTGATTCCGGCGGTACACTTACGGCGAATGCAAAGGGACACAATTGCACATCAGGTCCATCGGGGGGTATGGGACAAGCAGGAACTTCAGGCCGGCATGGGGGCGGAGCGTATGGCGGAGCCGGAGGAGTTGGGTCACCCACCTACGCATCTCCTGCGGGTGGGGTGCCCTATGGAAGCACAACTACTCCTACTACACTCGGAAGTGCATATCTAACTCAAAGCGGTAACTGCAATGGTACTTCGCACGGCGCAGGCGCCATCCGTCTTGTGGTAAGTGGAGCGCTTACGGTGAACGGAACACTTTCTGCAAATGGAAGTACGGGGGGTGCAAGCGGAGGAAGTATTTACACAACGGCAGATACACTTGCAGGAAGTGGAACAATGTCGGCAACAGGAGGAAGTACTGGAGATTCAGAAAGTGGTGGAGGTGGAGGTGGGCGCATCGCACTGTACTACGCAACAAAAACATACAGCGGAACTCCTTCTGTTGCCGGCGGCACGGGCTATGCAACAGGCAGCACAGGGTCTCTTTATGAAGAAGTCACCAACAACACTCCTTCCGCAACACTTGATAACGACTGGAGTACCTGGCAAGGAGGAAACATTACCGCAAACTACAATCTCATTGACGCAGATGGAAATACTTCCAATATTTCACAAACCGCAAACTCAGGAATCGAATATTCAACCGATAACACTACGTGGGCTGACGCAACTGATGGTGGTGGCGCATCGGAAGGATTGACTGGCCTTACCGCTACTACATCACCAGGAACGAATCACGTTTTTGTGTGGGCAAGCGGTACGGATCTTGCATCCACTGAAGACAGCAGTGTATACATCCGCGTCCGTCCCAACGATGGCACTGCGAATGCAACTGCATGGGCGACATCTACCACATTCGGTATCGATAATGTTGCACCGTCGGCAGTCGGTGTTCCAACATTTGGAGCACTTACCTCAAGTTCTATTGTCGTTACTATGCCGACAGTGGTGACAGAAAGTGGTTCTGGCACGTCAACATGGCAAGTGCGTCGCAATAGTACCACCGTACTTAGCGCCGTGAGTACTACCACAACATCAGTTACCGAGTCATCGCTTTCTGCCAACACGCAATACACTTATGACGTACGGTTTACTGATATGATCGGCAATACATCAGGGTATGGTACGAGTGCGACAAAATATACCGCCGCGCCGACTCCTTCAGGGCTTACTGCTTCTGCAGGTGCTTCATCAGTCACGCTTTCTGTTTCATCGTTTACCAACAGCACCACAGGTTCATCGGGATACTATTTTGCAAACAACACCACGGGATCAAATTCAGGATGGATTCAAACAAATAGTTGGGCAAACACCAGTCTTACGTGCGGACAAAATTATAATTATTCGGTGAAATATCGTAACGCGGAAGGCGTTGAAACGGCTACCATCACCGCAACCGCAAGCCCAAGCGCGTGTGGCGGGGGAGGAATATTTGGACTCATTACAACGCTTCCCTTTAGTGTTCAAATTCTGCCGGTGGTAAATGCAACCACCCCGTCTTCTTCGGCAGTAACTCAACCTTCATTTACAAATTTTAATGTATTCATATTTACTAAAACACTCTCATTTGGGATTATTGATACCGAAGTGAGAAGACTCCAAGAATTTTTAAGAAGAGATTCATCTGTGTATTCCGACGGGCGGGTTACCGGATATTTTGGGCCGTTAACACAAGAAGCGGTGCAGAATTTTCAAAAGAAATACGGCATTGTATTGGGTGGAACTCCTGCAACAACCGGATATGGCATAGTAGGACCAAAGACACGCGCTAAACTCAATGACCTTATGCATCAAACTCCTTCTTCTATGGCGGGAGCACAAGAGATACGAGCACAGATCGAAGTGTTACAAAAAACACTTGTGGAACTTCTTGTTAAACTTGTGCGGGAGCTGGAAGTGCAGAAAAAACTTCTCAATACAAACTAATTTTAATGTCTCGGCATCTCTGTGCTGGAAATGATGTAGATTGTGGTTAAATAGCTTACTTGATTTTTAAGTCTATTTCGACTAGTATCTCCAGTAGATAATGAGCCTGATGGTCGGGCTCCAGTCGTACATTTCCAACACTATAAGGAGACTTCGATGAGCAAAAGAAACTTTCGTGAAATGCTTGAAACCCAATGGTCTCGTGGCAATTTTGTCTGTGTCGGACTCGACCCCGAGATTGAGAAATTACCCAAGCCATTTCAGTTCCGTCATACAGAGTATTCTCCACAGACCGTTGAGTCGGAGTTCGTGGGATTTTGTGAACACATCGTCCAAGCGACTGCTGATCTCGTGTGTGCTTACAAGCCAAACTCTGCTTTTTTCGAAAGACATGGTGAACAAGGCTGGCGAGCACTTCGTCGGATCATCGCGGTAATTCACGAAATCGCCCCGAATGTCCCGGTAATCTTAGACGCTAAGCGCGCGGATATCGGCAATACCAACGCAGGCTATGTGGATGCGGCATTTGGCTTTCTACAAGCGGATGCGATTACCGTTCATCCATATCTCGGCCACGAAGCACTACAACCATTCCTGAATTGCAAAGACAAAGGCATCTTCGTTCTCTGTCGCACATCCAATCCGGGCGCAGGTGAGTTCCAGGATACATGGAAGAGTCTTGCTACCATGGAAGCCGGAGAGAAACGCGAAGAATTTTTGCGTTTCGAGAAAAGAATCGGTGATCAGCTTCATGCCGGAGGAGTTCCGTTGTATCAGTATGTGGCATTTCGTGTCGCTGAATACTGGAACAGGAATGGAAACTGCGCAGTCGTTGTCGGCGCTACTTATCCGGAAGAACTTCGGGGAGTGCGTCGTATCGTCGGTGATATGCCGGTTCTCATTCCGGGAATTGGTGCGCAAGGCGGTGATGTGGAAAAAACCGTTTCCGCGGGAAAGAACAGCCGTGGGCAGGGCATGATTATTAATTCTTCGCGTGGCATCATTTTTGCCTCTAAAGAATCAGATTTTGCGGAGGCCGCTCGGCGTGAAACAGAAAAGCTTCGCGACATAATCAACCAATATCGCAACAACTGAAACGAGGAGAAAACCATGTCCGTAAACCAGGAAGAAGTTCGGAAGATTCTCAGCGAGGCTAGAGCGGTCATCACCAACAGCCATGTCGTCTACACGTCCCGCAAGCACGGCTCGGCTTACATCAACAAGGACGCGGTCTATCCGCACACCATGGAAACGTCGCGTCTTTGTAAAATGATCGCCAGGGAATTTTCTGGCGACAATATAGATGTGGTGATTGCTCCGGCGGTCGGCGGCGTGATTCTGTCGCAGTGGACAGCACACCACCTTTTCTCGTTAACCGGCTATGAGGCGTTGGGCGTCTACGCCGAGAAGGAAGTCGCACCGATTCCCGATCCGGAAAACAAAGGACGAGTCTGCTATGTCGAGACCGGAAACTTCGTCATCAAGCGCGGCTATGACAAGCTCGTCGCCGGAAAGCAGGTGCTCGTGGTGGAAGATATTATCAACACCGGCGGTTCCGTCAAGAAAGTGATCATGGCAACACGCAAGTACGGTGGTACGATCGTCGGCGTCGGTGCTCTCTGCAACCGCGGAGGTATCACGGCGCAAGACCTCGATATCCCGAAATTAGTCGTGCTCATGGAGGTAAAGCTTGATGCGTGGGACGAGACGGATTGCCAGCTTTGCAAAGACGGCGTCCCCGTTAACATGGATGTCGGCAAGGGACGCGAGTTTTTGGAACGAAAACGACCATTGTAGTACAAAATGTAGTTAAGGGGCTACCACTTCTCAGTGGCAGCCCCTTTCTTTTTGCAATAAAGAGAAAAAATCGTTACTATAGGGAGATTATTATGAACCAAGAAAGTAAAAAACTCACTATTGCTGAGCGTGAAGAAAAAACACTCAAATTTTGGTCAGAAAACGGCATATTTGAGAAAACGCTCGAAAAAACAAAAGGCAAAAAAACCTTTGTGTTTTACGATGGCCCTCCATTTGCAACCGGCGCGCCGCATTATGGCCATCTTCTCACAAGTTTTATGAAGGACGTGATCCCGCGCTACCGCACCATGAAGGGCAATTTTGTGCGCCGGGTGTGGGGATGGGATTGCCACGGACTGCCACTTGAAAATGTGGTTGAAAAAGAACTTGGACTTGAGCACAAAAAAGATATCGAGAAATTCGGTATCGAGAAATTCAATGAAACAGCGAAAGTGAGTGTACTTCGTTATGACGCGGATTGGAAAAAGATGATTCCCCGCATCGGACGATGGGTGGATATGGAGCATAGCTATAAAACCATGGACGCTTCATACAGTGAATCCATCTGGTGGGCATTCAAAACACTCTACGATAAAAAACTTATCTACAAAGGATTCAAGTCGATGCATATGTGTCCGCGATGTGAGACGACGCTTTCGAATAATGAAGTTGCGGATGGGTACAAAGATATCACCGACATTTCTATCACCGTGAAGTTTGAACTTGTTGACGAGCCTGGAACGTATGTGCTTGCGTGGACGACGACGCCATGGACACTGCCGGGGAATGTGGCGTTGGCGGTGGGGGAGGAGATTGAGTATGTGAGAGTGCGGGTTTCAAGTAAAAATAAAAAAGTATTTTTGATTTCCGGGAAACATGCATGGGCATCCATGAATTATTTCCCAAGCTTAAAAAAACGATTAGAAAAAGAAGGATATAACGTCACGATTATTGACCATAAAGATAGTAAAAATCCACAGCTTGATGAAAATATGACTTATTTGAAAGCTTTTGATTTTTCGGGTGCCCATGTGGTGACGCACTCATTGGGAGCCAGTACGTTCCTCAAATTTCTCGATGAAAATAATACTTTCATTGAAACGCTGACAATGATAGCACCTTCATATCCAGGAAAGTCATTTTCTTCGACTAACCCGAAGTGGATTAAAAAATCTGGCTATATTGGTTTTGATGTAAATTTTGAGAGTATTAAGAAAAAAATTACAAGAGCAATAGATATCGTTTATTCGGTTGACGATGAGATTATTCGGATTCAGAACTTTGAGTTATTGGGGGAAAGACTCTGTGCTAATATGCACAGAGAAGATAATAAGAAGCATTTTTTTGCAAAGGAATATACTAATGAGCCAAATTTCGTAGTTAATTTGGGCGAATACTACATTCTTGCAAAAAACCGAGTTGCCGATGTACTTAATAGTGAAGCATATGAAATAATAGAAGAATTTGCCGGGAATAAACTTATCGGCAAATCATACAAACCACTGTTTGATTACTACGCAAACGATCCCAAGCTTCCAAATCGCGAAAATGGTTGGAAAATTTATCCTGCATCGTTTGTCACAACAGAAAGCGGAACAGGGGTGGTGCATATTGCGCCCGCATTCGGCGAAGATGACCTTAAGCTTGGAGAAAAATACGATCTCCCGTTTGTTCAGCACGTGCGGATGGATGGAACATTTGCGCCGGAAGTTAAAGATTTTGCGGGAATGCCCGTGAAGCCGAAATCTGATGATGAAAAAACGCGGCTCTCCGCAGATATCGCCGTCATTAAATACCTCCAGGAACACAATACATTTTTTAATAAAGAAAAAATTGTCCACTCATATGGACGTTTCGGCAAATGGCTTCATGGAGCGCGCGACTGGGCGATCTCCCGCTCACGATTCTGGGGCGCGCCGTTGCCCGTATGGGAATGTTCTTCTTGCAAAAAAATTCACGTAGTCGGCTCTATACAAGAGCTTCAGGATAATATGGAAGTACCAGGGAATCGGTATATTTTAATGCGTCATGCACAAGCGGAGAATAACGTACATGCTGTAGTTAGCAATGATCCAAGAAATGGTTCAAGGCTCACGGAAGAAGGAAAAAAACAGGCAATAAAAACAGGGAAAGGTCTTAGGAATAAAAAGATCAATACTATTTACTCATCTGACTTTTATCGAGCACGAGAAACAGCAGAAATT
>Ga0075652_19_pt1 | contig 7122 bp, 8 predicted proteins | sample RifGroA1_FD_68397 | JGI IMG/M metagenome (GOLD analysis project Ga0075652, IMG submission 68397) | Microgenomates (Pacebacteria) bacterium GW2011_GWA1_46_10
TGATTATTTGTCATGGTTCGACTTCGCCCTTCGACTCCGCTCAGGACTTTGCTCACCATCTTCGATGACGATGGCGGTGGCGGGTAGGAGAAATAACAGCAGCTGCATGATGACGACGGAAAATCCCCAGAAGTTGGTCACTATTATGCTGGCCCATCCAGCAAATAGTGCAATTTGAAATTTGAAATTTGAAATTTGAAAAACTCTAGCCATAGCAATGAGAAGGACAATATAGCTTCCCAATCCTAATATTCCCGTGGTGGCTAGGTAATTAAGGAATTCATTGTGGGCTTTGTTGTAGAGCAGTTCCCATTCGGAGGTTTGATTGTGTTCGAGAGGGCGGTATTGATAGTAGGCCTGGGCGAAAGTTTCAGGACCGGTGCCAATGAGGAAATTTTTGGGGTTGGCTTGCCAAATCCGTAGGGCTCCGGTCCAGACAATTTTTCTGATAGTTCCTGATTCAGTTCCGCCAGATTCCAAAGCAGGTCCAGTGCTAGGGGCTAGAGGCTGAGTGCTAGGTAGTACTAGATCGCGGATGGGGTTGGGAACTAGTAGAACCAGGATTAAGAATAAGGAATTAAGGATAATAAAATTTCTAATTGACCTAATTTCTAATTTACCTAAACTAAGACACCAAAAGACGATTGACGAAATTCCAAATGCCAGAAGACCGGAGCGGGATTTGGTAAATAACAAAGTTAAAAACAATGAAATGAAAATTCCAAGGTTCGTCCAATACCTCACCCCTAACCCCTCTCCTAATTTAGGAGAGGGGGAACGGAAGGGGGTGAGGTATGAAAGCGGTACAAAGATTAGTGCTACTATGTATGCTGCCAGCCAATTGGGTTGGCCGAGTGTGGCAAAGATCCGGGTTTGCACATCTTGGACCCAACAGGAGACATTAAATGAGCCGGTGGTTAAGAGGCAGGAGACAGAAACTCCGAAGTGCTCTAAGCTGCCATAAATAGCTACGACGGCAGCAGACCACAGCGCACAATGCACAGCCCTCAAAGCCGATTTGGAATCCATGTTCGAGACAAAAGCCCAATATAATAAGGAATAAGAGAGAAGAGATAAGAGACCGCCGTTCCAGCGGGAATAGTAACCAAACCAGGAAACGTGAGGATCGATAGAAAATAAGAGACTAAGAGATTGAGTGATTAAGAAGATTAAGATGGGCCAATCTAAGAGCGTATGTTTGAAAATAAATTTCTTTTCTAAAATGCAGCGGATGGCCCAGGTGCCAACAATAAGGGTAGTTAAAACATAGGTAAGAATGAGCTTGTTAAACTCAAAGAGTTCAGAAGTATTGGAGAGCCAAACCAGGGGGACGAAGATAAATAATAGAAAATAGAAACTGGAAATTAGGCGTTTTGGCCAAGACATGAAATCAAGTTTACACTATTTTCTAGGTCGATTGATTTTGGAAAACATAGCCTGTAAAATTTGCTGATGACGGATAATCCATACGGGATGTTTAGAGAGGGTTTTAGGGGTTCGAGACAAGAGAGGGGTTACTGGTATCAAGTAGATTATCTTTTGACAAATATTGGGAAGACAGCGGAGAGTATAGGACTACTTCCTACCGACCTTGTTCATATAGGTGGGATATCGATCTTTTTTAGGGGGTTGGAGGTGTTTGGCGCCTCCGCCGTTAATAATTCTAGGGGAACAGAGGATTTAGATATAGTGTCCTGGAGGCCTGGTTCTTTCGACCAGTTGGCGGCAGAGATGAAGGCGAGAGGAATAATTGAAGATATTCAGAAAAGACCTGCTCCTGGCTTGAAAGATAAGTTTTCCTACGACATAACTCTGCCGACAGGGAACAACGTTGGAGTTAATAATGTTGTGCCCATTGATTTATATACAGGTCATAATTCAATAAGATTTAACGATAGAGTTATGACTCCCGATGCAATAATTATCGATCCCCCTGACGTGCTTGGTTCATTGCAGAGGGAGCGAGGTTTAGTTGTAGTGCCAAGTGTTCGTGATACTTTGGCTGTCAAGTTGGATATTGTGGACAGCTCGGGAGTTGGTTTGAGAGAGAAGGATGAGATAGATATTTTATGGATGCTGGGGATAATTTCGAGGTCGGGTTTAAGTTTTGAGCCAATTCTGCGAAGTATTATTGATAACGCGAATCGTTTGTGGGGCTTTGATAGATCGTTGTTGAGGTTGGGGGCGCTAGAAAATCTCTTTTCTGAGGCAGAGAAGAAGACGGTTATAAATAGGGTTAGTAAGGAATTGGCAAGAGACGCGTTGCGAACTGTTCGAGATATGAAGAAACGATTTGTGGATGCGGTAGGTTGATAGCAGTTTGGGGTGGACAAAATCAAGAGGGAAGATTATATTGCGAGTGCTATGTTGGATTACTTTTTTGGCTTACTTTCGTCCTCCATATCTTCCCTTTCACCTTTTCAATACTGTTCGTATACGGCTCAGGGAGCGATTATTGGCGGACATCGAGGAGACCGGAGGGGTGACATATGTTAGATTATTTATTCGGTCTTCTCTCGTATGATGTGGGGATTGATTTGGGGACTGCAAACACACTGGTACATGTGAAAGGCAAAGGCATTGTAATCAGGGAGCCGTCGGTGGTGGCTATGCACAAAAAAACCAAGCAGGTGTTGGCCATTGGCGAAGAGGCCAAAAAGATGTTGGGACGTAATCCGGCCACGATTGAGGTCATCAGACCTCTAAAAGACGGAGTGATTGCGGATTTTGATGCTACAGAGGCAATGCTTAGGCACTATTACGGGTGCATGAAACCGGCCATGCAATCCCTCGGATACCCAAGCCCCGGGTAGTAATTGGCATCCCATCTGGGGTAACGGAAGTAGAACGAAGAGCCGTGCAAGAGGCCGCACTGTCTGCAGGAGCCAGGCAGTGTTTTTTGATTGAGGAACCGATGGCGGCGGCTATTGGAGCTGGATTGCCAATTACCGATCCGGGAGGACTTTTGGTTGTAGACATTGGCGGAGGAACCAGTGAGATTGCGGTGATTTCTTTGGGGGGAATAGTTCTTAATAAATCATTGCGGATTGCCGGAGACGAGCTGGATGAGGCAATTACGCATTATACGCATTACATGAGGCTTAAATATAATGTGTTGATAGGAGAGAGAACCGCGGAGGAGATCAAGATTACATTGGGCAATGCTCATCAATCTGCCTTTAAGGGAACTGACAAGGTGATGGTGATTAGAGGAAGAGATTTGGAATCGGGGTTGCCAAAGTCCATAAAAATCACGGCGGCAGAAGTTAGGGAAGCCATGTTACCAACTTTAAGAGAAATTACTGGTGGGGTAGCAGATTTGATTGAAGAGACGCCTCCAGAACTAGTATCCGATGTGCTAGAGCGAGGGATTGTGATGGCCGGAGGTGGGGCACTAATTGCCGGGATTGATAAGCTGATGAGCGAGGAAACTAGAATGCCGGTGTATATTACCGAAGATCCCATGACGGCAGTAGTCCGGGGCTGCGGAATGGTTTTGGATGACGCCAAGCTTTTGAGTAAAGTTAGGGTTGTAGGAGGGCTACGGTAGTCGTATATTTAGAATATGGCAATTGATTGGGTATTAATGATGGCACTTCCCTTGGTGGCTACCGCAGCAGCCTGGATATTCAATCTAAATTTTCTTTTGACTACTCTACTGTATTTTGGAGTTCCCGCCCTATACTTATCTTTGCGGAAGCCGAAGTTAATAAAGAAAACTTTAATGTTTTGTGTAATGTTTGCTATTCCGCTTTGGGTAATTTTTGATCATTTGTCTTATTTGGATCGATCATGGTTTGTGCCAAATAGTGCATTAAGACTACTACGGAATAGTTTGCCGATTGAAACTTTGGCCTGGTCGTTTACTTGGATGTATTTTGTAATTGCCTGGTGGGAATTTTTTGTAGATAAAGGAAAAGACAGAGTGAAGTTTCCTAAGAGGATGAAATATTTGGTGGCTTTTGTGACAACATTGTTGATTGTGTTTGGTATGTTGTATTTGATAAGGCCGGCCTTACTGCATATACCCTATTTTTATGTAAACTTGGGCATCTTTTTTATTTCAGTGCCAATAGTTGTGGTCTTGGTTCATTCACGAAGATTAATTTGGAAGTTTTGGCCATTAGGAATATATTTTTTGATGGTAGCAGGGTTGACCGAATGGGTGGGATTAACGCATAATCATTGGGTTTTTGGAGGCACAAACTATTTAGGGGGTTTAAAATTGTGGGGAAGTTTCTTGCCCATTGATGAAATTATATTCTGGCTGTTATTGGGAGCACCAGGTTTAATCAGCTGGTATGAAATGTTTGCTGATGATTGGCAATGATTAAGTTTAAGCCGGGAGTATCTTTTGGGGATTTTGTAGTGACGGATGTGATGACCAAACAGCCCAGGGAAAAGACGGAGATGCCGATTGATTACCGCAGAGGATTGGTAGTATGGCTGGTAGTACTGGCGGCGATGGGACTTTTATTAATGCGCCTGGGGAGTTTGCAACTTATCACTGGGGGAAAATATCGGGTATTGGCAGCTGGCCATGTAGTAGGGTATTTGGGTGAAATAAATGAGCAGGAAGTAGGACTGTTGCGCGAGCAGGGCCAGAAATATGAGATTGGCAGTCAAATTGGTAGATCCGGATTGGAGCAGGAATACGAAGATCAATTAAGAGGAATCGATGGCGGTCAGCTGGTGGAGGTGGATCCGCATCAGGAAGTGGTACGCAATTTGGGTAAATCTGACCCCAAACCAGGAAAAGATCTGCAAACAAGTTTAGACGCTAATTTGCAAACGGTTGCATACACTGCTCTGGCGGGGCGAAAAGGGGCGGTGGTGGTAGCCAATCCTAAGACAGGAGAAATTTTGGCCTTGGTCTCTAGCCCCGGTTTTGATCCCCAAAATATTAAAAAATCTTTAAGTGATACTAGTATGCCGCTTTTGAACAGAGCGATTGGAGGGATTTACCCCCCCGGATCGACTTTTAAAATGGTGACGACCATTGCGGCCTTGATGGAGAAAAAGGCAGACAAAAATTTTACATATGATGACAAAGGGGTCATTAATATTGGCAGCTTCGCGTATACCAATTGGTATTTCAATCAATATGGCAAGACCGAAGGAGTGGTGGGGTGGGAAAAAGCCTTGGCCCGGTCAGTGGATACTTTTTTTTACAAGGTAGGAGAAATGGTGGGACCTGATCTGATGGCCGCCTGGGCGAAAGATTTAGGAATGGGAGAGAAAACAAAAATTGATTTGCCGGGAGAAGTGACGGGATTGATTCCCACACCAGCCGCTGACCACTCCCATACAAGTAAATGTGATGACTAATGTAATTGCGGCGGGAGGAAAGAAGTGTGTACCGCATCTTAACAAAGCCCTCAGCCCACAGTGCTCAACCCTCAAAATAGATAACAAAATTTTGGAGATTGTTAAGAGGGGGATGATTGGAGCGTGCAGCAAAGACGGAACGGCCTTTCCGCTGTTTGATTTCAAACCGCAGGTGGCTTGTAAAACCGGAACGGCAGAATATATATTGGCAAGTGGCAAGACTGGGACACATGCCTGGCTGACAGCATATGCGCCGGCCGAAGACCCCACAGTTTCAGTGACGGTTTTAGTAGAAGGTGGGGGGGAAGGCTCTCGCGTTGCAGCTCCCATTGCCCGCAAAGTTTTGGTTAAATATTTTGGGGTAGAAGACAAATTCAATTATGCAGCTGTATCTGGGGTGGGAGAATAGTTTCTTGTTCAAACACACGATCGTACAAATGAGCAAGAGATGTCAAATTTGACGGGGATGATAGGATTAACAGTTGATAGTTAATAGTTGATAGTTCATAGTAATTTTATGGATTTAGTAATTGTTGAGTCACCAACGAAGGCGAAAACGCTGGGGAAATTTTTGGGACCGGACTATCAAATTGAGGCTAGTTTTGGACATATCCGGGATTTGCCGCAGAATGAGGCTAGTTTTGGACATATCCGGGATTTGCCGCAGAAAAAACTGGGGATAAAGACAGACAAGAATTTCGAGCCGGAATATGTGCAGACTGACAAGCAGAAGGCCAAGACCGAAGAGATTAAGAAACTAAGTGATAAAGCAACCAAGATATTTTTGGCAACTGATCCGGATCGGGAGGGAGAAGCCATAGCCTTTCATGTAGCGGAGCTGCTGAAAGGAAATTCTAAATCCGAAATCCTAAATCCTAAATTTTCTAGGATTGTTTTCCATGAAATTACTGAGCATGCCATAAAAGAGGCTTTAGAACATCCCAGAGAATTAGATATGAAACTGGTGGACGCCCAACAGGCCCGAAGAATATTGGATAGACTGGTGGGTTATAAACTGTCGCCCCTGTTGTGGAAAAAAATCAGGCGGGGACTGTCGGCCGTCAGGCGGGGACTGTCGGCCGGTCGGGTGCAATCGGTGACGGTGAGACTGGTGGTTGAAAAAGAAAGAGAAATTGAGGCTTTTATCCCTGTTGAATTTTGGGATATCAATGTAGTGCTAAGTGCTAAGGGCCAAGTGCTAAGTGTGAAGTTGATGACGGAGATAAAAAACCAACTGGAGGCGGATGAAGCGGAACAGAAGTTAGTTAGTTCACAGTTCATAGTTGATAGTGTAGAAAAAAAGGAGTTTAAAAGGACGCCGCCGGCGCCATTTACTACTTCTACTTTGCAGCAGGCTGCGGCAAATAGACTGGGGTGGAGTGCCAAAAGAACCATGCAGATTGCCCAAGGCTTATATGAAGAGGGGCATATTACATATCACAGAACGGACTCAACAAATTTGGCAGCTGAGGCAGTAAGTGCTGCCAAAGATTTTATTACTACTACTTATGGTAAGGAATATGCTTTGGAAACCCCACGGCTTTTTAAGACTAAATCCAAGGTGGCGCAAGAGGCTCATGAAGCCATTCGGCCGACGGACGTAAGCGCGCAGCCCACAATGCTCAGCGCACAATTTAACCGCGATCAGGAGAGATTATACGAATTGATTTGGAAAAGGTTTGTAGCTTGTCAGATGATGGAGGTGACGGGAGTAACTGTAACTGTAACTGTAACTGGAGGGGAATATAAATTACAAGCGAAAGGTGAAACTATTTCTTTTGAGGGTTGGTACAA
>Ga0075652_16_pt1 | contig 6858 bp, 6 predicted proteins | sample RifGroA1_FD_68397 | JGI IMG/M metagenome (GOLD analysis project Ga0075652, IMG submission 68397) | Microgenomates (Pacebacteria) bacterium GW2011_GWA1_46_10
ACACATTTCCAATGCCTAGGCATTGGAAATGTGTCAGAGGAGATGTGTGATAAACTGAACTAAATTCATATATTTTATGCGGGCAAAAAAATCACTCGGTCAAAACTTTTTAACATCACGCGGAGTTACGCGAGATATTGTTGCGGCGGCGAACATTACTCCAAATGATGTCGTGCTTGAGATCGGCCCCGGGAAAGGATTCCTTACCGAAGGTCTTCTGCAAAAATCTGGAAAAGTTATCGCTGTGGAAAAAGACGACCGAATGGTTTTATATTTGAAAGATAAATTTGCGCAAGAAATCAGAAGTGAAAAATTAAAACTTGTGCACGGCGACATTCTTACTCTTAATCTCACCGACTATAAACTAAAAACTAATGACTATAAACTTGTCGCTAACATTCCTTACTACATCACCGGAGAAATTTTGCGAACATTTCTTTCCGGAGACTTACAGCCGCAACGAATGGTCTTGATGGTGCAAAAAGAAGTCGCTGACCGGATTGTGGCACGTCCCTCCAGTCGGCGGGCGGGGACGGGCAAAGAAAGTATTCTTTCGATGAGCGTGAAAGCATACGGCACACCGCGTTATATACAAAAAGTTCCCGCACGATATTTTTCTCCAAAACCGAAAGTAGATTCCGCGGTACTTCTCATAGAAAACATTTCAAAAAATAATTTTGCGGGTGCAGAAAATGAGAAAATGTTTTTTGAACTCATGAAGCGCGGATTCGCACACAAGCGAAAGATGCTTTTGGGAAATTTAAAAAACTTTTATGAACCCCAAAAACTTGAGGAGGGTTTTGAGGGGTGCGGTATCGCATTAACAGCACGCGCGGAAAAACTGTCTCTGCTCAATTGGCAATGCTTAAGTAATTATATTAAAGAAATTTAGACACCGAGAGATGAGCCGACTCCGATGGCAGGAAGCACGTTCGTCACATTATAGTTGAAACATGCTATCACAACCCATATACTACAAACACCTACTCCTTGGGGAACAGAATAACCAAGGACCCAATACCCAAAACCAAATGGAATATACAATGAATAATTTGCTTTGATTGAAACACCAAACGCACTACCCCACGCAGCATTATATGGACCTGGGGGACCAGATACAGGTGCTATAGTAAATGCGGTAGAATAGCTACAAGCACAAGGGATGGATGCAATAACCTTACCGCCAAATGCCGGTCCAGGGCCCATACCACCACCCCCACTAGCGCTTCCCATAAAACTACTCCACTGACTATCGGCGGCTCGTTTAGCAAGATCATATTGGGACGGTCCGCGTCTCCTTGCCTCGGCAACATTAATGGCAATGATGTTCGAAACAAAGCCTGTGATTTTTTGTAAAACCGGGAATCGCTCTTTGGTGTTCATCGAAACCGTTGGTGTTGATGTACCAAAATAATGAGTCGTGTCCATGTCGAGACTAAATTCTACCTGGTTACTCACCCCATTTTTATTTGAAACAGCGATAAAGGTGGGGATGACACGGGGCTTGCCGGATGGGAACGCGCTTTCCGGGTGAGCAATCTGGATATCGTTCAAATCAGCAATATAGTCTTCAAGTGTTACCCCCTCTTGCTTCATTGCGTCAACTCCCAACATATTGTTTATCATATCGGAGTAAAATTTAAATTCGATCGTTCTCCCGTCTTTTGAGGGAAGGTTGTTTGAGGTAAGGAGTGTGGTCTGGATGGTGTTGTCGGTTGGCGTAAATCCTTCACCGCTTATTATGATCGTTGTTCCATTAATTCCACTGGTTGGTGAAAGAGAGGTTATTTTTGGCTTAATGGCAGTAGTTTGACCAGTTGACCCCTGTGATGACCCCCCCGTTCCTGTTCCTAGCCCTGAAGAGATTTCGGCGCTCGATGTTCCTTGCATAGTTGCCGTAATTCCGGCACTTACCGCCGCTTCATTGAGTTTTTTACGTGTCATTGGTCCCACAAAGCCCGTTCCTTGAGCTAATTGGATAGGAAAAAGGATTTCCGGGGCATACTTCTCTTGGAATTTCACTACTGCGCCCTTAGTAAGCTCGCCAAAATAGGTTGTTTCTTCCCCTGGTGCGCCCGGACCGCTTTCTGCGAGCTTGGTTTCTGGCAAACTGTTAAGAACTTTTTGGAGGATTTGCACATCTTCCCCTCGCTCACCAACCCGTAAGTTCCTTAGAAAGATTTCCGCGGTTGATTCACTGGGTGTATTTTGAGCAAGGGCGGGAATCGCAAAAAGAAAAGCAAAAATAAAGAGGACGAGGTGTTTTTTTTTGAATGAGTAAAATTTCATCCCGTTAGGGGTCGCGGAGCGCGTATGAGAGTATTTTTTATGCAAAGAAGACATAATTATTATTCCTTAATTTTTCATTCTTGTGGTTAATTGCGACCGCACCTTACCTCTAACGGGATCATATACCATTAAGAATACTACGTTTGAAAAATTATACCCCATTACTTTATCCACAGTAAGATTTGTTGTGTTATACTAAATGTGTACGGTTTTGATATAATTAACTAAGAAAATTTTGAAATATCTGCCAAGTAAAAAATTGACTGCTGTCATACTTGCTGTCGTGGTGATAGTGGGTGGAGTATTTTTGTGGAATCGCTGGGAAAAGAACAAGAAAGATGTTTTGGTGTTTGAGAGGGAGAGCAGCGGACAAGATGCTGCAAAAATCTTAGCCGAAACAGTCTCTAGACAAGATTCCGACAACGATGGTCTCCCTGATTGGGAAGAGGCGCTTTGGAAAACAGATTCGCATAACCCCGATACTGACGGAGACGGAACACTGGACGGCGAAGAAGTGAAACTTGGTCGAAATCCCACCAAGAAAGGGCCAAATGATGTGTTAGAAAAAAGCATCGCGAAGTCTGACGGGGTCCCAACTTCAACATCTGACCTGCAATCACTCAACGAAACAGATATATTTATGCGAGAACTGTTGGGAAACTATTTTGAACTCAAGGGATCTGGAAACGCCAGCAGTCAATCCATCGAAAAACTTGCAAATTCTATGGCAGATGACCTTACGTCCAAGGGGGTTCCTCCTGCAAAAACTTACCGAATCACCGACATACTGAAGAGCGATGACTCAAGCTCCTCGATGAGAATATACGGAGAAAGTGTGGGAACCATATTCATAGAGCGTTCCTCAAAAGAAAGCGAGCTGTACATTCTTTCACAGGCGCTTTCTGGGAACAACACGGGTACCATTGAAAAACTTACTCAATTTGAAAAAGAATATACCGCAATGATCAAAAAACTTCTTTTAGTAAAAACGCCTCCGTTGCTCGCCTCCACTCACTTGGGGTTTATTAATGAGTTTGGGTCAATTGCATCCGCGGTTGGAGCAATGAGTAACACATTGACCAATCCAATCCTTGGACTTTCGGGGGTTTCTCAATACCAAAAAAGTTTAAAAAACATAGAAGATTATATGAACTATGCCGGCTCGGTGTTCAGTACTCACGGTGTCGTTTTTAAAAAAGGAGAAAACGGCTATCTTTTCACTTCACTGTTTGAGCGATCGCAATAATTTGAATAGGGTTACATGATGTCATTATCAAAACACACTATCGGCATACACATAACATCGCTTGTTTTGGTGTTAGTATTTCTTTTCTCTCCTATCATTCCGCTTTTCGCACCCAGCAAGGCTTATGCGCTCAATCCTGCGTGTGAAATTCCTTCGTTATCAAATCTTCTGAAGGTCCCCGTGACGGATTCGGCATCAACGTCATCGTGCGACAAAGAAACGGTATTTGGCTGGGATTCTCTGGGACAGGCGATTCTCAAGGGTATTTTAAGTACGCTGATAGGTAGTATGACCACGTGGGTAAATAGCGGGTTCAATGGCAGTCCAGTTTTTGTGGACGATCTTCAGCTTTACCTCGAGGATGTGAAAAACGTCGTTGCTGTTGAGTTTTTGTCACAACTTTTAGGCGCTGATGCATGTACGTTCTTTGGTGATTTGAGGGTGTTGTTCGGAACACGACCGGGAATCGTCGAGGGATTCAAGGCCGAAGCGCGCTGTACTTTGGATGATATTGGAATAGACGCGGAAAGGTTTTTTGATGATTTTCAGGAAGGTGGTTGGTTTGCCTATGAACAATCGGTGCGAGGAAATAATAATCCGTTTGCACTTTATGTTAACGGACAAGATGCATTACATAGAGCACAAAACGAGGAGGTTCAGCAAAAAAACCAGCTTCTTGGTTGGGCAAATGGATTCTTGGATTTCAAAGACTCGAACGGAAAAACTACTACGCCGGGAGCAATGATTTCGGCACGGTTGGGTACCGCGGTCGGAACCGATTTGCGCCAATACGAGCTTGCGGATGAATTTGACGAGCTTTTTGCCGCACTCATAAACCAGCTTGTGGGTACATTGTTCGCGCAATTGAGATAATACTATGCTGAAAAATTTTATTATAACACTGGCAATGATAGGTACACTTTGGAGCACCCCAATATCTTTTGTGTTCCATGGTGAAGTGCTTTCAAGTACTCGAGGGAGTGTTGCGCACGCAGAAATACTTCCTCCAGTATCAACAAAATCTACTGTAGTCCCAACAAATGCTCCAACAGAGGATGATTTCACTGATGATCTTGATTGTACGATTTGGAATGGTGCGGATGGGATTATGGACTGTATTGCCATGATTGGATATGGTATGTTTTATGTTCCAACGAGTTGGGTGTTAATCGCGGCGGGTGGCGTATTTGATGCATTACTTGCTTTTTCATTAAGCCCAACACTTCTCAATCAGGGGTACGTAAAAACTACATGGGGCGCGATACGCGATATGGCAAATCTTGTTTTCATCCTTATACTTCTTTGGATCGCTCTTGCGACAATCCTCAATATTGGTGGAATACAACTCAAACAAGCGGTTGCAAATGTGATCATTATCGCACTTCTCATCAACTTTAGCTATTTCTTCACCCGCGTCATTATTGACGCATCAAATGTCGTGGCATTTGAATTTTATAGTGCCGCGGCGGCAGGCACATCCAGGGGAAATCACGTGAAAAATGTCACTGAGTATAGGGTGTCTGAAGCAATTACAAATGGTATTGCGCCACAGAAACTTTTGTCTAAGCAGGTATTTGACGAGTGGAAGAAAAAAAGTGATTCAGGAAACGGTATTTTATTTTTTATTTTTCTTTTGGGCGGTATAATAAATCTTTTTGCAGCATATGTACTTTTTTATGCAGGATTTTTGATGCTTGGACGAGTGATTGCGTTTGTGTTTCTTATTATCGCCTCCCCCCTTGCTTTCATTGCCTATGCGCTTCCAAAAGGAGGAAGTTTCACAAGTTCTTGGTGGAATCAACTTTTGAATCAGGCGATGGTCGCCCCAGTGTTTCTCTTTTTCTTGTATATTATTATTAAGCTTGCGGGAGCAACAGCTACATTTTTTTAATAAAAACCATGGAAAGTCCATTTGCAAGTCTAATAATAAGTGTGGTTCTCAAGGCAGCGATTATTATTATCGCGCTTCAGATCGCACTTAATAAAACGAAGTCGCTTTCGGGTGCAGCTGGTACATGGGCGACAAAGGCGGGGACAGTTGCGTTTGGTGCGGCTATTGGGACTGCGGCATTTGCGGGAAGACAGACCATAGGAAGGGCGGCAAATTCTGAATTTATGAAAAAACAAGTAGCCAAATTGGGAGATGGGGCCGTTGGACGGACGGCGGATAGGGCATTGGGCGCTGTGGGAAGCGGTACTATGGATCTTCGCGGGCTTCCTGGTGGAAAATATATGGGTCTTGGGGGTGTGAAGTATGGGAAGGGAGGAATTAAAAAATCTATTGACGCCGCAGAGCGGCGCAAGACGGAGTTCGCGACAAGAAGAATGAACGCAATAGACCCAGAAACAGGAAAGCCGCGGGGTGACACACAAGTTAGCGCTATGGAATATGCAACTGACGAGGAAAGGGTGGCGCATTGGAAAAAACAGCAGGAATATGACGTGGCTATGGTAAAAACACACCCGGCTCAAATGAAGGCTTACGAGACGGCAACGCAAAAATACCAGGAAGATATGATGTTCTATGAAAAAGAAACCGCGGAAAAAGCGCCGGAAAACCCCGGTAAGTTTACCATTTCGGCAAGAGAACGCCTCGCGAGACAACACGCGGGCTCTTGGTCAGCTTCCAGTAGGGCGGCGGCGGAAAATATACGGAAAGGGAAAACTGGCAAAGATTACGAAGAAGATGATGAGCGCAAAGAATTTAAGGAGTGGAAAAAAGATAAAAAAGAAGGTGTAAGCCAGACGGTAGAAAAAGAAGCAAAAAGTAGTGAGAACGAGGGCGAGAGTAAGCCGAAAAACACATAAATATTGAATGGTGTTTAGATAAAAAGGTTATGAATTATATAAAAGGACAATTGCGCGACAAACTCAATAAGTTGCCTGAAGATATCCAGCAGGAACTTTCTTCAGATGATTTAGGTTTAATAATCCAAATTATTGGGTCTGATGTTGATATTACCCCCGAGCAATCCCTCGATGTTGAAGACGAGGTAGTAGCTGTTCTCATGGGAACTTCTCACCCGAAAGATTTTATTCGCAACATTCAAACAAAAATCGGGGTTGATGAGGAAAAAGCGCGTGCCATTGCGGAAAAGGTGAATGACGAAATTTTCCAGCTTGTAAAAGAATCCCTCAAGGTTGTTCACAATATCGGGGATGACCAACAACCAACAACCAACAACTTACAACAAGCTCCATTAAGGTCGGAGCTTGGCTCTACTCCAACGCCTCCTGTGGCTCCAAAGCCACCCGCACCTCAAGTAGCTTCAGAAGCTTCAATAGCTTCGTTAGCTTCACCAAACACAGACTCGCCTCGGTTC
>Ga0075652_18_pt2 | contig 5715 bp, 2 predicted proteins | sample RifGroA1_FD_68397 | JGI IMG/M metagenome (GOLD analysis project Ga0075652, IMG submission 68397) | Microgenomates (Pacebacteria) bacterium GW2011_GWA1_46_10
TAGCATCAGCAGCAACAGGTTATAATTTTGTGGACTTTCAATCAGGTGTATCTCCTTCTTCAAAATTCAGTGTTGATAGTACAGGTACTATTACCTCCAGTGGAGACATAACAATTGGCGGAGGAAATATCAATACAGGAAATATAGCATTGGTTATTGGTGACGCGACAACTGACAGTATTCAGTTACAAACAGATGGAACTGGTAACGCTGAGATTGTTTTACCAGATGACTCAGTTGGACCCAACGAAGTATTCACAACAGGTCAAACTGATGAATACTGTCTCAGTTATGAAGCTACAGGCACAACTTGGGAATGGAAAGATTGTGCAGGTGGTACAACTTTATGGGACACAATCGGAAACCCTGCTGGAAATGGTGCAATTGCCTTCGGTTCAACTCTACAGACACTAGACTGGACAGATTCAGTAGCTGACGGAACTTATTTTGGCTTAAACTTTGACAACAATGACTCGACTGCTGGAAATGATTATTTTTGCAGTTTCTACAAACACAGGCGGGGTCGATCTTAACACTGAAGCTTTATTAAGATTACAGCAGTTGGACACAACCACCTCAGGTACTACCCTGGTAGACAACTTCATCTATATTGATGTGGCAGGATTATCAGGTGCAACCGACGGCATCGAAATAACCAATAGTGCCGGTAATTTAGCCAATGGTATAAACATTGTTGATACTGCAGGCGGAACTTTGGATAAAGGAATTGTACTTTCAGGTACATTTACAACTGCCGGAATTGATACTGGAAATTCAATTATTACCAATATTGGTGATGCGGGAACTGATTTTTCATCAACAGGCGGTCTTACTTTAGCCGGTTACTTCCAAACCAATGCATCTGTTGACTTTTTACTACAGGGGAGCGAACAGTTTTTTAGTGAAGCATCAAACATGGCAGACGTAACAACATCCGCAAATTACTTCTCAATTTATGGAAATGATACGGCATCTGGAGGAGACAATGAGCAGACATTATTAGATCTTGTTCAGGAAAACAATAGTGTGGACGTAGTCGAAGGAGTAGATGCCTTGCTTACTTTAACAAATGATGATCCTGACGATGTAGTTAATGACGCAATACGTTTTAATGCCGGTAATACAAATTCACCAGATTTTGAGGATGGTATTGATTTTTCGGCAGCTAATCTTAATAGGGAAATTGTATTTGAGAACGGTGAGGCATTACATGGACAAACTGCTGATACTTTCACTTTTGAGGACGATGATGGAACAGATTATGCCACCCTGAGCGCTACTGCACTTACCTTAACAGGTAATCTGGCAGTTAATGGTGATAATGTCACTTCCGAGGGTTGGTGATACAGGCACACCCGGTTTAGCAACCGGTGATGATGATCTGTATGTTGAAGGAGATTTAGAAGTTGACGGCAGTATATATGACGCTTCAGGTAATGTCGTTGGTGGTTATTGGGTGTTAAATACCGGTAAACTTTATCCGACCACATTAACAAACCTGGTAGGAATCGGTACTGTCTCCCCCATTTCCAGGTTAAGTGTTGTCAATAATCCCGGTGCAGGGAACTATACAGGTACGGCAGCCTTTTTGGTTGATCAATATGAAAACCAGGACATTCTAACTGCATCTGCATCGGGAACAACTAAAATGACTTTGACAAGTGACGGAACTTTGAAGCTTTATAATGCTGCTTCAACGATTTCCAATACCAGCGGTGACATAACACTAGATTCAGCCTCAAATATAATAGGATTTTCGGGAGATACAGCAACTAATATCGGAATTCTTCAAGTGGCCGGTGCCACTGCAGCTACATATTCCAGATTCGGATCAGATACCACAGGCCATGGTGGAGCAATATCAGCAGGCAGTGATTTATTAGTTTCCGGTGATTTGGAATTAAACGGAAATTTATACCTTGATAGCGGAACGATTGCCAATGCGGCAGGCACAGCTGCTATTCTATTATCTTCATCTGTGACTGATACTGCCAATACTTTATCTTCCAGTAACTGGTTTATAGAAAATACAGCCAATGTAGGACAAGCAGCATTAATGGTTAATCAAACAAAATCCGGGGACCTACTTACTGCATCACAATCAGGTGTAACCAAGTTTACGGTTGGCCAAGAAACCTCAACTTCTGACTTGGCCAAATTAACTTCCAACATAATAACCACAGGTAATGTTCTATCCGCTACTGCGTCAGCCATAACCAGCGGAAATATGATTAAGCTTGGTGAAGCAGGACCGCAAAACTTCACAGGTAATGGGATATTAATGGATTTTGATCAAACAGGAGGCGGAAACTTCACCGGAAATTTCCTCAATTTAAAAAATAATGACGTGTCCCAATTTATAATAGACTCAGCCGGCAAACTTTATGATCAATTTGTTACTGCCGGTATCAGAATCGGAGATACAACAAGTGCTGCCCTTTCAGGATTCGGAGCAAGCTCGATCGTGGGAGCCCTAAACGAGCTCAAAAACAGTAATAAAACCATCACCCATAACGATTATTGGAGTTGGGCACAGCATTATCAATCTAAAGCTGAAGGCACGGCCAATGACGGTACCAATACACCGCTGGATGGTCTCTTTTTCGATACTTTCTTAGACTCGACCAAGGCAGATACGGTTACTTCGACCAGTAGCGGTATCATTCAAGTCTCAGATCCGTTTGCGCCAGTCAAACCCGCTGCTCCCTACCGCGTCGGTCTCATGGGTGGTGCCACAATGAACTCAAGTCAGACCGATAACGACGGCCAAACATATTTAAGCAGTAACGTTGTTTATGATATTGATTACTACGACCGCACCAAAGACAGCACACCCGCGGTCCTCATCGAGCTGGGTATCGATCCTAACTGGTACAACGGAGTAACCCTCTCAGTCGCTACCACCAGCGCGACCCTTTCTCAATCAGATACTGTACCGGATGTGAATCCCAATCTGAACACTACATATAATGGGTCACTAATTAAAGCTACCGGGACCTATCCCTCAAACGCCAATGCCAAACCAATTTACATCACCATCAAAACTCCCACAACATTTGACTGGACCAACTACAACGGTCACGCTGCCACCGCAGTAACTATTACTCCCGGCACAGCGCAAGCACTTGGAAGCAGTGGTGTTTCGATCACTTTTTCAAATGTCTTATATAACGTCGGAGATGTCTTTCGTATCGCCTCCTGGTATGTCGAACCTGAGGGAGCCAACCGCGGCGCTAAACAGCAATTTCCGGAAAGGGCGAATATCATTGCTAATTCAGGCGGAGTCGACATTATCGATGTGGATACTCAAAAACTCTGGATTTCTTTTGCTCAAAGCACAAACTACATGATTGGTGTAAGTACCAACAACGATCCTAATGCCGTCAAAATGCTCAATAGCAAACTTTATATTGCGGAAAACGGTTCCGCCGCCACCGGCTTATATGCAATCGACTTCGGAAATGACGCTGCCAAACGGACCAACGCAACAAATACTAGCTTATCTGACCGACCCATCGCCCAAAGAAACTTCACCACTACGTACAATGGCTTAAACACCGGACAAGTACTTATCAATGTAACAGCGCAGGACGTCGATGCCGCGGTTATACCTAACGATACTACCAAAGAAATCACTGTCTCCGGCTGGGGATTTGTAGCTGGTACTACAAATCCTCTCACCGAAAACGTGTATCTCCCTTACACCTTCAACTCTCCTCCAATCATTGAATCCGTAACAATTGGCTACATTTCGGGAGCCAACCCTGTAAGTCTTAGTGATTGTACTAGTAATGCCTATAACTCTAATACCTCCATTTACGCTGTAACAAACAGCTCCTTCACCTACTCCATGAGAGATAGTGCTGGAACACCCGTTGCTGCCACACGGTATTGTTACTCTTGGACCGCGACCGGAAAAGTTTCTCCCAAGCAGGTTGTCGCCGTTGCTACCGGAGTTAGTGGCACAGATGGCGGAGTAACCGTTATCAACGAGACATCTGGTGATCCATCCCGACATTATTTTGTCGGCTCTCAGGATGCTACCGTCCTCTGGTCCGATAAAGTCGCTTTTGCTGACGATGGTACGTTATATATTACACATAACGCCGGCACTACCCTATCAGCCGTATGTACCTACTACGGCATCCTTGGGGTACCGTCTGAAACAATATGGGCTCAGTACTATAACGGTTGTTATTATGTCAATAGCGCCACAGGGAATTGGAGTAACCCCGGCCTAGTCATTAAGGGTGCCAGTGTAAATAGTGATATTAAATCTTTGCAGGTTACCTCGGGAACCTCAACTGTAAGTCCCGGGTCAAATACCTTATATATTGGTACATCGGGTGGCGTGTCCGTCATACAGGAAAATCAAGGACGTGGAACATGGGTTGATAGTGCTGTCGAGGGATCGGGATCAATCAAATATTACACCTATCAATACATCTCCGAAGAGATGGTCGGCGATATCCGGAATATGATGCCTTTTGCCGGCACCGGCGCGCTTAGTGCCGACACCACAGTTCCCAGTCCCGACACCGATGTGACCATCAGAACCAACACTTTCACTACCAAGGGGTCAACCACTGTTCCCACCAGAACGGCCGGTGTCAGGGGTAAAGCCCTCAGCTTTGACGGTGGAGATTATCTTGTCACCGGAACCACCGGTACCGCCGCTGACGACGCGGACTTTGACATCACCACGGGCACTACCATCTCACTTGGCGCCTGGATCTATCCCACCTCTACAGCTGCCAATCAAATGATTCAGAGTAAGTGGAGCAATGGCCCCTTCTTCCTTCGTCTAAATAATGGAACGACCATTGATTTTACTATCTATAACGGCGGCGTTGTCACCATCACTTCAACCATGCCCTTTTCTCTGAATCAATGGCATCACGTCGTGGCTGTCCGAAACGGTGCCAACATGTACATCTACATTAACGGCAATTTGGCAGGCTTCGGTTCAGGCGCGGGTACAGCCGCGTTGTCTGATTCCGCCGCTCCTTTCTGTATTGGCTGTTGGTCACCCAATACCACCACTTTCGATCAATTCTTTAATGGCGTTATTGACGAACCTTTCGTAACCGCAACCGCGCTAAGTGAATTAAAAGTCAAACAAATGTACGAAGTCGGTTACCGTGCGATGCAATCTCATGCTAACCCTGGATTGGGTATTAGCGCTGCCGATTCGAATCAACAGTTTTCTGGAACAACTAATTTAGTTGGAGCCGCGATTCCGGATTATAACAACCAGTATTTATATGTCGGTACCAATAGCACATCGGTCGGCTCGTTGAGCAAGATGCAACTCAATAGTGACACTTTGATAAAACAATATAATGGCTCTAACAATACTCCTGCCGGCGGCACTCTCGTGTTGGAGGAAGATATCACCAGTTTGGGAGTCGGTTACCAACTTGAGGCTGTAGGATCAGCAACAAGCGGAGTTAAATCAATGTCTCCCGATAACAATGCGGCTACATATGGTGCAACTTCAGCTCGCTCTTTCTTATCCAAAACGCAAACTTTATCATCCGCAACAAAACTTGCGTATGTCTGGGCATCCCGGTACAAGGATTCATCGGAAAGTACCAGTCGAATGGTTGTATATGCCTGTAACGAATACGCGACAGCCGCACTCTGTACCAGCAATAATGCTTGGGTTGTCGGAACATCGATTCAAACAGATAGCAGTCAATCCATTCCTGAAGA
>Ga0075652_18_pt1 | contig 4678 bp, 4 predicted proteins | sample RifGroA1_FD_68397 | JGI IMG/M metagenome (GOLD analysis project Ga0075652, IMG submission 68397) | Microgenomates (Pacebacteria) bacterium GW2011_GWA1_46_10
AACAGATGCAGTATTTTTATACAGTGGTGGAACATTTACCACAAAACAAATTGCTGACATTGCAGCTTCAGAAACAAGAGCTGCAATTATGACTAATGCCGGACCGGTTTCTGGATCAATTGCTAATGTTTGTTTTAGAATCGATATTACTGCTACACAACCTGCTGGTTATTACTTTAATAAAGTTAAATACACGGCAGTACCGGTGTTCTAGGTTTGTTAAATAATTAAAATATGAATATAAATAATTGTAAAAAAATATTAGCAACTATGAGTGTTCTCTTGACTTTGGGTTTTGTTACTGATTCAGTTTATGCCCAGGACAGGGTTCCGTTGGTAGTAGCTCCCGCCAGAATGCAACTAAATGTCAATCCTGGAGAAAATTATAACCTTTCGGTTAAATTCATAAACGAAGCTCAACAACCTGTAAGTGGAATTATAAAAGTTGTTGATTTCATAGTAACCAATGACAATGGCTTTCCTACTCTTTTGGATAACCTAACTTATCCCCTTTCTAACCAATATTCGGCCAGTTCCTGGATTACCTTACCTTATGAAAAAGCAACTATAGCAGCCCAGGATATAGTCAGGGTTAATTTCAAAGTTAAAGTTCCGGAGGATGCCAAATCAGGAGGTCATTATGCTGCAGTTTATTTTGAAACTTCAGGCTTAGACCAACTTGGAAGCGGTTCAACTGATCAGTTTTCAGCCACATCCTCCCGTGTTGTCAGTCTTATTTCCTTTAGGGTGGCTGGAGATGTTACAGAATCAGCTTTAATTTCCGGTTTATCAATTCCTCAGTTTTTACAGTTCGGACCGGTACCGGTAACTTTTGAAATTTTCAATAAAGGAGATTACCATATTAATCCCAAGGGCCAGATAACCATTACCAATTGGTTTGGTAGTGAAATCGACAGAGAAACTATTGAAACCAGAAACATCTTTCCTGATGCTAAACGCAATTTTGAAGCAAAACTCGGCAAGACTTGGATGTTTGGTAAATACAAAGTCGACATTGCAGCCTCTTATGGTGAAGCAGGCAAAGTAGCCAAAGCATCACAAGTGGTTTGGGTTATTCCGGTAGTAGTCATTATTATCTTCATTTTATCCATAACTATTATTATCATGCTTGGTATGTACATCTCCAGAAAGCTGACAGGCAGACAAAAAACTTTGGAGCGCAAGTTGGAGATGGAAATTTCCGAACTGGAAAGTTTGAAGAACAAATTCAAGGATAAGATTGCTAAATAATCCTCTCACATAGCATTATTGAGTCAAACTCCAATTTTTGATTGAGATTAATTCACTTTAGTAATGGGAACAACTTGAACTCACGTTGATAATAGTTTTTATTATTTCTTTCGTAGTTTTAGAAACTCCAAGTATTTCTTTTCCATCTTTGAAAGCTTCTTTAAAGTAATCCTGTGAGGCTCTGTAGACGATTTAAACAAGAGGTAACTGAGAATGACTACTGCAACTACTTGGAGCAAAATAACCAGACTTATCCAGCTTCTGAAAAGAAGGTCCCAGAGAAGTTGCCAAAGGGAAATTATTTTTGATAATACCGTCAAAGTCAGAGTGTTACTTTTTGCCGTAGGGACATCACCTACTCTACTGGCTGCAAATATCTTATAAGTGTTTTCTGTTTCTGTCGGAATTGATAGTTCAAAGTAGCCTTTTTCATCTGAGCTGACATCAAAACTCGCTAAATTATAGGCTAGAGCTTCTGCTACTAAATTAAATGATCTATTTTCATCTTTGGCAAAATAAATGCTAACCTTTGAACCTGGAATAGTATATCCACTGGCTGTAACATCCGATCCTTTAACTACTTGACTACTGCTTAGACTAACCGTAGGTGAAAGAAGTACAGGACCTATCTCAATGGGCACAAGTCTCTCCTGAGGTATGGCCGGAATACAGACGGGTTGGGTACTTCTTTTCCTGTCATCTACAGCCTGAATACATAATTCAGGATATTTATCTGAATGTGAATATATTGATGTAAATTTAAAGTATCCATCACGCCTAGCAGTTACCTGTCCTGAAACACCAATTCCGTTCAAAAAAACTAATGAACCTGCAGGTCCGTATCCATAAATAGATAATGGCTTACCTGAAATTGGAATTAATGAGCCTGTGAAAAATGGTGATCCTTCGAATATAAATTCCGATTCCGATTCTGAAGACGTAGTAGGCTTTGGAGATGAAGAAGCAGTTGGAGACGGTGACGGACTAGATGTTGCAGAAGCAGATGTAGCAGTAGGTGTTGCGGTTTGAGATACCACTTGTTGACCTATTGTGACATCATTTGTTACATCCGGAGCTGTTGTTGGTCCCATATTCAGTCAAATACAATTTTTACTTTTTGTGGTACGGTTAATTTATCGATCATTACCTCAACAAAATAAGTACCAGGAGTATTTGAGGAAATGTCAAACAGCGCTTTTCCCGTTTCATCAGTTGTAGCTTGAGTTTTATTTATAGTCAAACCACTATCTTCGTTTCCTACAATCACATCTTTGTTATAAACTCCAAGACCACCATTATCTAAAACAAAAACTGTTATTCTTATAAGATCACTACCCGCTTTTGCTCTAACTGGTGAAGCAAAGATGTAAGAATTATCTAAAGAAATAACAGAATTTATGTTTCCGGTCTTGGCAGACGGAGTCATCGTTAACTTTTGTCTCATGTAAATGACAGTTATAATAATTGTCAAAATTAATATTGCTATTATTGATAATGCAATTAAGATATGTTTTAATGTGTCGTTTGAAACTTTATCTTCCATATATATAAATATATACCTTTTTAAAGTCTTAGTTCAAGAAGTCAAACTTTCGGGATTTTTAAGTAACAATAATTCTTATCACTCGAAAGTTAAGTTTGCCAATTGAGTTATTTTCACTATGTATGAAAACTTTCTGTGAAATATAAATTTTTAATCGATTATTGCTTCATCTTTCCTCATATTCCGCATCTATGCGGTTTTTATTTTATCCGCAAATTAGTTCGGTTATTGATATTTAGTTATTCCGCATTTTTCCGCATATCAACTAACAGCCTCATACTATTATATCCTTTTTTATCTATTTAGTGCTTATATACATTTTTTTTGTATCATATCGTACTATTTAAGTCTATAAATCTACATGCGGTTATTCTTTTATATACATTGTGAAATAATAATTATTTACCGTAGATATATTGACTACTTTATGGCTATTGACAGCGTGGATTGGTATATTAATATTAGTATATACCGTATAATCTGTATAATCTAAGCTTAATTTGCTTAATGCGGAATAAAATAACTTATGAATTTTAACACCACAAAAGAAATTATATTAAAATTTTCCAACTATTTGGTGGCAAACGGCATTTCTCCCCTATCGTTGAAGTTTTACCGATGCGACATCAATCATTTCCTTATAAACGTTATATTATTATCCGATATAACTCCCGAGTTTATAAATTTATACATAAATAACAGTATTAAAAATTCATCGATAAAAACTACCAACAGGAGGTTATCTACAATACGAAAATTCTCCCAGTTCTTAATTGATAGAGGACTTTCCTCGTTTGATTTTAGTAAAGATATTAGAAATGTTTTTTCAGCAGATACTAAAGCTAAATATATATCCGAAAAAATAGCATCCTTCGATTCATTCTTAATAGATCAGAAGATATCTAAAAATACCAGGAGAAATTATCTCTCCGACATCAACAGGTTTATTTTATGGCAAAAGAAAACAGACGGTGGAGTTAAAGAGTATCTTAACCAGTTCTACCTTAACAATAACCGTGCCAGCCATGACAGGATGATCTCTGCACTTAAAAAATACTATGAATTTAAAAAAGAATCATTCCCTCTATCCAAGCTGCAATTCCCCAAATTCTCCCCTTATGGCTATCTCCAGGAGAATATCATCAAAAAACTTGAGAGTAAGCCTACCCTACAAAGCTTGATTTACAATATTTTTTACACGAGGCCGAAGTGGTACAAAAGATATCATACTTATCCAATCGCATCATATGTACATTTTGCCATCTTGGTTATTTTTTCTGCACTTTCAGGTTATTTGATTTACGACAGAGTTTTTAAAGGGGCACTCGCCTATCCTTCAACTCCGGTAACACCAAACAGGTATCTTTCTTTCCAAGGAAGACTTACTAATAATTTGGGTACTCCGATAACTACAGCAAGAGATCTTACATTTAAGCTTTATACAGTAAGTTCTGGTGGTACTGCAGTTTGGGACTCTACAACCTGTTCAATCACTCCTGATTCAGACGGAATTTTTTCAACACTTCTTGGTTCTTCCTGCGGCGGAGCGATCGCATCCTCGGTTTTTTCCGAAAATGCCGGTATTTGGCTCGGAGTTAAGGTTGCCGCTGATGCTGAAGCAACACCAAGGATTCAGATTGCTACAGTCGCCTATGCTTTAAATTCAGAGACGCTTCAAGGATTTCCCTTAGGAACAGGAGTAAGCACGGTTCCATATATAGACTCGGCAGGCAAATTGGCAATTGCCGCTGCTTCTCCCACAATTGAATCCACCTCAGGAATATTCGGTATTACTGGTCAGGCAATGACGATTTCCACAGCCGATACTACTAACGGATCAATAGGCATCAATCCAGATGGTACCGGTACACTGAATCTGACATT